>Ga0222427_100034_pt1 | contig 421649 bp, 388 predicted proteins | sample 2B20Ametagenome_FD_182890 | JGI IMG/M metagenome (GOLD analysis project Ga0222427, IMG submission 182890) | Enriched microbial communities from leaf-cutter ant dump, University of Wisconsin, Madison, United States - 2B20A (version 2) | ecosystem: Environmental > Terrestrial > Nest > Insects... | reverse complement strand
CTGAAGAAGGCTTCGATCGAACTCGACCGCAAGGTCCTGGCCGATCTGGCCGTGCGCGACAAGGCCGGCTTCGCCGCCATCGTGCAGCAAGCCAAGGCTGCCTTGGCTGCCTGATCGCGCGCTTTAACTCATCGCGCATCGCTGCAAACGGGGCTGTAATGGCCCCGTTTGCGTTTTGAAGGCTGGATTTCATGACTCAAACGGTTGACGACCTGGTCTCCCAGGCGCAAGAACGGTTCGCCGCGGCTCCTGACGCCGCCGCGCTGGAAAACGCAAAGGCTCGTTTCCTGGGCAAGGAAGGCGCGCTGACGGTGCTGCTGAAGGCCCTCGGCAAGCTCGATCCCGAGCAGAAGCGCGAGATGGGCGCCCGGATCAATCAGGCCAAGCAGAAGGTCGAAGAGCTCCTGAATTTGCGCCGCGCCGCGCTGGCGCAGGCGGAACTGGATGCCCGTCTGGCATCCGAAACCATTGACGTCACCCTTCCGGGCCGCGGCCGCGCGCCTGGCGGCATCCATCCGGTGATCCGCACCTGGGAACGAGTGGAAGAGATCTTCCGCTCCATCGGCTTCGACGTGGCCGACGGCCCCGAAGTCGAAAACGACTGGACCAATTTCACCGCGCTGAACAATCCGCTGGACCATCCGGCGCGGTCCATGCAGGACACGTTCTACGTCGACATGAACGACGCCGACGGCCTGCCGCTGCTGCTGCGCACGCACACCAGCCCCATGCAGGTGCGTTATGCCCGCATGAACAAGCCGCCCATCAAGGTCATCGCGCCGGGGCGCACCTACCGCGTCGACAGCGACGCCACGCACTCGCCCATGTTCCACCAGGTGGAAGGGCTCTGGATCGCCGAGGACATTTCGTTCGCCGACCTGAAGGGCGTGTACACCGATTTCCTGCGTTGCTTCTTTGAAAGCGACGATCTCGTCGTGCGTTTCCGCCCGTCGTTCTTCCCGTTCACGGAACCGTCGGCCGAGATCGACATGATGTTCACCTCGGGTCCGAACCGCGGCCGCTGGCTGGAGATCTCCGGCTCGGGCCAGGTGCACCCGCAAGTGGTGCGCAACTTCGGCCTCGATCCCGAGCGCTACATCGGCTTCGCCTTCGGTTCGGGGCTTGAGCGCCTGACCATGTTGCGCTACGGCGTCAACGATCTGCGCCAGTTCTACGAAGGCGATTTGCGCTTCCTGCGCCAGTTCAACGAATAACCCACGGCTGATCATGCAATTTCCCGAATCCTGGCTGCGTACGCTGGTCAATCCTCCGATCGCAACCGACGAACTCGCGCACCGGCTCACGATGGCCGGCCTGGAAGTCGAAGACACCGTGCCCGCCGCGCCCGCATTTTCGGGCGTGGTGGTGGCTCGCATCGTCGAAATCGCTCCGCATCCGGACGCGGACAAGCTGCGCGTCTGCCAAGTGGACGACGGCTCGGGCGAACGCCTGCAGATCGTTTGCGGCGCGCCCAACGCCGCGGCCGGCCTGACCGTGCCGCTGGCCCGCGTGGGCGCGGAGCTGCCCGGCGGCATGAAGATCGGCGTGGCCAAGATGCGCGGCGTGCAATCGTCGGGCATGTTGTGCTCGGCCCGCGAACTGGGCCTGTCGCAGGATCACGCGGGCCTGCTGGAACTGCCCGCCGAGATGACGCCGGGCCAATCGATCCGCGAAGCGCTGGACCTGGACGACACGCTCTTCACCTTGAAGATGACGCCCAACCGCGCCGACTGCCTGTCGATCCTGGGCGTGGCGCGCGAAGTCGCGGCCCTGACCGGCGCGCCGCTGTCGGTGCCCACCGCCGCCGCCGTCCCCGTGACGCTGGACGAACGCCTGCCCGTCAAGGTCGAGGCGCCTGACCTGTGCGGCCGTTTCGGCGGCCGCGTGATCCGCGGCGTCAACGCCCGCGCAGCGACGCCCGACTGGATGAAGACGCGCCTGGAGCGCGCCGGCCAGCGCTCGCTGTCGGCCCTGGTGGACATCTCCAACTACGTCATGCTCGAACTGGGCCGTCCGTCGCACGTGTTCGACCTGGATAAGATCCAGGGCGATCTGTGCGTGCGCTGGGCGCGCGAGGGCGAGACGCTCGAACTGCTGAACGGCCAGACCGTGACGCTGGACCCGCGGGTCGGCGTGGTGGCGGCCGGCGACCAGGTCGAAAGCCTGGCCGGCATCATGGGCGGCGAGGCTACCTCGGTCACGCTCGACACGCAGAACATCTATCTGGAAGCCGCGTTCTGGTGGCCCGAATCGCTGGCCGGGCGCGCGCGCCGCTACAAGTTCAGCTCCGAGGCCAGCCACCGCGGCGAGCGCGGCGTGGACTTCGCCACCATTCCACAGCACATCGAATTCATCACGCGCCTGATCGTGGACATCTGCGGCGGCCAAGTCGGTCCGCTGGACGACCAGATCGTCAACCTGCCCAAGCGCGAACCCGTGCGCATGCGCCTGGCGCGCTGCCATCGCGTGCTGGGCGTGCCGGTCACGCAGGCCGAGGTCGCCAAGATCTTCGGCAGCCTGGGCCTGGAATACGCGATCGAAGGCGACGAATTCATCGTGACGCCGCCGTCGTACCGCTTCGACCTGGAACTGGAAGAAGACCTGATCGAAGAAGTGGCCCGCATCTACGGCTTCGAGAACATTCCCGCGGTGCCGCCGATGGCGCGCGCCAAGATGTACTCGCAGCCCGAGATCCGCCGCGGCGCGCACTTCCTGCGCCGCCTGACGGCCGCGCAGGACTACCAGGAAGTCGTGAACTACAGCTTCGTCGAAGCCGACTGGGAACGCGACTACGCCGGCAACGAGACGCCGGTGCGCCTGGTCAATCCCATCGCCAGCCATCTGTCGGTCATGCGCTCCAGCCTGATCGGCGGCCTGGTGGCCAACATCCGCCACAATGCCAACCGCAAGCAGTCGCGCGTGCGCGTGTTCGAACTGGGCCGCGTGTTCATGCGCGATGCGTCCGCCCAGGACGGTCCGCTGGAAGTGGCCGGCGTGCGCCAGCCCCTGAAGCTGGCCGGCGCGGCCTGGGGCCCCGCGGTTGAAGAGCAGTGGGGCGTTGCGACGCGCCACGTGGACTTCTACGACGTGAAGATGGATGTCGAGGCGCTGTTCGGCGCGCGCGGCAGCCGCCTGCGCTTCGCGGCCGCCGCCCATCCCGCGCTGCATCCGGGCCGCAGCGCCCGCGTCGAACTCGACGGCCGGCAGGTCGGCTGGATCGGCGAACTGCATCCGCGCTGGGCGCAGCAGGCCGACCTGGCGCATGCGCCCGTCGTGTTCGAACTGGACGTCACGGCCCTGTCCGAAGGCGAATTGCCGCAGGTGCGCGAACTGTCGCGCCAGCCCGTGGTGGTGCGCGATTTGGCGTTGTGGGTCGACGAGGGCGTGTCCGCGCAGTCCATGCTCGACACCGTCGCCGCGGCCGTCAAGGCGGACCCGCAGCTGGCGGTGGTGCAGGATGCGCAGCTGTTCGACGTGTGGCGCGAGAAGCCCCAGCACGGCGAGCCCGCGACCGAGAAAAGCCTTGCTTTCCGGTTCTGGCTACAGGACACTGAGGTCACGCTGGACGAAGCCAGGGTGGCCGATTGCCTGGCGCGCATCAAGGATGCCTTGGTGGCCGCGCATGGTGCGCGCCAGCGCGCTTGAACCATGGGGAACAGTATGCTTGCCGAGCCACGCACCCTGACCAAGGCCGAACTGGCCGAACTGCTCTTTGAGCGGGTCGGCCTGAACAAACGCGAAGCCAAGGACATCGTCGATACTTTCTTCGAGGAGATCCGCGACGCCCTGGCGCGCGGAGACTCCGTGAAGCTCTCGGGCTTCGGCAATTTCCAGGTGCGCGACAAGCCGCCGCGCCCCGGCCGCAATCCCAAGACCGGCGAGACCATTCCCATCGCCGCACGCCGCGTGGTTACCTTCCATGCGAGTCAGAAACTCAAGAGCGTGGTGGAGCAGGCCGCGCCTGCTGCATCCGACGACGCCGCGGAGTGATACGCTTTGTCGGTAATTGTTATCGGCCCCAGACGTATCGCGGCATAAAATTCTCTTATGACACGTACAGAATCCACCGTTACCTTACCGCCCATTCCCGCCAAGCGTTACTTCACCATCGGTGAAGTCAGCGACCTGTGTGGCGTCAAGCCCCATGTCTTGCGGTATTGGGAACAGGAATTCACGCAGCTCAAGCCGGTGAAGCGGCGCGGCAACCGCCGCTACTACCAGCATCATGAAGTGCTGCTGATTCGTCGCATCCGTTCCCTGCTGTACGAGCAAGGCTTCACGATCAGCGGCGCGCGCAATCGCTTGGGCGACGCGCGCGACGTGCCGCACGATCAAGACGCGGCCGTGCGCTTGTCCGGCGCCGAGATGCAAGCCCTGCGCACCGAGCTGGGCAACGTCTCGACGATGCTGGCCGAAGCCTTGGGCACCGCGGCCAACGCGGCCGGCGCAAGCAATGCGAGCACCTCGTCCGCGGTCTGAGCGTCGCTTGAAGCGGCGCGTCGCGCCACTTTGACTCATTGATTGAATGCAGTACCGGCAACACGCATGCGCCTTCGGGTGCGGCGCGTTGCCAGCAGCGGTATCTTGCGCCTCGCGCGCGAGCTTCACGCAGGCGGTTGATGCGTGTGGCGAACGCGAGGCGCAAATTTTTTTGAGTATTCAGCACTTTTTTTGCACGAATGCGTGCAAACATTTTTTTGTTCTGCTATACTCTTTTTCTTTCGGGGCGTAGCGCAGCCTGGTAGCGCACTTGCATGGGGTGCAAGGGGTCGCGAGTTCGAATCCCGCCGTCCCGACCAGCAGTTCCAAAGGCCGTCAGTGAGAAATCACTGACGGCCTTTTCATTTTTGCTTGGCCAATGCGCCTGCGCAACGCGGCGCGATCTTGAGATCGTGGAGCCGGGCGCATGGCTTGGTTAAGATGAACTCCATTTCATTGATCCGGCAGCCCGATGGCTCTATTCCAACGCACGTCGCCAATTAAGAAAATACTCGCCGGCAAAATCACGCTTTTGCTGATCGTTTCCAATATTGCGGTGTACCTCGTGGCCGGTTACCTGGATACACGAGCATTCGAGAGCCTGAGCCAAACCTCGTTCTTGATCGACTGGGGTGGAAACGTACCGGCGTTGACCTTGTCCGGCGAGTATTGGCGCCTGTTCACCAGCATGTTCCTGCATGTCGGCTTTCTGCATCTGGCGATCAACATGCTGGCGTTGTGGTCACTGGGGATCATTCTTGAAGCACGCATGCGTTCCTGGGTGTTCCTGGGCGTGTATTTGCTGTCGGGCCTGTGCGGCAGCCTGGTCACGGCGCTATGGCATCGGGATGAATTTTTCCTCAGTTGCGGGGCGTCGGGCGCGATCCTGGGAATTTTCGGGGCGGCGATTGTTTATGGTTTGCATGACCGGCGGATGGGGCGGCCCCATATCCCTCCCGGCAATCTGCTGTTGAGCCTGGCACTGACCTTCGGCGCGGGCTTCGCGTTCGACGTCGACAATGCGGCGCACCTGGGCGGTTTGCTTGCGGGGGCGCTGCTCGCGGGCCTTGCGCTGTGCGCCGAACGTTTGCGGCCCGTGGCGGCAGCGGCGGTATTGGCCGGCGCTGGCATGATCGGCGCCGCTGCATTGGCGGTGGTGACGCTTGATAATCATGATCGCGACATGCAGCAGCAGATCGCCGCTGCGCGCTTTGAGCACACGCTGGGGAAGATGGGATTGCTGCAGTCCGCCAAAGCGCCCGCGAGCGCGCTGATTCTCGATGCGTGCGTCGACCGCGCGTTGTTCGAGGCGGCGCAAGGCGGATCCGCGGCGCCCGACCTGCGCCGGTGCAGAAAGCCTGGCGACCGGGAGCAGGCCCTGCTGGCGACGTTCATGCCGCGGCGGTATCAAGATTGCCTGGCGCAAACCGTCGAGTTGCAGCAGCTGTACCCGGATGCGGCGGCGCGCAAGGCATTGGCCGGGGCAGAGCAATACTGCGCGATGCAGACTGGGATCTATGCCGCGCTCTTTCAGGAACAGCCCGTCGAACTTGAGGTGGAGAAGGCCTTGCAGACGCGCCTCTTGATGAAATTCCTGGTGGATGGGGGCAGGAAATTCCGGACTGATTCAGCGCCGTTGCAGGCGCAGGCGAACGCCATGCAGGGGATACTCCGACGGCCGGGTGAACTGGCGTCGGCCATCATCGGTCGATCGGGGTGCCCTTACTGGAGTTGCGCGCGATCGCGCTAGAGGCCGGGGGCGTCCGCAAGCAGGCAGCAATAAACGGGAGGACAAGGCGCATCGGCGTTCGTAGGATGCAGGCATCATTCTGTTCCTGGCGAGCCCGATGGCGAGTTTCGTCACGGGGTCCGCGCTTTACGCGGACGGGGGCAACTCGGCGGTGAAATGAGCCGGCGGCCGATAGGCCGCACCTTGGCCGGCGTCGCTCAATCGCGCAACACGGGCGCTTCGCTCGCGGCCTTTTCCCTGCGCGCAAACATGCTCAGGGCCTCCTTGAAATCCACGCCCAAAGGCCCGAGGCTGGCGTCCAGCGCCGCGGCATTGCGCGCCAGCTCATCGCGACCGGGCAGCTCGCCATTGACCGCCATGACCACCCGGTTGCCTGTTTGCAGATTGAAGAACGCTCCGAACACCGCGGCATAAGTCGCCGATTCGCGTTCGTAAAGCTGGCTTTCGGTGAAGGTGTTCGCCACCGCCACGCCGCCCGGCGCGAGAATGCCGCGCACGTGTTGCAGGAACTCCAGCGTCATTAGGTGTTCGGGGATGTAGTCGACGTCGAACGCGTCCAGCATCACGATGTCGTACCGCAGGCCTTCGCGATGGGCGCGTTCGATGTAGGCGCGGCCATCTTCCAGGAAGAGGCGTTGCGTGGGACTTTGCCGGTAGCCGAAATGGCGCCCGGCGACATGGCCTACGGCGGGATCGATCTCCACGGTATCGATGATGGCGTCGGGCAGCAGCGAGGCCAGGGTTTTCTGCAGCGTGGCGCCGCCCAGGCCGACGATCAGAATGTTCCGCGGTTTGGGATTGACATAGAGCGCGGTCATCATCATGCGGGTGTACGAAAACACCAGCCGCTCGGGATGCTCCAGATTCATGCAGGTCTGGCGGCCGACGTCATGCATGGAGTTGAAGTTCATGCAGCGTTCGCCGTTTTCCTCGAACACGAGCAATTTGCCGAACTGCGAGTCTTCGCTATGGATCAGCTGTGGGCCGCCGTTGCCGCGCAGCAGCAGCAATGCTGCGCCGGCAATGACGAGTATGAGCAGGACGCGGACGGCAAGGCGGAACATGGAACGGCAAGCGGCAAGTAGGAACGCGTCATGGTATCGCGCTCTCGCACCCTCGCGACGCGGCCTGGCGCATCCATGTCCCGCTTCCTGCGCATGGGGCGCAAGGGGGCGCGGGGTCGACGCCCGCCATCCCGACCCGCAACGCCAAAGGCCGCCAGTGAGAAATCACTGGCGGCCTTTTCGTTTCCAGGCGCGTGAAGTTGATGCGTTTGAGTCGAAGCGCTAGACGGGGTGACGAGCAGTGCCGAAGTGTGCGGTGCTTGGGGCCCTGCGGTTCACGTCGTTCATGACGCGAAGCCGCGGGGTTCATGAGGCAAGGTTCGTCAGATGCGCTTCCTGGCGTTCCGGCTAATCGGATAGCCGTTGAAGATGCCGTCTTTTCAAGTCGGCCAGTCGGGCGTCGCTGCCTTCACGCCAACCCGCTTCCCACGATGCCAATTTGACTCGCCATTTGTGCGGGGACTCGCCCGTGTGGGCGGGCATGTTGGCTGCCTGCATGAACGGACACGCCGAAAGCGGGACTCCGTGTCTTGCAGCTTCCTGACCAGCTCGGTGGATGAGCTCATCCATTTTTTGCCTCCTCTGGTAGAAAATGCCCTAGTCCAGAAGATGATCGCCGCTCCCGCGCGTGTCCAGCGTTGTTACTCCACGAAATGTGGTTGCGGATGAGGCAATGGCGACCGCGCCGCGATGGAAAAAAAACGCCCGGGAAAGCCGGGCGCCAAAGGAGTGTGCGACGGTTCGTCGCGGCGATGCCGCAGCGCTCAAGGATGGTAAGGGTCCCCCGCAAGCCCTCGATGCCTGGCCGGCATGTGAGAGGGGTGCGCAGCGCTGCTGCACGCAAGAGAATTAGCAAGTAGTGTGCCGGTGGCTCGTGTCCGCGAGCACGCTTGAGGGGCTCCGGCGCAAACGCCATATCGATGGCGGAAATCCCCTCGCTGAGGGTTCATTGCGAACGCTTACATTGCTGTTACGAATGCCGGGCTAGGATTCGGGGACATAGACTGCCGGAGACAACCATGAGCTGTAAGACGTCCACCCCCGAACCGAACAAGCGCCGCTGGCCGTTTGGGTATGGCGAGGAAGAGTAGGGCAGCGGCGCGGCCGTAGCGCGTCATTTGCTCGGGGGGCGATGAGCCACCGCCACGGCGACCGTGCCGTCCGGAAGGCGGTATTTGCCGTCGCGCAGCCAGGTCACCGGCTCGCCGGTGGGCAGGGAGCAGATGTATTCCGGTTCCGGCGGCGCGGTGGTGCTGCGCTTAATGACCAGCCGCCGCTGCACGCGGCAGGTCGATCGGTCCGGCAGTTTGACGATGACGTCCGCGAGGCGGGTACTGGTAGCCATGATGTATTCCTCCTGGGCCGGCGGCTCGCCCGCGGGTGGCGGGCGTTGGGCGGCGTGTGTTCGCTTGGAGCTTTCATCTGTAGCACCGGCATTCGGATGAGCAGCATCCATCGTGAGGGCTATGGCAGCGGCGCGGAATCCGGCGCACGCGCGCGCCAGCCGTGGCGGTCGCGGCCTGGTCCGGATCCGGGGTTTGCGGAAGCACCGCTCGGCCGGCGGGCTGGCCACGCTCCTTCTTTCGGAGGCCGCCGAGTCTTGGGGTATCCCCCAAAAGTAGGCGTTCGGCCGAGCGGTATGAAATGTTGCGATAAGCACTGAAATAGTGTTGCGTCTAGGCATCGATACGGCAGGGCGGGTCGGACGGCGCGCCGAAGCTTCCGGTGGCGGCGGATACGGGGTGAATTCATCCGAGGGCGAATGACGGCACCGTGCTGGAGCGGCTAGCATTACGGACCCGCTTTTTTCGCCCTCACGCCGCAGAGCCGCAATACGATGTCCGACTCCCTGACCTTCCGCCCCGCCACCCCTGCAGACGCCGATCGCTGCTATGCGATCGAGATCGGTGCCTACGAGGGGGACGAAGCCGCCACCCTGGCCAAGATCGCGAAGCGCATACGCGAATATCCCGAAGGGTTCCTGGTCATGGAGCGGGAGGGGGCCGTCATTGGGTTCATCAACAGCGGCTGCGCCCATGAGGTGGCGATGGCCGACGACGCGTTCAAGGAGCTGGTCGGCCATGACGCGGCCGCGCCCAATGTCGTGATCATGTCGGTGGTGATCGATCCGGCCTTTCAGGGCCGCGGCTACGCGAGCGTGTTGATGCGCACGTTCGTCGAGCGCATGCGCGGCCTGGGCAAGCAAACCATCCATTTGATGTGCAAGGAGCGCCACGTGGAGCTGTATGCCCGCCTGGGGTACCGCTATGTGCGCCCGTCGGCGTCCGACCACGGGGGCATGGCCTGGCACGAGATGGTGATGGATCTTTGACCGGTCCGCGCCGGGCGAGGGAAGGAGGGAGGCGTCCGCCGGCCCTTATTTCGCGACTTCGGCGGCCGCGTAGAAGCAGAAGCCGCTGTTGCGCACGGTCTTCACCGGCAAGGCCTGGCCGCTGAGCGATCCGATCCGGCGGCGCAGCCGCGACATCTGGGTGTCCAGCCGGCGCTGGTCGTAGTGCAGGTAGTCTTCGCCCAAGGCCTGGATGATCTCCGCGCGCGCCACGTTTTCCCCCGCGCGGGCCATGAGACACGACAGGACGATGGCGTCTTGCTGCGACAGGGGCACGGTCGGCGCGCCCGGGATGCGCAGGACGCGCGGCCCCATTTCGAGCCGCCAGCAGTCGGGCGGCGGAGATACCGGGATGCGGCGCAGGTCCAGCCGCCGCGCCAGGGACGCCAGGGTCGCGGCCAGCACGTCGAGGTCCGAGCCTTTGCCCAGGTAGTGGTCGGCGCCCAGTTCCAGTCCGTGGACCTGGTCGGCGCTGGTGTTGCGGGCGCTGAAGACGATGATGCCGACGGGTTCGCCGGCCTCGCGCAGCCGCCGTATCAATTCCAGGCCGCAGCCGTCCGGCAGGCCGATGTCGATGATGGCGAGGCGGTGATGGACGGGGTCGAACCCTCGTTCGAACTCTTCCAGGCTCGCCAGGCACAGCGGCGAATAGCCTAAATCGGCCAGAAAGTCCGCCAGTTCCTGCCGTAGCACTGGCTCGTCTTCAAGCACAATCACGCCCAACATCAATTTCCCCTCCCTGTTCGGCCTGATGAAACAGCACCGTTGCTTCGATTCCCTACTTCGGCGGCTCGCCTTGCGCCTGCTCGTCGCCATCGCGATGGGGGCGAGCCTGCCGGCGGCGGCGGCCGTGCTGCGTCTGGATGCGCAATCTCCCGTGCATGATACTGCCGGTTATCTGGAGCGCCTGGACGACCGGGAGGGCACGCTGGACGCCGCCCAGGCCGACGCGGCGCAAGCGTGGGCGGCGATGCCGGGCAACCTGAACGCCGGTTTCACGCCTGCCACCATCTGGCTGCGCCTGACGCTGGACGTCGAGGAGCCGCTGCCCGAAGGCTGGATGCTGCGCCTGGGCAACGCATTGCTCGACGACGCGCGCGCCTACCAGCGGCGGCCCGACGGTTCCTGGAAGCTGCTGGGACACAGCGGCGAGGACGTCGACCGGGAGGACTGGCCCGTGGATTTCCGCAGCCCGACCTTTTTTTTCACGCCCGATACCGCCGGTCAGCAAGTAGTGCTCCTGCGGCTGCAGAGCAAGAACGCGATGATGAGCCGGCTGGAGGTCTGGCAGCGCTCGGCCTTCGATAACCGCTCGCGCCGGGAGGGCCTGCTGTTCGGGCTGTATGCCGGTTTCTACCTACTGCTCATCGGCTTGCATGCCATCTTCTGGCTGGGAACGCGCGCGCCGATGAGCGGGCTGTTCCTCGCCTATATCGGCAGCTGCGTGTTCAACGAGGTGTTCTCGGCGGGGCTGGTCCAGCAGCTCAGCGGCCTGTCGGTGGCCTGGAGCGACCGCCTCCTGGGCGTCGGCATGGCCGCCGCGCTGCCCATCGCCCAGGCGGTGGCGCTGCGCCAGCTGGAACTCGCCCGCTGCTATCCGCGGCTGGCGAAATGGATGAACCGGGTATGCCTGGGCATCGCGGCCGTCTGCGCGGCGCTGATCCTGTCCGGCCATTACGGCATGGGCATGCAGCCGGTGCAGATGACGGCGCTGGCGCTGATTCCCATCCTGTCGGGCCTGGGGGCCTACCTGCTGTGGCGCGGATGGCGGCCGGCCCGGTATTTCCTGCCGGTGTTCGGCGTGTTCTACGTGGGCGTGGTGATCGGTTTCCTGCGCAATCTGCGCGTCCTGCCCGTCAATGCGTTCACCGAGCATGCCACGCTGCTGGGCACCATGGTGCACATGCTGCTGCTCAGCTTCATCGTCATCGGCCGCCACGAGCGCCAGCGGCGCGCGCGCGAGCTTCGGCAGGCCAATCTGGCGGCCGACCTGGCCCGCCAGCACAGCGAGCGCCTGGCGGTCGAGGTGGCCGAGCGCACCGCCGACCTGTCGGGCGAAATCCGGCGCCGGGAACGCGTCGAGGATGAATTGCGCCAGGCGCTGGAAGCCGAACGCCAGATCATGGCCGAGCAGCGCGATTTCGTGGCCATGGTGTCGCACGAGTTCCGCACTCCGCTGGCGATCATCGGAACCTCCGCCCAGCAATTGAACCGCAATCTGCAGAGCGCGCCGCTGGAGCGGAACCAGATCCGTTGCGACAACATCCGGGACGCGTCGCTGCGCCTGCTGGCGCTGGTGGACGAGTACCTGACGGAAGACCGCGTCCGGGAGTTGAGGAGCGAACCGCAGGAGGACTCCTGCGATCTGCGCGCCATGCTCGCCGACCTGGAACAGGCCTTCCCGCCCGGGCGCATCCATTGCGAGATCGATCCCGGCGTGCAGCCCATGCGCAGCGATGCCGGCCTGTTGCGCATCGCCTTGCGCAATCTGCTGGCCAACGCGGATCGCCATTCGTCGACCGACGACGAGATCCGGGTCGCGGTCCGCGAGCAGGAGGGCGCGGTGCGCATCGAGGTGTCCAACGCAGGCGCCCGCATTCCCGAGCCGGAGCGGGAACGCCTGTTCCAGAAATACTATCGGGGCCAGAACGCCCGGCTGCGACCGGGAGCCGGCCTGGGCCTGTACCTGGTGCGCCAGATCGCCGCGCGACTGGATGGGTCCGTGGACCTCACCCGCATGGGCGGCGACGAACCGGTGACATTCCGGCTCAGCCTGTCCTACCGCCCCGTCTTCTGACCGGCCTCCCGCTACCCGGGTGCAGCCGGGTAGCCGCTCAGGTTTGCTCAGTTTCAATTCGATAGAAACCGGCATAATTAAAAATACTATTTACAAATTGTTATTCCGGTTGAAGGATTCGCGCGCTACCCGGCGGGCGCAGTACGTCGTTCAGCCGGCCACGCCGAGAACCGGAGCAACCGCATGGCACGCAGCACCCGAAACAAAGCACGACCCCATTCCCCTCTCGCGGCCGCATTCCGGCCGCTGCCTCGCGCCCGTTCGGGCGCTATCCTGGCCTCGGCCGTGGCGGCCGCGCTACATGGATTGGCCGCGGCACCGGCCGCCGCCGCATCGCTCTGTGGGGACCCGAACACGACGGTGTCGGATACGCAGAATTCCCAATGCGATCTGTCCGGCAATTCGACGCTCACCGTGACCGAGACCGGCAAGATCCAGCCGATCCTGGGCACCACGGTGCTGGTTCAGGGCTCCAATGTCCAAATCTTCAACCATGGCACGCTTGCGCCCGGTTCGTTCGATACGGTCGACAACAGCCTCGCCATCGGTACCCAGTTGAACAACTATGGGACCATCGAAGGCGGTCCGGCCGGATCCGCGGTTCACAATAACCTGGGCGCGTCGATGGCCCTGCTGAACAACACCAGCCAGATTACCGCCCAGGGCACGTACGCGGTCAGGAACGATGGCGAGATTATCCAACTGACCAACAGCGGCATCATCCGCACCAACAGCTATCCGAGCTACGCCATCGGGAACTTTGGCCAGATCCGCAACCTGGAGAACGATGGGACGATCACGAGCAGGGGAGGAAACGCCCTCCACAATCTTCCCAGCGGCGTTGTCGTTACCGTGACCAACCGCAATGTAATGGACGGCAGGACGGGGGCGATCCTCAACGAGGGCCTCATCGGCGAGCTGGTGAACGACGGCACCCTCAAGGGGAACACGGGCGCCCTCACCAACTCGGCCACTGGCACGATCGGCGAGGTCATCAACCGCGGCACCATCCAGGCGATTCCCTTGCTGGGCTTCGTGGCCGCGCCGTTTCCCTCGACCGACGCGATCGTCAACGAAGGCGCCATCACCCGCGGCATCGGCAACTACGGCCTCATCGACGGCAATGTCAAGCTGGGCTCGGCGCAGCTGCGCCTGGAAGGCAACACGAGCCGCGTGACCGGCCACGTTTCGGGCGGCGCGGGCAGCTCGGTCGTGGTCAACGGGCAGTTCACGGCCGAGAACAGCTTCGCCGTGGACAGCTTCACCGTGGCCTCGGGCGCCCGCCTGAACTCGCAGTACTACCTGTTCGAAAGCCGCGCCAGGCCCTTCAGCAACCAAGGCCAGGTTTACGTACAACCGGGCGCCGTGACGACCGTCGTGGGCGACTACGTGCAGTCGCGCGACGCCAGCCTGGCGGTGGGCGTGTCGAGCGTTGTCGGCACGCCGATCTATGGCCGTCTGTCGGTGCTGGGCAGGGCCAGCTTCGAGCAGGGCACCGGCCTCTACGTCGACGTGGTCCGGGGCGATGCGCTGGCCAACCAGAAGGTGCTGACCTCGGTGATCTCGGCCACGACGCTGGAAGCGACCAACGACACCTTCGTCACGAAGGACAACAGCGAACTGTTCAATTTCAAGACGGTCGTCAATGCCGACGGCACCGTCGACCTGCGCGCGGTCCTGGACGAAGGCAACGGCCCCGACGTGATCGTCAGGCCGCCCGTCAAGCCGGATACGCCGTCCGTCGAGACGCCGCCCGCCCCGGCCCCCAGCCGCGCGGTTTCCAACCGCGTCTCGGCGCAGGGCTTCGGCCAGGGCATGGGCGCGGCGCGCGTGCTCGACGGCCTGCTGGCGAACACCGGCAACACCGGCGACATGGCCGACGTGGTGGGCGCGTTCGGCAGGCTGGCGAACCCGCAGCAGGTGGCGGATGCCGTCGCCCAGACGCTGCCGCTCATGAGCGCCAGCCTGAACCAGGTGTCGGTCAACGGAATGCAAGGCGTGAGCCGCGTGATCCAGGCCCGCCAGAACAGCCTGACCGGCCTGTCGTCGGGCGAGGAGTTCCTGGCCGACAAGCACCTGTGGTTCAAGCCGCTGGCCTCGTACGCGGATCAGGACAACCGCAATGGCGTGGCCGGCTATCGCGCGGACACCTATGGTTTCGTGCTCGGCGCCGATGCGAAGGTGGGCGAAGCCAGTCGCCTGGGGATGGCTTTCTCCTATGCGAGATCCGACGTCAAGGGCAAGTCCACGGCGGACACCAATAGCGCCGACATCGATGCCTACCAGCTTATGGCCTATGGCAGCCACGGCCTGAGCGCCTGGTCGAATGCGTGGGTCAGCTGGCAGGCGGACGTGGGCCTGAACGGCAACAACGGCCGGCGTTCCATGCGCTTCGGCGGAATCGATCGTGTTGCGAAGTCGGATTTCGACAGCACGACCGCCCACCTGGGCGCGGCGATCGGACGCGGATTCCAGCTGAGCGACGCCACCAGCTTCACCCCTTCGCTGCGCGCGGACTACTTCCGCATCCACAGCGAGTCGTATAAGGAAAGCGGCGCCGGCGCGCTGGACCTGCGCGTCGGTTCGCAGACCAGCGAGCAATTGATCACCATGGTCGAAGGCCAGCTGCAGCACCGGCTGACGGACCGCGCCGCGCTGGTCGCCAGCCTGGGCGTGGGCTACGACATGCTGGGTGAAGGCAACAGCATCGCGGCCAGCTACGTGGGCGGCGGCGCCGCCTTCCAGACGCCGGGCATGGAACCGGGACGCTGGATCGGCCGCGTGGGACTGGGCGTCGACTTCCAGGCCGCGGAAAACACGCAGATCACGGCGCGCTATGACGTAGAGGCCCGCAGCGGCCTGGCGGCCCAGACGGCGTCGATCAATCTGCGTTGGGCGTTCTGATGCGATGAAACCGCTGCTGTCCGCGTTCGCGCTGGGCTGCCTTCTGCTGTCGGGCTGCGCGAGCACGTCCGTGCAGGAGCGCCGCCAGGCCGCCGCGGCGGTGGCGCAGCAGGCGGGCTGGCAACGCCTGGAACTGGACGCGGGCGCGTTCGTGCTCGCGGCCTTCGCGCCGGCGGGGCTGGCCCAGGCCGGCGCATTGACGGTCTATATCGAAGGAGACGGCGCGGCGTGGGTGGATGGCGGCACGCCGTCGTTCGATCCGACGCCGCGCAATCCCCTGGCGTTGCGGCTGGCCATCGCCGACGCGCGGGGCCAGGCGGTCTATCTGGCCAGGCCCTGCCAGTACGTCGAAGGACAGAGCCGCCGCCAGTGCGCGGCGCATTATTGGACCGCGGGGCGTTTCGCGCCCGAGGTCATCGACGCGAGCGACAGGGCGCTGGATCAATTGAAGGCCCGCTACGGGGCCGAGCGCCTTGAACTGGTGGGCTATTCGGGCGGCGGCGCGGTGGCCGCGCTGCTTGCCGCGCGGCGTCGCGACGTGGCGCGCCTGGTCACCGTGGCCGGCAATCTGGACACTCGGGCCTGGACCTCGGCGCTGGGCGTGAGTCCCTTGTCGGGCTCGCTGAATCCGGCCGACGCATGGCGCGCGCTGTCGACGGTGCCGCAGCGGCATTACGTGGGCGCCAAGGACCGCGTCGTGCCGCCGGACATCGCGGCCTCGTATGCCGCGCATTTCCCCGCCGACCGAAAGCCGGAGATCGTGGCCGTTCCGGGATACGACCACCGGTGCTGTTGGGTAGAAACATGGCCGGCGCCGCCGGACGGCCTGCCGGGCATGGCGGCGGCGCGCCGCTAGAGCCACACCGTCGTGACGAGCACGGCGCATCCCGCCGTTGCGGTGGCGGCCATGATCGCGGCCAGCCGGAAGGCCAGCTTTCTTTCCTTGCGCCCCACATTGGGGTTCGCGTCGTTTGCCGATCGAAGCTGCTCCCACGTCCATGCGCTGCCGGCTTCCCGGCTGTGGGATGCGGCTGCCGCGTTCGCGCGGGCGCGGGACAGGCGGGTGAGCCGGAGCGCGGGATAGGCCAGGATCACGCCGGCCAGGAATAGCGCACAGGCGCCGATCGCGCCGGCGGTGTAGGCCGAGCCGCCGCGCGCGGCCAGGAGAATCGCGGCCGCCAGCAGGCCCACGGCATTCAGGCCGGCCAGCGCCTTGAGCGCCTGCATGCCCCAGACGCCGGTGGCTTCTTCGGAGAAATCGCCGACCGATTGCCAGTAGGCGGCATCCTTCGAGGCCGCCTGGAAAAAGAACTCCAGGTCCCGGAGCAAGGCATCGCCGCGCCTATCGGCGACGGGGGTGTCCTGATGCCATTGGACGGCGAAGTTCCGGCTTCGGCCCGCATCCGCGTGATGGGCGGCGGCCCAGGCTTGCGCGAGGCGCACTGCATCGTCGAGCGTGATTTCACCTGCGCGCGCGGCACTGTCTTTCATGTCGGTTATCCCCATATATGGGATAGTTTAACGGCCTGGCACAGGCTGCGGGATGCGTTGGGTCAAGGGGCAACGCCGCGGGCGCAATGGCGGATTTCGAGCAGGCAGTTGCTGCGTTGGGTGATGACCAGATCCGCGCGTCGCCCGCCCAGGCCGAGGACGGAAAGGGCCGCGGCTGCGAGCAAACCCATCCAGGAAGGGACGAGGAGCAGCGCGTCCCAGCCCGACAGGCCAGGGTTGTCGGGCCGCTTGCGCAACTGAGTCGTCAGGCCATGCTCCCGGCAATGCGCTTCGATCGCCGCCACGGTTGCGGCCATGTCGCCGACGTTTTCCAGGAAGAACCGTTCGCGGCCGAGCAGGATGCGCGCAAGCTCGCCGGGCGGCAGGCGGTTCAGGAAATAGGTGCGCGGGCTGCTGGCCATGGCGGGTTCCTGTGGTGCGCAACCCGCGGCGTGACGGAGGAATCGGATTGCGGCGGGCTGGCGTAGTCTAGCGGCTTTCCGGCCTGCATCCGCGGCCAGGCATCCGCGCTTTCCCTAGTATCCGTCCTATTTTTTATACGATTATCATATTTTCAACGCCGACGCCTCGCGCCTCGGCGCACACAGCCGAGGCAACGCGGGCTGGCAATGATGAACGTTTTCGGACAGAAACTTCCTTATGCCTACTTCAGCTTCTCGATCCCTGTTGAAAAAAGACCCGGTCGCGCCCGTCCAGGCGGAACCCAACCTGACCGACCGCGTCACCGAAATGCTGCTGGAAGAGATTACCAGCGGAGATTACCGGGTCGGCGAAGTGCTGCCGCCCGAACAGATCATCGCCACCCGCATGGGCGTTTCGCGCACCGTGCTGCGTGAGGCGGTGTCGCGCCTGAAGGGCGACGGCATCGTGCAAAGCAAGCAGGGGCGCGGCCTGACCGTCATGCAGACGGCGCGGCCTTCGGTGTTGCGGATGCAGGCGGCCGATATTGGCGATGCCGACCAGGTGCTGCGCATCGTCGAACTGCGCCGGGGCTTCGAGATCGAGGCCGCGCAGCTCGCGGCGCAGCGGCGCAGCGAGGAAGACCTGGCCGCCATGCGCCAGGCCTTGCGCAAGATGGGCGATGCCATCGCCACCGGCGACGTGGCGGTCGGCGTGGACGCCGACATGGAGTTCCATCGTTGCGTGGCGCGCGCGACCCGCAACGAACACTACCTGAATTTCTTTGATTTCCTGGCGGTGCTGCTCAAGAAGAACCTGCGCGTTTCGCGCTCGCGGTCGGCCAAGATCGCCGGCCGCGGCGCGCAGGCGCAAAAGGAGCACGAGGCGCTGTTCGCCGCCATAGAGAAAGGCGATGTGGAGCTTGCGAGGCAGCAGGCGCGCACGCACGTCGACAACACGGAAGCACGACTGCGCACGGCGGCAGCCACGGCGGAAAAGCCGTAGCCCTCCGATTGCGGGCAATCTCCAAGGGGAAGTGGCGATGGGGCGTAAATCGATAGACGAACTGGTGCGCGCGGATGAAGGGCTGATCAGCCGTTCCATCTTCGTCGACGACGAGATCTTCCAGCAGGAACTGCAGCGGGTGTTTTCGCGCGCCTGGCTGTTCGTGGGGCACGAGAGCCTGGTGCCCAATCCGGACGACTACTTCGTCTCCCGGATGGGCACCGAATCGGTGATCCTGACGCGCGACCGGCAGGGCCAGATCCAGGTCATGCTCAACAGCTGCGCGCACCGCGGCATGAAGCTGTGCCGCTACGATCACGGCAATAACAGGACCTTCACCTGTCCGTATCACGGCTGGAGCTTCTCCACCGACGGCAAGCTGGTGGAGCGGCCGGGCGAACTGGTTGGCGTGCCGGGCCACGCCACGCATTACAAGGGCGAGCTGGACAAGAAGCAGTGGGGCCTGAAGACCGTGGCGCAGGTGGTCAACTACAAGGGCGCGGTGTGGGCGACCTGGGACCCGGACGCGCCGCCGTTCCTGGACTACCTGGGCAATATGCGCCTGTACCTGGACGCGGCGCTCGACCATCGCGATGGCAGCGCGGGCGGCTCGGAAGTCATAGGCGGCGTGCAGAAGTGGCGGGTCAAGTGCAACTGGAAATTCGCGCCCGAGAACTTCATCGGCGACCTGTACCACGACATCAGCCACCGCTCCGTCGACATCGTCGGCATCGGGCCGGGCGGGGGCAGGGGGCGGCGCGATCCCTCGGCCACGCGCTCGGCCATCTGTTTCCCGGAGCTGGGCCACGGGCTGCTGGGCCGCTTGCCGTTCTACGAGGAAGGGCCTTACGCGCCGCAGTATGCGCGTTATCCGGAAGTGGAGGCCTACTACCGCGAAGTGCATGAGCGGCGCGAACGCACGCTGGGTTCGGCCATGCGCGTGCAGACCAGCGTGGGCACGATTTTCCCGAACATGTCCTTCCACGGGCGCCAGCCCCGCACCCTGGCGGTGTTCCACCCGATCAGCCCGACCGAGATGGAAATGTGGCGCATGTACCTGGTGGACAAGGACGCGCCGGAAGCGGTCAAGGAAGCGGCGCGCCATTACTTCCTGCGCTATTCCGGCCCGGGCGGCATGACCGAATCCGACGACATGGAGAACTGGACCGGCGCCACCGAGGCCAGCATGGGCACGATGTCGCGCGAACTCTATTTCAACTACCAGATGGGCGTGGGGCACGCCGAGCCGGTGCCCGAGATTCCCGGTTGTGCCGTCAACGGCGAATACACCGAGGAAAACGCCCGCATCTATTACCGCCGCTGGGCGCAATTCATGAACGGCTTGTCCTGGGACGAGCTGATGGCCGGCGCCGCGCGCGCCGAGGAGAAGGCGGCATGAACGCGCCCACCGACAACGCGCCGGCCGCGGCGCGGGATGCCAGCATCGACGATATGCAGGTCTGGTGGCAGGTGCAGCGCTTCCTGCACTACGAGGCCGACCTGCTGGACCACCGCGAGTTCGACGCCTGGCTGGAACTGCTGGACGAGGACATCAGCTACCGCATGCCGCTCACGCGCAACGTGCGCCGGGACGCCATGGCGCAGGAGTATTCGGGCCCGCGCGACGCCGCGTGGTTCGACGAGGGCATCGATACGCTGCGCCAGCGGGTCGCCCAGATCCGGACGGGCATCCATTGGGCCGAGGAGCCGGCCTCGCGCGTATCGCACCTGGTGACCAATATCCGCGTGCTGGGGGTGGAGCCGGACGAGGGCGGGGGAGAGCGCGTGCGGGTGCGATCGCGCTTCCTGATCTACCAGAACCGGTTGCAGGCCGAGGTCAGCCTCTTCGTCGGCAAGCGCGAAGACGTGCTGCGCCGCCGCGACGGGCGCTGGAAGGTGCTCGCGCGCGAGATCCACCTCGACCAGAACGTCCTGCTTTCCAAGGCGCTCACGATCTTCTTCTAGCGCCCGGCCCGTTCGGCGCCGGCCCGTCTGCCGGAGTTCGATGGTTTTCTTTCCGATCAGGGTCCGTCCGCTGAGGGCGAGACGCGCCCATCCCAGGAGTCGCAGCATGCATAGACGTACTGTACTGAAAGCCATCGCCGCCGCGGCCGCGATGGGATCCGCGGGCGTGGCGCGGGCCGGCGAGGCGGCCTATCCGTCCAAGCCCATCCGGCTGATCGTGCCTTATCCGCCGGGCGGCGTCACCGACGTGGCCGGCCGGCTGGCCGGAGAGATCCTCAGCAAGAAATTCGGGCAGCCGGTGGTGGTGGAGAACCGCCCGGGCGCCAACGGCATGATAGGCAGTCAGCACGTGGCGGCGGCGCCGCCCGACGGCTATACGCTGTTGCTCAACGGGCTGGGCGGCATGGTGCTGCCCATGGCCACGGTCACCGGGCTGCCGCTGGACATGTCGCGCGCCTTCACGCCCATCGGGCAGATGGCCGAGTTCATCAACGTGCTGATCGTGCGAGCGGATTCGCCCATCCGCAGCGTCGACGACCTGATCGCCGCGGCGCGGGCTCGCGGCAAGGATGGGCTGAACTACGGCTCCAACGGCATCGGCACCTCGGTGCACCTGACCACGGCGTTCTTCGCGCAGCGCACGGGCACCGAGCTGCTGCACGTGCCCTACAAGGGCAGCGGCGAAATGCTGATCGACGTGGTGAACGGCAACCTGGATTTCAGCTTCAGCAACCTGCCGCCCGTGATGGGGCTGATCCGCAAGGGCTCCATCCGCGCGCTCGCGGTCACCAGCAGCTATCGCAGCAATCAGCTGCCCGACGTGCCGACCATGGCGGAGCAGGGGGTGGCGGATTTCGACGTGACCAGCTGGCTGGGCCTGTACGGGCCTGCCGGCCTGCCGCCGGCCGTGGTCCAGGCGCTGAGCGCGGCCTTGCAGGAAGGCATGGGCCAGGCCGCGTCGCGCGAGACGCTCAGCGCCGCCGGCTTCGAGCCCAAGTCGTCTTCGGCGGACGCCTTCGCCGAGTTGAACCGGGCGGAGCTGGCGCGCTGGAAGCAGGTCGCCGGCCGCGCCAACGTGTCCTTGAAGTTCGGAGCATGAATCGCATGGAAGACCAAACCCGCCTCACCCACGTGCATACGGCGATCATCGGCGCGGGCCACGCGGGCGTCGAATGCGCCTGGGCCTTGCGCGCCGCCGGCGTCGAGGGCGACGTCGCGCTGTTCGGCGCGGAAGCGCACGCGCCCTATGAGCGGCCGCCGCTGTCCAAGGCCCTGCTGACGGGCGCCACCAGCGAGGAGCGCATCGCCCTGCGCGCCGATGGCGCCTACGAAAAGCTGCGCGTGACCATGGTGGCGGGCGATCCGGTGGAGCGCCTGGATACCGCCGAGCGCGTGCTGCACACGCGTTCGGGGCGTCGCGTGAGCTACGAGCATTGCGTGCTGGCCACCGGCGCGCGGGCGCGCGATATCGCGGGCGTGGCGGGCGAGGGCGTCTACGCGGTGCGCGGCCTGGACGATGCGCGTCGCTTGCGCGAGGCGCTGCGGCCCGGTTGCCGCCTGCTGGTGCTGGGCGCGGGATACCTGGGCCTGGAGGCTGCCTGCTCGGCGCGCAAGCTGGGCGCCGAGGTTCTGGTGCTGGAGCAGGGCGGCAATGTCATGGGCGGGAAGGTGTCCGAGCCGACCGCGGCGCGCATCGGCGTCTTTCATCGCGATGCCGGCATCGAGATCCGGCACGGCGCGGCGGTGGCGCGCTGGGAGCGCATGGAGGCGGGCTGGCGCGCGCATCTGGCCGATGGCGGCGTGGCCGACGCGGACCTGGTGCTGGTGTCGATCGGCGCGATCGCCGAAACGGCGGTGGCCGAGGCGTCCGGGCTGATCTGCCTGGACGGCGTGGTGGTGGACGAATGCTGCAGAACGTCCGCGCCTGACGTATACGCCATCGGCGATTGCGCCAGCGCCTTCCGTGGCGAGCTGCGGCGCCATGCGCGCATAGAAAGCGTGCAGAACGCGCTGGCCCAGGCTCGCATCGCCGCCGCCGCCATCGCCGGGAAAAACCCGCCCGCGCCCCGGCCGCCGACCTTCTGGTCCGAGCAGCACGGGCGCCGCCTGCAGATGGCCGGCCTGGTGAATCCGGCCCAGCCCAGCCGCGACGTGCTCCTGCCCACCGCCAAGGGATGGCTGGTGGAACGCTATCAGGAAGGCCGGCTGGCCGCGATCGAAGCCGTGGACAGCCCGGTGGAATTCATCAAGGGCGTGCCGCGCATCGGCACGCCGGAATCCCTTACTTGAAAAGGTGGTCGACATGCCCTCTGCCGTATTTGAATTGCCCGACGGGGCCGAACGGGTGCTGGACGTACCCGACGACTGGTCGCTCATGGAAGCCGCGCGCCGAGATGGCCTGGAAGGCATCGTCGCCGAGTGCGGCGGGGGCGCCATCTGCGGCACCTGCCACGTGCAGGTGGACGCGGCCTGGTTCGGCCGCCTCGATCCGCCGGGCATGGCGGAGGAGGCCCTGCTGGAGGTGGTGCCGGAACGCTGCGCGACCAGCCGCCTGTCCTGTCAGGTGATCATGACGCCTGAGCTGGACGGCATCCGCCTGCGGGTGCCTTCCGCGCAGCTCGAACTGTAGCCGCGGCAGCAAAAAAAGGAGCCGCCGACATGGCCGACAACAAATCCCTCAACCTCGTCGATCTGCAGCCCGGCGCGCGCGTGCGCATGGCCGACGGCGCGGTCGCCGAAATCGTAGAGAACCCCCAGGACGGATTCTGGCTGATCGTCCGCTACCTGGATCATCCCTCGGATTTCTCTCTCGTCGGCGCCGGTGAACAACAAGTGTTCGCCACCGACGTCGAATCGATCGAACCCTGAACCACACGGAGCCGTAATGAACCAAAAACCCAAAATCATCGTGTCCGCGCCGCTGCCCGCCGATCTGCGCGAGCGCGTCGCCGCCGTCTGCGACATCGTCGACGTGCCCGTCGGGCAGAACCCCGCCGACGTCGTGCCGGCGGCGCAGCGCGCCGAGATCGCAGGCATGGTCTGCACCATGCGCACGCGGGTCGACCAGGCGCTGCTCGACGCCTTTCCCGCGCTTACCGTCAGTTCGAACTTCGCCGTGGGCTTCGACAACGTCGATGTCGACGCGGCCACACGCCGCCAGGTGCTGATCTGCAACACGCCGGGTGTGCTGGACGGCGCGGTCGCCGACGTCACGATAGGCCTGATGCTGTGCCTGGCCCGCAACCTCGTGGCCGGCGACGCGTTCGTGCGCAGCGGCGCCTGGACCAAGGGCGCGTTCCCGCTGACCACCGATATCCGCGGCAAGACGCTGGGCCTGCTCGGCATGGGCCGCATCGGCAAGGTGGTGGCGCGCACCGCCCAGGCGTTCGACATGAAAGTGATCTACCACAACCGCCGCGAGGATCCGTCGGTCGGCAGCCTGGCCAGCTACGTCGGGCGCGACGAGCTGTTCAAGTCCTCGGACGTGCTCAGCGTCCATATCCCGCTCTCGGCCGAGACGCGCCATTCCGTGGGCAAGCGCGAGTTCGAGCTGATGAAGCGGACCGCCTACGTCATCAATACGGCGCGCGGCCCGGTGCTGGACGAGGCGGCTCTGGTCGACGCGCTGCGCGCGGGCACCATCGCCGGCGCGGGCCTGGACGTGATGGAGCAGGAGCCGCTGCCGGCGTCCAGCCCCTTGTGCGAACTGCCCAACGTGGTGCTGCAGGCGCACGTGGGCAGCGCCACCCACGAGACGCGCCGCGCCATGATCGATCTGGCCGTGGCCAATCTGCTGGACGCGCTGGGCAAGCGCAAGCCGCAAGCCATGGTCAATCCGCAGGTGTGGGAGGCCCGCGCCTGATCGTCGCGGCGTCGCGGGCGGGCATCGGGGACGCGAGGCGCGTCCCCGATGCCTTTTTTGCCTGGGCTTACTTGCCGCCGTAGGCGACCACGATGCCGGCGCGCTGGGCGACTTCGCTCCAGCGCTTGAATTCCGCCGCCGAGAAGGCCTGGAATTCCGCGGCGTTGCGCAGCTTGGGCTCGAATCCGGCGCCGATGATGCGGGCCTGGAATTCGGGCGTGGCGAGCCCCTTGACGATGACGTCGGACAATTGGGCGATGATGGCCGGATCGACCTTGGCGGGAGCGTACATGCCCAGCCAGCTGGTCACGTCGAAGTCCGTCATGCCTTGCTCCTGCATGGTGGGCACGGCGGGCAACTGCCTGGCCCGGTAGGCGCTGGTGACGGCCAGGGCCTTCAGGCGCTTGCCTTCCACCATGGCCAGCGTCGGCGGAAGGTTCATGAAACAGATGTCGAGATCGCCGTTGGCCGTGCCCACCAGCGCATCGGCCGCGCCCTTGTAGGGAACGTGGTCGAACTTCAGGCCGGTGCGCATGGCGAATAGCTCCGCCGTCATCTGCGACGAACTGCCCACGCCATTGCTGCCGTACAGCGGCTTGCGCTTGCTGGCGCGCAGGTACTCGACCAGTTCCGGCACCGAATTGGCGGGGTGGTCGGTGCGCACCACCAGCGCATTGACGAACTCCGCTACCTGGGCGATGGGTCGCAAGGCCGTGGGGATGTCCAGCGGCAGGCCCTGCAGCGTCGCCGGCGGCAGCACATTGTGGCCGAGGCCGCCGGTGGTGAGGGTGTAGCCGTCCGGCTTGGACGCGGCGGCCGCCTGCATGCCGATCACGCCGCCCGCGCCGGCGCGGTTCTCGATCACGACGCTCTGGCCGTACTTGGCGAACAGCAGGTCGCCTACCAGCCTGCCGGCAAGATCGGTCGCGCTTCCGGGGGTGGAAGAGACAATGATCTTGATCGTTCGGGACGGGTAGGGCCCGTCCTGGGCCCAGCCTCTGCCTGTCAAGGCCAGGCCGGCCGCGGACCCCATCAGTTTCAACGCACTGCGACGCTTCATGACGACTTCCCCTTGGGTTGGTTTTTGCTACACCACGTGCTGCTCCGATTCTTGGGTTCGACTTTGTACGATAAACATATTTATCGAAAAGGTACGTGCAGCGGATGGGCGTGGAAATTGCGGCTTACCCTAGGGTGCGACGCGTGCTGTTACGGCTCCGATTTCGCCGCTCTGTGTCTGGCGGCGGCGGCGTCGGGGCGGGCACACTTCGCCGGTCGCCGCCACTTCCGCGCGGCCGGAAAGGATGTTCCATGCGCTACCGTTACGTCACCGCCGATGTCTTCACCCGCGACGCCTATGGCGGCAATCCGCTGGCGGTCGTGCTCGACGCCCAAGGGCTGGATGGCGCGCAGATGCAGCGCATCGCGCGCGAATTCAATTATTCGGAAACCAGCTTCGTGCTGCCCCCCGAAGATGTCGCGCATACCGCCCGGGTGCGCATCTTCACGCCGGATCGCGAAGTGCCGTTCGCCGGCCATCCCAACGTGGGCACGGCGGTGGTGCTCGCGCGCGAATGGCAGGCCGCGGGCCGCCCGGTGCCCGAAACCTTCGTATTCGAGGAGGCGGCGGGACTGGTCCGCATCGCGCTGAGGTCCGGCGAGCAGGGCGTGGATGGGGCGCGGCTGCGGGCGCCGCAGCCGCTCTCGCGCGGGGGCACGGCGTCCTCCGCCGCGGTGGCGCGGGCGCTGGGGCTGGAGCCGGCCGACATCGATACGTCCTCGCATCCGCCGCAAGTGGTCTCGGTGGGCCTGGCGTTCCTGGTCGTGCAACTGGCCAGCCGCGACGCGCTGCGGCGCGCCGCGCCCGATGTGCAGGGCTACGCGGCGCTGCTGCCGCTGGATGGCGTGAAGTCCATCTACGCGTACACCACGGACACGGCGGCGGAGCCGCAGACGGACCTCCAGGCCCGCATGTTCACGGGGCGCATGACGGAAGATCCGGCCACCGGCAGCGCAACGGCGGCCGTCACGGCCTTGCGCGCGGCCTTGAGCGGCGGCGCCCTGCGCCTGCGGGTCGGGCAGGGCGTGGACATGGGCCGCCCCAGCCTGCTGTCGGCCGACGCCGAGCCGCGGCCCGACGGCGTATGGGCAGGGGTGGCGGGGCAGGCGGTGGCGGTGATGGAGGGCACGCTGCCGACGCCCATGCCGGCCTGAAGGCGGCGTGGCCGCTTGGCGGCAACGGGGAGGCTCCTGTATGCTTGCAGCCATGGAAGCACTGCCTGTCGCGCCCTTGTCCGGCGCCTCTCTCCGACGAATCGCTCGACGCCTGCGTTGAGTGGCTGGTCGCATCCCGGCGCTGAGTCTTCAGCGCCCTTTCCGAAAGCCACGATGCTCCTCGTGGCTTTTTGTTTTTTGGTTCGTGCTTCCCGCTGCCGAGGCGTATCGCAAGGCTTTCGTTTCCCTCAAGAAGGAACGAAGCATGAGCTCTCAAGACATCGCCATCCGGCCCTACCATTCCACGGACGAAGCGGCGATCATCCAGTTGTGGCGCGACTGCGGCCTGACACGGCCCTGGAACGATCCGCGCAAGGACATCGCCCGCAAGCTGACGGTGCAGCCGGACCTGTTCCTGGTGGGCGAGGCGGAAGGCGCGATCGTCGGGACCCTGATGGGCGGGTACGACGGCCATCGGGCATGGATCAATTACCTGGCGGTGTCGCCGGCGCACCAGCGGCGCGGCTACGCGACGGCGCTCATGCGCGCCGTCGAGCGCAAGCTGCTTGAATTGGGATGCCCGAAGATCAACCTGCTGATACGGTCGGGCAATGTCGCGGTGCGGGGCTTCTATGAAACGCTGGGGTTCCAGGAGGATGAGGTCATCAGCCTGGGCAAGCGCCTGATCCCGGACCTTTGAGGGGCAGGCGCCCGGGGCCGGGCGCCTGCCGGGCCGTCAGACCGCCACCGTCAGGTACACCGCCTCGCGGCCGACGATGGGCATGCGCGTGGGCATGAAGATGGTGCAGTCGTCGCAGGGCGAGCGGATCTCTTCGGTGCCGTTCATGGCGATCAGTTCGTCCTTGGCGTAGGTTTCGAAGCCGATGACCGGGCGCGTGAAGGTGAAGTCGGCCGACTTCACCATGTGCACTTCCAGGAGCCGGTAGCGGCGCGGCGCCGGGGGCGGCGAGGCGTCGGCCGGCGTATCGATCAGGCCCAGGTGCGCCAGGAAACGCAGCGCCACGTCGGTGGCGAGCGTGGCGGCGGACTGCGCGAAATGCTGGCCGCATTCGACCACCAGCGAGCCGCCGCTGTCCGACGCCGGATCGCCGTGGCGGCCGTAGCCCATGACGCCCGTGCCCGGGAAGATGCCCGGGGGCATCACGAGGTGGACTTCCGGCGCGCCGACGGCGCTGGCCAGCGCGGTGTTGCGGTCCATCTCGGTATAGACCCAGAACGGCTGCACCGGCGCGCGCGTGGAGTGGATGTCCAGCACGTAGTCGGCTGCTTCGAGCACCGGCCGCAGTTCGCGGGCGCGGCGCAGCTCGGGGCTGTCTTCGGGGCCGTCGAGCATGTCGGCCGACCAGATGCGGTTCAGGTTGTGCACCAGCTGGCGGTTTTCATAGGGCTGCTCGATATCGAAGGCCTCGTAGGCCTCGACGTGGGCGAAGCTCACGGTCAGCGTGCCGATCTTCGGCCGCACGCCGGTATCGAGCAGGTGGGTCGCGGCCACCATGCCGCAGATTTCGTTGCCGTGCGTGATGGCGTTGATCAGCACGTGCGGGCCGGGGCGGCCGGACTCGAAGCGGTGCACGTAGGGAATGCCCACGTTGCCTTCGCGGTAGGCGGAGAGGTCGCGCGGCAGGACTTCCAGCGGCGAGGTATCGGGTTCGAAAGCAGGATTGTTCATGGGTGTCGGGCCTATTCAGGACGGATGCCGGCGCGGTCGATCAGGTCTTTGTACAACGCCAGGCGCTCGGACATCATGGCGGTGAACTGCTGGGGCGTCTGGTCCTCGGGGGGCAGGGCGCCGGCTTTTTCCAGGGATTGCGGCATGCCGTCCTGCGTGGCGACGCTGCGCACGGCCGCCAGCAGCGTGTCGATGATCTCCGGCGGCGTGCCCGCCGGCGCGGCCAGGCCGATCCAGGACATGGAGTTCAGCACCGGGTAGCCCAGTTCGGCGAAGGTGGGCACGTCGGGCAGGGAGTCCAGCCGCTTGGGCGCTGCCACGGCCAGCGCGCGCATCTTGCCGACCTGGATGTGGGGCAGGAAGGGCGCCAGGTTGTCCAGCGCGAATTGGGCCTGGTTCGACAGCAGCGCGTTGATCAGCGGGGCGCCGCCGCGGTAGGGCACGTGCACGGCCTGCAGCTGCAGCGTGTTTTTCAGCAGTTCCGCGTTGAGCTGGCCCATGCTGCCGATGCCCGCGGTCGCGTAGTGCAGCTGGTCCGGACGGGACTTCAGCAGCGCCACGAATTCCGCGAAGTTGGCGGCGGGCACGTCGGCATTGGTCACCAGCACATTGGGCGTGCGAGACAGCTGCGAGATCGAAACGAAATCCTTGATCGGGTCGTAGCCCAGGTCGTTGCGCATCAGCGGGTTGGCCAGGTGCGAGCTCTGCGAGGAGGCGACCAGGGTGTAGCCGTCCGGGTTGGCGCGCGCGACGCGCTTGCTGCCGATGGCGCCGCCCGCGCCGTCGCGGTTTTCGATGATGACGGTAGTGCCCAGCGCCTTGCCCAGCGATTCCGCGTAGATCCGGCCGATCAGGTCGACCGAGCCGCCGGCCGGAAAGGGGACGACCAGCGTGATGGGGCGCGAGGGGTAGGTGTTCGCGCGCGCGCTCAGCGGCAACAGGGCGGCGCCCAGGCCTGCGGCGATCAGGCTGCGGCGGGTCAGGGACGGCCCCTGGGGGTGATGCTTCATGAAAGTCTCTTGTAGTGACGGCGTGTTTGGTCTATTTTGCAATGAGCATTGCAGGATGAAATATAAGATGCAATGCTCGTTGTGAGATTTGGGGTTATCACCTAGGCCCCATCCGGAAGACAGCCCGCGCGGGCACCCGGCCCCGGCCGCCATCATGGATCCGCCTCCGTATGAACCTGAACCAACGCATCGCCGGCTACGGCAGGAAACTCAGCAAGACCGAACGCCTGCTGGTCGAGGAAATGCAGGCGCGCTATCCGCAAGGCCTGCTGGAATCGGCGACCGCCCTGGCCAAGAAGGTGGGCACCAGCGCATCCACCGTGGTGCGCCTGCTGGCCAAGCTGGGCTACGAAAGCTATGCGCAGGCCCAGATGGAGGCGCGTGCCGAAGTGACGGCGCGCCTCGCTTCGCCGGGCGAGCGGGCCGACGCGGTCGCCGCGGACAACCCGTCGGCGCGGGCCTGCCTGAACAACGCCTTGCTGCACGACCAGCACAATCTGAAGGAAACCTTCGCGTCGATCGACGTGGCGGCGTTCGAGGCGGCGGTGCGCCTGCTGACGCAGCGCAAGGCCAGGGTCCACGTCCTGGGTTTGCGGCAGGCGGCGCCGCTGGCCAGCCACGTGGCGCTGTACCTGAACATGTGTCTGCCCGCGGTCAGGCCGATGATGGCGCCGGGGGCCCTGTCGCTGGAAGACCAGCTGCTGTGGATCGACGACAGCGACGTGCTGTTGGCCTTTACCTTCCGGCGCTATTCGGTCGCCACGGCGGGGGCGGTGCAGTATTTCCGCCAGCGCGGCGGCAAGGTGGTGCTGTTCACCGACTCGGCCTCGGCGCCCGCCGCCGCGTCGGCGCATCACGTGCTGGTCGCGCGCAGCTCCAGCGCCTCGCCCTTCGATTCCTATACCGCGGCGTTCTCCGTCTGCAATGCGCTGCTCGCGGCGGTCGCGCAGCGCCGCAAGCAGGCGCTGGGCGACGCGCTGGAGCGCGGCGAGGGACTGTGGGACGCCCAGTGGATACGGCAGCCGGGCGGCGAGTAAAGCGCGCCTGCGGCCTTCGCCGCCGCCTGTCGCGCAAACCGCGCGCCGGCCCGGAAAACGGGCGTTTCCAGGCCGTTTCCGGGGCTTGCAAGATGCGCTCGCACTAGGCTGTCTAGTACGTCATAACCCCTTGAAAACATTGCTTTGCAAGGCGATTTATTTTTGGCATATTGCGGCCGGACGAGTACATTTCGGAGAGTGGCATGAACGCGTGGCCGCGGCGTGATATCGATGGCTTCCAGGTGGAATGCCAGGTCGTCAGGCTGGGCGACGGCGTGCTCGCGATCGAAGTGGCCGTCTGCAGGACGGAGGGGCGGGATGATGCGCCGCGACGCTGGTCGCTGCCGCGCTTCGTCACCTTCGCGGACGCGACGATCGCGTTGCGCCATGCCGAACTGGTGCTGTCGGGCATCGTCTCGGTCGACGAGTCCACGGGCGAGCCGCGCTACGGCATTTTGTAGCGGCGGGTTCGTCCAGCTGGCGGCATCGGGCGGGTTTTGTTGCGTTTGGCCACAATCATGGGTCTTGCGCTTGCGAATTTGCCCGGTACATTGGTAGCTGGTGACAACAAAAAAGGAGAGTTCCATGTTTGATACTTTTCCTGTCTTGCGTCGCGCCGCCGTGGCCGTGACGATCGGCGCGGCTGGCTTGCTGTTCGTCGGCTGCACCACCACAGGCCCGAAGTCCTCCGCGACGACGAGCGAGAAGCGTCAATCGCTCAACAGCGCGGCGGATGCGACGCTGGGCAAACTGTACGAGGCCTCGCCCCAGTCGAAGGAGCTGGTCGCGCGCGCCAGGGGCATACTGATCTTTCCCGATGTGCTGAGCGGCAGCTTCATCGTCGGCGCGGAGCATGGCAATGGCGTGCTGCGCGTAGGCGGCGCCACCGCCGGCTACTACAGCACTACGGCGGGTTCCGTCGGCTTCCAGGCCGGCGCGCAGTCCAAGGCCATGGTGATATTGTTCATGACCGACGATGCGCTCGCCAAGTTCCGCGCCAGCAGCGGCTGGACCATCGGCGCCGACGCCACGGTTGCCGTCGTCAATGTCGGCGCTACCGGGCGCATCGACACGAACACGGCGCAGCAACCGGTCGTGGGGTTCGTGATGAACAACGGCGGCCTGATGGCGGGCGTGTCGTTGGCCGGCACCAAGATCTCCAAGCTGGATCTTTGATCGCGCCTTCCTGGCAATGAAAAACGCCGCGGATGTCCTCCGCGGCGTTTTGCATTCCGGCCCCCGGGGCCGGAGGTCAGCCGATCAGCGTATCGCCGTTGTTGCGCACCGCGCTTTCGCGCTGCATTTCGGCGGCTTCGATGTTCGGGTCCAGGCCGCGCCAGCGTTTGATCCGGCCGCGATCCTGTTCGGGCTCCCAGCCCAACAGGCCGTAGCGCGTGATTTCGATTTCACCCGTGTCGAATTCCACTTCGTAGTAGCCCTGACGATCGGGTAGCGTGCCGCCAGGGAACCAGTCGGTTTCAGGCATGGTTTGCTCCTTGCTAGACGATGGGAGGGAGCGGCGCGGGCCGAGCGGCCCGCGCGGCGCTTTCATTGTGGGCTGGGCCGGACGATCCCGCAAGCGGCGCGGCGCTCGCGGTTGGCCGGCGTCAGGCCAGCGGCACCGCGGTGGTGTAGAGCACCTGCTTCAAGGCGAAGCTCGAACGGATGCTGGCCACGCCAGGGATGCGGGTGATGTGTTCGACGATGAGGCGCTCCAGGGCGTCGACGTCCGGCACCAGGGCGCGGATCAGGTAGTCGGCGTCGCCCGACATCAGATAGCACTCCATGATCTCGGGCAGGACGGCGATTTCGCGCTCGAACACGTCCAGCGCGGCCTTGCGCTGCTTGTCCAGCGATATCTGGATGAACACGTTGACCTTCAGCCCCAGCTTGCGCGCGTTGAGCAGCGTGACGCGCCGGTCGATCAGCCCCTCGGCCTCCAGGCGGCGGACGCGGGCCAGGCAGGGCGAGGCCGACAGGTTGACGCGTGCCGCCAGCTCGACGTTGGTCAGGCGCGCATCGCGCTGGAGTTCGTTCAGGATGCGGATGTCAGTGGCATCCAGGTTGATTTCCGGCATAAGTCACCTACGGATCTTCAATAAGCAGTTCGGATGTGCCGAGTATGCCGGGTATTGCAGTAAATTGAGGTGAAATATGCTGGGGTTTACCCTATAGACTATTCCTTCGTTTGGCCGGTCGGCCAAAACGCGGAATTTTCATGCGGTAAATCGAGCAGTAATGAGTCAGCAAAGCACGTTGGGCAGGTTCCTGCCATTGGTGGGCGCGGTGGCGATCTGGGGCGGCAATTGGCCCGTGATGAAACTGGGGCTGGCCCACATGAGCCCGCTCTGGCTGGCCGCCAGCCGCTTCGGATCGGCGGCGGCGATCAGCGTGCTGGTGCTGGGCCTGCTCGGGCGCCTGCGCCTGCCCACGCGCCAGGAGTTGCCGCTGGTGGCGGGCGTGGCATTGCTGCAGATGGGCGCGTTCACGGCGCTGGCGTTGTGGGCCATGCAGTACGTGGCGCCCGGACGCGCGTCCGTGATCGCGTACGCCACCTCCATCTGGGTGATCCCGTTGTCTTCGCTGGTCCTGAAGGAGCGCCTGAGCCTGGCGCAATGGCTGGCGACGGCGCTGAGCTACGCCGGCATCGCCGTCATCGTCGCGCCGGCCTTCAGCCCCTGGCAGGCGCATACCGTGATCGGATTGGCGATGCTGCTGGGCGCGTCCTTCGCGTGGGCCTGCAACATCATCCAGCTGCGCGGCAACCGCCACATCCGCCTGGGCGCGGACATGATTCCGTGGCAGACCGCCATCGCCACCGTGCCGCTGGCCGCGCTGGCCTGGCTGCGCGATGGCGCGCCGACATTCCTGGCCGTGCCGGATGCGTGGCCCGTGATTCTGTACACGGGGCCGCTGGCCACGGCGCTGACCTTCATCGTGGTGCTGGGCATGACGCAGAAGATGCCGCCGGTGGCGACCTCGATCGCGATGCTGTGCGTGCCCGTGATCGGGCTGATCGTGTCGTCGCTGGTCTTCCAAGAGCGCATTTCGGCCGACCTGGCGCTGGGCCTGGGCTTGATCGGCGCGAGCGTCGCCGCGTCCGCCGCCGCGGCGCGCTACAAGCGGCCGCTCGTGCTGCGGCCGTCGTAAGGCGCGCCGGCAGAAGGGAACCGGCCAGTACGGGCCGGCCGCGAGCCGGCAAACGCGCAAGCCGGCATGCACGGCCGCCGTTCGGCCCCGACTGGCCCTAGAATGTCAGGCGCCGGGGAGGGCCCGGTTCATAACGGGCTTGCGGCAACAATGGATTCTTTATATGTGCTGGTCGTGGCGGGCGCCATGACGGCGGGTTTCGTCCAAGGCCTTTCCGGCTTCGGTTTCGGCATGGTGGCCATGTCGTTCTGGGCCTGGACGGTGGATCCCAAGCTGGCCGCCGCCATGACGGTGTTCGGCGCGCTGACGGGGCAACTGGTGGCCGCGTTCAGCGTGCGCCGCGGATTCTCCATGGGCCGCCTGCTGCCGTTCATCGCCGGCGGTCTGCTTGGCATTCCGCTGGGCGTGAAGCTGTTGCCGCATCTGGATCCGCTAGTGTTCAAGACCTTCATCGGCGGGCTGCTGGCGGTCTGGTGCCCGATCATGCTGTTCGCGACGCGCCTGCCGCGCATCGCCGTGGGCGGCAAGCTGGCCGACGGCGTGGTGGGCGCGATGGGCGGGATCATGGGCGGCATCGGCGGCTTTACCGGCGTGATTCCGACGCTGTGGTGCACCTTGCGCGGATTCGACCGCGACGTGCAGCGCGCGGTGATCCAGAACTTCAATCTCTCCATGCTCATGGTGACGATGGCGAGTTACGTGTTCACCGGCCTGGTCACGCGAGACATGCTGCCCCTGTTCGGCATGATCCTCCCGGCGATGCTGCTGCCGACCCTGTGGGGCACGCGCGTCTACGTCGGCATCAGCGACCTGGCGTTTCGCCGCATCGTGCTGGGCCTCCTGACCGTCTCGGGCCTGGCCCTGCTGGCTTCGTCGGTGCCGAAGCTGCTGGCCTAGCGCGCCTCCGGGGGCGCCGCGGCGGCATGCTATCGTTAGACGGTTATAGAGAGAGTCACGCATGGCATTGCATCGTTTCGAGAAGGGTGAACTGGGTCATTGGTTGCGCGTCGTCGCCGACAACGGCGAGCCGGGCGCCGAGCAGACCGAGGTTCCCGCGCACGTCGCGACGGCGCTGGAAACCCTGCGTTGCATCGCGGCCGGCCCGGACGGGCGTTGGCTCATCACGGAAAAGGGCAAGCTTGCCCTGCGCATGGAAGAGCCGGGCGCCATCCACCTGCGATAGCGCTATCCGATCCGGTGCGTTCCCGCGGCTGTCTTCGGCCCGCGCCCCGTTTTCCATCCTGTTTTCCTGGCGGCTTGCCGCGTTTTGTTGCGTCTTGATCGTTTCAGGCACCGGATTTCGCACAATTTGCGAATGTTTTCGCAGTATGTCGCGCACTTGCGATGAATCTGCGGGGGATACGGGAATCTCCTGAGACGGAATGCGCGATTTGGTCGCTTTCAGCATATCGCGGGTCCGGCGTCGCCAGTAAGATGAACTTTGCGTGGCGTTTGCAGGTCTATTCATTTGCGTGGGAAAACTGCTCCCCGCAACGTCACGCGTGGTTCACGCGTTTAGGTAACCGACTGGGAGGTAGCACATGCAGCATCGTGACCAGGAAGTACTGATCGACGTTTCCACGGCGGCCATGGATACCGGCGGATATGGCGTTTTGCTGACGGTAACGGCCGAGGGCGGCACCGAGGTGGATGCCGCGTTTTCCCACTTGGGCAACTGCGCTTCGTTGGACGAAGCACGCGATCGCGCGGAAATCTTCGCGCAGAATTGGGTTGAGGAAAATATCTTCCGATAGGGCTTTGTTCCCTGGATGGAGTTGATCCGCAGGACCGGTCTGTGTGTGCATGAAGCTTCGGAGAATGCTCGGTTTGCGACGAAGATTTCGGTTATCGTTGCTGCTCCAAAACCTGGGGCCCCGACTGGGCATGCGCCGTTCCAAGATGACTGCCGCACAGACCTCTTCCACTCTCGCGGCGCACGTCCGCGCACTGCGCCAGCACTTCGATTCGGTCATCCTGCCCTTGTGGCTGGGGCCGGGATTCAACACCGCGACGGGCCTGCCTTTCGAATCGCTGGATTCGGCCTCGGGCCTCGCGCTGCCGGCCACGCGCTACCGCGCCATGGCCTGTGCCCGCCAACTGTACGTTTTTTCCGAGGCGCCGGGCGATGCCGCAGGCAAGCACGCGGACACGCTTTTCGACTCGCTGGTTCGCGTGTTCCGCGACGACAGGCATGGCGGCTGGCGCTATAGCGTCGACGCCGAAACGCGTCCCCTCGACGAAACCCAGGATCTGTACACCCACGCGTTCATCGTCTTGGCTTGCGCGGCCTATTTCCGCCGCAGCCGCAATGCCGGCGCGCGCAAGCTCATGCTGGCCACCGCGTCGACCATCGAGGCGCGCTTCAAGACCACCGACTCGCTGTACCACGCCGCGCTGAGCCCGGACCTGGGCCAGGCCCTGCGCCCGCCGGCGCAGAATCCCATGATGCACCTGACCGAAGCGTATCTGGCGGCCGCGCAGGTGGCCGAGCCGGCGCTGTTCGCGCAGCACCTGCGCAGCCTGGCGCAAGGCATCAGCCACCGCTTCGTCCATCCGCCGACGCAATGCATCTCCGAAGAGCGGCAGGGCACGGCCGGCAACCGGCTGGAACCGGGGCATCAGTTCGAATGGCTGTCGCTGGTGCACGAGTCGGCGCCGGTGTTCGAAGGGCTGGACCTGGCGGAATCGCTGCCGCGGGCCGTGCAGTGGTCGCGCCGCCACGGGGTGGACGCGGGCGGCGTGGTGGCGTCCCTGAACGAATCGGGCGCCGTGATCGACGACACCCGGCGCATCTGGGCGCAGACCGAATACCTGCGGGTGCTGGCGGTGCTGGGCGACCTGCCGGCGCTGGAGGCCGGGCTGGGCGTTTTCAGGGAGCGTTTCCTGCATCCCGGCGGCTGGTACGAATGCCTGGACGCGGGAGGCGCGGTGCAGCGGACGGACATGCCGTCGACCTCGCCGTACCACCTCCTGACCTGCCTTGCCGCCTTGCCGAGCGTTGTTTAATTGTGGCGTTAACAATTTTTTGCGGCGTTATAGACATAAATTGATAGAAAAGCATTGGTGAAATCCCTTACAATTTAGTAACTATGTTTGTGGGGAAGCATCAATGAGCGTTATGTGCTTGGCTTGCCAACGCATTAACCCGGGGCTTGCCGGCGTCGCGCCGCATGCTCATCTCGGACATCAAGGATTCACCAACCCGACGCAGAAAGGCCGGGAAGAAAGTCGTGAAGACCATTTCCGCTGCTTGAATTGCGGCGCTAAATGGCTGCGCGAAACCGACAAGTGGGGCGTCGACCTGGGATTCAAGCTCGCGCCTTGACCCTCGCGTCCCACCCTGCAGACGGGCTCCGAAAGGAGCCCGTTTTCGTTTCGTCTGGAAGCAATTTCGGAGCGGGCCGGGATACCGGGTGTTTCCGGCCTGCCGGCGCCGGGCGCCGAGTTCAGGCGGCGGACCCGGCGGCCAGCACGTCCGGGTCCCGGCCGGCGACGTCCAGCAGCCACAGGCGGAAACAGGCCAGCGCGTAATGGTCGCGTCGCTGGGCCGGTGCGCAGAGGTGGTAGCCGCGGGCGATGCGGATGGGCAGGTCGGGAAACGGCGCGGCGACCCGTCCGGCGAGCAGATCGTCGCGGACCAGGCAGCGCTGCAGCACGGCGATGCCCATATCGGCCATGACGGCGCGCACCAGGATGGACACCTGGTCGAAGCCGTTGGCCAGCTTGACCGACTCCCGCGGCACGCCGGCCGCGGCGAACCATTGCGCCCAGTTGTCCCTGCCGTTCGAGTGGTAGAGCAGCGCTTCGCCCAGCAGGCCGGCGGGGGTGCTCCAGAGGCCTTGCGCCCGGCGCGCCGCCAGCCGCCCGGGGTGGCAGATCACGACCATTTCGCGTCCGATCACGTAGTCCGCCTGCCAGCCGGGCCATTGTTCCGGCGTGCCGGACAGGATGCTGGCGTCGGGCGTGGCGCCGGAGAAGTCTTCGTTGCGGCGGTAGGCGGCGAAGCTGAGCTGGATATCGGGGTGGCGCTGGTGGAAATCCGGCAGGCGGGGCACCAGCCAGGCGCTGGCCAGCGTGGGAACGGTGGACAGCGTGAGGCGCAGCCGGCGGTCGTCGGCGCGCAGTTCGGCGCTCAGCGTCTCGATCGCCAGCAAGGGCGCCTGGGCGCCCTCATAGAGCCGACGGCCGGTGTCGGTGAGGGTCAGGCCATGGGCGTTGCGATGCATCAGGGGCTGGCCGAAGTGCGCTTCCAGCCGGGAGATGGCGCGGCTGACCGCGCCCTGGGTCACGCACAAGGTTTCGGCCGCCTGCGTGAAGCTGCCCAGGCGCGCCGCGGTCATGAAGGCATGCAGTTCGGACATGGACGGCGACTGCAGGCGCATCTAGCATGACCTTTGGTAATGAAAGAGTGCAATATAGTCGTTTGAAAGGGGACCGTAAAGTTTGGACACTGGCGGCCTTGTCGATAGACCTTCCTCCTTCGGAGCCATCCCCATGTCCCGCCGTTCCTTCGGCCGGTCCGCGCGCTTCGCGCTCGCCGGCTTGTTCGCCACCCTGACTTTCGCCGGCGTCGCCCAGGCCGCCGACTATCCCGCCCGTCCGATCAAGCTGGTGGTGCCGTTCGCCGCCGGCGGATCGACCGACATCGTGGCCCGCCTGGTGGCCGAGTACGCGGGCCGCGACCTGAAGCAGACCATCGTGGTCGAGAACAAGGCCGGCGCGGGCGGTTCGCTGGGCATGGAGCAGGTGGCGCGCTCGACGCCGGACGGCTACACCATCGGCATGGCCACGATGAGCACGCACGGTTCGAACCCGGCGGTGTTCCGCAAGATGAACTACGACCCGGTCAAGGACTTCGTGCCGGTGGCCAACGTGGTGGCGGTGCCCAGCATCTTCGCGATCAACCCGAACGTCCCGGCCAAGAACATGGCCGAATTCGTGGCGCTGGCCAAGGGCCAGCCCGAACGCTACAGCTTCGCGTCGCCGGGCGTGGGCTCGCTGGGCCACGTGAACATCGAGAATTTCATGATGCTCTCCGGCATCAAGCTGCTGCACGTGCCGTACCGCGGCGCGGGCCCGGCCTTGAACGACGTGATGGGCGGGCAGGTGGACGCGATCACCGACAACCTGTCCTCGACGCTGCCGCAGGTGCAGGGCGGCAAGTTGCGGCCGCTGGCCGTGCTGGGCGCCGAGCGCTCGCCGCTGCTGCCCGACGTGCCGACCTACATCGAGCTGGGCTACCCCGACATGGGCACGGGCGGCTGGTTCGGCCTGGTCGCGCCCGCCGGCACGCCGCAAGCCGTGGTCGACCGCCTGAACCAGGCCGTCCGCGCCGCCCAGCAGGATCCAGAATTCCGCAAGAAGGCCGAGGACGTGGGTGGTACGCTGATGCCCACCACGCCCCAGGAATTCCAGGCGCAGATCGAGCAGGCCCTGGCCCGCTACGCCAAAGTGGCCAAGACCGCGAACATTCAGGCTGATTGACGATGACACACGCCGACTTCGACGCAGTTTCCGTGCATGAACCCACCGGCCCCGCATTGCCGCTGGTCTGCGATTCGCCGCATAGCGGCGAGCGCTATCCCGAGGATTTCGGGGCGGCGGCCAGCCTGGCGCAGTTGCGCCAGGGCGAGGACACGCACGTGGACGCGTTGTGGTCGGCGGCGCCCGGGCTGGGCGCGACGCTGATCGCCGCCAACTTCCCGCGCGTCTACATCGATCCCAACCGCACGCTGCGCGACCTGGATCCGGAACTGCTGGCGGAACCCTGGCCCGAAGCCCTGGATCCAGGCGAAAAGACCCGCCTGGGCAAGGGCCTGATCTGGCGCCGCATGGACAAGGCGACGCCGATCTACGACCGCAAGCTGACGCTGGCGGAAGTGCGGCACCGCATCGAGGCCTATTACGAGCCCTACCATGCGGCTCTGTCGCGGGCCATCCAGCAGGTGACCCAGCGCTTCGGCGCGGTCTGGCATCTCAACCTGCACTCCATGCCCAACGACGCCTATGAGCGCCTGGGCCGCGAGAGCGAGCATCCGCTGGCCGACTTCGTGCTGGGCGACCGCGACGGCCAGACCTGCGAGCCGGAATTCATCGCGCTCATCGAAGCGGCGCTGCGCGACAAGGGCTATACGGTGGCGCGCAACGATCCGTACAAGGGCGTGCAACTGATCGCCCAGATCGGCCAGCCCGCCTTGAACCGGCACAGCCTGCAGGTGGAGATCCGCCGCCCGCTGTACATGGACGAGGCCACGCGTGAGCGCAATGCCGGTTTCGAGCCGCTGCGGGCCGACCTGTCGGACGTGCTGGCCCAGGTGGCGGCCTACGTGCGGGTGCGCCAGGCCGCGCTGGCTTAAGTTTCCTGGCGGCGGGCCGTAGTCGGTAACAGGAGCCGCGCCGCGTTCGGCCGCGGCCATACGGAGCCGCCATGGCTGAGAAGATCATCAACGGGTTCTCGGTGGTCGCGTATGCGACGCAACCCGAGGGCCGCACGCCGCCGCGCGCGTTCCTGGAAACGCGCCGGCTGGGTAGCAAGCCCGACGCGGAGCCCCGCGAAGAAGACGGCCGGGACGACGATCCGGCGTCCGGCAATCAGGCATTCGAAATCTTCGCGAGCCGCCGTTTCCGCAGTACCGTCGAAGCCATGTCGGCCGCGCGCAATGCGCTGGACCGAGTCGGCGCCGTGGACGCCGACGGCGTCCCCGACCATCTGCCCGAATAAGGCAGGGGCTGCCCGCCGGGGCGGCCGGAAAAATCCGTTCAGGTCAGCGTGCTGCGCATCAGGATGTCGATCAGCGCGCGGGTGGGCCGATTGGGAGCGGGCGCGGAAATCACGATGAATTCCACTTGCGGCAGCGCCGGCAACTGCGCCGCGCCGGTGGGCGCGGCCAGCCCCAAGGTGGCCAGGTGCGAGGGTTGCACGGTGATGCCCAGCCCCGCGCGCGCGGCCGCCTGGCAGCCGGCGTAGCTGGTGCTCGTGCACACGATCTGCCAACTGCGCCCGGCGCGCGCCAGCGCGTCGAGCGCGAGCGCGCGCGTGACGCTGGGTTCGCGCAGCAGGATCAGTGGAAGCGGCAGGTCGGGCGCCACGCGCAATCCCTCCTTGGCCTGCCACAGCAGGGCCTCCTTGTGCAGGGTCTGGCCGCGGCGGTCGCCGCGGCGCCGCTTGCCGATCATGACGTCCAGCGCGTTGTCGTCCAGCAGCTTGTAGAGCTCGCTGGTGACGCCGATGGTCAGGTCCAGCTCCACTTCGGGATGCGCCAGCCGGAACGCGGCCAGCACGTCGGGAAGCGGCCCCATCGCCAGGTCGTCGGAGGTGCCCAGCCGCACCCGGCCGCGCAGGCGCGGCGCGTCGAACAGGCGTTCGGCGCGTTCATGCGCATCCAGGATGATCTCGGCGTGCACCAGCAGGCTGCGGCCGTCGCTGGTGAGCGCGAGCGAATGGGTGTCGCGCAGGAACAGGCGCCGGTTCAGCGCCTGTTCGAGCTGGCGGATGTGTTCGCTGACGGTCGGCTGCGTCAGGCCCAGCCGCCGCGCGGCTTCGGTAAAGCTGGGAGCCGCCGCCGCGGCGGCGAAGGTCTTGAGCCACAGGGGATTGAGCATGGCGCGCCGTCATAGGATATTCCGATGACAGTTAAAGTACCCAGTGGGCTTCACGATGACAAGAGGCGCGCCTATAGTTTTCCGCAAGTCCCACGGAAATCCTTGCCATGCGCCGCTTTCTTCCCGACCAGTTCACGCTGATCCTGATCGCCACCGTCGTCTTCGCCAGCTTCTTCCCCGCCGTGGGCAAGGGGGCATCGTTCATGATGGTGGCCAGCAACGTGGCGATTTCGCTGCTGTTCTTTCTGCACGGCGCGCGGCTGTCGACCGACGCCATCGTGGCGGGCGTGAAAGACCTGCGCCTGCACGCGCTGATCCTGGCCTGCACCTTCCTGCTGTTTCCCGCGCTGGGGCTGGGCCTGCGGGCCTTGTTCCCGGGGCTGCTGACGCCGGCGCTGTGGCTGGGCGTGCTGTTCGTGTGCACGCTGTCTTCCACGGTGCAGTCCTCCATCGCGCTGACCTCGATGGCGCGCGGCAACATCCCGGGCGCGATCTGCGCGGCCACCGCATCGAACCTGCTGGGCACGGTGCTGACGCCGCTGCTGGTGGCCGTGCTGCTACATCGCCAGGGCGGCGGCCACGGCCTGGCCGACGCTGGCCGCATCCTGCTCCAGCTGCTGGTGCCGTTCGCGGCGGGCAGCTTGTTGCGGCCCTGGATCGGCGCCTGGGCCCAGCGCAACAGCCGCGCGTTGGCCAAGGTGGACCGCAGCTCCATTCTGCTGGCGGTCTACACCGCGTTCAGCGAGGCCGTGGCGCAAGGCATCTGGCACGCGTTTCCGGCGATCGACATGGCTTCCATGGTGCTGGTGAACGCCTTGCTGCTGGGGGCGGCGCTGGTGATCACGACCTGGGTGGCCCGCAGGTTGGGGCTGTCCAAGGAGAATGAGATCACGCTGGTCTTCTGCGGCTCGAAGAAATCGCTGGCGTCAGGCATTCCGCTGGCTACCGTCCTGTTCGGTACCTCGCAGATGGGAATCGTGGTGCTGCCGCTGATGATTTTCCACCAGATGCAGCTGATGGTCTGCGCGGTGCTGGCCCGCCGCTACGCGGAGCGCGAGCCGCCCGCGGCGGTCGCCGCGGCGGGGGCCTGAGCGCGATCGGCCGGCGGGCGGCCCGGGGCGCCGGCCCGGTCTTCAGGCCGCGTCTTCCAGCGGGCGGATCTTGCCGGCCGGCTGCCAGTAGACGCCATCCTCGCGCTCTTGGACCGACAGCGCGGTCAGGCGGCCGTTCTTGCAGGGGCCGCCCACGCACAGGCCGGTGTCCGGCTGGTAGGTGGCGCCGTGGCGCGCGCACATGAGCAGGTCGCCGGCCCGCGTGAAGAAGCTGCCTTCCCAATCCAGTTCCACGCCGACGTGGGCGCAGCGGTTCAGGTAGCCGTGCACGCGGTCCTGGTAGCGCACGAAGAACGCGGTGGTGCGCCCCGCGCCGTCGGCGATGGGGACCTTGACGCCCAGGCCGCCGTTGACGAGATCGGTGGAGGCGCAGACGCGGACTTCGGGGGCGGTGGAGGTGTCCTGCATGGGAGGCCTGGAAAGCAAAGGGTGCGATAGTCGGACAAGGGGGCGGGCTTGTCAATCCGCCGGGGCGGCCTGGGCGCGCTCCTGCTGGCGCGCCCACATGCCGGCGTAGGTGCCGTTTTGCGCCAGCAGCTCCTGGTGGCGGCCGCGTTCGATGATGCGGCCTTCGGCCAGCACGATGATCTCGTCCGCGTCGGCCACGGTGGACAGGCGGTGCGCAATGATCAGGGTGCTGCGTCCCTGGCTGACTTCCCGCAGGTTGGCCTGGATCTCGCGCTCGGTATGGGTGTCCAGGGCGCTGGTGGCCTCGTCGAACAGGAAGATCGCGGGGTTCTTGAGCAGGGTGCGGGCGATCGCCACGCGCTGCTTTTCGCCGCCGGACAGCTTCAGGCCGCGTTCGCCCACCATGGTCTCGTAGCCGTCGGGCATGGCCATGATCAGATCGTGGATGTGCGCCAGGCGGGCGGCTGCCTCGATCTCCTCGTCGCCCGCTCCCGGACGACCGTAGCCGATGTTGTAGCGGATGGTGTCGTTGAACAGCACGGTGTCCTGGGGCACCACGCCGATCGCGGCCCGCAGGCTGGACTGCGTGACCTCGCGCACGTCCTGGCCGTCGACGAGGATGGCGCCGCCGTCGGCGTCGTAGAAGCGGAACAGCAGGCGCGCGATGGTGGATTTTCCGGCGCCCGAGGTGCCCACGACGGCCACGGTCTTGCCCGCGGGGATGGTGAAGCTCACGCCCTTGAGGATGGGCCGGCGAGCGTCGTAGCCGAAGCGCACGTCGCGGAACTCCACCTCGCCGCCGGTCACGCGCAGGGGCTGGGCCTGCGGACGATCGGCCACTTCGCGGTCCTGGCCCAGCAGTTCGAACATGCGTTCCATGTCCACCATGGCCTGCTTGATCTCGCGGTAGATGAAGCCGAAGAAGCTCAGCGGGGAGTACAGCTGCAGCAGGTAGGTGTTGACCAGGACGAAATCGCCCAGCGTGTAGCGGCCGTCGGCGATGCCGGTGGCGGCCATCCACATGACCAGGGTCAGCCCGGCCGAGATGATGGCGGCCTGGCCGACGTTGAGGATGGACAGGCTGACCTGGCTGCGCACGGCGGCGCGCTCGTACCGGGTCAGCGAGGCATCGTAGCGGCGGGCCTCGTGTTCCTCGTTGCCGAAATACTTGACGGTCTCGTAGTTGAGCAGGCTTTCGATGGCCTTGGTGTTGGCCTCCGAGTCGGTCTCGTTCATCTGGCGCCGGAACTTGGTGCGCCATTCGGTGACCGCGAGCGTGTAGCCCATGTACAGGATGACGGTCGCGCCGGTGGCCAGCGCCAGCCAGGCGTCGAACATCTTCCACAGCACGATGCAGACCAGCCCGATTTCGAAGAAGGTCGGCAGGATGTTGAAGAGCAGGAACGACAGCAGCGTCTGGATGCCTTTGGTGCCGCGTTCGATGGCGCGGTTCAGCCCCCCGGTCTGGCGCGCCAGGTGAAAGCGCAGGGCCAGCCCGTGCAGGTGACGGAAGATCTGCAGCCCGACCGCGCGGATCGCATGCTGGCCGACCCGCGCGAAGAGGGCGTCGCGCAGTTCGGAAAACAGCAGGGAGAACACGCGGGCGGTGCCGTAGGCCAGGATCAGGCCCAGGGGCACCGTGACGGTGCCCGGCGCGCCCTTGCCCAGTTCGTCCACCGCCTGCTTGTACAGCAGGGGGACGTAAACCGTGGCCGCCTTGGCGGCGAACAGGCACAGCAGCGCGGCGACCACGCGGACCTTCAGCCCCGTCCTGCCCGGCGGCCAGAGATAGGGAAAGAGGGTACGCAGCGTGTGGAAATTGCCGCGGTTCTTGGGCCGCGTTTCAGCAGGAGTCATGAGGCGTGGAGGTTCCTTTTAGTGTTAACAGGCCCTAGGTTGCGCAGGGCCGGCCGCGGGGCGGCGGGCCGGGTGAACGGCATTATCGGACAGGCGCGGCATTCCTGCCCGCCGCGGGGCTGGCCCGGGCGGGAACGGGCATGGGGGTATTATCGGGATCATGGCCCCGGGAATGGGAAGCCTTTCCCGGGGGCCTCCAATCCGATGTCGCGACACGGGCGCAGCCTGGCGGGCCCGCTTTTTTACTGTTCCAACCAAGGATAGAGTCCGGCTGCCCCTTGGTTGCGCGATCTGGCGCGTATTCGCCGCGCAAGCGTCGCGTTGCAAGCTACGGAGGGTCTTATGGCGAAGGTACCCGCAATGAAATTGAACGACGGCGGCAAGATTCCGCAGCTGGGCCTGGGCGTGTGGCAGGTGCCGGACGAGCAGGCGGCCGCCAGCGTGAAAGAGGCGTTGGCGGCAGGCTACCGTTCGGTGGACACCGCGGCCATCTACGGGAACGAGGCCGGCGTGGGCGCGGGGCTGCGCGCTTCCGGCGTGGCGCGCAAGGATCTGTACATCACCACCAAGCTCTGGAACGACCGGCACGGCTACGACGACGCCCACAAGGCGATGGACGAAAGCCTCGGGAAGCTGGGCCTGGCATACGTGGACCTGTATCTGATCCATTGGCCGGTGGCGGGCAGCGAGCAGTTCCTGGAAGCGTGGCGCGCCATGATCGAAATGAAGGAAGACGGCCGGGCGCGCTCGATCGGGGTGTCCAATTTCACGCAGGCCAACCTGGAGCGGCTGATCGACGCGTCCGGCGTCACGCCGGCGGTGAACCAGATCGAACTGCATCCGGGCTTCACCCAGCGCGGCCTGCGGGCCTTCCATGCCCGGCACGGCATCGCGACGGAATCGTGGAGCCCGCTGGCGCAGGGGGGCGTGGCCAAGGACAAGACCATCGCGGAAATCGCGCAGAAATACGGCAAGTCGCCCGCCCAGGTGACGCTGCGCTGGCATTTGCAGAGCGATCTGATCGTGATTCCGAAATCGGTCACGCCGGCCCGCATCCGCGAAAACATCGACGTCTTCGACTTCGAGCTGTCGCCGGCGGACATGGCCGCCATCGACGGGATCCCGCAGGGCAAGCGCCTGGGGCCAGACCCGGAAACGTTTTCGTAGGATGGGTGGAGCGCGAGAGTTTCGGCAGAAGAACGCCATCGCCCAGCGCGCGAAACCCATGCTGCCGCAATCGCTTGTTTTCCGGCCGATGCGAGGCACAATCGGCTCATGGCCGCATGGGTTTCGCGCGCTGGGCAGCCGTGTTCTGGCTTAAGAACTCTCGCGCTGCACCCATCCTACTGGCTGGCGCCGGACCCGGAAACGTTTGTAGGATGGGTGGAGCGCGAGATTTTCGGCAAAAGAAAGCAATCGCCCAGCGCGCGAAACCCATGCTGCCGCAATCGGTTGTTTTCCAGCCGATGCCAAGCACCGTCTGCCCATGACCGCATGGGTTTCGCGCGCTGGGCAGCCGTGTTCTGGCTTAAGAACTCTCGCGCTGCACCCATCCTACTGGCTGGCGCCGGACCCGGAAACGTTTGTAGGATGGGTGGAGCGCGAGATTTTCGGCAAAAGAAAGCAATCGCCCAGCGCGCGCAACCCATGCTGCCGCAATCGCTTGTTTTCCGGCCGATGCGAGGCACAATTGGCCCACGGCCGCATGGGTTTCGCGCGCTGGGCAGCCGTGTTCTGGCTTAAGAACTCTCGCGCTGCACCCATCCTACTGGCTGGCGCCGGACCCGGAAACGTTTGTAGGATGGGTGGAGCGCGAGGATTTCGGTAGAAGAACGCCATTGCCCAGCGCGCGCAACCCATGCTGCCGCAATCGATTGTTTTCCAGCCGATGCCAAGCACCGTCTGCTCACGGCCGCATGGGTTTCGCGCGCTGGGCAGCCGTGTTCTAGCTTAAGAACTCTCGCGCTCCACCCATCCTACGCGGGAACGCCCAGTAGCGCACGATCACCGCCAGCAGGAGGGCCAGGGCGGCCCAGGACGCCCAGTGCCAGCCGCCCGTGCCGAGCAGGGCGGCCATCAGGCCGAACACGCTGAGCACGCCCAGCACGATCGGCCAGCCCCATACGAACAGGAAACCTCGGGTCGATTTGGTCATGCGGGCGTCCTGTCGGGGAGGGCGGCGGCCTGGTGTTTGCGCACGAGGTCGGCGATGCGCGCCTCGGTGGCGCGGCGGCGCGCCAGCCAGAGATAGAGGCCGCTGACCAGGACGATGATGGTGATGACGTCCAGCAGCGCCCAGATGATCTTCAAAGGCATGCCGGCGTAGTCGCCGAAGTGCAGCGGACGCGAGAGTTCCAGCGCGGTCAGGTACCAGGGCATGCGCGCCACGGTCGTCAGTTCGCCGGTCTTGCCGTCCACCAGGACGGGCGTGTTCAGGCGCGAGGTCAGCGGCGAGTCGCCGCGCATCCAGGCGATGTAGTGGTGGGGGCTGCCGAAGGCGTTGCCCGGGAAGGAGATGAAAGAGACTTCGCTGTCGGGCATGGCCTTGCGGGCCGTGTCGGCGGCGAGCTGGGCCGAGGCCAGTTCGGTGGGCACGCCCGCGCCCTTGTAGGGTTCCAGGATGCGCACCAGCTCGGTGGACTGCCACAGGCGGAAGAGGGGCGTGGACAGTTCGTTGATCACGCCCGTGACGCCCACCACGAAGGCCCACACCAGGGTCACGATGCCCAGCAGATTGTGCAGGTCCAGCCACTTCAGGCGGGTGGAGCGGCTGGCGCGCACCGTGCCGAATTCCAGCTTCTTCATGAAGGGGCCGTAGAGCACGACGCCGGAGACGATGGCCACGCAGAACAGCAGGCCCATGAAGCCCAGGAACAATTCGCCCGGCAGGCCGGCGAACAGATCCACGTGCAGGGCCAGCATGATGCCCATGAAGGAGAAGCGGTCCTGGGTGTAGGGCGGGCCGTCCAGCAGCACGTCGCCGGTGCGGCCGTCCATGCGCACGGCATGGCCGGACGCCTGGCCGTCGCCGGGCTTTTTCGCCATGCCCACGTAGACCTGGGGCTCGTCGGGATCGAAGTACAGGTAATCGACGACTTCGCCCGGATACATGGCGAGGGCGGTGCCGACCAGCTTGTCGAGGTGGGCGGGCGGGGTCGAGGCGGGCACGTCCGACAACGGCTTGGCGTCGTCCAGCCAGTGTTCGATCTCGTGATGGAACACCAGGGGCAACCCGGTCAGACAGATGATGAGCAGGAAGATCGTGCAGACCAGGCTGGTCCATTTATGGACGAGATACCAGGTTTTGATGGTGGACGCGGCTGTCATGGAGCGGGCAGGGGCGATTCACGCGGCCCTTTAAGCCGCGAGTAGGGAAAGTCGGAACATTATCACGAATAATATCGATTCTCGTCACGTAATTTTTCCGGGGGAAACCGGATGGTCATGGGGACGGGTCGAAAGCGGGTTAAAAAGAAGTATCGAGCATAGACACGGTGGTAGTTCCGCATCATGGAGCAGCGTTTTCTCAAAGTTCCGCGCAACGAGCATGGCCGCGATTTCGCGGTGGGCGACTTGCACGGCCATTTTTCCCGCCTGGAGGACAGCCTGGGCCAGTTGGGCTTCGAGCCCTCCCGGGATCGCCTGTTCTCGGTAGGCGACCTAGTGGACCGCGGCCCCGAGAGCGAGGCCGCGCTGGATTGGCTGGCCCGTCCCTGGTTTTATGCGGTGCAGGGCAACCACGAGGACTACGCGATCCGCCACGTGCGCACGGGGCGGGTGGACGTGGAGAACTGGCGCGGCTACGGCGGCGGCTGGTTCCTGGACCTGCCGCCGGAGCGGCAGCAAGTCTACGCCGAGGCGTTCGCCCGGTTGCCCATCGCCATCGAGGTCGAGACCTCGGCCGGCGCCGTGGGTCTCTTGCATGCGGATTGCCCGGTGCTGTTCTGGCCGCGGCTGGAATCCGCGCTGCAGGACCGCTACAGTCGCACCAGCGCGGCCTGCCAGTGGTCGCGCGAGCGCCTGCGGCAGATGGACAGGACCGGCATCCAGGGCGTGCGGGCGGTGGTGGCGGGCCATACCCCGGTGGCCGCGCCGCTGGTGCTGGGCAACGTGTACCACATCGACACCGAGGGCTGGCAGTCGGGCTACTTCACCTTCCTGGAGCTGGAATCGCTGCAGGCCTGGCCGCGAGAGGTCGTGACCGAAGCCTGAGGGAGCCCGCCTGCGCGGCGCGCCGCGCCAGCCGCTAGAGCGGCCGGGCGGGGACCGCGACGGCGCCGTTGACCGCGCCGGACTGCGCCGGCGCGTCGGCCTCGACGCGAGGCACGGGGATGGGCGGGAAGAACGGCGCGTTGCCGGCCGGCGCGCTGTCGGCGCGGGGCACCGGAATGGGCAGCGCCTGCGGCGTCTGCAGCGGCGCGTCGGGCGGCAGGGCGCCACCGGCGGGCGGCGTGGCCCCGTCCGAGGGCGGCACGAACCCGCCAGCGGGCGGCAGCGGCTTGACCGAGGTATCCACGCCGTCCGTCGAGCGGTTGTTGTTCAGGAAATCCGTCAGGGCGTCGCCCGAGGACAGGTCCAGCGAGGCCACGGCCTGGCCCGGCGGGAACTCCGCGAAATAGTATTCGCCGTTGTCCACCAGCAGCCCGTCGGGGCGGGGCGCGGGCTTGCTTTCGGGAATGCCCTTGAGCGCCGGCTGCATGTAGTCCAGCCAGGTGGTCAGGGCCAGGCCGCTGCCGAACTCGTTGGTGCCCAGCGAGCGCGGCTGGTCGAAGCCCATCCACACGGTGGTGGCCAGCGCGGGCGTGAACCCCGAGAACCAGACGTCCACGGCCTCGTTGGTGGTGCCAGTCTTGCCGCCCACGTCGTTGCGCTTGAGCACCTGGTGCGCCCGGGCTGCCGTGCCGTTGACGGTGACGCCGCGCAGGATGTCGTCCATGACCCAGGCGGTGCGCGGGTCGATGGCGCGGGCCTGCTCGTCGCCGGCCACGACGGGCTGCGTCTTCATCAGCACGTTGCCGGAACGGTCCGTGACGTGGTCCACGAGGTAGGGCGTGACGCGGTAGCCGCCATTGGCGAACACGCTGTAGGCGTTGACGACCTGCAAGGGCGTGGCGCCGCCCGCGCCCAGCGCCAGCGGCAGCACGGCCGGCCAGCGGGATTTATCGAAGCCGAAGCGGGTGAGGTAATCCTGCGCGTACTGCGGCGTGATGGCCTGCAGGATGCGGATCGATACCATGTTCTTGGAGCGCACCAGGCCCTGGCGCAGCGTCAGCATGGGCTCGTACTTGTTGCCGTCGTTCTTGGGCTGCCAGGCCTTGGATCCGGTCTGCTCGGCGGTCAGCATGAAGGGTTGGTCCGAGATCTGGGTGGCCGGCGTGAGGCCGCGCTCCAGCGCCGCCGCGTAGACGAAGGGCTTGATGTTGGAGCCCGGCTGGCGCCATGCCTGGGTGACGCGGTTGAAGCCGCCGCGGTTGTAGTCGAAGCCGCCGACCATGGCGCGGATGGCGCCGTCTTGCGGCGCCATGGACACCAGCGCGGCCTGCAGCGCCGGCATATTGATGATTTCCCAGTTGTCGCCGTTCTTGTGCAGGTAGACCACCGAGCCGCGGCGCAGGCGCTGGCCGTCGGCCGCCTTGGGATTGAGCGCGCGGGCGACGACCGCCAGGGCCTTTTTGTCGGAGATCGTGATGATGTCGCGCGCGCTGCGGGCCAGCGTCACTTCGGTGGGGCTGGCGGCCAGCACCACGGCGGTCAGCAGGTCTTCGCTGTCGGGCGTCTTTTCCTGCACGCCGTCCAGGATCTCGTCGAGCGCGGCCGGGTCCTTTTCGACGTCGGCGGGCAGGTCGATCTGGTCTTCGGGGCCGGGGTAGGGGGCGCGGCGCGTGTAGTCCAGCACGCCGTCGCGCACGGCGAGGTAGGCGGCTTCCTGGTCCTTGGAATCGATGGTGGTGTAGACGTCGATGCCCTTGGAATAGGTTTCTTCCTGGAACACGCCGTACATCAACTGGCGGGCGAGTTCGGCGGGGTATTCGCCGTGGATGGCGAAGCCGCGCGCGCTCGTGCCGTCCGCGCCGCGGATGGTCAGGCGCTGCTTGAGGGCCTCGTCGGCCTGCTCGGGCGTGAGGTAGCCGAGCGTCTTCATGCGGCCCAGCACGTAGTGCTGGCGGATCTCGGCGCGCGGGAAGTTGGTGATGGGGTTGAAGCGCGAGGGGGCCTTGGGGATGCCGGCCAGCATGGCGGCTTCGGCCGGGGTCACCTCGGACAGGGGCTTGCCGAAATAGGTGCGCGAGGCGGCGGCGAAGCCGTAGGCGCGGTGGCCCAGGTAGATCTGGTTCATGTAGAGCTCCAGGATCTGGTCCTTGGAGAGCTCAGATTCGATCTTGAAGGTCAGCAGCAGTTCGTAGAGCTTGCGCGAATAGGTCTTTTCCGACGACAGGTAGAAGTTGCGCGCCACCTGCATGGTGATCGTGCTGCCGCCTTGGGTCTTGGACTGCTTGACGATGTTGGTCAGCACGGCGCGCGCCACGCCCATCCAGTCCACGCCGCCGTGGCTGTAGAAGCGGTCATCCTCGGCGGCCAGCACCGCTTGGCGCATCACGGGCGGGATTTCGTCGAAACGCAGCACGTTGCGGTGCTCTTCGCCGTATTCGCCGATCAGGACCTTGTCCGCCGTATAGATGCGCAGCGGCACCCGGGGGCGGTAGTCCGTCATGGCATGCAGGTCGGGCAGGCTGGGCCAGGCCAGGGCCAGCGCCAGGCCGAGCAGGACGGCGCCGCACACGCCGGCGCCGGCGGCGGCGATGCCCGTCTTGACGAGAAGTCGTTTCCAGGGGAAACCCGGTTTGCCGCCCGGGGTGGCGGGAGATTGCTGGGGGGAGCTCATTGCTGGCGATTCTAGGACAGAACGGTATAGACCGCCCACTGGGCAATAAGGTTTCGGTAACCAAACTTGTATGGCCTGCCGTGACAAACGGCAAGGCCGGTTGCCGCGGCGCGGGGGCTCAGCCCTTCGGGGCCGGCCGCAGGTAGCGCTGGGGCGGAGCGCCCAGGGCGCGGTGGAACATGGCCGAGAACGCGCTGGGGCTGCGATATCCCAGCTCGGAGGCGATCCGCGCGATGGGCTCGCCCAGGGCCAGGCGGCAGACGGCGTCGGCCAGCCGCACCTGCTGGACCCACTGGCGGTAGTTCAGGCCCAGCTCGGCCTGGAACAGCCGGATGAGCGTGCGGGCGCTGGCGCCGACTTCGCTGCCCCAGTCCTCGATGCCCCGCTGCAGGCCGGGCCGGTCCAGGATCGCGGCGCAGATGGTCTGCAGGCGCCGGTCGCGCGGCCAGGGAATCTGGATGGGCGCCACGCGGGCGGCCGACAGCTCGGACAGGGCCAGGGCGGCGATCTGCTCGGCGCGGCCGCCCAGCGGATAGTCGATGGGTTCCGCGGTGAGCGCCAGGATCAGCTCGCGCAGCAGCCCGCTGACCTCGATCACCTGGCATTGCGGCCAGTAGCGCCCGGCGGCCTCGGCCTGGAGATAGAGCGAGCGCATGGAGACGGCGCCCACCATGTCCACGCCGTGCGGCACGCCCGCCGGCACCCAGAGCGCGCGCAGCGGGGGCAGGGCCCAGAAGCCGCTGGGGGTGGTGACGCGCATGATGCCCTCGACGGCGTAGATCAGCTGGGCGCGGGGGTGGGAATGGGTGCCCGTCTGGGTGCCGGCCGGGAATTCCTTGGCCATGGCCGTGACCACGCGCGGCCTGTCCTGGTAGTCCTGGGCATTGATGCTGCGGGCGGGGTCGAGCGGGACGGGGCGAGCGGGCATGGTTGTCACTTCCGGCGTAAGGATGAGCAGGCCGCTAAAAGGCTGATGGGCCTATTTTGTCATTTATACGACGAAAATTGGCAGATCGGGCCGGCGCCGGATTCCTACACTGTCCACAGGTCCCGGCGCATGCGCCGGGCAGGCCATACTTTCCAACCCCAGAGACCATGACTCCCGCCCAGACTCCCGCCGCCGTCGCCGACGGCAGTACCGCCCCGCCCGCGCCCGCGGCGGCCGCCGCCTCGGATCCGTCCACCGCCTTCAAGGTGCTGGGAGCGATCAGCGTGGCGCACCTGATGAACGACATGATCCAGTCGATCCTGTTGGCCATCTACCCCATGCTGAAGGATTCCTTCAGCCTGTCGTTCGCGCAGATCGGGCTGATCACGCTGGTGTACCAGCTGGCGGCCTCGCTGCTGCAGCCGTTCATCGGGTTCTATACGGACCGCAACCCCAAGCCGTATTCGCTGCCGGTGGGCATGGGCTTCACCCTGGTGGGGCTGCTGATGCTGTCGGTCGCGCCGTCGTTCGGCTGGCTGCTGGCGGCGGCCGTGCTGGTGGGCACGGGCTCTTCGGTATTCCACCCGGAGTCGTCGCGCGTGGCGCGCATGGCCTCGGGCGGCCGCCACGGGCTGGCGCAGTCGCTCTTCCAGGTGGGCGGCAACGTGGGGTCGGCGCTGGGGCCGCTGCTGGCCGCGCTGTTCATCATCCCGCACGGCCAGCGCAGCGTGGCGTGGTTTTCGCTGGCGGCGCTGTTCGGCATCGTGGTGCTGACGGGCATCGGGCGCTGGTACAGCGCCAACCGCGTCCGGCTCAAGCCCAAGGCGCGGCGCGAAGGGGCGGGCAACGGCCTGTCGCGCCGGCAGGTGGGGATCGCCCTGGGCGTGCTGGGCGTGCTGGTGTTCTCCAAGTATTTCTACCTGGCCAGCCTGAACAGCTATTTCACGTTCTATCTGATCGACAAGTTCGCCTTGTCGGTGCGCGAGGCGCAGCTCTACCTGTTCCTCTTCCTGGCCGCGGTGGCGGTGGGCACGGTGGTGGGCGGCCCCGTCGGCGACCGCATCGGCCGCAAGATCGTGATCTGGGTGTCGATCCTGGGCGTGGCGCCTTTCACGCTGCTGCTGCCGTACGCGAACCTGTTCTGGACGGGCGCGCTGGTGGTGGTCATCGGCATGGTGCTCGCATCGGCCTTCTCGGCCATCGTGGTCTACGCGCAGGAGCTGGTGCCGGGCAAGGTGGGCATGATCGCCGGCCTGTTCTTCGGCTTCGCCTTCGGCATGGGCGGCGTGGGCGCCGCCGCGCTGGGCAAGCTGGCGGACGCCACGAGCATCGGCTACGTGTACCAGGTGTGCGCCTATCTGCCCTTGCTGGGCGTGGTGGCGATCCTGCTGCCCAATGTCGAGAAGGCGCGCGCCTGAAATGCAGCGGGCGGGACCGCGGTCCCGCCCGTTCCGCCTCGGTTGCCTCAGCCCGCCTGCAAGGCGCTGAGGAAGGGGCTGCGGCTTTCGATCCCGGTGATTTCCCCTTCCGCGCCGTGATGGATCACGGCGCAGCGCGTGGACCGCAGGCGCGAGAGCTGCGCCGGCGTGAGGGCGAAGCTGAGCGCCAGGCGGCGGTCGCTCAGCGGCTTGATCGCCTTGCGGCGGTCCTTGCCGGAAAAGCGGCGGTGGTTGTAGATCGCCCAGGCCACCAGCACCACGGCGTTGGCCGCCGCCAGCAGGGCATAGCCGGACAGCGTGCGCATGGTGGGCACGAAGGCGGGCCAGGGCGACAGGCCGGGGCCCTGCGCCGCATCGGTCAGGATGGCGAGAATGCCCGCCCCGAACAGGTAGACGAAGGCGAACCAGCCGATGCCGGTCAGGACGAGGTCGAAAACATAGCCCGCGCGGGAGCGTTGCGTCGTGATGATCATGATGCGTCCGGTGATTTGATGCCCCGGTCCGGGCTGGTCCAGCGCGCGCGCTGGGCCTGCTTGCGGAGCATGACTTTGGGGAAGCTGACCAGGGTGGTGAACAGGCTCACCATCCAGAAGGCCAGCGGATACCAGATGACCCAGTACAGGGCCCGCGGCAGGCCGGGCTCGTAGCGGCGGTCGATCAGGATGCTGATGACGAATTGCAGCAGGCACACCACCGCCAGCATCATGCCGGTGAAGGCCGGGGGCATCAGGCTGGCGATGTGCATGTTGTTGGGCAGGCTGACCACCTGGCTGACGGCCCACAGCAGCACCGAGATGCCGAAGGCGAAGGCCCAGGCGGTGGACAGGCAGAATTCCGCCACCAGGGGCCACAGCCGGCGATGGCGCCAGCTCCAGATGGACCGCAGGTTCTTCAGGAACACCTCGGCGCCGCCCTGGGCCCAGCGCAGTCGCTGCTTCCACAGCCCGCGCAGGGTTTCGGGCATCAGGATCCAGCACAGGCCGCGCGGCTCGTAGAAGATCGACCAGTGGTCGCGCTGCAGCTTCCAGCTGATGTCGATGTCCTCGGTGATCATGTCCAGGCTCCAGTAGCCCACCCGGTCCAGCGCGGCGCGACGGAACGCGGCGACCACGCCGGACACGGTGAACACCTGCCCGTAGACGCGCTGGGTGCGCTTGATCAGCCCGATGATGGAGGAGAATTCCCCCACCTGGATCCGGCCGATCATGGTCGAGCGGGTGCGGATGCGCGGGTTGCCGGTGACCGCGCCCACGCGCGGATTGTCGATCAGCGGCGCCACCAGGTAGGCGGCCGCGTCCGGGTCCAGCATCGCGTCGCCGTCGATGCAGACCAGGTATTCGCTGCGCGCCGCCAGCGCGCCCATGCGCAGCGCCATGGCCTTGCCCTGGTTCTGCGCCAGGTGGACCACGCGCAGCCGGTCATGGACGGATGCCATCCGGTCCAGCATGTCCGCCGTGCCGTCGGTGGAGCCGTCGTTGATGGCGATGACCTCGATATGCGGATAGTTCTGCGCCAGCGCGGCCAGCAGGGTCTCCTCGCCATGGTCCGCCTCGTTGAAGCAGGGCACCAGGATGGAGACCAGCGGGTTGCCCGCCAGCGTCGGCGGCTCGCGGTCCTTGCCCCATTTCCAGTGGCGCTCCCAATGCCACCAGAAGTAGAGGCCGCCCGTCATCCACATGCCGGACATGAACAGGGGGTAGAAGAACACGAAGCCCAGCAGCGCCTCGCCGGTCAGCATCAGGGTGAAGCCGAAGGGCGCGCCGAGCACCGCGAGAAGAATAATCAGGGCGATCAGTCGGTCTATCATCGGATGGGATACCAGGCTTCGGAAATGGCGGGCCGGATGCCTTGCAGCCGGGGCTGGTCTTGCGAGAAATCGTCGGGGTAATAGCCGAAGCTGCGGGCGCCGCGCAGTTGCAGCCGCGCCATCCAGCCGGCGAGCACGTCCGTGTCGATGGGGGTGGACTCGGGGCGGCCGGGGCCGGTGCGCCAATCGCGCGCCTGCAGTTCGAACACGGTCTTGTCGAGCGCGCCGGGGCGCCGCGCGACGGCGTCGACCAACCGGTCCAGCCAGGCATGCTCGCGGGCTTCGGGCACGTTTTCCATGCGCGGCATCGCCATGGGCGCGGTCCAGTCGTAGGCGCCCAGGAAGTCGTCCAGGTTCTGCGCGAACCAGGCTTCGCTGGCGGGATTCAGGATGGGCTCGGCGAAGATATTGCGGGCCGTCAGGATCTTCGGTCCGCGCACCGCGCGCACGCGCTCGGCGAGTTCGGCCGTGAAGTCGACCAGGGCGCGGCTTTTCAGGCGCGTCCAGCGCTGCATGGTGTCCGGGTCCGCGCGCAGTTCGGCGATCGAGCCGGGCAGGCCGGCCTGGCGGTAGGCCGCCAGCGCGCCGGGGCTGGCGTCTTCGAAGTCGCCGAGCACGGCGTCGTCATGGAACAGCACGCCGTCGAACAGGGTGTAGCGCGCCAGGTCTTCGTACAGGTCGCCGATGCGCTGTCGCGCGACCGGATCGAACGGCGAAAGGCGGCGGTACTGGTCGGCGTCCGGCGCCGGCGCGGCCTCGGGATGCGCCGGGTCCCAGCGGGTGACGCGGGCGATGGAGGGATCCAGGTCGACCGCCAGCACCGGCATCCAGGCATAGACGTTCACGTGCGCCCGGTTCTTCAGCTGCCAGGCGACCCGGTTGAACAGGTCGGCGCGCATGGGCAGCCAGCGGTTCGGGAAGTACACGGACCGGACCAGTCCGTCGGCCTCGGGATCCGCGAACGCCTGCAGGAAGACCGTGTTGATCTGCATGTCCACGACGCGCTGCACCAGCTCGCCGAGGTTGCGGTCGGCCTGGGCCGGGTCCGGATCGTAGAGGTAGTCCAGGTCCACGTGGGCCACGCGCATCATGGGCACAGACTCGATGCCGCCGATGCTGTCGGCGAAGGAGCGCAGCGTCGGGTCGTTGGACAGCAGCAGGCGTGGCGTCGACATCAGGCGCGAGACCCGGCTCGGGCCGTCTTCCAGCGTCAGGGCGAGGCGGTAGCCGTGCTCGCCGGCGATCTTCAGCGTGGAGCCGCCCTCCGCGCCGTAGGGCCAGACCCATACGCGCGGCGCCTTGCCGGTGACGCGGCGGATCTTGTCGGTGATGGCGGCGACGTCCCGCCCCATGCGGGCCTGGAACTGCGCTTCCGTTTCGTACTGGCGGTTGCGGCTGTCGTAGGCGCGGATGGCGGCGGCCGGTTCGGTGTTGCCCTGCGGATTGGCCAGGGCGCCATAGTGCGAGGCGTCCGTGTGCGCGGCGATCTCCACCAGGCCCGAGCGCGAGATCTCGCGGATCTCGTTCCAGTCGAGGAAGCGGTCGCGCGGCTGCGGGCTGCCGCCGAAATCCACCTGCCGGTTCGCCGGCGTGTCCATCCACATGCCGACCGGCGCCAGCAGGGCAGGCCAGCGGTAGGCCTTCAGGATGGGCAGGACGTGGGTATAGAAGCTGCGGTAGCCGTCGTCGAAACTGAGCAGCACGGCGCGGTCGGGCAGGGGCTTGCCGCCGTCGCCAGCTTCCAGGATCTGGTCCACGGACACGGCCTGGTAGCCGTTCTCGCGCAGCCAGGCCAGTTGTTCGACGAGGCGGTCGGTGCGCACGCTGAGGAAACCCTGGTCGGGGTCTTCGTCTTCGACGTCGTGGTAGGCCAGGGCCAGGAACTGGCCGGATACCCAGGGCTGGTCGACCGGCGCGACGGCGCGCTCGGACGGCGGGGTATAGACGGGGATGTCCTTGGCGCAGGCGGTCAGCACCAGGATGACCAGCAACAGCAGGCCGGCCAGAAGGACGCGGGTATGGGTTCTAAGCATGGAAGGCGGTCTCAGAAGCGGTAGGCAAGGTCGAACACGATGCGCAGCTCGCGCTCGCGGTCGCCGTCGTACGGGCGGCTGATGCCGGTGATCATCGCGCCCATGTCGAGGACGTCGTTGGCGCGATAGCGCTGGCCGTAGCCCAGCGCGAACACGCCGCCGGTGCCGTGGTCCTGCTGCGTGTAGGTGCCCGCGCCGACGGTGCCGATCTGCTCCCAGGCGGTTTCGTAGCGGCGATACAGGGTATGGGTCAGTCGCAGGCCGGGCAGCAGCATGAGGTCCGAGCGCGGGTTGAAATAGGGCACGTCGCTGCCGCCGCTGTTGCGTTGCGTGGAGATGTCGAATTCCAGGTCGGCCTTCAGGTGCGGCGCGGTGTAGACGCGCTCGCGTCCGTTCAGGCCGAGGGACCAGCGGTCGTTGCCGTCACTGAAATGCGAAGGCGACAGGGCCAGCGTCCATTCGCGGCGCTCGTTGGCGCGCCAGCGCACGAAGCCGGACAGGCTGTTGGACGAGACCCCGCTGGCCAGGGCGCGCAGCGGCGTCTCGCGCGACATCCATTCGGCCGAGCCGCCCACCTGCCAGTGGTCATCCACATCGTAGGCGGCGGTCAGGCGCAGCCCGGGCTTCACGCCATGGCCATAGTCGTGGGTGGAGACTTCGCCCTCGACGGTCAGGTCGCGGCCGCGCCATTCCACGCCGGTGCGCACCCAGCGGTAGTTGCCGCGGCCTTCCTCGAAGTCTCCCGCGGCGTAGCCGCCGCCGCCGAAGACGCGCCAGTTGTAGTCCAGCGGCTTCGAGTACACCACGGCGTCGATGCCGAAGTCGCCGCTGCCCGAGACCGGGCTGTCCGATGCCAGGCCGCGGTAGCCGGTGATCCGCAGCTCGGCCTTGTCGTGCACTTCCCAGAGCCGTGCGAGGCGGCGCGAGCTCAGGTTCTCGGGCGAGCGCGAGATCGTGTCCTGGCTCAAGGCCTCGGCCTGGCGCCATTCCTGCAGTTCGAGCGCGCCGAAGCCCTGGCCGTTCTCCACGCCCACGTTGCGCGGCGTCAGCGTCTCGGCCATTTTCAGCGAGCGTTCCGAGGCGCGGGGCAGGGAGCGCGCGCGGTAGGTCGCGGCAAGCTGGGCGAGCAGTGTGGAGTTGTTGGGCGCCTCGCGCACCATGTCTTCCAGGCTGCGCTGGGCGGTTTCGGCGTCGTCGGCCATCAGGCTGGCGGCCGCGTCGGTCTGCAGGCGTTCCAGCTTGAGGTCGTTGGGGATGCGGCTGGGCTGGCCCTTGGCGTAGACCCAGGCCGGATAGTCGTCGCGGGTGGAGGCCAGGGTGTCCGTGGCTTCGTCGAACGCTTCGGCCTCGGCCAGCGAGTAGTACAGGCCGGTTTCGTTGCTCAGGCGATCCACCGGATCGTCGTCGCGCAAGGCGCCGTCCGCGGCGACCTGGCGGTAGATGTCGCCGGCCTTCTCGGGCTCGCGCAGATACAGGTAGGCCGACGCCACGTCGTTCAGGGCGTAGCGGGGCACCTGCGCGCCCTCGGCCCGCAGCGCCTCGTATTCGCGCACCAGGTCCGCCATGCGCACGCGGGCATGCAGGGCGTGCAGGCGGTCGATGCGCGCGCGCAGCACGTCGTCGCGGGCCGCGTCGCCCAGGTCGCGCCAGGCGGGAATCAGCTCGTCATAGCGGGCCAGCGCCCGGTCGGCGATGACGAAGCGCTCGGCTTCGTTGCGCGTGGGCATGGAGGCCAGTCGCACCTGCTGGGCCACGGCATCGGCTTCCAGGCGCCGCATCGACGCGGCGTCGAACAGGCCGGGATGCTCGTAGGCGCGCGCCAGCGCGACGTCGGCCATGCGGGCGCGTTGCAGCGCGCGGATGTATTCGCGCTGGACGTAGGGCGTGTCCGGCGCGATGTCTCGCGCCTGATCTGCCTGGTGCAGAGCGTCGAAGGGGCGGTTCTGGCGGGCGTGGACGTAGGCGAGCGCGAGGCGGGCGTCGACGTTGCGCGGCTGGCGCGCGACCCACCGTTCGCCGGCGGCCAGCGCGGGCTGGGCCTGGCCGGCGTCGGCCAGCGTCATGATTTCGCCGGCCTGGAAGGCGGGCAGGCCGGGGTGCAGGCGCAGGCCCGCCCGGTACGCGGCCAGCGCCTCGGGCCAGCGCTGAAGGTCCCGGTAGGCGCGCGCGGCGGCCAGTTGCACCTCGGCGGGAGGCGTGGCGCCGGCGGGCAGCATTTCGTAGGCGGCGGCCGCCTCGGCCGGCCGGCCGGCCCAGCCGGCGATCACGATACGGTCCTGGATGGCCCGCTGGCCGGCGGCCGGGCCCTGTTCGCGCAGCATGGCGAGCGCGGGCTCGTATTCGCCGGCGCGAGCCCGGGCAATCAGGCTGTCGTAGTCAGGGGACGGGCTGGACAGGGCCAGGGCCGGCGCCAGCGCGGCGCAGGCGGCCAGCAGGCTCAAGCCTGTCCCGGCGCGGGGGGATGGCGGCCGGCTGGCGGCGCGCCGCGTTGCCCGCCGGTCGGCGGCGGTCCCTGAGGGTCTTCCTTTGCATGGCATCTGTAGTACTTCCGCAGTTGCGACTAAGGGCGTTCGCAACCCCCGCCGCATGCGCGCCGCGCCCGGCAAAGACGGCCGGGCGCGGCGCGGGCGCACAGCGCCGGCGACGGAGGTGGAAACATGGGTTCTGATTGCGCGGCGCCCGCTTCGGGGACCTTCGCACTCGCGCAACGGGAGTGCATGGCTAGTACGCGCCACGCCCGTGGGGCGTGGTCGCGGCGCTCTGGCGGCGCCGTCGACAGGGATGGACTTTAGGTGGTTTTAGAAGATTTAACTGTCAATTACTGCAAAGGATAAGCTTGCAAGGCCGGCCTTGGCGTATTCTTCGTCGCTCATGCCGCGCGCATCTCGCGCGGGCGGCGGAGATTCAGGATGGACGGGCAGGCGAGGACCGGCAGCCCTGTGCGCATGCGCGTCCATTCGCCGTTGAGGTAACAAAAAGCATCAATAATGCTGAGGTGTAACGCGTTCCGCGGTGCGGACCCCAGGACAACGGCAATTCCGAAAGGCGGCGGCCGCCCCTAAAGCGCGAGCCGGCAAGAAACATGACGACTTCCTTATTCTTCCTGATGTGGGGCCTGGCGACGGCACTGGCATTGCCATTGCTCGTGCCATTCCGCGCAAGCGAGGTGGGAGGCATCAGGGCCTTCATGGCCGCCAATGCGCTGGCCGTGCTGTCCCTGCTGGTCTACGCGGCCGCCGGGATCGTGCCGCCGGGCGTCTACGTGATCGTGTCGAACGCCGCGTGGGTGGCCGCGCTCAGCCTGGTGTACGTCGGCGTGCGGCAGTTCTTCGGCCTGAGTCCGCACATGCTGCGCGCGGCCGGCGTGGGCCTGCTCTGCATCCTGGCGTTCGCGCTGATGCTCTACGGCGAGGACGACCAGCGCGGGCGCATCCTGCTGTTCTCCACCTTTACCTGCCTGGGCGCGCTGGCCACGGGCCGGGTGATCTTCCGCCAGCGGCGGCGGCTCAAGACCCGCGGCGTGATGCTCTACCTGATGCTGGCGATTTTCGGGCTGGCGGCGCTGCACGCGCTGCGGCTGGCGGTCTATACCGTGGGCGGGCAGGCGCCGGCGTCGATGCTGGATCCTTCTCCGTGGGCCTTGTTCTTCATCGTTTGCGGGGCGGTCACGGTGCCCGCGCTGTTCCTGGCGCTGCTGCTGCTGGTGCAGACCAGCCTGTCCGAACAGATGCAGGCCGCGCTGACCTTCGACAGCCTGACCCGCGCCTATTCGCGGCGCAGCATCCTGGACGAGCTCGAACGCGAATTGCAGCGCTGCCGGCGCGTCGGCGGGAAGCTGGCCGTGCTGCTGCTGGACATCGACCACTTCAAGTCCATCAACGACCGTTACGGCCACGCGGGCGGCGATACCGCGCTGCGCCACTACGCGCAGGTCGTGCAGCGGGCGGTGCGCGCCACCGATCGCTTCGGCCGGCTGGGCGGCGAGGAATTCGTGCTGCTGATGTACGACTGCGACCCCGCCCGCGCGCTGGTGCAGGCGCAGCGGGTCTGCGACGCCTTGCGCGACGCGCCGCTGCAGCTGCAGGGCGCCGAGGTTCCGATGACCACCAGCGGCGGCCTGGCCTTGTTCCAGCGGGGCGATACCGCCGACGGCATCCTGGTGCGCGCCGACGCGGCGCTCTACCGCGCCAAGCAGCAGGGCCGCGACCGGGTGGAAATGGCTTCGATCGGCCGCGCCCCGGGCCGCGCGCCGCAGCCCGATAATCCGGCCGACGCCGCGGCCGATGGGATTGCGGCGGCGCTTGCCGCCGGGGTTGACGAGGTGATCGCCGATGGGGCGGCCGATGCGCCGGCCGCCCGCCAGGGGGCGGCGTCTACGGCTTGAGGTGTTCCGTCAGGAACTTCTCCATGGCCTCGTAGAACTCGAACTTGTTCTCGTCGTTGTGGAAGCCGTGGCCTTCGTTGTCCTTGACCATGTATTCCACCTCGACCCCGCGCGCGCGCAGCGCCTGGACCATCTGGTCGCTCTCGTCCTTGTTGACGCGCGGATCCTTGGCGCCCTGCGCCACGAACAGCGGCGTCTTGATCCTGTCGGCATGCAGGGCGGGCGAGGTTGCGGCGAGGCGTTCGCGGTCGCGCTCGGGGTCGCCCACCATGTCCTGCATCTTGGCCAGCATGGGCTTCCAGTACGGCGGAATGGACTTCATGAACGTGAACAGATTGGACACGCCCACGTAATCGACCGCGGCCGCGTAGAGGTCCGGCGTGAACGCGACGCCGGCCAGCGTGGCGTAGCCGCCGTAGCTCGCGCCGTAGATGCCGATGCGCTTGGGGTCGGCGATGCCTTGCGCCACCAGCCACTGGACGCCGTCCGTGATGTCGTCCTGCATCTTCAGGCCCCATTGGCCGAAGCTGGCTTCCCAGAAGGCGCGCCCGTAGCCGGTGGAGCCGCGGAAATTCATCTGCAGCACGCAGAAGCCGCGGTTGGCCAGGAACTGCACTTCCGGGTTGTAGCCCCAGCCGTCGCGCGCCCACGGGCCGCCGTGCGGGTTCACGATGCAAGGCAGGTTCTTGGGATCGCGGCCGGCGGGCAGCGTCAGGTAGCCGTGGACGGTCAGGCCGTCGCGCGTCTGGTAGCTGATGGGCTGCACGCGCGACATGTCCGCTTCGGGGATCGCCGGGTTGATGTCGGCCAGCTTGGTCAGGGTATCGGCGGCGGCATCGTAGATGTAGCGCGAACCCGGGGTGCGGTCGTTGTAGGCGGCGACGATGAATTTGTTTTCATCGCGGTTGGAGCCCTGGATCGCGAATTCGTAGCCCATTAGCTTGGCCGACAGTTTCTTGAAGAGCGTCTCGGTCTCGGCGTCGAAAAAGCGGTATTGCGGCTTGTCGGTCTGGTAGGCGGCCAGCGTCAGCACGCGGCGCTTGCGCGAATAGGCCGCGGCGTCGAGGTCTACCGTGTCGGGGGTGAAGATGGCTTCTTCGACGTCGGGCGCGGCCGGGTCGATGACCACCAGGGCCAGCTTGTCGCGGCCGCGGTTGGAGAGGGCGTAGAACTTCTTGTCGTCGAAGGTGAAGAACGCCGGGCTTACGCTGGTGCGGTAGTCGGTGGTGATCAGCGCGCGGAACTCGGAGGCTTCGTCGTCGCGGTAGAGCAGGGTGGTGTTCAGCCCGTCGCTGGCGACCGCCGCGCGCACTTTGCCGGCGTGGTCGGTCTGCCAGCCGACGATGTTGCCCGGGTTCTGCGCCACCAGCACGGCGGCGCCGGTATGCACGTTGACGCGGTAGACGTCGAAGACTTCCGGGTCGCGCTGGTTGTGGCTGATCAGGACGTGGTCGGGATCGTCTTCGAGGTCGTCCTCGATGCCGGCGCGCACGCCCTCGTAGGGCGTCAGGTCGGTGATCTTGCCGGTCTTGGCGTTGACGGCCAGCACGTGGAAGTTCTCGTCGCCGCCGAAGTCCTTTTGGTAGAGCACCACGTCGGCGCCCTTCCAGAAGAAGTTGCTGATGTCGCGCGCGGTTTCACTGGTCAGCTGGCGCGGATCCCCGACCGGGGTGCTGCCCTGCAGCGGCTGCACGTAGATGTTCATGCGGGCGGGGTTGCCGTCCACGCTGGTGGGCTGCATGAAGCCCAGCGTCTTGCCGTCGTCGGCGAGCCGGAAGAAGCCGCGTTCGGGGTTGCGGAAGAAATCCTTCAGGGGGTAGGCGCGGGGCGGCTGCGCGGCGCTGGCGCCCAGCGAGGCGCCGACGATGCTTGCGGCCAGGACGGTGCGCTTCAGGAATGAGAACAAGGGGGGACCTCCGAGGTTGCTGCGGCCGCGGGCAGGGCCGGCTGCCGGTTGGTCCACCGATAATGCCATAGCGGCGCCGGGGGTGTCGAACCGCCGGCGCGGAGCGCGCGCTACTGCGGCTCCAGCCCCGCCGCCTTGATGATCCCGGCGTATTTCGTCATCTCCGTGCCGATGAACGCCTTGAAGTCCGGGGGAGACTTGTACGAGATGGCCAGCCCCTGGCCTTCCAGCTTTTCCCGCACGTCGGCGGCCTGCAGCGCCTGGGCCACGTCGGCGGAGATCCGGTCCACCAGGGCGGGCGGCATGCCGGCGGGGCCGAACAGGCCGAACCAGTTGGAAATGTCGAAATCGTCCAGGCCGACTTCCCGGGCGGTGGGCGTCTTCGGCAGGATGTCCTGGCGCCGCGGTCCGGCCACGAACAGGGGGTGCAGCTTGCCGGACTGGATGTGGCTGATGATGGCCGGCGCGGTGGCGAAGAAAATATCGATCTGGCCGCCCACCAGGTCGGCCACGGCCAGCCCCGTGCCGCGATACGGCACGTGCATCAGGTTCATGCCCGAGCGCACGCGCAGCAGTTCGCCCGCCAGGTGCTGCTGGCCGCCCGTGCCCGGAGATCCGAAGACGATCGAGGCCTGGGCCGCCTTGCGCTTCATCTCGTCGTAGCTGTCGACCGGCAGCTTGGGGCCGCTTACCAGGATCAGCGGCGCATCGGCGACGAGGGCGATGGGCTGCAGATCCTTCATGGGGTCGTAGCGCATCTGCTTGTAGACGAGCTTGTTGATGGACACCTCCGGCGTATAGGCCAGCAGCAGGGTGTAGCCGTCGGGCTTGGCGCCCACCACCTGCTCGGCGCCGATCATGCCGCTGGCGCCGGACCGGTTCTCCACGATGACCTGCTGGCCCCACTTGGCCGTCAGCTTCGCGCCCAGGACCCGGGCGATCACGTCGGTCGCGCCGCCGGGCGTGTAGGCCACGATCAGGCGCACCGGCTTGTCCGGAAACGACTGGGCCTGGGCGAGCAGGGGAAGGCAGGCGGCGGCCAGCATTCCGGCGATTTTCATTCCGATTCGAAGCATGCGATGACTCCTGGCGATGGAAGAGGGGAAATCAGGCGCGCTGGATGAGCAGCAGCGCATGGCCCGGAAGGTCCCGGCGGGCCCAGGCCTCCTCGCCCTCCAGCGCCTCCTGGGCGAGCACGTCGATGACGCGCTTGCGGGGCGTGGCCGAGGCGTGGCCGCGCAGCGCGGAGGCGGGGCCGTAGGCGAGTTCGTACTCCTGGCCGCCGGCGCGGAAGCGGCAGAGGCGGGAATCGGCCGGGCCGTCGATCCGCTCGACCGAGGCCGGACCCGGCTCGTTGAACACGGCGTTGAGCGCGGCCAGGGCCAGCCCGGCGGGCCGCGGGTCGTAGCGGCGGTTGATCAGGCCGTTGCGCGGGAAGTAGCCGCGGTCCACGTCCATGAAGGTGTCGAAGGAATAGGTCACCGCGTCCGAGGCGCGGGAGGCCAGGAAGGCTTCGGCGACCAGGGCGGCGATGGCGGCGTCGTCCGCGTTCGCCGAGGCCAGGCGGTCGGCCAACTTCACGCCCACGTTAACCGTCATGCCCCACGCGCGGGCCCGCTGCGCCAGTTCCCCATGCGCGGCGATGAGGTCCGATCCCCAGTCCAGGCGGACGGTGATGCCGTCGATGTGCCCTTGTTCCAGGTGCGCGGCCAGGGCGGGTTGCGCCGCCTCCAGTTCGGCGGCGCGCAGCCCGGTGTTGACGAAATGGCTGTAGTGCTTGCCGTCGAAATGCGCGTCGTCTTCGCCGGTGCGGATCTTGCCGTAGATGAGGCGGGCGGCGGTGTGGCCGCGCAGCCGCGAGAGCGCGGGCCCGGCGTCGCGCAGCGCCTGCGCGTTCAGGTTGATCTCGATGGCGGCGATGGCGATGCCGTGTTCGCGCGCCCGGTCCAGCAAGCCGGTGTCGGGGATGCCGAGCGAGGTCAGGATGAAGCGATGTCCCACGTCGGTCATGAGGCGGGCCCGCCGCAGGGTCTGCTCGTTGTGCAGGTCCTGCGTGGGAATCTTGAGCGTGCGCAGCCCCATTTCCCACATGGCCATGAGCGGGTAGTCGTTGCGGGCGAGCTTGCGGCCGAATTCCTGGACGCCGCCGGTGCAGGGGATCTCGACGATTTCGGCCCAGGGGTGCCGCAACTCGACCGCGAGGCCTTCGCTGGCGGCGGTCTTGGTGTGGACGGTGGGCAAGGTCCGGGCCGGGGCTTCGCCACCGGTTTCGCCGCGCATGGCGCCGTGCGTGCGGATCAACTTGGCCACATGCCCGCGCTCGTGCACGTCGACGATGAAGTAGCCGAATTTCTCCACGTCGCCACGGCCGAATTCGTCGGCCGGCGGCACGCGGTAGAACTCGGAGTAGTCATGCCGCAGGAAGGCGGTGGAGGGCAGCATGTACATCTCCGCGCCGCCGATGACGTCGTACCAGAAGTTGTGGACGTGGCCGGCGAATACGGCCTCCACCTTGGGATTCTCCAGGCGCGACAGCAGCCAGCCGCGGCCGGGCTCGTCGATGTTGTCGTAGGAGCCGCGCTCCCGCGCGTCATGCAGGTAGGGCGGGTAGTGCAGCGAGACGAACACGCGGCCGCCGGCGCCGGCCAGCTGCTCGTCGATCCAGGCGCGCTGCGCGTCGTCCGCCGCCAGCCCGGAATTGAACAGCAGCGCGTTGACGAAGAGGAAGCGGACCTCGCCGTGGTCCACCGCATAGTAGTCCGCGCCGAAGACTTCGCGGTACTTGTCCAGGTAGCTGTCGCAGACGATGTCGGCCGGCATCCAGTCGATGCGCTTGTCGCCCACGTCGTGGTTGCCGGGGACGAGGTGCAGCGGAATGTCGATCTGGCTCGCGATGGCCTTGAAGCGGCGCGCCGCCTCGTCGAAGGAGGGCATGCCGGGCACCGGATGAACGATGTCGCCCAGGTGGATGGCGAACGCGGGGGCCGGATCCAGGCGGGCGATGTCGGCGAAGACGTGCCGGGCGCGGGCGTTGGCGCGCGCATTGGTGGCGAACGGCGAGGCGCAGGTGTCCTCGGATTCGTTGACGTGGGTGTCCGCGACGACGGCGAAGCTGAACAAGCGGGCGCCCTGCGGCTGCCTGGAAAACTGCGGTTCGGTCATGGCTACTGCCTTTTCAATTTCAATAAATGGAATTCAAATCTAACTATCGAACGGACAGTTTGTATTTCGGCAGGCGATATACTGTCAATGCTCCGGAACCCTAGGTCGATATGCACTCGAAAACGCCGCTCAATTACGAACTCGAATCCCGCGCGTCGCTGGAAGCGCACCCGCGGTTCGCGTCCACGCTTTCCAACGGACTGGACGTGCTCAAGTGTTTTTCAGCGTCCGAGCCGCTGCTGGGCAACAAGGAGATTTCCGAAATGCTGGGCCTGACGCGCCCGACGGTGTCCAGGCTGACTTTCACGCTGGTGGGGCTGGGCTATCTGCGCCGCGACGAGCGCACCGGCAAGTACTCGCTGGGGCCCGCCGTGCTGACGCTGGGCTATCCCTTGCTCGTGCACCTGACGCTGCGCCAGCTGGCGGCGCACGACATGGTCGAACTGGCGCGCTATGCCAAGGGGCCGGTTTCCATGGCGATCCGGGACCGCCTGCAGGTGGTGTACGTGGAAACCGTCCAGGACGGCGCGTCCAACGCCTCGCGGCCGGATATCGGCTCGGCCCGCCCCTTGCTGCGCACGGCCACGGGACGGGCCCTGCTGTACGCCCAGACCGTCGAGGAGCGCGCGCTGATCTGCGGCCGGCTGGCCGAGGAATTTCCCGAGGAATGGGAGCGCTTCGCCCCGGCGCTGCAGCCCGCCTACGACGAGATCGACCAGCACGGCTTCTGCGTGGTCAGCAAGGACTGGCGCGCCGAGCTGTGCGGCATCGCCACCCCGATGCGCTACCGCTCCAACGACCTGCCGCTGGCCTTCAACGTGACCATCCCGGCCGACGGCCTGGACGAAAAGTACGTGTACGAAACCCTGGGCCCGCGCCTGAGAACCCTGGTCAAGAACCTGGAGTACCGCATCGGGATCCTGTAGGCGGCCCGGGGGCCGGTCGCGCCGGGCCGATATGCGGGATAATCGCGGGCACTGATCTGGAGATACACATGTACAGGAATCTGGTCGCGGCATCGGCGCTGGCCGTGGGTCTGGCGGGCTGCTCGATGGGCATTTCGCAGAACGGCTCGTCCCCGCGCAGCGAATTCAAGGCGCCGGTGGCTTTCGAAGACGCCTACGCGACGGCGATCCGGCAATCCCGCGATTGCCTGCGCAGCGCCGACGACGCCTACCGCGTGGTGGCGGACTTGAACGAAAGCGCGCGCTCGGGCGTGGTGCGCGTGCTGGCGCCCTACAGCGACACCGAGATGTCGCGCGTCGAACTGAAGGCCGCCGGCGCCAAGAGCACCGACGTGCGCGTCGCGATGTGGGGCAAGGGCACCTGGGACGCCGCCGCGATGCGCGCCATGCAGGATGCCGTCTATTACAGCCTGGTGTCGTGCAGCAGCTACATGCCGCTGGATCCGCGGCCCAAGGTCAAGCCCTCGCGCGACCTGCCGGACTGACCCGGGGCGCCGGGCGCGTCAATCGCCGCCCGGGCGGCGGCGGATGATCTTGAACGTGGCGGTGGCGCGCGCGACCAGTTCGCCGTCGGCGCGCCGCACGTCGCCCTCGCAGAAGGCGATGGAGGCGCCGCGGCGCAGGCAGCGCCCCTCGATGGTCAGGTCGCCCGTGCCGGGCGACAGGAACGACGTATTCATATCGATGGTGGCCATGCCTTCCAGGCCGTCGGCCGAGCCGCGCGCGGCCGCGCTGAGCGTGAAGTCCAGCACGCTCATCAGCGTGCCGCCGTGCACGTCGCCGCGGCTGTTGGTGAGGTCCTCCCGCCAGGGCAGGGTGGTGCGGGCATAGCCTTGCTCGATGTGTTCGGGCACCAGGCCGAGGAAATGCATGAAGGGAATGGTGAGGCCGAAGTAATCGGTCTGGGCAGTTGCGGATGCAGTCATGGAACCGTGAGGGACGGGAAGGGATAGCGGGTTGTCGCCGGTCATAATATATGCTTTTGCCTCGGGATTTCAGGGTGTCTGAGCCGCGCAAGATCGTGCATGTGGACATGGACGCGTTTTACGCGTCCGTGGAGCAGCGCGACAATCCGGAACTGCGGGGCAAGCCGGTGGTGGTGGCCTGGACCGGCCCGCGCTCGGTCGTCTGCGCCGCCTCGTACGAGGCGCGGCGCTTCGGCATCCATTCCGCCATGTCCGCGGCGCGGGCCGAACGGCTCTGTCCGCACGCGGTCTACGTGCCGCCGGACTTCAATCGCTACCGCGAGGTGTCACGCCAGGTCCGGCAGATATTCGCCCGCCACACCGACCTGATCGAACCGCTCTCGCTGGACGAGGCCTACCTGGACGTCACCGTCAACAAATGCGGATTGCCGTCGGCCACCGAGGTGGCCCAGGTCATCCGTCACCAGATCCGCGAGGAAACCGGCCTGACCGCTTCCGCCGGGGTGGCGCCCAACAAGTTCCTGGCCAAGATCGCGTCGGACTGGAACAAGCCCGACGGCCTCTTCGTGGTGCGGCCCGGCAAGGTGCTGGCCTTCCTGCAGCCCTTGCCCGTGCGCAAGGTGCCCGGAGTGGGCAAGGTCACGCAGGCGCGCCTGGAGCAATTGGGCATCCATACGGTGGGCGACCTGGCCACGCACAGCGCGCAGGAACTGGAGCATTATTTCGGGCGCTACGGCCGCCGCCTGTACGAGCTGGCGCGCGGCATCGACGAGCGCGAGGTGCAGACCGACGCGCCCTTGCAGCAGGTCTCCGCCGAGACCACGTTTTCGCAGGATGTGCGCCTGGAGGCGCTGGGCGAAGCCATCGAGCGCATGGCGCAGAAAGTGTGGGACCAGTCGTTGAAGAAGGGCACGCTGGGCCGCACCGTGGTGCTCAAGCTCAAGACCGACCGCTTCCGCATCCTGACGCGCAGCCAGACCAGCCCGAACCCGCCCGGCTCGGCGGCGGAGCTGGCCGCCGTGGCGCAACTGCTGTGCGAGCGCGTGGAGCTGCCGCCGGAGACGCTTTACCGGCTGGCGGGGGTGGGGATGAGCAATTTCGCCGATCCGGCGGAGCTGTCGCGCCAGCCGGACCTGTTCGGCGGCGCCTTCTGACGCGCCGCCCGGGCCCGCGGCCCGGAACCTGACCGGCCCGCGCGCGGCGGGCCGGCCCGGCGATCGATCAGGCCAGGCGGGCCTTCACTTGCTGCGACAGCGCCGTCATGTCGGCGCGGCCGGCCAGCGACTGCTTGAGCAGGCCCATGACCTTGCCCATGGCGGGCGCACCGGTCACGCCTTGCGCGGCCACTTCGGCCAGCGCGGCGTCGATGGCGGCCGACACCTCTTCCGGCGTGGCGGCCTGGGGCAGGAATTCCTGCAGCACCACCACTTCGGCCTTTTCCTGCTCGGCGGTTTCGGTGCGGCCGGCCTGTTCGAACGCGGCGATGGACTCGCGGCGCTGCTTGACCTGCTTTTCGATGATGGCGGTGATCTCGGCGTCGGTCAGGTCGCGGCGCTCGTCCACTTCCTTCTGCTTGACGGCGGCCAGCAGGAAACGCAGCGTGGCCAGGCGTTCGGCGGCCTTGGCGCGCATCGCTTCCTTGACGGAATCGGAGAGGCGGGTCTTGAGCGTAGCAGTGCTCATGGGTGAACCTTTTGAGTGGTGTTGCGGCAATCGACAAGTGTAAACCGGCGGCTCCCGATTCGCCCCGGGTGCCGGCTGGCCGCAGTCACCCGGCGAGCGGCTGGCGCCCGCCGCGGCGGCCGCGGCCGGATCGCGCGCGGGCTTTTCATCGGGCTTTTAAAAGATGTATTATAAATATATGTTTAATGGCGAGCACGATCGCATCACAAGGAGCAGTAGATGTTGAGTCCCCAAATCCGCGCCCTGGTCAAGGGCACGGCCCCCGTTCTCAAGACGCATGGCGTCGCGCTGACCCGGCATTTCTATGCCCGCATGTTCCAGCACAACCCCGAGCTCAAGCACGTTTTCAACCAGAGCCACCAGGTGGGCGGCGAACAGCAGCAGGCGCTGGCGGGCGCGGTCGCGGGCTATGCCGAGCACATCGACGATCCTTCGGTGCTCATGCCCGTCGTGACGCGCATCGTGCACAAGCACGTCAGCCTGGGCATCCGCCCCGAGCACTATCCCATCGTGGGCAAGCACCTGCTGGCCTCGATCCGCGAAGTGCTGGGCGATGCCGCGACCGATGAACTGGTGGACGCCTGGGCCGCCGCCTACGGCCAGCTGGCCGACCTGTTGATCGCCGAAGAGGCGCGCCTGTACGGCGAATCGGCCGCCAAGCCGGGCGGCTGGACGGGCTGGCGCGCGTTCCGGGTGGTGGGCAAGCAGCGCGAAAGCGCCGAAATCACCTCGTTCTACCTGGCGCCCGCCGACGGCGGCACCGTGCCGGCCTACCAGCCCGGCCAATACGTCTCCGTGCGCCTGTACGTGCCCGAGCTGGGCCTGATGCAGCCGCGCCAGTACAGCCTGTCGGATGCGCCGGGGCAGGACCGCCTGCGCATTTCGGTCAAGCGCGAGGCCGGCAGCGGGCAGGCGCCGGCGGGCCGTGTTTCCAACGCCCTGCATGACCGCCTGGAAGAGGGCGGCGTGCTGGACGTGGCGCCGCCCCAGGGCGATTTCCATCTGCGCGAAGAGGGCTCCGCGCCCGTCGTGCTGCTGAGCGGCGGCGTGGGCCTGACGCCCATGCTGTCCATCCTGAATCATCTGGTGCGCTTGAACGACGACCGCCAGATCCGCTTCGTGCACGGCTGCCGCAACAGCTCGGTGCATGCCATGAAAGAGCATGTCAACAGCATCGCCGCCGAACGCGGCAACGTGCGCAAGGCGGTGTTCTACGAGGAGATCGGCCACGGCGACCAGCAAGGCCGCGACTACGACCACGCGGGCCGCGTGGACCTGCACGCCATCCGCGAAGAGGCCATCGTTCCCGGCGCCGACTACTACCTGTGCGGCCCGGCGGGCTTCATGCGCGCCCAGCGCCAGGCCCTGACCAGCCTGGGCGTGGCCGAGGACCGCATCCATGCCGAGGCCTTCGGCAGCGGGGGCGCGCCCGTCTGAGCGGTGTATCCTGGCGGCCTGCCGCTCCGGGCCGCCGGGGCCTTTCCCGATCCTAGCCATGCAACTGACCCGATTCACCGACTTCGGCCTGCGCATCCTGATGTACCTGACGCAATGCCGCGACCGGCCCTCCGCCGTCACCATCCCGGAGATCGCCGACCGCTTCGGCGTGTCGCGCAATCACCTGGTCAAGGTGGCGCACTTCATGGCGCAGCGCGGGTGGATCGACACGTCGCGCGGCAAGGGCGGCGGCCTGCGCCTGGCGCAGCCCGCCGCCGGCTACCGGCTGGGCGACCTGATCCGCGAGCTGGAGCAGCAGGGGCCGCTGATCGATTGCCGCGAGCCGCCCTGCGCGCTGGACGGCTCCTGCCGCCTGTCGGGCGTGCTGGCGCAGACCCTCCAGGCCTTCTACGACGCGCTCAACGGCTACACGCTGGCCGACCTGGTGCGCGACCCCACCGCCGCCGCCATCATCCGCCTGCACCGCGCCGCCTGAGGCGGGGCATGATGTTTTGTTATGGCTGCTGCGGCGTTTGGCATTTGCCGGACGCGCCGCCCGCGTTCCAGAATAGGGGAACTTCCCCGTTTTCTTGGATTCAAGTATGCGCGTTTGCGTGATCGGTGCCGGCGTCGTGGGTGTCACGTCGGCGTATTTCCTGGCGCGCCAGGGCCACGACGTGGTGCTGGTGGACAGCCAGGCGCGTCCCGCGGAGGTGTCCAGCTACGCCAATGGCGGGCAGCTCAGCTATAGCTACGTGGCGCCCCTGGCCGGCCCGGGCGTGCTGCCCAGCGTGCCCGGCTGGCTGTTGCGCGAGGATTCCCCGTTGCGCTTCCGGCCCCGGCTGGATCCCCATCAATGGCGCTGGTGCCTGCAGTTCGCGCTGGCGTGCCGCGAGTCCGTGGCGCGGACTTCCACCGCCCAGTTGTCCGGCCTGTCCTATCTCAGCCGCGACGTGATGCACACCTTGCTGGAACAGGAAAACCTGGATTTCGGCCATCTGAAGAACGGCAAGCTCATCGCCTACCGCAGCCCGGCCCTGCTGGAGAAGGCGCGCAAGCTGGTCGAGTACCAGGCCGCGCATGGCGCGCAGCAGCAGGTGCTGGACGCGGCCCGGACCCTGGCGCTGGAACCCGCGCTGGCGGGCATGGGCGGCAGCCTGGCCGGCGCCATTTTCACGCCCAGCGAAGAAGCGGGCGATTGCCGCCAGTTCACCGAAGCGCTGTTCGAGCGCCTGCAATCCCTGGACAACGTGCAATGCGCGATGTCCAACCCGGTGTCGGGCCTGCAGCGCGAAGGCCGCCGCATCGTGGCCGTGAATACCCGCGACGGCGACATCGGCGCCGACGCCATCGTGCTGGCCACCGGCATCGGCACGCGCGCGCTGCTCAAGCCGCTGGGCCACGACGTGCCGCTGTATCCCCTGAAGGGCTACAGCCTGAGCGTGCCCCTGGCCGACGACGACACCGTGGCGCCGCGCATCAGCGTGACGGACTACGAACGGCGCATCGTCTACGCGCGCGTGGGCGGCGTGCTGCGGATCGCGGCCATGGTCGACATCGGCAGCGCCGACGCCGACATCGATCCGGCGCGCATCGCGCTGCTCAAGCGCCAGGTGCGCGAGGCGTTTCCCGGGCTGGACCTGAGCCAGGCCATCCCCTGGGCGGGCCTGCGTCCGGCCACGCCCACCGGCAAGCCCCTGATCGGCCGCAGCCACGCGGCGGACAATCTGTGGCTCAACATCGGGCAGGGCGCGCTGGGCTTCACCCTGGCTTGCGGCAGCGCCGCGCTGCTGACCGCCCAGATGGCGGACCTGCCCTTGCCGCTGGATCCGGCGCCCTTCCGCCCGTGAGGGCGGATGTCCATTTCACGATAGCGGCTGTCTTTTCATCGGCAGACGGACTGATCCGGGCTCAATAGGATAGCGATCCTCCCTACGCGAGCGGCCTTCGGGCGGCTTGCGGGGAGCCGATACCCATCCTTCGAGCGAGACCGTCATGTCCTATCTGTTCCCGCTGTTCGCCATTCTGTTCTGGGCGGGCAACGTCATCGTTTCCAAGATGGCCGCCAGCGCCATCTCTCCCACCGCCATCACGTTCTACCGCCTGGTGCTGGCGCTGTGCATCATGGGCCTGTTCACGGCGCGCCCGGCCTGGCGCAACCGCAAGACCCTGCTGCGCCACTGGCCCAAGCTGGCGCTCTACGGCGCGCTGTCGTCGGCGGTATTCCAGGCGCTGTCCTATCGGGCGGCCGAAACCACGACGGCCACCAATATGGCCATCCTGACCGCGCTGATCCCCTTGCTGAGCATGCTGCTCAGCGTGGTGATCCTGCGTGATCCGCTGACCCTGGGCATGGCCGCGGGCGGCGCGCTTTCGTTCCTGGGGCTGCTGTACCTGGTGGGCCAGGGCGACATGTTGAGCGTGTTCCAGCAGGGCATCCACGCGGGCGACGGCCTGATGCTGTTGGCGGCCTTGTCGTACGCGCTGTACGGCGTGCTGCTGCGCCATTGGAAGGTGCCGGTGCCGGCATGGCAGTCCACCTTCGTGCAGTCGATCTTCGCGCTGCTCTACATGCTGCCGCTGTACCTGCGCGTTCCCGCGGCGCAGGCCGCCCTGGACATGAACACCGTTCCGCTGATCCTGTACGCCGGCATTTTCTCTTCGGTGCTCCTGTCGTTCCTGTGGATCGAAGGCGTGCAGCGCCTGGGCCCCAACCGCTGCAGCATCTTCATCAACCTGCTGCCCCTGTTCACCGCGCTGGCCGCCTTCGTCCTGCTGCGCGAGCAATTGCGCATGTACCACCTGCTGGGCGGCGCGGTGACGCTGGCGGGCGTGCTGCTGGCGCAGACGGTACAGCGCCCGCTGTTCGGCCGCGGCCGGACGCTCGCGCGCGCCTGAGCGGCTTGCCCCTTCACTGGCGTTCAAGACGCGCCCGCGCCGCGCCGCGCCGCCATAGTGATGCGCTTTGAAGGGAGAGCCCATGAGCATGTTCCAAAGAACCGCGATCGCGCTGGCGCGCAACCCCGTGGCGGGACGGGCGATGCGGGCCCTGGCGGCGCGCAGTTCGCTGGCCGGCCGCTTCGTCGGCGGGGCGGACGTGGAGGCGGCGGTGCGGACCGCGGCCAGGCTGCGCGAGGCCCACGGCATCCGGGCCTCGCTGTTCTATCTCGGCGAATACGTGGCCGACCCCCAGGCCATCGAGCACAACGTCGCCCAGGCGATCGGCGCCTGCGAGGCGCTTGCGGCCGCGGGGCTGGACGCGCACGTGTCGGTCGATCCCACCGCCATCGGCTACATGCACAGCGACGCGCTGGGGCAGGACAATGCCGGGCGCATCGGCATGGCGGCGCGCCGGGCCGCCGGCGCGGGCCGCGACTGGCTGGTGCTGGACATGGAGGACGCCGGCATCCTCGACCGGACCTGCGCCTTGCACCGGGACCTGCTGGCCGCCGGGGTGCCGGCCGGACTCACCTTGCAGGCGCGGTGGCGCCGCACGCCGGAAGACCTGGCCTGGGCCATCCGGCAGCGCACCGCGCTGCGGTTGGTCAAGGGCGCTTTTCCGGAGCGCGCCCTCGACCACGCCGGGCGCGCGCGCGTGGACCAGGCCTATCTGGACGCCGCGTCCATCATGCTGTCGCGGGAGGCGCGGGAGTCGGGTTTCTATCCCGTTTTCGGCACGCACGACGACCGCCTGGCCGGCGCCATCATGGCGCTGGCGCGCGAGCGCGGCTGGGATCCGGACGCCTTCGAATTCGAGATGCTCTACGGCGTGCGCCCGGACTGGCAGCTCGCGCTGCGCGCCTTGGGCTATAACGTCAGGGTCTATCTGCCGTTCGGCGGCGACTGGTGGCCCTACGCCATCCGCCGGGTGGGAGAGAATCCTCGCAACGCGTGGCTGCTGGCCCGTTCCCTGACGCCGGACGGGCGCTATTTCGGGTAGCCGCCAGCAGCAGGCGCATACATGGCGGTTTCCCAACACATCTGGCATTGCGGCGCGGGCCTGCCCGGCGACGTCCTGATCGCGGACCTGCGGGCCTATCGCTATGCCCCGCATTTCCACGACGCCTGGTCCGTGGGTGCCATCGCGGCGGGCCGCTGCGCCTTCACGGTGCATGGGCGGGCGCAGTCGGCGGGCGAGGGCGAGCTGGTGCTGATCGCGCCGGGGCAGGTGCATACGGGCGGCACGTCGGACGCGCCGCTGGCCTACCGCATGGCCTACATCGATCCCGCCTGGTTCGCCGACCACGAGCGAGCGCTGTTCGGCGGCGGCGCCTCGCTGGCCGGGCCCGTTATCGCGGATACCGCCTTGTGCGGCCGATGGCTGGATGCGCTGACGCCGGATCCCATCGCGGACGGCCTGCGCCGCGAACGCATTTCGGCCGCGCTGTTCAGCCTGCTGGCCTCGCACGGCCGGCCGAAGCCCGCGGCCGGGACCCGGGCGCCCGACGTGTGCGAGTTGCTGCGCGAACGCATGGCGGCCGATCCGGCCTGCGCGCCCGACCTGGAGGCGCTGGCGCAGGCGCAGGACCGCCATCGCACCACGCTGGTGAAGCAGTTCGCCCGGCGCTACGGCCTGCCGCCGCTGGCCTGGCTGCGCAATTGGCGGGTGGCGCGCGCCCGCGTGCTGCTGCGCGAAGGCCTGCCGCTGGCGGAGGCCGCGCAGGCGGTGGGCTTCGCCGACCAGGCCCACCTGACGCGCGTGTTCAAGCAGGTCTACGGCAGCACGCCGGGGGTGCTGCGCAAGGCCGGTTCGGGCGAGGGCCAGACGTGGCGGTCGCGGGGCGTTTCGAGCCGGTAGTCGGAATACTTGAGCGTGAAGAAATCGGCGCCCAGCCGCTCCGCCGCCTCCAGCGGCCGGCGGGGATCGGCCGCGACCTCGCCGCGCAGATTGCCTACGCCGTGCACGTAGCCGACGAAATCCGAGTGCGTGTAGCGCGCGTATTCCTGGACTTGGTGCACGATGCCCAGCGCCGCGCCGGGATAGGTCTCTTCCGACGCCACCGCGAGGCCCAGGCGCTTGCCGGCCATGCGGGCCTTGGCCTGTTCCGCCTCGGGGCTGGCGCCGGCATAGTGGCTGAAGGACCGGTCGAAGAAGGCCTTGGTCTGCGCCGACATCCCATACCAATAGATGGGCGTGCAGATCAGCACGCCGTCGGCCGGCAGGAAGTGTTCCAGGAACAGCTCCGCATAGCGGTCGGCCGGCGCTGGCGCATGCCGCAGGTCGGGCAGGAAGCCCTGGATGTAGTCGTCCAGGAAAAGCAGCGCGGCGGACAGGCCGGCGGCCTGCGCGCCGCGCAGCGCGGCCGCGCCCAGCGCCGCGCTGTTGCCGTCGCGCCGGGGGCTGCCCACCAGGATCAGCAGGCGCTTGTCAGGATGATGTGAATTCATGCGAGATTCCTTTTGTGCGGATTCGATGTTCCATGAGGAAAGGAAAATATAGGAGTCCGTCGCAAGGGACGACAAATGATCATTCCTGAACTAAGATGAATTGATTTCATGTGAATGGCAGGGGCCATGTTCGCCACGCTTCCCGTTACCGCCTTGCGCACCTTCGAGGCGGCGGCCCGGCTGCGCAGCTTCAAGCTGGCCGCGGCCGAGCTTGCCGTTACGGCCACGGCCGTCTCGCATCAGGTCAAGGCGCTCGAACGGCATGTGGGCGTCGCGCTGTTCGAGCGCGTGCCGCGCGGCGTTCGGCTGACCGACGCCGGCGCGCGCTTGTTCGCCGGCGTGCATGGCGCGCTGCTCGACGTGGCCCAGGCGCTGGACGCCCTGCGGCCGGCGCCGGCCTCGGGCGCGCTGACGGTCTCCACCACGCATTCGTTCGCGGCGCTTTGGCTGGTGCCGCGGCTGGGCCGCTTCTACGAGGCCTGCCCGCAGTACCAGTTGAACTTGAACGCCAGCGCCGAGCCCGTGGACTTGCTGCAGGACGCCAGCGTGGACGTGGCCGTGCGCTACAGCCGCCAACGCTTTCCCGATCTTCGCGCGGCCTGCGGGCTGCAGGAATGGTTCGGCGTTTACGGCGCGCCCGCCCTGGTGGCCCGGCAGGGCCGGCGCCCGCCCGCGCTGGTGACGGTGCGCTGGCGCGATTCCCTGCTGTACGAGCAGGGCTGGCAGGACTGGTGCGACGCCGCCGGGCTGCCGGCCTGGCGCGAGCCGGCGGCGCTGCATGCCTACGCCGAGGAACACTATGCGCTGCAGGCCGCGATCGCGGGGCAGGGCCTGGTGCTGGCCAGTTCCGTGATGGTGTCGGACAGCGTCGGCGCGGGCACGTTGGTGGCCTACCGCCCCGAGGTTCGGGTGGAGGGCGCCGCGTATACGGCGCTGTGCGCGCCGGGGCGCGAGCGCCATCCGCCGGTGAAAGCCTTCCTGGCGTGGCTGTGCGGTGAGTTCGAGCGCTAGGGCCGAGGCGGATTGACGGGGCCGATACGCGCTCCTACTATCGTTCCGAAAATCGGCAAGCTCGGTCTTTATCGTTTTGAGAAACAGGACTATCGCATGAGATCCGCCACCTTCGGCGTGCGCAAGGCGGGACAGGCCCGGGCCAGCGCCGGCCAGGTCACGCCGGCCCGTGCGCGGCGGCTCCCGTTGGCGTGGATGCAGCCCCGCCGCCTACCATGAACCGATTCCATGAAATGGCCGTCTTCCTGGCCGTGGCCGAGGCGCAAAGCTTCGCCGCCGCCGCCCGGCGCCTGGAGATGTCGGCGCCCACCGTCACGCGCAGCGTGGCCGCGCTGGAGCGCCGGCTGGGCGCCTTGCTGCTCGTGCGCACCACCCGGAGCCTGCGCCTGACCGAGGCGGGCCAGCGTTACGCCGCCGACTGCCGCCGCATCCTGGAAGACGTGGAGCAGGCCGACGACGCGGCCGCCGGCGCGATGGCCGCGCCGCGCGGCGCCCTCAGCATCACCGCGCCCGCCTTCTTCGGCGAGTTGCACGTGATGCCGGCCGTGCTGGGCTACCTGCGCGCGCATCGCGAGGTGTCGGTGCGCACGCTGCTGGTGGACCGGGTGGTGAACCTGCTGGACGAAGGCATCGATGTGGCCGTGCGCATCGGCGCCTTGCCGGACTCATCCCTGACGGCGGTGCCGGTGGGGCAGGTGCGCCGCGTGGTCTGCGCCGCGCCCGCCTTCCTGCGCGAGCATGGCAGGCCCGAGGATCCCGACGCGTTGCAGCGCTTCTGCACCGTGACGGCGGCGCTGGAAGGGCGCGGGCCGCAATGGCGTTTCCTGCAGGACGGCGAGCCCCGGCGCGTGCGGGTGGATTCGCAGCTCACGGTCACCTCGTTCCAGGCGGCGGTGCTGGCGGCCTGCGAAGGCTGGGGCCTGACCCAGGTGGTGTCCTACCAGGTGGCGCGGCACCTGGCCAGCGGGGCGTTGGAAGTGGTGCTGCGCGACTACGAACTGCCGCCGCTGCCCGTGCACGTGGTGTACCCGGAAGGCCGCAAGAGTTCGGCCAAGGTGCGCAGCTTCGTCGACTTCTGCGTCGAGGCGCTGCGGCGCGACCTGGCCACGTTGCCGGCCTAGCGTCCGCGCCGGATCTCGCCGCGCGGGCGCCGGGCCGGCTTTCTTTCACGCGGCGCAAGAGTGTCTTGCCGAGGCTGGCCGTTCCCCCGCGGCCGGCGTCGGTCCAAGATGGGGCTTGTCTCCCACTTGGAAGAACCCCCATGCGCACCGCCCCGCCTTCGACCCTGACGTTCTACAGTTTTCCGCTGTCCGGCCATGCCCACCGGGTGGCCCTGATGCTGTCCCTGCTGGATGTGCCGCATCGGACGGTGGACGTGAACCTGCGTAGCGGCGAGCAGAAGCATCCCGCCTTCCTGGCGCTGAACGCGTTCGGCCAGGTGCCGGTCATCGACGACGGCGGCACCGTGGTGGCCGATTCCACCGCGATCCTCGTCTATCTGGCCAGGCGCTACGGCGGCCAGGCGTGGCTGCCGGACGATCCCGCCGGCGCGGCCGCGGTGCAACGCTGGCTGTCGGTCGCGTCCGGGCCGTTGGCGGGCGGGCCGGCCGCGGCGCGCCTGGTGACGCTGTTCGGCGCGCCGCTGGACGCGGAAAGCGCCGTGGCCCGCGCGCACGCCTTGCTGGCGGTCATGGACGGCGAACTGGCCGGCCGCGATTTCCTGGCGGGCGCGGCGCCCACCATTGCCGACGTCGCCTGTTACGCCTATGTGGCGCACGCGCCGGAGGGCAATGTGTCGCTGGACGGCTATCCGGCGGTCCGAGCCTGGCTGGCCCGCATCGAAAGCCTGCCGCGCTTCGTGCCCATGGCCGCCTCGTCCGTGGGCCTGCGGGCCGCCTGAAGGCGGCCGCCGCGGCCGCAAGGAGCGCAATCATGCAAGCATCTCCACCCCTCATCGATACGCCGTCGCCCTGGCACGCGGGTGAAACCCTGCTGCAACGCCACGCGGGCGTGGCCGAACGCATGGAGCAGGCCGGGCGCAAGGTCATCCGGGACTACATGCCCGATCAGCACCGCGAGTTCTTCGCGCAGTTGCCGTTCCTGGTGGCGGGCGCGGTGGACGGGCAGGGCGATCCCTGGGCCGGCGTGCTGGAGGGGCTGCCCGGTTTCGCGTCCTCGCCCGATCCGCGCATCCTGCGCGTGGCCGCCTTGCCCGACGCCGACGATCCGTTGCTGGCCGGCCTGGGGCCGGACCGGCCGGTGGGCGTGCTGGGTATCGAGCTGCACACGCGTCGGCGCAATCGGGCCAATGGCCGGGTGTCGGCCTGGGACGGCAAGCGTTTCGACGTGACCGTGGCGCAGTCCTTCGGCAACTGCCCGAAATACATCCAGACGCGGGAATTCCATTTCTCTCGCTCGCCGGCCCTGCGTTTCCCCGGCGCGCCGCGGGAGCGCGACGGCCTGGACGCCGCGGCGCGCGCGCTGATCGCGCGGGCCGATACCCTGTTCGTGGCGAGCTACGCGGACGCGGGCGAGCGCGCCGTCGACGTGTCGCACCGCGGCGGCAAGCCGGGTTTCGTCCGCGTGGACGGCAATGTGCTGACCATTCCCGATTTCTCCGGCAACCGCTACTTCAATACGCTGGGCAATATGCTGCTGAACCCGCGCGCGGGGCTGCTGTTCATCGACTTCGAGCGCGGCGACGTGCTGCAGCTGTCGGGGCGCGCGGAAGTGATCCTGGACAGTCCGGAGATCGCGGGCTTCGAGGGCGCCGAAAGACTATGGCGGGTGCATGCGAGCCGGGTGGCGTTCCGGCCCGGCGCGCTGGCCTTGCGCTGGCGTTTCGATGCGTATTCGCCGGCCTCGCTGGCGACCGGGCAATGGCCGGCGGAACCGGAAGGGCCGGCGCGCGGCCCGGCCTAGTTCGTCGGCGCCGTCTTCTGCACCACGGCGTCCTCGGGCCCTAGCGGGCGGCCGTCCTGCGCCCGGACTTCCAGCCGGCGCACCGGCTGGCCGCGCTTGCGGTCGATCAGCGTGGAATGGGGTTCGGCGGGGCCGTAGTAGTGGTCTTCGCCCCATTGGCGCAGGCCGACGATGACGGGGAAGAGCGCGCGGCCCTTGTCGGTCAGCACGTACTCCTGGTAGGCGCTGCCGTCGGAAGCGGGGGCCACGGCCAGGATGCCGTGGGCGGCCAGCGTGCGCAGGCGGTCGCTCAGGATGTTCTTGGCCACGCCCAAACTTTTCTGGAATTCCCCGAAACGGCGCAGTCCGTCGAAGGCATCGCGCACGATCAGCAGCGACCACCAGTCGCCGATCGCATCCAGCGACCGGGCCACCGGGCAGGCGGCGCCTTCAAGACTTGTGCGTTTAACCATGTCGGGTCCTTGCGGTGGAGGGAGGTCGATGACGGGCGGCAACGGCGCAAAGTGGATTTTTCGGTTGCATTATAAAACCGTAAAACCTAGTATTCTGGTTTTGTAATGAAACCAGAAGGAGATTGCCATGCCTGACCCATCCGACGCGCCGGTCCCGGAGGCCGGCCCCATGCCCCGCTGGTTGGTCCTGCTGCTGGCGGTGGCCTGCGCCCTGAGCGTGGCCAACGTGTATTACGCGCAGCCGCTGCTGGATGCGATCGGCCGGGAGTTCGGCCTGGCCGAAGGGGCGGTGGGCATCGTGGTGACGGCCACGCAGCTGGGCTGCGCCCTGGCCCTGCTGTTCGTGGTGCCGCTGGGCGACCTGCTGGACCGCCGCCGCCTGATGATCGGGCAACTGGCGCTGCTGGTGCTGGCGCTGGCCGCCGTGGCGCTGGCGGCGAACACGCCCTGGCTGTTGATCGGCATGGTGGCCCTGGGCCTGCTGGGGACGGCGATGACGCAGGGCCTGCTGGCGCTATCGGCGGCCTTGGCCGCGCCCGGCGAGCGCGGCCGCGTGGTCGGGGCGGCGCAGGGCGGCGTGGTGATCGGCCTGTTGCTGGCCCGCGTGCTGGCCGGGGTGGTGGCCGACGCCTGGGGCTGGCGCGCCGTCTACGTGGTGTCGGCGGTCCTGGCGGCCGCGCTCGCGGCCGTGCTGGCCCGCCGCCTGCCGCGGCGCAACCTGTCCACGGTGAATCTGGGCTACTGGGCGCTGTTGGGCTCGCTGTATCGCCTGCTCGCGACCGAGCGCGTCTTGCGCGTGCGCGGCATGATCGCCTTGCTGATGTTCGCCGCGTTCAGCGCGTTCTGGACCGCGCTGGTGCTGCCCCTTAGCGCGCCGCCGCATGCGCTGACGCACACCGCGGTGGGCGCGTTCGGGCTGGTGGGCGTGGTGGGCGTGCTGATGGCCGCGCGCGCGGGTCGGCTCGCCGACGGCGGGCACGGCGAACGCACGACGGCGGCGGGGCTGGCCCTGCTGTGCCTGGCGTGGGCGCCGATCGCCCTGCTGGAGCAAAGCCTATGGGCATTGGCGCTGGGCGTGCTGGTGCTGGACGTGGCCATGCAGGCCTTGCACGTCACCAACCAGACGATGATTTTCAGTATCAGCGCGCAGGCCCACAGCCGGCTCGTGGGCGGCTACATGATGTTCTACGCCGCGGGCAGCGGCCTGGGCTCGATCGCTGCGACCGCGATCTATGCGCAGGCCGGCTGGCTGGGCGTGTGCGTGCTGGGCGCGGGTATCAGCCTGACGGCGCTGCTGTTCTGGGCGGCGACGCTACCGCGCGGCGCGAGCCCGCGGTTCGTGTAGGATGGGTGAAGCGCGAGAGTTCTTGAGCAAGAAAACCGCCCTCCAGCGCGCGCAACCCATGCGGCCGCAAGAGGGTGTTTTCCGGCCGCTGGAGGGCACTGTCTGCCCACGGCCGCATGGGTTGCGCGCGCTGGATACTTGAGTTCTTGCCCAGGAACTGCCGCGCTTCACCCATCCTACGGCTGTACCTCATAGTCCTTCGAGCCCAGCACGACGGCCGCCAGGCCGGGCGCCTGGCTCAGCTTGTGCAGCGCGTAGCACTGCGCCGTGGCGATCTTGGCATCGTGGAAGGCCGGGTCTTCCTGGCGCAGCGCCAGGCTGCTCAGCAAGGCCCGCGCCATCTGCCAGCCGGCCAGCGTGGTGCCCGCCAGCTGCAGGTAGGGCACGGCGGCGCCGAACACGGCATTGGGATGGCCGGCGGCATTGGCCAGGATGAAATCGACCGCGTCGGACAGCGCCGCGCGCGCCCGGCGCAGGGGCGCGAGCACGAGCAGGGCGGCGGGATCGCCGCTGGCTTCCAGCGTCTGTTCGGTCCGGCCGACCTCGGCCAGCAGGGCGCGAGCGACGGCGCCGCCGTCGCGCAGGGTCTTGCGGCCGACGAGGTCGTTGGCCTGGATGGCGGTGGTGCCTTCGTAGATGGTGAGGATGCGCGCGTCGCGGTAATACTGCGCGGCGCCGGTCTCTTCGATGAAGCCCATGCCGCCGTGCACCTGCACGCCCAGGCTGGCGACGTCGACCGACATCTCGGTGCACCAGCCCTTGACGATGGGCACCAGGAATTCCTGCACGGCCAGGTGCCGCTTGCGCGTCTCGGCGTCGGGGCTGGCGTGGGCCAGGTCGGCGTGGCCGGCGGTGACGTAGGCCAGCGCGCGGCCGGCTTCGGTGAGGGCGCGCATGGTGCCCAGCATGCGGCGCACGTCGGGATGCTGGATGATGGGCACGGCGTCGCGCGAGGAGCCGTCCACCGGGCGGCTCTGCACGCGTTCGGCGGCGTAGGCCAGCGCATGCTGGTAGGCGCGGTCGGCAACCGCGATGCCCTGCACGCCCACGGCGTAGCGGGCGGCGTTCATCATGATGAACATCGCGTCCAGGCCGCGGTTTTCCTGGCCGACCAGATAGCCCAGCGCGCCGCCGGCGTCGCCGAACTGCAGCGTGCAGGTGGGGCTGGCCTTGATGCCCAGCTTGTGCTCGATGGACACGCAGTGCACGTCGTTGCGCGCGCCGAGGGTGCCATCTTCGTTGACCAGGAACTTGGGCACCAGGAAGAGCGAAATGCCCTTCACGCCTTCGGGGGCGTCGGGCAGGCGCGCCAGCACGAGGTGGACGATGTTCTCGGCCAGGTCGTGCTCGCCGTAGGTGATGAAGATCTTGGTGCCGGAAATCCGGTAGGTGCCGTCGCCCACGGGCTGCGCGCGCGAGCGGATCATGGCCAGGTCGGAACCGGCCTGGGGCTCGGTCAGGTTCATGGTGCCCGTCCACCGGCCTTCGATCATGGGGCCGATGTAGCGCTCGCGCAGTTCGGGCGAGCCCGCGGTCATGAGCGCCTCGATCGCGCCGTTGGTCAGCAGCGGACACAGGGCAAACGAGAGGTTGGCGGCGTTCAGCATTTCGGAGCAGGGCGAGCCGATCAGGCCGGGCAGGCCCTGGCCGCCGTATTCGACAGGATGCGAGAGGCCCTGCCAGCCGGCCTCGGCATACAGGCGGAAGGCCTGCTTGAAGCCGGGCGAGGTCGCGACCGAGCCGTCGCGCCAGGTGCTGGGCTCGCGATCGGCGGCGTGGTTCAGCGGCGCCAGCACGTCGCCGGCGTAGCGGGCGGATTCCTCCAGCACGGCCTGGGCGGTGTCGGGAGTGGCTTCCTCGAAGCCGGACAGGGCCGCCACTTCGGGCAGGCCGGCCAGGTGGTTCAGCACGAACAGCATGTCTTTCACGGGGGCTTGGTACGTCATTGCGTCGGAGCTCCTGGATGGGGTTGGGCGCGGGCCGGGGAATCAGGCTTTCTTGCCGGGGGCGGCCACGTCGATCGCCGTGGTCGCGCCGACGGCGGCGCGCAATTCGAATTTCTGGATCTTGCCGGTGGAGGTCTTGGGCAGTTCGCCGAAGCGCACCGCGCGGGGCACCTTGAAGCCCGGCAGCAGCAGCTTGCAGTGCGCGATGATCTCTTCGGCGGTGGCGGTGCAGCCCGGCTTCAGCTCGATGAAGGCGCAGGGGGTTTCGCCCCACTTGGGGTCCGGCATGGCCACCACGGCCACCGCCGCCACGGCGGGGTGGCGGTAGAGCGCGTCTTCGACTTCGATGCTGGAGATATTCTCGCCGCCGGAAATGATGATGTCCTTGCTGCGGTCCTTGATGCGCACGTAGCCGTCGGCCGTCATGACGCCCAGGTCGCCGGTGTGGAACCAGCCGCCGGCGAAGGCCGCTTCGGTGGCGCGCTCGTTCTTCAGGTAGCCCTTCATGCAGATGTTGCCGCGGAACATGACTTCGCCCACGGTCTGTTCGTCGGCCGGCACCTGCTCCATGGTGTCGGGATCGCGCACCGATACGCCGGCCTGCAGGTGGTAGCGCACGCCCTGGCGCGCGTTGAGCAGGGCGCGCTCCTCGTCTTCCAGCGCATCCCAGGCGTCCTGGCGCGCGCAGACGGCCGCGGGTCCGTAGACTTCGGTCAGGCCGTAGACGTGGGTGAGCTCGAAGCCGATGTCGCGCATCTTGGCGATGACGGCGGGCGCGGGCGCGGCGCCGGCGACCATGGTGCGCACGGTGTGGCGGATGCCCTCCCGCATTTCCACGGGAGCGTTGGCCAGGGCGCTCTGCACGATGGGCGCGCCGCAGTAGTGCGTCACGCCTTCTTCGCGGATCAGGTCGAAGACCGTCTTGGGATCGAACTTGCGCAGGCACACGTTCACGCCCGCGCGCGCCGCGATGGTCCAGGCGAAGCACCAGCCGTTGCAGTGGAACAGCGGCAGGGTCCACAGATAGACCGGATGCTTGGGCATGTCCCATTCGAGAATGTTGCTGACCGCGTTCAGATAGGCGCCGCGGTAGTGGTAGACCACGCCCTTGGGGTCGCCGGTGGTGCCGGACGTATAGTTCAGCGCGATGGCGTCCCATTCGTCGGCGGGCGGCTGCCAGTCGTAGCGAGCGGGGGCGGCGGCGAGGAAATCCTCGTAGTCGACGGCGCCGGGCAGCGTGGCGGGCGCCGTGTCCAGGTCATGCACCGAAATGACTTTCAGGTGGGGGAATTCGGCGCGGGCGCGCTGGGCGACTTCGGCGTATTCCGTGTCCACGATGAGCGCTTGCGCCTCGCCGTGGCCCAGCATGAACAGCACGCTGGGCGTGTCCAGCCGCGTGTTCAGCGTATTGAGCACCGCGCCCAGCATCGGCACGCCGAAGTGGGCTTCGACCATGGCGGGAATGTTGGGCAGCATCACCGCGACCGTGTCGCCGCGCCGGATGCCGGCCTGCGCCAGCGCGCCGGCCAGCCGCTGCGCGCGTTCGTAGGTCTGCGCCCAATTTCGCCGCACCTTGCCGTGGACCACGGCCAGCCGCTGGCCGTAGACTTCGGCGGCGCGGGCGATGAAATCCACGGGTGTCAGGGCTGTGTAATTGGCCTCGCGGCGCGCGAGGCCTTGGTCGAACATGCCGCTCATTGTTGTCTCCTGCGGGGCGCGTGCGCGTCCCTCGTTTCTTTGTGCGGGAACGGCTTTTTTGCGTAGCCGGCCCCGGCGCTTGCCCTAGCGTATCTCCGGCCCGAAAATGCAGTCTGTCGCCTGCATGACAGACTGCCGGCGGCCGCGCGCATCCCCTGTTTTACACGGTTATTCCCATGTCCGACGTTTCAAACATCGTTTCCGCCGACGAGCTGGCGGATCTGTTCCGCGCCCGCGCCTGGTTCGGGGCGCTGGAAGCTTCGCACCAGGACCTGGTGCTGGCCTCCTCGCGCGCCGAGCGCGTGGAAAACGGCGCATGGATCGCGCGGCGCAACGCGCCGTCGGACTACTGGCTGGGGGTCCACACGGGCCTGCTCAAGCTGGCCATCTACAACGAATCGGGCCGAAGTTGCACGTTCTCGGGGGTGCCGCCGGGCGGCTGGTTCGGCGAAGGCAGCGTCATCAAGCGCGAACTGCGGAAGTACGACGTGGTGGCCATCCAGCCTTCGCTGGTGATGCTGGTGCCGGCCGCCACCTTCCATGCGCTGCTGTCGGCCAGCCTGCCGTTTTCGCATTTCGTGATCGGCCAGCTCAACGACCGCATGGGCGAGTTCATCGCGTCCATCCAGAACCACCGCCTGCTGGACGCGGATGCGCGGGTGGCGCAATCGCTGGCGCAGCTGTTCAATCCGCGGCTGTACCCGTCCACCGACCTGACGCTGGCGATTTCGCAGGAAGAACTGGGCTACCTGACGGGCCTGTCGCGCCAGCGGGTCAACCAGGCGCTGCAGGCCCTGGCGGACCTGGGCATCCTGGCGCTGGCCTACAACCAGATCAAGGTGCTCGACCTGGACCGCCTGCGGCAATACGGGCTGGACCAGCTCTGAGGGCGCGGTCCAGCGCCGCGCGCGCCAGGATGCGGGTGGAGTCCAGGGTGGGCAGGGCGGAATTGCCGTCGTCCAGCACCAGCGGCAATTCGGTGCAGCCCAGCACCACGGCGTCGCAGCCGGCCTCGCGCAGGCGCTCGACGATGCCTTGCAGCCGCGCCACCGAGTCGGGCTTGAACACGCCGTACACCAGTTCGTCCATGATGATCCGGCCCACCAGCGCCCGGTCGTCGGGCGACGGCCGCAGCCAGTGCAGCCCGCGCGCGTCCAGCTCGTCGGGGTAGACCGCGCTGTCCACCAGCCAGCGGGTGCCCAGGATGCCGATGCGGCGGTAGCCGCGCGCCTGCGCTTCGGCGGCGACTTCCCCGGCGATGTGCAGCCAGGGCAGCGGCGAGCGCGGCAGCACGTGTCCGAGCGCCTGGTGGATGGTGTTGTCCGGGCAGATCAGGAAATCCGCGCCGGCGCGGGCCAGCTTGTTTGCCGAGGACAGCATCAGCGCGCCGACGCCTTCCATGTCGCCGCGGTCCAGGCAGTCCACGTAGTCGGCCAGCGAGTGCGTGTGCAGCGAAATCTCGGGATGGGCATGCGGGCCCAGGCGCCGCGCGCCCTCGGCGCACAGGGTGCGGTAGCAGAGCGCGGCGCCTTCGGCCGAGCAGGCCACGATGCCGACGTGCAGGGGCGGGGGCGTCATGGGGCGGCGTCCTTGTTCAGCCCGCGCACGTGGCGGGCGATGAGGCGGAAGCTGTCCGCCATGGCGGCCTGTTGCGCGGCGGGCAACTGCGACAGGAACAGTTCGTCGACGGCGGGGCCGTAGACCTTCCACATCTCGCGCCGCAGCGCGCGGCCCTTGGGCGTGAGCCGGGCGTAGGTGGCGCGCCGGTCTTCGTCGCTGCGATAGCGCTCGACCAGGCCTTCGGCTTCGAGGCGGTCCATCAGGCGCGTGAGGTTGTAGCGCGCGATCACCATGCGCTCGGCGATCTCGAACATGCGCGCGGCGCCTTCCGGCGCGCGTTCCAACGCCCAGAGCGCGTCGTACCACGCCAGCGGCGGCAGACTGGCGGCCGACAGCCGTTTCTCGATTTCCTCCACTACCAGCGCGTGCGCGGTGAGGAAGAGGCTCCACGCATCCGGCTTGCCCGTGGCCATGCGGTCGGTTCCTTAGAAAGAATGGGGAAATGCTGCGCGATTGTAAGAGGGGAACGCGGGCGGATCGGGGTCAAAAAAACCCTGAGACGGTGGTTTGTACCCGAAACCGTTGCGGTCAAAAGAACCCTGTTCTAGACAATGCCTTGATTTTGAATGGGAATTTTCTGGCACGGGTTTCGCATAAGGGTACGTACCCCACTAACCGCAACACTGGAGGGCGTTCCCATCATGGGTCCGTATCGGAAATTATGGTTCACGCTGATCGCCGTGCTGGCGATCACATTCGCATTGCTGGGATTCTATGGCGGCGAAGTCTACCGACAGGCCCCGCCCATTCCCGGCCAGGTCGTGACGGCCGACGGCACCCGCCTGTTCGGCCGCGACGACATCCTCGACGGCCAGACCGCCTGGCAATCGGTCGGCGGCATGCAGCTGGGATCGGTCTGGGGCCACGGCGCGTACCAGGCGCCCGACTGGACCGCGGACTGGCTGCACCGCGAACTGTCGGCCTGGCTGGACCTTGCCGCGCGCGACGCGCACGGCAAGGACTACGCCCAGCTGACCGCGCCCGAGCAGGGCGCGCTGCGCGAAGCCCTGAAGGCCGAGTACCGCGCCAACCGCAGCGACGCCGCGACCGACACGCTGACGGTGAGCGCGCGCCGCGCCCGCGCCATGGCGCAGACGGCCGCCTACTACGACCAGCTGTTTTCCGACGCGCCGGCCCTGCATCGCAGCCGCGAAAGCTACGCCATGAAGGAAAACACCCTGCCCAGCGCCGAGCGGCGCAGGCAGCTCACGCACTTCTTCTTCTGGACGGCGTGGGCCGCGGCCACCGAGCGCGAAGGCAAGCCGGTCACCTACACCAACAACTGGCCGCATGAGCCGCTGGTCGGCAATACGCCCAGCGCCGAGAACGTCATGTGGTCCATCATCAGCGTGGTGGTGCTGCTGGCCGGCATCGGCCTGCTGGTGTGGGCCTGGGCCTTCCTGCGCGGCAAGGAGAAAGCGGAACCCGAGGCGCCCGCCAAGGATCCGCTGACCACTTTCGCGTTGACGCCGTCGCAGCGCGCGCTGGGCAAGTACCTGTTCCTGGTGGTCGCGCTGTTCGGCTTCCAGGTGCTGCTGGGCGGCTTCACCGCCCACTACACGGTCGAAGGGCAGAAGTTCTACGGCATCGACGTGTCGCAATGGTTCCCGTATTCGCTGGTGCGCACCTGGCACATCCAGAGCGCGCTGTTCTGGATCGCCACCGGCTTCCTGGCCGCGGGCCTGTTCCTCGCGCCGCTGATCAACGGCGGGCGCGATCCGAAGTTCCAGAAGGCCGGCGTGGACATCCTGTTCTGGGCGCTGGTGGTGGTCGTCGTCGGATCGTTCGTCGGCAACTACCTCGCGATCGCGCAGATCATGCCGCCAGACCTGAACTTCTGGCTGGGCCACCAGGGCTATGAGTACGTGGACCTGGGCCGCCTGTGGCAGATCGGCAAGTTCGCGGGCATCTGCTTCTGGCTGGTGCTGATGCTGCGCGGCATCGTGCCCGCGCTGCGCACCCCGGGCGGCGACAAGAACCTGCTGGCGCTGCTGACGGCTTCGGTGGGCGCGATCGGGCTGTTCTACGGCGCCGGCTTCTTCTACGGCGAACGCACCCACCTGACGGTGATGGAGTACTGGCGCTGGTGGATCGTGCACCTGTGGGTGGAGGGCTTCTTCGAAGTCTTCGCCACCACGGCGCTGGCCTTCATCTTCTCGACGCTGGGCCTGGTCTCGCGCCGCATGGCCACCACCGCCAGCCTGGCCTCGGCCTCGCTGTTCATGCTGGGCGGCATCCCGGGCACTTTCCACCACCTGTACTTCGCCGGCACCACCACGCCGGTGATGGCGGTGGGCGCAAGCTTCTCGGCGCTGGAAGTGGTGCCGCTGATCGTGCTGGGCCACGAGGCCTGGGAGAACTGGCGCCTGAAGTCGCGCGCCGCGTGGATGAACGACCTGAAGTGGCCGCTGATGTGCTTCGTGGCGGTGGCGTTCTGGAACATGCTGGGCGCGGGCGTCTTCGGTTTCATGATCAACCCGCCCATCTCGCTGTACTACATCCAGGGCCTGAACACCACGCCGGTGCACGCGCACGCGGCCCTGTTCGGCGTGTACGGCTTCCTGGCGCTGGGCTTCACGCTGCTGGTGCTGCGCTACATCCGTCCTCAGTACGCGCTCAGCCCCGGCCTGATGAAGCTGGCGTTCTGGGGGCTGAACCTGGGCCTGGCGCTGATGATCTTCACCAGCCTGCTGCCCATCGGCCTGATCCAGTTCCACGCGAGCGTGAGCGAAGGCATGTGGTACGCCCGCAGCGAAGCCTTCATGCAGCAGGAAATCCTGCAGACGCTGCGCTGGGGCCGCACCTTCGGCGACGTGGTCTTCCTGCTGGGCGCCCTGGCGATGGTGCTGCAGGTCATCCTGGGCCTGATGAGCGGCAAGCCCGCCGCCAGCGAGCCACGCCTGCAGGCCCGGCCCGCCCGCGGCTGAGGCCGCGGCCTTCCGCCCTCATTGCGCCAGCGCAAAGAGGGCGGAAGCGCCCGCCGGTCCAATGGAGGCAGGTCCCGGGGCGCCCCGCCCCGGGCGCAACCGGAGTCCGATCCGTGCGCCGCCTGCCGATCGCCGCGATTCTCTTGTCCTTGACCGCATGCGGGCCCGGAGGGCCCGCCGTGCCTTTGCCGGAGGTGCTGCGCCTGCCGGCGGGCGAGGTGTCCTACCGGCCGCCCGGCGAAGCGCTGCGCGCCGGCCAGCCGGTGACGCCGGCGCCGCTGACCGCGCGCTATCCGCGAGGCGTGTCCATCATGAAGCGCCAGGTCAGCCAGGCGGAGTACGCGGCCTGCGTGCGGGCCGGCGGCTGCAAGCCGCTGGACGCGGCGCAACGGGACGCCGCCGCGCCCGACCTGCCCGCGGTGGGCATCAGCTGGACCGACGCCTCCGCCTACGCCGCCTGGCTGTCGGGGGGCACCGGGCAGCGCTGGCGCCTGCCCACCTACGCGGAATGGGTCTACGCGGCCGGCGCGGCCTATCGGGAGGAACTGCCCCTGCCCGACGGCGACGATCCCGCCCAGCGCTGGCTGGCCGAGTACGACGCGCAGAGCCGGCGCGGCCAGGAAGACGTCGAGGTGCGTCCGTTCGGCGCGTTCGGCGTCAACGACCGAGGCCTGCTGGATATGGCGGGCAGCGTGTGGGAATGGACCGGCGACTGCCATGCGCGGCGCATCCTCGATGCGCCCGCCGGCGATGCGGACGACGGCAGGAATTGCGGCATCCGCGTCGCGGCCGGGCGCCACATCGCCTATCTGCCGGACTTCATCCGCGATCCCAAGGGCGGCGCCTGCTCGGTCGGCGTGCCGCCGGCCAACCTGGGCCTGCGGCTGGTGCTGGACCCGGCGGGCTAGCTAAACGCGCGTCACATGAACTGCGCCACGGCCTCGTGTTCCGGCCGGGCCGCCTTGGCCGGAGCGCCGTCGATACAGGAGGCGCAGCCTGTGCAATCCGGGGCCGCCTCGGCCTGGCCGGACACGCGCGCCAGCGCCGCGTGCGAGCGCAGCACGATGCGCTTGCGGCTGCCGTCGACGATGCCGCGCTGGCGCCAGTCGCTGAGCAGGCGGCTGACGGTGTGCAGCGTGGTGCCGGTCATCTCGGCGATGTCCTGACGCGTGATGGGAAAGCCGATGCCGATGCCGCCGGCCGTCGGTTGCCCGGAGCTTTCGACCAGGCGCAGGATCGTGCGCGCCACCCGCTGTTCCACGTCGTCGGTGGACAGTTCCTGGATGCGCAGGTGCGCGTCCTGCAGGCGCTGGCCCATGGTCTGCAGCGCCATGGCGCTGAGCTGCGGATGGTTGCCCACGAAGCGTTCCCAGAAGGCATCCGGCCAGGCGAGGCACACGCTTTCCAGCACGGCCTGCACCGTGGCCGGATAGCGCGATTGGCGCATGGCGCGGGCCAGGCCGAACATGTCGCCCGGATTGACGTAGCGCACCACGACCTGTTCGCCGTCGGCGGTGATCTGCGCAACCTTGAGGCTGCCGCTGAGCAGCACGAAGAAGTGCGAGGCCATCGCGCCCTGGCGATAGGCGGTGGCGCCGGCGACCAGCCGGCAAGGCTGCGCGCCGCGCAGCGCGGACTTCAGCTGCGCGTCCGACAAGGGCCTGAAGAGCTCCAGGTTGCGCAGCAGGGCGTGGCAAAGGGGCGACGGCATGGCGGTCCTAAAAGACGGAGGGATCTCCACGCACCCATGGTGACACCGCCGCCGCGCGCTGACAATGCGCGCGGCGCGCGGGCTTGCCTCGGAGTTTGCGCTACAGCAAAGAGCGGGGACGCCGCCGGTTCTTCAATAGGGCTGCCGACTTTCTCGGCGCTTGAAGAACCCCGATAAGGAGCTGGATATGAACGCATTACGGCCCACCTTGCTTGCCGCGGCGCTGGCTTTCTCGATGGCCGCGACGGCAGCGTTCGCGCAGGACGCGGACAAGCTGCCGCGCGCCAAGGTCACGCTGGTCGCCCCGCCCATGGTCCATCCGCACGAGCAGGTCGCGAAGTCGGGTCCCAAAGTGGTCGAGTTCACGATGAGCATCGAAGAAGAGAAGATGGTCATCGACGACAAGGGCACCACGCTGCAGGCCATGACGTTCGACGGTTCCATGCCGGGCCCCACGCTGGTGGTGCATGAAGGCGACTACGTGGAATTGACGCTGGTCAACCCGGCCACCAACGCCATGCCGCACAACGTGGACTTCCATGCGGCGACGGGCGCGCTGGGCGGCGCCAAGCTGACCAACGTCAATCCCGGCGAACAGGCCACGCTGCGCTTCAAGGCGGACCGCAGCGGCACCTTCGTCTATCACTGCGCGCCGGAAGGCATGGTGCCCTGGCACGTGGTGTCGGGCATGAGCGGCACGCTGATGGTGCTGCCGCGCGACGGCCTCAAGGACCCGCAGGGCAAGCCGCTGCGCTACGACCGCGCCTACACCATCGGCGAATTCGATCTCTACATCCCCAAGGACGGCAACGGCAAGTACAAGGACTACGCCACGCTCGCCGAAAGCTATGGCGACACGGTGGAGGTGATGCGCACGCTCACGCCCTCGCATATCGTCTTCAACGGCAAGGTCGGCGCGCTGACCGGCGCCAATGCCCTGACGGCCAAGGTCGGCGAAACCGTGCTGTTGATCCATTCGCAGGCCAACCGCGACACGCGCCCGCACCTGATCGGCGGCCACGGCGACTGGGTCTGGGAAACCGGAAAGTTCGCCAACCCGCCGCAGAAGGACCTGGAAACCTGGTTCATCCGCGGCGGCTCCGCGGGCGCCGCGCTCTACACCTTCAAGCAGCCGGGCGTGTACGCATACCTGAACCACAACCTGATCGAAGCCTTCGAATTGGGCGCCGCCGGCCACATCAAGGTCGAAGGCAAGTGGAACGACGACCTGATGAAGCAGATCAAGGCGCCGGGTCCGATCCCGCGCTGACCGGCAGGCCGGGGCGGGCGCCTTCCGCGCCCGCCCGGCGTTCTTGCCGCCACTTTTTCCGATGGAGCTTTGCCATGTCCCACTTTCATCGAATCGCGCTGGCGGCGGCCCTGGCAAGCCTGGCCGCTCCCTGGGCACAGGCGGAAACGCTGGCCGCCGTCAACCCGGCGGGCGAGAAACTCTACAAGTCCGCCTGTGTCGTATGCCACGCCAGCGGGGTGGCCAATGCGCCCAAGCTGGGCGACAAGCAGGCCTGGTCGCCCTTCATCGCGCAGGGCGCGGATGCGCTGCTGGCCACCGTGCTCAAGGGGAAGGGCGCCATGCCGCCGCGCGGCGGGTCATCGGCCGACGAGGCCACGCTGCGCGCCGCCGTGGAATTCATGATGAGCGCGTCGAGATAGCGTGCTTGCGGCGGGCGCGGACGCCGTCCGTCCGCGCCCGATTTGATTGCACTTGCAATTAAATCGAATCCTCCATACGATTGCAATTGCACATGATGCAATTGCAATTCACCATGCGAAATGGCGGTCCATGCCCGAAGGGGCGCGCCATCGCGCCCAAAAGGAGGACGCCATGCAAACCCCGATCGACCCCACCGATGCCGACCCGCAGGAAACCCGCGAATGGCTGGAAGCCATGCAGGCCGTGCAGGCCTGCGTAGGCCTGCCGCGCGCGCATTACCTGCTCGACCGGTTGCTCGACCAGGACCGCGCCGACGGCGGCGGCTACGCGGCGCCCACGGCCACGCCCTACGTCAACACCATCGGGCCGCGAGGGCAGGGGGCCTATCCGGGCGACGTAGGCATCGAACTGCGGCTGGACGCCTACCTGCGCTGGAATGCGATGGCCATGGTGCTGCGCGCGGGCAAGACCTCGGGCGTGGGCGGGCATATCGCCACCTACGCCTCGGCCACGACGCTGTACGAGACCGGGTACCGCCACTTCTTCCGCGCGGCTACGCCCGATTTCCTGGGCGACATGCTCTATATCCAGGGGCATTCCGCGCCCGGCATCTATGCTCGGGCCTACCTGGAAGGGCGGGTGTCGGAAGCGGAGCTGGACCGCTTCCGCCGAGAGACGGGCGGCGGCGGCCTTTCGTCCTATCCTCATCCACGCACCATGCCGGGGTTCTGGCAGTTCCCCACGGTGTCGATGGGCCTGGGTCCGCTGATGGCCGCCTATCAGGCGCGCTACATGCGCTATCTGGAAGACCGCGGGCTCATCCCCGCGCAGGGCCGCAAGGTCTGGGGCTTCCTGGGCGACGGCGAGCAGGACCAGCCCGAGACGCTGGCCGCGGTGGCGATGGCGGGCCGGGAGCGGCTGGACAACCTGATCTTCGTGGTGAACTGCAACCTTCAACGCCTGGACGGCCCGGTGCGCGGCAACGCCAAGATCATCCAGGAACTGGAAAGCGTGTACCGGGGCGCGGGCTGGAACGTGATCAAGGTGGTCTGGGGCGGCGGCTGGGACGAGCTGCTGGCCCAGGACCACGACGGCCGCCTGCGTCGCCGCATGATGGACTGCGTGGACGGCGAGTACCAGGTGTTCAAGGCGCGCGGCGGCGCCTACGTGCGCGAGCATTTCTTCGGCGCCGATCCGGAGCTGCTGGCACGGGTGGCGCACTTGAGCGACGAGCAGATCGGCGCGCTGAACCGGGGCGGGCACGATCCCGTCAAGGTCCATGCGGCCTATGCGGCGGCGATGGCGCACCAGGGCCGGCCCACGGTGATCCTGGCCAAGACGGTCAAGGGCTACGGCATGGGCGCGGCGGGCGAGGCCGCCAACACCAACCACCAGCAGAAAAAAATGGCCGACCCGGCCGTGCGCGCCTTCCGCGACCGCTTCGCCATCCCGGTGGCCGACGAGGACCTGGAGCGCATTCCCTACATCAAGCCGGCGCCCGGCAGCGCCGAACGGGCCTATTTCGACGCCGCGATCGGCCGCGCCGGCGGGCACCTGCCCAGGCGTTTGCCCGGCCCCGGCCCGCTGGCCACGCCGCCGCTGGAGGCCTTCGCCGCGCACCTGAAGGGCAGCGACGGGCGCGAGTTCTCCACCACCATGGCCTTCGTGCGCGTGCTGGCCCAGCTGCTCAAGGATGCGTCCATCGGCCAGCGGGTGGTGCCCATCGTGCCGGACGAATCGCGCACCTTCGGCATGGACGGCATGTTCCGGCAGGTGGGCATCTATTCCCACGTGGGCCAGCTCTACACGCCGCAGGACGCCGACCAGCTCAGCGTCTATCGGGAGGACCGCCAGGGCCAGATCCTGCAGGAAGGCATCAACGAGTCGGGCGCCATGTCGTCATGGATCGCGGCGGCCACTGCCCACAGCACGCACGGCGTGGCCACGATCCCGTTCTACATCTTCTATTCCATGTTCGGCTTCCAGCGCGTGGGCGACCTGGCCTGGGCGGCCGGCGACATCCGGGCCCGCGGCTTTCTGCTGGGAGCGACGTCGGGGCGCACCACGCTGGAGGGCGAAGGCCTGCAGCACGACGACGGCCACAGCCACGTGCTGGCCTCCGTCATCCCGTCCTGCGTGGCCTACGATCCGGCCTACGCCTACGAGATCGCCGTGATCCTGCAGGACGGCATGCGCCGCATGTACCAGGAGGAAGAGGACGTCTTCTACTACCTGACGCTGCTCAACGAAAAGACCGCGCATCCGCCCATGCCCGAAGGCGCGGAGACCGGAATCGTGCGCGGCATGTACCGCCTGCGCGAGGGGGCGGCCGGCGCGACGCGGGTGCAATTGCTGGGCAGCGGCGCCATCCTGGGCGAAACGCTGGCGGCGGCGGACCTGCTGCAACAGGACTTCGGGGTGCAGGCCGACGTCTGGAGCGTGACCAGCTATTCGGAATTGAGCCGGGACGGGCAGGAGGCGGAGCGCTGGAGCCGGCTGCATCCGCTGGAAGCGCGGCGGCGCGGTTATGCGGAAACGGCGCTGTCGGACAGCGTGGGGCCGGTGGTGGCGGCCAGCGACTATATGAAGACGGTGGCGGAGCAGATCCGTCCGTTCATGCCGGGCCGCCGCTACACGACGCTGGGCACCGACGGCTTTGGCCGGTCCGACACGCGGCAGGCCCTGCGCGCGTTCTTCGAGGTGGACCGCCACCACATCGCGCTGGCCGCGCTCAAGGCGCTGGCCGACGAAGGCCTGATCCCGCGAGAGCGGGCGGCCGAGGCCATCGCGCGGTATGGCATAGACCCGGAGGCCGCTCCCGCGGCCCGGCCATAGGGAGAATCAGGCCCGGCGCGCGAGCAGGGCCCAGACCCCGGCGGCGGACAGCAGGGCGCCGCCGCCCAGGTTGAAGCCGCGCTGCGCGCGCGGCGAGGCCAGCAGCCGCCGGGCCGAGCCGGCGAACACCGCATAGGCCGTGGCGTTGATGCCGGCGCAGGCGACGAAGGTGGCCGACAGCATCCAGAGCTGGCGCGTCACGTCGCCGGCGGGATCGATGAACTGCGGCAGGAAGGCCACGAAGAAAATGATGCCCTTGGGGTTCAGCGCGGTCACCAGGTAGGTGTTGGCGAACAGCTTCCAGCGCGAACCGGCCATGCCCGTCCGCGGCAGCGGGGCCGGCGAGACGCCCGCCCGCAGCAGCTTGAAGCCCAGGTAGAGCAGGTACAGGCCGCCCGCGGTCTTGACGGCCGTGAACCAGAACGCGGACGTCGCCAGCAGGGCGCCCAGGCCCACCAGCGACAGCAGCAGCGCGGTGGAGTCGCCGAGCGTCACCGCGGCCACCAGCGGCAGGCGGGCGCGCTTGCCGTGGGTCAGGGAGTAGCTGATGACGGTGAGGATGGTGGGGCCGGGCAGCATCACGAGCAGGGCGGACGCGCCCAGGAAGGCCAGCCAGGTTTCAAGCGACATGGGTTCGGCTCCAGAGGGGAAGGGCCGCGCGCGGGGGCCGGCCTGCGGCCCACTGTATAGCAATCGCGACCGCCTGGATACGGCGGCTGCAGGACCGGGGCGCCAGGTAGTGTTAAATACAGCTTTCCCGGACAGTGAACGCCCGCCCTGGCGGCGGCGCGAAGGAAACATCATGGCATTTGATTTTGATCTGTTTGTGATCGGCGCGGGCTCGGGCGGCGTGCGCGCGGCGCGTTTCGCGGCCGGCTTCGGCGCGCGCGTCGGCGTGGCGGAAAGCCGCTACCTGGGCGGCACCTGCGTCAACGTGGGATGCGTGCCCAAGAAGCTGCTGGTCTATGGCGCCCACTACAGCGAGGATTTCGAGCAGGCCCAGGGCTTCGGCTGGAGCGCCGGGCAGCCCACCTTCGACTGGCCCACGCTGATCGCCAACAAGAACCGCGAGATCGAGCGCTTGAACGGCATCTACCGGAACCTGCTGGTCAACAGCGGGGTGACGCTGGTGGAAGGGCACGCCCGCATCAAGGATCCGCACACGGTCGAGATCGAGGGCAAGGCCTACAGCGCCGCCCACATCCTGGTGGCGACCGGCGGCTGGCCCCAGGTGCCCGACATTCCGGGCAAGGAACACGCCATCACCTCGAACGAGGCCTTCTTCCTCAAGGCGCTTCCGCGCCGGGTGCTGGTGGTCGGCGGCGGCTACATCGCGGTGGAATTCGCCTCGATCTTCAACGGCATGGGCGCCCAGACCACCCAGGCCTACCGGGGCCCGCTGTTCCTGCGCGGCTTCGACCAGGCCGTGCGCGAACACCTGCGCGACGAACTCACGAAAAAAGGCATAGACCTGCGCTTCAACACGGACGTGGCCCGCATCGACAAGCAGGCGGACGGTTCGTTGAAGGCCACGCTGAAGGACGGCTCGGTCATCGACACCGATTGCGTGTTCTACGCCACGGGCCGCCGGCCCATGCTGGACAACCTGGGGCTGGAAAACACGGCGGTCAAGCTGCGGCAGGATGGCTTCATCGAGGTGGACGACGAATACCGCACGGCCGAGCCCTCCATCCTGGCCATCGGCGATGTGATCGGCCGGGTGCCGCTGACGCCGGTGGCGCTGGCCGAAGGCATGGCGGTGGCGCGCCGCCTGTTCCGCCCCGAGGAATACCGGAAGGTGGATTACCAGCTGATCCCGACCGCCGTGTTCAGCCTGCCGAACATCGGCACGGTCGGCATGACGACGGAAGAGGCGCGCGCGGCCGGCCACGAGGTCAAGCTCTTCGAAAGCCGCTTCCGTCCCATGAAGCTGACCCTGACGGAGTCGCAGGAAAAAACCCTGATGAAGCTGATCGTCGACGCCAAGACCGATCGCGTGCTGGGCGTGCACATGGTCGGCCCGGACGCCGGCGAAATCGTACAGGGCATCGCCATCGCCTTGAAGGCGGGGGCCACCAAGCAGGTGTTCGACGAAACCATCGGCATCCACCCCACGGCCGCCGAAGAGTTCGTGACCCTGCGCACCCCGGTCGCGCAATAGGCTAGAGGCGCTCGATCAGGGCGCGCGCCGCATCCGGCGCGCGCTCTTTCGCGCCATTGATGAAAAAGGCGTAGACCTCGCGGGGCCGCTCGGCGGCGGCCGGCGCGCCGATCCGGGGCAGGTCCGCGGGTTCCTTCCCGCGGGCCCAGTCGCGCAGCCGGCTGGCCCAATCGTCCAGCGCCTTGGGCGCATAGCCCGCCTTGTAGCGCGGGCTGGCGCGCATCAGCCGCGCATACACGAAGCCGGCCGTGCAGTCGGCCATCGAGGGATAGTCCTCGCTGTCCGTGAACACGGTGGCGGCATGGTGCCGGCGGGCCAGCTTCAGATACTCCTCGCAGGCGAAGCTGGGATGGCGCACGTCCAGCACGTGGCGCAGCGGCAGCCCGTCGACCCGGTCGGGCAGCAGCGCCAGGAAAGCGCCGAAATCCTCGGGATCGAAAACCTTGGTGGGGGCGAATTGCCAGACGATGGGTCCCAGCTTGGGGCCGAGTTCGGCGATGCCGCCCTGCACGAAGCGATCGACGGAATCTTTCGCGCCGGCCAATTCGCGGCGATTGGTCGCGTAGCGCGACGCCTTGAGCGAGAACACGAAGCCGTCCGGCGTCTCGTCGCGCCATTTGGCGAACGTCGCCGGCTTCTGGGAACTGTAATAGGTGCCGTTGATTTCGATGGCGGTGAGCTGGCTGCTGGCGTATTCGAGTTCGCGCGCGTGGGGCAGGCCTTCGGGATAGAAGGCGCCGCGCCAGGGGGCGTAGGTCCAGCCGCCGATGCCCACCCGGATGGCGGGGCCGCCTTCCGGGGACGGTTTGGCATGCCGCATGTCCGGATGCTCCAGGAAGTGAACCGGACCACTGTATCGCCGGCGCCACTCGTCCGTAAACTACCGTCCGAAAAATTCCCTGTTCCGATACAGTTTTGGGCTAATGTGTGGATTCACGATTCCTCCTGCCGCGACCGCGCCGGCCCATCATGCCCGACCTCTCCCATCTTCTGACGTTTGCCCTGGTTGCCCTGGGCATGGTGCTCACTCCCGGGCCCAATATGATCTACCTGGTCTCCCGCTCGATCTCGCAGGGCGCCCAGGCCGGGCTGATCTCGCTGGGCGGGGTGGCGGTCGGCTTCGTCTTCTACGTGTGCTGCGCCGCGTTCGGCATCACGGCCCTGCTGATGGCGGTGCCCTACGCCTACGACGCGCTGCGCATCGGCGGCGCCCTGTACCTGCTGTACATGGCGTGGCAGGCGCTGCGCCCCGGCGGCCGCTCGCCGTTCCAGGTGCGCGAACTGCCCAGGAGCAGCCCGCGCACGCTCTTCACGATGGGGCTGCTGACCAATCTGCTCAACCCCAAAATCGCCATCATGTACGTGTCGCTGCTGCCGCAGTTCATCCAGCCCGAGCGCGGCAGCGTGTTCACGCAGTCCCTGGCGCTGGGCATGACCCAGGTGGTCATCAGCCTTTCGGTCAATGCCCTCATCGCCATCATGGCGGGATCCATCGCCGGCTTCCTGGCGGGCCGTCCCTTGTGGATGGTGGTGCAGCGCTGGCTGATGGGCACGGTGCTGGCGGGGCTGGCCGTGCGCATGCTGACGGATACGCGCCGCTGATGCCGGCCGGCGAGGGCTTTTTCGCGTCGCTGGGCGGGATGCTCGGCGAAGCGCTGCGCAGCATCGTCGCGGGGCTGAAGTGGCTGCTGGGCGGCATCGGCGGCGCGCTGGGCGATTTCTATTCAGGCCTGGCCGGCGCCATGGGCATGAGCCCCTCGGTGTTCAACCTGGTCCTGCTGGCGCTGGGGCTCATGCTGCTCTGGGCGGCGGTCAAGGCGCTGCTGCGCCGCTCCATCCTGGCGTGCCTGTTCTGGCTGGTCCTGGCCGTGCTGGTGCTGGGCGGGCTGGTCAACTAGGCGCCGCCCGGGCCTCGCTGCGCGCTGTCCAGCACCACGTCCCGCAAGCGCCGCACCAGCGCCGGGAAGCGGTCGGCGCCGGTATTGCCGTAGCCGATCACCAGGCCGTTGTCCTCCGGGCGCGGCGATACCGCGAAGGTGGACAGCGCGCCCGGGTTCATGCCCATGCGGCGCGCCTGTTCCACGATGTTCCGGTCGGGATAGGCCGGCGGCAGCCGCACCGTGAGGTGCAGCCCGCTGTGCCCGCCCAGCACTTCGTGTTCGATCCCCAGATGGGCGGCCAGGGCGTCGCGCAGCGCCGCCTGCCGCTCGCGGTACAGGCGGCGCATGCGTCCGAGGTGGCGGGAGAACTGGCCGTTCTCGATGAAGGTCGCCATGGTCAGCTGTTCCAGCCGGTGGCCGCCGCGCAGCATTTCGACGATCGACGGCATGGCCTGCGCCGCGATGGCCTCGGGCAGCACCAGGAAGCCCAGGCGCAGGGCGGGGAACATGGTCTTGCTGAAGGTGCCGACATACAGCACGGGCGCGTCGGCCACCAGGCCCTGCATGGCGGCGATGGGTTCGCCAAGGTGGCGGAACTCGCTGTCGTAATCGTCTTCGATGATCCAGGCGCCGGCCTGGCGGGCCCGTTCGATCAGGTCCAGCCGCCGCGTCAGCGACAGGACCGCGCCGGTGGGATATTGATGCGACGGCGTGGTCTGGATGAGCCGCGGCGGGCGGCCCCGCCAGGCGCTCTCGGGGATGACGATGCCGTCGGCGTCCACCCGCAAGGCCACCACGTCCAGGTCGCCGCCGTGGAAGGCGGACTTCGCGCCGCGGTAGCCGGGCTCTTCCAGCCAGGCGGTGTCGCCGGGATTGGTCAGCAGCTGCACGCACAGCGCCAGCGCGCCCTGCGCGCCTTCGGTGATGACGATGCGCGAAGCGTCGCAGCGCACCCCGCGCGACACGCGCAGGTATTGGGCGATGGCCTCGCGCAGGGCGGGCTCGCCCACCGGATGGCCGTAGCCGAGCGTGGTGGCGGGCGCGGCCTGCAGCGCGCGGTCCTGCGCGCGGCGCCAGGCATTGATCGGGAACTGCGTCAGCGCCGGCGTGCCGGGCGTCATGGGCAGCGAGCCGTCGTGGGCGTAGCGCGTGGAGACGATGCGGGCGAGGCGCCTGGCCGTGGCCGGGGGGAGGGCCGGGGGCGGCGCGGCATGCTTGGCTGCGCCGGCGGCGGCCGACAGGGGCGCCACCCGGGTGCCCTGGCGGTCGGCGATCACGAAGCCCTCGGCCGTGAGCTGCTCGTAGGCGATCAGCACGGTATTGCGGGAGATTTCCAGGTCTTCGGCCAGCGCGCGGGACGAAGGCAGCTTGCCGCCGGCCGGCAACTGGCCGGCCAGGATGGCCTGCTTGAGGCGCTGGATCAGCTGGCGCTGGCGCGGCAGGGCGCCGGGGCCGCGTGAGAGCGGACTGGCGAGCAGGGCGGAGGAGGTCGTCATGGCCCTATTAAAATCCGGGATCGTGGTGCTTTTTATGATGCCACGATTCCGATATCGTGAGGTCATGCAGATTGCGTGACGCCAATGCCGGCGGCACGCGCCAACCTGGAAGAGGCCCGCAGCATGCAACCCCGCGTCAACGCTTTTCAGCAACCCATCGGCCCGGACATGCCGGGCTGGACGGCGCGCCCGCGCCCGCCCTCGACGCCGGTTGCCGGCCGCTACTGCCGCCTGGAACCGCTGTCGGCCGAGCGCCATGCGGCGGACCTGTACCAGGCCTTCAGCCAGGCGCCGGACGACAGCGACTGGACCTATATGTCGGTCGGCCCCTTCGCCGACCAGGACGCCTACCGCGCCTTCGCCGAGAAAGCCCAGGCCGGTCCCGACCCGCTGCACCACGCCATCATCGACCTGGGCTCGGGCCGCGCCGTCGGCACCCTGGCGCTGATGCGCATCGATCCGCCCAATGGCGCGATCGAGGTGGGCTTCGTGTCGTTCTCGCGCCAGCTCAAGCGCACGCGGGTGGCCACCGAGGCGCAGTTCCTGCTGATGCGCCGGGTTTTCGACGAACTGGGCTATCGCCGCTACGAATGGAAGTGCGACAGCCTGAACGCGCCGTCGCGCGCCGCCGCCGCCCGCCTGGGCTTCAGCTTCGAGGGCGTGTTCCGCCAGGCCACGGTCTACAAGGGCCGCAGCCGCGACACCGCCTGGTTCGCCATCGTCGACGGCGAATGGCCGGCCCTGCGCGCGGCCTATGAACAATGGTTGAGCCCGGACAATTTCGACGCCGACGGGCGGCAACGCCAGGGGCTCGCCGAGCTGATCGCCAGGGAAAAGGCCGCGTGCGCCTGATCCCTATCGCGCTGGCGCTCTTCTGGGGGCTGAACTGGCCGGCGGTGAAGATCGTCCTGTCCATCGTCCCGCCGTTCACGCTGCGCCTGTTGGGGCTGGGCAGCGGCGCCCTGCTGCTGTTGCTGCTGGCCCGCGCCAAGCGGCTGGACCTGTTGCCGCCGCGCGCGTCGTGGCCGGGCATCGTGGTGGGCGGCTTCCTGGCGGTCGCGGTCTTCAACCTGGCGGTGGCCTGGGCGCAGCTCAGCACCAGCACCTCGCGCGCGGCGGTGCTGACCTTCACCATGCCCATGATGTCGGCGCTGCTGGCGTGGGCGGTCCTGGGCGAACGCCTGGACCGGCGCCGCGCGCTGGCGCTGCTGCTGGGCGCGGCCGGGGTCTCCATCCTGGCCTGGCCGGTGCTGCGGGCGGTGTTCGGCGAGCATGACCTGGCGGCGGCCAGGGGCCTGGTGTTTCCGCTGGTGGCGGCCTTCGGCTGGGCGGCGGGCACGGTCTATCTGAAAGGCTGGCCCGTGGCCGGCCACCGCATCGTGATCACCGCGTGGCAGCTGGCGGTGGGGGCGGCCTGCGCCCTGGCCGGCGTGCTGGTCTCGGGCGAGTCGTTTCCGATGCAGGGCTGGAACTGGCGGGTGGTGGCGGCGCTCTCGTTCCACATCGTGCTGGGCACGGCCGTCGCGTACTGGCTGTGGTTCGTGCTGAGCGAGCGGGTCAGCGCAACGGTGGCCACCTTGACCACGCTGATGGTGCCGGTGGTCGGGGTCCTGGGCGCCATGGCGCTGGTGGGCGACCGGCCCGCCGCGCAGGACTGGTGGGGTTTCGGCCTGGTGCTGGCCGGCGCGGCCATGATCGTGCTGAACCTTGACGCGGCGCCGGGACGGCGCCGGGCGTGATCAGGCGGCGCGGCGGCGGAATTTTTCGCGCAGCAGTTCCGCGCCGCTCACCAGGGTGATCCCGGCCAGGACCAGCAAGGCGCCCAGCACGAAGGAGGCGTCCAGCGGCTCGTCCAGGATCAGCACGCCGAAGCTCACCCCGAACAAGGGCGTCATGAACGACAGGATGGACAGGCGCGACGCGAGGTAGCGGCGCAGCAGCCAGAACCAGGCCAGGTAGCTGGACAGGGCCACCACCACGGACTGGAAGCCGACGCTGAGCACCGCCGCCGGCGTGTAGCGAAAGCCATCGCTGCCGGTGGCCGCGGCGTAGGCCAGCAACCCGGTCGCGGCGATCGCCATCTGGTAGAGCAGGGTCTTGGCGGGAGCGGCCTCGGACAGCGAGGTCTTGCGGATCGCCACGGTGGTGGCGCCCCACAGCAGCCCGGCGGCCAGGCCCATCGCATCGCCCAGCAACATGTTCGGCGCGGCGGCATGCCCCTCGGGCTGGCCCTTGCCCAGGAACGCGACCGCGATGCCGCAGAACGCGATCGCCACGCCGATCCACTGCAGCGGCTTCATGCGTTCTTCGGGCAGCAGCCAGTGCAGCCCCAGCGCCGCGAAGATGGGCGCCGTGTACAGGAACACGGACATGTGCGAGGCGGTGGTGTAGACCAGCCCCTGGGCCACGAACAGGAACTCCGCGGCGAACAGCAGGCCCACGATCAGGCCGGGCAGGGCGGTGTCGTCGGTGAGGGCGCGCGCGCCTTCGCGCCGCCACACGACCGCCGCCAGCACGATGGCGGCGAAGGCCGAGCGCAGGCCGATCTGCATGATGGGCGCGACGTCGTCGGCCACCAGCTTGATCGCGATCTGCTGGAAACCCCAGCAGACGCACAGCAGCAGCATGGCGCCGGTGGCCAGCGTATCCAGCGGCTGGCGCAGCGGCCTGGGAGCCGGGGCGCTCACGGCAGTTCGGCCGGGTAGCTGTCCAGGGCCAGGCCGATCTGCTGGCGCAGATCCCATTCCGCCAGGGTGGATTGGACGGGGCCGAAGAAGGCGCCGTCGCGCGTGACGAACATGGCGGGCAGGTGGAACACCTCATAGCGTTCGACCAGGCCGCCGTTGTCGCCGGCGTCTACCCAGCACACGCGTTCCACGGGCAATTCCAGCTGCGGCAATTGCTCGCGCGCGACGCGGCAGTTGCCGCAGGTCCGGCTGTGGAAGACCAGCAGGCTCAGGCCGGGCGCGTCCAGCAGGAAACGGTCGGCGGTGCTGTCGTTGAGTTCTATCTGTTCCATGGGCGTAGGGGAGTCAGGCGGCGCGCAGTACCCGGTCGAGTTCCCGCACCGACTGGTAGAGCACGCGGGTGCCGTCCAGCAGCTGGGCGGGTTCGATCCATTCTTCGGGGCAATGGCTGCGGCCGTTGAGACAGGGAATGAAGATCATGCCGATGGGGCCCGTAGGCGCCATGTAGACCGCGTCGTGGCCGGCGCCGCTGGGCAGGCGCATGGAGGCATAGCCCAGCTGGCCGGCGGCGGCCTCGACCGCGTCCATCACCAGCGGCGTGCAATCGGTGGGCCGGGCGCGGCTCAGCTGGGTCCAGCGGGCGGACAGGCGCAGGTCTTTCAGGTCCTGCGCCACGCCCGCCATCAGGGTCTCGGGGAAGGCGTCCAGCACGGCATCGCTGTCGCTGCGCATCTCCAGCGTCAGCTCGACGAGGCCGGGCACGGCGTTGGCCGCGTTCGGCGTCATGGACAGGCGCCCCACGGTGGCCACCACGTAATGGGGATTGCCGCTGGCGGCGCTGGCCTGGCGGCTGGCGGCGTCGATGATGCGGGCGGCGCCCACCAGCGCGTCGCGGCGGATCTCCATGGGCGTGGTGCCGGCGTGGTCCGGCTGGCCTTCCACGGTGATCAGCACGCGGCGGATCCCCACGATATTGGTGACCACGCCGATGGGCAGGCCGCGGCTTTCCAGCACCGGCCCTTGTTCGATATGGAGTTCGACGAAGGCGGCCGTCTCGCCGGCGCGGCGCAGCGGCGCGCCCAGGGCGGCCGGGTCGCCGCCGATGCGGGCGATGCCCTGCGCCAGCGTTTCGCCGTCGGCGTTGCGGGCGGCCAGCATGTCCGCGCTCAGCTGGCCCGACAGCGCGCGGCTGCCCACGCACGAGATGCCGTAGTCGCTCGGTTCCTCGGACAGGAAATCGATCACTTCGAAGGGGTGCTCCAACTGCACGCCATGCTCGCGCAGGCTGTGGGCGACTTCGATGCCCGCCAGCACGCCGATGATCCCGTCGTAGCGGCCGCCACTCATCACGGTGTCGCAGTGCGAGCCGGTGGCGATGGGCTTGCGGGCCGGGTCCCGTCCGGGCAGCGTGCCGATCAGGTTGCCGCCCGCGTCCACGCGGGTGGCCAGGCCGGCGGCTTCGAATTCGGCGCGCAGCCAGGCGCGGGCTTCGTCGAAGAGCGGCGAAAACGCCCGGCGCGTCCAGGGCATGTCGGGCAGGGTGTAGCGGGACAGCGTTTCGGCGCGGGCCCAGAGGCGTTCGGCGTTCAGCGGGGGGAATTCGGGGGGCGTGGCTTGAGACATGAGGCTTCCTGGAGGGCGCCTGCGATTATGGCATGCGCCGCCGCGCGGCCCGCGGCGGCGCTGCCGGCAAGCCGCGGGCCGCGCGGCCGCCTATGCGCCGGCGCGCCAGGACGGCTCGCGCTTTTCCAGGAACGCGGCCACGCCTTCGCGCGCTTCGTCGGTGCCGCGGATCGCCGCGATGCGCTCGACCGAATCCGCGATCAGCGCCGCGTCGATCGGCCGGCCGGCGAAATCGCGCACCAGGCGCTTGCTGGCCTGCACCGCGCCCGGGCCGTTGGCGCACAGGGCGCGGCAGATCGCCATGGTCTCCTGCGCGAGGCTTTCCGGCGCGACGACCTGATGCACCAATCCCAGCCGCAGCGCGGTGCCGGCGTCGAAGCGTTCGGCCGTGAGGAAATAGCGGTTGGCGGCGCGCTCGCCCATGGCGCGGATCACGTAGGGGCTGATGGTGGCGGGCAAGAGGCCCAGGCGGGTTTCCGAGAGGCAGAAATGCGCGTGGTCGGCGGCGATGGCGATGTCGCAGGCCGACAGCAGCCCCATGCCGCCGGCATAGGCGTCGCCGTTGACGCTGGCCACCACCGGCTTGGGGCAGGACCAGATCGCATGCAGCATGGCGCCCAGGCGCGCCGCGTCCTCGCGGTTGGCGGCGTCGGTCAGGGTGGCCATCTTGCGCATCCAGTTCAGGTCGCCGCCGGCGCAGAACGCCTTGCCCGCGCCGGTCAGCAGCAGCACGCGGATGCGCGGGTCGTCCGCGGCCGTCCGGACCGCATCGGTCAGGGCGGCGATCAGCGACTCGTCGAAGGCATTGCGCGTGTCGGGGCGGTTCAGCGTCAGGCGGGCGACGGGGCCCTCATGGGTGACGTCCAGCGGGGCATGCATCGTCATGCGGTGTCTCCTGTTTTCTTGATGAAGGCTCAATAAGCGCGGAAAGCCGAGGAGCCCATTCTAGGGGGAAATCCTGCCAGCCGCGATGCATGATTGGCAAGTATTGAGTTATCCTCAATAAAAAACGAGGAAGCGAGACATGCAAGCACAAGCAGGCGGCCCCGCCGCCGACCCCCGCTACGCGTCGGTATTCAGGCCGGGCCTGTTCGAGGGCAAGACGATCATGGTGACGGGCGGAGGCAGCGGCCTGGGCCGCTGCACCGCCCACGAGCTGGCGTCGCTGGGCGCGAGCCTGGCCCTGGTGGGGCGCAAGCCCGACAAGCTGCAGGCCGCCGAACAGGAGATCGCGCGGATCTATCCCGAGGCCGCCGGCCGAATCAGCGTGCACGCCTGCGACATCCGCGACGAGGCCGGCGTGCGCGGCGCCGTCGCCGACGCGCTGGCCCGGCACGGCGCCATCGACGGGCTGTTCAACTGCGCGGGCGGGCAGTTCCCCGCGCCGCTGGACCGCATCAGCTTCAACGGCTGGAACGCCGTGGTCCAGAACAACCTGCACGGCACCTTCCTGATGGCGCGCGAGGTCTACACCCAGCACATGCGCCAGCACGGCGGCGCCATCGTGAACATGCTGGCCGACATCTGGGGCGGCATGCCGGGCATGGGCCATTCGGGCGCGGCCCGCGCCGGCGTCTGGAACCTGACCGAAACGGCCGCCTGCGAATGGGCGCACGCGGGCGTGCGCGTCAACGCGGTGGCGCCGGGCTGGATCGCCTCCAGCGGCATGGACAGCTACGACGACGCCTACCGCGCGGTGCTGCGCGAGCTGAAGACCAAGGTGCCGCTGCAGCGCTTCGGGACCGAGGCCGAGCTGGCCGCGGCCGTGGTGTTCCTGTTGTCGCCGGCGGCCGCGTTCATCAACGGCAGCGTCATCCGCGTGGATGGCGGCGTGCCCAACGCGCGGCATTCCTGGACCCTGGCCCCGGCCGAACGAGGAGACACCTACAACGGCTTTCCACAGTACGCCCCGCCGTCCCTGTTCTCCGACGACTGAAGGCGATGCAGGGCATCCCGCACTTCGCCGCGGAACTGGGCGAGCGCCAGCGCGTCGCGGTCGGGCGGCTGCAGCGCCTGCCACAGGAAGCCGACCAGCTGGTCGGCGGTGGCGCCCACGTCCACCCGCGCGCCGCGCAGGATGGCGTCCCACAGCACGTGCTCCATCGGCCCGTAGACCGCCGAGCGCAGCAGCCGCAGCGGCATGTCGCGCCGGATGTCCCCGTCGGCCTGGCCCTGCGCCAGGATGCGCATGAGCGGCGCCGTGTAGCGGCGTTGCAGCCCGGCGTAGACCTCGCCGAAATCATCGTTGCGCGCCCGCCCCTCGGAGAGGATGAAGGCGCACAGCCCGGAGCCTTCCGCCAGCAGGTGCCGCAGGTGCGCATGCACCAGGTAATGCAGCTGGGCGCGCGCGCCGTGCACGCGCGGCAGGTCGTCCTCGACCTTGGCGATGATCTCGTCGTACCAGTCGCTGATCACCCGCACGCACAGCTCGCGCTTGCCCCCGAAATAAGTGAAGACCGTCGCCTCGGACACGCCCAGGCGCTGCGCGATCTCCGTGGCGGTGGCCGCCTGGAATCCCGCCTCCGAGAAAACCTGGCGCGCCACGCGCAGGATGTCCCGGATACGCTGTTCGGACTTGGCGCTGGCCGGCGGACGGCGTATCGGGACGGTGGCGGCTTTTTCCATGCGGGCGAGGGCGGCGGGACGGTGGGCGGGGGCTTATTATTGAGCCAGGGTCAAGTTCGTGGCAAGGCACGCGATCCGGGCATTTTCAACGCGAACAACAACAGTCGAGACAAATCATGCTGTCCAGAGCCGATTCCTACGCGCAGCTAGCGTCCCAATTCCAATGGCAGGTGCCGGCGGCCTACAACATCGGCGTCGACGCGTGCGACAAGTGGGCCGACGGCAGCGGCCGCCTGGCGCTGATCTACGAGAAAAGCGACGGCGCCCAGACGCGCTATACCTTCGACGAGATCAAGGCGCAGTCCAACCGCCTGGCGCACAGCCTGGAGCGCCACGGCGTCAAGCGCGGAGACCGCGTGGCCGTCTACCTGCCGCAGGCGCCCGAGACGGCGGTCACGCACATCGCCGTCTACAAGATGGGGGCCGTGGCGGTGCCGCTGTTCACCCTGTTCGGCGTGGACGCCATCCAGTACCGGCTGGCCAACAGCGGCGCGGCCGCGCTCGTGACCGACGCGGCGGGCTGCCGCAAGCTGCGCGAGATCCGCGCCAGCCTGCCCGATCTGAAGGTCGTTTACTGCATCGACGACGAGCCCGTGGACGACGCCGTGCCGTTCCACGCCGCGCTGGCCGCCGAGTCCGACGAATACGCGCCGGCGGCCACGGCCGCGGACGACCCGGCGGTCATCATCTATACCTCGGGCACCACCGGCAAGCCCAAGGGCGCGCTGCACGCCCACCGCGTGCTGCTGGGCCACCTGCCCGGCGTCGAGATGTCGCACGAATTCTTCCCCGAGAACGCCGCCCTGATGTGGACGCCGGCCGACTGGGCCTGGATCGGCGGACTGCTGGACGTGCTGCTGCCCGCCTGGCACCACGGCGTGCCCGTGCTGGCGCGCCGCTTCGAGAAGTTCGACGGCGCCAGCGCCCTCGAACTGATGGCCCGCCACGGCGTGACCCACACCTTCCTGCCGCCCACGGCGCTCAAGATGATGCGCGGCGTGGTGCCGCCGCCCGGCGCGCCGGCCCTGGCGCTGCGCTCGGTCGCCAGCGGCGGCGAGTCGCTGGGCGCGGAACTCATCGACTGGGGCCGCCGCGTGCTGGGCGTCACCATCAACGAGTTCTACGGCCAGACGGAATGCAACATGCTGGTGTCCTCGTGCTCCTCGCTGTTCGAGCCGGTCATCGGCGCCATCGGCCGCGCCGCGCCCGGCCACCGGGTTGCGATTGTGGATGAGCGGGGCGTCGAAGTGGCCGATGGACAGGAGGGCAATATCGGCGTATTGCGGCCCGACCCGGTCATGTTCCTGGGTTACTGGAACAATCCGCAGGCCACGGCAGAGAAGTTCGCCGGCGACTACCTCCTGACCGGCGACCTGGGCGTGCGCGACGAGCAGGGCCTCATCCGCTTCGTGGGCCGTAACGACGACGTCATCACCAGCGCCGGCTACCGCATCGGCCCGGGCCCCATCGAAGACTGCCTGATCGGCCATCCCGCCGTGCGGATGGCGGCGGTGGTGGGAGTGCCGGATGCGGAGCGCACCGAGATCGTGATGGCCTACGTGGTCTTGAACGAAGGATTCGAGGGCGACGACGCGCTGGTGAAGTCGCTGCAGGCCCACGTGCGCACCCGCCTGGCGGCGCACGAATACCCGCGCGCCATCCGCTTTGTAACCACTTTGCCCACCACGGCCACGGGCAAGATCATCCGCCGGGAGCTGCGCGACGGCCGCTACGCCTGAGCGGACTCAACCGGTGACAATGTCGTCCATGAGGATGGGTTGACGGGCAACCGGCGGCTGCAAGTATGATGGCGCAAATTGCTACGGCCCCACTCCAAATGGGGCCGTATCACCATTAGCCTTATCAGTATGGAGATAACCCCGATGAATAAGCCTTTGGATGGGGGATTGGCAGCCTTGAACGTGCCTGCCTACGTCAAGCACCGCGGCCTGATCGACTGGGTGGCGAGCTTCGTCGCCCTGGCCAAGCCCGACAACGTCGTCTGGTGTGATGGTTCCCAGGAAGAATACGACCGCCTCTGCGAGCAGATGGTCCAGTCGGGCACCTTGCGCAGGCTGAACCCCGCCAAGCGGCCTAATTCCTACCTGGCCTGGTCGGATCCCTCCGACGTCGCCCGCGTGGAAGACCGTACCTTCATCTGTTCCGACCGTCCCGAGGATGCCGGCCCGACCAACAACTGGGCGGATCCCGCCGAGATGCGCGATACGCTCAACGGCCTGTTCGACGGCGCCATGCGCGGCCGCACGGTGTACGTGGTGCCGTTCTCGATGGGCCCGCTGGGCTCGGACATCGCCCACATCGGCGTGGAACTCTCCGACAGCCCGTACGTGGCCGTGAACATGCGCATCATGACGCGCATGGGCAAGCAGGTCTACGACGTGCTCGGCGCCGACGGCGACTTCGTGCCCTGCGTGCATTCCGTGGGCAAGCCCCTGGCCGCCGGCGAAGCCGACGTCTCCTGGCCGTGCAACCCCACCAAGTACATCGTCCATTTCCCCAAGAGCCGCGAAATCTGGAGCTACGGCTCGGGCTACGGCGGCAACGCGCTGCTGGGCAAGAAATGCTTCGCGCTGCGCATCGCCTCCACCATGGGGCGCGACCAGGGCTGGCTGGCCGAACACATGCTGATCCTGGGCGTCACCTCGCCCAAGGGCCGCAAGTACCACGTCGCCGCCGCCTTCCCGTCGGCCTGCGGCAAGACCAACTTCGCCATGCTGATCCCGCCCCAGGGCATGGACGGCTGGAAGGTCACCACCATCGGCGACGACATTGCCTGGATCAAGCCCGGCCCCGACGGCCGCCTGCACGCCATCAACCCGGAAGCCGGCTATTTCGGCGTGGCGCCGGGCACCAGCGAGCAGACCAACTTCAACGCCATGGCCACGCTCAAGGCCAACGTCATCTTCACCAACGTGGCGCTCACCGATGACGGCGACGTCTGGTGGGAAGGCATGACCGACACGCCGCCCGCGCACCTGGTCGACTGGCAAGGCCAGGACTGGACCCCGGCCATCGCGCGCGAAACCGGCCGCAAGGCCGCGCACCCCAACGCGCGCTTCACCGCGCCGGCCGCGCAATGCCCCTCGATCGACCCCGAATGGGAAAATCCGCAGGGCGTGGTCATCGACGCCTTCATCTTCGGCGGCCGCCGTTCCACCACCGTGCCGCTGGTCACCGAAGCCCGCAACTGGGTCGAAGGCGTCTACATGGCCGCCACCATGGGCTCGGAAACCACCGCCGCGGCCGCCGGCCAGCAGGGCGTTGTGCGCCGCGACCCCTTCGCCATGCTGCCGTTCTGCGGCTACAACATGAGCGACTACTTCGGCCACTGGCTGAAGCTGGGCAAGCAACTGGAAGCCGCCGGCGCCACGCTGCCGCGCATCTACTGCGTCAACTGGTTCCGCAAGGGCCCCGACGGCAAGTTCGTCTGGCCCGGCTTCGGCGACAACATGCGCGTGCTGCGCTGGATGCTCGGCCGCATCGACGGCCAGTCCAAGGGCGTGGACCAGGTGTTCGGCATTTCGCCCAGCTACCAGGACATCGACTGGACCGGCCTGGAGTTCAGCCCGGACAAGTTCGAACAGGTCATGTCCGTGGACGCGGACGCCTGGCGCGCGGAACTCGCCCTGCACGACGAGCTCTTCACCCAGCTGGAGCAGGGCCTGCCCAAGGACCTGCCCGCCGTCAAGGCCAGCATCGAAGGCCGCATCGCCGCCTGACGCGGCCTGCGGCGCCGGACCCCGGAGGGCGCGCGTGCGCCTTCCGCCGCGGCATCCGGCTGCCGGCGGTTCCGCAATGACAAGGGTGCAGGCACCGGAAAATCTCCGGCGCCTGCACCCTTTTTGCATGGGCTTCACGGCGGTCAGCCCAGCACACCCAAATGCCCCAAAAGGCCGCCCGCGCGGCCGCCTTGGGGCGACCCCGCAAACGCTTCCGAGGTTCCGAAGCTCCAGGCAAGAACCTCAAGAACCCCAATCTCCCCAGTGACGGGACAGCCAAAACCAATGCAGCCGGTCGCGGCGGGGCCCCGCGCGCCCCAGGCCCCCGCCGCGATCGGCGTCAATAGCACCGCCTCCCACCACTCCTCCAGTTGGTGCACAATCCCCGATATGCACCTGACCCCCGAAGACCTGGCGAACATCACCGCCCTGACGCTCGCGCACTACGAAGACAACGCCGATTCGTTCGAAGCCGGCACCCGCGACCACGATGTCAGCCAGAACATCGCCGCGCTGCTGCGCCACATCGAAGGCGAACCTCCGTACGACATCCTGGACCTGGGCTGCGGCCCCGGCCGAGACCTCAAGACGTTCACCGCCCTGGGCCATCGCGCCGTCGGCCTCGACGGCACCGCGCGCTTCGTCGAGATGGCCCGCGAGGCCAGCGGTTGCGAAGTCTGGCACCAGGACTTCCTGCACCTCGCGCTGCCCGACGACCGCTTCGACGGCATCTTCGCCAACGCCGTCCTGTTCCACGTGCCCGGCCAGGAACTGCCCCGGGTATTGCGCGAACTGCGTGCCGCCCTCAAACCACGCGGCGTGCTGTTCAGCTCCAATCCGCGCGGCGGCAACCAGGAAGGCTGGAATCGCGGCCGCTACGGCGCCTACCATGACCTGGAAGGCTGGCGCAGCCTGCTGGCGGACGCCGGCTTCGAAGAACTCGAACACTACTTCCGCCCGCAAGGCCTGCCCCTGGAACAGCAGCCCTGGCTCGCCAGCGTCTGGCGCAAAGCCTCCGCCTGAGCCCGGCCGCGCGCGCAACCTGCCGGGTCACTCCGCCCGCAGCATCCAGGGCGCATCCGGCAACGGCACCAGCTCGCAATCCACGCTGGGGCCGGCCCGCTCAAGCACCGCGAACTCGCCGTCCGCCAGCGCCAGGAGCGGGTGGTGCCAAACGTCCCGCCACAGGGTAACCCCCACCCCCGGACCCGCCAGGAAAGCGCGCAGCGTCGCCGGATCCGGCGCGTCCGCGCCCAGCGCCACCAGCACCACATAAGGCGTCGCCGCCAGCGGCAGGAACGTCTGGCTGCCCAGCCGATGCCGCTCCACCACCTGCGCCGCGAACGGCAGTGCGATTCCCTGCGCCCGGAACACCGACAGCGAAGGCCGTCCGCCCGCAGCAAGGAGGTCGGGCTCCCGCAACTCCACCCGCAGCGAGGTGCCCGCGTTGATTTCGCGGCCGCTGCGGCCGGCGCTGCTGACCACCTCGCCGTAGGGCGCGAACGCCTCGGCCGTCAAAGGCTGCGCCATCAGAGTCCGCGTATCCATCAGAAATTGATCCCCAGCCATTCGCGCACCTGTTCGTGCAGGTCGCCGGCAAAATCCTCGGGCGAGCCGGAAGCGGTGATCTCGCCCAGGCTCAGCACGTAGATGTGGTTGGACATGGCCACGACCCGGCGCACGTTGTGGTCCACCAGCAGGATCCCCATGCCCGTCTCGGCGAACGCGCGGATCCATTGGAACACCTCGGCCGCCACGCGCGGCGCCAGCCCGATGCTGGGCTCGTCGATCAGGCAGACCTGGGGCTGGACCATATAGGCCTTGGCGAACTCCAGCGACTTCTGCTGGCCCCCCGACAGATTGCCGGCCTGGTCCTTCAGCTTCTCCTTCAGCACCGGGAACCGCTCCAGCGTGTCGGCGAAGCGCGATTCCAGCATCTCGCCGTAGCGCTTGCGCCGGCCTTCCAGCGGCAGGCGCAGGTTTTCCTCCACCGTCAGGTAGGGGAACAGGCTGGATTCCTGCGGGATGTACCAAAGGCCGTCGTCGATCATGCGATGCGGCGCCTGCCCGGAAATGTCGCGCCCGGCCCGCGTCACGCGGCCGGACTTCGGCGGCAGGAACCCGCAGATCGCCTTCATGAGCGTCGACTTGCCCGCGCCGTTCAGGCCGATCAGGCCGCTGATGCGGCCCGCCTCCACCGTCAGCGACACATTGCGCAGCACGTCGATGTCGCCCAGGTAGCCGGCGGTCACGCTCTCCATGGCCAGGAGGGTGTCAGGCATGGTTCTGCTCCTCTTGTCCCTGCTCGCCCAGATAGGCCTCGATCACCGCCGGCTCGCGCAGCACCTGCTGGGTGGGGCCATCGGCCAGCACCCGGCCGGCGTTCATGCAGACCGAGCGCGGACACAAGTCCACGACCACCGGCATATCGTGACTGACCAGGATGAACGTCTGGCCGCCCTGGTTGCGGCGGCGGATGAACTCCGACATGGTTTCCTTCATGACGGGGTGCACCGCGGCGAAGGGTTCGTCCAGCAGCGCCACGCGCGGCGGCACCATGAAGCAGGCGCCGAATTCCAGCAGCTTCTTCTGCCCGCCCGATAGCTGCCCCGCGTCCAGGTGCATGACGTGGCCCAGCTTGAGCTCCTCCAGCAGGTCCAGCGCGCGGCGGCTCGCGCCGGCCTCGTCCAGCCCCATCGCCAGCCCGCACACGACCAGGTTGTCGTAGGCGCTCACGCGGTTGAACACGCGGGTCATCTGGAACATCCGCAGCACGCCCAGCCGCGTCAGCTGCGTGGGGTTCAGGCCCATGATGCTGCGGCCGTCCAGCCGCACCTCGCCCGCGTCCGCCGCCAGGTGGCCCGACAGGACGTTGAGCAGGGTGGTCTTGCCCGAACCGTTGGGGCCGATCAGCCCCAGCAGTTCGCCGTCGGCCACGTCCATGCCCGCGCCGTTCACCGCGAGCAGGCCGCCGAAGCGCTTCTGTATTCCCGATATCTGCAGCAGTGCCATCAGGCCCCCCTGGCGTTGCCGGAACGGCGCAGCGCGGCGCGGCGCGCCAGGCCCCACAGCCCCTCGCGGAAAAAGCGCGCGAATACGATGACCAGCAGCGCGAACACGATCATCTGGATGTTGCCGACGTCGCGCAGCATCTCGGAGGCCACGTACACCAGCACGGCGCCCAGCAGCGGGCCGACCAGCGTGCCCATGCCGCCGATCACCACCATGGCGATCACCATGCCGGTCTGCGCCACGATGCCCAGCTCCGGGCTGACCAACTGCGCGAACGTGCCATACAGCCCGCCGGCGAATCCGCAGATGGCGCAGCTCGCCAGGAAGGCCAGGGTCTTGTAGCGCACCACGTCGATGCCCCGGCTGGCCGCGCCGATCTCATCGTCGCGGATCGCCTGCAGGAAGCGGCCCGGCCGGGCCCGCAGCAGCAGGAAGACCAGCAGCGTCACCGCCGCCAGCACGCCCAGGAACAGGTAGTAGTTGCCGACGCGGCTGTCCAGCAGGGCCGGCACGTGCAGGCCCTGGTCGCCGCGGGTGAAGTCGATGGAGTTGTAGATGATCAGGCGCGCGATCTCGGCGAAGGACAGCGTGGTCAGCGCCAGGTAGGGGCCCGACAGCCGCAGCACGATGCGGCCCAGCACCAGGCCGATCAGCCCCGGCACAACCGCCGACAACGGCAGGCCCAGCCACAGCGGCACGCCCCAGTGGAAGGCCAGCAGGCCGGTGGTGTAGCCGCCCAGCATGGCGAAGGCCGCCGGCGCCAGCGAAAACTGGCCCGTGTAGCCCGCCAGCAGGTTCCAGCCGGTGGCCAGCATCGCGAAATACATGCTGACGATCAGCACGCCCAGCCAATACGGCGACGAAATGCCCAGCGGCAGCAACGCCAGCACGGCCAGGAACGCCAGCGACAGGCGCATCTCCTGGCGCAGTTTGTTGCGCAGCAGGTTGGGGTGGGTGAGCGGATCCATGTTCAGACCTCCCGCGCGCGTTCGCCGAACAGGCCCTTGGGCCGGAACAGCAGGATCAGGATCAGCAGGGCCAGCCCGAAGGTGTCGCGGTAGTCATAGGACAGGTACACCGCGCCGAAACTTTCGAGCACGCCCAGCGCCAGCGCCGCCAGGATGCTGCCGGGTATCGATCCCATGCCGCCGATCACGACGATCACATAGGACTTGATGGCCGGGAACGCGCCCACGTCCGGCGCGGGATTGATGACCGGCGCCAGCAACGCGCCGGCCAGCGCCGCGAGCACGCCCGAGGCCATGAAGATAATGCTGCTGGCGCGCGCGGTGTCGATGCCGGCGATGGAGGCGCCCAGCCGGTTCTGCGCCACCGCCTGCACCTGGCGGCCCCAGAGCGAGCGTTTGATGAATAGCGCCAGCCCGACCAGCAGCACGATGGACAGGCCCGCCGTGATCAGCTTCTGGCCGCTCATCATGAAAGGGCCGACCGCCATGCGCGTCACGTCGGACAGGGCCGGGCCGCGCATGGGGTAGGGGCCCACCACCTTGTCCACCAGGTTGATCAGGAGCAGCGACAGGCCGAAGGTGACCACCACCGCGTACTCGTCCTTCATCAACCCCCAGGAGCCGTAGCCGGCGTACAGCGGGCGCATCAGCCAGCGTTCGGTGGCCCAGCCCAGCAGCGCGCCGGCGGCCGCGGCCACGGGCAGCGCCAGCCAGGGCGGCACGCCCAGGGCCAGCGACACCAGGGTGTAGGTGTAGGCCCCGATCATGTAGAACTCGCCGTGCGCGAAATTCACGACCTTCAGGATGCCGAAGATCATGGTCAGGCCGACCGCCATCAGCGCGTAGAACAGGCCGATGATCAGGCCGTTGACGAACAGGTCCAGTGCCAGCACTCGATGCTCCCTGACGCCGGGGCCGGGCCCCGGCGTTCATTGCGGTTCAAGAATGGAGGCGGTCCGGCCTTGTGGGGCAGCAGGCCGGAGACGCGGTGCAAAGCAATTACTTGCCTGGTTTGATGACCTTATCGATCTGGAGCGGCTGCCCCGAGGCCTGGATCAGCGTGGTCTTGCTCAGGGGCTGGTCCACTTCGGTCAACTGGTAGGTGACGTAGGGAATGTCGACCCACTGCTGGTAGGTGTAGCCCGGCTGCTGCGAGAAGCTGAACTTGCCGCGCACGCCCTCGAACTGCATGCCTTGCAGGGTCTTGATGATGGCGGCGCTGTCGGTCGACTTGGCTTCCTCGATGGCGCGGGCGATCAGCAGCACCGAGTCGGCGGCCTGGAAGATCAGGCGATTCGGTTCGGTGTTGGCCTGCTTCTGGTAGGCGGCGCCCACGTCCAGGCCCAGCTGGGGCATGGGCATCTGCGGGTGGTACAGGCCGAAGGCCAGCATGTACTTGCCGGCTTCCTTCACGTTCTTCCAGAAGTCGGGGTAGTCGGCGATGCCGGCGCCGTCGTAGAACCAGGTCTTGGCGCTGGGCGCCACGCCCTGTTCGTACAGCTGGTTCATGAGGATGTACGCGGCCGGCGGCAGCATGATGTTGACCACCAGCTCGGGCGGGTTGGCGCGCAGCGGCAGCACCGCGGGCGTGAAGTCCTTGCCGGCGCGGTCCAGCGCCACGTACTTGTACTGGGTCTGCGGCGAGGTCTTCTTGAGGAAGTCGCCCAGTAGCTTGGCCTGGCCGATGCCGTAGTCGGTGTTCTCGGCGAAGGCCACAACGCTCTTGACCTTCAGCGCGGCGATGGTGTCGGCCATGGCGCTGGAGACGCGGGTGTTGTAGTTTGCCGGGTTGAAGACTTCCGGGTAACCCTTGATGCGCACGTCGTCCGACCAGCAGTTGGTGTTGACGTACGGCACCTTGTAGCGGTGCGCCACCTCGATCTCGGCCAGGCACACCGAGCTCTGGTGGCCGCCCGTCACGGCGACGACCTTGTCGCGCGAGATGAGTTTCTCGGCCGCGGCGCGGCCCTTTTCCGGAATGCCCTGGTCGTCTTCGTAGACGATCTTCAGCGGGCGGCCCAGCACGCCGCCCTTGTCGTTGATCATCTTGGTGATGATCTCCATGCCATCCTTCACCTGGGTGCCTTGCACCACGGAGCCGGGTGGCGATTGCGCGATGCTGACGCCGATGACGATGGGATCGGCCGCCTGGGCGGAGGAGGCGAGAACGACCGCGGATACGGCTGCGGCAAAGCGAAGCAGTTTCATCGTTGTTTCCTTTTGGAAAGGAGCTGCGGCGATGCCGTCGTCCGCGAGGGCGAACGGAGTCGGCGGTCGGGGAACGTCGTTTGTTTTTTAATCCTGTAGTACCGGTCTTACCAGTTAGTGTTTACCAGCATGGGAGGCGATGCCGCCGCCCGGGCCTCAGGCAGCGAGCAGCGCTTCCACCCGCGCCGCCGCGTTCAGCACGCGCCAGTCGGCGCCGCGCGCGCCGGCGATCTGCAGGCCTATCGGCAGGCCGTTGTGGCCGGCGCCGCAAGGCAGCGTCAGGGCGGGCATGCCGGTCAGGTTGAAGGGCATGGTCAGCCCGGTGACGGCCGTGTGCAGCGGCACTTCCTGGCCGCCGATGACGACCGCGCCGGCGCCCGAGCGCGGCGGCTCGATGCGCAGCGTGGGCGTGACCAGCACGTCCACCGCCTGCATCGCCTGGTCGAACAGGCGCGCCAGCGCGGCGCGGCCGCGCTGCGCCCGCGTGTACCAGGTGGCCGGGAGGAACTGCCCGACCTCCAGCCGCACCCGCACGTCGGCGCCCAGGGTCTCGGGTTGGTCGATGAGCCGGCGCCAGTGGATGTCGGTGGCTTCGCTGCACAGGGTCGTGAACTGCAGCGCGGCGCTGTGCTCGACGCCGGGCAGGTCCAGCGGGACCAGCACGGCCCCGTCCGCCTGCATCAAGGCCAGCGCGCGATCGACCGCCTGCGCCACGTCGTCGGCCAGCGGCGCGTAGAAGTAATTGCGCGGCACGCCCACGCGCAGCCCGCGCAAGGCGCCCACGCTGACGGTGCGTTCGGCCTGGCCCGCCATGATGGAAAAGGCCAGCGCGGCGTCCGCCACGCTGGCGGCGATCGGGCCGAGGTGGTCCAGGCTGGCGCCCAGCGCCTGCGCGCCGTCGCGCGGCACGGCGTCGAAGGTGGGCTTGAAGCCCACCACGCCGCAGCAGGAGGCGGGGATGCGGATGGAGCCGGCCGTGTCGGTGCCGACGGCCACGCGGACGATGCCGGCGGCCACGGCGGCGGCCGAGCCGCCGCTGGAGCCGCCCGCGGTGTAGCCCGCCGCGCGAGGATTGCCCACCCATCCGTAGTGCGGGTTTTCGCTGGTAATGCCGTAGGCGAGTTCGTGCAGGTTGGTGGTGCCGACCACCAGGGCGCCGGCCTCGCGCAGGCGCGCCACCGCCAGCGCGTCGCGCAGGGCGGGCGGCGGTTTCAGGCCGCCGCTGCCGTTGGTCTGGGGGAAGCCGGCCACCTGCATCAAGTCCTTGACGGCGATGGGCACGCCCATCAGCGGCATGGCCGCGCCTTCGCGCAGCTTGCGGGCCGCGGCTGCGGCGGCGCCGTCCAGCGCCGGCGTGTCGGACAGGGTGATGAAGGCGTTCAGGTCGGCCTGCTGGCGCGCGGCGGCCAGCGCGGCCTTGGCGGCGTCGGCCGCGTGCTCGGGCGCGTCGCGGCATTCGCGCGCGATGGCGGCGATGCCGGGCACGTGGCGCGAAACCGCGATGCCCCGGCCGGCCTGGGCCGCGGGCAGCGGGTGGGCGGACGCGGAGGGAGGCGGGGGCGGCGCCAGGTAGCCCAGCTCCGCTTCCGGCGCCAGCGCGTCCAGGGTTTCGAGTTCGGGCAGGTTGACGCGCAGCCGGTCCAGCCAGGCCTGGCGCCGTTCGCCGTAGGGGTAGCCGGCGAGCCGGGCCTGGGCGTCGACGGCGCGGGCGAATCTATCGTGGAGGTCGGTCATGGGCGGCGTTTCGCTGTAGAGGGGGCGGGGCCCCGGCGGCGCGCCGGGGGCGTTGTCCGGCCCGGTTTTATCCTTACCGGTCAGACCAGTTGGGTGTCATAATGCCCAGGCAGGATTTGGCTGTCAACGACCCCCGGGGGCGCGCCCAGCGCGCCCGCGCGCCGAGGAATTCCACGATGAATACCGTCGAACACATCGCCCAGCAATTGCAGGCCCGCATCCGTTCGAGCGAATGGGCGGCGGCGGGCAAGCTGCCGGGGCAGCGCCAGCTGGCCGAGTCGCTCGGCGTCAGCCGCGCGTCGCTGCGCGAGGCCATCACCATGCTGGAAGGCCTGGGCATGTTGCGCAGCGAAGCCGGCCGCGGGGTGTTCATCGCCAGGCCCGGCGAGAAAGGGCTGGGCAGCGCCTACGGCCGCTGGCGCTTCCAGGGGCGCTACGCCTTGCGCGACGTGTACCTGGTGCGCAACCAGCTCGAAGAACTGGCGGCCGGGCTGGCCGCCAGCGTCGTCACGCAGGCGGGCTTGAGCCGCTTGCACGCCACCATCACGCAGATGGAGCAGGCGGCCGACGCCGGCGACCTGGTCACCATGTCCGAAGGCGACCATGCCTTCCACGCCTGCCTGTTCGAGATCGCCGGCAGCCCCATGCTGCTGGACCTGGCCGAGAGCATCGGCGACGTGGTCGACGGCAGCCGCCAGGTGGCGTTCGCCGATCCCGCCCGCGTGCGCGAACCGATACGCGAGCACGCCGAGATCATCGAGGCGCTGGCCACCGGTTCGCCCGAGGCCGCGCGCCGCGCGATGCGCGCGCACATCTGCAACGTGGCCGACCGGGCGGGGCTGTCGCTGACCATTCCCGGCGCCTAGCGCCTGTTCCCGCCAGCAGGAGCCTCGCGCGGCCCCGGCCTTCAGCGCTGGCCGTCGTGCGCGGCCACCGCTTCCTTGGTCAGCCCGCCCAGCCGCGAGTGCACCCGGCCGCCCGTGCCCATCACCAGGGCGAACAGGATTTCGTTGGTGCGCGGCGCGTCCTGGATGCCGATCTCGATGCTGTTGAAGTGGCTGCGTACGTAAGAGGCATGGATATAGTGCACCGGCACCATCATGCGGTAGCCGGCCACCGCCACGGCCTTCACGGCCGGGACCATGGCCTTGGGCTCGCCCAGCACGCTGCGCATGGCCCAGCCGCCCGCTTCGTGCCAGACCGCGCCGTGTTCCATTTCGCCGTCCAGTCCCACGATGGCGGCCTTGCTGTAGACCTCGACGTTCTCCTTGCCGCCCAGGGTCTCGACCAGCTCGGTCGCCAGCAGGGTGCCCAGGCCGCGCAGTTCGGCCATGAAGGGCATGAGGTCCGGCTCGTAGCGGCCCGCGTAGGGATTGCGGATGACGGCGCAGGCGGCGGCCAGCTTGAGCGGGCGGGCCGGCGGCGGGCCGTTTTCATGGAAGGTGGTTTCGACGATGAGGCAGCGCTTGCGGATATCGATCAGCGACATAAGGCGGATTCCTGGAAGAATGAGGGAAAAAGGGGATCATTGCGGCGCGATGCCGGCTTCCTTGACGATGGCGGCCCACTTGTCGATTTCGGTTCGGACGAAACCGCCGAACTCGGCCGGGGTCTGCGTCTTGACGCTCAGGCCCTGGCGGGCATAGGTCTGCTTGAGTTCGTCGTCGGCCAGGGCCCGGTTCAGCGATGTCGACAGGCGGTCGAGCACGGGGGCCGGCAGGCCCGCCGGGCCCATCAGGCCGAACCACACCGTCAGGTCGAAGCCGGGCGCGCCGCTCTCGTTGAGCGTGGGGATGTCCGGGGCCAGCGCGAAGCGCTCGGGCGTGCTGACGCCGTAGGTCTTGACCTTGCCCGCGCGCGCCTGCTGCAGGCCGTTGGCCAGGTCGGTGAAGGTGAGGTCCACCGTGCCGCCGATCACGTCGGTCAAAGCCTGGGGGCCGCCGCGATACGGCACCGGCGTGACGTTGATCTTGCCCATCGCCGCCAGCTTGGCGCCGAACACCTGGGCGCTGCCCGATCCGTACGCGTAGGTCAGCTTGCCGGGATTCGCGGCGCCATAGGCGTACAGATCCGACACCTTGGTGCCGGGCATGCGAGGCGACCCCACCAGCAGGTAGGGGGTCTCGGCCACGGCGCCGATGGGCGCGAGATCGGTGGCGGGGTCGTAGGGCAGATCCTTGAACAGGCTCACGCCGCTGGCGGCGGTGGACACGCCCACCACCACCAGCGTGTAGCCGTCGGGCTTGGACTTGGCCACGTCGTGGGTGCCGATGATGCCGTTGGCGCCCGGCTTGTTTTCCACCACCACGGGCTGACCCAGGTCCGCGCTCATGGCCTTGCCCAGGCTGCGCGCCACCACGTCGGTGATGCTGCCCGGCGGGAAGGGCACGACCATGCGGATGGGGTGGTCGGGATAAGGCGCGGCTCGGGCGCCGGCGGCGGCCAGCAGGGCGGCGCCCAGGCCGAGCGCCAGTCTGAGCGTGGCGGCGGGTCGGTTCATGTCTGTCTCCTGTTTGGTGTCGTTATGGGGCGCGCGCGCGGGCCGCTTCAGTCCGGCGCGGGCGCGCTCAGGTTTTCCAGGTAGCGGTGGATCTCGGTGTTGTCGGCGCCGGCGGGCAGCGCCTCGCGGGCGCGCTGCCACAGCGCCGTGCACAGCGACAGTTGCGAAGCCGGCACGCCGGCCAGCGCCTGCAGCGCATCGGCGGTGCGCAGGTCCTTGGCCATCAGCGCCAGCGCGAAGCCGCCGTTGTAGGTGCCGGGCACGATGAACTGGCGCAGCTTGGTCTCGGTCGCGACGTTGCGGCCGCTGGAGGCGTTGAGCACGTCGGTGAAGACGTCCAGGTCCAGGTCCATGCGCCGGGCGATCAGCAGCGCTTCGCTGGCCGCCAGCAGGCCGGCCGCGTAGACATAGTTGTTCAGCGCCTTCATGGCGTGCGCCGAACCCGCGGCGCCGGTATGGATGAGCGAGGCGCCCATGCGAGAGAGCACCGGGCGCACGCGCTCCAGCTCGTCGGCGCCGGCGCCGACCATGATGGCCAGCGTTCCGGCGGCGGCCTTGGCCACCGCGCCCGACACCGGCGCGTCGATCAGCGTCACCCCGGCCTCGCGCAGTCGGGGCGCCAGCCGCCGCGTTTCGGCGGGGTTGGACGAGCCCATGTCCAGCAGCACGGAGCCCGCGCGCATGATGCCGGCCAGCCCGTGTTCGCCCTCGATCACGGCGTTGGTGATGGCGCTGTCGGGCAGCATGGTGATGACGATGTCGCGATCGGCCATCGCGGCCAGGCCGGCCGCCGGCCGGAGATTGCGGTTCCAGGCCGGGTGCCCGGCCAGGCGCTCCAGGCGCGCGGGGTCGCGGTCGTAGGCCAGGATGTCGTAGCGCTCCTCGCCGCCGGCAAGGTTTTCCACCATCGGCAGGCCCATCATGCCCAGGCCGACGAATCCTATGTTCAGAGTCATGCATTCCCTTTATCGAATCTCCCTGGAAATCGCGCCAGGGGCCGTCTGGAATGCTAATGAATGCCTGGATGTCGCAGTTATGCTAAGTTGGCCAGGGGATATAACAAACGATTATCGGATCAGCCATGCGTTTCAAGCTCAGGCAGATGGAAGTGTTCCGGGCGGTGATGCTGACCGGTTCCATGAACGGCGCGGCCCGGCTGCTGTTCGTGTCGCAGCCGGCCATCAGCCGCCTCATCGCCCACACCGAGCAGAGCCTGGGCCTGCAGCTGTTCGAGCGCGACAAGGGCAAGCTCACGCCCACCCCGGAGGCGCAGCGCCTGTTCCAGGAAGTGGGGCCGCTGTTCGAGGAGGCCTTGCGCATCGACGAACTGGCCCGCGACCTGGCCGAGCGGCCGGCGGGCGCATTGACCCTCTGTTCCAGCCCCAGCCTGGCGCTGAATTTCGTGCCGCCCGTCATCGCGCAGTACCTGGAGCTGTACCCCAACGTCAGGCTCAAGTACCACACCACGCTGCTGGCCGACATGGCGCACGAACTGCTGGGGCGCAAGGCGGAACTGGCCGTGTCGGTGCTGCCGATAGACCATCCCAACCTGGTGGTGGAGCCGCTGGCCACGGGCGAGATGGTCTGCATCCTGCCGCAAGGGCATCCCCTGGCATCGCGGCCGGCGGTGAGCCTGGCCGAACTGGCCCGGCACCGGCTGATTCTCTACAGCCGCAATATCCCGTTCGGGCAGCTCGTGGCGGCGGCCTTCCAGCGCGCCAACGTCAGCTGGAATTCGGCGGTGGACATCGTGCGCGCGGAACTGGCCTGCGCGCTGGTGCGGGTGGGGGCGGGCGTGGCGATCGTCGACCAGTTCTCGGTCGGCGAGCAGGGCTGGCCCGGCGTGGTGACGCGGCCCTTGCAGGAGTCGATCCCGCTTTCGCTGAGCCTGGTGCGGTCGCGCTTCGAGCGCCCGAGCCGGCAGGTGCAGCGCTTCGTGCGCCTGATCAAAGAACACGCGCGCGCGTCGGTCCCGGCGCGCCCATAACGCGCGCCTGGCGCGCGCGGCGCCGGCAGGGAACGGACAGCCGCCGCAGTTTTCGGCCACGCCGGTTCGACCTCGATCAAGCTTTTCCCGAATAAGCGCAGTCTTCGGATAGCGGCCGCCGGATCCGGCTACCGCGGCCTCGGCGCGCGGCGCCAGTATTCGCCTCACTCAGTCATGCGAGAGAGGTGATGCGATGAAGGGTCTGGAGAACAAAGTAGCCATCGTGACCGGGGGCGCCACGCTGATCGGCGCGGGCGTGGTCCGGGCGTTGCGCGGCAAGGGCGTGCGCGTGGCGCTGTTCGATATTGATGCCGCCGGCGGCGAGCGCGCGGCCGCGGAGGATCCGGCCGGCGCCCGATTCTGGCCGGTGGACATCGCGGACGACGCGCAGCTGGCCAGCGGCGTGGCCGACGCGGCGGCGCACTTCGGCCGCATCGATTTCCTGGTCAACCTGGCCGCCACCTATCTGGACGACGGCGCCGCTTCGGGCCGCGCCGATTGGCTGCGAGCCCTGGACGTCAACGTGGTCAGCGCCGTGATGGCGGCGCGCGCCGTCCATCCTCACCTGGCCGCCGCCGGCGGCGGGGCCATCGTCAACTTCACCAGTATCTCGTCGCGCGTTGCGCAGACCGGGCGCTGGCTCTATCCGGTTTCCAAGGCGGCGCTGCTGCAGGTCACGCGCAGCCTGGCGATGGACTACGCCGGCGACGGCATACGCGTCAATTCGGTGTCGCCGGGCTGGACCTGGTCGCGCGTCATGGACGAGCTGACGCAGGGCGACCGCGCCAAGACCGACCGAGTGGCCGCCGACTACCACCTGCTGGGCCGCGCAGGGGACCCGGCCGAGGTGGCCGAGGTGGTCGCCTTCCTGCTGTCGGACCACGCCAGCTTCGTCACCGGCGCCGACTACGCGGTCGACGGCGGCTATTCCGCCATGGGCCCCGAACAGGCCCGGCCGGCGATTCCGCGGCTGGCCGCCTAGGGCGCGCAGCCCCGGGAACCCTCAACACTGCAAGGAGAAGAATCATGCGTCGAATCGCGATCGTGGGAGGAGGGCAGGCGGGCCTGCCCTTGGCGCTGGGATTGCTGGACAAGGGCTATGCGGTGACGGTGGTCACCAACCGCGAGCCCGAAGCCATCCGCAACGGCAAGGTGATGTCCAGCCAGTGCATGTTCGATGCGTCGCTGCAGATCGAACGCGACCTGGGCCTGAACCAATGGGAGGCCGGCTGTCCCAACGTCGACGGCATCGGCCTGGCGATACCGCATCCGGAGCGGCCCGGCCACAAGCTGATCGACTGGGCCGCGCGGCTGGACCGGCCGGCGCAGGCGGTGGACCAGCGCATCAAGATGCCGGCCTGGATGGAACTGTTCGAGGCCCGGGGCGGCCGGCTGCTGATCCAGGACGGCGGCGTGGGCGAGCTGGAGCTGCTGGCCGCCTCGCACGACCTGGTGCTGCTGGCCGCGGGCAAGGGCGAGGTCGTCAAGCTGTTCGAGCGCGATGCGCTGCGGTCCCGCTTCGACCGGCCGCAGCGGGCGCTGGCGCTCACCTATGTGCATGGCATGCGTCCGGCGCCGGAATACTCGCGGGTGGCCTTCAACCTGATTCCCGGCGTGGGCGAGTATTTCGTGTTTCCCGCGCAGACCCTCAGTGGGCCTTGCGAGATCATGGTGTTCGAAGGCGTGCCGGGCGGGCCGATGGACTGCTGGCGCGACATCAAGTCGCCGCAGGAGCACCTGGAGCAGAGCCTGCGCATCCTGCGCGCTTACCTGCCCTGGGAGGCCGATCGCTGCGGCGCGGTGGAACTCACCGACGCCAACGGCATCCTCGCCGGCAGCTTCGCGCCCACCGTGCGCAAGCCCGTGCTGACCCTGCCGTCGGGCCGCCCGGTGTTCGGCCTGGGCGACGCGGTGGTCACCAACGATCCGATCACCGGCCAGGGCTCGAACAACGCCACCAAGGCCTGCGCCGTCTACCTGCGCGCCATTCTGGAACACGGCGACCGGGCCTTCACGGCGGACTGGATGCAGCGCACCTTCGAACGGTTCTGGGACTACGCCGGCGCGGTCGTCGAATGGACCAACTCCATGCTGATGCCGCCGGCCCCGCACCTGCTCAAGCTGCTGCAGGCGGCGGACGGCTCGCCGGCGCTGGCCAGCGCCATCGCCAACGGCTTCAACCATCCGCCGGCTTTCTTCCCCTGGTGGGCCGACGAGGTGGCGTGCGAGGCGTTCATTGCCGCCAAGGCGGCGCGGGCGGCGGCATGACGGCCGGGCAGACCGCGGGGCAGCCGCTGGACTGGGGCTGCACCGATCTGCATCCCAAGGTCCTGCGCGGCGTGCTCGGCAGCTACCCGACCGGCGTGGCCATCGTGGCGACGCGCTGCCCGGACGGCCGCAAGGTGGGGCTGACCATCAACTCCTTCGCCTCGCTGTCGCTGGATCCGCCGCTGGTGCTGTGGAGCCTGGTGGAGCGCTCACCCAACCTCGCGGCCTTCCGCGATTGCAGCCATTTCACCATCAGCGTGCTGGCCAGCGGCCAGGAAGCGCTGGCGCTCCGCTTCGCCAGCGCGTCAGTGGCGGACAAGTTCGAGGGCGCGCCCTTGGACGAGGTGCCCGAGGGCGTGCCCGCCATCGCCGGCGCCGTGGCCACGCTGGTCTGCGCCAACGACCAGCAACGGCCGGCGGGCGATCACCTGCTGCTGTTCGGGCGCGTGTTGCGGGTGGCCAGCATCGCGGCCACGCCGCTGGTGTTCCATGCCGGCCGCTTCACGGCGCTGGCGGCCGCCTAGCCCCCTGGAAGGAGCGTACCCTCATGGCCATACAGACCGAGGCCCAGGTCGTCATCGTCGGCAGCGGCATGAATTCGCTGGTCTGCGCGGCGCTGCTCGCGCAGCGCGGCAAATCGGTGCTGGTGCTGGAACGCAACGACAGGCTGGGCGGATGCATCCGTACCGAGGAGCTGTTTCCCGGGTACCGGCACGACGTGCTGTCCTGCTGGTATCCGCTGTTCGTGGGCAGCCCGGCCTACGCGCAACTCAAGCCGGCGCTGCGCGAGGCCGGCCTGGAGTTCGCTCAGGGCGAGTACGCGACCGGGCTGGTGCTGCCCGACGGCGCCGGCCTGGCGCTCAAGCAGGATATGCAGGACAGCGCCCGCCGTCTGGACGCCTGGGCGGCGGGCGACGGCGCCGCCGTCGGCGCGATGGCCCAGCGCCTGTTCGGCGAGGACGCGGCGCTGACCTTCGGCCTGCTGGGGCAGAACCCCTACGGCGCCGGCATGCTGAAGCTGCTGTTCGGCGAATGGCGCAAGCGCGGCATGGACGGGCTGGCCGCCTTCGCCGCCGATTCGATGGAGAGCTTCCGCCGCTGGGCCGACCGCGAGCTGCGCTCGGACGCGGCGCGCGCGCTGATCGCGCCCTGGGTGCTGCATACCGGCCTGGGCCCGGACGACGCCTGCTCGGCCCTGATCGGCAAGCTGACCTTCGCGGCGGTGGTGGCCGGCGGCATGCCGGTGGTGAAGGGCGGCGGCAGCGGCGTGGTGGACGCGCTGGCCAAGGTCATCGAAGGGCATGGCGGCCGCCTGCTGACCGGCGCCCGCGTCGAACGCATCCTGACGCGCGGCGAGGGCCGGCGCCGTCGCGCCGTCGGCGTGGCGGCGGGCGGACGGGAGTACCGCGCGTCCGAGGCGGTGGTCTGCAACGTCGCGCCGGGCCAGCTGTACGGGCAGTTGCTGCCCGATGCGCCCGAACCGCTGCGCAGGCGCGCCGCCGGCTACCGCCACGGGCGCGGCGGCATGCAGATCCATTTCGCGCTGAACGCGCCGCCCGACTGGCTGACGCCGGAGCTGCGCCACGTGCCGCTGGTGCACCTGACCGAGAGCATGGAGCAGGTCTGCGCCTCGGTGACGGAGGCCAACAACGGCCTGTTGCCCGCGCGCCCCACGCTGGCCATCGGCCAGCCCGTGGCGGTGGATCCCTCGCGCGCGCCGAGGGGCGGATGGATCCTGTGGGTGCAGATGCAGGAGCTGCCGGTGCGCGTCAAGGGCGACGCCGCCGGCGAGATCGCCATCCCCGCCGACGGCCGCTGGAACGCGGCCTTGCGCGAGGCGGTCGCCGACCGCGCGCAGGCCCGGCTGGAACGGGTGATGCCGGGGCTGGCGCAGCGGATCGTGGGCCGGCGCGCCTACTCGCCGGCGGACCTCGAAGGCCTGAACTGCAACCTGGTCGGCGGCGATCCCTATTCGGGCGTGTGCTCGCCCGATCAGTTTTTCTGGCTGCGGCCGTTTGCCGGCGGCCACGGCGCCCGCGGCCATCGCACGCCGCTGCGCAATCTCTTCCATATCGGCGCCGCCACCCACCCGGGCCCCGGGCTGGGCGGCGGTTCCGGCTATCTCGTCGCGCAACATCTATCCAGGAGCGGAACATGAACAGACACCTACAGCGCGGCCGGTTGGCCTGTGCCGCGGCATTGGCGCTGGCCAGCGCGGCGGCTTCGGCCACCGAGGGCGGCGGCCTGGGCATCTATCCGGACGGCCTGGAGAACTTCATGTCCGGGGCGCTTCCACCGCCGGGCGTGCACATGCTGGTCTATGGCGGCGGCGCGCGCTACGACACCTTGCGCGGCAACGACGGCGGGCGCGTGCCGGTGCCGGGCTTCAAGGTGGACGTCAACGTGCTGGCGCCGCGGCTGATCTGGGTCACGCAGCAGCAGGTCATGGGCGGACAGCTGGCCTTCCATGCCATCGCGCCGCTGCTGGACGTCACCGCCAAGGCCGCCGGCCAGCGCCACCACAGCACCGGCCTGGGCGATATGACGCTGGGCGTGGCGCTGGGCTACCACCCCTCCGAAACCCTGCACTACGTGGTCGGGCTGGACATGTACGCGCCTACCGGCGAGTACGACCGCAAGGATCCGTCCAGCCTGGGCAAGAACTACTGGACGGCGCAACCGCTGGTCGCGCTCAGCCGGGTCAGTCCGGACGGCTTCAACGCCGACCTGAAGCTGATGTACGACTTCAACTTCACCAACTCGGCCACGGACACCCGTTCCGGCCAGGCCGTGCACGCCGACTACGCGCTGGGCTGGGGCGTGGGCAAGGGCTGGGTGCTGGGGGTGGGCGGCTACGCCTTCCAGCAGGTGACGGACGACAAGGGCCCCAACAGCGCCGCCGGCCGCGCCCGCGCCTTCGGCGTCGGCCCCTCGGTGCGGTACCTGAACGAGAAGGGCTGGCTGTTCACCGCCAAGTGGCAGCAGGACTTCAAGGTCAAGAACCGGCCCGAGGGCGCGCAGCTGTATGTGAAGTTGGGGATACCTTTCTAGGGCCGGCGGCGGCATCGAATTCCCTGGCTGACCGCCATCGTCCAGGGGGTTTCTGCTGGTATCGTTGCGTCGTGGATTGGACAGGACCGGGACATGAATCTGTACGAGGCGATACGCTGGGGCAACGAATCCGAGGACCCCTACACCGGCGGCCCGAATGGCGCGGACACCTGTTTCCTGGTGCGCGCCGGATCGGTCGAGCAGGCTGGGCAGCTCGCGGACGCGGCATTGCGAGGCGACAGAGGCGAGTTGGCGGACTGGGCCCAGGTCCTGCACTTGCTGGGCGCCGAGCAGTCCTCCGACAGCGAACCGCGCATTCTGCGCGGGCCTTATCTACAGCATGCCTACCGGTACGGCTGGCGCCTCTGGAGCCGGACCGACGCTGCGTCGTCCTGGATCGAGCAGCCGTAGACGCGGGGCGGCTTTGGGGGCAGGCCTTTCGTTCATCCGCTGGATTTCCAGGACGGCAAGCAAGACGTCCCCTGCCCAGGCGGCGGGTGTTGGGATAGCATTCGGCGTAAGAAAACCGGCGCCGGCGGCGCAGACGGGATGTCACGGGGGAAAGATGAAGAACGTAGTGCTGGCGTTGGCGCTTTGCCTGTGCGGCGGACTTGCCGCGGCGCAGAAGCCAGGCGGCGGGTTCGAAGCGCAGGAACCGATGCGCAATTCGCTGGGTTTTCCGATGGGCGGAGAAGGCGCGCAGGAGTCGCTTGGCGAGACGGCGGCCACGCACATCGGCTTTATCGGCGCCTGCAAGCTGTATCCGTCCGACGCGCCGGAGGTCCAGGGGCTGGTGGCCATCTCCCTGGCCGAAGCAAGCCTGGGCATGGATCTGGCCAAGGCGCCGAAGGATTCGGCCGCGCTGCGCGCGAAGCTCGCGCAGCGCCTGGGTTCCCAGGATGGACTCAAGGCCGTCTCGGAGACGATCCAGGCGATGCGCAAGCGCACCCTTGCCGAGCAGACGCATGCAGGCAAGTTGATTGAAGCGTACGCTCCTTTGACGGGCAAGAAAGCGAATCCCTGCACGTTGGAGCAATACTACCTGCGCCAGTTTCTCAAGCAGCACAAGGACGGCGCCATGAAGGCCGCGCCCAGGATCAACCAGCTCGCCCGCGAGATCCTGGCGCAGAATTCCTCCGCGAAGGCGAAGTAGCGGACCTAGCGCGCCTGCCGGCCCAGGCGCAAGGCATCCACGACGAGAGCGAATGCAGGCGAGGGCTGGCGCCTGCTCGGGTAGTACAAATGGTAGCCCTCGAATGCCGGGCACCAGTCCTCCAGCACGCGCACCAGCCTGCCGTCATCGAGATACGGCGCCAGTTCGTCGTCGGGCAGCAGGGCGAGGCCCAGGCCGGCCAGCGCTGCTTCTATTTGCGGCTGCGTGGTGTTGAAGATCAGCGGGCCGTCCACCCGCACATTGGCCTTGCGGCCACGTCGCTCGAAATCCCAGACGTACAGCCCGCCGGAACTTTGCATGCGTTGGTTGATGCAGGGGTGGGAAGTGAGGTCCTGCGGCACCTTGGGAATCGGATGGCTGTCGAAGTACGCCGGGGATCCCACGACCGCCAGCCGCATGGGCGGTCCGATGGGGATGGCGATCATGTCCTTGTCGATGGTTTTTCCCATCCGCACGCCCGCATCGAACCGATCCGCCACGATGTCGCGAAAACCGTAGTTCACGTCGAACTCCAGCTTGATGTCGGGATACTCACCTATGAGCCGCATGAGCCTGGGCAGCAGAATGTTGTGCAGCACGTGATCGCCGCAAGTGATGCGGACCGTGCCGGCGGGCTTATCGCGCAGCTCCGTCAACTGGTTCAGCTCGGCGTCGATTTCATCGAAGCGGTGCCCGATGGCATTCAGAAGGCGCTCGCCGGCCGCCGTGGGAGAAACACTGCGCGTGGTCCGCGTAAGCAGGCGGATCTGCAAGCGCGATTCCAGTCCGCTGATGGCCTGGCTGAGCGCCGACTGCGTCACGTTGAGCAATGACGCGGCCCGCGTGAAGCTGCCTTCACGCGCCACCGTGACAAAGTAAAGGAGATCGTTGAGGTTGCGCCGGCCCATTGCCCAGGTACGTTGAATTAATTGATTAGTCTAGCTTATAGAGCAATTAAGTATTCATTAGCTAGTCAGCCAGGCGCCAGGGGGCAAAAATAGGGGCTATGAAAAAGCTCAAACCACCCACTTCCGCGCTTTCAGACACCGGGCGCCGTGAATTCCTGAACGCGCTGGGCGCGGGCGCGGCCGTGCTTGGCACCTTATCGGCGACGGGCAAGGCGCTGGCCGCCGCGCCCGCGCAAGCGGCGCCGCGGGACGCCGACAATTTCTATGCCAGCAGCCAGGTGCGCCCGCAGGCGGTGCGTTTCAGAAACCAGTTCCAGATGGAGGTGGCGGGCAAGCTCTATGTGCCGCAGGCGCCGGACCGCGATGCCAGGGGCGCGGCGCTGGTGGTCGGCCATCCGATGGGCGCCGTCAAGGAGCAGAGCGCGAACCTCTACGCCACCAAGATGGCCGAGCGCGGCTTCGTGACGCTCGCCATCGATTTGCCATGTTGGGGGGAAAGCGAAGGGCCTCGCAACCGGGTGCTGCCCGACATGTACGCCGAGGCGTTCAGCGCGGCGGTCGACTTCCTGGGCACGCAGCCCATGATAGACCGCGATCGCATCGGCGCCATCGGCATTTGCGGCAGCGGCAGCTTCGTCATCAGCGCGGCCAAGATCGACCCGCGCATGAAGGCTATCGCCACCGTCAGTATGTACGACATGGGCGCGGCCAATCGCCATGCGCTGAACCGGGCGCAGACTCTGGAACAGCGCAAGGCTGTCATCGCCGAGGCGGCGTGGCAGCGTTACGCCGAGTTCGCCGGCGGCCCGCTCAGATACACCAGCGGGACGGTGCATGAACTGACCGCCCGCTCATCGGATATCGAGCGTGAGTTCTACGAGTTCTATCGGACGCCGCGCGGCGCGTTTACGCCTGCCGGGGTCTCCGCCCAGACCACCACGCATCCGACCCTGACGAGCAACGTCAAGTTCATGAATTTCTATCCGTTCAATGACATCGAGACGATTTCGCCGCGTCCGCTCTTGTTCATTTCCGGGGACCGGGCCCACTCCAGGGAGTTCAGCGTGGACGCCTACAACCGGGCCGCCGAGCCGAAGGAACTGGTCTGGGTGTCAGGCGCGGGCCACGTGGATCTGTACGACCGCGTGGGTCTGATCCCGTGGGACAAGCTGACCGCATTCTTCCGAAAGAACCTGGCCGCCGCGGCGTGAAGCCCAGCGCGCCAAACTCGAAAAAAACAGGAATCCCATGGCCAGCAATGCACGGGGCGCCGTCAAGGACCGCCTTGAACACGACAACGAAGCGCCGCAAGCGCGGCCTTCCTGGGGAGCGGTCTACGCTTTGGCGGTGTGCGCCTTCGCGCTGATCGCCTCGGAGTTCATGCCCGTCAGCCTGCTCACGCCCATCGCGAGCGACCTGCGCATTACCGAGGGCATGGCGGGGCAGGGGATCGCCATCTCGGGCGTTTTCGCCGTGCTGACCAGCCTTTTCATTTCCTCGTTGGCGGGCGGTCTGGACCGCAAGCCGCTGCTTCTCGCGCTGACGGTGGCGATGGGCGCGTCCGGCGCCATCGTCGCGCTGGCGCCAAACTACGTCACCTACATGCTGGGCCGGGCGCTCATCGGCGTGGTCGTGGGCGGCTTTTGGTCCTTGTCTGCGGCTACGGCCATCCAGCTCGTGCCGCCGCGCCAGGTGCCTCGGGCGCTGGCGATCGTCAACGGCGGCAACGCGCTGGCGACCGTGGTGGCGGCGCCGCTGGGCGCCTACCTCGGCGCGGTCGTGGGCTGGCGCGGCGCGTTTCTGGGCCTGGTGCCGATTGCGCTGATCGCGTTGGCCTGGCAATGGATCACCTTGCCATCCTTGCCTGCCGCCGCCCGCTCCCCCGCGGGCGGCCATGTGTTCAAGACATTCCGGTTGCTCAAGCGCCGGGGAGTCGCCGTGGGCATGTTGGCCGGCAGCCTGTTGTTCATGGGGCAATTCTCGTTGTTTACCTATGTGCGTCCGTTCCTGGAGACGGTCGCCGGGGTGCATGGCGCCCAGATTTCGTTCATTCTGCTGGCCATCGGCGCGGCGGGTTTCGTTGGCACGGTGTTCATCGGCCGGGTGTTGCAATGGCGCTTCTATCCGACGCTGATCGGGATTCCGCTATTGATGGCCGCGACGGCCTTGGCCCTGGTTGCGCTGGGCGGCTGGAGCGCCGCCGTCGTCGCATTGCTGGCGCTCTGGGGATTGGCCGGGACCTCCGCGCCCGTCGGCTGGTGGGCCTGGATTGCCAGGGCTTTTCCCCACGACGCCGAGGCAGGCGGCGGCCTGTTCGTTGCGGTGGTGCAGCTGTCGATCGCGCTGGGGTCCACCGTGGGCGGCCTGGTGTTCGATCGCAGCGGCCACCAGAGCACTTTCGTGATGAGCGCCGCGCTGCTGGCCGCTTCTTCCGTCCTGGCCGCGAGAACTCGGCGGGCCTGCGCGGTGGCGTCCGCATGAGGCTCGGTGACCGCACTATCATATGGATTGCGATCCTCACCCTGTGCACGGGTGGCCAGCGCGCCTGTCCCCATCGTTCAAAGGAATTCCCATGACCACCAAAGCCTACGGAGCCCTAAAGGCCGAACGTCCTCTTGAGTCCATGGATATCACGCGCCGCGCCCCTGGCTCGCATGACGTGCAGATCGACATCGCCTACTGCGGCGTCTGCCATTCCGACTTGCACCAGGTGCGCTCGGAATGGGCCGGCACCCTGTATCCCTGCGTGCCGGGCCACGAGATCGTGGGCCGCGTGTCCGCGGTCGGCGCTCATGTATCGGGCTTCAAGGCGGGGGACCTGGTCGGCATAGGCTGCATCGTCGACAGTTGCCAGCATTGCGCCGACTGCGAGGCGGGACTGGAGAATTACTGCGACCACATGGTCGGCACCTATAACGGCCCGACGCCGGATGCGCCGGGACACACCCTGGGCGGCTATTCGCAGCGCATCGTCGTGCACGAACGCTACGTGCTGCGCATCCGCCATCCCGAGGCCCGGTTGGCGGCAGTGGCGCCGTTGCTTTGCGCGGGAATCACCACTTATTCGCCGCTGCGGCATTGGAAAATCGGGCCGGCCCACAGGGTGGGCATCGTCGGCATCGGCGGACTGGGCCACATGGGCATCAAGCTCGCGCACGCCATGGGCGCGCATGTGGTGGCGTTCACCACTTCGGAATCCAAGCGCGAGGCGGCCAGGGCCCTGGGAGCGGACGAGGTGGTGGTGTCGCGCCATCCGGACGAGATGGCGGCGCACGCGCAGAGCCTGGACTTCATCCTCAACACGGTGGCCGCGCCGCACGACCTGAACGCCTTCTTCGCGCTGCTCAAGCGCGACGGCACGATGACGCTGGTGGGCGCTCCGGCCACGCCGCACGCCGCGCCCGACGTGTTCGCCCTGATCATGAAGCGCCGAGGCCTGGCGGGGTCGATGATAGGCGGCATACCTGAAACGCAGGAGATGCTGGATTTCTGCGCCAAGCACGACGTCGTCGCGGATATCGAGATGATCCGCGCCGATGAGATCGATGAGGCCTACGAGCGCATGCTCAAGGGCGACGTGAAGTATCGCTTCGTCATCGATATCGCCAGCCTGGACGAGGCTCCGCGGGGCTAGGCGGGGCCGGCCGCCTCAGGCGCGCCGCCGCAGGCTCTGGCTGGGGCTCTCGCCGTACCGCGCCTTGTAGCCGGCGCTGAACCGGCCCATGTGCGCGAAGCCCCAGCGCAAGGCCACGCTCGCGATATTGTGGGTTTCGCCGGACAGCAGTTCGGCGCGTGCGCGCTCCATGCGCAGGTCGCGCAGGTACAGCATGGGGCTGATGCCCAGGAATTCCTTGAATCCCGCGTACAGGCTGCGCACGCTGACGCCGGCGATGCGCGCGAGCTGCTCGGCGCTGACGGGCTCGTGCGCATGGGCCTTCAGGTAATCCTGGACGCTGCGCACGTGGCGCGGCAGCACCGCGCCACGGCGCCCGGGCGGCACGCCCGTGTAGTTGTGCGGATGGGCGGCCAGCAGCGTGGCCGCGACCAGCTGCTCCATCTGGTGGACGATGAGCTTGTGCGCGGCCAGGTCCGCGTGCCGCGACGAACAGTCCAGCAGATAGCTCATCAGGCAATGCCAGGCCGGGCATTCGCGCCAGCGGAAGCCCAGCTGGAAGCGCAACGGGCGGTCCAGCGCGCAGCCCAGGTGGCCGACCAGCGCGCGCTCCAGCAGCGAGCGGCTCACGCGCAGCATGAACTGATCGCTGTCGCCGCTCCAGCGCATGGCCAGGTCGTCGTCGGGGCTGACCACCGAGGCGACCTCGGGCGTCGAGTCCACCAGCTGCGGGCCGCTGCTGATGCGGGCCGAGCCCGACAGCGGCATCTGCACCAGATAGAAGTCTTCGAGCGGGCCAGGGCGGATGTCGACGTTGGCGCCGTAGCGCAGACGGTTCAGCGAGACCTCGCCCAGCGCCTGGTGGTGCATGCGCGCGTCCAGGCGTTGCAGCGGGCCGACCACGCCCAGCTGGTGCGGCCGCATGACGCGGCCGACCATGGATCGCGCTTCGTCCAGGTCGCCCGAGGCGAACAGCTGTTGCGCCGGCAGGCCCAGGACCGCTTCCATTCGCGGCTCGGCAGGCGGCCAGGAAGCGCTGGTGCCGGACTGCGTCGTGTTGGACATGGCTGGGGCTCCTTGCGGGTATTCCGGTCTTCCCCGGCGCGCCGCCAGAGTCCCAGGATGCCAGCGTCAGCGACGGGGTGGCGGCCGCCGGTCGCCGGGGCCTAGAAGGCTTTGATAGTAAAGCTGCGCCGGACCTGGCGGACTGGTGGAAAACCCGTCCCGGGACCGGGGGAGCTATCCATTCCTTGCATTGGCTATCCGCCGAGCGCAGAAAACCGGCGCAAATTTAAGTTGACAACCGGTTTCCATAATTGGAAACTGGTTGTCAATTAACGGACGATCAGGGAGCAGGAGCATGAACCCGACCAAGGAAGAACGGCTGACCGGCGTGATCCTCACGCTCTTTCAGCTGAACGGCGCGCTGCTGGACTGGGGCGACGCCTTCGTCGCGCCCGAGGCGCTGACCAGCGCGCGCTGGCAGATGCTGGGCGCCCTGGCGCTGGCGGCGCAGCCGCTCAGCGCGCCGCAGGTCGCCGCCGCCATGGGCGTGACGCGCCAAGGCGCGCAGAAACAGCTCAACCTCTTGTCCGAGGCGCGGCTGGTCGAGGTCCGTCCCAATCCGCAGAACAAGCGCTCGCCGCTGTACCGGTTGACCCACGACGGACGGCGCATCTATGGCGCCATCGATGCGCGGTGGAGGGAGCGCGCGCGGCAATTGGCCGGCGGCTTCAGCGCCGCGGAGCTGGAGACAGCGGAGAAGGTGCTGGCCGGCCTGCTGGCGGCGCACGTTCCCGCGCAACCGGAGCAAGGCCATGAAACATAGAATCCATGCCGCGGCCGCCATGCTGACGCTGCTGTTCCTGGCGGCATTCTGGATGTCGACGGTCGTGTCCGAACTGTTCCTGTCCGCGTCGGCGGTGGCTCAGGTCAAGATCGCCATTGCCTATGCGCTGTGGGGGTTCCTGCCGGTCATGATGCTGACCGCCGCCAGCGGTTTCCTGATGGGCGGCAAGGGCAGGCATCCGCTGCTGCTGGCCAAGCGCAGACGCATGCCTTTCATCGCGATCAATGGTCTGCTGATTCTTGTGCCGGCGGCGGTGTTCCTGTCGCTGCGCGCGCAGGCCGGGTTGCTGGACAGGGCGTTTTACGGCGTACAGGCGCTGGAGCTGGCGGCGGGCGCCGCCAACCTGGCGCTGATCGGATTGAATATCCGCGACGGCCTCAGGCTGGGCCGCTTGCGGCGGGGCGCGCAGGAACAGGGCCGGTCCTAGCGTCCCGCCCCGCCATGCGGGACGAGAGGCCGGCCGGCCCCGTTGCCTCAGTGCATCTTACCGTAGCGGCCGGCGTTGAAGTCCTGGATCGCTTCGACGATCTCGGCCTGCGTGTTCATCACGAAGGGGCCGTAGCCGACGACCGGCTCGTCGATGGGCTCGCCGCTGAGCACCAGGAACGTCGCGTCGTTGTTGGCTTCGACGGTGATGTCCTCGCCCTCCTGCGAAAACAGCGCCAGCTGCGCGTCGCGAGCGACGGACTCGCCGTTGACCAGCACCGTGCCGCGCAGCACGACCAGCATGCTGTTGCGGCCCGCGGCGATGGGGAAGGTCGCCGACTTGCCGGCCTTCAGCCGCACGTCCCACACGTCCATCGGCGTGAAGGTGCGAGCCGGTCCGGCGTTGCCGGCATAGTTGCCCGCGATCACGCGCAAGGTGCCCGCGTCGTCCGGCAGCGCCACCGCCGGGATGTCCGCGTCGAGGATGCCCTGGTAGCCGGCCGGCGCCATCTTGTCCTTGGCGGGCAGGTTGACCCACAGCTGCACCATTTCCAGGTCTCCGCCCTTGCGGGTGAATTCGTGGGAATGGAATTCCTCGTGCAGGATGCCCGAGGCCGCCGTCATCCATTGCACGTCGCCGGGCCCGATGACGCCGCCGTTGCCGGTGGAGTCGCGGTGCTCGACTTCGCCGCTGTAGACGATGGTCACGGTCTCGAAGCCGCGGTGCGGATGCTGGCCGACGCCGCGCGGGTGGTCGGCGGGCTCGAAGCGGGCCGGGCCGGCGTAGTCCAGCAGCAGGAACGGGCTGGTGTTCTTGCCTTTGTCGTTATACGAAAACATCGAGCGCACCGGAAAGCCGTCGCCCACCCAGTGGGGACGGGGGCTGGCGTGCAAACCGAGGATCTTCTTCATGGTCGTATTTCCTGTTGCGCGGCCCCTGCGGGGCCGTTCGTCATGACTATGAAGATAAGGGCGCAACGCCCGCGGCGGTAGTCCCTGCTGCTGATAAGCACTGTTCTACCTATCGGACGGTGGAGGGCGGGCGGCGGGGCCGCGCCGCCTCGCGTATCCTGTCGCCATGCGTACCACTGCGGACCCGGCCCGGGCAGGGCAAAACGACCAGGTGCGAGGCTTTGCCCCGGTGGCGGCGCCCGACGCCCGCGTCCTGGTGCTGGGCTCCATGCCCGGCGTGGCCTCGCTCCGGCAGGCCCGCTATTACGCGCACCCGCGCAACGCCTTCTGGCCCATCGCGGCCGCCGTGCACGGCTTCGATCCCGCGCTGGACTACCCCGATCGCCTGCGGGCGCTGCAGGCGGCGGGCGTTGCCCTCTGGGACGTGCTGCAAGCCTGCGAGCGCCCCGGCAGCCTGGATGCCGACATCCGCGGCGACACCCTGGTCGCCAACGATTTCGCCGCATTCCTGGAACGCCATCCGGCCATCGTCCGCGTGTGCTTCAACGGCGGCAAGGCCGCTTCCCTCTACCGGCGCCACGTGCTGCCCGGCCTCGCCGCCAGCCTGGAATACGTCGACCTGCCGTCGACCAGCCCCGCGCACGCGGCGGTTTCGTTCGAGCAGAAGCTGGCCGCCTGGAGCCGGGCGCTCACGCTGCGGGACTGAGGGCCGGCGGCCGCCAAGGAGGGGAAAACCCGGATAATCCGTCCCCGGTTGATGCAAATCAAGTGTCTATATAACTCCAGGTGATAAGTTAATTCCTGTAACACCTATGTCGCTTGGAGACCGTTTTATGCATACCCCCGCCAGCCCCCCGGAAACGCCTTTGCCGGGTAAACGTGGCTTCCTGAAAGGACTGCTTGGGCTGGGGGCCGCGGCCACCGTCATTCCCATCCGTGCCGAGGCCGCCGGCCTCAACGGCCAGCCGCCGCGCCGCCCCGGCATGGCGGGCAAGCGCTACGGCATGGTGGTCGACATGCGCAAATGTATCGGCTGCCAATCCTGTACGGTCAGCTGTTCCATGGAGAACCTGCCCCCGATCGGGCAGTTCCGCACTACCGTCCTGCAATACGAAGTCGCGCCCGACACCGGCGGCCCGGCCTCCATGGTGATGCTGCCGCGCCTGTGCAACCACTGCGACAACCCGCCCTGCGTGCCGGTCTGCCCGGTGCAGGCCACCTTCCAGCGCGAGGACGGCATCGTGCTGGTGGACAACGAACGCTGCGTCGGCTGCGCGTATTGCGTGCAGGCCTGTCCCTACGACGCCCGCTTCATCAACCACGAAACCCAGACCGCGGACAAGTGCACGTTCTGCGAGCACCGGCTGGAGGCGGGCCTGCTGCCGGCCTGCGTGGAAAGCTGCGTTGGCGGCGCGCGCGTCATCGGCGACCTGAACGACCCCGACAGCGCCATCTCCCAGTTGCTGGCCGAGCACAAGGCCGACATCAAGGTGCTCAAGCCCGAAATGAAGACCGATCCCCACGTCTATTACATCGGCCTGCCGGATGCGTTCGTCCACCAGGTCGACGGCCAGGCCGGCGTGAGGCTGGCCGGCGCGCACTAAGCCATCGAAGGGGATATCCATGCAGATTTCGGAATTGCTCACGCCGGTCTATGACGCCGCCTGGCTGCCTTGGGCCGTGCAGTACTTCTTTCTCATCGGCATCAGCGCCACCACGGCGCTGACCGCCGCGTTCGCGGCCTTCGGGCGCGCGGGTTCGTCCGCGCGCCGGCTGTTGCCTTGCGCCGTGGCCGTGCTCGCGGTCAGCGCCATCGCCGCGCCGGTCTCGCTCCTGGCCGACCTGCACCAGCCCGGGCGCTTCTGGCATTTCTATGCGCACTTCACGCCCTGGTCGTGGATGTCGCTGGGCGCTGTGCTGCTGCCGGTGTTCGTGACCCTGGCCTTGTTGTTCTGCGCCGTCTGGTGGTGGGGCCGCGTCGGCCTGATGCGCCTGGTCGCGGCGGCGCTGGCTGTTTCGGCGCTGTCCATCCTGGTCTACACCGGCGCCGAGGTCATGGTGCTGCGCTCGCGTCCGCTGTGGCACACGCCGTTCCTGCCGTTGAACTTCGCGCTGACGGCCTGGCTGGCCGCGCTCGGCGGCATGTTCCTGGTGGGCCGTTGGCTGCCCGGCGGCATGCGGGCGGTGCCGGTGGAGTTGCTGCGCCGCCTGAGCCTGGGCGCGGTGGTCTTGATGGCGTTGGGCGCCGGCGCCTGGGCCCTGTTGGGGATGCTGGGCATGGACCCGTCCTTCAACGCGGCCCTGCGCCTCTTCGCGGAATTCCCGATCTGGCGCGTCAGCCTGGCGGGCGCGGTCATCACGGGCTTCTGCATCATCGGGCTGCTGCAGCGTCCGGCGCGGGCGCTGGCCGCGCCGCTGCCGTCGGCCGCGCTGGCGCTGACCATGCTGGCCGCCGCCTGGATCTTCCGCTGGGTCGTGTTCATGAGCGTGCAGGGCGTGCCCAAGTACGGCGCCGGCCTCTACCTGTACGACATGCCGTGGGGCAGCGACGGCCTGCTCGGCATGGTGGGCGTGCTGGGCCTGTGCGTGGCGCTGGTCGCCGCCGTGACCTACGCCCTGGAGCGGTTTCCCGCGAGCGCGCGGAGCGTGGCGGCCTGAGGCCGCCGCAAGAAGCAAACGAATTCGGAAGAGAACCTAATGGACAAGCAGCACAAAGACGATAAGCCCGGCGCGCCGGGCGAGGACGCGCCGGACCTGCCGCGCGATGAGGCGCGGCGCAAGCTGATGGTGCGCGGCGGCCTGGTGGCCGGCGGCATGGCGGCTTTCGCGGCCGGTTATGGCGAAACCGCGGTGCGCGCGGTCAAGGGCCTGGCGCAGGGCACGGCCGGCGTGCCGACCGCGCACGCCGTGCGCGGCAATTCGCTGACCCCGGAATTCCGCATCGATCCCCTGACCGGCGTGCTCAGCGCGCAGCCGGGCCAGACCGTCAGCCCGTCGAGCTGCCTGGGCTGCTGGACCCAGTGCGGCGTGCGGCTGCGCGTGGACACGAAGGAAAACCGCATCCTGCGAGTGGCGGGCAACCCTTATCATCCCCTGGCCACGACCCGGCCGGCCGCGATGGACCTGCCGGTGCGCGACGTCTATGCGCAGCTGGGCGGCGACAATGGCCTGGAAGGGCGCGCCACGTCGTGCGCCCGGGGTTCGTCCATGCTGGAGCAGATGCACAGCCCGTTCCGCGTGCTGCAGCCGTTGAAGCGGGTGGGCGGGCGCGGCGAAGGCAAGTGGCAGACGATCTCCTTTGAACAGCTGGTGCAGGAAGTCTGCGAAGGCGGCGACCTGTTCGGCGAAGGCCATGTGGAAGGGCTGCGCGCGCTGTTCGATCGCGAAACTCCGCTGGACCCGCAGAATCCGGAGTATGGCGCCAAGGTCAACCAGTTTTTGTTCACCGAATCCGCCAACGAAGGCCGGACGCCGCTGATCCAGCGCTTTGCCGGGCAGTCGTTCGGCACGGTCAACGTCAGCAACCACGGCTCCTATTGCGGCCAGAGCTTCCGCGTGGGCACGGGCGCCGCCTTCGGCGACTTGAAGGGCATGCCGCACGGCAAGCCCGACTGGGACAATGCGCGCTTCGGCCTGTTCATCGGCACCTCGCCGGCGCAGTCCGGCAACCCGTTCCAGCGCCAGGCCCGCCAACTGGCCGAGGCCCGCGTGCGGCCCGAGGAAAACGGCTTTTCCTACGTGGTCGTCTCGCCCGTGCTGCCCGCGTCCTCCAGCCTGTCGGCCGGATCGGGCAACGAGTGGCTGCCGGTCAACCCCGCCAGCGATCTGTCGCTGGTCATGGGCCTGCTTCGCTGGATCCTGGATAACGAGCGCTTCGATGCCCGCATGCTGTCGCAGGCCGGCCCGGCCGCGATGCAGGCGGCCGGCGAGACGGCCTGGACCAACGCCACCCATCTCGTCATAGCCGAAGCGGGCCATCCGCGCCACGGCAGTTTCCTGCGCGGCGCGGACCTGGGCTGGCCGCGTCCGGCGGACGCCGGTGAGAAATGGGAAGATGTCTACGTCGTGCGCCAGGAAGACGGCACGCTGGCCCCGCACACTTCCGCCAGCCCCGCCACGCTCTTCGTTGACGAGGCCGTGGCCGCGCCCGGCATGGATGGCGCGCCGCAGTCGCTGCGCGTGCGTTCTTCGCTGTCGCTGCTGCGCGAAGAAGCCCGGCGCAAAACCCTGGACGAATACGCCGAGCTTTGCGGCGTGCCCGCCGACAAGATTGCATCGTTGGCGGAACGCTTCACCAGCCACGGCAAGCGCGCCGTGGCCGACTCGCATGGCGGCACGATGAGCGGCGCGGGCTTCTACACCACCTACGCCATCGCCATGCTGAACACGCTGGTGGGCAACCTCAACGTGGAAGGCGGCCTGTTGCTGGACGCCGGTCCGTTCCCGCCGTACGGTCCGGGGCCGCGCTACAACATCGCCGGCTTCGCCAATCGCGCCACGCCCAAGGGCGTGTCCCTGTCGCGCAACCGCTTTCCCTACGAGAAGTCCAGCGAGTTCAAGCGCAAGAAGGCCGCCGGCCAGCCCGTCTATCCGGCGGACGCGCCCTGGTACCCGGCCACCGGCGGGCTCAGCTCCGAGATGCTGGCCTCCGCGCTGGCGGGCTATCCATATCGCGCCAAGGTCTGGTTCAACCACATGAGCAACCCGGTGTACGGCATCGCCGGCTTCAAGAACGTCGCGTTCGACAAGCTGAAAGATCCGCGCGTGCTGCCGCTGTCGGTGTCGATCAACGCGTTCATCAATGAGACCAACGCGCTGGCCGACTACATCGTGCCGGACACCGTGACCTACGAAAGCTGGGGCGTGTCGGCGCCGTGGGCCGACGTGCTGGTGAAGGCGTCCACCGTGCGCTGGCCCGCCGTGCAGCCGCGCGTGGCGCGCACCGCGACGGGCGAGCCGGTCTGCCTGGAAACCTTCCTGATCGCCTGCGCCAAGCGGCTGGGCATGCCGGGCTTCGGCGCCGGCGCCATCTCGGACAAGGACGGCGCCAAGTATGCGCTGGACACGCCCGAGGATTTCTTCCTGCGCGGCATGGCCAATATCGCGTTCGCGGCCGGCAAGCCGGTGCCCGAGGCCAGCGACGACGACATGGCGCTGACCGGCGTGGACCGCTATGGCGACCTGCTGCGGCAGAAGCTCAAGCCCGGCGAATGGCGCCAGGTGGCGATGCTGATGAGCCGCGGCGGCCGCTTCGACAAGATGGAGGATGCCTGGGCCGGAGAAGGCGAGAAGCGCCGCCTGCGCATGGCCTACGCCAAGCCCTTGCAGATCTGGAGCGAGGAACTGGCGGGCTATCGCCACTCCATGACCGGCGAGCGCTACAGCGGCTGCCCGACCTGGTATCCGCCGCGCCTGGCCGATGGCCGCGACGTGCGCGCCGAGTACGGCAAGCAGGACTACCCGTTCCTGCTCAGCGCGTTCAAGTCCAATCTGATGAGCTCCATGTCGATCGGCGTGAACCGCCTGCGCCAGGTGCATCCGCACAACCCGGTGTCGATCAACCGCCAGGATGCCGAGCGGCTGGGCATACGCAACGGCGACGCGGTGCGCATCGTGACGCCGGGCGGCGCGGTGACGGGGCTGGCGCTGCTGCGCGACGGCATCCAGCCGGGCGCGGTCGGCATCGAGCACGGCTATGGGCATACCGAGCTGGGCGCGCGCGCCCACGTCGTGGACGGCAAGCCCATGCCGCACGACCCGGCGCTGTCGGCGGGCGTCAACCTGAACGACCTGGGCTTTGGCGACGCTACGCGCGGCGAGCACGCCAACGTGTGGATCGACTGGGTGTCGGGCGCGGCCGTGCGCCAGGGCCTGCCGGCGCGCATCGAGCGCGCCTGAGGCCCTAGCGCACCACCGTATCGGCCACCAGTTCCAGCCCGTCGGACTGGATGCCGATGCCGGTCAGCGTGCCGCCCAGGTCTCCCGGCCGGGCGGCCGCCGTGCCCGAGCGGCTGATGCGGATCTCCACCCGCATCTTGCCGCCGGCGCGCGACAGGGTCGCATCGGGCGACATCGCGCTGCTGTCGTCCAGCACGAAGTCCCGGGGCAGGTCGCCCACCCGCATCTGCAGGATGGCCAGCGGCATGCGCGAACCGCTCTCCGGTCGCGCCAGAATGAACACGGTGTCGGTGGCCTGGACCTGGCCGCGCAGCGCATCGGCGATGCGGGCCCGGCCGCTGATGCGGGCGGCGGACGCCGCGCCGGCTGTCGAATTTCCCGCCGGGTTTGCCGCCGGGTTTGCCACCGAATCGTTCCCCGGATTTGCCGCTGCGTTTGCCATTGCGTTGGCTGTTGAATTCGCCGCGGCATTGGCCGCGCCAGGCGCGACTGGCGCAGCCGCGGCCGGTGCCGACCCGGCGGCCATCGCGCGCGCCTGGGCGATATTCGACTGGATCTGCCTGGCCGCCTCCGAGTCCGGCGGCAACTGGGCCTGCAACCGTTCCCAATGCGCCAGGGCCTCGGCCGCGTCGCCGCGGCGCAAGGCCATCATGCCCGCGAGCGCCAGCGCCTTGGGCTGGTCCGGCTGGGCGGCCAGCGCCTGCGCCACCGCGCCGATGGAGGCCGCGTCCGGCGTGCCCTGGCTGGCGGACAGCAGCGCGTCGGCCAGGTCGGCCAGCACCGCGGGCTGGCCGGGCACCAGCCGCAGCACCTGCTGGTAGGCGGCCACCGCGTCGGTGTAACGCCCCAGGGTTTCATAGGAGCGCGCCAGCATGTACCAGCCGTCGGCATCGTCCGGCGCGGCCCGCAGGCGCTGGGCCAGCGCGTTGATCGCGAGCGTCATGTCGTCGTCCGACGCGCCCGCGTGCGGTTCGGCGGACAGGGCGGCGGCGGCGCTGGCCGCGTCGGCCGCCGCGCGCGGGTTGCCCAGTTGCCCATAAAGCAGCACGGCGGCGACCGGGATCAGCACGCTCAACAGGCAGGCGGCCGCCACGCCGGCGCGTTGCCCGGCCCAGGGCGCGGCGCGCTCGCGGCGCAGGTCCAGGTCCTGCAGCAGGTCGCGTTGCAGCTCCTCTTCGGCGCGCGCGCGCTCGGCGGCGCTGAGGCTGCCGTTCTTCAGGTCGCGTTGCAGCTGCTCGCGCTGCGCCAGGTAGAAGGCGCGCACATTGGCGCTGGCGGCCGGCTCGGCCGAGGGCGCGCGGCGCAGCAGCGGCGGGATCAGGCAGAGCAGGGTCGCCAGCAGCAACGCCAGTACGACGAGCCAGAGCGCGGTCATGAGCCGGTATCCAGGAAGCGGGCGGCGCGCTCGCGCTCGTCCGCGGTCAGCGGGGCGCGGGCGCCGGCGCGGCGGCGCAGCGTGCGCAGCAGCACGGCGAAGCCCAGCGCCAGCAGGGCGAATGGGCCCAGCCACAGCAGCCAGGTGATGGGCTTGAAGGGCGGGTCGTAGCGCACGAAATCGCCGTAGCGATCCTCGAAGAAGCGCATGATCTGCGCGTCGGTGCGGCCTTCGGCGAGCTGGCCGCGGATCAGGTTGCGCATGTCCTGCGCCAGGGGCGCGTTGGATTCGGCCAGGGTCTGGTTCTGGCAGACCAGGCAGCGCAGGCCGTGCGCCAGCTTGTCGGCGCGCTGTTCCTGGGCCGCGGACAGCGCCGGCGCGGCGGGCGCCTGGGCCGGCGCGGGCGCCGGACCCAGCAGGGCCAGCGCCAGCGCGAGCGCCGGGAGCAGGGAGGCAGGCCGCGTCATCTCAGGGCCTCGATCGCGGGCAGCATGCGGTTGCGCCAGATTTCCGGCGTGATCAGGCCCAGCTGCTTGTAGCGGATGCGGCCGTCCTTATCGATCACGAAGGTTTCGGGCACGCCGTAGACGCCGTATTCGATACCGACGCGGCCGTCGGCGTCGCTGGCCGAGGCGATGTAGGGATTGCCGTTGCGCGCCAGCCAGGCCGCGGCGTCTTCCGGCTTGTCCTTGTAGTTCAGGCCGTACAGCGGAATGCCGTGGCGCTGGGAAACCTCGCGCAGCACCGGCAGTTCGTCGCGGCACGGCCCGCACCAGGAGGCCCAGACGTTCAGCAGCCAGACCTGGCCCCGCATGGCCTGCACCTCCAGCTTCTGGCCGGGCGCCAGCAGCACCGGCAGGCCGATGGCGGGGGCGGGCTTGTCTATCATGGCGGACGGCACCGCGCGCGGGTCGCGCGACAGGCCCATCGCGAGGAACACGGCCATCGCCAGGAACGCGGCGAGCGGCAGCAGGTAGCGCAGCATCAGGCGCCCTCCCGCGTGGGCCGGGCATGGGGCGCGACGGCGTCGCGCGTGCGCGCCTGGGCTTCCAGCGCGCGGCGGTAGCGCTTGTCGCCGGCCGCCAGCAGGCCGCCCAGCGCCATCAGGATGCAGCCCGACCAGATCCAGGTCATGAAGGGCTTGACCTGGAGGCGCACCGTCCAGGCGTTGGCGCCCACCGGCTCGCCCAGCGCCACGAACAGGTCGCGGGTGAAGCCGCTGTCGATGTCCGCCTGGCTCAAGGCCATGTCCTGCACGGTGTAGAGGCGTTTTTCCGGATACAGGGTGACGACCGGCTTGCCATTGCGCGTGACGGGGAAGACAGCGCGCTGCGCGCTGTAGTTGGGGCCGGCGGCCGGCCCCACGCTGGCGAACGTGAACTGGTAGCCGCCGGCCTCGCGCGTCTCGCCCAGTTCCAGCCTCAATTCCTGTTTGACCTCGTAGCCGTTGGCCAGCGTGACGCCCGCGATGAAGATGCCGATGCCGGCATGCGCCAGCAGCATGCCGTACCAGGCGCGCGGCTGGCGGCCCAGGCGGCGCAGCCAGTGGCCGTCGCCGTCGGTCAGGCGCTGCCAGGCGTGGCTGGCGGCGCTTGCCACCGACCAGGCGGCCAGCCACAGGCCCAGGATGACCATGGGCGAACCCAGGCGCGCCGGGCCGGGCATGGCCAGCGGCAGCAGCACCGCCGTGGCCACGCTGATCGCGAAGGCGATGCGCAGGCGGCGGGCCAGGTCCGGCAGTTCGGCCTGCTTCCAGCGCGCCACCGGCCCCACGCCCATCAGGAAGATGGCGGGCGTCATGAGCGGCACGAACACGGCTTCGAAGTAGGGCGGGCCGATGGAGATCTTGCCCCACTCCAGCACGTCCAGCACCACCGGATACAGCGTGCCCAGCAGCACCGAGCCGGCCGCCACCGTCAGCACCACGTTGTTGGACAGCAGCAGGGACTCGCGCGACAGCAGCGAGAAGCCGCCGCCCAGGCCCACCTTGGGCGCGCGCCAGGCGTACAGGGCCAGCGATCCGCCCACGATCACCATCATGAAGGCCAGTATGTACAGCCCGCGGCCCGGGTCCACGGCGAAGGCGTGCACCGAGGTCAGCACGCCGGAGCGCACCAGGAAGGTTCCGAGGATGCTGAGCGAGAAGGCGCAGATGGCCAGCAGCACGGTCCAGCTGCGGAAGGCGCCGCGCCGCTCGGTCACGATGAGCGAATGGATCAGCGCCGTGCCCGCCAGCCAGGGCATGAACGAGGCGTTCTCCACGGGGTCCCAGAACCACCAGCCGCCCCAGCCCAGCACGTAGTACGCCCAGGCGCTGCCCAGCAGGATGCCGATGGTCAGGAAGGTCCAGGCGGCCAGCGTCCACGGCCGGACCCAGCGCGCCCACATCGCGTCCAGCTCGCCGGAAAGCAGGGCCGCGATGGCGAAGGCGAACGCCACGGAAAAGCCCACGTAGCCCATGTACAGCATGGGCGGATGCACGATCATGCCGGGATCCTGCAACAGCGGATTCAGGTCGCGCCCGGCCATGGCCGGCGGCATCAGGCGCTCGAAGGGATTGGACAGGAACAGCAGGAACAGCAGGAAGCCCACGCTGATCCAGCCCATCACCGCCAGCACCCGCCCGACGAAGGGCAGCGGCAGCTGCCGGCTGCACAGCGCCACGGCCAGGCTCCAGGCGGTCAGCAGGTACAGCCACAGCAGCAGCGATCCCTCGTGCCCGCCCCAGACCGCGGCGAAGCGGTAGCCGGCGGGCAGGTCGGCGTGCGAATTGGCCGCCACGTAGAGCACCGAGAAATCGTTGTCCACGAATGCCCAGGCCAGGCAGAAGAAGGCCACGGTGGTCAGGCCGAATTGCCCCACGGCGGCGGGGCGCGCCACCCGCAAGCCCGCCTGCCAGCCGGTGGCCGCGCCGACCAGGGGGAGAATGCCCTGCGCCAGCGCCACCAGCAGCGCCAGGATGAGGCTGAACAGGCCGATCTCCGGAATCATCGCGCCTCCGCCCGCATGGCCTGGGCCGGCGCGGCGCCCGCGTCCGCCGCGCCGGCGCGCTTGAGCGCGTCGGCGGCTTCGGGCGGCATGTAGTTCTCGTCGTGCTTGGCCAGCACCTCGGTGGCGCGGAACACGCCGTCGGGCCCGAGCTTGCCCGCCACCACCACGCCCTTGCCCTCGCGGAACAGGTCGGGCAGCAGGCCCTGGTAGCTCACCGGCACGGTGTGGGCGGTGTCCGTCACCACGAAGCGCAGGGTCAAGCCGTCGGCCTCGCGGCGCAGCGACCCCTGCTCGACCAGGCCGCCGACGCGGAAGCTGCCGCTGGCCGGCGCTTCCTTGGCCATCACCTGCGTCGGGCTGAAGAAGAACACCAGGTTGGATTGCAGGGCGTTGAGCACCAGTGCGGCGGCCAGGGCCAGCAGCCCCAGGCCGCCCGCGATGGCCAGGGCGCGGCGCTTGCGCGGGCTCATGGCCGGGCTCCGTCGGCGCGGGCGGGGCGGGCGTCCGGCGCCGCCCGGCGGGCGCGGGCGCGCCGCCACAGCACGAAGGCTTCCAGCCCGATCAGCGCCAGGGTCACGCCATAGGCGCCCAGCAGGTAGGGGCCGTGGCCCTGCATCGAGAACAGCGCGTCCCAGCTCATCGCTCCTCCCGGGAAGCGCGCGCGGGGCGCGCGGCGGCCGGTTCGCGGTCGGCGATGATGCCGCGCACCCGCGCCAGCGCCGCGGCCGCGCTGTAGAGCCAGAAGGCCGCCACCATGAGCAGCATCGCCGTCACCATGATGTTCGCCATGCTGGGCGCCGAGGTCAGGTTGATGGAGGCTCCCTGGTGCAGGGTGTTCCACCACTGCACCGAGAAATAGATGATGGGCACGTTGATCACGCCGGCCAGCAGCAGGATGGCGCCGCCGCGGTCCGCCCGCTGCGTGTCGTCCGAGGCGGACTGCAAGGCCATGAATCCCAGGTACAGGAAGAGCAGGATCAGTTCGGAGGTCAGCCGCGCGTCCCACACCCACCAGGTGCCCCAGGTCGGTTTGCCCCACAGCGCGCCGGTCCATAGCGTCAGGAAGGTGAACAGCGCGCCGGTGGGCGCCAGCGCCCGCATCATCATGAACGACAGGCGGGTGTGGAAGATCAGCCCCAGCGCCGCGTACAGCGCCATGACCAGGTAAAGGAACATGGACATCCAGGCCGCCGCCACGTGGATGAAGAGAATGCGGTAGACCTCGCCTTGCTGGCTGTCGGTGGGCGCCACGGCCAGGCCCACGTACAGCCCCGCGCAGGCCAGCAGCGCGGCGGCCAGCGCCAGCCAGGGGATGAGGCGGCCGGCCAGCGGGTAGAACAGCGCCGGCGAAGCGTAGCGCAGCCAGCCCGCGCCGGAGAGGGCGGAGGGGGAGGCGTCCAGGGCGGGGTGCTTGTGCATGGCGTCTTGGTTTCCGGGGCCTTCAGTCCAGCGCCACGCGCAGCGCCGCAGAGGCGCTCCAGGGGCACAACAGGATCGCCAGGCACAGGCAGGCGCCCAGCAGCGACAGCTGCGGCCCGGCGCCCAGGCCCGCATGCGTGGCCGAGACCGCGCCCGCGCCGAAGATCAGCACCGGCACGTACAGGGGCAGCACCAGCAGCGGCAGCAGGGCGCCGCCGCGCAGGCCCAGCGTAAGCGCCGCGCCCAGCCCGCCCACCAGGGCCAGCGTGGGAGTGCCCAGCAGCAGGGACAGGACGAGGATGCCGATGGCGTCCGGCGGCAGGCCGAATTGCAGCGCCAGCACGGGGCTGGCCAGGATCAGCGGCAGGCAGCTGCTGAACCAGTGCGCGGCCAGCTTCGCGCCCACCAGCAGCGGCAAGGGGTGCGGCGACACCAGCAACTGTTCCAGCGCGCCGTTGTCGTAGTCCTGCGCGAAAGGGCGGTTCAGCGTCAGCAGGACGCCCAGCAGGGCGCAAACCCACAGGACGCCCGGTCCGATGGCAAGCAGCAGCGCCGGGTCGGGGCCCACGGCCAGCGGGAACATCGTGCCCGCCACGACGAAAAACAGGGTGGCGCCCAGCGTGTCCGCCGGCCGTCTCCAGGCCAGCCGGACCTCACGTAACGCCAACTGCGACAGCGTAGCCAGCATCCGCGTAGTCGTCCATATCCAGGGTTTGCGTGTGAGCGGCGGCCGTGCCCGGCTCGCGGTGCGAGGCCACCACCGCGGCCCCGCCCGCGGCCAGGTGGGCCTCCAGCGCCGCGCGCAGCTGCTCCAGGCTGACCGCGTCCAGTCCGGCATCGGGCTCGTCCAGCAGCCACAGGGACTTGCCGCCCAGCACGATCGCCGCGAGCGCCAGCCGGCGCGCCTGCCCCTGGGACAGGCGCGAGGCGGGGCTGTCGGCGCAGCCGTCCAGGCGCCAGTCGCGCAGCGTGCCGGCAATGCGCGGCTCGGGCCGCGGCGTGCCGGCGACGTGCAGGGCATAGCGCAGGTTCTCGACGGCGCTCAGCTCGCCGCACAGGCCGTTGCCGTGCGCCAGGAATGCCGCCTGGGCGTGGTAGGCCGAAGGGTTGCGGCGCGTGTCGGCGCCGTGCCAGAGCACGCTGCCCGCCAGCGGCCGCAGCAGGCCGGCCAGCATGCGCAGCAGGCTGGTCTTGCCGCTGCCGTTGGCGCCCCGCACGTGCAGCAACTGACCCGCGTGCAGTTCGAAGCCCACCGGGGCTGGGCCCCGTGGGCCGCCGCGCCGGCTGGTCAGGCCGCGCGCGCAGAGGATGGGCGGCGGCGCGTCAGCGGGCCGCATGCGCGACCTCTTTGCCGGTCCCCGCCGGCTCGGGCGCGAACGAGGTCTGGCCGGGCGGCATGTTGGGCAGCTTGTGGGCGATGCCCTTGTGGCAGTCGATGCAGGTCTTGCTCTTGTCGGCCAGATAGGTGGAGTGCATGTTCTGCGCCCGCACGCTCTGGCGCGTGAAGTCCATGTAGTCGTAGTTGTGGCAATTGCGGCATTCGAGCGAATCGTTGGCCTTGAAGCGGGCCCACTCGTGCTGCGCCAGTTCGAGGCGTTTGTCGACGAACTTCTCGCGCGTGTCGATGGTGCCGAAGATCTTGCCCCACACTTCCTTGGACGCCTGCATCTTGCGCGCGATCTTGTCCGTCCAGTTGTGCGGAACGTGGCAGTCCGAGCACAGCGCCCGCACGCCCGAGCGGTTGGTGAAGTGGATCGTGCCCTTGAGTTCGGCGTACACGTTGTCGCGCATTTCGTGGCAGCCGGTGCAGAACTTCTCGGTGTTGGTGAGCTCCATGGCGGTGTTGAAGGCGCCCCAGAACAGGATGCCGCCGATGAACCCGCCCACCGTCAGGAAACCCAGGCTGAAGTGCACGCTGGGGCGGCGGACGATGTTCCAGTAGCGCTTGATGAGTTTGACCATGGCTGCCTCCGCCCCTTACTTCTTGTCGGACGCCGGAGCGGTCAGGCGCTTGAGGATCACGTCGATGTCCTGGTAGGTGTTGCTCACCAGCGGCTTGGCCTCGGCCTGCGGCACGTGGCACTGCACGCAGAAGTAGCGGCGCGGCGACACCTCGGCCAGCACGTTGCTGTCGCGGTCCATGTAGTGGGTCACGCTCAGGGGCGGCGCCTGGGTTTCCTCGGTGTTGACCCGCGCGTGACAGGCCAGGCAGCGGTTGAAGTTCTTGTCGATCTGGTAGCCGTCGATCTTGTGCGGAATGGTGGGCGGCTGCATCGAATACGTGCGCATCCGCTTGATGTCCTTGTTCTCGATCGGGCTGATGAGCGGCGGATCGGTTTCTTGGGCGATCGGGGTGGGGCCGCGCATCGGATCTTCCACTTCCAGCGGCGGCGCCGCCCAGGCGGCCGAACCGAGGACGGCGCAGAGCGAGAGGGTGAGGGCGCGTAGGTTCTTCATGGCTGTCTCCGGTTCGCCTTTCAGACCTTGACGATCTTGACCGCGCACTTCTTGAAGTCGGTCTGGAACGAGATGGGGTCGGTGGCGTCCAGCGTGACCTTGTTGATCAGCTGGCCGGCGTCGAACCAGGGCACGAAGACCAGCCCGCGCGGCGGCTTGTCGCGTCCGCGGGTCTCCAGCCGCGTGCGCATCTTGCCGCGCCGCGACACGATTTCGACCTCGACGCCGCGCCGCAGGCCCATTTCCTGCGCATCGTCCGGATGCATGAAACAGACCGCGTTGGGGAAGGCCTTGTACAGTTCGGGCACGCGCCGCGTCATGGAGCCGGAGTGCCAGTGTTCCAGCACGCGTCCGGTCGACAGCCAGAACGGGTATTCCTTGTCCGGCGATTCCGCAGGCGGCTCGTAGGGCAGGGCGTAGATCACCGCGCGGCCGTCCGGGTTGCCGTAGAACTCGAAACCCGCGCCCGGCTTCACGTAGGGGTCGCTGCCTTCGCGGTAGCGCCACAGGGTTTCCTTGCCCTTGACCACCGGCCAGCGCAGGCCGCGCACCTCGTGGTAGGTGTCGAAGGGCGCCAGGTCGTGGCCGTGGCCGCGGCCGAATTCGGCGTATTCCTCGAACAGCCCCTTCTGCGCGTAGAAGCCGAAGGCTTCCGATTCCTGGTTGGCGTAGTCCTTGTCGAGCTCGCTGTTGGGGTAGCGGTTGACCTTGCCGTTGGCGAAGAGCACGTCGAACAGGGTCTTGTCGCGGTATTCGGGCTTCTTGGCCAGCAGGTCGGCCGGCCAGACTTCCTCGACCTTGAAGCGCTTGGAGAATTCCATCAGCTGCCAGAGGTCGGAGCGCGCCTGGCCGGGCGCGTTGACCAGCTGGTGCCAGAACTGCGTGCGGCGTTCGGCGTTGCCGTAGGCGCCTTCCTTTTCCACCCACATCGCCGCCGGCAGGATCAGGTCGGCGGAGATGGTGGTGACGGTGGGGTAGGCGTCCGACACCACGATGAAGTTCTCGGGATTGCGGTAGCCCGGCAGCCCCTCGTTCATCAGGTTGGCGGCGGCTTGCATATTGTTGTTGACCATCACCCAGTAGGCGTTGATCTGGCCGTCCTTGAGCATGCGGTTCTGCAGCACGGCATGCGCGCCCACCTTGCTGGGAATGGTGCCGTCGGGCAGTTGCCACAGTTCTTCGGCATGGGCCCGGTGCTTGGGATTGGTCACCACCAGGTCGGCGGGCAGCCGGTGCGAGAACGTGCCCACCTCGCGCGCGGTGCCACAGGCGGAAGGCTGGCCGGTGAGCGAGAACGGGCTGTTGCCCGGGGTGGAGATCTTGCCCGTGAGCAGGTGGATGTTGTAGACCATGTTGTTGGCCCACACGCCGCGCGTGTGCTGGTTGAAGCCCATGGTCCAGAAGGAGGTGACGCGGATCTTCGGGTCGGCGTAGAGCTCGGCCAGATCCTGCAGCTGCTTCTTGGGCACGCCGCTCAGCTTGGACGTGTAGTCCAGGTCGTATTTGGAGACGAACTTGGCGAATTCGTCGTAGGTGATGGGGCGCGAGCCGCCGGCCTTGTCGGCGTTCTTGGCGGCCTTCTGCAAGGGGTGGTCCGGGCGCAGCCCATAGCCGATGTCCGCGTTCCCTTCGTGGAACACCGTGTGCTTGTCCACGAAGTCGCGGTTCACGCGCTTGGTCTGGATGATGTAGTTGGCGATGTAGTTCAGGATCGCCAGGTCCGTCTGCGGGGTGAAGGTCAGCGTCAGGTCGGCCAGCTCGTACGAGCGGTGCTCGAAGGTGGAGAGCACGGCCACCTTGGTCTTGGGCGCGGACAGGCGGCGGTCGGTGACGCGGGTCCAGAGGATGGGGTGCATCTCCGCCATGTTGGAGCCCCACAGCACGAAGGCATCGGCGTTCTCGATGTCGTCGTAGCAGCCCATGGGCTCGTCGGCGCCGAAGGTGCGCATGAAACCCACCGCGGCCGAGGCCATGCAGTGGCGCGCGTTCGGGTCCAGGTTGTTGGAGCGGAAGCCCGCCTTCATCAGCTTGAGCGCGGCGTAGCCTTCCCAGACCGTCCATTGCCCGGAGCCGAACATGCCCACGGCCTCGGGCCCCTTGTCCTTGAGCACCCGCTTGAACTGCTCGGCCATGACGTCGAAGGCCTGGTCCCAGGACACCGGCGCGAATTCGCCGTCCTTGGCGTACTTGCCGTCCTTCATGCGCAAGAGCGGCTGGGTCAGCCGGTCGTTGCCGTACATGATCTTGGACAGGAAGTAGCCCTTGACGCAGTTCAGGCCCTTGTTGACCTCGGCGTTGAAGTCGCCGTGCGTGGCCACGACCTGGTTGTCCTTCACCGCGACGTTCACGCCGCAGCCGGTCCCGCAGAACCTACAGGGCGCCTTGGACCACTTGAGCTTGGCCGCTTCGGACTCGGTGACGATGTTCTGCGTGTAGCCGACGATCGGGATGCCGGCCACGGTGGCCGCGGCGGCGGCGGCGGATTGCTTGATGAAGTCTCTACGAGCCATTGCCATCGTCAATCTCCTCGTTCATCGCGTCCAGCGTGTCGGCGTGCTGGTAGACCAGCGCCGAAGCCAGCACGCCATCCAGGCGCTGGATCTCGGAGATCCGGGCCATCATGTCGTCGGTGGAGGGGGCTTCCAGGGTGACCACCAGTTTCCCGGTGTCGGAAGCGCCGTGGATTTCAGCGCCGGCGATCGCGAGGATCGCCTGGCGGACATCGGGCAGGCGGCGCGGCGTGGCGTGCACCACCATGCTGGCGATGTGCAGCTCTGGCGCCGTCGCGGACGGCGCGGTGTGGGGGAGCGCGGACATGGGAGGGGTTCCGTCGCGTCGCATCAGCTGCCGGGGGGGCCGGCGAACAGCTGATAGAACCAGACGAGGAAACCGTAGCCCGCCACGATGATCACCGACAGGACGGGGGCCATGACTGCCGTCAGGAACAGGAAACTGCGCAATTCCTGCGGCTTTGTGTAGCCATCAGACTCGTTTTGCACACACCACCTCGCTACGACGTTGGGGCATTGCGTTTAACGTGCGGATGTCGAGGTTTTTAGCAGATGGCTTTGAGCGGCGTCAATGTTGCGGCACGGCGAAAAATACCGCGCGCAGCGCTATATATATAAGCACATAACGACAGGGAAAAAAAGGCCGGCGGAGCGCAATCCGCCGGCCCTCCAGGAGCTTTCGGGAAGCTCCTGCGCGAGGAGCCGTCCTAGCGGACCGCCCCGTAGATGCGGCGGGCGTCGGCCGCGCCGGCCAGGGGCCGGCCCAGGGCGCGCGCGCCTTCCGCGGCCTGCGCCACCAGCGCCGCGTTGCCGGGCGCCAGGCCGCCGTCGCGCAGCTTCAGGTTGTTCTCGAAGCCCACCCGCATGTGGCCGCCGAAGGCCGCGGCCGTCGTCACGCAGGCGTTCTCCTCGGGGCCGAAGGCGCAGACGGCCCAGGGCAGCGACTGGTCGTATGCGGCCAGGAAGGGCAGCAGGTCGTAGGCCGACGAGGTCTGGCCCGCGCTATAGCGGCCCAGCACGAACAGCACCGACCAGGCCCCGGGCGGGACCATGCCGCGCTGCCGCAAGGCCAGCCAGCGCCGCACGTCGGCTTCGTCGTACAGGATGATCTGCGCCATGATGCGGCGCTCGGCGATCCAGGCGAGGAAGGCGGCCAGTTCGGCCTCCGGGATGTCCGGCACGGCGATCTCGCGCAGTCCGATCGAGACGGCTTCGGGCTGCAGCTCGCGCACCAGCGCGATCTGTTCGGCGGCCTTGTAGACGCCGGCGGCCTCGCTGGTCACCTGCACGAGCAGCTCGTCGCCCACGGCGCGGCGCACGGCGGCCAGCGCGTCGCGGTAGGCCTGCGCGTCCAGCAGGTGGCTTCCGTCGGGCTTGCGCACGTGCATGTGCATCATGGCCGCGCCGGCGTCCAGGCAGGCGCGGGCCTCCCGCGCCAGGTCCGCGGCGGTCAGCGGCACGGCCGGATGGTCCGCGGCCTGCTTATAGGCGCCGTTGGGCGCCACGGTGATGACGACGGGGGAATCCGCCAGCGCGGCGGGGGCGTAGGGCAGGGCGCTCACGGCTGGATCTCCGGCAGTTCGGGGGCGATCAGGTCCAGGCCCGCGCGCAGCAGCCGGTCGTAGCGCGCGCGCTCGGCCGCGATGGTTTCCGGGGTCCAGGCGTAGAAGCCTTCTCCCGCCTTCATGCCGTGGCGGCCGTCCTGCGCGCGCTCGGTCAGGCAGCGCGCCGGATGGTCGGCATTGCAGAAGGTGGGATACATGGTGGCGCCGGCGGCGGCATGCACGTCGATGCCGGCGTGGTCGCGCTGCATGACCGGGCCGGCCGCCAGGAAGCGGAAGCCGAAGCCGAAGCGCACGGCCGCGTCCACGTCCTCGGGCGAGGCGATACCGCGATCGATCAGGTCGAAGGCTTCGCGCGACAGCGCATGCTGCAGCCGGTTGGCGAGAAAGCCCGGCAGGTCCTGGCCGACCCGGACCGGAACGCTGCCGCAGCGCCGCATGAAGGCGATCAGCGAGTCGGCGCAGGCGGGGTCGCTGGCTTCGCCCAGCACCACCTCGACCAGCGGCACCAGGTGCGCGGGCATGAAGAAGTGCAGGCCCAGCATGCGGCCGCGGGTGGCCAGGCCCTGGCCGATGGCGCTGATCGGGAAGCTGGAACTGTTGCTGGCCAGAATGGCGTCCGGGCGGGCGCGCCGCTCCAGGTCCGCGAACAGCGCCTGCTTGATGTCCAGGCGCTCGGGGATGCACTCGATCACCAGGTCCACGCCGGCCCAGTCCACGCCGTCCAGGTCGGGCGCCGTGGCGAGCAGCGCCACGTTTTCCTTGCGGCCGATATTGTCCAGGTTCTCCGCGACGCGGGCCGGCAGACCGGCGGCGCGTTCGGGATTCGATTCGATCACCGTCGTCCGGCAGGACGCGCGGGTCAAGACCACGGCGACGTCGGCGCCCATCGTGCCGCCGCCCACCACCACCGCGTGCGCCGCGCCCGGATTGGGCAGCGCTTTCGCGTCCGTCTGCATGGTTTGCTCCTTGTCTGAAACTACGCTGGGGCCGAGTGTAGAGAAGCCTGTTTGATTGATGAATCAGATTTTTTGGATAGAATGATCTTGAAATCAGATCAATTAAGACGGTGCCCCCATGCAGATCAATCTTTCGATGCGCGATATCGATACGACGCTGGTGCTGGGTCGCACCCTCAACTTCCGCCAGGCGGCCGCCCAGCTGCACCTGTCGCAGTCGGCCCTGTCCACGCAGGTGCAGCGCATCGAGGACGCGCTCGGCGTGCGGCTGTTCGACCGCACCACGCGCACCGTCCGGCTCACCGCGGCCGGCGAGGTCTTCATGCAGCAGGCCGCCAACCTGCAGGCGGCCTTCCGCGACGCGGTCGCCGCCGTCAGCGGCATCGTCAACGCCGAGCAGGGCCAGGTATCGGTGGCGGCCTTGCCCTCGGTGGCCGCGCGGCTGCTGCCGCGCGTGCTCATGGCCTATCGCCAGGCCCATCCCCTGGTCGCCCTGAAACTGCACGACACCTTGTCGGGCCCGGCCTTCGACCTGGTGCGCGCGGGCGAGGTGGACTTCGCGCTGACGGCCGCCGATCCCCAGCATGCGGACCTGCACTACGTGCCCCTGATGTCCGACAGCTTCCTGCTGCTGATTCCGGAGGCCCATTCCCTGGCCCGCACCCGCGGGCCGCTGCGCTGGGCGGACACGGCCGACGCCGCGCACGTGTCCATGGTGCAGCCCAGCAGCGTGCGCCAATACACCGAATGGGCCTTCCTGCAGAACCGCATCCGCTTCGTGCCGGCCTTCGAGGCCGAGCACCTGACCACCATCGTCGCCATGGTGGAGTGCGGATTCGGCGTCGCGGCGCTGCCCGAGATCGCGGCCGGCGCCGTGGCGCAGAACGGCATCGTGCAGCGTCCGCTGATCGGCCCGGTGGCCGAGCGCTCCATCGGCCTGGTCACCTCGCGCAACCGCAGCCTCTCGCCCGCGGCCGCGGCGCTGGTGCAGGCCTTGAAGGACTACCTGGCGTCGCAGCCGCGTTAGGGGCCGCGCGAAGCCTCTGCTACGATGGTTCGGCCCGCCAGGACGCCGGACGAAGGAGCGCTTCGTGACAAATCATCGAACCATCGAAATCTACCGGTACGACCCCGACAAGGACGCCGCGCCGTACATGCAGAGATTCGAGCTGGAGGCCGCGCCCGGCGAAAAGATGCTGCTCGATCTGCTGGTACACCTCAAAGGCATCGACGACTCCATCGGTTTTCGCCGTTCCTGTCGAGAAGGCGTCTGCGGCTCGGACGCGATGAACATCAACGGCAGGAACGGCCTGGCCTGCGTGACGAATCTGAATGAACTCCCCGAACGCATCGTGCTGAGGCCTTTGCCCGGCCTGCCCGTGATCCGCGACCTGATCGTCGATATGTCGGCGTTCTTCATCCAATACCACTCGATCAAGCCCTACCTGATCAACGCCGATCCACCGCCGGAACGCGAGCGCCTGCAATCGCCCGAGCAGCGCGAAGCGCTCGACGGCCTGTACGAGTGCATTCTGTGCGCCTGCTGTTCGACCGCCTGTCCCTCGTTCTGGTGGAATCCCGACAAGTACGTCGGGCCGGCGGGCCTGCTCCAGGCGTATCGCTTCCTGGTCGATTCGCGCGATCAGGCCACGTCCGAGCGCCTGGACGACCTGAACGATCCCTACCGGCTGTTCCGCTGCCACACCATCATGAATTGCACCGATATCTGTCCGAAGGGGCTGGACCCGTCCGGGGCCATCGGCAAGATCCGCGGGATGATGGCGCGGCGAATGATCTAGGCGGCTGAGCCAGGCGCCCGATTGCGGGCCTGTGCGAGGCTTCTTTTGGTGTTAACAGGCCCTAGTCGCCCGCGCCGCTTTCGTCCGGCGTTTCCCTCGGGCGCCAGGCCTCGGGGGGCTGGTGGATCAGGGTCAGCAGCACGACCGTGGGCGCGCGCGCATGCAGGCTGTGGGGCTCGCCGCCTTGCAGCATTACCAGTTGCCCCTCGGCGAGGGTGCATTGGCGCGCCGGCGTTTCGACGTCGACCTGACCCGAGAGGCAATGCAGGGTCAGCACGCCCGGAACCTGGTGCGAGGGCATCCGGTGTCCGGCCGGCAGAACCAGCCGGATCAGCTGTAGATCCGTGGTCCGCAGCAGGCTGATGCTGACGGGGGGCTCCGGCTCCGTCGATGCCGGCCGATGGAACAGGTCGATGACTTCCAGGGGATTCGCGTGCTTCAGCGCCATGAGCGCCTCCGGTGCCGTTTACGGGAACGAAGGCATTGTACCGGCCGGGCCCGGCGCGGGGCCGGCCGCCAGGCCGTCTCAGCGGCCGCGTGTCATCGATTCCAGCACGCCGTCGCGTCGTATCCAGCCATGGAACAGCGCCGCGCCCAGGTGCAGCAGCACCGTGGCAAACAGCAGGAAAGCCAGATAGCGGTGCGCCCCGCGCAGCCAGGCAAACCAGGCCGCGTCGGCGGGCGCGATGGGCGGCAGTTGCCAACCGCCCACCATCACCGGATAGCCGCCGGCCGACACCATGGCCCAACCGATGAGCGGCATCGCGAACATGAGCGCGTACAACAGGATGTGCGAGGCCAGCGCGGCGTGGCGCTGCCAACCCGGCATGGCGGCGGGCAAGGCGGGAACCCCTTTGTACAGGCGCGTGCCCAGGCGTATGCAAGCCAGCGCCAATAGCGCCACGCCCAAGGGTTTGTGGATCTGTATCAGCCATTGGTGCCGTTCGGAAACCGAAGCCACCATGCCTACGCCGATGAACAGCATCGCGAGAATGCCGATGGCCATCAGCCAGTGCAGCAGGCGTGCCAGCAGGCTGAACCTGGCTGGGGACGGATAACTTGGATAGGTCGGCAAACTCATTGCGCGCGCTCCGGTCGGGTGGAAGGGGAGGAAGCCATGGCGCCTGGGGGAGGCCCTTCGCCGGTACGGCGCTCATAAGACGCGGCGTAGGCGGCCGAACGCGCCGGCAAGAGCGGATCGTCGGAAACGGCGATGCCGCGAGGCAATACGGTCGGGTCGTAATTCACGTCGCGGCAGGGACCTTCATCCTGCGAAGCGCTGCGGGTGATCACCACGGTGCCGGCGTCGACGGTGGGACGATCGGCCGGCCATTGCCGGGTGGCGTCGCGAGTGGAATCGTCCGCGGTTCCCAGCGTTACCAGCAATCGCCAGCGCAAAGGGCCCTTCGCCAGGCGTTGTTGCAGGTCGGCCTGAAGATAGTCGGCGCCATGCGCCGGCTCGGCCAAAGGCGCGGCTGCGGCTTCCAGGGGCTCCACGCGCCAGCGCACGGGCCGCCGCTTGCCCTGCGCGTCGACAAGATAAAAGGCATTCAGGCCGTAATAGCTTTCGGTGGCGTAGCTGGCCGACGGCTTGGCGGTTTTGGCCCACGCCAGGAAGGGCGCCGTTTCGGGGTGGGCCGCGAAGAAGGCCTGCATGCGCCGCGGATCGGGCTTGCCCGTCTTGGGATCGGGGCGGGCGGCCAGTTGCTGGTCATAGAACGCCTGCGGTGTGTTGAGCGGGAACACGGGCATGCTGTTCATCCCGGTGCGCCACTGCTCTCCATTGGGAGAGGTGAACTGCAATGCGAAACTGCGGATGGGGACGCTGGAATCCGGCGCGTAGGGATTGCCTCCGGGCAAGGCCAGCCGTCCTACTACCGGCGTATTGCCCGGCGCGAACACCGTTGCCGTGGACAGGGCTTGCGCCGCGCCGCTGCTTTCAAATTGGCCGACCACGCAGACTCCTTTTGCGTGGTTGCGGCGATAACCCGCATGAACGCCGCTGTTGGCTTCCAGGGCATCCACTACCCGGGCCGGGGTCAGGCGCTGGGGGTCCAGCCAGCCGCCCACATACGCAAAGGCGGCGCCCGAGAAGAGCAGGATGGCGCCGATCGCGCCCAGACGCAGACAGGTTTGCCGGGCATTGAGCGGCCGGGCATCGCTTTGGGGTCCTTGTTGCATGAGGCTCCTTGCCCGTAGGGCGCTGAATTCCCCTGTAAGACGGAGGGCCGGAAAATTTATTCCCCCAGGGAATAAACCCGCCCGGGCGGCGTCTTACCGTATTGGCCTGTAAGCTTGTGGCGCAACGGGCGCTGGCCTGGATGGGAACCCCGACATGATTCGACCGGTACGATTGCCTGCACACGGCCCGGTATCCCTCGACGACGACGCCACGGCGTCGGACGAGCTGTCCGACGCCGTGCTGCGCCAGCTATTGCCGCGTCTGCGGCGGTTTGGCCTGCGCCTGACGCGCGACCCGGTGTCGGCCGACGACCTGGTGCAGTCCACCCTGGAAAGGGCCTTGACGCGCTGGTCCAGCCGCCGGCCGCAAGGCGACGTGCGGGCCTGGCTGTTCACGATTCTGTACCGGCAGTTTCTCGATTCCCAACGCCGGACGCGCCGTTATGCGCGGCTGCTCGACTGGTTCGCCGGGTCCGACGCGGCCGCGCCCTCGGCGGAACGCGAGGCGATCGCGCGATCTTCGCTGGATGTCTTCGAGCGCCTGCCCGAGGCCCAGCGCACGTTGCTGTGGCTGGTTTGCGTGGAAGGCATGAGCTACAAGGCCGTGGCCGACCTGTTCGACGTGCCGCTGGGCACGGTGATGTCGCGCCTGTCGCGCGCGCGCAGCGCCTTGCGCGAACTGCACGAGGGCCAGGCCGGCGAGGGCCATCTGAGGATACTGAAATGAACAAGAATGCTATCGACGACCTGGCGCGCAACGCGTTTGTGGATGAGCAGCTCGACCCGGCGCAGCGTCAGGAGATGCAGGCTTACCTGCATGCGCATCCGGAGGAGGAACGAGAGCTCGCTGCCTGGCAACGCGATGCGCGGCGGCTGCGCGCGATGGCCGGCCAGGACAGCCTGCCGCCCAATCCCGCGCTGGATCCCGTCGCGGTGCGAGCCCGGCTGCGCAGCCGTTCGCGTCGCCGCCTGGCCATGGCGGCCAGCCTGGTCGTGGCGGTCGCGATAGGTGGCATCACGGGCTGGAGCGCGCGGGATATGGCCGCGGCCAACCGGATTCTGCCCATGCAGGACGCGATGCAGGCCTATCGCATGTTTGCCTCGGCGGACGCGCCGCGGCCGGACATGCGCGCCGATGCCGGCGACCTGCAGGGCTGGCTGGACGGCTACTTCTCCAGCGCCCAGCGTATGCCCGACTTGAGCGCCGGCGGCTTCAAGCCCGTGGCCGGACGCCTGCTGGCGACCGACCAGGGGCCGGCCGCCATCGTGATCTACGAGAACGCCGGGCAGCGCGCCACGTTCTACATCCGTCCGCCCGGACCGGGCAATCAGTTTCTGGCGCAAGGCAGCCGGCGCGACGGCGACCTGCTGGCCCGTTATTGGTCGGGGCAGGGGTATAACTATGCGCTGGTCACGTCGGGGGACGACGCGCCGGGGTCGTTCCCCGCCGTGCGCAGTTAGGACACCGCCGCCGGGGCTACCGCCGGGCGGGTTTGCCCGTTCCTATCAGTTCCAGCAGCCCGTCCGATAAGGTGCCGCGCCAGACCAGGTAGTCATGGCCGCCTGCAATCTCGCGATGCGTGACCCAGTAGCCCTTGGCGCGCAGAACATCCCGCAGATGGCGGTTGGTTTCGAGAATGCCCGGTTGGCCCCCGCGCCCCGATTCGAACAGGCCGGCCCCCAGGAAGAAGCGCACCGGCAGCGTGCGCACGGCGGCGAATTGCCGCGTCAGCCATTGGTCCTCTTCGCCTGCCGGGCTCCACCAATACGAACCCGATTGGCTGAGCACGTTGCCGAACACTTCCGGATGGCGCAGCGCGGCATACGCCGACGCCAGTCCTCCATAGCTGGAACCTCCGATGACGGTGCGCGCCGCCGGCGCGCCGATGCCGTGCTTGCGCGCCCAGGGCATGAGCTCGCGCGCCAGGAAGTCGGCGAAATCCGGGTTGGGCGGCAATTCCTGGCTGCGGGAGTCCGCCGTGGGATTGTCGATGAGCAATGCCGCGGTCGGGGGGATGACGCCGGCGGCGATCATGTTGTCGAGTATGGTCGGCGTCGGCACGCGGCCCAGGTAGGCGCCGGCGTCAAACAGCACCAGCACGTGGTTGTCCGCGGCGGCCGGACGCCAGCCGGCCGGACGATACAGGTGGATCTTGCGCGTGTTGCCCAGGATCTTGCTGTGCAATTCCCGCGTTTCCACCGTTCCGGCGGGCACGTCGGCCCGCGCTTCGACCCACGGCTGTGGCGGGGCATCCGCCAGCTCCAGCACGGAGTAGGTCTGGAATGCGTCGATGCCCTGCTTGGGGTAGGCCTTGGCGTTGTAGGGGTCGGCCTGCGCGGTGGCCAGGATCGCCCGGCGCCGCGCCATGCCGGAACCCGGCAGCTCCGGCACGTCGGGCGCCAGGCGGTAGGACAGCCGCGCGGAACGGGGCACGACGAAGCTGGCGTACCAGACGTCGGAGTCGCCCAGTCGCGCCAGTTGCGCATGATCCGAGGAGGGCCCGCCAAACAGGCGCACATTGCGTTGCGCGCCGCGCCACAGGAACGTGACGCGGTCGCGAGCGGCGTCCACCGGCTCGACCAGCGGGCTGCCCGCCCGCGCCACTTCGTCCCAGAAGGCCGCGGTCGTGCCGCCTTGCGCCAGCGTCGCCGCCAGGGCGGCCAGGCGAGGGCTGTCCATCGTCGGGGCAGGCGCGCGCTGCGCCGACAGCGGCACGCGCTCGGTAAGCGCCCACCGGTACGCGCCGTCTCCCTGGGCCCGCACCGTGTAGACGCCGTCCGCCGGCGCCACCAGCATCAGCGTGCCCGCGGGCTTCTCGGCATCGCTCAGCCGGCGCACGTGATGGCCGGCGGCGTCCAGCAGATCCAGCGTTACGCCACTGTCGGCGGCCCACGTCCCCGCCAGGAAATCCCCCTTTTGCAGCGAAAGCCGTTCTTCGGAATAGGCCTGCGGGGTGACCAGCCCCTGCCCGGATTGCGCCGCCGCGATGGCCGGCGCCATGCCGGTCAGTGCGATCGCCAGCGCCGCCATCGGCACGCGTTGCCGCCACGTCAAACCATACTGTCCAGGCATATTCATTCGTTTCATCATCCGCAATGGTGAGGTGTTGTGTTCGATTGCCGCGGCGCCCAGGGGCTGTCGAGGTCGCCGCGGGCGATCCGGCGCGCGCTTGCTTTCGCCATCCAGGCAAATCCCAAGGCCGACGCCAGCGCGGTTGCGTCCACGGCGAGCGTCGCGGCGGATGTGTGCGCCCAGAGGCCCGAGCCGGGAAACAGTCCGCCCAACAGGGAGGTTGCCGGAATCGCCAGGGTCAAGGCCGCGGCCGTCCATAGCAGATGCACCCCCGCCGCGGCGCCGCCCCGCAGGAACGACCATGCGATGCAGGTGAAGAAGGCCAGGTAGTAGAGCCCCTGAAGCCAGGCATTCAGATCGCCGACGCGACCGTTCAGCCACTTGGAGGCAATCATCATCAGCGAAATGCCGCATATGCACCCCAGGCAGACGCCGACGGTCGCCGAGGCCATCAAGCGCGTGTCCAGGCGTTGTGCCGGAATCGCGCCGGTCCGCCGGTCCGCGCGCTTGCGGCGCGTCTCGATCCAGAGCAGGTTGCCGCTATAGAACAGCCACGCGCCCGCCAAGCCGAGAAGGAAATACAGCCACTGCGCCGCGGTCCCGCCAAACGATGCCATATGCAGGGCGAAGAAGCTGCTGATCCAAAGATTGGGCGCATTCTGCCCGCCGGGCAGGTAGTCGGTGTTGAGTACCTTTCCCGAATAGGGGTCCAGCGCCACGAAGCCGCCCCGAGCCCGCGGCGATACCGCGCTGTCGTCTTTTCCCCAGATGCGCACCACGGCGCGGGGACCGGTGACTTGCTGGTACTGCAGGGTGTCGGGCCTGAAGTTCGGCGCCAGGCTGCGCGCCCGGGCCACCAGCGCCCGGGGCGTCAGCAACGCTGCCGGGTCCCGGGCGCTCGCGGCGGCCTCGTTGCCGCCGGCGCGCTGGAAAACCGAGGCCAGCTTGCCGTCATACATCAGCCTGTCCTGCAGGTCGTAGATGCCGTCGTGAAAGGCGAACACCACCGAACTGAGCGCCATGACGATATGGAACGGCAAGGACACGATCCCCACCACGTTGTGCGCGTCCAGCCACATGCGCTTCAGGTTCTTTCCGGTCCGCAAGGCGAAGAAGTCCTTCACCAGGGAGGGCAGCAGCACGATGACGCCCGAGACCAGCGCGAGGGCGTAGAGCGACGCCACCACGCCCATGAACCATCGGTTGGGATCGCTGTCGACGGGCAGGCCCACCACGCGATGCAGCACGTCGATGAAGGATGCCAGCCCGCTGGGCGCGGTGGGTTGCACTTGCAGGCCGCCGCCCGGGTCCAGGTAGGCGACGTAGTGGCGCACCGACGATTCGTCGTGGTCGTCGGCGGCCCCGTCGCGGACTTCCCAGCCCATCCGGGCCGGCACGTGCTCGGCGTCCAGCAGGTGGATGTTGAACCCCTTGGCCACCTCCGGCCGCGCCGCCAGGGTTCTGGCGATCAGGTCGGGAGTCTCGTCCAGCGGCACGTGAGAGATCGTCGAATGCGGCGTGGCCCAGCGGACGATGGGCTCCTTGAACACCGTCAGCGCGCCCGCGTAGAAGGCGATGAAGAGCGCCATGCCCGTCAGGATGCCCGTCCAGGTGTGGACGGACTTGTAGATGCGTATGACGTCGGCCCTCATGGCTTCTGCCCCTCCTTCAAAGCGCGCCGGCCAGGAACAGCGCGCCGTAGAGCGCCAGGCAGGCTGCGCCCAGGCAGATCCAGGCGCGCAGGCCGCTGGCGAAAAAATAGACGGTGCTCAAGACGCCCAGCCAGACGGGCGGCACCAGCCACATGGCGAGCTGCGAGCGGCTCGCCAATGGGATGCTCGCGGTCAGCGCGGCAAGCGCGGCGCTGGCACCCAGGGCGAGCGCGAAGCCGAGCAGCGCGCCCGCCAGGCTCTTGGATATCCAGTCGCGCCGGATCGGGGCCGGTTTAGCGGCTTTCATGCGTATCGCTTCCGCGCAATCCGACGAGGGCGCCCAGGTAGGGGATGAGGCAGAAGAACAGCATCAGGGCCGTACAGAACACGAATATCGCCGCGACGGTCGAAAATGCCAGCAGGCACGCCCACGCGCCCAAGGCCAGCAGGACGGCGCCCGCCGCGCGGGCCGGCAGCGCAGGCCAGGGCGCGGGCCGCCAACGCTGGTTCGGCGAGGCGCGATAGAGGCTGAAGCAGCCCAGGAATATGGCGATCAGGCTGATGAAGGTCAGGGCTTGCATAATCATCCTGGTGTGAAAAAGCGCGCGGCCCATGCCTTTGCGCTGCCCGACCCGGATCGATGGCCCGGGGCAGGAAGCGGCGGGACGGTCCGCGGGCGCTCAGAAGCTGATGCTGGCGGAGGCGGTGACGGTGCGCGCCGGGCCCAGCGTCGCGATCGGGGTCGTGTCGCTGAAACTGCCGGCGTAATAGTGCTTGTCGAACACATTGTTGACGTTCAGGCGCAGCACCACGTCCCGGCCGTTGATCTGCGTGGCGTAGCGCGCGCCCAGATCCAGTTGGCCCCAGCCGGGGATCTGCAGCTTGTTGGCGGAGTCCGCGTACTGGGTGGAGCTGGCCTGCAGGCGGCCGCTCAAGGTCAGGCCGGGGACCCACGGGGTATCCCACTCCAGCCCGGTATTGGCCTGCCATCGCGGCACGCCGACGGCGGTGTTGCCGTCATAGCGGCCAAACGAGGTCTTGACCTGCGTGCCTTGGGAGTAGGTGACGCCGCCCAGCACGCGCACGCCCGGAACCAGCTCGCCGAACGTATTCCATTCCACGCCGCGAACGCGCTTTTCGCCGCCATCGGCATACGTCGGGTTCGCCGTCGCGCCCTCGGTGACCAGCATGGGCTTGTCGATCTGGAAGAGGGCGAGCGTGTTGGTGAAGGTGCCGGCGTTCCACTTGACGCCCAATTCCTGCTGCTTGGTCTTGTAGGGCGCGAAGACCTGTCCATAGTTGCTGGCGGTCGTGTCGGTGACGCTGTCGCCCTTGCTGAGGCCTTGCACGTAGTTGGCGTAGAGCGAGACGTCCGGCCCCCAGGGCTTGACGACGATGGCGGCCGCGGGCGTCACCGCGTCCTCGTCGTAGCGCGACGTGGTCTTGCCCGTCTTGTCGAAATTGGTGGTCTTCACGCGCTGGTTGCGCAGGCCCGCGGTCACGAGCAGCTTTTCGTCGAAGAAGGACATCGTGTCGACCAGCGCGAGGCTGGACAAGGTGTTCTCCGCCGTTTTCGGCGCGCTGCCCGGCACGGCCGGCATGACCGGCGTAATCGGATCGTAGATGTTGGATTTGAAGGTCGAAGGCGTGCCCGTGGCCGAGCCGTCTTCCGTGTCCAGGATCGACGCCTGGAACACCAGTTCGTGCCCGACGCTGCCGGTCTTGAAGCGCGACCGCAGGCCCGCCTCCGCCGACGTGGCATCGGTATAGGCCCGCTGGCCGACCATGGAGCCGGTGAAATTGCCGTTGGCGTCGATCTGCCGCGCATGGGTGCCGTTGATCAGCCCGGACTGATGGCTGTCGCGCCGGCCCACGCCCGCGAAAGCCGATACGTTGTCGTTGAAGCGGTACTCGGCCCGTCCGAAGACGGCATTGCTCTGTATGCTGCCGTAGCCGGTGCTGAACTGATTGATGCGGGGATCGGGGGCCTCGGGCACGACCGATCCGCCGAACCAGAACATGGCGGGCGTGCCGCCGCTGAAGGATTCCTGGCTATGGTATGCGTCTATCGATGCCGTCAGCGCGCTGCCCCGGTAATCCAGGCCGGCGGAGAAGAACTCGCGCTTCCTGGATTGGCCGTCCAGCGTGGTGGCGCCGTCGCTGAACGAGCCGTTGACGCGCGCGCCCCATTCGTTGCCCGCGCCAAAGCGCCGGCCGGCGTCGACGGTGGTGCCGAGCTGGCCATCGGATTGCCAGTTCACGCCATAGGTGGCGGTCGGCGTATCGCCCGCGCGCTTGGGCACCAGGTTGATGGTGCCGCCCACCGCCCCGCTGGGCGCCATGCCGCTGAACAAGGCATTCGGCCCCTTGAGCACCTCGACCCGCTCCACGAATTCCAGCGGGGTGCGGCCCATCGGCGCCAGGCCGAACATGCCGTTGATGGCCACGTCGTTCTGGTTGACGTCGAAACCGCGGATGCGGAAGTTCTCGTATGCGTGCCCGCTGGACGTGGTGAACCGGACGGACGGGTCGTTCGCCATGACGTCGGCCAGCGTGCGCGCCTGCTGGTTCTGGATGAGTTCGGACGTATAGCTCGTTACGTTGAACGGCGTATCCATCACGCTCTGGTTGCCCATCAGGCCCAGGCGCGCGCCGTCGGCCACCTGGCCGCCGGGATAGGGCGGGGGCAGCTCTTCGCCGCTCAAGGAGCCAGCGGTGACGGTGACCGGTTGCAGCGTGGTGGCCGGCGGCGCGGTCTGCGCCCAGGCATTCGGCAGCGGCAAGAGCACGCCCAGCGCGAGGCCAGGCGCGAGCCGCAGGGTTCGCATATCCAGTAAATGACGCCGTCCGTTAGGCAAAATCTGCTCCAGAAAACAAACGCAAATGAGAATGATAGGCAATAATTTTAATGCAATATTGGGGCTTTCTGCCAATAGAAAGCGGCATGCGGATGCGCTGAAGTTGATCTGGAACAACAGAAAGGCCAGCAAGCGGCGGGGCGTCGGAAGCCGGTTCGCCGGGGCGCAGGGCGGGTCTTTACGCGCGGGGAGGAAGGGCGCTCGCGCACCTGCCTATCCCAGGGAGCCTCCAGTAAAATCAATTCCCGGCGTACCACTCCCATAAGAAAGAGCTCCCATGGCTTCCCCTGCGCCCGCCGCTGTCGATAGGCCCTCAAGGGGGTGGCTCCGCTGGCTGCCCGGACTGGCCGTCTTGAAGTCGTACGAAGCCGCCTGGCTGCCGAGGGACCTGGCCGCCGGCCTGGTGCTGACGACCATGCTGGTGCCGGTGGGCATCGCCTACGCCGAGGCCTCGGGCGTGCCGGGCGTCTACGGCCTTTACGCCACGATCATTCCGCTGCTGGCCTATGCCCTGTTCGGCCCGAGCCGGATCCTGGTGCTGGGGCCGGACTCGGCGCTGGCCGCGCCCATCCTGGCGGTGGTGCTCAGCGTCTCGAACGGCGATCCCATGCGCGCGGTGGCCGCGGCCAGCCTGATGGCGCTCGTGTCGGGCCTTTTCTGTATCGTGCTGGGCGTGCTGCGGCTGGGGTTCGTGACCGAGCTGCTGTCCAAGCCGATCCGCTACGGCTACATGAACGGCATCGCGCTGACGGTGCTGGTGAGCCAGCTGCCGAAGATGTTCGCGATTTCCATCGACGACGCCGGCCCGCTGCGCGAGATGTGGCAGTTGGCGGAGGCCGTGTACGACGGCGAGACCAACTGGTACAGCTTCGGGGTGGGGGCGGTGACGCTGGCGGTGATCCTGCTGCTCAAGCGTTTCGACCGCGTGCCGGGCCTGCTGATCGCGGTCATCCTGGCCACGGCGGCGGTCAGCGTGTTCGGGCTGGACGCGCGCGGCGTCAAGGTGCTGGGCGAGATTCCCCAGGGGCTGCCGACGTTCGTGCTGCCGTGGCTGAGCAACGCGGACCTGGTCAAGATCGTGCTGGGCGGCTGCGCCGTGGCGCTGATCGCGTTTGCCGACACCAGCGTGTTGTCGCGCACCTATGCCGCGCGTACGCACACGCGGGTGGATCCGAACCAGGAAATGGTGGGGCTCGGCGTGGCGAACCTGGCCGCTGGCTTCTTCCAGGGCTTTCCGATCAGCAGCAGCGCCTCGCGCACGCCGGTGGCGGAAGCGGCGGGTTCGCGCACGCAGCTCACGGGCGTGGTGGGGGCGCTTGCCGTGGCCGGCCTGCTGCTGGTGGCGCCGAACCTGCTGCGCTACCTGCCCAACAGCGCGTTGGCCGCGGTGGTGATCGCCGCGGCCATCGGCCTGTTCGAGTTCAAGGACCTGCAGCGCATCTTCCGCATCCAGCAATGGGAGTTCTGGCTGTCGATGCTGTGTTTCGCCGCCGTGGCGGTGTTCGGCGCGATTCCCGGCATCTGCCTGGCCGTGGTGATCGCCGTCATCGAATTCCTGTGGGACGGCTGGCGGCCGCACTTCGCGGTGCTGGGCCGCGTGCCCAACCTGCGCGGCTATCACGACCTGAAGCGCTACCCGCAGGCGGCGCTGATCGACGGCCTGGTGCTGTTCCGCTGGGACGCGCCGCTGTTCTTCGCCAATGCCGAACTGTTCCAGCAGCGGTTGATGGAAGCCGTGGAAGCCTCGCCCACGCCGGTGCGGCGCGTGGTGGTGGCGGCCGAGCCCGTCACCAGCGTCGACGTCACGTCGGCCGACATGCTGCGGGAATTGAGCCACGGCCTGGCCGCGGAAGGCGTGGCGCTGCATTTCGCCGAGATGAAGGACCCGGTCCGCGACAAGCTCAAGCGCTTCGAACTGACCGAGGTGTTCAGCGACGACCGCTTCCATCCCACGGTGGGCAGCGCCGTGGAGGAGTATCTGGAAGGCGTGGGAGCCGGGCGGATCCAGGAATAAGGCATCAGGGGCCTACCAGCGGGCCGGCCGCGAGGCCCCCAGCGCCACGAGTCCGGCGACGGCCAGCAGCCAGAGCCACAACGCGTCGGGCGCTGCCTGCGCAGGCGTGGGCGCGCGCGGTTCCAGCGCGTACCCCTGCACTTGCGTGGCGGGGGGCGCCGCGCCGGCGGGTCCCGCGACAGGCGGCGCGGGCTGCGCCTGAATGGAATTCGCCTCCGGGGACTGGCACCTGGGCAGCGCGCAGTCGGATCCGTGCCGCGCCACGCTCTGCGCCAGCGCCTGTTCCAGTTGCCGCCTGTCGGCGGCATCGGCCTGCCACGCGCCCCGGTCGATCGCGGCGATCAGGGTTTCCAGCAAATGCTGGCGCGCGTGCGGATTGTGGCGGGCGAAGTACTCGTCCAGGCCCAGTTGGAATTTGTCGTCGACATAGACGGCCTTGACCTCGGACCAGTCGGCATCGCTTACCAGCCGCGGCGTCGTAACGTCCCACAACAGCATGTGCGCGGGCAGGTCCGCCATGTAGCGGGCGCCGTTGTAGCCGCTGTCCTGCATGGCGCGGATCCAGGCCGGATTGAAGTAGCGCGATTGCAGTTCGCGGCCGAAGGCGCGCGCCAGCGGTTCGAGCTTTCCCGCGCCCGGACGGCTGTCTTTCAGGTCGGCCACGTAGTGGGCCACCTCCGCGCCCGTTTGCTCGCGCACCGCCATGCCGATGCCGCCGAGATAGGCGGCCGGCATGCTGGTGTCGAGCAGCCCGTAGGTGTTCGAACTGCGGCTGAAGACGGCGGCTTCCACGCCGGACAACTGCGCGACGAAGCCCTGCGCGTCGGGCGCGCCGTTGCCGCCTTCGCCGTAGGCGTGGCCCAGGCGGTCGGTGTACAGCCTGGACAGGCGGGCGTCGGTCCAGTCGGCACCGGCCTGCAGCGCGAACTGGGTCGAGGGCGAGTAGGCGCCGGGCGCGGTGGAATAGATGCGGCGGTCGGCGCGCGCGCGGGCCTCGGCGGCGGGCGCGCCGGCAGCGGCCAATTGCGCCGCGATCGCCAGGCTGTTCGCGCGCACGGCGTTGTCGCGTTCGTCCGCCGCCGCGGCCAGCCGCGCGGCTTTCGCAAGCATCGCGATCTTGTCGCCGAAGTGGTCGCGGTAGGTGCCCGAGGTGGTGACCAGCACGTCCACGCGCGGCCGTCCCAGCGCGGCGCGGTCGTCCAGCGCGACATCGATGACTTCGCCCCGCGGGTTCCATACCGGACGCGCGCCCATCAGGCGCAGGATCTGCGCTTCCATGGCGCCGCGATTCTGCGTGGACTCCACCGACCACAGCACGAACGCCACCTTGCGCGGCGCCAGGCCGTGTTCCTTCCGGTAGTTCTCGATCAGCGCGTCGGCCATGCGCGAACCCGTTGCCCACGCTGCGCGCGTGGGCAGGGAGCGCGTGGCGAACGTGTACGGATTGCGGCCAGGCGGCAGCGCGTCGGGGTTGCGCACGGCGTCGGCCATGGGGCCGGGCTCGATGTAGCGGCCGTCCAGCGCGTCCAGCACGGCGTCGGATTCCCTGGGCGCCGCCGCGACGCGCGCGGCATAGTCCTGGATGCGTCCCGCCACGTCGGCCGGCGTGTGCCTGGCGTCCCCGGCGATCACCGCCCGCACGGTTTCGAGCGGCGGCGGTTCCGCCATGTCGCCGGCGAGCATGGCGTGGACCATGCGCGCGGAAACGTCGGCATCGGGAGGCTGGCCCAGCACATGCCCCCCGACCGGCATGGGCGCCGCCTCCACCTCGGCCAGATAGCGGCGCAGGGCGGCTTCGAGTTGCGGCCAGGGCGCGCGCGCCGCGTCCAGGTCCAGGGCGCGGGCGTGGCGCGCTGCCAGGGCGCGCACGGCCTGTCTCGCGGAATCGTCCGTCGATTGCGCCGCCGCATCGAGCTTGTCGCGCAAGGCGGCGAGGTCGGGCGGCAGGGAGGCGAGGGCCAGCGGCGGCATGAAGCCGAGGGTCAGCGCGTTGGCGCGCCGCTTGTTGCCGATGCCGCCGTTGGCTTGCAGGGGCGTGGGCTGGATGTGGGGTAGGTCGCCGATCAGGCGGCCGACCCAGTCGTCGCGGGCCGGCCCCTGCTGCTTGCCGGGCATGAGCGACAACTGCGTGAAGAGCGGCACATAGGCGTCGGCATGATGGCCGCGCGTCATCCAGAGATAGAAGGCGACGTACTGGTGATGCGGCGGCAAGGCGTCCGTCGACGCCAGCGCGCCGGCATCCTGCAGATAGCCCCAGACCGGATGCGGCGCCACGACGACCTTGCCGAAACGCAGCGCCGGGATCACGATGGAGCGCTGGCCGTCCTGGCCGGCATGCACCATGATGCGGCCGGGAGGCGGACCCCAGCGCGCTTCCACCGCCTCGCGCAAGGCTTGCGGAAGCTCCCGGTACCAGGCGAGGTATTGCGCTTCCGGAATCGCCACCGCGTCGCCGGCGGCCAGGCGACGCGCCAGCTCGGCCTGGGCGCGCCGGTATTGCGCGTCGGCTTCGCCGGCGTGGCCAGGACCGCCCCACAAGCCGGCGCTTACGTTGGCGCCGTCGCGCGCCATGCGCTGCGCCAGCGCGTCCGCGTCCGGCAGGGGGAGGGCGCCCACGTCGTAGCCGTCGCCCCGCAGCCGTCGCAGCAAGGCGGCCAGGCTGGCTTGCGCATCCAGGTAGCTGTCCGGATCGCCGCCCACGTCGGCCTGGTCGGCCGCTTCGCTGTGGTACGAGATCACCAGCCGCTTCTCCGCGTTGGGCAGGCGGTGCAGGCGGGTCCAGGCCAGCGCGCGCGCTACGCGCCACGATACCTGTTCCGCCAGCGGCTCGTGCAGCACCGCGCCGTCCGCGCGCACGCGCCGCGCGCCTACCATCATGGGTTCGATGATGCCGTTGGCCTCGCTCAGCGCCAGCTGGCCGCTGCGGTCCGGGGCAAAGCCGCCCGGGTCCGCGCGCCATTGGGCGGCATCGCGTGTGTAGTCGGTGGTGCAGCCCAGTACCGCGACGCCCAGCGCCCGGGCTTCTTCCACGCCGGCCCGGTGGGCGGCGTAGTCGATCTGGCTGGCGCAGAGGATCAGCGCATCCACCGCGGGCTTGCCGTCGGCGCCGCGCAGATGGCGCAGCGAATCATGGCTGTCGCTGCGCCACAGCGGCACCGGCAGGCCGCCCTGGCTTTCGGTTTCGTTGACGAGCGCGTCGATCACCGCGGCGTTGTCGCCCAAGGCCAGGCTGCGATAGAACACGATGCCGACGCGCGGCCGGGCATCGGCGCCGGGCAGGCGCTGGCGCGCCCACGCCAGATAGGCCTCGACGTCGGGGAAGGGGCCGGCGTGCGCGGGGTGATAGAAGGCGCGCTCGGGATACTCGACCGGCGGTTCGGCCAGGCCTGGCATGCCGAGCAGGCGCGCGCCCAGGTAATCCAGCAGGCGCGTGTAGTTCTCGACGGTGCCGTTGCGCCAGTACGCCAGAGCTTGCGGCACCGCCGAGGCCGGCACGTTGCCGCTTACCCACTCATCGCCGTTGATGACGAGCACGCGGGTCCGCCGCGCCGCCGCGTCCAGGCGCGCCCGGTAGTGGGCCAGGCGCGGGCCGACGCCTTCGACCACGACCAGGTCGTATGCGGACAGGTCCGCCTCCTCGATGCCGGGCAGCTGGCCGCCGCCCAGGCCATAGAGGTCGATCGCCAGGGCGTTGGCGCGTCGCGCCGCGGCGGCGCGCATCAGGGTGGGCTGTTGAGCGAGCTCGATCGAAATGACGGCGATGCGCGGTCGCGAGTGGGCGCGCGCTTGCGCTTCCCGCGTCGCGGCGCCGGGCGCCGCCTGTGCCGGCGCGGCGAGGGCAAGCGCGAGCGCGAGCAGGCCCGCGCAGGCGGCGGTCAACCGGGCGAACCGGCCGAGACGTCGCGGCCGGGCGGGCCCTTGGGGAAAGGCGGATCTGTGCATGGGGTCTCCTACTTCGCGCCGCCTTCCTGCTCGGGGACGTACACCACTTGTCCGTCCGGCAGGCGATAGGCGGTGCCCAGGCGTTCGCCCTGCCCGGACAGCTTGCGGTCCGTGACCCGCTCGACCTTGACCTGTTGCTGGGTCTTGCTCACCACTTCCAGCTGGCCGTCGGCGGTCTGGCGCGTCAGCGTCCAGGTCGCGTCGGCGCTGAGCATATCGGTCGATCCCAGCACCGAGAACAAGGCCAGGGCCATCGCCACGATGAACGCCAGGCTGGCGTCGAACAGATTGGCCACGCCGGCCAGCGGGTCGTCGTGGTGGGCGGATTCGAGCCGCGAGCGGGCAAACCTCAGGCGGGATTTCATGCGGCGCGCTCCTTGGGGGCGGCCGCCTGCGCAGCGCGAAGCGCGCATTCCGCATGCAGCCGCAGGGCGTCCAGGTCTTCACGCTGCCAGCCTTCGCGCACCATCGCGATCACGTGCGACACCACGCCGATCGCGATGCCGACGATGGTGGCCGAGAACGCCACCACCATGTGTTCGGCCAGCGCGGGCAGGTCGCCTCGCGCCAGGCCGTTCAGCGCGGCCGCCATCGGGATCAAGGTGCCCATCAGGCCGAGCGACGGCCCCGCGCGCACGGCGAAGCGCACCGCGTTCAGGCTGCGCGCGCCGGCGTGTTCGGCGCGCGCCAGCACGCGTTCGATGTCCAGGTCCATGTTGGCATCGGATGCGGCGGCGGCCGCGTCGATTTCCGCCGCCAGGCGCGCCACCGCCGGCCGGCGGCCGCGCCAGCGGCCCGCCGCGCTGCGCGCGAACATGCCCAGCGCGACCAGGGCCCAGGCTGTCAGCACGACCAGCATGAGCAGCACGGGGACGAACAAGAGTTGGGAGACCTGCTCCAGGACGAATTTGAGGTTCATGATGATTACAGGGCTCGCGTGTAGCGCAGGTAGTAGGCGCGGCCGGGCATGGCGTAGTCGGCCTTCTCGTAGTAGTCGCGGTCGAACAGGTTGGACACGTCGAACCGCAGCGTGTCCTTGGGCGTGATCTTCCAGCGCGCGCTCAGGTCCACGACCGTGAACGGCTCGTTCTCGAACAGGCCGCCGCGGCCGCCGGTGTAGATGCTGCCCTGGCTGTTGTCGGTGTCGTAGCGGGTATCGACGTGGCGGGCGGTGAGGGTGCCCGACAGCCTGTTGCCGTCGCTGACCGTGAGCGACAGATTGCCTTTCCATTTGGCCACGTTGCGGATGGGAACGGCGCCGCTGGCGTCGAAATCCTCCGCCTGAAGCAGCCGGGTGAAACTGCCCGAAACGCCGATGCGGCCCGCCGGCAGGCCGAACCAAGGGCCGGCATCGTAGGCCAGCCGCGCCTCGATCCCGCGCATGCGGGAGTCGTTCGCGTTTTCGTAGCTGCTCACGCGTTCGGTAGCGGTATTGCTCACGATCACGGAGCGGATGCGGTCGCGGATGCGCGAATCGAAATACGTCACGTCGGCGTCGAGGCGGCCGTCGGCATAGCCGAGTCCGATGTCCCAGCTGCGGTTGCGTTCGGGCTTGAGGCTGGGATTGCCCATCGAGACGCGGCGTTGCGCGCCGGCGTACTCAACGTTTTCCCCGGCGATTTCACTGCCCTGCGGCGGCGCGAACGCCGTGCCGGCCGAACCGTGCACGCGCCACGATTCGCTCAGCTTGAAGACCGCGCCGCCGCGCGGATTGAAGCTGGTGAAGTCCGATGAACCGGGGCTGTAGCTGGTCTTGTAGGGCGTGGAGCGCGTGCTGGAACGGATCCAGTCATAGCGGCCTCCCAGCGTCAGGATCAGCCTGTCGTCGAGCCAGTTGCTGCCCCATTCGGCGAAGATGCCGTTGCTGTCGCGGCGTTCGTTGGGGCTGTAAGGCGCCAGGCGCTGGCCTTGGGCGCCGTAGGAATAGCGGTCGGCCTCGACCCGCTGCCAGTCCGTGCCGTAGGTAAGCGTCATGCTGTCGGCGAATGCCCACACGTCCTGCAACTGATAGCCCAGGTAGCGGGATTCGGTGCGGCTGGAACGGTAGCGGTCCGCGGCCGCGGGCACCGTGATGTAGTTGTAGTTTTCGCGCGAGGCATAGGCCGTCGCCGTGATGAGGTGGTCCCGGGGCGTGAGCGTGAACCGCAGGTCGCCGCCGAGCCGGTCGGTCTCGTTGGCGGAGGCATTGGGCGGATTGAAGCTGACGGGGCCCGGCGCGTTATTGCGCAGGTCGGCCCAGTCGATCGTGGCATCGACGCGCACCATGTCGGTCAGGTCGCTGCCGATGCGCGCCTTGCCGGAACCGCGGCGGAAGTCGCTGTTGGGCCGCTTGTCGCCCGCGCCGGTGGTGAAGTCGCCGTTCTGGTTCACATAGCCGAACGCCAGGTCGAAATCGGTGCGCTCGGACAGGGATCCGCCCAAGGCGAAGTCCGTCATGCGCGTGTCGAACGAACCGTAGCCTACGCCGATCGATCCGCCGATCGGGCCCGTCGAGCGGCGCGTGATGATGTTCACCACGCCGCCCATGGCCGAGGCGCCATATAGCGACGAAGCCGGGCCCTTCAGCACCTCGACGCGTTCGATGCTTTCGGGCGAGAGCGTCGTGAAGCTGGTGGACCCGGAAGGCCGGCCGTCGATCAGCACCAGCGTGCGCGGGTTGATCGTGAACTCGAAGTTCGGCCGCATGCCCCGCAGGCCGATGCCCGCCAGCCCGTTGGGGTACTGGATCACATCGACGCTGGCGTTTTTCTTGAGTTGGTCGATGAAGCTGGTGGCGACCGTGTCCTGCAGCACCTTGCCGTCCACGACCTCCATCGAGGAGGACACGTCGTCCAGGCGCTGCTCGTTGCGCGTGGCGGTGACCACGACGGGGTTCAGTTCCACCACCTGATTCACGGCGGCGCCGTCGCCCGGCGGCGCGCCCGCCGCGAGATGGCGGCCTTGCCCGTCCTCGGCGGCGTGCGCGCCGAATGCCACGCACAATGTGGCGCCCAGCGCCGCGAATCGCCCACCGTCGCGGCGCGACGGCCTGGCCTGCACATGCTTCCTGTTCATCCTGCTGCTCTCGCCCCTATGAATAATTCGCAATGATATAACATATCAATAAAAGGGCGAGCTTATTCACTTGGAGGCGGCCGGCGCATGTGCCGCAACCGGCCTTCTGCTCGAATGCCTGAAGCGCGCGCGGCGCGCGGTACTGCGCGCGCCTGCCGGGAAAGCGTAGAACAGGCTAGGGCGGGGTCAATCCGCCGCCGCGATTGCGGCGGCGATTTCGGCGGCCGCGGCCAGCATGGGCTCGCGGAAGCCGGGCAGTTCCTCGAAGGCCACGCGCGCGCTGGGCACGGAAATCCCCAGGCCGGCGATGAGCTGGCCCTGCGCATCGCGGATCGGCACGGCGCAACCGACCACGCCGGCCATCACTTCTTCATTGCTCGCCGCCCATTGGTCCTTGCGCACCTTGCGCACCACGTCGCGCAGCGTATCCGCGGAAACGATGGTGTTGGGCGCGAGCGATTCGAGCGTGGCGTGGCCGAGCCACCATTCGAATTGGTCCTCGGGCATTTCGGACAGGAACAGCTTGCCGATCGACGTGCAGTACAGCGGCGAGCGGTGCCCGTGGTCGAAGTACAGGCCCTGCGACCGCGTGGCGATGGCCGAATCCACGTAGAACACTTCGTCGTCCACGCGGCGGCCGAGCTGGCAATGCTCGCCGATGCGGTTGGACAGCGCGACCAGGATCTGGTGGCTCCGGTCGCCGCGCATCGCGGCCGAGACGGCGGCCATGCCCAGGTCGACCAGGGCGGCGCCGACCGCGAGCTTCTTGCTGCCCAGCACGCGCTTGAGCAGGCGCCTTTCTTCCAATTGCGCGACGAGCCGGTGAACGGTGGGCACCGGCAGGCCGCAGGCGGCGGCCACGTCGGTCATGGTGATGGGACGGTCCGCATGCGCCACCACGTCGAGAACGTGCAGCAACCGGTCTAGGGGTTGATCCCTAGGGACAGCCTGAGAGCCGCTGATCATAATTAATCCAATTAGTGAAAGAAAAACTTCCAATATTCGGAAGTTTATCACAGGGCAGATTTTCTTTCCAAGTGAGATCGAAACCCACCATGTCCACTTTTCCCGAAACCGCACATCGTGCCGAACCCGCCGCGCAGGCGACTCGCAAGGGACCGCTCGCGGGCCTGCGCGTCATCGACGCGGGCAACATGATCGCCGGGCCGCTGGCGGCCACCCAGATGGCCGACTTCGGCGCCGACGTCATCAAGCTGGAACTGCCGGGCTCCGGCGATTCGATGCGCCACTGGACCCCGATGAAGGAAGGGCTGTCGCTGTGGTGGAAGGTGATCGCCCGCAACAAGCGGCTGATCACGCTGACCTTGTCGCATCCGCGCGGCCAGGAGCTGTTTCGCGAGCTGATCCGCGAAGCCGACGTGCTGATCGAGAATTACCGCCCCGGCACCTTCGAGCGCTGGGGGCTGGGCTACGAGGAGCTGGCGCGCATCAATCCGCGCCTGGTCATGGTGCGCGTGTCGGGATTCGGCCAGACCGGCCCCTACGCCCGGCGCGGCGGCTACGGCACGATCGCGGAGGCGTTTTCGGGCATCCCGTCGTTCACCGGCGCGCCGGACCGGCCGCCCACGCTGCCGGGCTTTCCCATGGCCGATTCAGTGGCCTCGACCTTTGCGGCGATGGCGGCGATGTTCGCCGTCTACAACCGCGACCACGGCAACGGCCAGGGCCAGGAGATCGACGTCAGCCTCTACGAGCCGCTGTTCCGCCTGGTCGAATCCCAGGTGATCGGGTTCGACCAGCTGGGCATCGTCAAGCAGCGCCTGGGCAATCGCCTGGCGGAGGATTCGCCGCGCAATACCTACCAGACGCTCGACGGGCGCTGGGTGGGCATCTCGGCGAGTTCGCAGCGCACGTTCGAGCGGCTGGCGCAGGCGCTGGGCATGCCGGAACTGATCACCGATCCGCGCTTCGTCGACAACGCCTCGCGCTGCGAACACGACAAGGCCCTGGACGAGATCATCGCCGGCTGGTTCCGCGAGCGCGACTGCGCGGCCGTCATGGCGCTGTTCGAAGAGGCCGAGGTGGTTGCCGGGCCGGTGCTGGACATCAGCGACATCGTGCGCGACCCGCACTACCAGGCCCGCCAGAACATCGTGTCGGTGCCCGACGACGATTTCGGGCAGGTGCGCATGCAAGGCGTGGTGCCGCGCTTCCTGGACACCCCGGGAGAGGTGCGCCACGCCGGCCGCGCGCTGGGCGCCGACAACCGCGAAATCTACCAGGGCCTGCTGGGCGTATCGCCGCAGGAATTCGACGCGCTGACCGCGCAGGGAGTGATCTGATGGCCGGGATGTTCGAAGGAGTGCGGATCGTGGGCGCGGGGCAGGCGCCTTATGCCAAGCGTTCGGAACGCGGCGTGCAGCGCCTGATGTACGAGGCGGGCGCGGCGGCGCTGGCCGACGCCGGGCTGCCGTGGAGCGCCGTGGACGGGCTGGCCGTCACCTGCTTCCTGCTGCCGCCCGACAATGCGCCGACGGTGGCCGAGCACCTCGGCATCGAGGCGCGCTTCCTGTTCCAGGGCCTGTATGGCGGCGCCTCGGGCATCATCGGCATGGCCCACGCGGCGCGCGCCATCCGCGATGGCGCCTGCGACGTGGCGCTGGTGCTCGCGGCCGACGCGTTCGACGTCGCCGCCCACAACGAAACCCTGGACCGTTTCAACGGCTCCATCAAGGAATACATGTCGCCGCAGGGGTTCGGCGGGGCCAATGGCATGTTCGCGCTGCACACCCGTCTCTATATGGAGCGGCATGGCGCCACGCCCGAGGATTTCGGCCGCTTCTGCGTGGCCTTGCGCGAGAACGCGCTGCGCAATCCCAACGCGCTCTTCAAGACGCCGCTCACGCTGGACGATTACCTGCATGCCAAGCCCATCGCGGATCCCCTGCGCCTGTACGACTGCGTCATGCCCTGCGTGGGCGGAGACGCCATCGTGCTGGCGTCGGAGCGCGTGGCCGCCGGGCTCAAGGGGCCGTCGCTGCGCATCCTGGCGGCGGAAGAAATCCACAACTATCCGGCCAACGATCCCTATGCGGTCCCGGGCGGCTGGTCGGGCCTGTCGGATCGCCTCTACCGGCGCGCCGGCGTGGAACCCAAGCAGATGCAGTTCGCCCAGCTGTACGACGATTATCCGGTGATGGCCTTCGTGCAGATGGAAGGGTTGGGGCTGTGCGAGCCCGGCCGCGCCCACGAGTACGTCCGCAACAACGACCTGAGCTGGCGCGGCGCGCTGCCCGTCAATACCGGCGGCGGCCAGCTGTCGGCCGGGCAGGCCGGCGCCAGCGGCGGGATGATCGGCGTCTACGAGGCCGCCGCCCAGTTGCTGGGCCGCGCGCCGGGCCGGCAGCTGGATTGCCGGCTGGGCCTGGTGTCCGGCTACGGCATGGTGGCCTATGGCCGCGGCCTGTGTTCCAGCGCCGCCATTCTCGAACGCGTTCATTGAGGAGTCGACATGCTCAAGCCCCAACCGCGGATCAATGCCTTGAACCAACCCTTCTGGCAGGGCTGCAACGACGGCCGCCTGATGATCCAGTATTGCGGCGCGTGCCGCCGCCACGTGTTCTATCCGCGCGTATGTTGCCCATTCTGCCGCGAAGACGGCCTGCAATGGGTGCCGGCCAGCGGGCGCGGGAAAGTGATCTCGCATACCACCGTGCGCCGCACCCATCACGACGGCTTCAATGCGGAGGCGCCGTATGTGTTCGCCGCCATCGAGCTGGAAGAGGGGCCTTGCCTCTACGGCCAGTTGCCGGGCGCGCCGACCGAAGGCCCGTCCCTGATCGGCCAGGCGGTGCTGGCCACCTTCGTCGAGCACGGGCCGGGCCAGAAGATCGCGGCCTTCCGCCTGGCTTGAGGCGCAACCCTTTCCGGTAGACCCGCCATGACCGATTTCCATGCCTGCTCCGCCTTGCGCGGGGATTTTCCCGCCAGTTCGCGGATGCTGTACCTGGACACCGCCCACCAGTCGCCGCTGGCCGGCAGCGTGCGCCAGGCGCTGGAGGCCTTCTACCAGGAGGCCAGCGACTACGGCGGCCCCAAGCCGGTCTGGCTTGAACGGGTGGAGCGGGTGCGCGCCCGCGCCGCGGCCTTCCTCGGCGCGCGGGCCGACGAGCTCGCGTTCACCAAGAACACCTCGGAAGGCCTGAACATCGCGGCCAATGCCATCGATTTCGCCCCGGGCGACAACGTGCTGCTGATCGAGGGCGACCACCCCAACAACGCCTATGCCTGGCTGAACCTGAAGCGGCGCGGGGTGGACGTGCGCTTCGTCAGGCTGGAAGGGGGCGTGGCCGACGCCGCCTTGTTCGCGCCGCGCGTGGACGCGCGCACCCGGGCCATCTCGCTGTCCCACGTCACCTTCCATGCCGGCCATCGCCACGACGTCGCCGACATCGGGCGGCTGTGCCGCGAGCGCGGGATCTATCTGGTGGTGGATGCGATGCAGTCGGTCGGCGTGCTGCCGGTCGACGTGAAGGCCATGGGCGTGTCCATGCTGGCCGCCGGCTGTCACAAGGGGCTGCTGGTGCCGCAAGGGCTGGGCCTGCTGTACGTGGACGCGGCGCTGACCGAGCTGCGGCCGGTCTATCTGGCCACGGCGGGGCTGGCCCGCCCTCCGGCCGATCTGATCGCCGACCCCGACGACCTGGCCTTGCGCGAGGATGCCGGCCGTTTCGAGATCGGCAACTACAACCTGGCGGACATCCACGCCCTGGATGCCGCGCTGGATCTCATCGACAGCGTGGGCGTCGCCAATATCGAGCGCCACGTGCTGGCGCTGGGCGACCGACTGATCGAACGCATGGACGCGCTGGGCGTGGGCCTGGTGGGCCCGCGCGAGCGCAGCCGTCGCGCGCACATCTACGTGCTGGACCTGCCCGCCGAACGATGGACGGGCTACCTGGCGCAGCAGGGCGTGCGCGTTTCGCCGGAACGCGACGGCGTGCGCGTATCGTTCGGCGTCTTCAATACCCCGGACGACGTCGATCGCGTCGCCGGGATCATCGCCGCCGGCTTGCAGGCGCCGGCGTCGGCTTGAACAGCGGTGCCGCCTGCCATGCTAATTGCCCGGTCCCGAGGCCAGGCTTCACACAAGGGGTATGACATGAAAAACAGCACGTTCTCCCGCTACGCCACCGCCTGCGCGCTGGCGCTGGGCCTGTCGTCCGCCTGGGCCCAGGACACGGGGCCCACCTTGCAGAAGATCAAGGAAACCGGAGCGGTGACGCTGGGCTACCGCGAATCCTCCGTGCCTTTCTCGTTCCTGGACGGCCAGCAGAAACCGGTGGGCTTTTCGCTGGACCTGTGCGCGGCCATCGTCGACCGCATCAAGCAGCAGCTGGGCCTGTCGAGCCTGGCGGTCAAGCAGGTGGCGGTGAATTCCTCCAATCGCATCCCGCTGGTGGTCAACGGCACCGTGGACATCGAATGCGGCGGCACGGCCAACAATCTGGCGCGCCAGAAGCAGGTGTCCTTTTCGGTGGCCACCTTCGCCAGCCAGCCGCGTTGGCTGGTGCGCGCCGATTCAGGCCTGAAGCAGCCGGCCGATCTCAAGGGCAAGACGGTGGTGGTCACCCAGGGCTCGAACGCCGTGGGGTTCGTGCGCGCCGCCAACGACAAGGAAAAGCTGGGCATGAACGTGATCCAGGCCAAGGACCACGGCGAATCCATGCTGACGCTGAGCAACGGGCGCGCCGTCGCCTTCCTGGAGGACGACATCCTGCTGGCCGGCGAGCGCGCCAATTCGCGCGATCCGGCGGCCTTCGTCTTCCTGGAGGGCGGCTACGATCCGGGCTACTACGGCCTGATGTTCAAGAAGGACGACGCGCCCTTCAAGGCCCTGGTGGATGGCGTGCTGACGGGAATGATGAAGGACGGCTCCTTCGAGCAGGCCTACCGCAAGTGGTTCGAATCGCCCATTCCGCCGCGCAACGTCAACCTGAGTTTCCCGATTCCCGAACGGCTGCGCGAGCGCATCGCTTCGCCTAGCGACAAAGTCGATTTTTGACGACGGCGGGGCGGCCATGTTCAGCGTGCTATTCGAGGAAGTGCCGGAAGGCGGCGAGCGTTATCTGGATTGGCTGATGACCGGACTGGGCTGGACGCTGTTCCTGGCCCTGGCGGGATGGGCGATCGCCTTCGCGCTGGGCCTGGCGGTGGGTTGCGCGCGCACCGCGCGCAACCGGCTGATCGCGGCGTTGGCGCGGATCTACGTGGAGGTGTTCCGCAACATTCCGGTGATCGTGCAGATGTTCGTCTGGTACTTCGTCGTGCCGGAGCTGCTGCCCCGCGCCTGGGGCGACGCGATCAAGGCTGTCCCGCCGCCCTGGGGCAGCGTCATTCCCGCGCTGCTGGGGCTGGCGCTGTACACGGCGGCGCGCGTGGCCGAGCAGGTCAAGGCCGGGATCGAAGCGCTGCCGCCGGGCCAGCGCCAGGCCGCCGAGGCGCTGGGCATGCGCAGCCTGCAGGTCTACCGCCTGGTGCTGTTGCCGCAGGCGCTGCGCATCATCATTCCCACCCTCACCAGCGAGGTCATGGGCATTTTCAAGAACAGTTCGGTGGCGCTGACCATCGGCGTGCTGGAACTGACGGCCCAGGCGCGCCAGATCAATGAATTCACCTTCCAGACCTTTCAGGCCTTCGGCGCCGCGACGCTGCTGTACCTGCTGCTGGCCTGCCTGGTGTACGTCTGCATGCGCGTGATCGAGGGCCGGCTGCGCATTCCGGGGCAGCAGGCCGAGGCCGCGCCGGGCGGCCGGACGCGCAGCCTGATGCGTTGGCGCAAATCGCTCAAGGAGGTGTGACGGCCATGAACAGCTTCGACTTCGGCGCCATCGAGCGCGCCGCGCCCTACCTGCTGGAAGGCCTGGGCTTTTCGCTGCAGTTGACCGTCAGCAGTTTCGTCGGCGGGCTGGTGCTGGGCGTGGCGCTGGCGCTGGCGCGCCACCTGCGCGTGCCGGTGCTGGCGCCGCTGGCCACCGCCTACATCACCCTGATGCGCGCCATCCCGCTCATCATGGTGCTGTTCTGGTTTTTCTTCCTGGTGCCCATGCTGCTCATGTGGGCTACCGGCGCGGCGCGGCCGGTGCCGGTCGGACCGGTGTACACCGCCTTCATCACGTTCGCGATGTTCGAGGCGGCCTATTACGCCGAGATCATCCGGGCAGGCCTCAATGCCGTGCCCAAAGGGCAGTACGAGGCCTGCCGGGCGTTGTCCATGTCCACGGCCAAGACCTACTGGCTGGTCATCCTGCCGCAGGTGCTGCGCTCGGTCAGCCCCATCCTGCTGACCCAGACCATCATCCTGTTCCAGGATACCTCCCTGGTCTACGTGCTTTCGATCACCGACATGCTGGGCGCGGCCTCGAAAATCGCGCAGCGCGACGCCAGCCTGGTGGAAATGTACCTGACCATCGCCGCGACCTACCTGCTGATTTGCGTGCTGGCCTCGCAGGCCGTCGCCTATCTGCGCAAGCGCAATACGCCGGCCGCGCATGCCTGAGCGCGCCGGCCCCACCAGGAGAACGATCATGACCCCGATCAGCGCCACGCCCGCCGTCCAGCTGCGCCGGCTGAACAAGCACTACGGCGAGTTCCACGTCCTGAAGAACATCGACCTGGAGGTGGCCCAGGGCGAGCGCGTCATCGTCTGCGGGCCCTCGGGCTCGGGCAAGTCCACCATGATCCGCTGCGTCAACGGGCTGGAAAGCTACACCGACGGCGAAGTCGTGGTGCTGGGGCACGCCCTGGCCCAGGCGGGCGCGGCGCTGTCGCGCGCCCGGCAGGAGGTGGGCATGGTGTTCCAGAGCTTCAATCTGTTTCCCCACCTGACGGTGCTGGAGAACTGCATGCTGGCGCCGGTGCACTGCCAGGGCGTGTCGCGCGCCGAAGCCCGCGAGCGCGCCTCGCATTACCTGGACCGGGTGCGCATCGCCAACCAGGCGGGCAAGTATCCGGGCCAGCTGTCCGGCGGGCAGCAACAGCGGGTGGCGATCGCCCGGGCGCTCTGCATGCGTCCCAAGGTGATGCTGTTCGACGAGCCGACCTCGGCCCTGGACCCCGAGATGGTCAAGGAAGTGCTCGACACCATGCTGTCGCTCGCGGCCGACGGCATGACGATGATCTGCGTGACCCACGAAATGGGCTTTGCGCGCCAGGTCGCGGACCGGGTGGTTTTCATGGACGAAGGGCAGGTGGTGGAGCAGGGCTGCCCCGGCCAGCTCTTCGATGCCCCGGTCCATGCGCGCACCCGGCGCTTCCTGGATCAGGTGGTGCATTGACCGGAACCGGGGCCCCCGGGCCGGAAGGCCGGCGCGGGCGAAGGCGTCGAGGCCGTTGCCGGGGCCGTCCGCGAGGTTGACGGCCGGGTCGCCCAGGGCGGCGCCGTGCTAGATTCAGGAACCGTCCCTATCCTGCCGCCATCATGCCTCCACATCCCGAATCCGCGCCGGCCGACGCCGGCAACCGGAAGCCGGCCGCCGCCGGGCTTGCGCTCGACCCGGCGCGCACGGCGCTGCTGGTCATGCACTATCAGACGGACATCATGGCGCTGTTCCCGGCGGTGGCGCCCACGCTCCTGGCCAAGACCCGCGCGCTTTGCGAGGCGGCGCGGCGCAAGGGCGTCGCCGTGTATTTCGCCCGGATCGGCTTCGGCCAGGGCTACCCGGAAGTCAGTCCGCTGAACAAGAACGGGCAGGGCATCAAGCGGCTGGGCCTGTTCGTGGACGACGAAATTTCCCCGGAACTCGGCAGGCGGGCCGACGAGCCGCTGATCCTGGCGCATCGCGCCAGCGTGTTCTTCGGCACCGACCTGGAACTGCGGCTGTCGGCGGCGGGGGTGGATACGCTGGTGATGGCGGGCATCGCGTCCACGGGCGTGATGCTGTCGTCGATCGCCTATGCCAGCGACGCCGATTTCCGGCTCTACACGGTCAAGGATTGCTGCTACGACCCCGATCCGGTCGTGCACGAGCATCTGTTCGCGACGGCGTTCGAGTCCCGCAGCACGGTGCTGTCGCAGGCCGAGGCGCTGTCCTTGCTGGCCTAGGGCCCTTGAGTATCGACAGACCCTAGCCGGCGGGGCGGGCCTGCTCCGAGGCCAGGTAGGCGTCGCGCGAGGGCACGAGGTGATTGCGGCAGACGGCCATGAGCGCGTCGCGGTCGCCGTCGCGCAGCGCGTGGATCAGGGCCCAGTGCTCCTGGCGGGACCGCTCGCGGTAGGCGGCCGAGGTCAGCGAACCGAAGCGGATGGGATGGGTGCGGCGCGCGTATTCCTCGATGGCCTGGCCCAGCACCGCGTTGTCCAGCAGGCTGAAGAACTCGTGATGGAAACGCTGGTTGCTGCGGAACACGCGGCGCGCGTCGCCGTCGGCGACGGCGGCATCGTGCTCGCGCTGCACGGCCACCAGCGCCGCCAGCCGTGCCTGCGGCACGGGCAGCGGCATGAGGCTGGCGGCATGCACTTCCAGCACCTCGCGCAGGGCGTAGAGTTCCAGGACCTCGCGCGCGGAAAAGGCGCGCACCACGGCGCCCACGTTGCGCTTTTTCTCGACCACGCCCAGCAGCTCCAGGTCGGCCAGGACCTGCCTGACGACATGGCGCTTCATGGCGAAGCGCGCCATCAGGTCGTCTTCGGTCAGCCGTTCGCGGGGATGCAGCCGGCCGAAGACGATGTCTTCCTCCACGGCCGCCACGGCGGCCTGCACCGCGTCGGGCGCCTGGGCGGGCAGGACTTCGGGCGAGATGGCGTTCATGGGCGGGCGCCTATTTCTTCGGCACGGTGTCGCGGGTGACGCCGGCGCGCAGGAAGTCGAAATCGACGCCCTGGTCGGCCTGGGTCACGGTCTGCAGGAACAGCTTGCGGTAGCCGCGTTCGGCGACGGGCCGGCTGATGGGCTGGGCCTCGGCGCGGCGCGCCAGTTCGGCGTCGTCCACCAGCAGGGCGATTTCGCGGCGGGCCACCGACAGGCGGATGCGGTCGCCGTTGCGGACATAGGCCAGCGGGCCGCCGATGGCGGCTTCGGGAGTGACGTGCAGCACGATGGTGCCCGCCGCCGTGCCGCTCATGCGGCCGTCGGAGATGCGCACCATGTCCTTCACGCCGGCGCGCGCCAGCTTCTTGGGAATGGGCATGTAGCCGGCTTCCGGCATGCCGGGCGCGCCGGTGGGGCCGATGCGCTTGAGCACCAGGATGTCTTCGGCGGCGACGTCGAGCGCCTCGTCGTCGATGCGCTTCGCCATGTCCTCGGCGTCCTCGAACACCACGGCGCGGCCCTCGTGCTCCATCAGCGCGGCGTTCGCCGCCGACTGCTTGATGATGGCCCCGCCCGGCGCCAGGTTGCCGCGCAGCACGGCCAGGCCGCCCACCGGGTAGATGGGCGAGGCCGCCGTGCGGATGACGTCCTGCGCGAAGGCGGGAGGCGCGTCGTCGAGCTCTTCGCCCAGGGTGCGCCCGGACACGGTGAGCGCGTCCAGGTGCAGGTAGGGGCGCAGCTCGCGCAGCAGCGCCGGCATGCCCCCGGCATGGTGGAAGTCTTCCATGTAGTGCTGGCCCGAGGGCTTCAGGTCCACCAGCACGGGCGTCTCGCGGCTGATGCGGTCCAGCCCGGCCAGGTCGATGTCGATGCCCAGGCGGCCGGCGATGGCCGTGAGGTGAACGATGCCGTTGGTGGACCCGCCGATGGCCAGCAGCACGCGCAAGGCGTTCTCGATGGACTTGCCCGTCAGGATGCGGTCCGGGGTCAGGCGCGAGGCGGCCATGGCCACGGCGGTGGCGCCGGTTTTCTCGGCCACGCGCACGCGGTCGGCGGTGACGGCCGGCGCCGAGGCTCCGCCCGCCACCATCATGCCCAGGGCTTCGGTGATGCAGGCCATGGTGCTGGCGGTGCCCATGACGGAACAGGTGCCGACGCTGGCCACCAACTGGTTGTTGACGTCCGCGATCTCCTCGGCGTCGATTTCTTCGGCGCGGTAGCGGCCCCAGTAGCGGCGGCAGTCGGTGCAGGCGCCCACGCGTTCGCCGCGGTGCGAGCCGGTCAGCATAGATCCGGTGACCAGCTGGATCGCGGGCACGCCGGCGGACGCCGCGCCCATCAGCTGGGCGGGCACGGTCTTGTCGCAGCCGCCGATCAGCACCACGGCGTCCATGGGCTGGGCGCGGATCATTTCCTCGGTGTCCATCGACATGAGGTTGCGCAGGTACATGCTGGTGGGCTGCGAGAAACTCTCGTGCACCGAAATGGTGGGGAAGTCCATCGGCAGGCCGCCGGCCAGCATCACGCCGCGCTTGACCGCTTCGATCAGCTGCGGGGCATTGCCATGGCAGGGGTTGTAGCTGCTGCCGGTGTTGACGATGCCGATGATGGGGCGCGACAGGGCGTCGTCGGTGTAGCCGGCGCCCTTGATGAACGCCTTGCGCAGGAAGAGCGAAAAGCCGGTGTCGCCATAGTTGGTGAGGCCGCGGGCCACGCCGCGCGCGGCCGCGCCCGCGCTGTCGAAAGGCCCGGGGGCCGGCTTGCCGTGCTTGGTCTCGTCCGTCATTTTCGCTCTCGATAATATTATTGATAATCGGGTGGCTGCATCATATCCAGCCTTTGAAAGCGGGGGCAAGCGCTTTGTTCGGGCGGTTTAATTGATCTTTATTCTCTATCAGTCGATAGAAAAATTCTGATTCTTCAATCAAGCGGCTGATCCTACACTGGCGCGGTTGACGAGCCGGGCGTCCCTTTCATTCCTATACCCACCCCGGCAGGAGACCTACATGTCAGACCTGCGTCTGCGGCCGCGTCGCGCCGTGCTGTTTTCCCTGCTGGCGTTGTGCGCCGGCGTTTCCGCTCCGGCCCTGGCCGCCGATGCCTATCCCGACAAGCCCATCCGCCTGATCGTTCCCTATCCGCCGGGCGGGGCGACCGACGTGATCGGCCGCGTGCTGGCGCAGGAGCTGACGGGCGCGCTGGGGCAGACGGTGGTGGTGGAGAACCGCGCGGGCGCGGCCGGCAACATCGGCGCGGACCAGGTCGCCAAGGCGCCGGCCGACGGCTACACGCTGCTGATGGGCGCGCTGACCAGCCATTCCATCAACGCGGCGCTGTACCGCGGCCGCGTCACCTATGACGTGGAGAAGAGCTTCGCGCCCGTCTCCATCGTCGGCACGGTGCCGCTGGTGTTCGTGGTGAACCCGTCGGTGCAGGCGAAGACGCTGGCGGAGTTCATCGCGCTGGCCAAGTCCAAGCCGGGCTTCATCACCATGGCCTCGGCCGGCAACGGCTCGCCGCAGCACCTGGCCGGCGAGATGTTCAAGCGCACGGCCGGCGTGGACGTGTTGCACGTGCCCTACAAGGGCAGCGGCCCGGCCATGACCGACCTGATGGGCGGGCAGGTGCTGAGTATGATCGAAACCGTGCCGGCGGCCCAGGCCAACATCAAGGCGGGCAAGCTGCGCGCGCTGGCGGTGACCTCGCCGCAGCGCGTGGACGCGCTGCCCGACGTGCCCACGGCGGCCGAGGCCGGGCTGAAGGACTTCGAGGTGAGCTCGATGTTCGGCATCGTGGCGCCGGCCAATACGCCGGCGCCGGTGGTGGACCGCCTGAACGGCGAACTGAAGAAGATCCTGGCCAAGCCCGACGTGAAGGCGTCGCTTCTGGCCCAGGGCGCGATCGCCACCTGGACCACGCCGGCCGATGCCGGCGCCCGCGTGTCGGCCGAACTGGCCCGCTGGACCAAGGTGATCGACGAGGCCGGCGTCAAGGGCGACTGAGCGCCTGCGCGCGCCGAGGTTGCGCCTTTGCCTCACCCGCCGGAAGTTCCGCGAGGAATTTCCGGCGCCGTTGTTTGCGCGCGGCTGTCTCGGGCGCGCAACAAGGCTTGCGCGAAAGCCCGAGCGCGCGCGTCAAATCGATTGCGCTTTCGCAGGGACTCCGCGCCGCCGCGGTGCGTGGGTGCAATATTCCGCAATAAACGTCTGTCGGCCCTTCACGGGGAGGTTGACCCCGAATTGACTAGGCCGTAATGTACTTTGCGGGCCATCCTAGGACGGCAGGGGGATACCACAATGACAGAGAACCAGGACGAAAGATCGATCCTGTACGCGCATTTCGGTACGCATAGCCCGTATTGGCGACTCGCCGCCGATAGCGATGCATTCGAACTGGCGGCGGTGAAGGGCGCAGCCAACATCGCCATGGCGCTAAGGCCGGAACAGGCCGCGGCCATACGCGCGTTGACGGGCATTACATCCAGCGTGCGCATCGACATCGCGCTGTACGGCGACATGTTGCGCCTGCATCTGGTCGGCCGCAAGATCAATCCGAACGAATGGGCAGGCACGGCCTCCGCCCATTCCGATACCGAATCCGTCGCCAAGGACCTGGTCGAAGGGTTGTCCTTCGCCGAGACCGTGGTGTCCGAAGCCAATTCGGTCATCGTCATCGTCGACCAGAACGGCCGCGTGCAGCGCTTCAACAAGCTGAGCGAGGAATACACCGGCAAGCGCGAGCAGGACATCGTCGGCCGCAGCGTGTTCGAGATGTTCATGACGCGCGAAGAGGCCGTCGCCTCCCGCCGCAACATCGCCGAGTTCTACAAGCGCGGCCAGTCGTACGAAGCCGAACGGGTGATCAACACGGTCAAGGGCCCGCGGCTGTTCCTGTTCCGCAACAAGTTCGTCACCAGCGGCAGCGGCGAGAAGCGCGTCTACCTGATCTGCTCGGGCACCGACATCACGGAAGAGCGCCAGGCGCAGGAACGCCTGCGCGTGCTGGCCAACACCGACATGCTGACCAACCTGCCCAACCGCCACGCGATCACGACGCGGCTGAAGGCGGCGCTGGCGGCCGGCCCGGACGCGCGGGGCGGCGTGCTGTTCCTGGACCTGGACAATTTCAAGCGCATCAACGACCACTACGGCCACGGCTTCGGCGACCACCTGCTCAAGGCCGTGGCGGTGGCCATTTCGGCCTGCCTGTCGGAAGGGCAGACGCTGGCGCGCCTGGGCGGCGACGAATTCATCGTGCTGCAGGAGGCGGCCCAGCCCTGGGAACTGGAAGCCACCGCCCAACGCATCATCGAGCGCCTGCGCGAGCCCTTCCGCCAGGGGCTGATCGAGGTCTACACCAGTTGCTCCATCGGCATCGCCATGTATCCCGACCATGGCGCCGACCTGGACAGCGTGGTGCGCAGCGCCGACATCGCCATGTACGTGGCCAAGGAAGCGGGGCGCCATACCTACCGCGTGTTCCAGCCCGACATGGACCGCCGCAACGCCGACTACGTCTGGCTGGACACCAATCTGCGCAAGGCCCTGGCCGAAGACCACCTGATGCTGTACTACCAGCCCAAGCTGGCCGGCCGCACCGGCGAGGTGGACGGCGTGGAAGCCCTGGTCCGCTGGCGCTCCCCCGAGCGCGGCATGGTCTGCCCGGGCGCCTTCATCCCTTACGCGGAAGAATCCGGCCTGATCTCGCCCTTGGGCGTGTGGGTCATGCGCGAAGCCGCGAGGCAGGCGGCCGCCTGGAAGCGCGACGGGCTCAACATCCGGATCGCCATCAACATGTCGGCGCGTCAGCTGAACGACAAGGGCGTGGTCAGCGAATTCATGCGCGCGATCAGCGACGCCAGCCTGGATCCCTGCCAGCTGGACATCGAACTCACCGAGAGCTGCCTGATCGACGACGAAGACGCCGCCATCGAGCTCATCAAGCAGTTCCGGCAGTTGGGCGCGCGCGTCCACCTGGACGACTTCGGCACCGGCTATTCGTCGCTGTCGCAACTGGCCCGCATTCCGCTGGACGCGATCAAGCTGGACGCCAGCTTCGTGCGCGGCGTGAACGAGAACCCGGTTTCGCAGGCGCTGGCGCGCGCCATCGTCGCGGTGGCGCGCACGCTGGAATTGAAGGTGATCGCCGAAGGCGTCGAAACCACGGAAGAGGCCGTGTTCGTGGACACGCTGGGCGTGGACGCCAAGCAAGGCTATCTCTACGCCAAGCCCATGCCGGCGGCGGAGTTCACCGCCTGGCTGACCCAGCGTCGCCGGCTGCATCTGATCGCCTGACGCAGCCGGCGCGCGGCGGGGATCAGTGCATGGTGGCTTCCATCGTCGCGTCGGCCGTGACGGCGCTGCGGCGGTTCTGTGCGATCACCAGGCGCTCCATGTAGGCGCGGTCCTTGGGGTCTATCGAGAAGGCGGCCTCGACCCAGTCCTCGGTGATGTCCATCAGTTCGGAGCGCGGCAGGCTCAGCACGCGCTGGCGCGCGCGCAGCATGGCGCGCATGCCGTTGAGCTTGGGCCGCAGCGTGTCGATGAACGTGCGCGTGGCCTTGTAGGCGTCGCCCGGCTCGAACAGCACGTCCACCAGGCCCCTGGCGTGGAACCATTCGGCGGTATGGGACTCGCCCGTGCCTATCAGTTCCTCGGCCAGCTTCATGCCCGAGCGCCGGGCCACCAGCGAATAGCCGCCCATCCCCGGGAAGAGGTTGAACGCCATTTCGGGGAAGCCCATGCGGGCGCTGTTCTGGGCCAGCACGAAATGGTGCGCCAGCGCGGCCTCGAAGCCGCCGCCCAGCGCGGTGCCTTCGATCATGGCCAGCGAAATCGCGCCGGTGTCGAAGCCCCGCGTGGCGGCGTGCACGCAATCCACGCAAGCCCGGGCATAGGCCCGCAGGGCCTCGCGCTTGCCGGTGCGGATGGCTTCCGCGAAGAAATTGAGATCCCCGCCGACGTTGTAGATCTGGGGCACCAGCGAGCCCGTGACCCAGAAGTCGATGGGCAGGCCGGAGTCCTTGGCGGCGCGCGCCAGGGTCATGATCTCGTCGATCAGTTCGTGATTAAAGCATGGGCGCGGCTGCGCCCGGAGCATCATCCACATGACTCGACGTCCCTCCTCGTAAAACGCGGAGATCTGTTTCAGATTGCCTGCTGCGGTGAAGGGGTGGCAGTCCGGATGAATGAGTTGATTCATTTGCTTTCGTCCAATCGATCAAGGTGAGTCGGAGTACTGCGGCTTCAGCCTAATACAGACCTTCCGGCCTCCGTCTCATGCAAACCTCATGCGACTGGCCAGACTTGTCCGTAGGTCAAAGGCCGGAGCGATCGATGGAAAAAATGGCGGCGCGTCCGCGCCCGCTCAACCCATCAGGCGAGGGGCGTCTGGGTAGAACGGATGAGGACGCACGCAAACTCGCGGCTGTCCGGGCGACGCGCCGCGCGCCCGGCGGGGCGCGCGGGCTCATGCGTAGGGAGGAGGGAGAGCGGCCCGCAAGCGAAGCGCGGCGAGCGCCGCGGGCGCCGGGCCGGGCGGGAGGGACCCGGTTTTCGGGTTCAGGCGACGCCGCCGTTGGCGCGCAGGATCTGGCCGTTGACCCAACCGGCGTCGGGGCTTGCCAGGAACGACACCACGCCCGAAATGTCCTCGGGCTGGCCCAGGCGTTCCAGGGGCGGCAGCTTGGCGTAGTGCTCGATCAGTTCCGGGCTCTTGCCTTTCATGAACAGTTCCGTCGCCACCGGGCCCGGCGCCACCGCGTTCACGGTGATGCGGCGTCCGCGCAGTTCTTTGGCGAATACCTGGGTCAGGCCTTCCACCGCCGCCTTGCTGGCGATGTAGACGGAGTAGCCCGGCAGGTTGAGCGCGACGGTGGTGCTCGACACGTTGATGATGCTGCCGCCGTCGGCCAGACGGGCGGCCGCCTCGCGCAGCGTGTTGAAGGTGCCGCGGGTATTGATGCCGAAGGTCCGCTCGAACAGCTCGTCGCTGGTTTCGGCCAGCGATTTCATTTCCAGGATGCCGGCGCTGTTGACCAGCACGTCGACGCGGCCCAGCCCGGCTTCGACCTGATCGAACATGGCGCGCACTTCCGCGGAGCGGGATACGTCGGCGCGCACCGCCATGGCGCGGCCGCCGGCCTGGCGGATGCCGGCGACCAGCGCGTCGGCCTCGGCGGCGCTGGAGGCATAGTTGACGGCGACGGCGTAGCCGTCGCGGGCGAGCCGGCCGACGATGGCGGCGCCGATGCCGCGCGATCCGCCGGTGACCAGGGCGATGCGTTGCGGGGCGGGGGGGCTCATGGCGTTTCTCCTTGGGGAATAGGGGTGAAACGAATCATGGACTATTTCGCGAAAAAGATAATTACTCTATATTCGCTAACATAATTTCATTTGCATTAATAATGAGAGCGCCATGGACCGTTTCGAGGAAATGCGGGTATTCGTGCGCATCGCCGAGCGAGGCAGCTTTTCCAAGGCGGCCGAAGACCTGCGGATACCGCGCCCCACGGTCACCAACCTGATCAAGCGGATGGAAGCGCGCCTGGGCGCGCGGCTGCTGGAGCGCACCACCCGCCAGGTGCGGCTGACGAACGACGGCGAGGCCCACTACCGGCGCTGCCTGCGGCTGCTCGCGGACCTGGAAGAGGCCGACGGCGCCTTCCTGGACACCGCGCCCAAGGGCCTGCTGCGCGTCAATGCGCAGGGCACGCTGGCGCGCTTCTTCGTCATGCCCGGCCTGCCGGGCTTCCTGGAACGCTATCCCGACATCGTGCTGCATCTGGGCGAGGACGACCGCCTGGTCGACCTGGTGCGCGAAGGCGTGGATTGCGTGTTGCGCACGGGCGCGCTGCAGGATTCCTCTCTGGTCGGGCGGCAGATCGCCCTGATGCCGCAGGTGACCGTGGCCAGCCCCGCCTATCTGGCGCGCCACGGGGAGCCGACGCGCCTGGAGGACCTGGAAGGGCACCGCGCCGTGGACTACCTGTCCAGCGCGACGGGGCGCAGCATGCCGCTGGATTTCATGGTCGAGGGGCGCAACGTGCAGCTGCGGCCCCGCGCCGCGGTCAGCGTCACGGGCGCCGAGCTCTATACCGGCGCCGCGCTGGCGGGGCTGGGGCTGATCCAGGTGCCGCGCTACCGCATCGAGCGCGAGCTGGCGGCCGGCGAGCTCAGGATCGTGCTGCCCGACATGCCGCCCGCGCCCATGCCGGTGTCGGTGCTGTACCCGCAGAACCGCCAGGTGTCGGCCCGGGTGCGCGTGTTCACGCAGTGGCTGGCGGAGGTCATTGCCCCCGCCTTCGCTCAGACGATCCCGGTCAGGTAGTACACCGCGATCGCCAGGAACACCGACAGGGTCGATATCAGGGTGATGGCGAAGATGTCGCCGTAGGACTGGCGGTGGGTCAGGCCGGTCACGGCCAGCAAAGTGATCACCGCGCCGTTGTGGGGCAGGGTGTCCATGCCGCCGCTCGCCATGGCGGCGATCCGGTGCAGCACCTCCATCGGGATGCCGGCGGCGTTGGCGCTGTCGATGAAGGTCTGGGCCATGGCGGCCAGGGCGATGCTCATGCCGCCCGAGGCCGAGCCCGTAATGCCGGCCAGCGAGGTCACGGCCACGGCTTCGCCCACCAGCGGGTCGGGAATGGCCTTGAGCGCGTTGGCCACCAGCAGGAAGCCCGGCAGCGCGGCGATGACGCCGCCGAAGCCATACTCGGCCGCGGTGTTCATGGAGGCCAGCAGCGCGCCCGATACCGCGCTCTTGCTGCCCTCGGCGAAGTGCGCCTTGATGGCCCGGAACGAGAACAGCAGGATGGTGAAGATGCCCGCGATCAGCGCGCCCATGACCGCCCACAGCGCGACCTGGTCTTCGGCGTTGACCGGCATGGGCTTGGCCAGGCCCGGCAGCGCCACTTCGGAGCCGGCCGGATACCAGCCCGGGATCCAGCGCGTCAGCAGGTAGTTGGCCACGCCCACCACCACCAGCGGCAGCAGCGCGACCAGCGGGTGGTGGTCGCGTTCGCTCGGCGGCGTGGCCGGCTCGTTGCGCAGGTCCGTGCCGTAGGACTCGCCGGCCGCGGCCGCGCGCTTGCGGCGCCATTCCAGGTAGGCGATGCCCGTGGTCAGCGTGAAGGCGGCGCCGATCAGGCCCAGCCACGGCGCGGCCCAGGTGGTGGTTTCGAAGAAGGTGGTGGGGATGATGTTCTGGATCTGCGGCGTGCCGGGCAGGGCCGTCATCGTGAAGGTGAACGCGCCCAGCGCGATCGCGCCGGGCATCAGGCGCTTCGGGATGCCGCCCTGGCGGAACATTTCGGCGGCGAAGGGATACACCGCGAACACCACCACGAAAAGCGAAACGCCGCCGTAGGTCAGTACCGCGCAGACCAGCACGATGGCCATGATGGCGCGCTCGGCGCCGATCAGGCGCAGCACGGCCTGCACGATGGCGCGCGAAAAGCCCGACAGCTCGATGAGCTTGCCGAACACCGCGCCCAGCAGGAAGACGGGGAAGTAGAGCTTGGCGAAACCCGCCATGCGCTCCATGAATATGCCCGAGAAGACCGGCGCCAGCGCCGACGGGTCCGTCAACAGCACGGCGCCCATCGCCGCGATGGGCGCGCACAGAATCACGCTATAGCCTCGATACGCCGCCAGCATCAGAAACGCCAGCGCCGCCACCACGATGAACAATCCGGTCATTCGGTGCTCCAGGAATGATGAGATAAGGGGTGAGGGGCTACACCATACCTCATCGAGCCGACGCTTTTGACGCGCGGCCGGGCACCGCGGGGGGTCAAGGGTCGAGGAGCGCCTGCGCCTGGGCGGCGATATTCAGGTCGACCGCGGCGTCGTCGCCGTCTTCCAGGTACCAGACGGCCGAGAGCCCGCACCAGGCCACCACCCACTGCAGCAGCCGGCGGCGGTCCAGCCCGGCCTGCGCCGCCACGATCTCCAGCCGCCGCTCGAAGCGGCCGGGCACCACGGCCACCGGGGGATTCGGGTCGGTCAGGTCGGGGTTGCAGAAGATGTTGGCGTAGTCGAAGGCGCGTTCGCCGTGCAGCCGCTTGGGATCGATCACCAGCCAGCCGCGCTCGCCGAAGTCCAGGATGTTGTCGTGGTGCGCGTCGCCATGCAGCACCGCCAGGTCCTGCTGGTTGTCGAGCAGGGCCCGGGCGTGGCGGGCGCTGTGCGCCAGGAGCCCGCCGCGGGCGCGGGCGGCCGGCCATAGGTCCGCGAACCAGGATTCCAGCGGGCGCAGCGCCGGCAGGGGCGCGGCGCGCGGGGCATGCAGCGCCCGCAGCACGTCGCAGATGATGCGGGTGGCTTCGTCGTCCCGGCCGTTGCGGGCGTACTCGGCCAGCGAGCGCGCGCCGGTGGCGCGTTCCAGCAGGATGGCCTCGTCGTCGTGCGCCAGCACCCGCGCCGCGCCGTCGCCGTCCCACCAGCGCATCAGCACGCCGCCTTGCTTCTCGTCTTCTTCGTGCGAGACCTTGAGCATGGCGGGCTGGCCCTCGTGCAGCACGGGAAGCAGCCGCGCCGCGTGGGTGACGATGGGAGCGCCGTCGGGCGCCAGCTTCCAGCGGGAGAGATAGGTATCGAACATGGGCGTGTCGGCGGGGTCTCGGATGCGGGCGATAGGCGCCGGCGGGGATGCAATGTGCCTTGATGATAGTCTTGCGCCTGCGTGAACGCGGAAATTATCCTGCAACTCATTTGCGCGCAACGCCAATCCGGAGGGCCGGCGCAGCAACCGGCTGGCGCTGACCCGCAAGGGGCGGCGGATACACGACCGCATCACCCCGATCGCCGCCAACCTGGAAGAGGCAGCCGCTAGCCGCGGCGCAGTGGCGCCGGGTCGGAGCGGCGCGGCAACAGCCAGGTGATCGCCGCCGCCACCGCATTGCCCGCCGCGCTGGCGACGATGGGCAGCAGGTAGGAGCCGCTGAGGTCGTACGCATGGCCCGCCGCCACCGGGCCGATCAGCGTGCCGAACGCCACGCTGGTGTAGAGCGTGCCGATGATGCCGCTGACGTGGCGGCCGCCGAAGTAATCCATGACCACCGCGGGCATCAGTGCCACCCAGCCGCCATAGAAGGCGCCGAAGACCAGGGCGAACAACGCCAGTGTCCAGAACTGGCCGCAAGCGCCCCATATCGCCAGCGACGCGGCCATGCCGGCATACATCGTGGCGAGCGAGGCGCGCCGGCCCAGGCGGTCGGCCAGCGTGCCCAACAGGAACCGGCCCGCCGTGCTGCCCACGCCCACCATGCCCAGCAACAGCGCGGCCAGTCCTGGAGCGATGCCATGATCCAAGGCATACGGGATGAGATGCACGAAGGGCACGAAGACGCCGAAGGCGCCGGCCATGCTTGCCAGGTACAGCAGGACGAAGACCTTGCTGCGGATGGCTGCGAGCGCCGGCACGCTGGATAGTGTGGATGCCCGCGCTGCGCAAGCCGCGGGCGCGGCGTCGCCGTCGGGCTGCAGTCCACGGTCCTGCGGCGAGTTTTCAACCCAGCGCGCCGCGGCGCAGCCCAGGACCGCCACCGCAGCGGCCAGCGCCATATAGGCGACGCGCCAGCCCCACTGGTCGATCAACGCCGAGGCGAGCGGCGGCACCAGCAGCGTGCCCACGCCGATTCCGCTGACCGCCAGCCCCGAGGCCAGTCCGCGCCGGCGCAGGAACCAGCGCTGCACTGCGCCTACTACCGGCACGTAGGCGCAGCCCACGCCCAGCCCGACGCCCAGGCCGTAGGCCAGGTAGATCTGCGTCATGTTCCGGGCGGCGCTGGCAAGTGCCAGGCCCAGCGCCACCAGCGCCATGCCTATCCATGCCATGCGGCGCGAGCCGTAACGATCCGCCAGCGGGCCGCTGACCACGCCGAAGCCGAAGTACAGGAAGCCCGCCAGCGAGAACACCAGCGATACCGCGCCGCGCGTGGCGGAAAAGTCGCGCTGCAGGGCGTCGACGAATGCGCTGAATGAATAGGCGCTGCCAAATCCCAGCAAGGTGACGGCGAAGGCAGCGGCTACCACCCGCCAGCCGTGGAAGATCCGGCTGGCGGTGGGCTGGGCGGCGCCGGTTGGCGCATGCATCTTCATCGTCGACCTCACAACGCCGGCCGGCGCAGGTGCCAGCTTGTCGCCGCCTGGAAGGCGGCGCCCAGCCTGAACAGCACAGGCTCGCCCAACTGGGCCGCCGCCAGTTGCAGGCCCATCGGCATGCCGGCTTCGCACTGGCCGGCGGGCAGCGTCAGGCAGGGATGGCCCGTCATGTCGAACACGCAGGTATAGCGTTGCAAGGCTTCGACCAGCCCCGGCTGCGCGCCCAGCACGCTGATGGCGTCCAGGGTGAGTGGCGGCATGGGCTGCACCGGCATCAGCAGCGCGTCGACGTGGGCGAATACGGCGTCGATCCGGCCGCGCATGGCCAGGCGGCGCAACAGGATGTCTTGGTAGGCCTGGCCCGGCAGCGCGCGACCTCTTTCGATCACGCTGGCCAGCACCGGTCCGTATTCCTGCTTGCGGGAGGGATAGGTGGATGCGTGCGCAACCGCGGCTTCCACCGCGCAGAGCGGTGCCCAGTCACGCACTGCCTGCGCCGCTTCCTCGGACGGGAAGCGCAGCGGCACCAGGGTCGCGCCCAGCTGTTCGAAGACCCGCATCGCGGCCTCCATCATGCGCCGAGTTTGCGGATCCACGTCCCTGGCGTTCCAGTCCGGATCCACGCCGACCCGCAGGCCGCCAACCGGGGCTTCGGTCTGCGCGGTGTAGCGCGGAACCGGCGCCTGCAGCGCGGTCGGATCCTTCGCGTCGGCTCCGGCGATCGTTTCGAGCAGCGCCGCAGCGTCGGCCGCGCTGCGCGCCATCACGCCGACATGATCCAGCGAGGCCGCCAGTTCGAATACGCCGTGGCGGCTGACGCGGCCCCAGGTTGGCTTGATGCCGGTCAGTCCGGTGGCGGCGCAGGGCCAGCGGATGGAGCCGCCGGTGTCCGAGGCGGTCGCGCCGAAGCACAGGCCGGCGGCCGTCGCCACCGCCGCTCCGCTGGATGAGATGCCGGTCCAGTAATCCGCGTTCCAGGGGTTAAGCGGCGGCGCGACGTCGGGGTGATGATCGGAGTACGCGCCCTCGGTCATCTGCAGTTGCCCGAGCAGCACGGCGCCCGCATCGCGCAGGCGGCCGACTACCGTGGCGTCGTGGTCGGCGGGCGTGCCGCGGTGGATCGCGGTGCCGGCGGCCATCGGCACGCCCTTGCGCCGGAACAGGTCCTTCAGCGCGATGGGGACGCCATGCAGGGGGCCCCGGTAGCAACCCTGGCGTATTTCCCTTTCCGCGGCCTGCGCTTCCTGCAGCGCGGAGGCCGCGGTCACATGAGCATAGCTGCGTAGGTCTCCGTCCAGGGTCGCGATGCGCCGCAGTTGCGCGCGCGTGATCTCCACCGGCGAGACCTGGCCCGACCGGATCAGGGCGGCGAGCGCAAGCAGGTCGAGTTGGAGGAGGCCGGCGGCCTTGATATCTTCCGTATAGTTCATCTATTCTTTATTCATCATGATTTCGTCACAGACCCATCCAAATTAATATCTATGCGGCGTGCGGACAAACCATGATTTCTATTCAATTTGAATTAGAAAAACTAAATCATCAAGTGCTATGGACATGACCAGCCCGCGACTGCCGCCGCTCAACGCGCTGCGTGCCTTCGAGGCCGCGGCCCGCCATTTGTCCGTGAAAGATGCAGCGCAGGAACTGTGCGTGACACCCGGCGCGGTCAGCCAGATGATCAAGTCGCTGGAGCAGCACCTGGGCGTGGCGCTGTTCCTGCGCGTGAACCGCGGCATCCAGCTGACGGACGCCGGGCGCGATTTCCTGCCGCCGGTGCGCAGCGCCTTCCGCCAGATCCTGGCCGCATCCGCCCGCATCGCCCTGCCGCCTGAGAGCCGCGTGCTCACGGTCAGCACCACCGCGTTCTTCGCGTCGGCCTGGCTGATCCCCAGGCTGTATGACTTCCATGCCCGCCATCCGGAGATCGACCTGCAGGTCGTCACCGGCAACGCGCTGGCGGCCTTCGGCCCGGGCGGCGCGGACGTCGCGATCCGCCACGGATTGGGCCGCTACGCCGGACTGCAAAGCGAACACCTGCTAACCGTGGAAGTCGTGCCGGTGGCATCGGCCGCTCTCGCGGCGAAGCTGGGCATGCCGGCCGGCGCGCGGGACTTGTTGCGCTGGCCGCGCGTGCATGACGAAGCGCGCAACGGCTGGCAGCTGTGGTTCGCGGCGCAGGGCGTGGATGACGCGGGCATGCCGCGAGGGCCCGCCTTTGATGACGGCAGCCTGCTGCTACAGGCCGTGGCCGCGGGTCAGGGCGCCGGCCTGCTGCCCGTGGCGATGGTGCAGGACGAAGTGGCGGCCGGACGCCTGGTCCGGCTGGCCGGCGACGCCAGGCTGGAGGAGTTCGCCTATTACCTGGTATGGCCGGGCAGGGGCGCCTTGCCGGAGAAGGCGCGGGTGTTCCGGGATTGGCTGCTGGAAAGCAGCTTGGGGGCGCCTGCCTGAAGCGCTAGGGCGCGGCGATCGATAGCGAGGCCGCCTTGCGAGCCAGCTCCGCCACGCCGAAGCTCGTGGCCAGCGCATGTCCCTCCAGCTCGGCCAGCGGCACCCAGCGGGCGTCGCTGGCGTCGTCGCCCGCGACCGGCTCGCCGGATTGCCAGCGGCACAGCACCGCGATCAGGATGAAATGGCGGCGCAGGGCGCCGGCCGCGTCGCGGTCGAAGACGTCCACCGCGTCGAATACCCGCAGCGGCTCGGCGCGCACGCCCGTTTCTTCGAGCAGTTCGCGCGCGACGGCGGCTTCGAGGCGCTCGCCCGCCTCGATCTTGCCGCCGGGAAACGCCCAGCAGCCCGCGTCCGGCGGGTTGGCGCGGCGCACCAGCAGCACGCGGCCGTCGCGCACCACGGCGGCGATCGTGGCGGGGATGGGGCGCTGCGGCGGGGAATCGGTCATGCGGGGCTCTTTGGGATGGGGACAGGCCCTAGCGTACGCCAGCCGCGCCTTAGCGCAAATCCCCGTAGTGCCGCGTCCCGTCCCTGGTGCACACTGTCGCCTCGCGCCGACACGAGCGCATGGGATTGAAATCAGGGGTTGCAGCATGGACACACCGGACCGGCAGTTGCGCTATTTCTTGCGGATCGCCGAATTGAAATCGCTGTCGCGGGCCGCCGAGGACCTGGACCAGACGCAGTCCGGATTGAGCCGGCAGCTGGCCGCGCTGGAAGCGCACGTGGGCAAGCCGCTGTTCACCCGCACCGGCCGCGGGGTCGAGCTGACCGAGGCCGGCGCGCGGCTGCTCGACGGCATCCTGCCGGCCTACCGCAGCATCGACCGCGCGCTGGAAGCCGTGCGCCAGCGCGAGGGCGTGACCCAGGGCACCGTCAGGCTGGCGACCGTGCATACGCTGAGCTATTACTTCATGGCGGAGGTGGTGGCCAGCTTCGTCAGCAGCCATGAACACGTGAACCTCTCCGTCATGGGCCGCAGCTCGCCGGAAGTGGTGGCGCTGGTGGAGGCGGGCAAGGCGGACGTGGGCTTCGTCTACGATTCGGCGGTGGCCTCCGACAACCTGGCTTCGACCACGCTGTTCGACGACGATATGTGCCTCATCGTGCTGGCCGACCAGCCCCTGATGGACAACGTCGACCTGGCCGCCATGAACTTGCGGCTGGTGGGGTTCCCGCCGCACTACGCGCTGCGCAAGATGATCCACAGCGCGGGGCTGGAGCCCGAATTCGTGGCCGAAGCCGAGACCATCGACGCCATGCTGAAGCTGGTGTCCTCGGGCGTGGGCGCCTGTATCCTGCCGTCGCGTATCCCCGACAAGCTGCTCAACGAGTACGGCCTGCGCAAGATCCGCGTCCACAGCCCGATCCTGCGGCGGCGCGTGGTCGCGATCACCCTGGCGAACCGCCAGCCGCTGCCGCTGGTGAGCGAATTGCTGGCCAGCGCGCACCGCATCGCTCGGCATTAACCCTTAGTCCCCCCAGGGCGGGGCCCGCTGAATAGCAGCTATGAGCCTGGCTGCATGGCTCTTGGGCGCCGCGGTTTCCATACTGTGCGGACTTCGCGCGGCGCTCGTCGGCGCCGAACGCGCAAGCACAACCAAGGGGAAGCCATGAGCACCGCATTACGAGAGAAATCCTATTTCGACAGCCGCGCCACGCAGGAAATGGCGCGGCACCTGCAGGCCGTGCCGCGCAGCATCCAGGAGACCATGGCCTATGCCTGTCGCATCCTGGCGATGACCGAGCAGGAGGCCGGGCTGGCCGGGCAGATCAGCATGCGTTCGGCGCGTCCGGGCGCGTACTGGACGCTGCGCTTCGGCCTGGGCTTCGACGAGGCCACCCCGGCGGACTTCATCGAGGTGGACCGCGACCTGAACACGCTCACGGGCGAGGGCATGGCCAACCCGGCCACGCGCTTTCACCTGTGGGTCTACGAGGCGCGCCCCGACGTGCAATCCATCATCCACACGCACTCGCCCTGGGCCTCGGCGCTGGCCGCCGCGCGCCAGCCGCTGGTGATCTCGCAGATGGACATGACGCCGCTGCACGACGACTGCGCCTTCCTGGGCGAATGGCCGGGCGTGCCCATCGCCGACCAGGAGGGCGTCATCATCTCCGGCGCCCTGGGCAGCAAGCGGGCCATCATCCTGGCCCACCACGGCTACCTGACGGCCGGCAAGTCCTGCGAAGAGGCGACCTACCTGTCGGTCTACCTGGAACGCGCGGCCCGCATGCAGATCCGCGCGCAGGCGTTCGGGCCGCTCACGCCCGTGGACGACGAGCTGGCGCGCGAGGCGCACGACTATCTGCTCAAGCCCTCGATCGTCAACGCGACGTTCAACTACTGGGCGCGGCAGACGCACGGCGTCGCGCCCCTGCCGCTACCCGCCGCCTGACGCCGCGCAGCGGCCTTCCTCCAGACACTTTTTCGGGGAGTCATGATGATGACGACCAAGCCTGCGGCTGCGCGCTCGCGCCGCGAATACGTGACGGCCGGACTGGCCAGCATGATGGGCACCACCATCGAGTGGTACGACTTTTTCCTCTACGGCACCGCCGCCGCGCTGATCTTCAACAAGATCTTCTTTCCGTCCTTCGATCCGCTGACGGGCACGCTGGCCGCGTTCGCCACCTATTCGGTGGGCTTTTTCGCGCGTCCGCTGGGCGGCGTGATCTTCGGCCATTACGGCGACAAGATCGGGCGCAAATCCATGCTGCTGATCACGCTGCTGCTGATGGGCGTGCCCACTATCCTGATCGGATTGATCCCGTCGTATGAGCAGATCGGCTACTGGGCCGCCGTGCTCCTCGTGCTGATGCGCTTCCTGCAAGGCATCGCGGTGGGCGGCGAATGGGGCGGCGCGGTGCTGATGGCGGTGGAGCACGCGCCGGACGGCAAGAAGGGCTTTTTCGGCAGCCTGCCGCAGGCCGGCGTGGCGCCGGGCCTGATCCTGTCGTCTCTGGCGATGGGGGCGGTCGCCAGCTTGCCCGAAGCCGACATGCTGGCCTGGGGCTGGCGCCTGCCGTTCCTGGCCAGCGTGGTGCTGCTGCTGGTGGGCTGGTTCATCCGCGTCAAGGTGGCCGAGTCGCCCGACTTCGAGCAGATGAAGGAGAAGGGCGCCAAGGTCGAGGTGCCGGTGGCCGAGGTGCTGAAGCATCATCGCCGCGCCCTGATGGTGGTGGTGGGCGCCAGGCTGGCGGAGGTGACCTGGTTCTACACCGTCGTGACCTTCTCGCTGGCCTACGCCACGGGCACCCTGGGCATCGCGCGCTCGGTGATGCTGGACGCCACGATCTGGGGCGCGGCCGTCGCCTTGTTCACCATGCCGGTATTCGGCATGCTGGGCGACAAGATAGGCCATAAATGGGTGTTCATGGCGGGCACGGTGGGCATCCTGGCCTGCGCGCCGATGTTCTTCCATCTGCTGGGCACGCGCGACACCGGCTGGATCATCCTGGCGGTCTGCCTCGCGGTCGGCCTGGTCTACGCTTGCCTGTACGGGCCGGAAGGCACGCTGTTCTCCAGCCAGTTCCCGGCCGAAGTGCGCTACACGGGCATCTCGCTGGCGGTGCAGGTATCCGGCGCCATCGGCGGCGGCCTCGCGCCCATCGTGGCGACCTGGCTGCTGGCGAAGGGCGGCGGCGATCCCCGGTACGTGGTGTGGTACCTGAGCATCCTGGGAGTGATCGCCTTGTTCAGCGCATGGCTGATGCGCAGCGAGGCCCCCGCGGCCGTCGCCCTGCGCGTGCCCGCGAGCGCCAAACTGAGGACGCCATGAAAACGATCGACTATTACTTCTGGATGAATTCCGACTGGGCCTACCTGGGCGCCGACCGCCTGGAGGCGCTGGCACGGCGCCAGGGCGCGGCGATCCGCTACCTGCCGGTGGACCTGCCCGAGGTCTACGCCCGCACCGGCGGAATCCTGCTGGGCCAGCGTTCGCCCGAGCGTCAGGCCTACCGGGTGGCGGAACTGGCGCGCTGGTGCCGCAAGCTGGGGATCCACGTCAATCCGCAGCCGGCCCATATGTGTCCCGACGCGGGCCTGGCCTCGCGCATCGTCATCGCCGCGGGCCAGGCCGGCCTGCCGGTGGCGGCGCTGTACAAGGCCATCCTGAAGGCCGAGTGGTGCGACGAGCGGGACATCTCCGACGAGGCCACGCTGCGCGCCATCCTGCGTGAGCAGGGGCTGGACGACGTCGCGCTGCTGGCGGCGGCGGCCCGGCCGGACGCCGAGGCCGCCTATCGAGGCAACACCGACGCGGCGGTGGCGGCCGGCGTGTTCGGCTCGCCCGCGTATGTCTACCGGGGCGAGCTCTTCTGGGGCCAGGACCGGCTGGACATGCTGGAGGAGGCGGTGGCGGCGTAGGCCGCGCGCCGGGCGGGCCCGGCGCCCGCCCGGGCCCCGTCCTACTTCTTCACCAGCGGGCAGGTGGACTTGGACAGCGGCATGAAGGCCTGGTCTCCCGGCAGGGTGGCCACCAGCTTGTAGTAGTCCCAGGGTCCCTTGGATTGCGCGGGCTGCTTCACTTCGAAGAGGTACATGTCGTGCACCATGCGGCCGTCCTCGCGGATGCGGCCGTTGGTCGCGAAGAAATCGTTGATCGGCATGGCCTTCATCTGCTTCATGACCGCGGCGGGCTCGTCGGTGCCGGCGGCCTGCACGGCCTTCAGATAGTGCATCACCGAGGAATAGGTGCCGGCCTGGCTCATGTTCGGCATCTTCTTGAGCTTGTCGTAATAGCGCTGCGACCAGGCGCGGGTCTGGTCGTTCATGTCCCAGTAGAAGGCCTCGGTCAGCGTCAGGCCGGCCGCGGCCTCCAGCCCGATGGCGTGGATATCGTTGATGTACAGCAGCAGCCCCGCCATCTTCTGGCCGCCCTTGGTCAGCCCGAATTCGCTGGCGGCCTTGATGGCGTTGACCGTGTCGCCGCCGGCGTTGGCCAGGCCCACGATCTGCGCGCGGCTGGCCTGGGCCTGCAGCAGGTAGGAGGCGAAGTCGCTGGAGCCCAGCGGATGGCGCGACGCGCCCAGCACCGTGCCGCCGTTGGCTTTCACGACTTCGGTGGCGGACGCCTGCAGCGTGTGGCCGAACGCGTAGTCGGCCGTCAGGAAGTACCAGCTCTTGCCGCCTTGTTCGACGGTGGCGCGCGCCGTGGTGTTGGCCAGCGACCAGGTGTCGTAGGTGTAGTGCACGGAATAGGGCGAGCACAGGTCGTTGGTGATGCGCTCGGTGCCGGGCCCGCTGAAGACCACGATCTTCTTTTTTTCGCGGGCCACTTCCAGCACCGCCAGGGCGGGCGCGGAACCCGCCACGTCCATGATGGCATCCACCTTCTGGACGTCGTACCACTCGCGCGCCTTGGCCGCGGCGATGTCGGCCTTGTTCTGGTGGTCCACCACCATCAGGTCGATCTTCTTGCCCAGCACCGTGCCGCCGAAGTCGGCGACGGCCATTTCCGCCGCGGTGGCGCTGCCCTTGCCGGTCACGTCGGCATAGATGCCGCTCATGTCCAGGATCAGGCCCAGGCGGACCACGTCGTCGGAGACCGCCGCGGGTTGCGCGTGTGCGGTGCTGGCGGCGAAGGCGGCGGAAAACAGGGCAAGCGTGCTGCGCAACTGCAGGGACATCCGGGGTGTTCCGGGGCATTTCATGGTTGGTCTCCTTGGTGCCGGATCTTTTCGGATACTGCGGGAGGCGCCTCGGAGTGTGCTGCGGCGCTCTGTTTTGGGGAAGGCGGTTGCGGGCGGGCCGGGCCTCAGCGGTCGGTCAGCAGGTCGAACTCCATCCGTACCTTGCGGAACGGGAACTCCAGCCGGGCGAAATACACGACCCGGCCGTCTATGCAGGCGTAGCGGCGCAGCTCGGCGACCGGCGAGGACACCGGAATCTGCAGGGATTCGGCGGATTCCTGGCCGGCTTCGATCACGTTGAGCACCTGGCGGGCTTCGCTGATGCGCGCGCCGTAGAATTGGTCCAGCACCGGCGCCACCGTGCTTTTCTGGATGCGGGCGCGATGCTTGCGGAACAGCCCGCTGTCCAGGAAGACTTCGCTGTAGCAGAAGGGGCCGGCGTCCGTGGTGTGCACCCGGCGCAGGTACTGGAAGCTGCCGCTGCGGTCGGCGCCGCAAGGCATGCCCAGGGTATCGGGCAGCGGCGAATCGGCACTGGATTCCACCAGCGACACCGTGCCCAGCTGGTTGCTCAGTTCCACGGTCTCGGCCCAGGTCTTGGGGATGAGCAGCGTGGGCGTCTCGGGCAGTTCGGCGTTGACGAAGGTGCCCGACCCGCGCGAACGCCGGATCAGGCCGTCTTCTTCCAGCAGGCCGAAGGCCTGGCGGATGGTTGCCCGCGAGATGCCGTAGGTTTCCATCAGGGATTCCAGCGGCGGGATCTGCTGGCCGGGCCGCCAGGTGCGGTTCTGGATGTGGCTGCGAAACAGCGCCGCCGCCTGCAGATAGAGCGGCTGGGGGCTGTGCGAGAAAAGCTTGCGGGCGGGCATGGTCAGGGCAAGGGCGGAGTGGACGGTTGCGCGAGCAGGGCATCGGCCATCTCGCGCAGTCGGTGTTTCTGGATCTTCACCGAATTGGCGCTTTCCACCGAGGGGAAGGCGTCCAGCACGGTGAAGCCCGCCGGCGCCTTGAAGCCGGCCATCGCCGCCTTGCAGGCGGCGGTCCAGCCGGCGGGATCGGCCTGCGCGCCGTCCTGCAGCAGCACGAAGGCGTAGGGCACGGTCTTGCCCGCCTGGCTGGCGCCCACGACCTGGCAGGCGCGCACGCCGGGCAGCGTCTCCACCAGCTGCTCGATCTCCACCGGATTGACCAGGAAGCCCGAGAGGCGCAGCGAATCGCCCATGCGGGTCTGGAACACGAACTGGCGCGGGGTCAGCGTGTACCCCAGGTCGCCCGTTTTGAAGTAGCCATCGGCGGTGAGGGCCGAGCCGGTGGCGTCGGGATTGTCCAGGTAGCCCTGCATCAGGCTGGGCGACAGGATCTCGATCTCTCCCGATTGGCCGTGGGGCAGGACCTGGCCAGTGGCCGGATCGCGCGCCCGCACGCGGGCCTCGGGATAGATCAGGGTGCCGCCGGGCTGGTGGCGGGCCGACACGTCGCCTTCGGCCGGATCGCGCGGCTGGCCGGCCACCAGCGCCACCAGTTCGCTGGAGCCGTACAGGCCGGTCAGCGGCACGCCGGCTTCGCGGGCCAGGTCGAGCATGCGGTCCAGCGCCGGTGTGAAGCTGGCGAAGCCGAACAGCCGAACCGAGGCGAAGTCGCCCGGCGAGGCGGCCTCCATCATGCCGACCAGGGCTTCGTTGTTGGCATAGGTGTGGGTCACCGCGTGGCGGCGCACGGCGGCGGCCGATTCGGCGGCATTGAACACCGGCGCGCAGACGACCGGCGCGCCTTGCGCCAGGCCGCCCACCAGGGTGGCGAAGCCGAAGGCGCCGCAGAACGGCGCGCTGGCCAGCACGCAGCTGCGCGCGTCATAGCCATAGGCCGCGGCCACCGCCTCGCCGTGGCGCAGCAGGGTGCGCTGGTCGTGCAGCACGAACTTCGGCTTGGAGGTGGTGCCTGAAGTGGTGAAGCACAGCACGCCGGCGTTGTCCCGCGCCGGGGGGGCGGGATCGGACGACGCCAGCAGGTCGGCGTAGCGGTGCGTCGGCTTGCCGCCGGCCTTGGGCGATTCGCCGGCCTCGCCCAGCGCGATCAGGCCTTGCAGCCGCGCCAGGTGCTCGGGCGCGACGTCCTCCAGGATGCCCTGGAAGTCGATGCCTTTGAAACCCGGCCAGTACACCAGCCAGTCGGCCTGCCCGCGGCCGAGGATGTCGGCCACTTCCAGCGCCCGGAAGCGCGTGTTGACCGCCAGCACCAGGGCGCCCAGGTGCGCGCAGGCCAGGAACGATTCCACCCACGCCGCGCAATTGGGCAGCCAGACCGCGACGCGTTGCCCCGGCCGCACGCCGAGGCGCGCAAGGCCGGCGGCCAGCGCGCGGCTTCGCGCGCGCAGCGCCTGGGCGCTGATCGGCTGGTCCTGGTCGATCAGGAGCGGGGCGTCGGGCTGGCGCGCGGCGAGCGCGTCCAGGTGCGCGGAGAACGTCGAGTACGGGAAGGACATGGCTTACACCGTGGCGATCGGCGTCACCGGGGAACCCACCGCGCCGGGCATGCGCAGGGGCGGGGCGGTCAGCAGGAAGCGGTTGCGGCCCTGTTCGTGCAGCCAGCCGGCCAGGTCTTTCAGGTACCAGAGTTCGGCCAGCGGCACGCCCAGCTTGAAGAGGCAATGGTGATGCAGCGGCAGGATGGAGTGGCCGGGGCCGGCGGTGCGCGCCGGATAGGCCTCGACGGCGTAGTTGTCGGCGCAGAGGGCGGCGATGCCGGACTGCGTGATCCAGTCCAGCAGCGCTGGGTCGGAGCCGTCGAGCACGGCGCCCGTGCGCTCCAGTTCGTGCGGATCGGGCTGGCCGCCCATGGCCACGATGGCCTCGGCGAAGCCGGTGCGCAGCACCAGCATGTCGCCGCTTTCCACGGCGACGTCCTGCGCCCGCATGGCGGCCTGCAGTTCGGCGTGGCCCACGAGCGTGCGCCCCGGGCCGAACGCCCGCGCCAGGTCCACCAGCACGCCCCGGCCCTGCATGCCTTTCTCGGCATAGCGGTTGATGCCCAGCTTGCGCGCGTAGGAGCCGCCCGGCGGGCAGCAGGCGTCGTCGGCGGAGGCGTCGGCGCCGCCGAACACGTCCACGCCGGCCGCGTAGCCGTTGTAGTAGACGCGGCGCGGCTCGCCGTCGCCCTGGATGTCGAACATCGCGCCCACGTGGCACAGGCCGTCCCATTGCGTGGAGTACTGCATGGACAGCGTCACCTGGTCGTCCGACAGCACGTCGACCGCATCGGGCTGCACCTGCGACATCTGGAAGTTGAGGTAAGGCGTGCCTTCGCGGAAGGTGGGCTTGAGCGTGGGCGCGTGGCGGCGCGGATTGAGCACGTTGCCGCCGGGCAGGTCCAGCGGCAGGGACAGGCAGAACACCTTGCCCGCGCGCACTTCGCGCACGCCCTGCAGCACTTTTTCCTCAGTGAGCAGGTTCAGGCGGCCGATCTCGTCGTCCGCGCCGAAGTCGCCCCAGGTGGATCCTTCCGGGCGTCGGGTCCAGCGTTTCATCTGCTTGTCTCCTGTCGGTTTTCTATGTTCTTATTAATATAGTACGTATTTACGTACTTTATAAAAATATCCGAGAAAACCCAGAGAAATCCGCATTCAGCGGGTTCGAGAGGAGACAAAGCCATGACGCAATTCCTGCCTCCGCGCACCGGATGGCGCGGCGCCGCCTTCGCCGCCCTGGCCTTGCTGGCGCTGCCGGCGGCGCATGCCGCGGGCTACCCCGACCATCCCGTCACCGTGGTCGTGCCGTATCCGCCGGGCGGCGGCGCGGACCTCTTCGGCCGTGCCATCGCCCACGCGCTGGAGCCGGGCCTGAAGCAGACGGTGCTGGTGGAGAACAAGCCCGGCGCGGGCGGCAACATCGGCATGGCCTACGTGGCCCGCGCCAAGGCCGACGGCTATACGCTGGGCCTGGGCACGATCGGCACCCAGACCATCAACCAGTTCCTGTACAGCAACATGGCGTTCGATCCCGAGCGCGACCTGGTGCCCATCGCGCTGGTGTCCACCACGCCGAACGTCATCGCGGTGAGCGCCAAGTCGCCCTACAAGACGGTGGCCGACGTGATCAAGGCGGCCAAGCAGTCCAAGGACAAGAAGCTGACCTACGCCTCGCCCGGCGTCGGATCCTCGGTGCACCTGACCGGCGCCTACTTCGAAGCCATGGCGGGCGTGACCATGCTGCACGTGCCGTTCAAGGGCACCTCGGCGTCCTTGCCGGCGGTGGCGGGCGGCCAGGTCGACCTGTTGTTCGACAACCTGCCGGGCGCGCTCGCGCAGATCAAGGACGGCAACCTGGTGCGCGGCGTGGCCGTGACCTCGGCCGCGCGCGACGCCTCGGTGCCCGATCTACCCACCGTCGCGGAATCCGGCCTGCCGGGCTTCGACGTCACGGCCTGGTTCGCGCTGTATGCCCCGCGCAATACGCCGGAGCCCGTGGTCAAGCAGTTGATCGAAGCGGCCCGCAGCGGCTTGCAGAACCCCGCCATCGCCCGGAACTTCGCGGGCATGGGCGCCAAGCCCGGCACGCTCTTCGGCGCGGACCTGGCGGCCTTCGAAAGCGAGGAACGCAAGAAATGGGGCGGACTCATCAAGGACAAGGGGATCACCGCGCAATGAACACACCCATCGCACTGGTCACCGGCGGCAGCCGGGGCATCGGCCGCGCCATCGTCGCGCGGCTGATCGAGGACGGCTACCAGGTCGTCAATTTCAGCCGCGGCGCGCCCGAAGCGCTGCTGCCCGGCGAGACCTTCCGTTCGGTCGACCTGGGCGACGCGGCGGCGACCACCGCCGCCGCGCGGGAACTGGCGGCCGAGCGCCCCGTGCTGCACCTGGTCAACAACGCCGGGATGATCCAGGTCGCCGACATCGAGGACGTGACGCAGGAGCAGATGGCCCGCACGATGGCGCTCAACCTCACCGCGCCGCTCCTGTTGCTGCAGGCGCTGCTGCCCGGCATGCGGGCGGCGAAGTACGGGCGCGTCGTGAACATCGGCAGCCGCGCGGGCCTGGGCAAGGGAGGGCGCTCGGTCTACGGCGCTTCCAAGGCGGGCCTGGCGGGCATGACGCGGACCTGGGCGCTGGAGCTGGCGGCCGACGGCATCACGGTCAATACCGTGGCGCCGGGTCCGGTCGCCACCGAACTCTTCAACCAGTCGAACCCGCCGGGCGCGCCGAAGACCGTGGCGCTGGAAGCGTCGATCCCGGTGGGCCGGGTGGGCCGGCCGGACGAGGTGGCCCACGCGGTCGCCATGCTGCTGGATCCGCGCGCGGGCTTCACCACGGGGCAGCTGCTGTACGTGTGCGGAGGGATGTCGGTGGGCCTGGCGGGTTAGGGCCTGTTAACAGGCCCTAGGCGGACCGCCGCGGCCCCGGCCGCAGCGCGAACTGCCGCGCCAGTTCCTTGCGCGACACCTTGCCGCTGGCGTCGAGCGCCGCCGCGCGCTCTTCGCGCAGGCGCCGGAGCACCTCGGTGGGCGCCACGCCGAAATGCGCGACGAACTTGCGCTGGAAAGTGCGGCGCGACATATGGCAGGCGTCGGCCATGTCGTCCACCGACCAGCGCGCCGACAGCTGCGCTTCCATTTTCTCGACCAGGTCGCGGAAAGGCGCCGCCACCCGGTCCTGCAGGCGCAGGGTCTGGCTGTACTGGCGCTGATCGCCGTTGCGCCGCATGAAGACCACCAGCCGGCGGGCCACCTGTTGCGACAGGTCCGGCCCGAAATCGCGCTCGATCAGCGCCAGCGCCAGGTCGATGCCGGCGGTAACGCCGGCGGAGGTCCAGTATTTGCCGCTCTCGATGAAGATGCGGTCGTCCTGCACGCGCAGGGCGGGATAGCGGGATTGCAGGCGGGTGGCCGAGCGCCAGTGGGTGGTGACGGCCCGGCCGTCGAGCAGGCCGGTGGCCGCCAGCACGAAGGCGCCGGTGCACACGCTGCTCGTGCGCCGGGTATCCGGGTCGCGGCGGCGCAGCCAGGCCTGCGTTTCGCGGTGGGCGCTGGCGAGGTCGGCGCCCGGCCCGCCGGGGACGAGCAGGGTGTCGATGGGCGCGTCCGCGTCGTCCGCGAAGGTGCCGTCCACCTGCATGCGCAGGCCTTGTTCCCAGGTGGCGACCACGGGCGTGGCGGCGATGGTGTGCAGGCGGTAGAGCGGGCGGCCGGCTTCTTCGTTGGCCGAGCTGAACGCCTGCCACGGCCCGGCCAGGTCCAGCGGCTGGAAACCGTCGTACAGCACGAACACGATGCGCAATGGCGCATCCGGGGCCGCATTTGGCGCAGCCGGCCGGGCGCGTCCGCCTATGCTGGGGGCTGGCGTTTCTGAGGGAGCATCGTCATGCATGTGAATTTTCTCTTGTTCGAGGGACTGACCCAGCTGGATATGACCGGGCCTTACGAGGTGCTGGCGAACGCGCCGGGCTTTACCGTGGATTTTGTCGCAAAAACGCTCGATCCGGTACGGTGCGACCGCGGACTGCGGTTCGTGCCCACCCAGACACTGGCTTCCGCGCCGCCCTGCGATCTGCTGGTGGTGCCGGGCGGGCCGGGCACGGATGATGCCATCGTCGACCCCGATTGGGTGGATTTCACGCGCCGGCAGGGGAGCGAGGCACAGTATGTGTTCGGCATTTGCACCGGCTCGCTGCTGCTGGGCGCGGCGGGGCTGCTGCGTGGCAAGCGCGCTTCCAGCCATTGGCGCGCGCGGGAATTGCTTTCGCGGTTCGGCGCCCGGCCCAGCGACGAGCGGCTGTGCATCGACGGCACGCTGTTCACGGCGGGCGGGGTGACTTCCGGCATCGACATGGCGCTGAAAGTAGTGGCCGAGCTGTGCGGCGAAGATACGGCCAAGCTGATCCAGCTGCAGATCGAGTACGACCCCAAGCCGCCGTTTCCCGGCGGCACGCCCAAGACCTCGGAGCCGGCCGTGGTGGAGCGCTACCTGGCGATGTCGCAGGCGCGCTTTGAACGGCGCGCGCTGGCGGTGGACCGCGCCGCGGCGGCGATGGCGCCCTGAGCGCGCCTAGCGGGCCAGGTGGTCCAGCGGCAGCGGGCTTTGCGGCTTGACGGTCTGGATGGCGAAGTTGCTGCGGATGTCTTTCACGCCGGGCAGTTTGAGCAGGGTATCGAGCAGGAAGCGCTCGTAGCCGCGCAGGTCCGGCACCACCACCTGCAGCAGGAAGTCGGATTCGCCCGACACCAGATGGGCCGCGATGACCTCGGGCAGCGCGCTGACTTCCTTGCGGAATTCGGCGGCGTCGCGCTCGTGGTGGCGTTCCACCTTGATGCCGACGAAGACGGTCAGGCCCAGGCCGACTTCGTCCGGCGCGAGCCTGGCCTCGTAGCCCTGGATGACGCCGGCCTCCTCCAGCAACCGCACGCGGCGCAGGCAGGGGGAGGGCGACAGGCCGATCTGCTCGGCCAGCTCGACGTTGGTCAGCCGGCCGTTGTGCTGCAGGGCCTCCAGGATGCGGCGATCATAGCCGTCCAGTTCGCGTTTTGGCATGAAATTATTATTCCGGCTAGCGGATTGGTTCAGTATGCCAATCATGATAGATCGGCTGGCAGGAATAGCAAGCACATGCCAGTCCGTTTTTTCTAGAATGATCGCCTTCTCAATGGCGACGGGCGGGAGCGGGCGATGGCGGATATGGCGATGTTTCTGGGGGCGCTGCTGATCGTCTACGTGGTGCCGGGGCCCGATATGATCCTGCTGCTGGAAACCGGCCTGCTGCGCGGGCGCGGGCAGGCGCTGGCCGTGGCGGCGGGGCTGGCGATCGCCCGGGCCGCCCACGTGACCCTGGCCGCGCTGGGGTTGGCGGCGCTTTTCAAGACCCACCCCTGGGCCTTCGATGCCGCGCGCGCGGTGGGCGGTTGCTATCTGGTCTGGCTGGGCGTGCGCCTGCTGCGCGCGGGCCCGGTGTCGTACGAGGCCGCGAGCGGCGCGGCGCCGAGCCAGGCGGGCTGGGGGCCGGCGCTCCTGAGCGGGGTGCTGACCAACGTGCTCAACCCCAAGGCCCTGCTGTTCTGCTCGGTGCTGCTGCCGCAGTTCGTGTCGCCGGACCAGGGGCCGATCGGCCGCCAGTTCGCCGTGCTGGGCGTGATCCTGGTCGGCCTGGGCCTGGCGTTCGACGTCATGTGCGCGCTGGCGGGCGGGGCGGTGGGGCGCTGGATGTCGGCCAGCCCGCGCGCGCAGAAGATCCAGAGCCGGGTGTTCGGCGTGGCCCTGATCGCCTTCGGCCTGCGCCTGACGATCGCGCAGCGCCCGGCCTGAGGCCCGGCGCTCCCGCGGCGCGCCAGAACCTCATTTGGCGAAGGCGTACGAGGATTCGTCCGTTTCCTCGGTGCGCGCCGCCGGAGCAACGGCGCCGTCCTCCAGCAGTTCTTCCGGCCGCAGGCCCTTGGTCAGTTCCAGGGCCTGGCGTTCGAACAGGCGGCGGTACAGGCCGTTCTTCAGGCGGATCAGCGCCTCGTGGCTGCCTTCCTCGATGACGCGGCCGTGGTCCATCACCAGCAGGCGGTCCAGCGCGCGCACGGTGGACAGGCGGTGCGCCACCACCAGCGTCGTGCGGCCCTCCATCAGGCGGTCCATCGCCTGCTGGATCAGCACCTCGCTTTCACTGTCCAGGCTGGACGTGGCTTCGTCCAGGATGAGGATGGGCGCGTCGGCCAGGAAGGCCCGCGCGATGGCCACGCGCTGGCGTTCGCCGCCGGACAGCTTCACGCCGCGCTCGCCCACCAGCGTGGCGTAGCCCTTGGGCAGCGCCATGATGAAGTCATGGGCGCTGGCCAGGCGCGCGGCCTGCTCGATCTCGGCCTGCGTGGCGCCGGGGCGCGCATAGGCGATGTTCTCCGCCAGGGTGCGGTGGAACAGCACCGGCTCCTGCTGGACGATCGCGATCTGGCCCCGGAGGGACGACTGCTTCGCTTGGGCGATGTCCTGCCCGTCGATGGTGATGCGGCCGCCGTTCACGTCATACAGGCGCTGGATCAGCTTGATGAAGGTCGTCTTGCCCGACCCGGAGTGCCCCACCAGCCCGATGCGTTCGCCCGGCGCGATGCGCACGGAGAAGTTCTCGTACAGCGCCGTGTCGTGCTGGCCGTAGCGGAAGGTCACGTCCTCGAAGCGGATCTCGCCGGCCGTAACGCGGATCTCGCCCGCGCCGGGCCGGTCTTCCACGCCCAGCGGCTGCTTTTCCAGCGCGACCAGTTCTTCCATGTCGTTGACCGAACGCTGCAGGTTGCGGATGTGCATGCCCACGTCGCGCAGGTGGCCCTGCAGCATGAAGAACATCGTCAGGGCGAAGGTGATGTCGCCCACGCTGGCCTCGTTGCGCGACCACAGCAGCAGCGACACGCCCAGGATGCCGGCCTGCATGGCCACCAGCATGGCGCCCTGGAGGCCGCCGTTCAGCGTGCCGCGCACCCAGGTGCGGCGGGTGCGGTTGCGCCATTTGTCGACGACGCGCGCCAGCCGGGCCTCCTCGCGCGTTTCCGCGCCGAAGGCCTTGACCACGGCATTGCAGCTTACGGAGTCGGCCAGCGCGCCGCCCATGCGGGTGTCCCAGGCGTTGCCCAGGCGCGCGGCCGGAGCGACGTAGCCCAGCGACATGGCGACGGTGACGGCGATATACAGCACCGAGCCCGCGCCCACCACCAGCCCCATCATGGGCCAGTGCACGCCCAGCAGCGCGGTGGCGCCGACCAGCATGACGACCGAGGGCAGCAGCGCCACCAGCAGCGTGTCGTTCAGCAGGTCGACCGCCCACATGCCGCGCGTGACCTTGCGCACCGTCGAGCCGGCGAAGCTGTTGGCATGCCAGTCCGTGGAGAAGCGCTGCACCCGGTAGAAGGCGTTGGACACGATTTCATTCATCATCTTCAAGGTGAAGACGATGATGTTCTGGAACACGGCCTGGCGCAGCAGGGTGCTGCCGACGCCGAGCGCGATCAGCAGCCAGAACGAGGTGAGGGCGGCGCTCCAGACGATGTCATCGCTTGCGGCGCCCGAGGCCACGGCGTCGATCAGCCGGCCCGCGTACAGCGGGGTCAGCACGTCGGCCATCGCGGACGAGAGGGCGAGCGCGACGATCAGCGCCGTGCGCCACGGTTGTTCGCGCCAATAGCGGAAGGTAAAGCCCAGGACGTCCCTGAAGGTCTGTCCTCGTAGATCGAGTTTTTGTCTAGCCATTGCAATGGCCCGGCGGCGCGATGACGCCAGGATTCCTTGTGTGTAAGGAGGACGGAACGGCCCGCGCGGCAGCGCAGGCATTGCGTTTAAGGGTTTGGGGCGGGCGCGGGGGACCAGTCGCTAAATACGGATTTAGCGATGGGTCCGCGCGGGCGACGACTTAATGGCGTCGCGGGGACACGCGCGGGAAAGCGGTTTGCGGATACATCATCTCGCGCCTCCCAGTGGTGTGTGGAATGAAGAAAAGGAATGGGCAAAGGCCCGAATTGAAGATTCTATAGAAGTGGTGTAGCGGAATCAACGGTATCGCACGCGCTGTGGGGTTTTTTCAACTCGCGGCGCGCGGCCCTCAGGCCGATGGGGTGAACAGTTCCGCGGGCAACTTGGCGACGGCGTCGTAGGTGAGGCGGATGTGGCTGGCGAGCAGCGCGCAGGCGCGGTCGGCGTCGCGGGCGAGCGTGGCGTCGAGAATGCCCTGGTGCTCATCGTGCAGGTCGCGGGCGATGGGCCGGCGGGTGACGGTCAGGCGGCGGTAGCGCTCGGCCTGCTGGTACAGGATGCCCAGGAAATGGTGCATCCACCGCGACGGACAGGCGCGGATCAGTTCGCGGTGGAACTCGCGGTTGCGCTGCTCCCATTTTTCGAAGCGGGCGTCGGGATCGGCGGCCAGGCGCTGCTCGGCTTTGCTCAGGCGATGGAAGGCGGCGAGCACGGCGCTTTCCCAGTCGTCGTCGCCGACGGCGATGGACTGGCGCAAGGCCTCGGTTTCGAGCAGCACGCGGTTTTCGGTGATGTCGCGGAAATCTTCCAGCGAGATGGGCGTGACATGGAAGCCGCGCTGCCCGTGGGCGACGACGAGCGCATCGGACACGAGCAGGGCGAGGGCTTCGCGCAGCGTGCCGGCGCCCACGCCGTAGTCGTCCTTCAGGTGTTCGACCCGCAGGCGCGAGCCGGGCGGAAGCCTGCCCTGGATGATGTCGTGGCGCAGCTTGACGTAGGCGGCGCCGACCAGCGTGTTGGCCGGACCGGCGTGCGAAAGGGAGGGTAGCGGGGTGCCGTCAGACATGCGAGTACTTTAGCACCGCGCGGCAGAAATCTCGATAAATTAGATCGGACCCGAGATTCCTGCCGCGAGAGCGGGCTATTTGAGAAAGCCCGTGGACAGCCAGGGCACGGCCGCGATAACGACGATGCCGACGGCAAGCGAACTCAGGTAGCCCATGATGGGCCGGATGCCCGCCTCGGGCGCGACACGGCCGATGGCGCAGGCGGCGTAATAGCCCACGCCGAACGGCGGCGCGAACAGGCCCAAGCCCATGGACAGGATGACCACCATGGCGTAGTGCACCTCGTGGATGCCCATCTGGTGAGCGATCGGGAACAGCAGCGGACCGAACAGCACGATGGCGGGTATGCCTTCCAGCACGCTGCCCAGGATGACGAAGGCGACGATGGACACGGCCATGAAGGTCGCGGCGCCGCCGGGCAGCCCCGCCATGGTCGTGGCGAGCTGGGTGGAGAAGCCAGATTGCGTCAGCGCCCAGGCCATGCCGGTGGCGGTGCCGATGATGAGCAGGATGGCGCCGGACAGGCAGGCCGTGTCCACCAGCATGGGCTTGAGCCGCTTGGGGTCGAAGCAGCGGTAGACCAGCAGCCCGACGAGCGTGGCGTAGACGATGCCGATGGTGGATACCTCGGTCGCCGTGGCCACGCCCTCGACCACGGCAGCCCGGATGACGAAGGGCAGGGCCAGCGCCGGCAGCGCCACCAGCAGCGCTCGGCCGATCTGGCGGCCGCTCGCCTTGCGCACCGTGCTCAGGTCTTCGCGGCGGTTGCGCCACCAGACGACCAGGCAGAGCATCACGCCCAGCACCAGCCCCGGCAACAGGCCGCCAGTGAACAGCGCGGTGATCGACACGCCCGTGACGGAGCCTATGGTGATGAGCACGAGGCTGGGCGGCACCGTTTCGGTCTGCGCGCCCGTGGCGGACAGCAGCGCGACCAGGTCGCCTTCGTCGGCGCCCCGTTCGCGCATTTCCGGAAACAGCACCGGGGCCACCGCTGCCATGTCCGCCGCCTTGGCGCCTGAAATGCCCGACACGACGTACATGGCGCCGATCAGCACGTAGGACAGGCCGCCCCGCACGTGTCCAAGCAGGCTGGCCAGGAAGGCGACCATGCGTTTGGCCATGCCGGTCATTTCGATGAGAACGCCCAGGAACACGAACAACGGCACCGCGAGCAGGATCAGGTGGGACATGCCTTCGTCCATGCGCCCGACCACCACCATCATCGGCACGTCGGTGGCCAGCGACAGGTAGCCGAACGTGGCCAGTCCGAACGAAAACGCGATCGGCACGCCCGCGAATACCGTCGCCGCCACGATGCCGACGAAGAAGATCAGCAGGTTCAGGTTGCCCAGGCTGGCGAACACGGGCTGCAGCGCCGCCATGGCCGCGACCACGCCGCCGACCAGCAGCAGCGCCAGCCCGGTAGTGCGCCATTGCGCGCGCTCGACCAGCCGCAGCAGGGCGATCAACGCCATCAAGGCGGTGCCGACGGGCAGGGCCGCCGCGCGCCAGACGTTGGGGATCTCCAGCGCGGCGGTCGTGACGTAGCGCTCTTCCGAGGCGTATTCGAACCCCGGCGCCTGCAGCATGAGGAGGAAGGCCAGCGCGGCCGCCACCGCCACCATGTCCAGCACGGCGCGGGCCGCGGGCGAGGCGCGGTTGACCAGCGCGCCCATGCGCATGTGCTCGCCGCGCCGGAAGGCGACGACTGCGCCTAGCATCGCCAGCCAGAGGAACAGGATCGAGGCCAGTTCGTCGGACCACACCAGCGGTTCGTGCAGCGCATAGCGCGCCACGATGCCCGAGAACAGGATGACGATCTCCGCGACCACCAGGATGGCCGCGGGGATCTCCACCAGGTGTCCCAGGGCGTTGTCCGCGGCGACGGCCCAGGGACGCCTGGCGCCCGGCGGCGCCTCCGCGCCGGCCAGCACGTCCGCGGGGTGGGTCATCGCCGCCCTCATGAGAGCCTCCCTACGGATTGTTCGAGCAGGCTCCAGGCCTTCTCGCCGTACTTCTCCTTCCAGCCTTCATAGAAGCCCGCCTTGCGCAGGGATTCGCGGATGGGAGCGGCGTCGGGCGTGTTGAAAGCCAGGCCCTCTTCGGCCAGCTTGGTCTGCAACTGGTTGTTCAGCGCCAGCACGTCCGCGCGTTCGGCCATGCCGGCCGCGTCGATGTGCTTGGCGACGACCTCGCGGATGTCGGCCGGCAGCTTTTCCCATGCGCGGCGGTTGCCCAGGAACCAGAAGCCATCCCACATATGGTTGGTCATGGAGCAGTACTTTTGCACTTCGTAGAACTTGGCGGTCTGGATGATGGCCAGGGGGTTTTCCTGCGCGTCGACCACGCGGGTCTGCAGCGAGGAGTAGGTTTCGTTGAAATTGATGCTGGCGGGCGACGAGCCGAGCGCCTTGAACATCGACGTCCAGAGCGGGCTGACGGGCACGCGGATCTTCAGGTCGCGGAAATCGTCCGGGCCGGCGATGGCGCGCGAACTGGTGGTGACCTGGCGAAAGCCGTTGTCCCAGATGCGATCCATGACGAACAGCCCCTTGCCGTTGATTTCGCGTCGGATGTGCGCGCCGAGTTCGCCATCCATGGCCTTCCAGACCGCGTCGTAGTCGGGAAACGCGAAGCCGATGCCGCTGATGGACGCGGCGGGAACCAGGGTGGACAGGATCAGGCCCGACAGGGTGAAGAACTCGACGGCGCCGGCGCGCAACTGGCTGAGCGTGTCGGTGTCGGATCCCAGTTGGCTGCTGGGGAACACGGCAAGCTCGAAGCGGCCCCCGGTGTCGCGCAGGATATTTTGCGCCGCTTCGTTGGCGCGCAGATTCATGGGATGCGCCGGGGGCAGGTTGTTGGCGTACTTGTACCGGTATTGCGGCGCCGCCAGCGTCCGCTGGAACGGCGCCATGGCCAGAAGCGCGCCGCCTCCCGCGGCGCTCATGAGTTTGCGTCGAGTCGTGTTCATGCTGTCTCCTTGGTTATGAGATCCGGCCTTTTTCGAGGGAGGCCGGATAAAGCGCCTTGCGAGGCTTCTTGCTTTATCTTTGCATGCGGTCCATTATATGGACCTACGTAATACCCTTAAATTTATTTAATCACATTGATTCTCTAGCGTAAATCACAAAAACTGGTGCAGAATGAAAAAACAGGATGAACAGAGTGGTCCACAAAATGGACCACTGAAAAAATCAGGCGGAGACAACGTGACGGATACCTCATCCCAGGTCGGCGGCGCCCAGGCGATTTCCCGGGCCATGCTGGTGCTGCGCGGCGTATCGCGCATGCGCGGCGAGGGCGCGGGTCTGCTGGCGCTGACCCGCGACACGGGCATGAGCAAGCCGACCGTGCACCGTATCCTGGCGGCGCTGGCGGCCGAAGGCATGGTCGAGCAGGATCCCGCCACCCGCCGCTATTTCCTCGGTCCCGAATGCCATGTGCTGGGCAACATCGCCAGCGAGCGTTTCGGCATCAACCGGCTGGCCGCGCCCGTGGTGGCGCGGCTGGCGCACGAGTGCGGCGATTCCGCCTTCTTTTCGCTGCGGCGCGACGTGTTCGCGGTCTGCGTGCTGCGCGAGGACGGCGACTACCCGCTCAAGACGCACGTGCTGCTGCCGGGCGACCGCCACCCGCTGGGCATCGGCGCCGGCAGCCTGGCGATCCTGGCGGCGCTGCCCGACGATGAGGTCGAGGCCTGCCTGCAGGCCAATGCGGCCTTGATCGCGGCGCGTTATCCGCACTATTCGGTGCCGCTCATCCGAACCCTGGTGGACGAAGTCCGAGAACAGGGCTACGCCGTGAACCGCGGCCTGGTGGTGCCGGGCTCGTGGGGCATCGGCGTGCCGTTGCGCGACGAACAGGGGCAGGTGCTGGGCGCGCTGAGCATTGCCGCGGTCGAGTCGCGCATGGATGAGGAGAGACAGTTCCAGTTGGCCAAGCTGTTGTCCCGCGAGGCCAAACGCCTGCTCGCGCAGGCCAATCCCGGGGGCCGCGAGGCGCGGACACGTCCGCCGGCCCCCAAGCCCAAGCCCTGATCCGCCTTGCGGGCGGACCGGGGCGCCACTTGAGGAGACAGCAATGAGCAAGCGCGCCGTCATCGTGGGGTGGTCGCACATCCCATTCGGCAAACTGGAGGACCCCGACACCGAGAGCCTCATGGCTCGCGTATCCGGCGCGGCCCTGGACCATGCGGGCATCGCGCCCGAGGACGTGGACGGCATTTATGCCGGCGTCATGAACAGCGGCTTCCAGAAGCAGGACTTCCAGGGCGCGCTGGTGGCCCTGGCGCAGCCGGCGCTGGCGCAGGTGCCGGCCGCAAGGCTGGAGAACGCCTGCGCGACGGGCTCGGCGGCGTTGTACGCGGCGATGGATTTCATCGAGGCGGGGCGGGGGCGCGTCGCGCTGGTCGTCGGCGCCGAGAAAATGACCTCGCGTCCCACGGCCGAGATCGGCGACATTCTGCTCAATGCGAGCTACCGCAAGGAAGAGGCGGATATCGCCGGCGGCTTCGCCGGCGTCTTCGGCCAAATCGCCGCCGCCTATTTCGAGCGCCACGGGGACCAGGGCGAGGCGTTGGCGCAGATTGCCGCGAAGAACCACAAGAACGGCGTGGACAATCCCTACGCGCAGATCCGCAAGGACCTGGGTTTCGATTTCTGCAACACCGTTTCGGAGAAGAACCCCTATGTCGCCGCGCCGCTGCGCCGCACCGACTGCTCGCTGATCTCGGACGGCGCGGCCGCGCTGGTGCTGGCCGACGAAGCGACGGCGGCGGGCCTGCGCCGCGCCATCGCTTTCCGGGCGCGGCGCCAGGCCAACGACATCCTGCCGCTCAGCCGGCGCGACCCCATCGCTTTCGAGGGCGCGGCGCGCGCATGGCGCGAGGCGCTGGCCGATGCCGGCGCCTCGCTGGACGACCTGAGCCTGGTGGAGACGCACGATTGCTTCACCATCGCGGAACTGATCGAGTACGAGGCCATGGGCCTGACGCCGCGCGGGCAGGGCGCCAGGGCGCTGCGGGAAGGATGGGTCCAGAAGGGCGGGCGCCTGCCGGTGAATCCGTCGGGCGGTCTCAAGGCCAAGGGGCATCCGGTGGGCGCCACGGGCGTGTCCATGCACGTCATGGCCTGCCTGCAACTGGCCGGAGAGGCGCAGGGCATGCAAGTGCCGGGCGCCGCATTGGCGGGCGTGTTCAACATGGGCGGCGCGGCCGTGGCCAACTACGTCAGCATCCTGGAGCGCGTCAAATGAGCGGCGGTCCCGAATTCGCGGCCGCGACGGACGCGGCAGCCGGCGCCGCGGCGCCCCGGGGAGGGGTGGCCCCCGCGTCGCGTCGCGCGATGAACCTGGCGTATTTCCTGGTCCAGGCGGCGCGCCGCCATCCCGCCCGCCTGGCGCTGCGGTGCGGCAGGCTCAGCCGTAGCTGGAGCGAGTTGGACGCGCGCACCGCCGCGCTGGCGCAGGCGCTGGCGGAGCGCGGAGTGGGCAAGGGCGACCGGGTGCTGGTGCATTCCCGCAACAGCTTCGAATTCGTCGAAACCCTGTTCGCCGTGCTGCGCCTGGGCGCGGTCTGGGTGCCGACCAACTTCCGCATTTCCGCGGACGAGGCCGTCTATCTGGCCCAGGCCGCGGGCGCCAAGGCCTTCCTCTGCGAAGGGCAGTCGCCGGAACATGCGGCGGCCGTGGCCCGCGCCATGCCCGGCCTGGCGCTGCTGGCGCGGCTGGGGCCGGGAAGCTTCGGCGAGGCCGACACCGCCACGCTGATCGAGGCGCGGCTGGAGACCGCGCCGCGGGCTTGCGCGGACGTGGATTACGACGATCCATGCTGGTTCTTCTTTACGTCCGGCACCACCGGGCATCCGAAGGCCGCGGTGCTGACGCATGGACAGATGGCTTTCGTGGTCACGAACCACCTGTGCGACCTGATGCCGGGCACGACCGAGGACGACGTCAGTCTGGCCGTCGCGCCTTTGTCGCACGGCGCGGGCATCCACTTCCTGACGCAGGTGGCGCGCGCGGCATGCACGGTGCTGCCGGAGGGCGCGCGCTTCGATGCCGGCGAACTGTGGGGCCTGGTCGAGCGCCATGGCGTAACCAACATGTTCGCCGTGCCCACCATCGTGAAGATGCTGGTAGAGCATCCCGCGGTGGACGAGCGCGACCATCGCAGTCTGCGCTATGTGGTCTACGCCGGCGCGCCCATGTACCGCGAAGACCAGAAGCGCGCCCTCGAAAAACTGGGCAGCGTGCTGGTGCAGTACTTCGGGCTGGGCGAGGTGACCGGCAACATCACGGTGCTGCCGCCTTCGCAGCACCGCGCCGCGGACGCGCCAGACGCGCGCGCGGGCACTTGCGGATACGAGCGCACCGGCATGCAGGTCAGCATCCAGGACGAAGCGGGCCGGCCGCTGCCCGCGGGGCAGACCGGCGAGATCTGCGTCTGCGGCCCGGCCGTGTTCGCGGGCTACTACGCCAATCCGCAGGCCAATGCCAAGGCGTTCCGCGACGGCTGGTTCCGCACGGGCGACCTGGGCTATCAGGACGAACAGGGCTACCTCTACATCACCGGCCGGCAGTCCGATATGTACATCTCGGGCGGGTCCAACATCTATCCGCGCGAGGTCGAGGAAAAAGTGCTGGCGCACCCCGCCGTGGCGGAAGCCGCGGTGCTGGGCGTGCCCGATCCGACCTGGGGCGAAGTGGGGGTGATGGTCTGCGTGCTGCGTCCCGGCCATGCGCTGGAGGCGGAGGCGCTGCTGGACTGGCTGGCGCCGCGCATCGCGCGCTACAAGCTGCCGCGCCAGGTGTTTTTCTGGGAGTCGCTGCCGCGCTCGGGCTACGGCAAGATCACCAAGAAACTGGTGCGTGACGCCCTGCACGAGCGCGGCTGCCTGGCGCTGGCTGCGCAAGCGGAAGGCTGAACGGCAGTATCCACAACGAGGAGACAGAATCATGGAGATGGCGCAAGAGGCAATCCTGGTTACGGGCGGCGCGTCGGGCATCGGCCTGGCCGTGGCGCGCGGCCTGCTGGACGCCGGACGCAAGGTGCTGGTGGCCGATGTTTCGCAGGAGAGGCTGGATGAAATCCGGGAAATGGCTCCGGCCGGCCGGCTGGGCTGCGTGCGGCTGGATGTGTCCGACGAGGCCGAGGTGATGGACGCGATGGCCCGGCTGGAGCGGGATTTCGGGCCGATATCCGGCCTGGTGAACTCGGCCGGAATCGGCCGCGACGTTCCGTTTCTGGATACCGACGCAGCCATGCTGCGGCGCATCCTGGAGGTGAACCTGGTGGGGTCTTTCGTGGTGGCGCGCGAAGCGGCGCGGCGCATGCGCGAACGGCGGCGCGGTTCCATCGTCAACATCGCCTCGGTGTCCGGCATCAGGGGCAACGCCGGCCGCGCGGCCTATGGCGCGTCCAAGGGCGGCGTCGTGACGCTGACCCGCGTCATGGCGGTGGAGCTGGCAGCTTATGGCATCAGGGTGAACGCCGTCGCCCCGGGGCCTATCGAGACGCCGCTGGTGGGGCAGATGCATACGGAGGCAGCCCGCGCCGCCTGGCGCCAAGTCGTGCCGCAGCACCGTTATGCCACGCCCGAAGAGCTGAACGGAACCATCGGCTGGCTGCTGGACGAAGCTCAATCCAGCTATGTGACGGGCCAGGTCATTTGCGTGGACGGCGGGTTCACCGCTGCCGGCATGCTGCCCGCCGTACATTGACCCGGGCCTGTCGGCGCCGACAGGCCCGGGCCTTCCGATTCCACCCATCGCGCCACAAGCGCACGGAGTCCAGAACATGCGAACCATCACCGTGGATCGTGCGTCGCGGGGATCACAGACATTGCCCCGCCCGAGAACACTGATACATCCGGGAGCCTTCAACCCGGTGCGGATCCATAGCCGCAGCGCGCGGCAAGGCCGCCACTTGCGCCTGTCCCTGAGGCCAGGCGCAAGCCTGTACGACGCCCTGGTCGGCGCGCTGGCCGGCGCTGGCGTCGCCAACGCGTCGATGACCCTGCTGGGCGGCGTCTTCAGCCACCTCGACTATTGCACCGCTCCGCCAGATCCGGAGCGCCATCGGGTCGTGGCCTATACCGAACCCATCTCGGCGGGGCCCGCATACTTGATCTTCGGCAACGCCACATTGGGCAAGGCCGATGGCGGCGGGGCGCTGGTGCATTGCCATGCCGCGTTCTGCGATGAACGCGGCGAACCGCTGGGCGGCCACATCATTGCGCAAACCACGATACTCGGCCCCTTGCCCGTCCCGGTGCTGGTGACGGCGCTGGACGGAATCGAGCTGCGCGCCACCTACGACGCCGAAACCAATCTGCGACTGCTGCAACCTCATGGAGCCGAAGACCATGATGCCGCCTGAAATCGAAACCGGAACCATGGGCCGGGTGGCCTACGCGCGGATCGGTCCGAACGAGGACCTGGTGCAGGGCGTCGAAAAACTGTGCCTTGCCGAGGGGTTCCGCAACGCCTTCGTCCGGGGAGCGCTAGGCAGTCTCGTCGACGCCTGCCTGTATGCCCGCGATGGCGGCTATCGCCATCTCACGGGGCCCGCCGTCGAAATCGTCAGCCTCGCGGGCGAGGTCAGGGCCCAGCCGGATGGATCGCTGACCGCCTCGCTGTCGGGCGTGGTCGCGGACCCGCAGGGCCGGATACATGGCGGCCCCTTCGTGCCCGGCGCCAATCCGATCTGCATGACGTTCGAGGTGACGCTGGAGGAATGGCTGCCCGCCGGCGGCGATTGATCCAGCGGCCGGGGCGGCTCGCCGCCCCGGCCGGCACGCGAGGGTGCGGCTCGGACCCATCTTGCTCCTGGATTCAAAAATCTCGATAAAAATTATTGACGCCGAGATTTTTGCTGCTTATCGTAGAAAAAAAGCGCCAGGATGACCGGCATGCAGCCGGCGGCAGGCGCGCGAGGAGACAGCAGTGATACGGCTACACGACATCCGGTACGTCCGGCTGGGCACCCGCGACCTGGAAGGGGCGATCCGCTACGCGACCACCGTGCTGGGCCTCGAACTGGCCCGCCGGGAACATGGCGCGGCCTATTTCAAATCCGATTCGCGCGACCACACCCTCTGCTACTTCGAAGGCGATCCGCGGGACCATACCGCGGCGTTCGAGGTGGACGCTCCCGAGGAACTGGAGCGCGCCGGCGCGGTGCTGGAACGCAGCGGCTACGCCGTCGCCGCGGGCCGCCGCGAGGACGCCGAACAGCGCTACGTGCGCGACTTCCTCAGCTTCGTCGATCCGTCCGGCAACCGCATCGAACTCGTGCACGCGCCGCAGCACAGCGGCCGCCGCTACTTCCCCGGCCGCGACGCCGGCGTGACCGGCTTTTCGCACATCGGCCTGCGCACGCTGGATGCGCGGCGCGACGAAGCCTTCTGGACGGGCCTGCTCTCGGCGCGCGTCAGCGACCGCATCGGCGAAGCGCCCCTGCTGCGCATCGACGAAGTCCACCACAAGATCGCGCTGTTCCCGTCCGCCTATCCGGGCGTGCAGCACATCAATCACCAGGTCGAGAGCATCGACGACATCATGCGCGCCTGGTATCAGCTGCGCGAGTGGAACGTGCCGATCCGCTTCGGCCCGGGGCGGCATCCCACCTCGGGCGCGATGTTCCTGTACTTCGACGGACCGGACGGGATGATCTACGAATACTCCACCGGCGTGCGCCTGATCACCGCCGAAGAGGAAAAGACCTACCGGCCCCGCAGCTTCCCGGCGGTGCCGTCCTCGTTCTGCATGTGGGGCGCCAAGCCCGATATCCCGGAGTTCAAATCGTGAGCGCCGCGCAACCGCAACCGGCCGGGCAGGAAGCGCTGGTCCGGGTGGCCGCGCGCGCCCTGGCCCGGGCCGGCCTGGTCCACGCCTACGGCCATTGCAGCGCGCGCCTCGATGCCGGCCATTTCCTGGTCTGCGCGGCCCGGCCCATGGGCCTGATCGAGCCTGGCGAGGCGGGCACGGTGGTGCCGGTGCACGGCGACCTGCCCGAAGGCGTGCTGGGCGAGGTCCGCATCCACCAGCACATCTACCGGCAGCGCCCGGACGTGGGCGGCGTGGTGCGGTCGATGCCGCCCACCGTCATGACGCTGTCGTCGGCGCGCGTCACGCCCCAGCCGCGCCACGGCATGGGTTCCTATTTTTCGCCGGCCGTGCCGCTCTGGGACGATCCGCAGCTGGTGCGCAGCGACGCGCAGGCCCGCGGCGTGGCCGAGGCGCTGGGCGCGGCGCGCGCGGTGGCCATGCGCGGCAACGGCGCGGTGGTCGCGGCCGAGTCCCTGATGCATGCCGTGGTGCTGACCTGGTACCTGGAGGATGCCGCCCGCATCGAATGGCAGCTGCGGTCGGCCGGGCTGGCCGACGGCGCGCCGACGCTGGCGCCCGAAGAGGCGGCCCAGCGCGCCGTGGGCACCGGGCGCATCTACGAGCGCATGTGGGAATACCTGACCGCCGGCGACGCTGAAGCGGCGCTGGCCGACCTGTCACAACCGAGGACGCAATGACCGATTTCCGCAATTTCATCAACGGCCAGTGGGTCGCCACCGGCAGCACCTTCGATAATCGGGACCCGGTCGACAATCGCCTGATCGGCCGCGTGCACGAGGCGGGCGACGCCGAGGTCGACGCGGCGGTGCGGGCGGCCAAGGCCGCGCTGAGCGGCCCCTGGGCCAGGCTGAAGACGCAGCAGCGCGTCGAGCTGCTGCACGCGGTGGCCGACGGCATCACGCGCCGCTTCGATGATTTCGTCGACGCCGAGATCGCCGACACCGGCAAGCCCTACGACCTGGCGAGCCACCTGGACATCCCGCGCGGCGCCGCGAACTTCAAGATCTTCGCGGACCTGGTGCGCAACGTTCCCAACGAGGCCTTCGACCTGGAAACGCCGGACGGCGGCCATGCCCTGAACTACGGGGTGCGCGTGCCGCGCGGCGTGATCGGCGTGATCTGCCCCTGGAACCTGCCGCTGTTGCTGATGACCTGGAAGGTGGGGCCGGCGCTGGCTTGCGGCAATACGGTGGTGGTCAAGCCGTCGGAGGACACGCCGGGCACGGCCACGCTGCTGGGCGAGGTCATGAACGAGGTCGGCGTGCCGGCGGGCGTCTATAACGTGGTGCATGGCCGGGGCCCGGGATCGGCGGGCGAAAAGCTCACCCGCCATCCGCTGGTCGACGGCATCACCTTCACCGGCGAGACCCGCACGGGCGAAGCCATCATGCAGGCCGCGGCGGTGGGCGTGCGCCCCGTGTCGTTCGAGCTGGGCGGCAAGAACGCGGGCATTGTTTTCGCCGACGCGGACTTCGACAAGGCGGTGGCGGGCATCGCGCGCGCCGCGTTCGACAACACGGGGCAGGTCTGCCTGGGCACCGAGCGCGTCTACGTGCAGCGGCCGATCTTCGAGCGCTTCGTGGCGGCGCTGGGCGAGCGCGCCCGGGGTTTCAAGCTGGGGCGGCCCAAGGATCCCGGCGTGAACCTGGGGCCGCTGATTTCGCAGCGCCACCGCGACAAAGTGCTGAGCTACTACACCCGCGCCCGCGAAGAGAGCGCCACGGTGGTGGCGGGCGGCGGCGTGCCGGACATGCCGGACGAGCTGGCCGCCGGCGCCTGGGTGCAGCCCACGGTCTGGACCGGCCTGCCGGAAAGCTCGGCCGTCATCCAGCAGGAGATCTTCGGGCCCTGCTGCCACATCGCGCCCTTCGACACGGAAGAAGAGGCCATCGCGCTGGCCAACGCCACGCGCTACGGGCTGGCGGCCACCGTGTGGACCGGCAACGTCGGCACCGCGCACCGGATGGGCCAGGCCCTGGAAGTGGGCATCTGCTGGATCAATTCCTGGTTCCTGCGCGATTTGCGCACGGCCTTCGGCGGCGCCAAGCAGTCGGGCATCGGACGCGAAGGCGGCGTGCATTCGCTGGAGTTCTACACCGAGCTGCGCAATGTCTGCGTGAAGCTCTGACGCGTCACGGCAGGCGCCGCGCAGAACGGCGCCGCCGCCCACATCCCCCAAGGAGACATAGCATGCAAGCATACGCGCGCGGTTTTTCCGCGCTGGCCGCCGCGACGGCCCTGACGGCGGCCAGCGCCGCAATGGCGGACATCCGCATCGGCTTCACCGGCGTGCTGTCCGGGCCGCAGGCGGCGCTGGGCCAGGACCAGTACGACGGCCTGATGCTGGGCATCGAACAGCTGGGCGGCAGCCTGGGCGGCCAGAAGGCCGTGGTGATCCGCGACGACGACCAGCTCAAGCCCGACGTGGGCGCGCAGATCGTGCAGAAGTTCATCGAGAAGGACAAGGTGGACGTGATCGTCGGCCTGGGCTTCTCCAACGTGCTCATGGCCGAACTGCGGCGCATCAAGGAATCGGGCGTGGTGGCGCTGTCCACCAACGCGGGCCCCGCGCCCATCGCCGGCCGCATGTGCCTGCCCAATCTGTTCGTGCTGGGCTGGCAGAACGACAGCATGTCGGAGGCCATGGGCAAGTACGTCAAGGACCGGGGCTACAAGCGCGCCTACCTGATGTCGTCCAACTACCAGGCGGGCAAGGACAAGCTGGCGGGGTTCAAGCGCTTCTACGGCGCGGCGCCGGCCGACGAGATCTATACCCAGCTGGGCCAGCTGGATTATTCCGCCGAAATCTCGCGCATGCAGTCGGCCGGGCCCGACGCGCTGTTCGCGTTCTATACCGGCGGGGTGGGGGTGAATTTCGTGCGCCAGCTGCGCCAGGCCGGCCTGATGGAAAAGCTGCCGTTCTTCTCGGAAAGCCTGATCGATTCCAACACCCTGACCGCGCTGAAGGACCAGGCCGTGGGCGCCATCTACGGCACGCCCTGGGCCACCACGCTGGACAACCCGCAGAACCGCAAGTTCGTCGAGGCCTTCAAGGCGAAGTACGGGCGCTTGCCGTCCGAGTACGCGGTAGACGGCTACGACGCGGCCTACCTGCTGGACGCCGCGGTCAAGCAGCAGGGCGGCAAGGTCGGCGACAGCCGCGCCCTGGCCGCGGCGGTGAAGGCGGCCGGGGCGACCTTTCCCTCGGTGCGGGGCGCGTTCCGCTTCAACACCAACAACATGCCGGTGCAGAACCTCTATGCCTACCAGGTCGTGAAGGAAGGCGAGGGCGTGAACGTGAAGCAGCTGGCCACGGTGTTCACCGACCACCAGGACGCCTACGTGGCGGACTGCCCGCTGAAGTGACCGGGGAGGGGCCCCATGAACGGATCCTTGCTGTTGTCGCAGCTGCTCAATGGCCTGCAGCTGGGCGCCTTGCTGTTCCTGCTGTCCTCGGGGCTGACCCTGATCTTCGGCATCATGAACTTCATCAACCTGGCGCACGGCTCGCTCTACATGATCGGCGCCTTCCTGGGCGCCACGGCCTATAACGCCAGCGGCTCGTTCGCCTTCGCCATCCTGGCGGCGGTGGCGGGCAGCGGCCTGGTGGGCGTGGCGCTGGAGCGCCTGATCGCGCGGCCGCTGTACCGCCACGACCACCTCTACCAGGTGCTGGCCACCTTCGGGCTGATGATGTTCTTCAACGAACTGGCTTCCGTCATCTGGGGCAGCCGGCCGTACTTCGCCGCCGTGCCCAAGGGGCTGGACGGGGCGGTCAGCCTGTTCGGCAGCGATTATCCGGTGTACCGGCTGATGATCATCGGGGTGGGGGCGCTGGTCGCCCTGGGGGCCTGGTTCCTGATCCAGCGCACCCGCTTCGGAATGCTGATCCGCGCCGGCGCCAGCAATGCTCCCATGGCGAGCGTGCTGGGCGCCAACGTGGACCTGCAGAAAACGCTGCTGTTCCTGCTGGGCGCGGTGCTGGCCGGCGTGGCGGGGGCGCTGGCGGGGCCGATCCTGTCGGTGCAGTCCGGCATGGGCGAGCCGGTGCTGATCCTGGCGCTGGTGGTGATCGTGGTGGGCGGCATCGGCTCGGTGCGCGGCACCCTGGTCGCGGCGCTGCTGATCGCCATGATAGACACGCTGGGCCGAGCCTTCCTGCCCGACATGCTGCGCGCGGTTTTCGACGCCTCGGTGGCCAATGCCGTCGGGCCGGCGCTCGCCTCCATGCTCATCTACGTGCTGATGGCGGTGGTGCTGGCGTTCCGGCCGCAAGGCCTGGTCTTCTCGGCGCGGCGCTGAACCGCGTCCGCCCCTCTGTCCCGTGTGAACAGGTTCCAACCATCATGCAAGCAAACGACAAGCGGCGCTGGGCGCTGCCCCTGCTGTTCCTGGTCCTGGCCGCGGTGCCGCTCGTGGCGCATTGGCTGGGCGAACCCTTCTACGTGACCCTGGGCGCGCGCATCCTGATCTACGCCCTGGCCGCGCTGGCGCTGAACCTGGTGCTGGGCTTCGCGGGGCTGGTGAGCTTCGGCCACGCGATGTTCCTGGGCCTGGGCTGCTACGCGGTGGGCATCCTGAGCTATTACGGCATCGGCAACGGCTGGGTGCAGCTGGCCGTGTGCGTCGCGGTGTGCGCGCTGGTGGCCCTGGTGGTGGGCACGGTCTGCCTGCGCACCTCGGGCATCGGCTTCATCATGATCACGCTGGCGTTCGCCCAGATGTTCTATTTCCTGGCCGTGAGCCTGCGCGAATACGGCGGCGACGACGGCCTGAACATCTACGAAGCCAGTTCGTTCGGACTCTTCGACCTGGACGGCAGCCAGCCCGTGTACTGGGCGGCCTGGGGGCTGCTGCTGATTTCCAGCATCGCGATGCTGCGGCTGCGCCGCTCGCCCTTCGGCATGATCCTGCGCGCCACCCACGCCAATCCCCGGCGCGTGGACGCGCTGGGCTATTCCGTGTTCGGCGTGCGCCTGACGGCCTATGTGGCCTCCGGCGTGCTGACCGGCGTGGCGGGGCTGCTGCTGGCCAACCTGACGGCCTTCGCCTCGCCCAGCTATATGTCCTGGCCGGTGTCCGGAGAACTCATCGTGATGGTGGTGATCGGCGGACTGGGCAGCGTGCTGGGCCCGATCGTCGGCGCGGTCGCCTACCTGCTGATGGAAGAAGGGTTCAAGAGCCTGACGCAGCACTGGATGCTGCTGATGGGCCCGGCGGTGGTGGCCATCGCCATGGTGGCCAAGGGCGGCTACGGCAGCTCGCTGGCCTGGCTGCGCCGCCCGCCGCCGGCCGTCCCGCCCGCGGCCGGGGCCGACACGGCGGACCGGCGTTCGCCGGACGCGCTGGCCAAGGAGGCCTCGGTATGAACGCGCCCACCGGCAACACCGCTGCCCCCGCCGGGCTGGCCACGCAGGACCTGGTGCGCCGCTTCGGCGGCCTGAGGGCCACCGACGGCGTTTCGCTGGCCGTGGCGCCCGGCGAACTGCATGCGCTGATCGGCCCCAACGGCGCCGGCAAGACCACGCTGATCAATCTGCTCTCGGGCGAATTGCGGCCCGACGGCGGTTCCGTGCGCCTGGGCGCGGCCGACGTATCCCGCGCGACGGTGCAGGAGCGCGTGGCCCAGGGCATGCTGCGCTCCTACCAGGTGACCTCCGTCTTCGACAGCTACACGGTGCTGGACAACGCCTGCCTGGCCGCCTTGCGCAAGCGCCGCCGGCGCCTATCGCCCTGGACGGCCCTGCGCGACTGCGCCGACGTAGTGGACGCCGCGAGGCAGGCCTTGCGCGCCTGCGGGCTGGACGAGGCGGCCGAGGCGCCGGTCGACAGCCTGGCCTACGGCCAGCGCCGGCAGCTGGAGATCGCCATGGCGCTGGCCGGCGAGCCCTCCGTGCTGCTGCTGGACGAGCCCATGGCCGGCATGAGCGCCGCCGAAAGCGCGGGGGTGATCTCCCTGCTGCAAAGCCTGAAGGGCCGCTACACCATCGTGCTGGTCGAGCACGACATGAACGCCGTCTTCGCGCTGGCCGACCGCATCAGCGTGCTGGTCTACGGCAAGATCATCGCCACCGGCAACGCCGACGAGATCCGCAACCATCCCGACGTGCGCCGCGCCTACCTGGGCGACGACGCCGACGCATAGGAGCCGCCATGTTGAACATACGCGGATTGACGGCGGCCTACGGCCATTGCCAGGCACTGTTCGGCGTCGACCTGGACGTGGGGCAGGGCGAGGTCGTGGGCCTCATCGGCCGCAACGGCATGGGCCGCAGCACCGTCATCAAGTGCCTGTTCGGCCTGCTGCCGGCCGGCCAGGGCTGCATCGAGTACGGCGGCCGCTCGCTGCGCGGCCTGGCGCCGTACCGGATCGGGCGGCTGGGCCTGTCGCTGGTGCCGGAGGGGCGGCAGATCTTCCCGACGCTGACGGTCGAGGAAAACCTGGTGGCCACGGCCTGCGCGCCCAAGGCCGCCGGCGGCTGGACGCTGGAGCGGGTGTACGGGTTGTTTCCGCGTCTGCGCGAGCGGCGCGCCAACCTCGGCACCCAGCTCTCGGGCGGCGAGCAGCAGATGCTCGCGCTGGGCCGCGCCCTGATGACCAACCCCAGTCTGCTGGTGTTGGACGAGGCGACCGAAGGGTTGGCGCCCGTGGTGCGCGCCGAGATCTGGCGCGTGCTCGCCCAGTTGAAGGCGGAAGGGCTGTCGATGATCGTGGTGGACAAGAACACCACGGCCTTGCTGCGCCTGTCCGACCGCAACTTCATCCTGGACAAGGGGGTGACGGTGTGGCGCGGAAGCTCGGCGGAATTGTCCGCGCGGCCGGAACTGGTGGCCGCCTACGTAGGAGTCTGAGATGAAATTGCAGGATAGGGTGGCGCTGGTGACCGGCGCGGCGGGCGGCATCGGGCTGGCGATTGCGCGCCGTTTCGTGGCCGAAGGGGCCTATGTGCTGATGGCGGACCGCAAGGCCGCCGAGCTGGAGGCCGCGGCGCGGGCGTTGGGCGAGCGGGCCGCGGCCGCGGTGGCCGACGTGACCGATCCGGCCGACGCGCAGGCGCTGGCCGACGAGTGCGTGCGGCGCTGGGGCGGCCTGGACGTCTGCGTCTGCAACGCCGGCGTGATCCGAGCGGCCGATTTCCTCGACCTGACGCTGGAAGACCTGGACGCCGTCCTGAACGTCAACGTGCGCGGCACCTTTCTGGTGGCCCAGGCCGCCGCGCGCGCCATGGTGGCGGGCGGGCGCGGCAACGGCGCCATCGTGACCCTGTCGTCGATGACGGCGGAACTGGCGATGCCCGACCAGCTGGCCTATGGCGCCAGCAAAGGCGCGGTGCGCCAGATGACGAAGTCCATGGCGCTGTCCCTGGCGCCGCACGGCATCCGCGTCAATGCCATCGGGCCGGGCAGCATCGACACCGAGATCCTTGCCACCATCACCGCCAACCCCGAAGCCCGCAGGACCGTGCTGTCGCGCATTCCCATGCAGCGGCTGGGCGGGACCGACGAAGTCGCCAAGGTGGCCGTGTTCCTCGCCAGCGACGATTCCAGCTACGTCACCGGCCAGACGGTGTACGCGGACGGCGGCCGGCTGGCGCTGAACTACACGGTGGCGGTGAAGGAATAGGGGAGCGGGGCGGCGGGAGAGGCTGACGGCGGGCTCCCATTGCGAGTAAGGTACGCAGTAGAGGCCCAGATCGCCCGGCATTTCGGCCCGTGCCGCCCGCAGGAACCCGAACATCATGCAGACCCTGAGATCAACGCTGCGGCTAGTCTTTATCGCGGCCGCCTGCGCATCGATCGCCGCTTGCGCGAGCAAGCCGCCCCAACAAACCGACCTTGAATATCGGAGCCGCCCGGTTTCCGGGACGCAGGGCGCCCCCGGTTCCTCGGACCAGCGCTTGACCATACAGTCCGGCGAGGGGGAAAGGCTGAACCTTCCGTGGTTCATCCAGGACACGCAGGATTGGATCAACCGCAACTGATGCCGGGTTGCGCCGACGGGCCGGCGAGCTTGTCGGAATCCGCGGGATTTATGTCCGAACCCCCGCTACCGCGCCACCTCTCCCGCGCGGTACAAATCTGGGCTGGCCAAGGAAGATGCCGCAAGCCCGGGCGCTTCCAGGGCGGCGCGCGACCGCAACGCGCCGGCCGTCGGTAGATCCGAGCGGCGCGGCCACCACCCCCGGCAATGCCGCGATCGCGGCCATTCCCGCCAGCCGGCCCTTTTGGAAGTTCCTTTGCCCGGGGTCGATTCCGCCCCGGCGACAACCTATGTATAGCTCCTACTTCGCGTTGATGAAGCCCGGCATCGTGGCCGGCAACCTGATATCCCTGGCCGGCGGCTACCTGCTTGCGTCGCGCGGCGCCGTGGATCCGGGCCATGCGGCGCTGGTGGCATCGGGCGTCGCGCTCGTGATCGGATCGGGATGCGCCGTCAACAACGTGATCGACCGAGACATCGACCGGGTCATGCAGCGTACCCAGGCGCGCCCCATGGCGACCGGGCGCATTCCGGTCGCGTCGGCGCTGATCTTTGCCTGTGTCCTGGCGCTTGCCGGATTCGGGCTCTTGTATGGCGCGACGCGCCGGATCGAGCCGCTGGCGCTGATGCTTGTCGGATACGTGGTCTATGTCGGCCTGTACTCGCTTTTCCTGAAACGCCGCTCGGTCCACGGCACGCTGGTCGGCAGCATTTCGGGCGCGATCCCGCCCGTCGTGGGCTATTGCTCGGTGCGCGGCATCGACACGGCCGCGCTCACGCTATTCGTGATCTTCGGGATATGGCAGATGCCCCACTCGTACGCCATCGCCATGTTCAGGTGGAACGACTATGCGGCGGCGTCCATCCCCGTCCTGCCGCTGGTGAAGGGGCGGCATCGGGCGAAGCAGCGCATCGTCTTGCACATCGCCGCGTTCCTCGCGGCCGCGCTTTCGCTGGCGGCGCTGGGCTACGTGGGTAACCTCTACATCGCCCTGGTGCTATTGAGCGGAATCTACTGGCTGAAAACCGCCCTGGCCGGGTTTTCGGCCGGCGATGACGCGCGCTGGGCGCGGCGGGTGTTCGGAGTTTCCATCGCCGTGGTGGTCCTGATCAGCATTGCGATGGCGATAGACGCGGCGTGAGGATTTCAGCAATCCTGCAGGTAAGGATGGATGAAATCCAGGAACGCCCTGACTCGCGCCGGCACCTTCCGCGTCGGCAGCAGGGCGACGAGCGGCACCGGCGGCAATGACCACTGCCGCAGGACGTGGGCGATTCCGTCGTCGCCGCCGGCTTTCCCGGCCTCGAACTTCATCAGCGGCCCGATGCCGATGCCCGCGCGCACCAACGAACGGATCATGCCGGAATCATTGGCCGCCACTTTGCCCGATACCCGGATGCGCTCCACCCTCGCCTCGGAGCGCAACACCCATTCGAACTCGCCCCTCGGCGCGCCGGCCAGGCATTGATGCCCGGCCAGGTCGGCCGGCGACCGGGGCGCGCCGTGCCTGTCGAGATAGTCGGCGGATGCGTACAGGCGCGGCGTCATCGCGCTGATGACGTGGGCGATCAGGCTGGAGCTGGGTTGCTGGCCGAAGCGCAGCGCGACGTCGCAGGTGCTGCGGATCGGGTCGACGCGCTGATTGTCCAGTTCGAAATGGCAATGGATGTCCGGATACCGGCGGTGGAAGGCGTCGATCACCGTCGGCACGAATACCTGGGCCAGCGAGGCCGGCAGCGACACGCTCAGCTGACCGCCGGGGCAGGCGATGCTGGTCTGCAATTGCTCGTGCGCGACGCGCGCTTCGTCGATGAGATCCCGGCAACGCTCGAAGTAGAGCGCGCCGGCCTCGGTCAAGCCGATTTTCCGAGTGCTGCGCTTGAGCAGCTGCATCCCCAGATCGCGTTCCAGTCCGCTCACGCGCCGCGACAGCGTCGAGGGAGGAACGCCCAGCGCGGCGGCGGACAGGCTGAAGCTGCCCCGCCTCGCGACCTCGACGAACAAGGCTATATCGTTCAGCTGGATGTTCGCCCGGGGCGCGTCGGATGACGCGCGGGCCGCGCCGGGAACCGCCGCCGGGAGATCTGCCTTCATACCTTACGCCCTCCGTCCAGAAACCAATCGCCTCGAACCCATCCGGAAGACCGCGGGCTACCTGGCAACCACGCGGTCGGGATGGGCCGATTCCCAACCGCCGCCAAGCGCCTTGAACAGGTCCACCTGAGCATTCACGACCCCTGCTTCGCTCTCGGCAAGCTGCGCCTGCGCGTCGGCGTAGGTGCGCTCCGCGTCGAGCAGGGCCAGGCTGTCGGCGCGCCCCTCCCGCGCTTGCGCCCGGACGATGCGCGCCACGTTCTCCGCCTGGTCCCGGGCCGCGGCCAGGGCCACGCGCCGGTCCAGGCTTCGGGCGTAGTTCGAGAGCGCGGTTTCCGTTTCGCTCAGGGCCTGTATCACCGTCCCGTCGAACGCGGCCAGCGCGGCCTGGGCGTCGGCGGTGGCGCCGTCGATGCGGGCGCGGATCGCCTCCTGGTTGGGAAACGACCAGGAGAGGAGCGACCCGGCCAGCCAGCGCAGCGGGCCGCTGCCGAAGAAGTCGTCCAGGCGGAACCCGGTAGAGCCGACCGACGCGCCGATGGAGACGCGCGGATACAGGTCCGCCGTCGCCACGCCGATCCGGGCCGTTTCGGCTGCCAGCCGTCGCTCTGCGGCGCGCACGTCGGGGCGCCGGGCGAGGAGGGCCATTCCGTCGCCGACAGGGATGGGCTGCAGGATCGCGGGTGGCGCCGCGAGGGCGCCGGCTTCAGGCGGAAGGTCCTTGGGCGCTCGGCCGGTCAGCAGGGAGAGCCGGAACAGTTCGGCCTGGCGCTCGGCAACGAGCCTGGGAATGTCCGATCGCCGCTGGTCCCGGAGCGCAGCGATACGCGCGGTGTCGAGGGACGTCGTCAGGCCGGCGTCCTCCCTGCTGCTCGTCACGCCGACCGAACGGTCCAGCAGCTCGACGATCTGTCGCGCCACGGCCAGGCGGTGCGCGGCGCTGGCGGCGCCCAGATAGGCGCGGGTCGTCGCCGCCACGGTCGATACCCGCACGGCGTCCAGCTCGGCCTGCGCCGCCTGGTAGTCGCCCCGCGAGGCCTCGACGTTCCGCCGCACGCGGCCGAAAAGATCCACTTCGTACGCCACGGACAGGCCCGCGTCGACAACGGTATTCTCGCGATCGACGCCGGGCGAGGCCTGGATGGCGGATTGCCGCTGGCGGTTCACGCTCGCGCCGATCTCGGTGCTCGGCAGCCGATCGGCGGCCGTCTGGCGAAGCTCGGCGCGCGCGCGGGCGAGCCGGGCGATCGCCACGCGCACGTCGGTGTTCGAGGCGAGCGCCTCTTGCACCAGCCTGTCCAGCACCGGGTCCTGGTAGAGCTTCCACCAGTCCGCGGCAAGGGGTGCGGCGTCGGGCGCGGTCGCATCGCTTCGGGACAGGAACGGCCCCGCCGCGGAAGCGGGAACCGGCGGCGCCTTGTAGTCCGGGCCGACCGCGCATGCGCTCAGGAGCAGCGGCGCCGCCAACATCGTTAGGGTGTGCAATCGCATCACTTGATACTTCCTGGTTGTTCGTGCCGCGGTTCCAGCGAGCGGGCGCCGCCCTGCCGGGACAGCCGATCTCCGAGCTCGCGGCAAACGACGTAGAACGTGGGGGTATAGAGCAGGCCGAAGACGGTGACGCCGACCATGCCGAAGAAAACGGAAGTGCCCAGCGCCTGCCTCAACTCGGCGCCCGCGCCCGAGGCCAGCAGCATCGGCACCGCGCCCAGAATGAAGGCGAAACTCGTCATCAGGATCGGGCGCAGGCGGGTCTGCGCGGCGCGCACCGCCGCGGCGGCCGGGCTCAGGCCGTCTTCCTCTTCTGCCTGTTTCGCGAACTCGACCACCAGGATCGCGTTCTTGGCGGCAAGGGCGATCAGCACCACGAGCCCGATCTGCGTCAGGACGTTGTTGTCCATCCCGCGGAGATTGACGCCGACCATGGCCGCGAAGAGGCACATGGGAACGATGAGGATGATGGCCAGGGGCAAGGTGAGGCTTTCGTATTGAGCCGCCAGCACCAGGAACACGAACACCACCGCCAGCGCGAAGACGAGGCCGGCCGTGTTGCCCGCGATCTTCTGCTGGAACGCGATGCCGGTCCATTCGTAGCCGTATCCCGAGGGCAACATCTGGTCGGCGAGCTTTTCCATCGTGGCCAGGGATCGGCCCGTGGAAGAGCCCGGCGCCGTGTCTCCATCCACCTCGACCGCGGGGAACAGGTTGTAGCGCACGACTCGGAACGGCCCGGTTTCGCTCTTGAACGTGGCGACCGAGCCGAGGGGCACCATGGCGCCGCTGTCCGAGCGCGTCTTCAGGTTGGCGATGTCGGATTCGCTGTTGCGCTGGCCCTGTTCGGCCTGCGCGATCACCCGGAACGTGCGCCCCAGCAGATTGAAGTCGTTCACGTAGGCCGAGCCCAGATAGACCTGCAGCGCTTCAAAGACGCGATCCGGCGGAACGCCCAGCACCTCGGCCTTGCGCCGGTCGATGTCGGCGAAGATGCGGGGGGTGGAGGTGTTGAAGAAGGAATAGACCTGCGACAACCCTTCGGTGCCGTTCGCCTTGGCCATGAGCTGGTCGGAAATCGCTCCCAGCGGCTTGTAGCCGTGGCCGCCGCGATCCTGCACCATCATCCGGTAGCCGCCCGCCGAGCCGATGCCGTTGATCAGCGGAGGGGGAATGATGAGCACCCGCGCCTGATCGATGTCCGCGACGGCCTTGCGGGCTTCGGCGAGGATGTCGCTGGCGGGCCGGGACCGCTCTTCAAACGGCTTGAGGGGGATGAAGGCGGTGGCGGTGTTCGGCGAATTGGTGTTCGACGCGGCGTCGTACCCGGGCAGCATGATCGTGCCGCGGACCCCGTCGATCTGCAGCAGGCGCTTGGACACCTCTTGCACCACGGCGTCGGTGCGCGCCAGCGAGGCCCCCGGCGGAAGTTGAGTGATCGATATCAGATAGCTCTGGTCTTGCGCGGGAATGAAGCCGGTGGGCGTTACCCAGAAAATGGCGATGGTCGCCAGCACCAGCCCGCCGTAGCTGATCAGGACGCGCTTCGGACGCGCCACCAGCCACTGCGTCAATCGGCCGTAGCGGGCGCTGAACCGGTCGAATCGTTCGTTGAACGCGTCGCCGGCAAGCTGCAGGCGCCGGATGATCCGATGCCGGCTTTTCTCCTTCGTGTGCGCCCGCAGGAGCAGCGCGGCCAGGGCCGGCGACAGCGTCAGCGACAAGACCAGCGAGATCACGGTGGCGCCGGAAATGGTGAGCGCGAACTGCTTGTAGAACGCCCCGGAGAGGCCGGTCAAAAAAAACGTGGGAATGAACACCGCGCAAAGCACGAGCACGATGGCCACCAGGGCCGCCGAAACTTCGTCCATCGAGACGCGGGCCGCCTCCAGCGGGCTCAGGCCCATCGCGAGGTTTCTTTCCACGTTTTCGACCACCACGATGGCGTCGTCCACCACGATGCCGATGGCGAGGACCAGTCCGAACAGCGACAGGCTGTTCAGGCTGTAGCCAAACATGGCCAGCAAGGCGAAGGTGCCCACCAGCGAGACGGGAATCGCCACGACCGGGATGATGGCGGCGCGCCAGTTCTGCAGGAAGATGAAAATGACGAGCACCACGAGCGCGGCGGCCTCGAACAGCGTATCGCGGACCGCCTCGGTGGACTGCGCGATGAAGCGCGTCGAGTTCCACATGATCCGGTACTCAAGCCCGGGCGGAAACGCCTTGGCCGCGTCCTGCATCTCGCGTTCGAGGTTGATGCCGGTTTCAAGCGCGTTGGTGCCGGGCCGCTGGAAAATGGCGATCATGATCGAGGGCTTGCCCGACAGGTAGGCATTGGTTCCGTAGTCGTCGGCGCCCAGCTCGACCCGGGCGACGTCGCGAACGCGAGTCTGGCGGCCGGCGGAATCCGTGCGGATGACGATGTCGGCGAACTGCTCCGGTTCGCTCAACCGCCCCTGCGTCCGGACGTTCAGCTGGAAGGCGTCGGCGCTGGGGGTGGGCGGCTGGCCCAGCGCCCCGGACGCAACCTGCACGTTCTGGGCGCGCATGGCGGCGACGATCTCCCCGGCCGTCAATGCAAGCGCGGCGGCGCGCCGGGGGTCGATCCAGACGCGCATGGCCACTTCGCGGCTGCCAAAAATCCGGGCCTCTCCGACGCCGTCGATACGGCTCAACTTGTCGCGCACCTGGGTGAGGGCGTAGTTCGACAGATAGGCCTGGTCCAGCGAGCCATCCGGCGAAACCAGGTTGATCGCCATCAGGGCGCTGGGCGATGTCTTGCGGGTGGTGACGCCCAGCCGCTGCACCTCCTGCGGCAGGCGAGGCACGGCCGCCGCCACCCGGTTCTGCACCAGCATCTGGGCCGCGTCGAGATCGGTCCCGACCTTGAACGTAATCGATATGGACAGCTTTCCGTCCGCCGTGGATTGGCTGGACTGGTAAAGCATGTTCTCCACGCCATTGATTTCCTGCTCGATCGGCGCGGCAACCGTTTCCGCGACGGTCTCCGCCGACGCGCCGGGGTAGGTCGCGGAGACGACGACGGTGGGAGGGATGATGTCCGGGTATTGGGCAACGGGAAGCGCGAAATAGGAGATCGCGCCCACAATCGTGATGACGATCGCCAGCACCGCGGCGAATATCGGGCGCGTAATGAAGAAGCGCGACAGGCGCATGAGATTTTTTCCTTTAGGGCAGCCGCCGGCGCATCGCTACGACGCGAACGCGGGCTTGCCGCCGGAAATGAGAGGGTCCGGGTTCCCCGTCCCGCTTAGGGAGGCCGCCGGTTCCGGCTTCGTTTGCACTTTCGCGCCCGGAATGGCGTGTTGTTGGCCGCCGACGATCACTCGGTCGTCGGCGGCCAGGCCGGCGCGCACGATCCGGAGCCCGTCGACGAGCGGGCCGGGTTCGATGGCCCTGACGAGCACGGTGCCTTCGGCGGAAACGGTGAGAACCGTCTTGCGCGTCTGGTCGATCTGGACCGCGGAATCGGGGATCAGCAAGGCAGGCGCGCCGGCTCCGCTTGCCAGCCGCATGTTTCCGAACAATCCCGGGGTCAGGAACAAGGTCGGGTTCTCGATCACGGCGCGCATCCGTATGGTCCCCGAGCGGGGGTCGATGCCGTTATCCGTGAAGTCGAGGTTGCCGCGCCAGGTGTAGTCGGGCTCGTCCTGAAGGCGTACCTCGACCTGGGTCTGCGCCGCGCCCGGATCCTGAGCGCGGATGGCTTTCAGGTACAAGGCTTCGGATGCGTCGAAGGTGAAATAGATCGGATCGAGCGCATTGATGGTGGTCAGGCGGGTGCCGTTGCCGGCCTCTCCGCTCATGACCAGGTTCCCGGGGTCGACGCGTCGGTCGGAGGCCCTGCCCGTGATGGGCGAGCGCACCTCCGTGAATTCCAGCTCAAGCGACTTCAGCGCGAGGCGGGCTTCGGCGCCCGCGACGTTTGCCGTTCCCGCCCGCACGCGCGCTTGCAGCTGATCGATGTCGCTTTTTGAAATGGCGCTGTCGCCTACCAGCCGTTGCGCTCGGGCGAGGTCGGCGCGCGCCAGCGCGAGTTCGCTGGTCGCGCTGGCGAGGCCAGCCTGCGCCTCCGCGCAGGCAGCCTTGTAGGGGCGCGGGTCGATGGAGAAAAGCAGCTGGCCCTGCTGGACCATTTCGCCGTCCTTGAAATGCACCCCCACGATTTGGCCCGACACCCTGGGCCGGACTTCCACCCGGCGGCTGGCCTCGAAACGGCCGACATAGTCGTCCCACTCGATGACGGTGCGCTGCACCGGCAATGCGACGGATACCGTGGGAAGCGCCGCGGCGCTGACCGCCAGCGACTGCTTGCCGGGCAGGAGAAACACGGCGCATGCCGTTGCCGTGGCGAGCCCCGCGGCCAGCAGCGCCGCGCGCAGGAACACCGGCTTGGTTCCCATGCGGGAGGGAAGGCGTGGATGGGTCATGCGGCTGCACTCCGCGCAGGGTTGGACTCTCTTTGGTTCATGTTGGATATCGCCTTGTAAGAGGACTCGAATGCACCCTGCGCGCTTGCGTCGGCCATCACGCGGCGTCGCTGGCATAGGGCGTGTCATTGGCCCGGGACTGTCCGCCCCGCGGGCGAGGAGGGGCCGCGCCGGGCAATGGGCGCCCGGGTTTTCCCGGGCCTTCAACGTGCGGAGATTCTCCGGCTTGCGAGCCGATGGCAAAAGGACGTAGTTCCCTCCTTTAAGGCCACGGCGTGCCGACAAAAAATCCCCGGCTGTTTCGCTGGGAGGGCGAGAGGCAGGAGGCGCTCAGGGCAGATAGAACGGGCGTAAATCCTGTCCTTTGGCCAGGAGGGGATGTTCGGCCTGCGCGCGCCTCGGCCAGACGATGTGCTGGCGCATCGGTTGTCTGTTTTTGAGGTATATATGTCTTACCAGCCATGCCGCGGGCTGTGTAACATCGGCTCCAGGCCACGCGCCGGCCGCGGGCCGGGTTGCGGTGGAGCCTGCTTCCGAGCGTTGTGCAAGAGTGTCATGAACCCAATATCTTCAAGCGCGAGTCGCGCTCCGCGGGACGTCGCCTTCCTCGTATTCCGCGACTTCCAGATCCAGGATTTGACGGGCCCCCTGGCGGCGTTCGAGGTGGCCGGCAGGCTGTTGGGCGACGACTCCTACCGATGCCAGGTCATATCGCTGGCCGGAGGGTCCGTTCAAAGCTCGGCAGGCCTGGAAATCACCACGCAGAAGGCCGGGTTTTCCGCCTACGACACCGTCATCGTGGCCGGCGCCGGCCTGGGCGCCTATCCCGACGATGCATTGCCGGAAACCTGCGACTATCTGAATCACGTGGTCGCCAAAGGCGCCCGCCGCATCGCAAGCGTGTGCACGGGCGCCTTCATCCTGGCGGCAAGCGGCCTCCTGGACGGCCGGTGCGCGACGACGCATTGGAAGTACGCCGCCCGCCTGCAACGCGAGTATCCCCGGGTCAAGGTGGATGGCGACCGGATCTTCACCCGCGAGGGCGGCATCTGGACGTCGGCCGGCGTCACGACCGGCATCGACATGGCCTTGGCCATGATCGGGGAAGATCACGGCGCCGACTTGTCTCACGCGGTCGCGCAGATGCTGGTCGTCTATCATCGCCGGCCAGGCGGGCAGTCCCAGTTCTCGGCCATCGCCGACATGGAGCCCGAGTCGGACAGAATTCGCAATGTGCTGACTTATATACGCGAACACCTGCACGAATCATTGTCGACCGAGCTTCTGGCATCGGTCGCCTGCTTGAGCCCCCGGCAGTTCGGACGCGCTTTTCTTGCCGAAACGGGGGAGACGCCGGCCAAGGCCGTGGAGCGGCTGCGGGTCGAGGTGGCAAGGCAGCGCGTGGAGCGCGGCGCGGAGCCCATCGAAATCATCGCCCACAAAATCGGCTTCACCGATCCCGAAAGAATGCGGCGGGCATTCATTCGCGTGCTTGGCCACCCGCCGCAGAGCATCCGGCGCATGGCATCCCGCGAAACGTCATTGCTTGCCTGACGCTGGGGCGGGCCCGGCCGAGGCCCGCGTTAAACGTGCTGGCCGCCGTTCACGTCGATTTCCGCGCCGTTGACATACGAGGCGCCGTTCGAGCAGAGGAAGAGCATGACCCTCGCGATTTCCGCGGGGTCGCCCAGCCGGCTCATCGGCACGCTGGCCTCGACCAGGGCGTCGGTGCCCGGCGACAGGATGGAGGTGTCGATCTCGCCCGGCGCGATCGCGTTGGCCCGAATCCCCATCGGGCCGAACTCGAAAGCCTGTTCTCGCGTGAGCGCCGCGAGGGCCGCCTTGGAGCACGCATAGGCCGCTCCGGCGAAGGGATGAACGCGAGAGCCCGCGATCGACGTCACGTTCACGATCGCGCCTCCCGCCACGCGCAGCTCCGGCAGAAGCAGGCGGACGATCATCGCCGCGGAGAAAAGATTGACGTTGAAGAGCGAAAGCCACTCTTCGTATGCCGTCATGCTCACGCCCTTGCGCCCGCCATCCGCCAGCTTCGGCGAAATCGCGGCATTGTTGATGATCGCGGCCAGCTTCGCGCCGCCCAGGCGCCGGCGCACTTCGGCTGCGATCCACTCATACGAGCTCGGGTCCGCCAGGTCGGCGGTAATGTGGTCGTCCACGCCGCCCGCCCACGGGCACTCGCTTGAAAAGGCGGCCCGCGATACCGTCAAGACACGCCACCCGCTTTCGTAAAACAACTTCACGGTCGCGTGCCCGATACCGCGGCTGGCGCCGGTCAGCAAAAGGGTGGGCCGGGGGACTTGCCGAGAATGCCAGGATGCCATGTGCGCTTGATCCGGGAATAACGAATGGAAAGGGGAGGCGTTATGCGTTGATGCCGCCACCGACTGCCAGGCCGGCGCCCGTAACGTGGCGTCCGTCCGGCCCCTGTGCCGGGTTCATGTAGCCATTGTTGCCGCAAGAGGGGCTTGCGTAAAAGACGTTGATCCCTCGGATTTCGCCAGCGGGCGGCGTGGCGGCGCCCGGCGTGTCATCGTTTCGTCGGTCATCCGTCGTCCCAACGGAGACCTGATCCCGAGAACGTTGCGGGAGAACGGGGTGAGGCGGCGCGTTATCGGCGTTGCCTTACCTCGGCGCGACGCCGGCCGAAGTGCATTATCGCCATGCCCGAGATCGCGAGAGCGGCGCCGATGAACAGGTTCGCGGGGGTGGCTTCGCCCAGCCAGAGACTGGAGAACAGCACGCCGAAGACGGGCACGAGCGTGATGTAGCCGGAGGCCGCGCCGGCGCCCAGCGACTTCACGCCTTCGAAATACCAGGCATAGGCGATCGCGGTCGCGCCGAACGCCAGGGCCAGCAGGCTGCCCCAGGCGCTGGCCGGCGCCTGTCCCAGCTTCTGCCAGGCGGGAACGCCTTCCACGATCAGGCTGGTCAGCAGCAGCATCAGCGCGCCGATCACGGTGGTCACCGTGGTGGTGGTCAGGGCGTCCACGCCCTTGAGCACCAGCCGGCCGATCAGGGTGTAAGCCACCCAGCAGGCCACGCAGCCGAGCAATAGCAGTTCACCGATGCCCACGCCGGCTCCGGCGCCGGCCAGCGAGCCGCCGCCGATGGCGATGTACGCGCCGATGGCCGACAGGACCATGCCGGCCAGGATGGCAGGGTTGAGGTGCTCGCGGAACAGGATCGCCGCCAGCAGCAGGGTCGCGCCGGGATTCAGCGTCACCACGATCGCGGCCTTGCCGGCCGGCACCAGTTGCAGGCTCAGCATGAAGAAGCTGGAGTAGCCGAAGACACCCGCCAGCGCGGCGGCGGCCAGGCCGAGCCATTGGTTGCGCGACAACGACTTCAGGCCCCGCAGCGCCGAGGCGCGATGCATCCACAGGACCAGCACCACACTGGCGAACAGGAATCGCAGGCCGGCCGCGGCCAGCGGGGCCATCGACTGGGCGACGACCTTGCCCCAGGACCACGACGCGCCCCAGAGCGCGGCCATGCCGACCAGGCGCAGATGCGTGGCCATCAACGTATTTTTCATGTGTGCTTCGAAGGTGAGCCGCGGTGGTCGCAGGACGCGACAGTGCAAACACAACGCGTCGAGGTTGCCGATCCGTGGCAGCCGTCAATGCGCATGCGGGATTTTAGCTGGCGCCGGCGGGCGGGCCGGCGCGGCCAGGAGGTGAGCAGCGAGGGCAACCTGCTGGCGTGCCACCCCGGCCAGTGTCGATATTTATCCGCGGTGGAAGCACAACGCTATAAGAATCCCGGGCCGGATTTCCTCAGATGCCCCGAGCGGGCCAGGGCGGCGATGACTCGGTGGATCGAGCGCCGTTTGCTGGCCCATCAAGATCGGCCCCTTGGTCCCCCTTTCGAGCCAGTGTGCGAGGAAAGGCTGAAGGCGGGAGCGGTTTACGCGGGTGATTTATGTATTTAATGCATATCGTTGTGACTTATTATTCTGTGATGATCAGAGAGAGAGGGCTTGGCAAGATCAACTTTTCCCGTAGCTTCGAAGTCAGAAACTCGGACCACCAAATCGATAAGAAAGTCTTCAAGTCCTACGAGAATTTGGGGTAGAGAGTGGCTATATTCGATCAGGCCATTCTTTCGGTGCTTCCCTTGAGGCTTGCCCAAGGCAATGACGGTAGGGAAGAGCTGGCCAAGTTGGCTTCGACTGTCGCTGTTATGGAAAGCGTGTTTTGCAGCGTTGTTCGTGGTGCGGATCGCTTCAGGAAGTGCCCAGTTGACTCCTCGGAATATTCTTTGCAATAGGGCTAGCCGCGTAGCGATGCTGGAGTTCGCTTCTTGCCCATAGAAGAGTTTCTTTTGAATTTCCTTAAGACCATTCGGTTCTCTGATAAGTGAGGAAAATTCATCTAGGTAGATCGATTCGCCAGTGGCCTTCAACCAAGGTTGAAAGACCTTGATGAAAAGCAGGCTAGCAGCTTCGTCGAGAACTCTTCGTGCGTGATAGCCCAACATATCGGCGTAAGCATGGTAATCGAACGGGTTGACGGCTTTGGGGTTGGTCTTCGCCAGCGCGACCCCTTCATCCCATTTCTTATATAAGATCTGGGCGATCTCGCTTATAGTGATGAGCCGTTGCTTGAGGTCTTCTCGAACTGAACCTGAGCTTTTGAACTGATGAATGCAGCCGGGCTTGCCTATCAAGAGGTCAACCCAAGCTTGGATTGGCTCATCCGAAATCGTCGGAAACTTCTCCAAGAGCCGTTCCAGAGAAAACAACGACTTGTTCGGCCAGACGTCGCGCCCACTGTAAAAGCAATTCTGTTCGACGACATAGAGTCTTGGCGTTTTGACGGCCCTCATATGCCAAGTCGCGGTGGTGCGGTCATATACGGGAATTTCCCCGTCATCCCAGTGCATTGTTAGAGGGATGGGCGACAGTGTTATGCCGTATGGGGCATAAATCCGATCCGGTCCCCACGATGCGGTTGTATCCGTAGGTGGCGAGGTGTGAAATTGGTGGAGAATTTCCCTTGCTATGCCGCTGGGAAGTTCTTCACTGGATACGTAGATACCTGTATCTAGTTCGAAATAAAAGACGCGAGTTACCGGATTCAGAGTTGGCGCGCCGTGCGAGATAGGCGTCATTGCTGGTTTGGACGTTTCGATTCGGAAGGGCAGGTATACCAAGAATTCGCGAATAGGTGCACAACGAATACAAGAAACGAGTCCTAAATATCAACATGCAAGACGGCTCGACGTCGAGAGAGGTTGTCCAATGGTAATGGCTTCTAGCCATTGAAGGCTTCCACACGCCGCCCAGCACTTCGCCCAGGATTTAGTTTGCCACCATAGGATTGCGGCAGGCCGCAAGGCAGCACCGTGGCGACCTGTTTGTTCACCACGAATAGCTTATGGCCCTCGGTAGCAAGAAGAGAACGGGTGTTGGGCTACGAAGTTGAACCGCGGACTTTGGGGCGTGAAGCTGGCTTGTCATTAACGCATTTTGCGGTGACCCGAGGCGTTCCCGGCATAGTATCTGCATCTTTTCACCTGCGATAAGCAGGTAGCTGAAGCGAGAGCGACAAATGTACTAGTGCTTTCTGCCGGCTTGACCTTATCGCAGTCTCCGGCAAGGATCGCTCAAAGAGCTACGCGGAGATAGCAATGCGCCCAACCTGTGTCTTTATCGGTAGCTCGGTGCTTCTTGCCACAGCCGGCTGTGGCTCCGTCGGCGGAGCGACGGATGCCCAGTTGAGCCAGATCAGCGCATTGAAGAGTATTTGGCCGTCTGGGAAACCAGACCGCTCAACAGGTCTTCTTGAAATGTCCGGCAATTTGGAGACGGGAAAGCCAGATCCCGCAGGTGCCGAAACGCCTGCCAGTGCGGAGGCTAGGCAACCCGACCAGATATTTCTTGATGGGCTATCGAAAGAGATTCAGGCATGCGCAGCTACTGCTGAAAAGTACCGGTCAGCCTATGACAAAAACAGGGCCTGGACTGTCGGGATCGCTACGGTTGGGATTATCGCTGGCTCAATTGTCGTGCCCGCGATGGCGGCGGGATCCGCCAGCGCCGCCTGGGTTGCCGGAGTGGGCGGGGTCGCAGGGGCGGCCAACGCGGCTCAGTTGACTTTGAATTCCCAGGGCATGTCGGCGACGGCAAGTGGGCAGGTTTACACTGCATTGACCGAGAAAATCCGCGCTCAACTGGATACTCTGGACACGCTGCAAAGCGGAGTCGATGGAACGGCTTTTATCCTTCGGCTGAGAGCAACTTGCCTCTTCACGCCGCTGCCTGAAGTTACGGATGCGCCCACAATAGCGGCAAGAACGGAAAAAGCCATCGCGCAGGAAAAGGCGGAGATCGCTGAATTGGAAAAGAAGGCTGCAACCTTGGAATACGAGGCGGTGAAGATCAGAGTGGACAAGGAAGTGCAGGCCCAGCGCCTGAAAGAGCTTCAAGGAAAATAACTAAGGCTGGACTTCAGAGCGTACTGGCGGAGCCGCTTTCTCAGACGGCTTCCGCCCTTGCCGTGCGCTGGCGCCGCAATTCGACCACCCGCGCCGCGCCAACGGCGCGAGCGCGCAACTGGCCGCAGCCGCCGTCCACATCCTGCCCCGCGCTATTCCTCACCTTGGTCAGCACGCCACGGCTTTGCAGAGAATGGACGATCTCGCGGATGCGCGCGGCATCGGGGCGCTGGTAGTCATCCCCTTCGAGACTATTGAAGGGAATGACGTTGAGCACGCCATACTTGCCCTTCAACAGGCGCACGACGGCATCGAGTTCGTCGTCGCCATCGTTGATGCCCTTGAGCAGCGTCCATTGATACTGGATCGGATAGTCTGTGTCGCGAGCGTATCTCTCGCCAAGTGCGATCAGTTCTTCCGGCGAAATTCTCGGCGCGCGCGGCAGCAGATGTGCTCGCAGTTCGGCCTTGGTCGTGTGCAGCGACAGCGCCAGCGCGGGCTTGACGCGTTGTTGCGGCAGGGCGTCGAACACGCGCAGGTCGCCCACGGTGGAGAACACGAGATTCTTGTGGCCGATGTTGCCTTCGGTGCCGAGCAGGTCGATGGCTTCGAGCACGTTGTCGAGGTTGTGGGCCGGCTCACCCATGCCCATGAAGACGACTTTCTTCACCGCGCGCTGACGTCGCGCCAGCACGACCTGGGCGAGGATTTCCATGCTCGTGATCTGGCGGATCAGGCCACTCTTGCCGGTCATGCAGAAGCGGCAGCCGACCGCGCAGCCGACCTGGGTGGAGACGCAGAGTCCGTCGCGCGGCAACAGCACGCTTTCCACCATCTGGCCGTCGGCGAGTTCGACGAGCAAGCGCGAGCCGTCGTTGCCGGCATGTTCGGAGCGGACGCTGGCGAGGCCGTCCAGTTCCGCCGTCAAGGCGGGCACGGCGTCGCGCAGCGCGAGAGGCAGAAAGTTCTCGGAGCTCCGCCGTCGCGTGCCGATGTCGAGCGCTTGCCCCTGCAACCAGACACGCACGATCCGGCCCCGATGGACGGGCAGGGCGCCGAGAGCGGCGAGGCGTTGGTCGAAGTCGGAGTGGCGCATGGGGGGCGGATTGTACTCGGCCCCCCTGGAAGGGGCTGGGGACGGAATTCAGGCAGTCAGGAAGCGCATGACTTCGGCCCAATCGTTGGTCGACAGGGCGACGTCCTCGTAGTCGCCTTCTTCCTCGTCGTAGCGCGAAACGCAGAAGCGCTGGCTCCTGCCGGATTCGCGGTCGGCATAGTTGGCGTAGTCGACATACACTTTCAAGCCGCGCTCCTCGTTCTCGAACGAAGGCGCCGCATCGATGTAGCTCGACGCGTCGAAGTAACCTTCGGGCAGGGGCGGCAGGGTTGTTATGTCGTAGTCGGGAAATTCGCGGCGCAGTCGTTCAAGGTTCATAAAGGAAGCATGTGGGGGCTGGAGGCCTGACATTTTACGTTGTTCAGTGTCGGCCGCCACAATGCCCCCCGAGACAGGGTTTGGGTAAGGGGTTCGAAGCTCGTTACGGGTGGGTGACGCGAACGATCCGCGCATAGAGCGCGGAACCATGCAAAGAGACCGCGGGATCAGGCGTTGAACAACAGGAAGCCATACGTGGCGAATAGCGCGAGATGCATGGCGCCCTGCATGACCGAGGTGCGCTGACCGTTGAAGGACAGCATGGAGAGCAGGAGCGTCAGCGCGGCAAGCACGATCTCCATGGGAGAAATGCCCATGATGACCTGCTTGCCCGTCAACAGTCCGATCACCAGGACGGCCGGCACGGTCAGGCCCACGGTCGAGACGAAAGCGCCCAGGCAGAGGTTGATGGCGCGCTGCATTTCATTGTTCAAGGCGGCTTTCACCGCCGTGATGGATTCCGGCGTGAAGACGATGATCGCGATCAGCACGCCGCCCACGGCGACCGGGGCGTTGGCGGCGGCCACGCCGTAATCGATGACGATGGCGAGGTGGTGGGCCAGCAAGACGATGGGGACGATCATGCCGAGCAGCAGCGCGCTGCTCAGCCAGAGCGAGGCGCCGCCTGCTTCAGCGCGGTTCGCGTCGGCGTCGGGTCGAGGCGCGCGAGCCGGCGCCACCGTCATGGCCCCGGGCGGAGGCTGGATGTAGAGCCTGCGTTCGCCGCGCATCTGGAGCAGCAGGAATACCGCGTACAGCACGCCGGTGATGGTCGCGATGGTGGCCGCCTGGGGGCCGGTGAATTCTCCAGCGCCGGAGAGATAATTGGGCAGCACCAGCGCCGTGCCGGCCAGCAGAACGATCATCGAAAGATAGGCGCGCGCGCCCTGGGCGTTGAATTCCTGTTCGCCATGCTTGAGACCGCCCGCGACCAGGCACAGGCCCATCACCAGATTCGCGATGATCATCATGACGGCGAAGATCGAGTCGCGGCCGATGGTGGGGAATTCGCCCGGGCCGAGCAGCACCGAGGCGATGAGGATGACCTCGATCGAGACGATGGACAGCGTGAGGATCAGCGTTCCGTAGGGTTCGCCGAGCTTGTACGCCAAGTGATCGGCTTCATGCACCACGCCGAACGAGGCCGCGATGATGGTGAAGAACAGCGCCACGAAAGCGGCCAGCGCCGCCGTCGGCGCGAGCGGCTCGGCGAGCCAGTCGCCGCCATATAGAGAAAAGGCAATGACGACCAGCCAGGCCCAGCCCAGCTTCAGCCAGGTGGAGATCGGAACCCGCTGGGGGCGCAGGGATGGGGCAGGGGGCTGGGCGGAACCCCGGGACGCGTCTCGGGACGATGACGGCGTGGCCGTTGCGGGGGGCGACGAATGGCGCATGGACGATCCTTTCATGCAGCGGGGTCGTCCCCGTGGAATACACACCGGCCAGGTCGTCCAGGCCAGGGCGGGCGCACTGCCCGGGCGAAATTCTAGCCGATTGAGAAGAGCGGGGCAGGCGCGACGCATGCCGCATCCGTCTTGATTTAGACCTCAAGCAATTCGCAAGGGGCACTTGACCTGGCTCGCGATTCCTCGGTTAATGTCGCTGCCTACGGCCTGGCAGCTTCAGCGTAGGAGTTTTTGTCCCTTTCTTCACGTCAAGATTATGGTCGCATCCACGCTCGTCGCCATGTTGTGCGCACATTTACTGTGCTTTTCGGTCATGTTCTTGCTGATCAGCCGTCGCTTGCCCGGCAACAGGATGGGAATGGATTTTTTTGCCGCGGGCAATCTCCTGCTGGCGTTGGCCTATATCCTGCAACTGGTTGAAGGGGGGCCGGCCTGGAGCGTGATGAGCGTCGTCAACCATATCCTCACGCTGGCTGCCCCGATCGCCTACTGGCTCGGCGCCATGCGCTTTTTTGGGCGTCAGGTTCGATTATGGCGTTCGCTGATCATATTTTCCGTGGTTTATGGCATTGCGCAGTGGGTAGTGCAATGGACCGCGGGGCCGACGGCGCGTTACGCCATGCTCGCGGCGATGGCGAGCGCGCTTTTCTTTGCAATGACGATTACCGTGATCTACGGCGTGCGCACTTTTGCAAAAGACCTGTACGGGGAAATGTTCTTTTTTGCGTTTCTGATTAGCGGAATCTGTATTCTGAACGCGCTGAAGTTCTGGAAAATCGTGGATGACGGCTTGGATGCGCTGCACATGGACAGCCGGTTCCAGATGATTTTCTACATCTACATGTCCACCCTCGCTACCATCGTGCCGCCTTCCATAGTCTGGCTCGTGCTGCGACGGCTGACGGACAGTCTGCGCAATATGGCGGCGCGCGATCCCATGACAGACCTGCTCAATCGCCGGGGGCTGCTGGATGCGCTGACCCGGTATTTCAATTCCCGGAACGCCATGTCGGCTCGGCTGCTGCTGTTGGACGTCGACCATTTCAAGCGTATCAATGACACCCACGGCCACCAGGCCGGCGATGAGGTCATATGCCAGGTTGCGGATGTGCTTCGCTCCACGGTTCGTCGTGGCGATTTGACGGGCCGTATCGGCGGAGAAGAGTTTGTGGCGGTTTTCCTGGAAGCCGACGGCGGCCGTGTCGTCGATCTGGCAGAGCGCCTTCGGGCCAGCGTTGAAAGCCATGCAATCAACGTGACGGGTTCCGACGATGTGCTGCGTTGCACGGTCACCATCGGGATTTCTCCGCCGTTCCATGGCGCGGATGGCCTGGAGGATGCGCTTCGACACGCCGACGAGGCGCTATATAGAGGGAAGGCGGCGGGACGCAATCGGATCGAATCCGCCGACACGACTGCCAGCATTTCGGCTGAGCCCCCTGAGCCAGCGATGGCGAATGTGTAGAAATGACGGAAAAAAGTCGCGAGCTCAAATCTTGGAAAAGCCAATAGTAGAGAGACAAGTGAATTCTGACGAAGCGTGGAGCCGCCTCCACACGGTGACCAATGTGACCATGCGTCGCTGGACAGCGGTTCGGGCTGGCTACACGACCTTTAAATTGGAGCGCCAAGGCAATGGGGAACGCGCTGTGTATCAAATCACCATCGAGGAAACAGGCCGCGAGGCACGTTGGTTCGACAGAGAGAGATTCGACGCATTCTGGGAGCTTTGGGCTGAAGGAAAACGGCACCCCAACGATTATCGAAATGTCGGTCCAGCCGGTGGCATGTACAAGCACGCTTATTACATGTTGCCGATGGCCGCAGCCCTTGAAGCGGGTGGAGATGCTCAAGCGGGCGCACCGAAGCGCGAGTTCAGGTACGGCGAAAAGCAGACCTGGCAGATGGCTGTCGATGCCGTGAGGGACTTGGGTGGAACCGCGACGATTGACGAGGTTAAACAGTATCTCGCTAAACAGAGCCCGCTTTTCAAGGCGACGAACGTGCGGCCCGACCTTGATATGGTCTCCGTAAACGCCTTCGGCCGGGCAAACTGGTCTTCTAATCAGAAGCCTCGTGTCGTCGACGGCTCTCACTCCTTGGATCTCTTATTTGTCGAGGAACGAAGCACCCGGACCTATACGATCTATGATCCAGAAATCCACGGTATTTGGGAACTGGCGGCCGTGCCGGGTGACACGAAACTGCGGCCACGGCGTCTGGACATCCAGCCGAGTGAAAAAGAGCTTGAGGCTCTGCGCGACGAGCTCGAAAGTGAAGATGAGTTCGATCCGAACGACGACACTGACGCACGAACTAAAACGCTGGGCGCCATTGCCAGACGGCTGGGCCAAACGGGCTTCAGGAAGGCGTTGCTAAAGGCGTACGACCATCGCTGTGCGTTCACAGGCTGTGATGTTGAGCAAGCGCTCGAAGCTGCGCACATCAGGCCATATCTGGGCGAACGCACGAACGTAGTAGTGAACGGCCTGCTGCTTAGGTCGGATCTTCACACGCTGTTCGACTTGCGCCTGGTGCGCGTCAACCCTAGTGACATGAGGATTGAGATTTCATCGAAGGTGAATGGTGCCCACTACCAGGCAATCGAGGGAACGACGATGCGGCTTCCGCGTTCCAAGGAAGAACAACCAAGCGTAGCGGCGTTGAAGTGGCATTGGAACGCTTGCGCTCTGAATTTCCCCCGATGATGCGATAAGGTTGCCAGGCTCAGATTTTTGGACCCAGCTGAGTCTGAAAACTTCATGAGCGATATTCATGCCCAGCTGGCTGAATTCTGAAGCAGAGATTCTTAAGCGTATTGCCTCCAATAGGCAAGCGCTCGCTAATTCAATTGGGTTTGCGCTGGATTCCGCATTTCCTCACCCTGAATCTGCCTTCGCTCAGAATGTGTATATCGGGATCAACATTCCGCGTGCCAAATTACAGCTTTCTCCCGATCAAAGACCAGGAGATATCGACTATTTGATCGTCCCGTTCTCGGAGCATGAAACCCTGTTTGAACGAACGATTGCTATTGAGGCAAAAGTAGTTCGCCCATCATTGGGCAATCCCGGCCGCAACTCCAACACAATGGGCCGGACACAGGTCGATGGATTGCTCCGCGATGGGTTTCCATTTGTCGGGTTGTTGCATATCTCCATCCCGGAGCGGCTGCCCCTGCAAATGCACTGGAAAATTCCATTTGTTTCTAACGTCCTTGGGCCGAACGGAGAGCTAGTGGAAACAGGTGAGCATCACCTATTCGACCCATTTCCTTTGGTCAGTGCCGAACGGCAAGAAGGTAGGGTGAGTTCTTTAGCCCTGCCCAAGGAGGCCGGGTACCGAGTAATCGCGATGACACTGTCAGATGACGGGGAAGGGTTCTTTGGCAACACTCTCGGGGAACAACGTAGTGGTGCACGCAATCCTGGGTCGTCGAGAACACTGATCAAGTCCGTTCAGATGCTGCTTGATACAGAGCCGCATCTGTTCCACGTCATGCATTGGTATGACGACGCAACGTTGCCGCCAGCGACTATCACCGCTTAGCCGGCGCACTCGCCTCAAACTCCTTGACGCGTCTTCCCCGTTCGCCTAATCTTTTATACCGATCGGTATAAAAGGAGCTATCGACATGGAATTCCAAGGCAAGGTCGCCCTCGTCACCGGGGGCACGCGGGGGATAGGCGCAGCCATCGTCCGGCTGTTCGCGGAAAGAGGAGCCGACGTCGCGTTCACCTACGCCCGGTCGGATGAGGCAGCCCAGGACCTTGTCGGCGAGCTTGGCGCAAGCGGCGTCAAGGTCCTGGCCATCAAGGCGGACAGCCGGGATCTGGCGGCGGTGCGGGCGGCGGTGGCGCAGACCGCCCGGGACCTGGGCGGGGTGGACATACTGGTCAACAGCGCCGGGGTATTCCCGGCGGGGCCGGTAGAGGACGCCACGCTCGAAGAGATCAACGACACCTTGGCGATCCATGCGGGGGCGGTGTTCGCGGCCTCGCAAGCGGCGTTGCCGCACATGGGTTCCGGCGGGCGCATCATCTCGATCGGCTCCTGCTTTGCCCAGCGGGTGCCTTATGGAGGCGTGACGCTTTATGCGATGAGCAAATCCGCGCTGATCGGCTTCACCAAGGGGCTGGCGCGCGAGGTGGGCGAGCGCGGCATCACGGTCAATATCGTCGATCCCGGATCGACCGACACGGATATGAATCCCGCGAATGGCCCGATGGTGGCGGCCGAGCTGGAACTCATGGCGATCAAGCGCTATGCGCAGCCCAGGGAGATCGCGGCCGCGGTGGGATATCTGGCGTCGGCCGGGAGCCAGTTCATCACCGGGGCGTCGCTGGCCATCGATGGCGGTTTTACGGCTTAGGGATGCATCGTGGACAGGGAGGCCGCCGGCCGCGCTGGAAGCATAGGAAACAGCGGCAACCGGAGGTAGTCGGAGACAAGCGAGGATGCGGATGGCTTGGGGATTATTGGTGCTGGCCGGCGCGCTTGAGATCGTCTGGGCATTGGCGCTCAAGCAGGCGGACGGGCTGACGAGGTTCTGGCCCAGCGTGATCGGTGTTAGTGTTGCGATGCTGAGCCTCGTCCTGCTCGGGCTGGCCTTGAAGCATCTGCCGGTGGGCGCGGCTTATGCGATTTGGGTGGGGATCGGCGCCTTCGGCGTGGCGGTTTTCGGGGCCTTGGCGTTCGGCGAGCACATGTCGCCGGCCAAGCTGTTGTTCCTGGCGCTGATAGGAGTGGGAGTGGCGGGTTTGCGGATGGTTGAATCATGAGCGCCGGCGGCAAATCGAAGTCGGCCCCCGCGCCGAAGATCGGGCGTCCGAGGGCGTTCGATAGGGACACGGCATTGCTTGCCGCCATGCGGACCTTCTGGACGCAAGGCTATGAGGGCACGTCGGTCCAGGATCTAGCGGCGGCCATGGGCGTCAATAAGCCCAGCCTCTACGCGACCTTCGGTTGCAAGGAGGAGATTTTTCGGGAGGCGGTCGAACTCTACGACCGCGTCGAGGGAAAGGCGACGTCGCAGAGCCTCAAGAAAGCCGGCACCGCCCGGGAGGCCGTCGAATCCATGCTGCGATCGAACGCGCGCGCCTATGTGGTCGAGGAGGGGCCGCGCGGCTGCATGATCGTGTTGTCGTCGTTGCTGGGCGCGCCCGAGAACGAGAGCGTGCGGGCGTTTCTGGCCGACAACCGATTGCAGGGAGAAGCGACGTTGCGGGAGCGCTTGGCCCAAGGCATGGCGGAAGGCGATCTTGCCGTGTCGGCGGACCTCGATCAGCTTGCCGCTTTCTACACCACCGTTCTTGAAGGGCTCTCCATCCAGGCCCGCGACGGCGCGTCCATCGAGAAGCTCAACATCATCATCGACGCCGCCATGCTCGCCTGGCCCGCCGGTTAGCGGCAAGCCAGGCGCGGGCGGGACACGGCCGGGCGACGGCCGGGCCCTAGGGCTGGACGACCATCCAGGCGACGATCCGGCGCACGATGGGCAAGAGGAGCAGCAGGCTGGGAAACGCGACGATCCAGGAGGCGCCCCAGGCGCTGGGCCAGCTGAGAATGAATTCGGAGCCCAGGCCGACGCTCGTGGCCGTTGCTACCGCCGACACGATGGCCGACATGAAGACGGACAGCACCAAGGGCATCAGGTAGCGGGTAGAGCCCTGAGGGAATTTTCTCAGGACCGATCTAGACGGACGTGCGGGCATTTCATTGCTCCCTGTGGTGGTGGGCGGGTTTGTTGTCGGCGATCAGGTCTTTGACGTACTCGCGCAGCGAGCGCGGTTCCCGGCCCAGCGCGGCGCGCAGCGTCAGGCTGTTTCCGCCCAACCCATACGCGCGGTAGTGGGCGAGCACTTTCGACAGCAGGGCCAATTGCGGACCGCTGTAGGGCAGGCGCGCATTGGCCGCCCACTCGCTGAAGTCGGGCTCCAGTGCCGCGATCGGATATCCCAGCGCTTCCGACAAGGCGGCCGCGACGTCCATGCGGCTGTACATGCCGGCGCACAGTTCCAGGGTCGCGTAGGCCAGCCTGTCTTCAGCCAGGGCGATTGCGGCGACTTCCGCCACGTCCCGGTAGTCCACGCGAGCGATGCTTGCTTCCTTGGGGAAGGGCTCCGCGAAGCAGGAGCGGTCCCGGATCGACGGCCAGGCCAAGCCTATGTTCTGCATGAAGTTGGCGGGGTGCAGGATGGTGTATTCCAGCCGCGACGAGTAAAGGGCGTCCTCTACCGGGATCTTGCTGGCGTGGTTCGCCAGGCGCGTGCTCGTCGGCTGGATCACCGACGAGAAGACGAACTTCCGGACACCGTTGCGCTTGGCCGCGTCGACGAGGGCGACGCCCATCGCCGCTTCATCGGCGGTGAACGCGGGGCCGATATGGAAGATGCCGTCCACGCCCCGCGTTGCCTGGGCAAGGCTGTCGGGATCGCGCAGGTCTCCGATGGCGGTTTCGGTTGCGCCGAGCGCGCGGGCGGTGGCGGCGCGAGCGTCGTCGCGCACGAGCGCCCGGACCGCGACTTTGCGTCGCAGTAATTCAGGGACGACGAGGCTGGCGAATTTGCCGGTCGCCCCGACGACCAAGACCATGCGTTGAGTGCTGCCCACGGGTTTCTCCTCTAGGCGGATGAACGAATGAGGGCAGTGTAAATTCTCGCTATTGGTGAAACAATGCGCGTTGAAATCCAATCTAAATCACGAAATTCGAGAGAATAATGAGCCGCCTCGAAGACCTGGAAGCCTTTATTCATATTGCCGAAACGGGAAGCCTGACGAAGGCAGCGCGCCTGCTCGATCGCTCGCTGCAGGCCGTCAGCCGTTCGCTTGCGTTGCTGGAAGAGGACGTCGGCGTTCAACTGGTCCACCGCAGCACGCGACATTGCGCGCTCAGCGAAGCTGGCGAGACCTTTTTTCGGCGGGTGAAGCCGGCGATCACGGAGATAGGCGAGGCGCGGCTTGAGGTCGCCGATCGCCGCAACGCGCCGTCAGGCATATTGCGCGTGGGAGCCCCGATACTGTTCGGCCCCGACTTCCTGGTTCCTATCATCGCGGACTACATGCGCGCCTATCCGCAGGTCGAGGTCGATCTGCAACTGACGGATTCGTTTACGGACCTGTCCGGCGAAGGGCTCGACCTGGTGGTGCGTATCGCCGACCTGCCGGATTCCGGCTTGCAGGGAAGGCGGCTGGGCGCGCTGCGGCGGGTCGTGTTCGGCGCGCCTTCCTATTTCAGGCAGCATGGCCGCCCCGCGCATCCGACGGAATTGCGCCAGCATGCGTGCATCGTCCGGACCGTGGATCACCGCGCCGGCCCATGGGTTTTCCAGATTGGCGGAAAGCGGCGCACGATTGGGGTTCGCGGCCCGTTCCGAACCAACACGATGGCGGCGATCTACAGCGCCGTCAGCGCCGGGCTGGGTATCGGCTACTCGCCGATGTGGCAGATCCGGCATCTGCTGGAGACGGGGCAGGTGGAAACCATACTTGAGGATTTCGAGCCCAAGCCCGTGCCCATCCATGCGCTGTGGCAGGAGAACAGGCTGCCGCCTGCGAAGGTGCGCGCTTTCGTCGATTGCCTGGCGGCGGGGTTGAAGCTCGATCGCCTGTAGCGCTGGCGTTCGCGCCGCGACCGGCTGTCACCGGCCCAGCCCTCCGAAGGCAAGCGTGAGCAGGGCCAAGACCACGCCGCCTACCGTCCACAGCAGGAAGGCCAGCAAGGCCAGCAACAGGCCGGCGCGCAGGTGCATCCGGGGCCGAGCGAGCGAGCTCGGCGCAAACGTTGGCTGGGGTTCAGGGGCGGGGTCAGGTGCGCGTTCAGCCGCGTCAGGCGCTGCCCATTCGGTGTTGGCAGCGATCGCCGCCGCCGCGCCTCCCGCCCGTCGCGGCAGCAACGACACGGTCGCGTTGCCAACCAGAACGAAAGGCGTCGCCGTCTTGGGGGTGCGCATGGCACGTTATCTCGGTTAGTTTTTGTCGCCACGGGGCAGGGCCTGGGCCGGGGTGGCGGGGCGGAGATCGTCCCGCCACCCCCCTTGCTGTGCATGTTTGAAGGTGAACCGTGGCTTCGCTATAGCATGCCTTCGCGGCCTTGCTCGGCCCGCGCAGCGCCGATGGCGGTTTCGACTTTCTTCACCTCTTCCGGCGGGGGCAGCACCGCGGGAAACCCGAGGGCCTCGATCCACAGTTCACGCGTCCAGCCTTTGGTGTGATAGAGGTGATGGTCCTCGTCCTTTTCCACCGCGTCGAACGCCTTCTTGAGGACTGCCGCCTCCTTGCCCGACAGTTTTTCAGCCACCAGACCGATGAGTTCCCAGTTCTGGTGGTCCTTGGTCTCCGCCAGTACCACACACTCCGCGGCCACGATCTGGGCCGCCGCCGGGTCGCCAGCGGCCTTGGCCATCGAAATGGCGGCTACCAAGGACTCTCCATGATGTCTCACCACGGCGCGGCCAGGCACTTCGGCTTCGGCGTCCAGACCGAGTTCCTCGAAGACCGTCAGAAGCACCTGGCGGTGTGTCGTGGTTTCCTCCAGATATCCCTGCCACTCTTCAGCCAGATCCGCGTTCGTGGCACAAGACAGCGCTGCCGTGTACACCTCGATCCCTCCCATTTCCGTTTCCAAGGCCTGGTAGAGCAGGTCGTGGATGACTTCTGTATGTCCTCGTTTCTTGGTAGCCATTTGCATCTCCGTTGAGTGGGGCAGTCGAGGCGCGCGGCCAGGCCGGGGCGGCCGCGCGGCGCCTGGCTGCAGACAGCAATTCGCGTGCCTGGCCGCTTTGGGCAACTCGGGGAAAGTCATTTGGACAGCGCTGCTTTGGGTACGCGACTTGCGATGGGCACAGGCACCCGGTTTGAAGTTCCGGAGGAGGGGCCGGATCCTGCGCGGACTTTGCAGGAGCGGCCTTCATGGAAGTCTTTAGAGGGTCAACATCATGGAAAATCCTACTACCCTGGCTCCCAGTGAAAGATGGTGGGTGAACGTGAACGCGGGTCCGGATCTGCTTTACTGGCAGGAACAATTGGGAGTCACCGAGGAGCAGCTTCGTCAAGCCGTCGCGGCCGTAGGCGTTTCGGTTGCGGCCGTAAAAAGGCATTTGAACAATTCAGCGGCGAAATAGTGCCGAGAGGCTTGATGGCGAGATACGACGAGCCGCCGGGAAAACGTCTTTCGCAGTATCGCGGCGGATTTTCAAACGGGCGGGGGGACAACTGCAACGTACGTGCCCTTTCCTCGAAGAACCGTCACCAAGCCTCGTTCGGCAAGGTTCTGCACGGCTCTGCGCACCGTGCTGCGGCTCGCATTGGCGGTATCGCAGGAACGGGTTGGGAAACGCCCTATTCATGATGACCTCTCTTAAGCGGAGCAGCTTGACGCGCCCGCCGGGTGTAGGCCGGGCGCGGGATGTGGGCTGGTTCCCGCGATGGCGAGGACACTCAGGGCACTAGATGGGCGCGGCCCGGGAGCTGTCCGGACGCGTGGCAGCGCTTGGCGTCGCCGTTCGTTCGGGCGACGTCAGCCATGCCGCACACCCTGCCGGCGCGCTCGTCCCGCTGACATACAGCGCGCCGGCGCGGTATAGCGCGAGGCTATCCCGCAACGATAAATCCTGTATGACCCAGACGCCACCCGCGCGGTCCATCCAGATAATGCGGGCGTCGGTGCCGTCCAGTGCCTGCAGCAGTCCCGCGGCCGGTTCGTTCGGCATCATGGCCACCACGGTCGTGTCCCTGTCCGCCCGCAGGGGAAAGAGGTTGGCCGCGGCCGCACCGCCCAGCGCGGCGACCAGCAAAACCACGGAAACGTGGCGTCGCTCCGGGGGCCGGCCGTCGGCATATCGGCCGCGCCAGCCCAGGAACAGCGGTACCAGGCCGAAGACCACCAGCCAGGCCACGTCCCAGAACAACGGCATGTCCGAGTCCATTCGGATGCGGTGTATGCCCGTGATCCAGTGCGAGAACAGCGCATCGACGATATGCCAGCTACCGAAACCCATCCAGAATGCGGGCCACAGTGCTCGCAAGGAGGGCGCGGGGGCACGGCTGCGCGCGCGATACAGGGTCCATAGGCCGGCAGCCGCGAGGACGTACATGAGGGCATGGAACAGCCCGTCCACCGCGACCTGGAAACGCAGGTCGCCCAGGATTCCGGTCTGGATGGCGGAAAGCAGATGATGCCATTGCAGTATCTGATGCAGCAGGATGCCGTCGAAGAAGCCGCCCATCGCAAAGCCGAGCAGGAGGCCGGCGCGGCGTATGCGGTGGTCGGGCGTGCGGGGGACAGCCTCGGCCGCGTCCGGCGGCGGATGAGGTCCGGGATCGTTATAGCGTAGTGGGTTCATGGCCGCCTCCGCAGTTGGCTCATGTCATCCACGGCAAGAACCGTGCCCAGCCGCGCGCACCGCCGGTCGCCATCGCAGCGGTGGGGCGCTTTTCCTTCCCCCGGAGCCTACGCCCGAAACGACGCGAACCCATCCCAGCATTCCCGCGTGAAGTCGTACAGCGCGTCCTGCGCCGTCAAGGGAGTGCGCCCCGCCAGCCGGGCCAGCGCGTAGTGGCCCTGGCGCTGCGGGTCGGGCGCGATCGGCACTTCGATCAGTTGCCCGGCCTCCTGCTGCCGGCGGGTGACGCAGATCACGCCCAGCAGCAGGGCGTCCGAGCGCAGCGTCAGTTCGACCAGCGCATCCAGGTTCTCGCAGCGGTGGGTGACCATCTGTTCGGGCGCGCCGCCCGGCCCCAGCGTTTCCGCCAGGCGCAGCGAGACTTCGGGGCTGAGCGTGCTGGAGGCCACGGGGTAGCGGCGGATCTGTTCGATGCCGGGGCGCTTGTGGGCCAGGATGGGATGGCCCTTGCGGCAGACCAGGCCGGCCCGCAATGGGGGCAGGGGGCGGGTTTCCAGGTCGGCCGCGTCGTACAGCATGCGGGCGTCGCAGACCATGGCATCCACGCGTTCGGTGCGCAGCATATCCAGCAGGGCCGCGGTGGCGCCCAGTTCCACGGGGCACCATGGCCAACCGCTTTTCGGATGCCAACAGCGAGATCGACAACCTGGCGCTGCTGACCGCGTTGAAGGATCGCCACGGCGAGGAGCGCGCCATGCAGATCTTCAACCAGTTGCGCTGGATGACCGACAGCCGCGCGCCCGTGACGGTGCCGGAGGAAGAGGGGCGCTACCAGCCTGAGGGCGGGCGGCCGCCGGCCCGGCTGTCCTACGCCTTGCCGCGCTACGACGGCACGCCGCCCATGCTGGAGCGCGTGGCGCGCGATGCGCGCACCCGCGGCGTGGTGGACGAATCTCCGGCCGATGCGCGCAAGCTGCTGCTGGCGCAGTTCGCGGAATCGGGCCAGCCCGGCATCGCCGGGTTCCCCACCACCAGCAACATGTGGATCGTGGGCCGCGAGCACGCCAAGGACGCGCGCTCCATCCTGCTGAACGGGCCGCAGTTCGGCTGGTGGAACCCGGCCTACACCTATGGCATCGGCCTGCATGGCGCGGGCTTCGACGTGGTCGGCAACACGCCGTTCGCCTATCCCGGCATCCTGTTCGGCCACAACGCGCACGTGACCTGGGGCTCCACCGCGGGCTTCGGCGACGACGTGGACATCTATGCCGAAAAGCTGGATCCCGCCGACCGCACCCGCTACTTCCACGACGGCGCCTGGAAAACGATGGAGAAGCGCACGGAGCTCATCGAGGTCAAGGATGCCGAACCCGTGATGATGGACGTGTACCGCACGGTGCACGGCATCGTCACCAAGTTCGACGAGAAGCAGGGCGTGGCCTACGCCAAGGCGCGCGCGTGGGAAGGCTACGAACTGCAATCGCTGATGGCCTGGACGCACAAGGCGCAGTCGCGCGACTGGAATGAATGGAAGCGGCAGGCGGCGCGCCACGCGCTGACCATCAACTGGTACTACGCGGACGACCGGGGCAACATCGGCTATGCGCACACGGGCTTCTATCCCAAGCGCCGCCCGGGCCACGATCCGCGCCTGCCGGTGCCGGGCACCGGCGAGATGGACTGGGACGGCATGCTGCCGTTCTCGACCAATCCGCAGGTCTACAACCCGCGCCAGGGCTTCATCGCCAACTGGAACAACCAGCCCATGCGCGGCTATCCGTCCACCGACCTGTTCGCCATCGTGTGGGGACAGGCCGACCGCTACGCCGAGATCGAGACGCGCCTGAAGGCCATGACGGCCGATGGCGGCAAGGTCAGTGCGCAGCAGATGTGGGACCTGATCCGAACCACCAGCTACGCCGACGTGAACCGCCGCCATTTCCTGCCCTTCCTGCAGCAGGCGGTGCAAGGCTTGCCGGCCGACGATGCCCGCGCGCGGATGGTGGCGGGGCTGGTGTCCTGGGACGGCATGGGCACCAGCGAGAAGCAGCCCGGCTTTTACGACAACGCCGGCCCGGCCGTGATGGACGCCTGGCTGCGCGCCATGCTCAAGCGCACGCTGGCCGACGAGATGCCGGCCGATTTCTTCAAGTGGTACAGCGCCACCGGCTACCCCACGCCGGCCGCGCCTGCCACGGGCTCGGTCAACCTGACGGCGGGCACCAAGGTGCTGTACAACGCGCTGGCCGGGCGGAACGCCGGCGTGCCGCAGCAATACGACTTCTTCAACGGGCAGCCGCCCCAGGCCGTGACGCTGGCGGCGCTGGACGACGCGCTGGCCGCCTTGCGCGAGGCCTACGGCCAGGATCCCGCCGGCTGGCGCGTGCCTGCGCCGCCGATGGTGTTCGCGCCCAAGAACTTCCTGGGCGTGCCGCAGGCCGACGCCAAGGCGGTGCTGAGCGCGCCGGCCACGCAGAACCGCGGAACCGAGAACAACATGACGGTGTTCGACGCCCGCGGCGTGCGCGCGGTGGACGTGGTGGCGCCGGGGCAGAGCGGTTTCGTGGCCCCGGACGGCACGGCGTCGCCCCACGCCCGAGACCAGTTCGACCTGTATGCCTCCTTCGGCAGCAAGCGGGTCTGGTTCACGGAGGCGGAAGTGCGGGCCAACGCTAAGTCGGTAGAGACGCTGCGCTACTGATCGCGTAGCCGCCCTGGTGGCTGGCCAGGCGCGCATAGACCCCTTGCCGCTTCAGCAACTGGTCGTGCGTGCCGGCCTCGGCCAGCGTGCCGCGGTCCAGCACCAGGATCAGATCGGCATCGCGTATCGTCGACAGGCGGTGCGCGATGACCAGCGTGGTGCGGTGGCGCATCAGCACGTCCAGCGCGCCGCGCACCTGCATCTCGGACAGGGTGTCCAGGTGCGAGGTGGCCTCGTCCAGGATCAGCACCGGCGCGTTCTTCAGGAAGGCGCGCGCGATGGAGATGCGCTGGCGCTGGCCGCCGGAGAGCTGCATGCCGCGCTCGCCCACCCGGGTGGCCATGCCTTCGGGCAGGGCGCGCACGAAGTCCGCCAGCGCGGCCTGCTCCAGGGCGCGCGCCAGTTCCTCGGGGCTGGCCTCGGGCCGGGCCAGGCGGATATTGCCTTCCAGCGTGTCGTTGAACAGATAGGTGTCCTGCGTGACGAGGGCCACGCGCTCGCGCAGGCCGTCGAGCTGCAGCTGGCGCACGTCCACGCCATCCAGTTTCACCGCGCCCGAGCGCGGATCCCAGAAGCGCAGCAGCAGGCTGGCCACGGTGCTCTTGCCCGCGCCCGACGCGCCCACCACGGCGACCGTGGCGCCGGCCGGCACCTTGAAGCTCAGGTCGCGCAAGGTGTCCTCGCGCTTGCCCGGATAGGCGAAGCTGACGTGCTCGAACGCCAGAGAAAGGCCATTCGCGGCGACGGGCGCGGCCAGCGGGCCGTCGGTGACGGGCTCGGGCTCGTTGGCCACCACGTGCAGGCGGCGGGTGGCGGCGATGGTGTCCGCCAGCTGCCGGCTGACCTGGGAGATTTCCGATACCGGCAGGAAGGTGGCCAGCGCGATCAGCACCAGCAACGGCAACATGCTGGCCGACAGCGCGCCGGCCGAGACTTGCAGCGCGCCCACCACCGCCACGGCCAGGCCGCCCAGGCCCATCGCCACCTCGAACCAGGCCGTCTGGCTGGACAGGTCGCGCAGGATGGCAAGGCGGCGGACGCGGTAGCGGTCGGCCACTTCCAGGAACTGGTCGCGGCGCCGGCCCGTCGCCTGGAAGGCGGTCAGGTCGGCCAGGCCCTGGATGGTGTCGGTGGCGTGCGCGCTCATTTCTCCGAGGGCCTGCCGGGCCTTGTCGCCCAGCGCGTCGACCTTGCGGCGCCCGCGCACCGGGGACACCAGCGCATAGGCCAGGAAGGGCAGCAGCGCCAGCGCCACGGGCCAGCTGTACACGCCCAGGAAGCCCAGCACCGATAGCGGCACCAGCACCGACACGATGGCCGGCGCGATGGTGTGCGCGTAGAAATACTCCACCATCTCCACGTCCTGCGTGGCCAGCGCCACCAGGTCCCCGGAGCGGCGCTGCAACAGGTAGGCCGGCGCCAGCCGCTCCAGCTTGTCGTAGAGCTTGACCCGCATGTCGGCCAGCAGCTGGTAGGCCATCGCATGGGCCAGCCAGGATTCCAGCCAGTGGAACAGCGCGGCCAGGGGCGCGGTGATCAGCAGGCCGACGACCAGCGCGGACACGTCGCGTCCGTCGCGGATGGCGGCCACGATCAGCGCGCTGAAGACGCCCACGCCGATGAAGGCGGCGACGCGCGCCACGCCCAGCAGGATGGTGGCCGCCAAGGTGCCGCGCCACGGGCGCACCACCGACAGCAGCGTGCCCAGGGTGCCGCGCCAGCCGACCTGGGCCGCGTCGTCGTCCAGCGCCCGCAGCGCCGGACCCTGAGCGCCGGAGCCGGCCTCGGGCGCGGCATCGTTCGGTTCGGGGGCGGCCGGCGCGGCCGCCGGGGCCTGGCCCGCGGCCGGGTTCCGGTGCGTTTCCGCCTGTTCGCGCATCAGGCGGTAATACAGGCCGCCTTGCTCCATCAGCGCGGCATGCGCGCCGGCTTCCACGACCCGGCCCTGGTCCAGGACCAGGCAGCGGTCGGCGCCGATCACGCTGGCCAGGCGGTGGGCCAGGATCAGCGTGCTGCGCCCGGCCATCAGCCGGTCGAGCGCCTGTTGGATGAGCGCTTCGTTTTCGGTGTCCACCGAGGACAGCGCTTCGTCCAGGATCAGGATGGGGGCGTCGCGCAGCAGGGCGCGCGCGATGGCCACGCGCTGGCGCTGGCCGCCGGACAGTTGCAGGCCGCGTTCGCCGATGCGGGTGGCGTAGCCGTCGGGCAGCGCCATGATGAAGTCGTCGATGTTGGCCGCGCGGGCCGCGGCCCGCACCTGCTCGGCCGTGGCGTCCGGGCGGCCCAGGCGCAGGTTGTCGTCGATGGTGCCGTGGAACAGCGTGATGTCCTGGCTGACGAGCGCGATGTGCGACAGCAGGGCCTGCGTATCCAGTTCGTTCACGTCGCGGCCGCCGACGCGGATGCTGCCGGCCTGCGGCACGCATTCGCGCAGCAGCAGGCGCACGATGGTGGACTTGCCCGCGCCGCTGGGGCCCACCACGCCGACCCGTTCGCCCGCCGCGATGCGGAAGGTCAGGCCCTGGTGGGCGGGGCGTTCGGGCGTGTAGGAGAACGCCACGCCGTCGAATTCGATGGTGGGGGCCAGCCGCGCCGGGGCGTCGCCCGCGGCCCGCGGCGCGGGCGTGAGCGGTTGCGCGTCCATCAGGGCATGGATGCTGACGGCCGCCGATTGGCCCAGCATGCCCCGGTGCAGCACCGAGCGCAGGTCGCGCAGCGGGCGGAAGATTTCGGTGCCGGCCATCAGCACGATCAGCAGCGCCTCCACGCTCATGTCGCCGGCGGCCACGCGCCAGGCGCCGAGCGTCAGGGCCAGCGCCGCGCCCAGGGCCACGCCCAGGTCGCTGATGCCGCGCGTCAGCAGGCTGACCGACAGCACCCAGAAGGTGTTGTCCGACAGGCTGCGGGCGCGGGCGGCCAACCGTTGGCCCCAGGCCTTGCCCTGGCCGTAGGACTTCAGCGTGGGCAGGCCCTGCACCGCGTCGAGGAAGTCTTCGCCGAAGTCGTTCAGCGAACGCGTGCGCGCCAGGCTGGCGCGGCGGTCCAGCATGTGCACGGCCATGGGGCCGAACAACGCGAACAGCGCGGCCGCCAGGAAGACCAGCGCGGTCGGCACGTCCCAGAACGCGATCACGGCGAAGATGGCGAAGGGCGCCGCCGCCGCGATGGCGACCTGGGGCAGGTATTGGCCGAAGAAAGTCTGCAATTGCTCGACGCCGTCCACCACCGTCAGCATCACGCCGCCCGTGCGCTGGTTGGCGAACCAGGCCGGCCCCAGGCTGACGATGCGGTCGTAGAGCCGGCCGCGCAGCGCCTGCTGCACCTCGGCCGAGCAGCGGTTGGCCTGCACGGTGCGCCAGTGGTCGAAGCCCGCCCGCAGCAGCACCATGGCCGCCGCGCACAGCGCGGGCGTCAGCCAGTCCTGCCACGGCGCGCCCTCGAAGACCCGGGCCAGCAACTGCCCCAGGAACACATAGCGCGCGATGCCGGCCGCCAGCGCCAGCAGCCCCAGGAAAATACCGCCCGCCATGCCGGCGCGCAGGCCCTCGGTCAGCCGCCAAAGCCGTGAATCGAAATACATTGCAATCTCCTTCCAGAGCTTGCATGGTCCCCGATCCGGAGCGCCGGCGAAAGCGATAGTTTTTCAATCGGGGGTTGAGATAAACTCAACCCATGGCCGACCTTCCCAACCGCACTCCGCCGCTCGCCGCGCTGCGCGCCTTCGAGGCCGTGGCCCGCCTGGGCAGCCTGAGCCGCGCCGCCGCCGAACTCAACGTTACCAAGAGCGCCGTCAGCCACCAATTGCGGGCGCTGGAGGCCGACCTGGGCGCCACGCTGCTGCGCCGCGGAGGCACGGCGCGCCGCGCGGAGCCCACCGGCGCGGGCGCCGATCTGCTGGCGTCGGTGCAACAGGCCTTGACCCTGCTGGAAACCGCCTGCCGCAATGTGCGGGCAACGGCCCGCGGCAAGCGGCGCTATACCCTGAACGTCTCCGCCAACCCCTCGCTGGCCGCCCTGTGGCTGGCGCCGCGCATCGGCCGGTTCATCGAACTGCATCCCGACATCGACATCCAGGTCTACCTGCATGCCAGCCAGGATCCGGCCTGGAAGAGCCAGGACATCGACTTGGCCTTTCTGCACGTGCGCGCCATGGGGCCGCACAACGCGGAGCCGGGCGACATCCCGCTCATGACCGAGACGGTGGTGCCGGTGTGCAGCCCGGCGCTGGTCGCGCCGTCCGAGCGCGCCGACCCGCGGGTGTTCACGCGCCACCGTTGGCTGGAGGAGAAGCACATCGACAGCCCCGAGACCGACTGGCGCAACTGGAGCCCGCGCCTCGGGCTGGCGGAGGCGGACTGGCAGGAGCCGATGGTGTTGAGCGGCATGAGCACGGTGGCCGCCGCCGCCGCGGCCGGCGTGGGCATCGCGCTGGGCCGGGCGCCGCTGATCGACGAGGAACTTGCCAGCGGCCGGCTGGTGCCCCTGGTGCCGCAGTTGCGGATGGCGGGGTCCTGGGGGTATGTGATGAGGATCCAGCCGAATCGGCCGATGGATGCGTCGCTGCCGGCGTTGGTGGAGTTTTTGCTGGAGGAAGGGCGCAGCCTCGGCGCCTGGCAGCAGCCGGGGCGGGGCGCGCGCTGAGGGGCGCGGCGCCGTGCTCGGCCCGGCGCGCCGCTCAGTCCGCGCCGCCCTTGCCGCGGGGCGGGGAACTGATGGTGACCGCCGACGTCACGATCAGCTCCATCAGGATGTCCCGCGCCAGGTTCTCGGCGTAGTCGTTGCGGGCTTCGGCCGTGGCGATCGCGCGCTCCACCGAGCCTTCCACGATGGCGTTGATCTGCTGGATGTGCAGTTCGCAGATCTGCACCAGGTCGGGGTGGCGCTTCTGGTGGAAGTACAGGAAGCGGCGCGCCAGGGTCTGGAGCATGGCGTGGAACTCGGCCGCGTAGCTGTTGCGCGAGGCGGCGCCGATCTGGCTGGTCAGCGTGAAGTGCAGGCGCATGTACATGCGCATGTCGTTGACGGCCTTCAGCGCTTCCAGCTCCCGGGCCAGGCGCGCCAGTTCGGCGCGCTCGCCGTCGTCGGCCCATTGGGCGGCCTGGGCGACGATCAGCCGCTCTATCTCCCGCCTGGCCTGGATGATCTTCAGCTGGCCCTGGTAGTCGATCTCCGAAATGAAGATGCCCTGGCGCGGGGCGATCTCCACCAGCCGCTGGAACGCCAGCTTCTGCAGCGCGTCGCGCACCGGCGAGCGGCCGATGCCCACGCGCTCGCTCAGCGTGGTCTCGGACCATTGGCTGCCGGGGGGCAACTCCCCGGTGACGATCATTTCCTCCAGGGCGCAATAGGCCTTTTCGGTCTGGCTGACGGCGGTGCGGCCGAAGAGGGGGGCGGACGAGTTCATGGAGTCGGGAGCGCGCGTTGTTGAAGTTCGCGTTTTAACACTTTGCCCGTGCTGTTTTTCGGCAGCTCGTCCAGGAAGACGTAGCGCTTGGGGCGCTTGAAGCGGGCGATCGACGCCAGGCAAAGCCGGTCCAGGTCTTCGGCCCGCGCTTGCGCGCCGGGCTTGAGCACCACGAAGGCCAGCACCGATTCGCCCCATTCCGGGTCGGGCGAGCCCACCACCGAGACTTCCTGGACGGCGTCGTGGCGCATCAGCGCTTCCTCCACCTCCCGGGGATAGATGTTGGTGCCGCCGCTGATGATGACGTCCTTGGAGCGGTCCTTCAGGTGCAGCAGGCCGCGGGCGTCCAGGATGCCGATGTCGCCGGTATGGAGCCAGCCGCCGGCCAGGGTGTCGGCGGTGGCGCGCGGGTTGTTCCAGTAGCCCAGCATCACCGTCGGCCCCTTGACCGTCACTTCGCCCAGCTCTCCCGGCGCCGCCGGCAGGCCGCCGCCGTCGCGCACTTCCACCTCCATCGAGGCCTGCACGTAGCCCACCGAGCCCAGCAGCGCGTCGTCGTTCCGGGCGACGGCCTCGGCCACCTGGGCCGCCGAGAGCGCGGAGATCGACATGGGGCTTTCCCCCTGGCCGTAGATCTGCGCCACGCGCGGCCCGAAGCAGGCGACCGCGGCCTTGATGTCCTCGACATAGAAGGGCGCGCCGCCCACGATCAGGGCGCGCAGGCCCGGCGGCGGCCCCCCGGCCCGGTCGGCCTGGCGGACCATGCGCTGGACGATGGTGGGGGAGGCGAACAGGCTGACCCTGTCGTAGTGCGTGAGCAGGGCGGCCAGCTCGTCTTCGTCCAGCCCGCCGCTGTCCGGGACGATCTGCAGCCCGCCGTGCAGCCAGTAGGGGATGCTGTAGAGGCCGCCGCCATGCGAGAGCGGCGCCACGTGGACCATGGCATCGCCGGGCGCCACGGCCTGCACGTCGGCGTAGAAGTTCAGGCACATGCCCACCAGGTTGGCGTGGCTGAGCATGACGCCCTTGGGTTTGCCCGTGGTGCCGCTGGTGTAGAAGAGCCAGGCCAGTTCCTGCGGCGGGCGCCGCTCCAGCGGCAGCGCGGGGCCGGCCGCGCCCGCGGCGTAGGCGGCGGACTCCACGTCCTCCACGCGCACGGATTCCAGGTCGCGGGCGACCGGCGCGAGCGCTTCGCACACTTCGCCTTGGGAGAGGCACAGGCGCGCGTCGCTGTCGCGCAGGATGTACTCCAGTTCCCTGGGGTGCAGCTTGGCATTGACGGGCACGGCGCACAGGCCGGCGTGCCAGATGGCAAGCATGGATTCGATGTAGGAGGGATGGTTGCGCAGCGCCAGCATGACGCGTTGTCCGGGCTCCAGGCCCATGGGGCCGCGCAGCCAGCCGGCCAGGGCCTCGACCCGGGCCTGGAGCCCGGCATAGGTAAGCGGGGGCCGGGTGCCCGCGGCCAGCGCGGGAAGGTCGGCGTGCATAAGGGCGCTGCGGTGAAAGAGAGAGCTGAGATGCATGGCGGTCTCTGGATGGGAAGGGGCGCGGTTCAACGGCCGAGCAGGGTGATGCAGGTGACCGCTTCTTCCACGCCGTTGAATCCGCCGCCGTTCTCGGCGATGGCGAAACGCGCGCCTTCGACCTGGCGGCCGCCGGCCTCGCCGCGCAGCTGGGTCACCATTTCATGGACCTGGGCCAGGCCCGTGGCGCCGATGGGATGGCCGCGCGACAGCAGGCCGCCGGACACGTTGATGGGGATGCGCCCGCCCAGGCTGGTGGCGCCGGATTCCGCCATCGGCCCGCCTTCGCCGAAGGCGCAAAAGCCCAGCGCCTCGGTCTGCTGGATTTCCGCGAACGCGGTGGCGTCGTGGACTTCCGCCAGCGACATGTCCTTCGGGCCGACGCCGGCGCGCTCATAGGCTTCCAGCGCCGCAAGGTGGCACAGGTGGCGCTCGTACCGGTCGGCGGGGCGGTCGGTCGCGGTGCGCAGCACGCTGGCGTACAGGCGAACCGCCCGCGACTGCCGCAGCCGCTTGAGGCCCTGGGCATTGCAGACGATGGCGGCGGCGGCGCCGTCGCTGATGGGCGCGCACATGGGCAGCGTCAGCGGCCAGGAGACGGGCCGCGCGGCCAGCGCCTCGTCTATCGTCAGCGGGTACTGGAACTGGGCCAGCGGATTGCGCGTGGAATGCATGTGGTTCTTGGCCGCCACGGCCGCGAGCTGGCGTTGCGTGGTGCCGAAGGTCTTCATGTGCAGCCGGGCCAGGCTGGCATAGATGTCCATGAACACGCTGCGCTTGCCGGGCTCTTCGAAGCCGGGCGGGGGCGTCACGTCGGGGGCCAGCGCCATCAGGCGCGCCATCTGCGCCGACGCGTCGTGCACGTCCCAGGCGCCGTCGAAGACCGCGAAGCTCTTGGCCTTGTCCCCCGAAAATAGCTTGTCCACGCCCACGGCCAGGCAGATGTCGCCCGCGCCCGAGGCCACGTACAGGTGCGCGGCGTTGAGCGCCGTGCTGGAGCTGGCGCAGGCGTTCTCCACGTTGGTGACGGGAATGCCGGCGATGCCCATGGCTTTCAGCGCGACCTGGCCGGCCACCATGTATTGCCCTTCGATGGACCCCTGGCCGGCGGTGGCGAAATACGCGGCCTGCAGGCCGGCGGCGTCGCAGCCCGCGTCGGCCAGCGCCTGGGTAACGGCGTCGCGCACCAGGTCCTTGACGGACTTGCCGGGCTGCTTGTCGAAGCGGGTGATGCCCACGCCCGCGATGTAGGTGGTCGGATTGCTCATGATTGGATACCGGTGGTGAGTATGGATTCGATGACGTGGCGGTCGGCCTCGACGTCGGCGGCCGATCCGCTCCAGGCGACTTCGCCGTGGTCCAGCACGTACTGGCGATGCGCGAGGCGGGCGGGCACTTTCAGGTTCTGTTCGACCAGCACGATGCCGGTGCCCTGGCGGTGCACTTCCGCGAACACCTCGATCAGGTCGTTGACGATGCGCGGCGCCAGGCCCTCGGTGGGCTCGTCCAGCAACAGGACGCGGGGGTTGCCCAGCAGGGCGCGCGCGATCGACAGCATCTGCTGTTCGCCGCCCGACAGCTGGTCGCCGTCGAAGCCGATGCGTTCCTGCAGGCGGGGAAAGACCGCCAGCACCCGCTCCGCGGTCCAGTAGCCCGGCCGGTGCGCGAGCGCGCCCATTTTCAGGTTCTCGCGCACGGTCAGGTTGGGAAAGATGCGGCGGGTGTCGGGCACCAGCGCGATGCCGTCGCGGCTGATCTGCTCGACGGCGCGGCGCGTGGCGTCCAGGCCGGCCACGAGGCGGCCTCCCGAGGACAGCGGCAGCAGTCCGATCAGGGTCTTCAGCACGGTGGATTTGCCGGCGCCGTTGCGCCCGACGATGGCGACGATCTCGTCCTGGGCGGCGCGCAGCGTGATGTCCTTGAGCGCCAGCGCCTGGCCGTAGTGCACGCTGGCGTGCTGCAGTTCGATCATGCCGCCACCTCTTCGCCCAGGTACACGGCGCGCACGGTGGCGTCGTCCCGGATCGCCTCGGGCGGGCCTTCCGCCACCTTGCGGCCGTTGGACAGCACGACGATGTGTTCCGAAAGCGCCATGACGACGTCCATATTGTGTTCGATCAGCAGCACGGTGCGGCCGGCGGCCGCATGCCGGATCAGCCGGGTGGCCGCGCCGATCTCGTGGTGGCCGACGCCGGCCAGGGGTTCGTCCAGCAGCAGGATGCGGGGATTCGGCAACAGGGTCAGGCCCAATTCCAGCGCGCGCTGCAGGCCGTAAGACAGGGTGCCGGCGACGGCGTCGCGCCAGGGCGCGAGGTCGGTCAGCTCCAGCATGCCGTCGATGGTGGCGGCCAGCCGGCGGTCGTAGCGCGGCGCCAGCCAGAAAGGCAGCAGCCGAGAGTGGCTGATCTGCGCCGCGATCCTCAGGTTCTCCAGCACCGTCATTTCCGGGAAGATCTTGGTGATCTGGAAACTGCGGCCGATGCCGTGGCGGGCGCGTTCGTAGGCGCGCAGCCGCGAGATGTCGGTGCCGTGGCACAGGATGCTGCCGCCGTGGCCGGGAAGATGCCCGGCCAGCACGTTGAGCAGGGTGGTCTTGCCCGCGCCGTTCGGCCCGATCAGGCCGTAGACGCGGCCGGTCTCGAAGGCGTAGCTGAAGTCCTCGATGGCGCGCAGCGCCCCGAACGTCACGCTGACCTTGTCGCACTGCAAAGCGATGTCGTTCATGACAGGCTCCCTTCGCGCGGCGCCAGCGGCGCGGCGGGCGCGGACGCGTCCTCGTCCCCGGCCGGCGCGGCCGATCGTTCCCGGCCCCAGCGGGCCTGCACGGCGCCCAGCACCCCTTGCGGGAAGTACAGCGTGGCCAGGATGAAGACCAGCCCCAGGATGCCGTACCAGTAGGGCGTCCAGCCGCTGAGCCATTCCTTCAGCGCTTCGAACAGCAGCACGCCGGCCACGGGGCCCCAGAGCGTGCCGGCGCCGCCCAGCAGGGTCATGATGATCACGTCGCCGGAGGTGGTCCAGTGCAGCATCTGCGGGTTCATGTACATGAGGACGGCGGCCAGCAGGCCGCCGGCCAGGCCGCCGACGGCGCCGGAAACGAGGAAGGTGATCTGCTTGAGGCGCTGCACGTTGTAGCCCAGCTGGCTAGCGCGGATCTCGTTCTGGCGCACGCCGGCCACTGCGCGGCCGAAGGGCGAGGCGCGCAGCATCGCCATCAGGGCCATCACCAGCGCGAACACCACCGCTACGTACCAGTAGAAATTCACGGTATCGAAGAAATCGATGCCGCCGAGTTCCGGGCGGCCGATGCCGGGCAGGCCGTCGGCGCCGCCGGTCCATTCGCGCAGCTTGCTGTCGGCCAGGATGTACATGAGCTGCGACAGGGCCAGCGTGACCAGCGCGAAGAAGATCCCCGAGACGCGCAGGGCGAATACGCTGAAGATCCAGGCGCAGGCCGCGCCGGCCACGATGGCGAGCCCCAGCCCGGCCTCGAACGGCAGGCCGTAGCGCTGCGTGGCCAGGGCCAGCGCGTAGCCGCCCGAGCCCAGGAAGGCGGCGTGCCCGAAGGACACCATGCCCAGCAGGCCGAAGACGAGGTCGAAGCCCACGGCGAAGATCGACCACACCATGATGAGGATGGTGAGGTTGAGCAGGAAATCGTTGCGGGTGAAGAAGGGCACCGCCACTACCACGGCGGCGGCGCACGCGGCGATCACGGCATTTTGGCGGGAAGTCTTCATGCCAGCCTCGCTTGACGGGAAAACAGTCCTTGCGGACGCGTGAGCAGGGTGGCGATCAGCATGGCGAAGGTGAGGATGTCGACCCAGCTGGGCATGAAGGTGTAGCCCACCGCGCGGACCATGCCGATGAGCAGCGATGCCGCCACCACGCCCCGGATGTTGCCCAGCCCGCCCAGGATGACGACGATGAAGCAATCGATGATGGTGTTGGTGGCCATGCCCAGTTCGATCGGGAACAGCGGGGCGGAAATGGCGCCCGCCAGGCCGGCCAGCGCCGCGCCCACGCCGAACACGGCGCTGCGGATGGTGGCGGCCGGCAGGCCCAGGATGCGCACCATCTCGCCGTCGCTGCTGGCGGCGCGGACCAGCATGCCGAAGGTGCTTTTCTCCAGCACGAAGAAGAGCGCGGCGGAAACCAGCAGGCCGAAGGCGATCACGAACAGCCGGTAGACGGGGATGGTGCTGCCGGCCAGCTCGACGGTGCCCGCCAGCGGCGCCGGCATCGGCGTTTCCTGGTAGCCCAGGCCCCAGACGATCTTGACCGCTTCGCTGATGACGAGGATGAAGCCGAAGGTCAGGATCAGCTGGTAGAAGTGGGGGCGGGCGTAGAGCGGGCGCAGGGCCAGGCGCTCCATCGCGACGCCGACCAGGCCGACGCCGACCGTCGCCACGGCCAGGCCGGCCACGAAGGAGCCGGTGCGCAATTGGATGTCGAAGGCGAGATAGGCGCCCAGCATGTACAGCGCGCCGTGGGCGAAATTGATGACGCCCAGCATGCCGAAGATTAGCGTAAGGCCGGACGCCAGCAGGAACAGCAGCATTCCCAGGCTCAGGCCGATGATCACGGTGGACATGGCAGATATCCGTCAGGCGGCGCGCGGGCGCGCCGGGGGAAAGGCCGGCCCCCGCGGGGGCCGGCCGGTGTATCGGGAGCGGGGCGTCAGCCTGCGCAGGCCTCGAAGACCTGGTCGGGCGGGAACACGCGGACGATGTCCATCACGTAGGCGGGCTGCGGCGGCTTGCCGGCTTCCACCACGCCCCACAGACCGTTCTGCATGGCCTGGTGGTCGCAGGCGCGCATGCTCTTCTTTCCTTCCACGGAGTTCTCGCGCACGCTGCCGGCGAACGCCTCGACCCACTTTTCCCGGTCCCAGGTGCCGGTCTTGTCGACCACGTCCAGCCACCAGCTCATGCCGTCGTAGGCCTCGCCCGCGGCGGCGGAGGGGAACTCGTTGTACTTCTTGCGGAAGGCCTCGACGAAGGCCTTGTTGGCGTCGTTCTCGACCGTGAAGTGGTAGCGCACGCCGGACTGCACGCCCACCGACGTGGGGCCCACGCCGGCCGCCATGGTCTCGTCCGCGATGACGGGGCCGAAGATCTTGCGGGTCTTGCCCAGCTCGATCTGGCCGGCCTGCTTCACCATGGTGACGGCGTCCGAGCCGGTCATGAAGAGCGCCACGCCGTCGGCGTTGGAGCGGGCGATCTTGTCGGCGATCGACGAGTAGTCGCGGTTGCCCAGCGGCGGGAAGTCGGCGCCAACGATTTCGATGCCGGCCTTCTCGGCCTCCCGGCGGTACCACTCCCAGCTGTCGCGCGTGGCCTGGTAGTCGGCCGTGACGCCGTAGATGCGCTTGAGCTTCTGTTCCTTGGTGTAGGCCAGCGCCATCCGTTGTTCCATGCCCAGCGTGTTGGAGGTGCGGAACGTGTAGCGCGAGCCGCCCGGGACCGTGATCTTGTCGTCGGCGGACATGGTGACCAGGTGCGGGATCTTGCGCTGCTTGGCGATGTTCATGATCGCCAGCGTGCTGGCGGAACTGACCGCGCCGAAGATCATCTGCGAACCGTCGGAGATGAGGCGGGTGGTTTTCTGCACGGCGGGCTGCGGCTTGGTTTCGTCGTCTTCCCAGGTGACCTGGATGGGCTTGCCCAGCACTTTGCCGCCGCGCTGCTCGATGGCGATGGTGACGCCCTTGCGCATGTCTTCGCCAAAGATGCCGTAGGTGCCCGACAGCGAAACCACGCCGCCGATCTTGAACGTGTCCGGGTCGGCGGCGTGCGCGCTGGTCGCGAACAGCGCGCAGAGCGCCAGCAGGCCGCTTGCGGCGGGACTCCATGTCTTCATTTTTCGTCTCCACGTATTTTTCATTATGGCTCGTAATGTTTTACGTAGCTCAGTTGATATGCTACGACCGAGCATGTGATCTAAATAATTGGGGTATACCCGCGATCAGGGAGATGAAAAAGCGCCGCCCCAGGGCCGGGGAGGCGCCTGGGGCGGAATCGGAGTGGTCAAGAAAGGGTCCTGCGGGGGCCGGGGCGCTCCAGCGGGGGCCTCTACACGGCCAGCTCCATGCTGCGAGTCACTTCTTCCTGCGCGCGTTCCCAGATGGCCCGCTTCAGTGCCACGAAGCGCGGCGACAGCTGCACGTCGGCGCTGCGCGGATGGGGCAGGTCGTTGTGGATGTCCTGCACGATGCGGCCGGGCTTGGAGCCCATGACGGCCATGCGGGTGGACAGGGTCGGCGCCTCGTCGATCGAGTGCGCGATGAAGACGATGAAGCTGTAGCGGTTCATCGCCGGGGGCCGGGCAGCAACGGGGGCGCGATTCAGCGCTGGCGCGCGGCGGTCCGGTCCAGGGCGGCGCGCACCAGCCCTTCCACGACCGGGATCACCTTATCGGCCAGGTCCGCGCGATAGCCGTAGGGATGCGTTTCGTCCATGTAGGTGGACTGGCACATTTCCAGCTGGATGGCGTGGACGTTGTCTGCCGGCGCGCCGTAGTGGCGCGTGATGTAGCCGCCCTTGAAGCGGCCGTTGACGGCCCAGGTGTAGGCCGAACAGTCGCGCAGGCCGTCCTCGACCGCAGCCAGGATGTCGGGCGCGCAGGCGGCGCCGTCGGCGGTGCCGATGTTCAGGTCGGGCAGCTTGCCTTCGAACAAGCGGGGCAGCACGCTGGCGATCGAATGGGCTTCCCACAGCAGCACCGTGCCGTGCTCGGCCTTGATGCGGTCCAGTTCTTCCCGCAGCTTGGCGTGATAGGGCTGCCAGTAGGTCTGCAGCCGGTGGGCGCGTTCGGCGTCCGTCGGCACGGCGTCGTTCAGGTAGAGGGCGTCGCCGCGGAAGGTCTGGGTCGGGCACAGACCGGTCTTGGTCTGGCCCGGATACAGGCTTTCGTCATTGGGCGGGCGGTTCAGGTCCACCACGTAGCGCGAATAGCGCGCGCCCAGGATCGAGGCGCCCATGGCCTCGGCGTAGCGGTACAGCGTGTCCAGGTGCCAGTCGGTGTCGCCCGACTCCAGGCCGACGGGGGTCATCTGCGCGCGCTGCGCATCGGGGATCTGGCTGCCCAGGTGGGGGATGGAAATGAGCAGCGGAGCGGTGCCGCGGCGGAATTGGTAAATATCGCTCAAGAAAGACTCCGGGGGAAAAGACGGGCGCCGCGGGGGGCTTGCGGGGATATGCTAGGCAGCGTCCTCGGTATCCGGTATTGCATTACGAACTGCAATGCTGATCATCATAAGGGATGATGCAAATCAGAGCCGGCGGCCCACGGCGGGCCCGCGCTCCAGGCGCGCGCGATGCCATCGATCAGGAGGCGCACCTTGGGCGCCAGGTGGCGGCGGTGGGGATAGACGGCGCATACCGGCGCGCCGGCGGGCGCGACGGATTCCAGCACCGCCACCAGGCGGCCGGCCCGCAGGTCCGCGCCGACCAGGAAGGCGCCCAGCTGGGCGATGCCTTCGCCCGCCAGCGCCGCGTCGCGCAAGGCTTCCGTATTGCCCATCCGCAGCCGTCCCGCCACCTGCACCTGGCGTTCCTGTCCGGCGGCCGCGTAGCGCCAGGGCACCAGCGCCCCGGCGTGGGTAAAGGCCAGGGTCTGGTGGCGGGCCAGGTCGTCCGGGGCGGCGGGGGCGCCGTGGCGGTCCAGGTAGGCCGGCGAGGCGCAGGTGATCAGGCGGTGCGGCGCCAGCACCCGCCGCACCAGCCGGCTGTCGGTCTCGCCGCCGATGCGGATCGCCACGTCGACGCCGTCGCGCACCAGGTCGATGTAGTCGTCCGAGAAGCTGACGTCCGCCTCCACGCCGGGCCATTCCCTCAGGTAGTCGCGCAGCAGCGGCATGACGTGCAGCCGGCCCAGCGATACCGGCAGATCCACGCGCAGCCGTCCCCGCGGCGCCTGCTTGCGGCTGTCCATGGCATCGGCCGCGTTCTCCACTTCGGCCAGGATGCGCAGCGCGTGCTCGTAGAAGACGCGGCCCTCGTCGCTGAGGCTGACGCTGCGGGTACTGCGATGGAGCAGCCGCGCGCCCAGGCCCTGTTCCAGGCGGGCGATGCATTTGCCGATGGCGGATCGGGACAGCCCCAGTTTCTCGGCCGCCGCGGTGAAGCTCTGCGCGTCGGCCACGCGCACGAAGGCCAGCAGGTCTCCGACGTGATCCAGACGAGCGGCGGGCAGCGGTGGATTGCGCACGATTCGTCCCTGATGTTTATCGAATCGCCTACTTTATCAGCTGGCTGGAAACAGTAGAGTGTTCAAGGGTCGGCCCAGCTCGGGCCTTTCCTGGAATCTCTCGACATGACCCGCGGCGCCTTTTCCCCGTCCTCCACGCCCGAACCGCCGCCCGCCTCGGGCGCGCGGCATTCCTGGCTGGCCGTCACGGCCGTCGGCATGGCCACGTTCTGCGTCGTCACGACCGAAATGCTGCCGGTGGGGCTGTTCGTCCCGATCACCGCGGCGCTGGACGTCTCGGTGGGCATGGGCGGCTTCATGCTGTTCGTGCCCGCCATCCTGGCGGCGCTGTTCGCGCCGCTGGTGGTGGTGGGGGCGAAGGGGGCGGACCGGCGCGCCATGCTTTGCGGCCTGCTGGCGCTGCTGGCGGGGGCGAACGCCGCCAGCGCGCTGGCGCCCAGCATGCCGTGGTTCCTGGCGGCGCGCGTGCTAGTGGGCTTCTGCATCGGCGGCGTCTGGGCGATCGCGGGCGGACTGGCGGCTCGGCTGGCCGCGCCTGAGAGAGCGGGGCTGGCGACCGCCATCATTTTCGGCGGCGTGGCGGTGGCTTCCGTGCTGGGCGTGCCGCTGGGCGCGTTCATCGGCGGCCTGGCGGGATGGCGCGCGGCCTTCGGCGCCATGGCGGCGTTGTGCGCGGGCGTGCTGCTGCTGAATCTGCTGAGCCTGCCGCCGCTGCCCGCCGAGCGCAGGCTGAGCGCGCGCCAGCTGGCGTCGCAACTGGCCAATCCCGCCTTGCGGCGGGGCCTGCTCATTACGCTGTGCCTGGTCGCGGGCCATTTCATGGCCTACACCTATGTGCGGCCGCTGCTGCAATCCCAAGCGGGATTCGGGCCGGCCTGGATCGGGCCGCTGCTCTTCGCCTACGGCGCGGCCGGCGTGGCCGGCAATTTCGCCGCCGGGATCGCCGCGGCCCGCCGTCCCGCCGCGACGCTGCGGGCCATCGCGGCCGGGCTTTTCGCGACCTTGCTGCTGCTGGGCGCGCTGGGCGGCCACGGTCCGGCGGCCGTGGTTCTGCTGCTCGCGTGGGGGTTGGCGTATGGCGGCGTGTCGGTGGCGTTGCAGACCTGGATGATGCAGGCGGCGCCGCGGGCCGTCGAAGCGGCCACCGCGCTGTTCGTGGCGGTGTTCAACCTGGGCATCGCGGCCGGCTCCCTGCTGGGCGTGCCCAGCGTGGACGCCCTGGGCCTGCAGGCCAATCTGTGGCTGGCCGCCGCGTGCATGCTGGCGCCGCTGGCGATATTGGCCCGGGCAGGGGGGCCTTGCGCCGCGCGGCCGGCCGGGAGCGCCTAGGCGCGGAAGGCGCGCAGCAGGGTGTCCACCCCGTAGCGGCAGGCGGCCAGGTGTTCGGCATCGGGGCCGCCGACGCTGCCGCCGGACAGCCGGGCATGGGAAGCGATGCCGTTGATCAGGTTGCCCAGCGTGAGCGCGGCGCGGCGCGGATCGTCGATGCACAACTCGCCGCGTTCGCAGGCATCGCGCAGGCAGTGTTCGAGTGGCGCGTGGATCTGGGTTTCCACGGCCTGCCGCAGCGCTTCGGCCAATTGCGGCATGCGATGGCATTCCGATACCAGCAGGCGATACAAGGCCACGGACCTGGGCTGGAGCGCGTAGTCCAGCAGGCGCACGGCCAGTTCGTGCAGCGCGGTGTCGACGGGTGGTTCCAGCACGGTATCCGGGAACACGGCCGCGCGCAGTCCGTCCAGCTCATGCTGCAGCACGGCCGCCAGCAGGCCTTCCTTGTTGCCGAACAATTGATAGGCGGTGGCCGCCGAGCCTCCGGCCTGCTGGAGCACGCGCTGGATCGAGGTCTGCGCGTAGCCGTGTTCCAGCAGCGATTGCGCGGCCGCGTCGAGCAGGCGCGCGCGCCGCGCTTCGCCTTTTCCGGTCAGCGGACGCGCCGTCGGACCGTGGGAAACCGTGTTCACTTCGTCCTCCTGCCTCCGGCCCTGCCGGGGCGGTCATGGGGCCGGCCAATCGGGCCAGGCGTGTAATGTATAGTACATTACACCTTTGAGCAATTCATGCGCCGCCGCCGGGCACGGGCCGCGCATCTCGCATAAAGGCGGCCGCGATGACCGACGACCTCGTCCAATTGGGCAAGCTGGTGAGCTTGGGGCTGGCCCTCATGCTGCCGCTGGCCAATCCCCTGACTTCCATGACGCTGCTGCTGTCCCTGGGCCAGCACATTCCCTACAAGGAGCGCGAGCGCCAGGTGACGCAGGCGGCGTTCTATGTGGTCGCCATCATGGTGGTGACCTACTACGCCGGCGCCTGGATCATGCATACCTTCGGCATTTCGATCCCGGGGCTGCGCATCGCGGGCGGGCTGATCGTGGCCAGCATCGGCTTCAGCATGGTGTTCCCGTCCGGCGACACCGGCGCCTCCGAGGCCGACGTGGCCGACGCGCAGGCCAACCGCCAGGTGCCCAATATCGCGTTCGTGCCGCTGGCCCTGCCTGGGACCGCGGGGCCGGGCACCATCGCCATGATCATCAGCGGCGCGGCCTCGGTCGATTCGACGCTGGCGCACGATTACGCCCCATGGGTGGTGGCGGTGACGCCGGTAATCGTGTTCTCCCTGCTGGGCCTGCTGTTCTGGATCTGCCTGCGATCGGCCGGCCGCATCGTGGCGGTGATCGGCCAGGGCGGGGTGGAGGCCATTTCCCGCATCATGGGCTTCCTGCTGGTGTGCATGGCGGTGCAGTTCGTCATCAACGGCGTGCTGGAAATCGTGCAGCAATATGGCGCGAGCTAGCCGCGCCGCGCCGCGGGCGCTTGCCATCGCAGGGCGCGCCGCGCTCAGTCTGTTGCTGGCATTTTCCGCGCTATGGGGCTGCCTGGCGCTGGGCTACCGGGTGCCCGCGGGCGCGGCCGTCAAGGGCGGGGCCGTGCTCGCCTGGGCCGGGCTGTGCGGGTACGCGGCGGTGGCGCTGTGGCGCGGGGGGCCGCGCCGCGCCCTCTGGGCCTATCTGATCGGGCTGGCCGCGCTGGGCGGCTGGTGGCAGACGCTGGCCCCCTCCAACGATCGGGTGTGGGCCGACGACGTGGCGAGGACGCTGCGGGGCAGCGTCGCGGGGTCGGTCGTCACGCTGGAAAACGTGCGCAACTTCGATTGGCAGCCGGACACCGATGCCCGCTACACGCCGCGCTGGGAAACCGCGCGCTACGACCTCGACCAGCTCGCGTCCGTGGACATGGTCCTGTCGTACTGGGGCAGCCCGGCCATCGCGCACACGCTCGTGTCCTTCGGTTTCCGCGACGGCCGCCAGGTCGTGTTCTCGGTCGAGATCCGCAAGGAACGCGGCGAACAGTTCTCCGAGATCGGCGGCTTCTTCAAACAGTTCGAACTGAGCGTCGTCGCCGCGCAAGAGCGCGACATTCTCTACGTGCGGGCGGGGCCGCGCGCCGAGCGCGTGTATCGCTACCCGGTCGGCATGCCCGTGCCCGCCATGCGCGAACTGTTCCTGTCCTACGTGCGCACCGCCAACGAACTGGCCGATACGCCGCGCTTCTACCATACGGTGACGGCCAACTGCACCACGCTGGTCTACAGCATGGTGCGCGCCATCGTTCCGGGCTTGCCCATGGACTACCGCATCCTGCTGTCGGGCTATTTGCCGGAGTACCTGTACGAGCAGGGCGGGCTGGACCGCGGCCAGCCGTTGGCGGCGCTGCGCGAGCAGGCGTTCATCGGCGCGCCGGCCCGGCCGGGGCCGGACCCGGTCGAGTTTTCCCGCGCCATCCGCCACGCGGCGCCCGCCAGGAGCGCGCCATGATGGCGGTGCCAGGCCGCGGCCAGGCGGCGGGGCTGCGGGGCGTTGCCGTCCTGGTGGCGTTGCTGTGCGCGGGCTGCGCGGGCGTCAAGGTGTCTTCCGTCAGCACGCAGGACTACATCGCCCAGCGGCGTGGCGACGTGCTCACCACCGGCCGGCTCAGCGCGTCGGCGCGCGAGGCCATGGCCGTGCTGGGCCTGAACGCGCAGGCCTGCCTCAAGGACCGCGACGCCTGCACCCGGTCGCTGGCGGAGACGGACGGGCTGGATAGCGAGCGGCGCCTGGCCACGCTGTCCGAAGTCTGGCTGATGGATGCCCTGGCGGCCGAAAAGCAGCGGCCCGCCGGCAAGGCGGAAAAGGATCAGCTGCTGGATGCGTATCTGCAGACCGCGCGGGCCGCCTATGCGTATCTGTTCTTCACGCCGCGCTCGCCCAGCGACCGCGCCTTCGAGGACCGGCAGACCCAGGTGCGCGACTACTACAACTACGCCGTGCAGCAGGCCGTCACGCGCCTGTTCGAGCAGTATCGCGGCCGTCCGCCCGAGCCGGGCGTCGCCGTGGCCGCGGGCCCCTGGCAGGTGCGGGGCGAGATGTCGGAAGTCAAGCTTGCCCGCGGCTTGCGCCTGCCACTGGACCTGGTGCCGGCTTCCACCCTGACGTTCCAGGGTCTGCGCAGCATGTACCGCCGCGACGGCTTCGGCGCCGAACTGGTGGCGGTCACGGCCCGGCGCGTGAACGACGCCGATACCTTCAAGACGCCGTACAGCGAAACGCCGTTCCCGGCGGTGACGGCCATCCTGAGCTTTCCCGGCGACACGCTGGAACAGGTGATGGCCACGCGGGAGGCCACCCTGACCGGATACGATCCCTACCGGCGCGACGCCGTGCAATTGGGCGGCATCCAGGTGCCCCTGGCCGCGAATTTCACCTCGGGCTACGGCTTGTGGCTCGCGCGTTCCGGCTTCGCCACGCAGGCCCTGCGCAATGTGCTGGGCAGCGAGGAGGGCATCGAGGCGCCGCACGTGTACCTGTTGCAGCCCTACGATCCGGGCCGGCGCATCATCATCATGCTGCATGGCCTGGCGAGCAGCCCGGAGGCCTGGATCAACGTGGCCAATGAGGTGCTGGGCGACGAGACGCTGCGCCAGCATTACCAGATCTGGCAGATCTATTACCCCACCAACGCGCCGCTGGCGGTGAACAACCGCGCCATCCGCGACGCGCTGGGCCAGACCATGGCGCATTTCGACCCCGCCGGCACGGCCCAGTCCTCGCGCGATGCCGTGGTCATCGGCCACAGCATGGGCGGCGTGCTGAGCCGGCTGCTGGTGTCCTCGTCCGGCACGGTGCTGTGGGACGCGCTGCGCGACCAGGGCCGGCTGGACGACGCCCGTCTCCAACAGGCGCATGCCGAGTTCGATCCGTTCCTGAGCTTCGACGCCTTCCCCGGCATCACGCGGGCGGTGTTCATCGCGGCGCCTCACCGGGGCACGCCCTTCGCCGAGAACACGCTGTCGCGCTGGCTGTCCAACCTGATCACGCTGCCGGCCGCGGTGGTCGGGAAGTTCGCCAGGCTCAGCCGCCTGGCCGGCCCGGACGGCGCTCCGCCGCCTGAATCCCCGGTCCGCGTGCCCAACGGCGTGGACAACCTGAGCGAGAACGACCGCTACATCCAGCTGACCGCCGGAATGCCGATTTTGCCGTCGGTGCGCTATCACAGCATCATCGCGAACGACACGCCTGGCGTGCCGCTGGCCGACTCGGACGACGGCTTGGTGCCTTACCGCAGCGCGCACCTGGACGGCGCCGAATCCGAGAAAATCATCCGCTATTCGCACAGCGTGCAAGAGACGCCGCAGGCGATTCTGGAACTGCGCCGCATCCTGAGGCTGCAGTTGGGGCAGGGGGCGCCATGACGTCCTGGCTGATCATCGGCGTCGTGGGCATCGCCGTCGGCGGGCTGAGCGCGGCGTTGCTGCGCCACCCCGGCATCGTGCTCTACGACTGGATCGCGACGCGGGCCGGCGAACGGCGCGCGCGCCGGCTAGCGTCCCGGCCTGTCGAGGCCCAGATGGCCGCGCAGGGTGTCGTGTTCGTATTCCCTGCGGAACAGCCCGCGGCGTTGCAGCACGGGGATCACCTGCTCGACGAAGTCGTCGATGCCTCCGGGCAGCGAGGGCGGCATCAGGTTGAAGCCGTCGGCTCCCTGGTTGCGATACCAGTGCTCCATCCGGTCGGCGATCTGTTCGGGCGTGCCGACCATGGTGCAGTGGCCGCCGCCGGCCGCCAGCCGGCCGAGCAACTGGCGGACGGTGGGCTGCTCGGTCTCGATGATGCGCAGGATGGTCGCGTACCGGCCCTGCGGTCCCTTGAACTCCGATAAGGGGGGTAGGGGCGGCACCGGCGCGTCCAGCTCCCAGCCCGAGCAGTCCTGCAGCACGAACATGCCCAGTTGGCGCAGCGACGCGTCGCTGGGCAGCAGTTCGTCCAGCTCGCGCTGCTTGGCGCGGGCCTCGGCCTCGGTCGAGCCGACATAGGTGACCAGCCCCGGCATGATGGGCACGAAGGCTTCGCGGCCGGCGGCCAGCACCCGCTGCTTGATGTCGCGGTAATAGGCCTGGGCGGCGGGCAAATCGTAGGCGACGGCATAAATGGCCTCGGCGCGCCTGGCGGCCAGGTCGCGGCCCTGGTCGGAGGCGCCGGCCTGGAAGAGCACGGGATGGCCCTGGGGCGGGCGCGGCACGGTCAGGGGGCCGTCGACCAGGAAGTGCTCGCCGTGGTGATCGATCTTGCGCACGCGGTCGGGCACGCCGTAGTTCCCGTCGCGGTCGATGGCCAGGGCGTCGTCGCTCCACGAATCGAACAGCCGAAGCGCGACGTCCACGAATTCTTCGGCGCGCGCATAGCGCCAGTCGTGCCCGGGCATGGACGGGTAGCCGTGGTTGCGCGCCTCGGCGTCGAACATCGAGGTGACCACGTTCCAGCCCATGCGCCCGCCGGATATGTGATCCAGCGAGGCGACCATGCGGGCCGCGTGGAAGGGCGTGAAAAAGGTGCTCGATACCGTGCTGATCAGGCCGATGCGCGTGGTGGCGCGGGCGAGGGCGGCCATGGTGGTCAGCGGCTCCAGGTACCAGCGCGGCCCGTCGCCGATGTTGTCGACCGACTGGCCGTCGGCGAAGAAGATGGCGTCGAGCTTGCCGCGTTCGGCGGTGCGGGCCAGTTCCTCGTAATAGCGGATGTCGCCCAGGCGCTCGACGGGGGAGTCCGGGTGGCGCCAGGCGGCGCGGTGATGGCCGCAAGCGAAAATGAACAGATTCAGGTGCAACATGGCGGTCGGTGTCCGGCGCGGCCGGCGGCTGGGAAGGCTGAAAACGGGGGCGGGCTCGGCGAACCCGCGGGCGGAGACGCGCAAGGGGTGCCGCAAGCGGGCGAACTTAGCATAAATGCGGGCGGGGGGCGCGCGCCAGCGCGCCTGCGCAAAGGCGTTGACATTGCCGCGCCGCTCTCCTAACCTTGCGGCACTTCCTGGGGGAGCCCTGATGGGCTGAGATTCCGCGCCGCCGCGGTAACCCTTTGAACCTGATCCGGGTAATGCCGGCGAAGGGAAGGACACCGCAAGACTCGCGCGCCCTCCCTAGACTTCCATTCATCTTGCGGCCCCCCTTGGTCGGGCGGGGCCGTCGCGTTGCGCGTCCGGCTGCCCGCCGGAAGCGGGAGGACCGATTCCCATGCTGACCCAATCCGTCGCCCTGATGTGGCTGCTGCTGTTCTCCGGCGGTTTCGCGGTGGCGAGCGTCCTGTACACCCGGCGCAAGCGGGGCACGCTGGAAGACTACATCGTGGCCCGCAACAGCCAGGGGCCGGTCGGCACCATCCTGACGCTGATGGCGTCCACGCTGGGCGCATGGATCCTGTTCTCGCCCGCGCAGGCGGCAACCTGGGGCGGCCTGGCGGCCGTGATCGGCTACGCGCTGGGATCGATGTCGCCGCGGCTGGTGATGATCCCGCTGGGGCGCCGCATGCGCGAACTGATCCCGCACGGGCATACCCTCACCGAATTCCTGATGGCCCGCTACGGCCGCCCCATGTACGGGCTGGCGCTGTTCATCATGCTGTTCTATCTCTTCATCGCGCTGTCGGCCGAGGTCACGGCGATCGCCAAGCTGGTCACCATGCTGGCGCCCGTGCCCTTGTGGGCCACGGCGGCCATCGTGATGGGCACCACCTTGCTCTACACCACCTACGGCGGCCTGCGCTCGTCCATCTTCACCGACCAGGTGCAGATGATGGTGATCGTGCCCTTGCTGGTGATCCTGTGCGTGGTCGGCTGGCAGGCGGCGGGCGGGGCGCTGCCCACCATCGAGGCGCTGCAGGCCAAGGCGCCGCAGCTGCTGGACCTGACCGACCCGGTCGGCGTGAAGGCCGGCCTGACGTTCTTCGTGGCCATCCTGCTGACCGGCATTTTCCACCAGGGCAACTGGCAGCGCATCTATGCCGCGCGCGACGCGCGCTCCATGCGCAACGGCTTCCTGCTGGGCGGCGTGCTGGTCGCGCCCTTCATTTTCCTGATGGGCCTGTTCGGCCTGGCCTTCGTGGGCCTGGCCCCGCAGGGCGACAGCTCCATTGCGCTGTTCAGCGTCATCATGCCGCATGCGCCGGCCTGGTTCGTGATCGCCCTGATCCCGCTGGGCCTGTCGCTGGTCATGAGCACGGCGGATACGGCGATCAGCGCCGTGTCCAGCATCATCGCGGTCGATCTGCGCCGCCTCATGCCCAATGCCGGATCCATGACCATGAAGCGCCTGGCGCGCTGGCTGGTGCTGTTGATGGCCATCCCGGTGATGATCGTGGCCTCGCAGGGCTACAGCGTGCTGTACCTGTTCCTGCTGGCCGACCTGCTGTGCTCGGCGGCGGCATTCCCGGTGTTCTACGGCCTCTTCAGCCGCAAGCACGACGGCCTGACCGCCACCACCGCCACGATCAGCGGCCTGCTCGCCGGCCTGTATTACTTCCCGGCGCCCGGCGACAAGCCGACCTTTCTGCTGGAGTCCTTCCTGCTCGCCGCGCTGGTGCCGGTGATCACGACCGTCGTGATGCGCTTCCTGCTGCGCAGCCGCAAGGAGTTCGATTTCGCGACCCTGAGCGCCGCCGTGCGCAGGCTGGATCAGGACACGATCTGATCCAGGCGATCAGGGAAAAAAAGCGGCGCCTCCGGGGCGCCGCTTTTGCATTCCGGCCCGGAGCCGGTCAGCGCGCAATCCGCACCGAATCCGCGCTCCGGACGGATTCGCCGTGGAAGACGGCCTCGATGTTGTTGCCGTCCGGATCCAGCACGAACGCCGCGTAGTAGCCGGGATGGTAGGAACGCTCGCCCGGCGCGCCGTTGTCCCGGCCGCCATGCGCCATCGCGGCCTGGTAGAAGGCGTCCACCATCGCCCGGTCGCGCGCCTGGAACGCCAGGTGATGGCGCCCGGTCAAGCGGCCTTCCACTTCGTCGCTGTCGACGGACCCGATGAACAGCTCGTCCGCCCAGAAGTTGTGCTCGTCGGAGCCGCCCACGGGTATGCCCAAGGCCTCGAAGACCGCGCCATAGAACGCCTTGCTGGCGGCCAGGTCGCGGACGACCAGCCCGATGTGGTCTATCAAACGGCCGCGGTGGAGTTCTCGTGTCGCCATGAAACGCTCCCGATGATGAGGGTCGACGGACTGTACCACCGCGCCTTCCTCCGGCGGGCGTACTCACTTTTCGCCGGTGAGCATACTCAATATGAGGTATGCGCCCAGCGGCGCAATGGCATTACATGTGATGGGACCCGGATGACGCTTCCCGTCCACGTCCGCGACAACCCCGGAGCCTGGGCGGTCCCTGCCGGCTGGCGGCTGTTCTCCTTTTCGAGGAAAGGCGAGATGACAAAAGCTCAAGAACGAATTGCCGTTTTCATCTTCGGGGTGGTGTTCGTCATCGCGCTCTTGATCCTGGCCGTCGCGGTCCGGGAGCCGACCCCTCTTCAATATCAGGTCTTCAATGTCGTGCTCGCCCTGGCGGCGGCCGGGGTGGCCGCGATGCTGCCCGGCTTCATCGAGACCACTCTGCCGAAATGGGCCAGGGCCGGCGGCTCCTTGGCGGTGTTCTTGCTGGTTCTACAGAAGGGGCCTGCCAGCCTGGTCGTGCCTCCTCCTCCGGAGCCCTTCAAGGGCACCGTCATCCTGCGCGACGGTTTCAGCTTCTTCGACCAGAGCGGCTATCAGTTCGTATCCAAGGCCATCGTGGCCTGGAACGCCGGGCTGGCCGACATTCTGGCGGCAAAGCAACCGAAAAGCGCGATAACCGGTTTCTTCCTGCCCTACGACGCCGGAGACTTCAAACATCCCGATTGGGACAAGAACGCGTCGGCCGGCATTCAGGAAATGATGGTTGCGAACCTGGGCGCGGTGAACGAATGTCCTACGGGCGGCTACCAGCACCACTGGTTCCAGCCCAAGAAGGGCGGCATCTACTGTGTCCGGTCCCGGGATGGCAAGCACTATGCGGTCATTCGCGTGGACACCGTCGATAACGATCGCATCGGATTCGATTTCATTTTCCAGCCGAGCGGGTCCGCCAAATTCTGACCTGCATGTTCAACGGAGGGTCGTATGGTCAAGCTCCTTCAGCGAGGCGCGACGGATTACTTTGTCACCCAGTGGCAGGTTTTTCTACGAGGCCAGGGCTATCCGCTCAATTCCTCGGAAACCTTCGACGACGATACGGTCGAAGCAACCAGGCAATTCCAGACGAAGCACGGACTGGAACCCGACGGTATCGTCGGCAACAGAACCCTGGGCAAGGCGATGTCCCTGGGCCTGGAGATCGTGGAGTTTGCCGAGACACAGGCCGGATATCCTCCCAGGCCGTCGTTTCGTCCCTTGGTCAACAATGCGGAACGCCAGCAGGTTTTCGGCCCCTTGGCATTCGTGCCCGCGCCCACTCGCGACAATCCGGAGAGAATAAGAATCACGAACGGATGGGACGCCAGCAATATCGTGGATGTCGTGGTTCCGCAGCTTCGAGGAAAGGAGGGGGCAAATGCCCGCGGCGTCGTACAGTTCCATCGAAAGGTCGCGGAGCAGTTGTCGGCGCTATGGAAAGCGTTCGAGGACAGGGGCTTGCTCGATCTGGTGCTGACTTATAGCGGCGCCTATGATCCCCGTTTCGTGAGGGGCAAGGCTGCCGATCAGGTGCTCTCGAACCATGCCTTCGGCACGGCTTTCGACATCAATTACACGTGGAACAAGCTGGGCGCGGAACCCGCGACGGAGGGCGCCCGAGGCAGCGTCTACAAGCTGGTGCCCGTCGCTCATGAGTTTGGCTTCTATTGGGGCGGCCACTTCACCCGCAGGGACGGGATGCACTTCGAAGTCGCCAAGATCCTTTGAGCCGGGGCGGCCAGGATTATTCCGATTCATTAGCGGGTAACAAAATCTGTCTACTCTGCATGGCTTTCCATCAGGAGCCATACGAGCAATGTCCCAGCCGTTCAGCCCCACGGGCACCCGCCGCCGCTTTCCCCGCGCCATCCTGGCCGCCACCCTTGCCGCCAGTCTGCTGGCCGCCTGCGGCGGCGATGACGACGACGACAACAACAGTTCCAGGCCTCCGGAAGCCGGCGTTCCGCCGGTTACGACGCCGCCGGTCACGACCTCGCCGGTCACCGATACGCCGGTCACTGAACGGACGTTCCTGCCCAACGCCGGCACCCTGCATGGCTCGGCCGACGCGTCGACCGCCATCGCGCTGGACGCCAACTGGATGGTCGTCGCCGACGACGAAGCGAACGTGCTGCGCGTCTACCCGCGCCAGGGCGGCGCGGCGGTCCTGGAGTGGGACTTCTCCGTCGAAGGCCCGGCGCTGCCCAAGGAACTGGACGTCGAAGCCAGCACCGTGATCGGCAATCTGGCGTTCTTCCTCGGATCGCACGGCAATAGCAAGGATGGCGGCGACGCGGTCGCCGAGCGCGGCCATATGTTCGCCGTCGAAATCAGCGGCACCGGCAGCGACACCCGGTTCTCCTATGTGGGCATATTCTCGCAATTGGAACAGCAGTTGGTTGCCTGGGATAGCGGCAACCTGCACGGACAGGGCGTCGACTATTTCGGCTTCGCGCGCTCGACCGCCGCGGGCCTGGCGCCGGAACGCGTAGACGGCTTCGCCATCGAAGGCGCCGCCACGGCTCCCGACGGCAAAACGCTGTGGCTGGGTTTCCGCGCTCCGCAAATGGACGGCGACGTCCGCAACCGCGCGCTCATCGTCCCGGTGCTCAACCCGCTGGAACTGGTGACGGGCAAGGCCAGCCAGGCCGGCTTCGGCACGCCCATCGAACTCAACCTGGGCGGGCGCGGCATCCGCTCCATGGCCCGCGGCGCCGACGGGCAGTACCTGATCCTGGCCGGCCCGGCGGGCGCCGCCAGCCGCCAGGCCGCGCGCAACTTCGCGCTGTATGCCTGGAGCGGCATCGCCGCCGACGCGCCGCGTGAAATCGCCAACAACATCGAAGCCATGCGCGCCGCCAGCGGCGGCAGCCTGGAGGCCATCGTCGAAGTGGCCGGCCCGGTCGCGGCGGGGACGCCCGTGCAACTGCTGATGGACAACGGCGATACCGTATTCGCCGGCACGAGTTCCGCGGCCAAGGACCTGCCCGAGGCCGAGCAACGTTTCCTGGGCGTGAGCTTCAACCTGGCCGATCTGCGCGCCACCACGTCGGGCCCGGCGCTGGCGGACAGCACGCCGGCCGACGACCGCCAGGGCGTCAACGTCGATACCCGCCTGCTGTTCCGCTTCGACCAGGGCGTCGCCCTGGGGCAGGGGAGCGTTACCTTGCGCCGCGCGGACGGCTCCCTGGTCGAGCGGTTTTCGGCCCGCGCGACGCCGGCCCGCATCAAGGCCGAATACAACCAGGTCACCATCAAGCCCTCCGCCCCCCTGGACTACAGCACCGGCTACTACGTGGAGATCGATGCGGACGCCATTCTCGGCCATGCCGGCCTGGCCTATCCCGGGCTGCACGGCGGCACCGCGCTGGACTTCCGCACGGCCGGCGTGCCGACGCCGCTGGCCGCGGGCGACGTGCTCTTCGTCGGCGCCAACGCCGAAGCTCCCGACGCCTTCGCCTTCATGCTGATGAAGGCCGTGGACGGCGGCACCCGCGTCCAGTTCACCGACCGCGACCGCGGCAAGGGCGGCATCCAGGAATTCGAAGGCCTGACCAACGAAACCGCCATGGACTGGACGGCCGATCGCTACCTCCCGGCCGGCACCATCGTCACCATCGCCACCGACGTGACGGGCAATCCGGAAACCGACATCGGCTTTACCGTCGGCGCCCCGGGCGGCCTGGGCAAGGAAGAAACCATCTATGCCATGACCGGCGCCGTCATCGACGGCCTGGGCGACGGCACGGCTGGAGAAATCAGCAGCGTGGGCACCTTCCTGGCCAGCATCACGCTGGGCGGCGGCAAGGACAACGTCATCCCGCCGTCGCTGGACGCCGCCGGCACCGCCTTCCGTTTCACCGTCACGCCGACCAACCAGACCAGCGCCATCTATGCGGGGCCGCTGGGCACGCAGGATATCCCGGCGCTTGCCGGGCGCATCAGCGATCCGGCCAACTGGCAGATCCGGTACAAGCCGGAAGCGGGCTTCCCCCTGGTCAACGGCAGCCTGTTCGGCAACCGCGCGCCTTAACCCGGGTCGCCCTCGGGCGATGCGCCGCGCCTGACGCGACGGGTTCCGGTTCCCGGCGGGGAGCCGGAAGCCGTCGGCGCAGCGGGCCTGACCGTCTTGCGCTCGACCAGCACGCACGGCACGACGATGTCGCGCGCCGGGGCCTGGCCGGACATCCGTTCGCGCAGCAGGGTCACCGCGGCGTCCACCATGGGTTCCACGCGCTGGCAGACGGTGGTCAGCTGGTAGGCGCCCCAGGCCGCCTGCGGCACGTCGTCGAAGCCGATCACGCCCACGTCTTCGGGAATGCGCAAGCCCAGCTCCAGCCGCAGCACGTCCATGGCCGCGATCGCCATGTGGTCGTTGGCGACGAAGACGGCGTCCGGCCGGTCGGCGCGGTCGAACAGGCGCCTCACGGCATCCTGCGCGCCCGCGAAGCTGTAGTTGCCCGTGTCGCGACAGGCCGCGCGCGTGCCGAGCTCGGCCAGCGCCTGATTGAAACCCCGCTCGCGCTCCCTGCTGGTGGAGGAATCCTCCAGCCCCGCCAGGAATGCAATGCGCCGGTACCCACGGGCCACCAGCAACTCGGCCGCCATGCGGCCGCCGGCGGCATTGTCGGAGGTGACCGACCCGGTGGCGTAGCGCGCCAGGCCTGCCAGATCCGAAATGCGGTTGAACTGCACCACCGGCACGCCCACGTCCAGGCAGCTTTTCGCCAATGTGGGCGACAGCATGGCCGACGCCAGCACGATCCCGTCGACCTGGTATTGCAGGATGTCGGCCAGCACGCCGTCCGCGCCTTCGTCGATGTTCGCGATGAACATCAGCACGTGGTAGCCCTCTTTCTGCAGTTTCTGCGACAGCTTTTCGATCACCAGCGGATAGAACTGGTTCTCCAGGTAGCTCATGACCAGCGCCACGATCCGGCTCTGGCGCGTGATCAGGCTGCGCGCCAGCGCGTTGGGCCGGTAGCCCAGGCGCTGGGCGGCCGCCAGCACTTTGCGCCGCATTTCCTCGGATACGCTGGCGCCGGGCGTGAAGGTACGGCTGACGGCCGACTGGGACACCTGTGCCAGGTCGGCCACATCCTGTGCGCGGGGGGCGGTTTTCATGCGGCGGTCCAACCTCCGTCCAGCATCAGCGCGCTGCCGGTCATCAGGCTGGACGCATCGCTGGCCAGGAACACGGCGGCGCCCATGATTTCATCGAGCCGGCCCACGCGGCCCAAGGCAATCCGCTCGCAGACCCATTGCCGGAAACCGGGAGCGTCGAACATGGCCGATGTCATGGGGGTTTCGATAAAGGTGGGGCAGATTGTATTCACCCGGACGCCATGGGCGCCCAATTCCCAGGCCAGGGCCTTGGTCATGCCTTCCATGGCATGCTTGCTGGCGCAATACAGCACGCGGCGCGGGCTGCCGACGTGCCCCATCTGCGACGAAACATTGATGAGCGAACCCGGCCGCCGCGCCGCGAGCAGCCGGCGCGCCACCGCGCGGCTGACGTACAGCGCCGCCTTGACGTTCAGGTCGAATATCGCATCGATGTCCTGGTCCGTCTGCTCGACCAGGGGCGCCGGCCGGTTCATGCCCGCGTTATTGACCAGGATATCGTAGGGCGCGGCATCCGCGACGGCGGCGTCCACGTCGGCCGGCCGGGTCACGTCCAGCACGGAAAAGTCGCAAGACACCCGTTCCTGGCGCAACGCCTCGCAGACGTTCTGCAACTCCGCCTCGCGGCGAGCCGCCACCGTGACGTGGGCGCCGGCCCGGCCCAGCGCGGCGGCAATGGCCAGGCCGATGCCGCCGCTGCCGCCCGTCACCAGCGCGCGTTTCCCGTCCAGCCGGAAACTGGGGCTAGCAGGCAGTTCGATCATGCCCGTTCCTTTACCGGTTCGTACCAGGGCAGGTCGGGGCGGTTGCCATAGCGGCGCACGCGGATATTGGCCTGCTCGCCGTGCCCCGCGAAGTTCTCCATGTGGCACAGGCGAGAGCAGTATTCGCCCATGGCCGCGCTGGCCTCGTCGGTCAGCACGCGCTGGTAAGTGCAGGTCTTCAGGAACTTGCCCACCCACAGGCCGCCGGTGTAGCGCGCGTTGCGGTTGGTGGGAAGCGTGTGGTTGGTGCCGATGACCTTGTCGCCGAAACTGACGTTGGTGCGCGGCCCCAGGAACAGCGCGCCGTAGTTGGTCATGTTGTTCAGGAAATAATCGGGCTCGCGCGTCATGACCTGGACGTGCTCGAACGCCAGTTCGTCGGCCACCCGCAGCATTTCTTCCTGGGTGTCGCACACGATGACTTCGCCGCAGTCCGCCCAGCTTTGCCGGGCGATGGCCGCCGTGGGCAGTATCGTCAGCTGGCGTTCCACTTCGGCCAGCGTGTCCTTGGCCAGTTGTTCGCTATTGGTCAGCAGCACGGCGGGGGAGGTAGGGCCATGTTCCGCCTGGCCGAGCAGGTCGACGGCGCACAATTCGCCGTCGACGCTGTCGTCGGCAATGACCAGCGTTTCGGTGGGGCCGGCGAACAGATCGATCCCCACGCGGCCATACAGCTGGCGCTTGGCCTCGGCCACGAACATATTGCCCGGCCCCACCAGCATGTCCACGGGCGCGACGCTGGAGGTGCCCACGGCCATGGCCACCACGGCCTGCACGCCGCCCAGCACCAGGATTTCATCGGCGCCCGCCATGTCCATCGCCGTGACGATGGCCGGATGCGGCTTGCCTTGATACGGCGGCGCCGTGGACACGATGCGCTTTACGCCGGCCACTTTGGCCGTCAGCACGCTCATGTGGGCCGAGGCCAGCAGGGGATATTTCCCGCCCGGGATGTAGCAACCCACCGCATTCACCGGAATGTGCTTGTGGCCCAGCACCACGCCGGGATAGGTCTCGACTTCCACATCCTGCATCGCATCGCGCTGGATCTGCGCGAAGTTGCGGACCTGCTTCTGCGCGAAAGCGATGTCTTCGATTTCGCGGGCGGACAGCTGCTTGCGCGCCGCCTCGATCTCGCCGCGCGACAGGCGGAAATCGCTGGGATCCCAATTGTCGAACTTGCGGCTGTATTCGCGAACGGCCTCGTCGCCGTCTTTTTCGATGTGGCGGATGATGCCTTCGACCGTGGCTCGCACCTTGGCGTCGTCGTCGGTTTTGACCTCGGCCGTGCGGCCGCGTTTCAGGTATCGGATCATGATGTGGGTGCCCTGCTCAGACAGTGGATGATGGAACGGAGGGGCTCCACAGTCAGAGCTTTGCATGCGTATGCAAATAAGGGAAAACCCCTGGTGTCGCGCGCCGCAATCATGCCTGCGCGATCAGCGGGAAAACCCCGATAGAACGAGATGTCGACTTCGATAGAATCCGTATTCACTGTCCAATAAACGTCGTTCTGACATCGCAAACCCCCATTAATCCCCATTTTCTCGCCTTGGTCTTCTGTTTCCAGCGCAGCGAGAGCAAAAAATTATGCCCACAACTGAATACGTATTCAATCCATCTGAAATAGATGTGCTGTTGAAGCAACCCTTGGGTGCGAAGCTTCCCGAAGTCGACCGGGCCGAAGGCGTTTACCTCTACGACACGAACGGCCGCGACTATCTGGATGGCTCCGGCGGCGCCATGACCGTCTCGATCGGCCATGGCGTGCGGCCGGTGCTGGAGGCCATGCGCGAGCAGGCCGAACGCGTGTGTTTCACCTACCGTTCGCACTTCACCAGCGCGGCCGCGGAATCCCTGGCGGCCGCGTTGACGGACCTCGCGCCGCCCGGCGTGACCCACGCTTTCTTCGTCAATAGCGGATCCGAGGCCACCGAGCTGGCGCTGCGCACCGCCCAGCAATACTGGCGCGACCGCGGCCAGCCCGGCAAAACCCACGTGCTGGGCCGGGCCATCAGCTACCACGGCATGACGATGGGCGCGCTCTCCATGTCCGGCCATAACGCCCGCCGGGCCGACTACGGCAACCTGCTGCACACGTTCGCGGTGGCGCCGCCGCCGTATCCCTATCGCTTTCCGCTGGAGGGCAACGATGCCGACGGCCACGGCGCCATGGTGTGGGACCGCATCATTCGCGAATACGGCGCGGAAAAGGTCGCGGCCATCATCGTCGAACCCGTGGTGGGCGCGGCCGGCGGCGCGCTGACGCCGCCCATCGGGTACCTGCGCGCCTTGCGCGACATCTGCGACCGCCACGACATACTGTTGATTTCCGATGAGGTCATCACCGGCATGGGGCGCACCGGGAAATGGTTTGCCTGCGAGCACGACGGCGTGTCGCCGGACATGATCGCCACCGGCAAGGGCATGACCTCGGGCTACACCCCCATGGGCGCGGTGCTGTTCCACGAACGCATCATTTCCGCATTCGCCGCCACCGGCAAGACCGTGCCGTTCGGCCACACGTTCAGCGCAAACCCGCTCAGCGCCGCGACCTGCGGGGCAGTGCTGAAGTACATGCGCGACCAGGACGTGCTGGAAAACGTCGCCGCGCGGGGCAAGCAGCTGGAAGCCGGCCTGCGCCGCCTGGCGCAGCGCTATCCGTGGATGGCCGACGTCCGCGGTCGCGGCCTGCTGTGGGGCTTCGAGTTCGTGACCGATCCGCAATCCCGCACCCCGCCGGATCCGGCGCTGAATGCCAACGCGCTGTTCACCGCGCATTGCTTCCGGGCCGGCCTGATCGTCTACACCGCCGGCATCGCGCCGCTGAACAACGCCACCTTGCTGGCGCCGCCCTTGGTGATCACCGAGGCGGAAATGGACGACCTGCTTGCCCGCCTGGAAGCCGGGATGATCAGTTTCGCCTCTGAAATGGGATTCACCGCATGACCGCCGCCCGCGAGGCGCGCAGCAACCCTCGCGGGCGCATCCGCAACTGAAGCAGCAATACCCACCATCCTGGCCAAGCACATTACACGCCGGGCGGATTGCCCGGCATTTCAAGGGGAACATAATGATTTCAGGCAAAGGTATCGATCGCCGCACCGTACTGAAAGCGGGCGTCGCCGCATTGGGCTCGTCGCTGTCGGGAATTTCCTGGGGCCAGGGGGCCGGCGACAGTTTGACGATGGGCATCATCTCCCAGCAGACGGGCACGTTCGCGTATGCGGGCGATCTGGTGCTGAAGGGCGCGAAGCTGGCCGTCGAAGAACGCGGCGGGAGCATCCTCGGCAACAAGATCAACCTGGTGGTGCGCGATGACGAAGGCAAGCCGGCCGTGGGGGTGCGCCGCCTGACCGAGGCGATCTCGTCGGACAAGCTGCGCTATTTCGCCGGCAACTTCTCAAGCGCGGTCGGACTGGCCGAGCTGGAAGTCGCGCGCCAGGAAAAGGTCTTGCAGTATGCGGCGGGCGGCACCGAGGACATCACGGGATCGCGTTGCAGCCCGTATACGTTCCAGTGGTCGGCCAACGCGTACACGGCGCTGCGCGCCACGCTGGAGTACGTCAGCAAGACCATGCCGGACAAGAAGAAGATCTACACCATCACGGCGGACTACGCGTTTGGCCAATCGCTGCTGCGCTACGCGCAGGTGGCGGCCAAGGAACTCGGCCTGGAACTGGTCGGCAACGACAACCACCCATCGGGCGAGCGCCAATTCACCCAGTACTTCACGAAGGCCCTGTCGACGCGGCCCGACCTGATCTGCCTGCTGACGGCCGGCGCGGACGCCGTCTCGGCGGTTCGCCAGTTCCACAGCTTCGGCGTGAAGACCGTGCAGCTGGTGGGGCCGTGGACGCTGGAAATCGAACAGATGCAGGAGCTGTCGCCCGCGATGCTCAACGGCATGATCCTGGGCTTGAACTACTACCAGGACATCGACACGCCGGTGAACAAGGCCTTCGTCGAGCGCTATCTGAAGGCATACAAGACGGTGCCGTCCTACGCCGCGGCGTATGGCTACGACTCGATGCGCACGCTGTTCCTGGCCATGGAGAAGGCCAACAGCGTCGAGGTGGAGACGGTGATCAAGACGCTGGAAGGCATGCGGTACGACAGCATCTTCGGCCCCACGCATATCGACGCCCGCACGCACCAGACCGTGCGGCCGTACTACGTCGTGAAATGCAAGGCGCCCGATGCCATGAAGAACAAGTTCGACATGGCCGCCATCGTGTCGCAAGGCGAAAGTCCGCAGCCGCCCGAACTGAACCAGTGCAAGCGCACGGTGTGAGTTCGTTTGTGTACGACACCAGGCGCGCGGGCGCCTGGGATTAATCCACATCAAGGCCAACCATGATTTCTTTGTTAGCCGCGCAACTCCTGAACGGGTTGGCGATAGGCATGATCTACGCGCTGACCGCGTTCGGGCTATCCATCATCAAAGGGCTGCTGAATGTGCCCAACTTCGCGCATGGCGCTTTTTACGCCCTGGGCGCCTACATCTGCTTCGCCGCCATGCAGGTCGGCATGCCGTTCGGGCTGGCATTGCTGACCGCCTTCGTGGCGCCCGCGCTGGTCGGCATCGTCGTCGAGAAGCTGGGCGTGGCCCGCCTGATGAGCGGACCTTATCTGTATCAGCTGCTGTTCCTGTTCGGCACGGCCCTCGTCCTGGAGCAACTGATCATCATCATCTGGGGCACGGTCGGGCTGAGCGTCCAGCCGCCGGAATTCCTGCAGGGCGCTTTCGACCTGGGATTCACCTGGCTTCCCAAGTACCTGGTGTTCAACGGCGTCATGGCCGCGCTGACCATCGCCGTGGTCTGGCTGCTGATCGAGCGCACCCGCCTGGGGTCGCAGATACGGGCCGGCATCGACAAACGCGAAATGGCGCAGTGCCTGGGGATAGACGTGTCCCGCCTGGTGACCGCCGGGTTCGCCCTGGGCTCGGGCCTGGCGGGCCTGTCGGGCGGCCTCGTGCTGCCGCTGCTGGGCGCGAACGCGACCATGGGGTCGGACATGCTGTCGATCGCTTTCGTGGTCCTGGTCATCGGCGGCCTGGGATCCTTGTACGGCGCGCTGGCGGCCGGCATCCTGGTGGGCATCATCCAGAGCGTGTCGTCCGTCTTCGTGCCGTCGGCCAGCACGGTGCTGATCTACGTGGCCATGGTCGCCACCTTGATGATTCGTCCCCAGGGACTGTTCGGGGAACGCTGATGCAAAGCAAACCTTCTACCTATCTGATGTCGGCCATCGCTGCAATCGTCGCCATCGCGGCGCCGCTGTGCATGCCGATCAATATCGCCACCGAGATCATGATCTTCGGCGTCTTCGCCCTGGCGACCTACCTGCTGATCAGCGTGGCCGGTCTTTATTCCTTCGGCCAGGCCGCGTTCTTCGGCGTGGGCGGCTATGTCGCGGGGTACGTGTACATCCACACGGACCTTCCGCTGATAGCGGGCCTGGCGCTGGCGGCGCTGGGCAGCGGGCTGGTCGCCCTGGCGGTCGGGATGATGAGCACCAAGCGGACGGGCATCTATTTCATGATGCTGACCTTCGCCTTCAACCAGATGATCTATTACCTCGCATACAGCTGGCACAGCGTGACCGGCGGCGAGGACGGCCTGGGGGGCATACGCAGGCCGGACATCTCCATCCCCGGCATCGGCACGATCGACATCTCCAATCATGTGAATTTCTACATCCTGGCCGCCGTGGTGTTCGTTGCCGTATTCGCGGGCCTGTATCAACTGATAAACAGTCCGCTCGGGCTGGTGCTGAACGCCGCCAGGCAGAACGCCCGCCGCACCGCCTCCTTGGGGTTTTCCGTCTACCGGGCGCAGTTGCTGGCCTTCGTGATCGCGGGCGCGACTTCGGGCGTGGCCGGCGCCTTGTTCGCGATGCTCTACCGCATCATGCCGATCGACGCGATCGCGTGGACCAACTCCGGCACGGCGGTCTTCATGGTGATCATCGGCGGCATGTCGTCGATCTTCGGGCCGGTCATCGGCGCGGCGATCTTCATCTGGCTGCAGGGCTTCTTCAGCGTCATCTGGGCGCGGTGGCCGCTGCTGTTCGGCCTCTTCATCATCTTCGTGGTGCTGTTCCTGAAAGGCGGCGCCATTGAATTGTTCGATCGCGTGCGCCGCCTGTTCGGCTCCCGGGCGCAGGAAAGGAGCGTGTCATGAACGCAGCGACCAGCACGTCGACCTACGCCTTCGAGGCCCGCCAGGTCACCAAGAAATTCGGCGCCAACGTGGTCATCGAAGACCTGTCCATCGGCTTCGAACCCGGCATGCTGCACAGCATCCTGGGCCCCAACGGCGCCGGCAAGACCACGCTGTTCAATCTGCTGACCCGCGATCTGCCGGTGACCAGCGGGGAGATCCTGCTGAAAGGCTCCCCCGTCACCAATCTGAAGCCCCATCAGATCGCGCGGCGCGGGGTGGGGCGTTCGTACCAGATTTCCAGCGTGTACCTGGACCTGACCTTCCTGGAGAACGTCTGGCTGGCCGCCTACCGCGCCGCCCATGGCGGGCGCACCGGGTGGTGGCGCAACGTGTGCAGCTACGACTCGCTGCGCGTCCAGGCCAGCGAGCTGCTGACGACGCTGGGCCTGGGGCAATACGAAGACACCTTGGCGAAGTCGGTGTCCTACGGCGACCAGCGCCTGCTGGAAATTGCCGTGACGCTGGCCACGCGGCCCCAGATACTGCTGCTGGACGAGCCCACGGCCGGCCTGTCGCAGCGCGAAACCGAAAGGGTCAAGGCGTTCATCGCATCGATAAAGCCCGACTACACCATTGTGATGATCGAACACAAGATGAACGTGGTGATGGAGATTTCCGACCGCATTCACGTCATGAGCCGCGGCGCGCTGATCGCCGCCGGCACGGCGGAAGAAATTTCAAAGAACCAGGCTGTCCACGCCGCCTACTTCGGACTCTGAAAATGCTGCTACAGATCGGCTCGATCAATACGTTCTACGGCCCCAGCCAGGCCATACACGGCGTGTCCTTCGACATCGGCAACCGCGAAGTGGTGGCCCTGCTGGGCCGCAACGGCGCGGGCAAGTCCACGACGCTGCGGTCCATCATGGGCCTGAATCCGGTCGCGAGCGGCAGGATCACCTTCGACGGCAAGGACATTTCGCGCCAGCCGCCGCAGGCCATCTCCAGGCTGGGCATTACCCTGGTTCCGGAAACCCGGGACCCCTTCGTCTTGCTGACGGTGAAAGAGAACATCATGCTCGGGTACCGCCCGGGGTCTCCCTACACCCTGGACCGGCTGATGGATTTGTTCCCCTTGCTGGCGGAGCTGCTCAAGAAGAAGGGCGGCGAACTGTCCGGAGGCCAGCAGCAGATGATGGTGATGGCGCGCGGCCTGGCCATGGGGCCCCGGGTGCTGTTGCTGGACGAACCCTCGCAGGGTCTGGCGCCCATCATGGTGAAAGCCGTGTCCAACGTGCTCAAGCAGTTGAAGGGCGAAGACCTGACCTTGTTGCTGGTCGAACAAAACCTGAGCATGGCGCTTGAAATCGCCGACCGCGTGGTCGTGCTGGAAAACGGCAGCGTGGCCGACACCTTCACCAGCGAGGAGGGCCGAGCGAACCCCGGCCGCCTCGAACAATATCTTGCCGTGCACTGAGCGCCGCGCGCACCCACCGTACTCACTCCGAATCGATGAACACACCTGCCATGCATCCTCCTATCCTGGGTTACGTCACGCCGCTTAGCGCGCAACCCGGCCAGACCCTGTCGTTTCGCATCAGTTCGGCGGGCGGCCAGCCGTTTACCGCGCGCGTCCTGCGCATCCATTGCGCCGATCCCAATCCGGACGGGCCGGGCATGCAGCTGGAACCGGTCGATTTCCCGCTGCAGGCCAGCTACGCGGGACGGGAAATGGCGGTCCATCCCGGGGCCTGCGCGCTGGCGGCGCTCGATCCGGCCGCCCAGGGCGACGCGAAACACGTCGAGCTGCGCCTGTTGACCAAGCCGACGCGGGTTCAGGGCGGGCCGCAGGTGCTGGCCAGCCTGCAGGATGCGTCGGCGGCCCAGGGCGTGGCCCTGGCCCTGGAGGACGGCGAATGGGTCGTCCTGGCGCGTCAGGAGCCCGGGGCGGCGCCTGTCGCGCTGCGCACCGGCCTGCGCGCCACGCAGGATCGCTGGCAATCGGTCTCGCTGCATCTTGCATTGGCCGAGCGCCGCGTGACGGTGCGGGTGGGGCCCGCGGCCACCGCCATTCCCGGGGCCGGGCCGGCCTTGCCGGCGCAAGAGGCGACGCTGGATGCCGGCGCCGCGCGGTTCGACGGGCAGCCGTTCACCCATCTTTGCCTGGGCGCCTTGTGGCAGGGCCATCCCGGCCAGGGCTACAACGGCCTGATCGAAGCCCCGGCGCTGTCCGCCGGCGGGCAGGCGTCCTCCCTGCAATTGCTCGCCCAGTGGAACCTGGCCGACGCCATGCAGGAATCGTCCGTGCCCGGCGCGCAGCCCGGCATGCCCGCGCTGACGCTGGTCAACACGCCGGTGCGCGCCGTCCGGTCGTCGCGCTGGTCCGGCCTGAACCTGAACTGGAAGGAAGCGCCGGACGAGTATGCCGCCATGTACTTTCATGCCGACGCGTTGACCGATTGCGGCTGGGAGGAGAGCGTCAGCCTGCGCATTCCCCCGGGCATGCCTTCCGGCGTGTACGGATTGGAAGTCGCGCACCCCGAGGGCAGCGACACGATTCCGTTCTACGTGACGCCCGCCGCGGACGGCCCGCGCGCGCGCGTGCTGTTCCTGGCGCCGACCCTGACCTACCAGGCCTATGCGAACCATGCCCGGGGCAACTACGCGGGCCCGTTGGCCGAGCGCATCGCGCAATGGGGCGCCTATCCGCACAACCCCGACGTGGTGACGCAGTTCGGCGCGTCCACCTACAACCGGCACGAAGACATGGCCGGCATCAGCCTGTCGTCGCGCCTGCGCCCGATATTGACGATGCGCCCGGGCTATCTGACGTTTCCGGATCCCAAGGGGTCGGGCCTGAGGCACTTTCCGGCGGATTCGCACCTGACGCAGTGGCTGCGCGAAAAAGGATTCGACTACGACGTGATCACCGACGAGGACCTGGACGACCAGGGCCTGGATGCCCTGCGCCCCTACGACGTGGTGCTGACCGGCTCGCACCCGGAGTACCACACGCGCCGCATGATCGAAGCCCTGGTGGCGTACCGCGAAGGCGGCGGATACCTGATGTACCTGGGCGCCAACGGCTTTTACTGGAAGATCGCCCGGCCCGCGGCCGCGCCCCACCTGCTGGAGATCCGGCGCGCCGAAGGCGGCATCCGGGCCTGGGCCAGCGAACCGGGCGAGTACTACCACCAGCTCGATGGCGGCTACGGCGGCATGTGGCGCCGCAACGGCATCGCCCCGCAATGCACGGGCGGCGTCGGCTTTGCCGTGCAGGGGGGATTCGAAGGCATCGGTTACCGGCGAACGCCGGAGTCCTACGATCCGGACGTGGCGTGGCTGTTCGAGGGCGTGGAAGGCGAAACCTACGGCGATTTCGGCCTGTCCGGCGGCGGCGCGGCCGGGTTCGAGCTGGACCAGGTGGTGCCGGAGCTGGGCTCGCCCGCGTACCTGAAGATCGTCGGTATTTCGGACGGCCATGGGCCTAGCTTTAGAATAGCGCCCGAAGAGATCCTGACGTGGACCATCGCCGCGTCGATTCCCCGCAAATACGAAGGCGTGCACGCCCATATGGCCGTCGGTGTGGCCGAGCAGGGCGGCGGGCTGTTTGCGGCGGGCTCGATCACCTTCCTGGGCAGCTTGTTGCACAACGGGTGCAACAACAATGTCTCGCGCATCGTCGAAAACTGCTTGCGTCATTTCCTGTCGATCTCGTTGGCGAAGCGCGGCGCCGACTGTGCACCTCTTTGATCGGAAAACCTGAAGGCGTGAAAAAGAAAGCTCCTACACAGAAAGACGTGGCCAAGTTCGCGGGCGTGTCCCAGGCCGCCGTGTCCCGGTTCATCTCGGGCAAGGGCGCCATTTCGCAGGAAGTCCGCGAGAAGATCCTGAAGGTCGTCGATCTGGTCGATTACCAGCCCAATCCGCTGGCGCGCGGCTTGAGCAGCGGCAAGTTCAACATCATTGCCATCGTCATGGCCAACATTACCAATCCCTGGTATCCGGTCGTGCTGGAGCTGATCACGCGGGAACTGCATCGGCGGGGCCTGCAGACGCTGCTGTTCAACGCCACGCCGCCGCAGACGGTCGACGATCTGATGCCGCTGGTGCTGCAGTACCGGGTGCGCGGCGTCATCATCACGACGGCGTCGCTGACGACCCTGGGCGCGGACCTCTGCGTCAAGCAAGGCGTGCCCGTGGTCATGTTCAACCGGTATGCGCAAACCGGCAACGGGCATTCCGTGTCCACCGACAACATCGGCGGCGGCCGGCTGGCCGCCGACGTGCTGCTGGAGTCCGGGAGCAAGGTGCTGGGCTACCTGGGCGGCATGCCGTCGGTGTCCACCAATCGGGACCGGCGCACCGGATTCCTGGAGCGCCTGGCCGAATTGGGCATGACGTCCGTGCCCGTGCTGGAAAAGGAATTCACCTATTCCTGGGGCTACGAGGCGACGCAGATGCTGCTGGCGCGCCACCCCGACATCGATGCGCTGTTCTGCGCCGACGATGAAATCGCCTCGGGCGCCATCGACGCGCTGCGCTTCGCCCTGGGCAAGCGCGTGCCGGAAGACGTGCGCGTATTCGGCTTTGACGATCATCCGGTGGCGTCCAATGCCGCCTACCAGATGACCACGATCCGCCAGCCCGTCGAAGACATGATCACCGCGGCCATCGACCTGCTGCTGCAAGACAGCGGCAAGAACGAGCGCCGCCTGCTGCCCGGGCAACTGATTTACCGAAATTCCACGCCGGAGAAACGCTGACCCGTCGCTCCTGGCGCCATTCCGTCGACTCCCGAGAGGAATCCATGGCTACCGCACTTCCCCGTATCGATGTGGCACGTGAGTTTTTGGATGAGTTGTTGCGCGTCAGCGCGAGCGAGGGCGGCGGCGTCGTCCGCATCGCCTATGGGCAGGGCGAGCAGGAAGCCCACGAAGCGCTCCGGGGCATCGGCGGCAGGCACGGGTTCCCGGTGGAGCAGGATTTCGCCGGAAACACCTATGTGCGCCTGAAGGGCCGCGACAGCGCGGCCAAGTGTGTCGTCATCGGGTCGCACCTGGACTCCGTGCCGCACGGGGGCAATTACGACGGCGCCTTGGGCGTGGCGATCGGGCTGGCCGCCATTGCTGGCATCGCGGCCAGCGGCCGCATCCTGGACCGCGACGTGCTCGTCATGGGCGTGCGGGCCGAAGAAAGCTGCTATTTCCCGGCGCCGTACATCGGAAGCCGCATGGCCTTGGGCGACCTGCCGGCGCACACCTTCAACAGCCTCAAGCGCAGCGACACGGGGCGCGGCCTGGCCGATCACATGCGGGAACTGGGTTTCGATCCCGCCGCCGTGCTGCGAGGGGATCGGCATCTGTCCGCGGATACGGTCGCCTGTTATCTCGAAGCGCACATCGAACAAGGGCCCGTCCTGGAAAACGAAGGGATTCCCCTGGGCATCGTCCAGGCGATAGCCGGCGGGCCGCGCTGGCGCGAAGGGCGCATCTACGGCACGTATGCCCATGCCGGAGGCGCCCCGAAAGGCTACCGGCAGGATGCCGTCGCCGCGCTAGGCGAATTCATCCACCAGGTGAATCGGTTGTGGGACCGCTTTCACGAAGAGGGCATCTACACCCTGTTCACCTTCGGCATCATCGGCACCGTTCCCGAAATGCATACCTATAGCCGCGTGCCCGGAGAGGCCAGGTTCTGTCTCGACACGCGCTGTATCGATCCGGACATCCGCGGCCGGATCGACCGGGAAATCAAGGAGATCGCGCAAGACATCTCCGCGCGCCATGGCGTTGCCTTCGAGTGGGGGCCGGATTCCGGGCCCAATATCTCGCCCATGGCGCCCGACATGCAGGCCGGGCTACGGTCGGCGGCGGAGCGTCTGGGCGTGCCCCACAAGGCAATGGCCAGCGGCGCGGGCCACGACGCCTCGGCCTTCGCGGACCTGGGCATCCCGTCGGCCATGCTGTTCATCAGGAACCAGAACGGCAGCCACAATCAGGATGAAACCGTGCGGATGGAAGATGTGCAGCTTGGCGCCGCGGTGCTTGCCGAATTCCTGTGCGCGCAGTTCGATCACGCTTCGCGCGGCTGAAACATGCACTTGGTCGTACAACGAAATGCGCCGCTCTCGGACGACGACGCCGCGCGCATCGGCGCGCTGTTCCAGGCCCTGGATGGCCGCCGCATCCCGGGCGGCGGCCTGCGCTACACCCTGGCCGCCGGCGCTCCCGTCCATCGGGCGGCCATTCACGAACTGGGGCGCCAGCAGGGATTGGATACCGCGGTGATCGACGATTTCCGGCCGCTGTCGGACTTCAAGCTGTTGGTGTTCGACATGGATTCGACCTTGATCAACATCGAGTGCATCGATGAGCTGGCGGACCTGGTCGGCCGCAAGCGCGAAGTCGCCCGCTTGACCGAGCAGGCCATGCAATCCGGCGCCGTCGACTATGACACCAGCCTGCGCATGCGCACGCGGCTGCTGGCCGGCTTGCCGGTCGCCACGTTTGAAAGCCTGTACGCCGAGCGGGTGCGCATCACGCCCGGCGCGCCGGCCCTGATCGCCGCCGCCAGGCAGGCCGGCCTCCGGACCGCCATCGTCTCCGGCGGCTTCGACTATTTCACGGGGCGCGTGCGCGCCGAACTGGGCCTGGACGTCAACCTGTCGAATCATCTGGAAGTGGCGGACGGGCGCCTGACCGGGGAACTGCTAGGCACATTGATCAATGCCGACGCCAAGGCCGGGCACGTCGCGCGCATGTGCCGCGAGCTGGGCGTGCCCACGTCGGACGCGATCGTGGTGGGCGACGGCGCCAATGACCTGAAGATGATGGCGTTGGCCGGCCTGTCGGTCGGCTACCGTCCCAAGCCGGTGGTGCGGGCGACGGTAAACGCGGTCATCGACCGGCTCGGGCTGGATTCCCTGCTGAACGTGCTGGGCGCTGCGGATCGGGAGGGCTTTTCATTGCCCTCATGAGCCCGCCTCCGCGAGGGCGAACCATCCCGCCCGGGCCGCTTGAGGGCCAAGTATCATGAGGGTCGTGCAGGATGATCCGCCAGGAGACCCCATGGAAATCAGGAATGACGCCCGGTAATTCCCGAGTCCGCCGCTTCCCCTTGAACGCGCGCGGCCGTGATTTCGCCGTGGGCGACATCCATGGCCATTTCAGCCGGCTCGATGCGGCGCTGGCCGCCGTCAGGTTCGCGCCCGATCGCGATCGACTGTTCTCCGTCGGGGACCTGGTGGACCGCGGGCCGGAATCGCGCGATGTCCTGGCGTGGCTGGATCGCCCCTGGTTTCATGCCATCTGCGGCAATCACGATCTGATGACCTTGCGGCGCGCGATGAGCGATCCGATCCCGGATGTCGATCATCGTTTGCATGGCGGCGCGTGGCTGGACGCCTGCGATGGCGACACCCAGGCGCGCATCGCGGCCCGCCTGAACGCCTTGCCGCTGGCGATCGAGGTGGAAACGCCGCAAGGCCTCGTCGGCCTGGTGCATGCCGACTTTCCCTATGACGATTGGCAAGCCATCCACGGCGCGGCGTTCAGCGCGGACGATGAGGATGCCTGCCTCTGGTCCATCGACCGCTATCGGATGCAATATGCCCAGCCCGTGCGCAACGTGCGCGCCGTGGTCCATGGGCACATGACGCTGCGCAAGCCGGCGCAACTGGGCAACGTCTACTACATCGACACCGGGGGGTGGCAGGACGGCGGCAGGTTCACCTTGCTGGATCTGCACACGCTCAAGCCTTGATCGCGCAGGTTCCGAGGGTGTCCAGCCCTCGGACCGAGCGGCGGGGAAGGGGGGCAGGCCGGGGGCGCCCAGCCCTTTTTCGTGTTCGCCCGGGTTTGTGCCGAAGCCGACGAAATCAAGCGGGCACAAACAAAAAAGCCTTGGACCACATGGTGGTTCCAAGGCTTTCCGTCTGGAATTTGGTGGAGCGGAGGAGGATCGAACTCCCGACCTTCGCATTGCGAACGCGACGCTCTCCCAGCTGAGCTACCGCCCCAAAAGCAAGATCGCAACTATACATAAAGCGGAACGCGGACGCAAGCGTGGGGGGCCGCGTTTTTTGCTTCAGGCGAATTCCAGGGTGGCGATCACGGGGGCGTGGTCCGACGGCTGCTCGTTGCGGCGCGGTTCCTTGTCGATGGCGCAGGCGACGCAGCGCTTGACCAGCGGGGCCGACAACAGGACGTGGTCGATGCGCAGGCCGGCGTTGCGGCGGAACGCGAACTGGCGGTAATCCCACCAGCTGAAGGACTTCTCGGGCTGCTCGAACAGGCGGAACGAATCGGTCAGGCCCAGGTCGAGGAGGGCGCGGAAGGCGGCGCGCTCGGGTTCCGATACGAGCACCTGGCCTTCCCATTTCTCGGGGTTGTGCACGTCTTCGTCGGCCGGCGCCACGTTGTAGTCGCCCAGCACCGCCAGGCGCGGATACTGCTTGATCTCTTCGGCCAGCCATTTGCGCATGGCCTCGAACCATTCCAGCTTGTAGGCGTACTTGTCCGAACCCACGGATTGGCCGTTGGGACAGTAGGCGCACACGACCCGGACGTCGCCTTCCGGACCGGGGAAGGTCAGCGCGAGGACGCGCTGCTGCGGGTCTTCGTAGCCGGGAATGTTGCGTTCCATCGAGGTGCCGGGACCGCGCGAAATGATGGCGACGCCGTTGTACGTCTTCTGGCCGGCCCAGACGGCGTGGTAGCCGGCCTCGGTGAAGGCGGCTTCGGGGAACTTGTCGTCCGTGAGCTTGAGTTCCTGGATGCACAGCATGTCGACCGGATTGGCGGCGAGCCAGTCCAGCACCTGCGGCAGGCGCACGTTCAGGGAGTTCACGTTCCAAGTGGCTAATTTCATGTTTCGCGTAGACCGTTCATTGATGCGGCACTCAGGCCATCTGCGGGAATCGCGGCGCGCCGGCGGATTCCGCCGCGCGTGCCGCTCGGGCCGAGGCGCGAGGCCTGGCCGGTCGAACGTCGGATGATACCCCGCCGCCGAGTGGCCGGCGCCGCCCCTGATATGTGAGCAGGTATGTCGCCGTCCCGCCCGTGCTCCATTCGCGGGCGAAATTGCAGCCAATATACAAAATGTTCGGTTTTCTCCGCATTCCTAATACTTAAGGATTCAATGAATGGATACGCTCCTAACGGTCCCCTGAACGGAGAGCGGCATGAAATGCCTTGATTTGGAAACGGTTTCTCCCGGTGTTCCGATAGTCGGCTGGCTGCTGGACGGGCCGCAGCCCGAATTCACCGACGTGATCAGCGTTGCGCGGCGGTGGATGGCAGACGGCCGGCGCGTCACGGAAGTGATACGCGCGGAACACTGCCGGGGGGTGCCGATGGCGAGCCACGGCCGCAGTGTGATGCGCGCCTGCGGCGTCGCGGTGCGAGGCTGAAGCGCGGGAGGACCGGACATGAGAACAGGAGTGATCAGGCTCAACGGCTATCGCCTGGAATACGAGCTGCGGCCGCTGGCGGCACGCCAGGGCTATGAAGCCTGGGTGCGGACCGCGCCCCACCACGAATGGACCCGCATCGGCGTGGGCGATTCCGCCTTCATCACCGAGGATGCCGCCCTCAAGGGCATCCGGTACGCCGCCGGCGAGATCAGCGCCCGCCGGCTGCAGGCCTAGCGGCCTGCGCGCGGCGCCGGCTCAGCCTTTCACCAATCCGCCGTCCACGATCAGGTTCTGGCCCGTCACGGCCCGCGACCAGGGGCTGGCGAAGAACAGCACCGCGTCGGCGAACTGCGCGGGCGTGGTGACTTCGCGCAGCGGCGTGCCCGCGGCGATCATGTCGAACACCGCGTCCGGCGTGGCGGCGGAGGCGTCGGTGGTGCGCAGCAGCCCGCCCGAAACCATATTGACGGTGATGCCGTCCGCGCCCAGCTCATGCGACAGGGTGCGGGTGAACGCCAGCAGCGCCGCCTTGGCGGCGGTGTAGTCGTGGTACGGCACCACGGGGTTCTGGACCAGGTTGGTGCCGACGTTGACGATGCGCCCGCCGCCCGCGGCGCGCATGCCCGGCAGCACGGCCTGGGTGGTGTTCAGCGCGGCGCGCACGCTGCCTTCGATCTGCGCGTTCATCTGGGCCCAGTCCAGCGTATCGGCATGGGGACGCGCATCGCCGTTGAACTGGAAGGCGGGCAGGGCGTTGTTGACGACCGTGCTGACGGGCTGGCCGAAATGCGCGGTCGCCTCCGCGACCAGGGCGGCGACGGCCGCCGGGTCGCGCACGTCGGCCCGCAGCGCCAACGCGCGGCCGGGCGCCGTGGCGGCCAGGGCCTGGGCGCGCTCGGCGCTATTCAGATAGTTGACGACGACCTTGGCGCCTTCGCGCAGGAAGGCCTGGGCGATGGCGGCGCCCAGGCCGCGGCTCGCGCCGGTGACGATGACGAGTTGCTGGTCCAGATTCAGGGACGGGCGTTGCGATGACATGGGTTCAGGGGTTCCTGCTCAATGTTCCGGGCCGCTGTTGAGCATGCGGCTGCGGGCTTTTTCAATATGGGCGCGCATGACGTTGCGCGCGCCGTCGGCGTCCTGCTCCTGGATCAGCCGGTAGATGTGCCGGTGTTCGTCGATGGCGGCGCGGGTGCGCTTCCAGGGTTCGCTGTGAACCAGGTGGCGCATCACGTTCACCGCGTGGCTGACGTCGTACTCCAGCGATTTCAGCACCTGCACGAAGCGCTGGTTGCCGGTGGCCGCCGCGATGGCGCGATGGAAGCCGTAATCGTGGTGGTGGGCGATGGCGCCCGAGGCGTCGGCTTCTTCGTAGCCGGTCAACATGCGGTCCATTTCCCGCAGGTCTTCGTCGGTGCGGCGCAAGGCGGCCAGGTAGGCGCATTCGGGTTCGATCACCATGCGCAATTCCAGGCCCTCCAGGATGTGGCCGACGCGCCGCGCCGGGTCCACCGCGGGCATGCCGCCCATCAGGTCGGGCTTGGCGCGCACGTAGGAACCCGAACCGCGGATGGAATCCACCAGCTGGTCCTCGCGCAGGCGGTCCAGCGCTTGCCGCACGACCGGGCGCGACACCTCGAACAACGCGGCCAATTCCAGTTCGGTGGGCAGCTTGCTGCCCGGCGCGATCTTGCCGGTGGCGATGGCGTAGAACAGGCTTTCGTACACGCGCTCGGCGAAGCGCTCGGCGCGCACGTAGCCCAGGCCGGAAGCCACTTCGGCCAGCACGTCCAGTTCGGGGCGGACGCGGTTGGCCGCCTCCAGCAGCGAGGCCAGCTGCGGATCCCGCACGTTGCTCATCGGCGCGCTCCTGATTGCATGAGCCCGGGTTTGTCAGTCGCCATGACAAGTCCGGGGCGGCATTAAACCGCTGAATTATTAGGGATAACCCGAGATGGCGGAAAAATATCCTGACTCTTGGGACAAAAGCTGTCAATCCAATTGACAAGTTATCGACGGCTCCCGTACCTTGGCCCGATAGCGCAACACAGGCTACCCGCAACCGGCCGTCCGGCCGCTACTTTACTCCGCACATCGTGACTCAGAAGAACTTTATCGCCAACCAATGGGTGGCCGCCGCCACCGGTGAAACCATTCCCGTCCTGAACCCGTCCGATGGCAAGCCTTTCGAGGCGATCGCGCGCTCGGGCCAGGCCGACGTCGACCGCGCCGTGACGGCGGCCCGCGACGCCTACGAAGGCGAGTGGGGCCAGATGGCGCCCGCCGCCCGCAGCCGCCTGCTCATGCGCATCGCCTTCGCGCTGCTGGATCGCCAGGAAGAGCTGGCCCAGCTGGAATCGGCCGACACCGGCAAGCCCATCAAGCAGGCGCGCGCCGACGCCGCCGCCGTGGCCCGCTATTTCGAGTTCTACGCCGGGGCGGTCGACAAGCTGCACGGCGAGACCATTCCCTACAACCCGGGCTTCACGGTCCTGACGGTGCGCGAGCCGCACGGCGTCACCGGCCACATCGTGCCCTGGAACTACCCCTTGCAGATCTTCGGCCGCAGCGTGGGCGCGGCGCTGGCCGCCGGCAATGCCTGCGTGGTCAAGCCCGCCGAGGACGCCTGCCTTTCGCTCTTGAAGCTGGCCGAGATCGCCGCCGAGGCGGGCCTGCCGGCCGGCGCCCTGAACATCTGCACCGGCTACGGCCACGAAGCCGGCGCGGCGCTGTCCGCGCATCCGGGCATCGACCACATTTCCTTCACCGGCTCGCCGCAGACGGGCAAGATGGTGGCGCACGCCGCCGCCGAAAACCACGTGCCGGTCACGCTGGAACTGGGCGGCAAGTCGCCCCAGATCGTGTTCGACGATGCCGACCTGGACGCCGCGCTGCCGGTGCTGCTGGCCGCCATCATCCAGAACGCCGGGCAGACCTGCTCGGCCGGCAGCCGCGTGCTGATCCAGCGCGGCGTCTATGAAACCGTGCTCAAGCGCCTGTCGGACGCGTTCTCGGCCACGGTCACCGGCCCGGCCGCGGCGGACCTGGACGTCGGTCCGCTGATCAATGCCCGCCAGCAGGACCGCGTGCGCGGCTTCCTGGCCGAAGCGGAAGGCGCCGGCATGAAGGTCGCCGCGCGCGGCAAGCTCAAGGAAGGCACGCCCGAGGCCGGCTTCTACCAGCCGCCGGTGCTGTTCCGCGATGTGCCGTCCGACAGCCGCCTGGCGCAGGAAGAAGTCTTCGGCCCGGTGCTGGCCGCCATGGTGTTCGACACCGAGGAAGAGGCGCTGGAAATCGCCAACGGCACGCTGTACGGCCTGGTGGCGGGCGTCTGGACCCGCGACGGCGGCCGCCAGTTGCGCCTGGCCCGCAAGCTGCGCGCCGGCCAGGTCTTCATCAACAACTACGGCGCCGGCGGCGGCGTCGAACTGCCGTTCGGCGGTTCGCGCCAGTCGGGCTACGGCCGCGAGAAGGGCTTCGAGGCCCTGTACGGCTTCACCACGCTGAAGACCATCGCGATCAAGCACTGAAGCCCCCGGGGCTCGGGAAGACGCCGCGGCGGACCCTGGCAAAATATCGGTTAACGTTGATGTTTTGCTTGCAGGGGCCGCCGCGCCCGCTTCCAGGATTCCCATGTTCACAGGTATTGTCCAAGGCACCGCGAAGATCGCGAAGATCTCCGACCGCGAGGGCCTGCGCACGTTTACGCTCGATTTTCCGCCCGGGTTCTGCGTGGACCTGGCGGTAGGCGCCAGCGTGTCGACCGACGGCGTCTGCCTCACCGTCACCGAGCTGCTGGGCGAGAACCAGGCCACGTTCGACGTCATGCTGCAAAGCCTGGCCATCACCACGCTGGGCAGCTACCAGGAAGGCGATCGCGCCAACGTCGAGCGCGCGGCCAAGGACGGCGCCGAGATCGGCGGCCATCCCTTGTCCGGCCACGTGGACTTCACCTCCGAAGTCCTCATGGTGAAGTCTTCGGATACTAACCGCCTGATGCGCTTCAGCATCCCCCAGGATTTCCGCAAGTACGTCTTCGCCAAGGGCTATATCGCCATCAACGGCGCGAGCCTGACGGTGTCGGAAGTCAACCGCGCCGAAGGCTGGTTCGAAGTCTGGCTGATCCCCGAAACCCGCCGCATGACGGTCTTCGAAGACAAGCAGGCGGGCGATTCCGTCAATATCGAGATCGAGCGCAGCACGCAGGTGGTGGTCGACACCGTGCGCGAAACCGTCCAGGAAAGCCTGGGCAAGCTGCAGCCGCTGCTGGAAGCCATCCTGAAGGAAAAGGGCCTGACGCTGGAGGATTTCGTCAGCCCGCAGGGCAAGCTGAAGTAGCGCGGAGGCGGGGCGCGCCGCCTCATCCGGCCAGCGGGAACGAGGTCAGGTCGGTCAGCACGCCGTTCTCCAGCGCCGCCACCGTCAGGCGTTCCACCGAACCGGGGATGTCGATATCGCCCCGGTTCAGTTCGTCGCACAGCGATTTCATCAAGGCGCGGTTGCTGGACGAACCGATGGTGATGTGCGGCACGTAGGGGATGTCCAGGCGCAGCGCCGGCGCCAGCATCTGGCGGTACAGCGCGTCATGGAGCCGCGATAGCCGGCTGCAGCCTTCGTCGGGCACCAGGTAGGCGTACGCCTGCGCCGTGTCGGCGCCCAGCATGGCGTACCGGCACACGAAGGCGATGGGCGCCTGCGAGCGGGCGACCTCTTCCACATGCCTGAGGTAGGCCTGTTCATCGAGCCCGGCGCAGCCGAACGCCACCGTGAAATGCGCCTTGGCCAGCCGCTGCTGGCCGTCGTGCTGGCGCCGGAATTCCTCGATGAACCCGGCGTCCGCCGGGCGCAGGGTGGGATAGGCGAGCGTGAAGATCTTCTTCATTGCGCCAGTCTGCCACCCCGTTGCGCAGAAACCAAGCCGGCCTTCAGTAGGAGAACGCCTTGCCCAGGGGCTTGATGCGCATGCCCGGCCGCAGGCGCGTCCAGGGCAGGTCGGCCGGATCGGCCTGCATGGGGCCGGGGGCCTTGGCCACCAGCACCTCGTGCGCGATGGGCTGGAAGTCCGCGCGGAAGTGCACCGAGCTCTTCACGACCAGGATGCCCATTTCCTCGGGTTGCACGCCGCCCACGCGGAACAGGTTGCGGTCCAGCATCTGCGACTTGGTGGCGCTGACCACCACCCGCACGCCGCCGATGCGCAGGCAGGCCACGGCCTCCAGGTCCACGTCCATGCCGTGCATCATCGGCCCGTCGAAGCGCAGCTTGCCGGGAGACAGCGTCTCGACGGTGAACTCGCCTTCGAACGCGGCGTCTCCGGCGACGCCGGACTGGCCGCCCAGCTTGAGCCGCAGCTTGCCGCCGATCCCGGCTTCGCGGGCCTGGCGCACGGCCTCGGGGTCGTAGAACAGCCCCAGCGCGGCGTTCTGCGCGTCGGCCTCGACCAGGGCGCGCAGCATGCCCGTGGTGTTGGCGTCGCCGCCCGCGCCGGGATTGTCCTGCGTGTCCGCGATCACCACCGGGCGGGAGGCGCCCGCCGCCAGCGCCTGGGCGCGGCGCACTGCCTCGGCGGGTTCCAGGAAGTCCGGCGACCACTGCGGTTCCAGTTCCAGCACCCGTCGATAGAGCGTTTCGGTCACGCGTTCGACCGCCCCGGCGTCGGTGCCGTAGGCCCATACCACCGGGCCGCATTCGGGGAAGTCCGCCGCCGGAAAGCCCGGCGCGAAGGAGATGGAGGCCACGCCCGGCGTCTGCTCCAGCTGCGCCAGCAGTTCGTACACGCCGCGGGAGGGCTCCAGCATCGTGCACATGCCGTTGATCGGGATCAGGAAGGGCAGGCGGCGCTCGCTGCGGTGCCAGCCGCCGCCGGCGGCGATGCGGGCCTGCAGCAGCCGGGCCGCGTGCTCGCCGGTATCGGCCATGTCCACGTGCGGATAGGTGCGGAACGCGGCCAGGCCGTCGGCCGCCTGCAGCATCTGCGCGGTGACGTTGGCGTGCAGGTCCAGGCTGGCGATCACCGGCACGTCGGGCCCGACGATCTCGCGCATGCGCGCCAGCAGCTCGCCTTCGCCGTCGTCCAGGTGCTGGGCGACCATGGCGCCGTGCAGGTCGAGGTAGACGGCGTCGAAGGAGCCCGCGCGCGCGGCCTCCAGGATTTCGCCGGCGATGCGCTCGTAGGCGTCGCGGGTGACGTGGGCCGAGGGGCTGGCGCCCGCCCAGATCACGGTGCGCACCGTATGGCCCTGGGCCAGCGCCGCGTTGATGAAGCCGCCCGCGGGAATGTTGACCTCGCGCAGCGCCAGCATGTCCTCGCCGCGCACCATGGCGGGGAAGCCTTCGCCCCGGACGAAGTTCTCGTATCCCGCCAGGGAGGGCGCGAAGGTGTTGGTTTCGTGCTGGAAGCCAGCAACCAGAATATGCATGATGGGTTTCCTGTGGGTTGGGACGTCAGGCGCGGGCGGGCGCGCGCCGGGGAGGGCGGTTCACCAGCAACAGCAGGGCGCCGGCCACCAGCAAGGCGGAAATCACGTACAGGCCGCCGGCCAGCGAGCCGGTGGCCTCCTTGGACCAGCCGATGATCGACGGGCTGAGGAACCCGCCGAGCAGGCCGATGCTGTTGATGAGCGCGATGCCGCCGGCGGCCGCCTCGCCCTTCAGGTACTGCGAAGGGATGGCCCAGAATACCGTGTATGCGGCCCACATGAACCCCGTGGCCAGCGTGATCGCGGTCAGGGAAAGCGCGAATTGCGTCGGCGCGGCGGTGGCCACGCACAGCGCCACGCCGGCCATCAGCGCGGGAACCAGGGTGTGCCAGCGCCGTTCCTGCATCCGGTCCGAACTGCGCGCGAACCACAGCATGAAGAGGGCCGCCGCCAGGTACGGGATGGCCGAGTACAGGCCGATTTCCATGGTGTCCTGCACGCCCGCGATCTTGAGCAGGGTGGGCAGCCAGAAGCTGACGGCATAGATGCCGCAGATCAGGCAGAAATACGTGAGGGCCATGCCGTAGATGGCCGGGTCGCGCAGCACCTGCGCGAACGCGTGCTTCTGCTGCGCGCCGCGCGTGTCCAGGTCCGCGGCCAGCAGCGCCTTTTCCTCGGCGTCGAGCCAGCGGGCCTCGGCCGGCTTGTCGTCGAGGTAGCGGAAGGCGATCACGCCCAGCAGCACGCAGGGCAGGCCTTCCAGCAGGAACATCCATTGCCAGCCATCCAGTCCGTGCGCGCCCGAGAAGGCCGTCATGATCCAGGCGGACACGGGGCCGCCCACGATGCCGCCGATGGGGCCGGCCAGCATCACCACCGCCATCACGCCCGCCATGCGGGACTGCGAATACCAATAGGTCAGGTAGAAGATCATCCCGGGCGCGAAGCCCGCCTCGAACACCCCCAGCATGAAGCGCAGGACGTAGAAGCTCCACTCGCCCTGCACGAACAGCATCGAGGCCGAGGTCAGGCCCCACAGCACCATGATGCGGCTGATGGTGCGGCGCGCGCCGATGCGGGTCAGCAGGAGGTTGCTGGGCACCTCGAACAGCACGTAGCCCAGGAAGAAGATGCCCGCGCCCAGGCCGTAGACCGCGTCGGAGATGCCGACGTCCTGCTGCATCTGCAGCTTGGCGAAGCCGATGTTGATGCGGTCCAGGTAGGCGAACACGTAGCAGAGCAGCAAGAACGGCAGCAGGCGCCAGGTGATCTTGCGATAGAGGGGGGCCAGGCGCGGGTCGGCGCCCGGCGTGGTCGGGTGCTGCGGCATTGCATGTCTCCTGCGCGGGTCTGCGCCCGCGATGGCTGGGAATGAAGCCGGAAGTCTCGTGCTCCCGGCGCCGCCATTATTGGAAGCGCGCGCGTTCGAAACAATGACCAAGGTGATAAATTATCGTTGCCTTGCGAGCAACGCAGGGGCGATCAACGGCCGGCGCGTCCGTGCCTGGGGAACACAGGGATATGCAGGAAATCAGCCAGGTCCGCCTGAGGTACTTCCACGAGGTCGTGGCTTGCGGGTCGATACGGGGCGCCGCCGACAAGCTCGACACGGCCCCGTCCGTCATCAGCCGGCAGATCCAGCTGCTGGAGAAGGAGCTGGGCGTGCAGCTGTTCGAGCGCCGCTCGCGCGGGCTGGCCCCCACCGAGGCGGCCGATATGCTGCTGGAATACTACCGGGGCTGCCGCGCGCAGCAGGAACACCTGAACGCGCGCTTGCAGGAATGGCGCGGCATGCAGCGCGGCAACGTCCACCTGATGATCAGCGAAGGCTTCATCGACAGCCTGATGGAGCACGTGGTGGGGCCGTTCTGCATCGAATTTCCGCAGATCAACATCAGCGTGAACGTGGGGTCGGTGAACGAGGTGGTCGAGGCCGTGGCGACGGACGCCGCGCACATCGGGCTGGCCTACAACCCGCCCGTCGATCCGCGCCTGCGTTGCCGCGCGAGCCGCAAGCATCCCGTCTGCCTGCTGGCCGGCCGGGGCCACGCGCTGGCCAGGCGGCGCGCGCCGCTGACCATCGCCGACATCCTGCCGTATCCGTTCGCCTTGATGTCTTCGCCCTACGGGCTGCGCCAGGCGGTGGACCTGCTGGAGTTCACCGAACGCGTGCACCTGACGCCCAGCCTCACCACCAATTCGCTGCGCGTGCTCAAGCAATATGCGATGACGGGGGCGGGCGTGACGCTGATGCCCACCCTGGGCGTGCACCACGAGCTGGCCAGCGGCCAGCTCGTGGCGATCCCTATCGAGCATCCTATCCTGAGCGCGCCGGAGTGCCAGGCGCTGCTGCGCCTGGGACGGCCGCTGTCGTCGGCCGCCAACGAGCTGGCGCGGCGGATCGAGCAGCGCCTGCCGGCGTTCGCGCAGCGCTGAGGCCGCTTAGAACGCGCTCCAGTCCTGCTGCGCGGCGGGACGCTGGGCGGCGCCGGCCAGGGCCACCGCGGCTTCCCGCGGCGCCGGGCGGCGCGTGCCGGCGCGAGGCGCGCTGCCGCGGGGCGCGGCGTCCGCCGCGGGCGCCAGGGCGTGCCGGTCCACTTGATGGGCGGCCACGTCGATGACGTCGGGGGCGTTGATCTTGAAGATGGAGACCGCCTTGCGCAGCCCCTGCGCCTGCTCTTCCAGCGAGCCGGACGCGGCCGCGGCCTGCTCGACCAGCGCGGCGTTCTGCTGGGTGACCTCGTCCATCTGCGCGACAGCCCGGTTGACCTGGTCGATGCCGGAGGCCTGTTCCTCGGACGCGGCGGTGATCTCGCCCATGATGTCGGCCACGCGGGTCACGGACCTCACGATGTCCTGCATGGTGGCGCCGGCCCGCTCGACCTGGCCCGAGCCCGCTTCGACGGCGGCGGCCGAATCGGTGATCAGCAACTTGATTTCCTTGGCGGCCTGGGCGCTGCGCTGCGCCAGCGACCGCACCTCGCCGGCGACCACGGCGAAGCCCTTGCCCTGATCGCCCGCGCGGGCGGCCTCCACGGCGGCGTTGAGCGCCAGGATGTTGGTCTGGAAGGCGATGCCGTCGATGACCGAGACGATCTCCACGACCTTGCTGGAGCTGTCGGTGATGTTCTGCATGGTGCTGACGACTTCGGCCACCGCGGCGCTGCCGCGCTGCGCCACCTCGGAGGCGGTGCCGGCCAGCTGGTTCGCCTGGCGCGCGTTGTCGGCGTTCTGCTTCACCGTGGCGGCGATCTGTTCCATGGAGGCGGCGGTTTCCTCCAGCGAGGCGGCCTGTTCCTCGGTGCGGCTGGACAGGTCGTGGTTGCCGGCGGCGATCTGGTGGGCGCCCACGGTGATCTCTTCCACGCCCCGGTGGACCGCGGATACCGTGCGCGTCAGGCTGTCCTGCATGCGCTTGATGGCGGCGAACATCAAGCCGATCTCGTTGCTGTTGCGGACCTCGATCCGGCCGGTGAAGTCGCCTTCGGCGATCCGTTCGAAGCAGGCGCCGGCTTCCTGCAGGGGGCGCAGCACCATGCCGCGCAGGAACAGCCATGCGAGCAGGGCCAGCGCGAGGGTGATGACGACCATGGCGATGGCGATCACGCGGGCGCGCCGGTGGTCGACCTGGGCGTCCTCGACCATGCGGTTGGTGGCCTGGTCGATGAAGGCCAGGAAGTCCAGGGCGGCCTTGTTGAACGTGAGCGTGACGCTGCGCGATTGCGCGGCCTGGGCGCGGAAGGCGTCGATGTCCTGGGCGGTGAGCGCGCGGATCTGGGCGTCGATCGCGCCGCGGTAGGAAACGGCGGCCTTCTCAAGTTCGGCCACGTGGGCGCTGGCGCCTTCCAGGTGGGGCGCGCGGATGAACGCGTCCAGGCGTTCGGACGCTTCCGACTGCATCGCGATCGCGCTCTTCAGTTCGTCGGCGGCCTCGGCCTGCCGCTGCAGTTGCTGGTCCATGAAGGTGTTGGCCAGCAGCAGGCGCGCGCGCAGGAACAGCAGGTAGGCGTTGTTGAGCTCGGTGGCCTGCAGCGAATAGGCGTCGTTGACCTCGGCCAGGTTGCGGTTGCTGGTGTTCAGGCTGAGCCACGAGGCGCCGTTGGACACGAGCATGGCGCCGGACAGCAGGAATAGCAGGGCGAGTACGCAGGTGCGCACCTTGAGGTTCTGGAACATTGGATTTCCTTTAGGAGGCAGGCCCGGCGGGTCCGGCGCCTGCGGGGAAACGCCGGCTGGGCGCCGGCGGCGGGTCAGGCGTGCGAGCGCGGCCGCACTTTTTCCCAGACGTCGGCGGGGATCAGCGCGGAGAGCCATTCCTGGCGTTGACGCAGGGCGTCGTCGTTTTGCGGCGAGCCCAGGGCCTGCGCGAAATCGCCTTCGATGGAGCCGCCCAGCGATTGCTCGATCCGGGCCTGGAGTTCCGGCATGCCGTAGAGCGCGTTATGCACGCCGATCACGACCGTGCGCAGGGCTTCCAGCTGCGCGTGGCTGATCGCGACCGCGTTGGCGAGCTTGCGGACGGTGTCCGCCAGCGTGAGCAAAAGATCGCGTTCGTTCATTTCCATGGCGCCGTCCCCTTCGTGTGCGGGCGCTCGACCGAGGTGGCGCCTTGCCGCAAAAATTTGGTAAATCGTTGCAAAGGGTTGAAATATTGCGACAAGTTCGATGGCCCGGGGATAAGAATTTTCTGGAAATTCAGGGACGGGCGAGGAATAGAATGGAGCCACTTCCGGAGGTATCCATGTCGGTCATATCCGATATCAAAATTCGCCCGCTGGAGCGCGGCGACCTGCACTTCGTGCACAAGATCAACAATAACGACGTGATCATGCGCTACTGGTTCGAAGAGCCCTACGAGGCCTACGACGAACTGGTCGCCCTGTACGACCGCCACTTGCACGACCAGAACGAGCGGCGTTTCATCATCGAGCACGACACCGGCCAGCCGGCCGGCCTGGTCGAGCTGGTGGAGATCGACTACATCCACCGCCGCGCGGAATTCCAGATCATCATCGCGCCCAGCTACCAGGGCCGGGGCTACGCCAAGGCGGCGACCCGCATCGCGGTGGGCTATGCCTTCCGCGTGCTGAACCTGCACAAGGTCTATCTCGTCGTGGACAAGGACAACAGCGCCGCCGTCCATATCTACGAACGCTGCGGGTTCCGCATCGAGGGCCTGTTGAAGGAAGAGTTCTTCTCGAACGGCGCCTATCGCGATGCCTACCGCATGGCGCTGCTGCAGAAAGACCATCTGCGCGACGTGGGCCCGGGCGCGCCGGACGCGCCCGTGCTGCGCGACTGGCCGCAGGAAGAGCAGGCGGGCTGAACTCTGTCCGCCGCGAGGCGGCCCCGGCGCGAGGCCGGGGCGCCCGCCCGGAAAGGGCGGGGCGGGACACCGCGAGGAGGGCGGGTCAGGCGGGGACGCCGTCTCGGGGCTGGGCGACCCGGCCGCCCTCGCCGGCGGCGGGCGCGGCGCGCAGCAGCCGCAAGCCGTTGGCCACCACCAGCAGGCTGGCGCCCACGTCGGCGAACACGGCCATCCACAGCGTGGCGTTGCCGGTCATGGCCAGCGCCAGGAACACGGCCTTGATGCCCAGCGCCAGCGCGATGTTCTGCACCAGCACGCTGTGCGTGGCGCGAGACAGGCGCAGGAACACGCCGATCTTGCGCAGGTCGTCGTCCATCAGCGCCACGTCGGCGGTTTCGATGGCGGTGCCGGTGCCGGCCGCGCCCATGGCGAAGCCGATGTCGGCGCGGGCCAGCGCGGGGGCGTCGTTGATGCCGTCGCCCACCATGCCGACGCCGCCTTCCCGCGACAGCTTGCTCTCGATGGCGGCCAGCTTGTCCTCGGGCAGCTGATCGCCGCGGGCTTCGTCGATGCCGACCTGGCGGGCGATGGCCTGCGCCGTGGGCGTGTTGTCTCCGGTCAGCATCAGGGTGCGCACGCCCAGGGCGTGCAGGTCCGCGATGGCGGCCGCGCTGGTGGGCTTGACCGTGTCGGCCACGGCGGCCAGCGCCAGCACCCGGCTGCCGTCGGTGAGCGCGATGACGCTCTTGCCCTGGCGTTCGAGTTCTTCCATGCGCGCCTCCAGGGCCGCGCTGGCGACGCCGGCTTCGCGCATCAGGCGGAGGTTGCCCAGCTGGAAGGCCACGCCGTCGATCACGCCGGAGACGCCGCGCCCGGGCAGGGCGGCGAAGTCGGCCACGTCGAGCAAGACCTTGCCGGCCTCGCGCGCCGCGGCGGCCACGGCCAGCGATACGGGGTGGTCGGAGCGGGCGGCCAGGCTGGCGGCCACCAGCGCCGCGGGTTGGCGGCTGGAATCGGACACTTCCCAATCCTGCAGGTCGGTCTGCACCGGCTTGCCGTGGGTGAGTGTGCCGGTCTTGTCCAGCGCCAGCCACTTCAGGTTGCGGCCTTCTTCCAGGTAGACGCCGCCCTTGACCAGGATGCCGCGCCGCGACGCGGCCGTCAGGCCGCTGACGATGCTGACCGGCGTCGAAATCACCAGGGCGCAGGGGCAGGCGATGATGAGCAGCGCCAGGGCGCGGTAGATCGCGTCGTACCAGGGCTGGCTCCACAGCAGCGGAGGCGCCACGGCCACCAGGGCCGCGATGCCGACCACCACGGGCGTGTAGATGCGCGAAAAGCGGTCGATGAAGCGCTGGGTGGGCGCGCGGGCGCCCTGGGCCTGCTCCACGGCGTGGATGATGCGCGCCAGCGTGGTGTTGCCGGCCGCCGCGGTGACGCGGTATTCGAAGGAGCCGGAGGCGTTCACGGTGGCCGCGTAGACGGGATCGTCCTGGGCCTTTTCCACCGGCAGGCTTTCTCCGGTGATGGGGGATTGGTCCACGGCCGAACTGCCGCTGACGATGATGCCGTCGGCCGCGATGCGTTCGCCCGGCCGCACCCGCACGATGTCGCCCACGCGCAGGCTGGCGGCGGGCACTTCGGCCCAGCCGCCGTCGGCCTGGCGCACCGTGGCCGTTTCCGGGGCCAGGTCGAGCAGGCCGCGGATGGCGTTGCGCGCCCGGTCCAGCGAGCGGGCCTCGATCAGTTCGGCGACGTTGAACAGGAACATCACCATGGCCGCCTCCGGCCATTGGCCGATCAGCACGGCGCCGGTGACGGCGATGCTCATCAAGGCGTTGATGTTGAGGTTGCCGTTGCGCACGGCGATCCAGCCCTTGCGATAGGTGCTGACGCCGCAGGCGAGAATGGCGGCTACCGCCAGGGCGGCGGTGACGCCCAGCGGCCAGCCCGCGAAATGCGACAGTTCGGACAGGGCCGCGAGCACGCCGGCGCCGCCGATCTGCCACCAGTTCACGGCCTTGGCGGCGGGCGCGGGGGTGCGCGGCGCGCCGTCGGCCAGGGGCTCCGGCGTCATGTCCAGCGACCGGATGGCCGCCAGGATGCGCTCCAGCGCGCCCTCGGCGTGCACCACCGTCAGGACGCGCTGCATCAGGTTGAAGTCCAGCGCGTGGACGCCATCCAGGTTGTCGAGCTTCTTGCGGATCAGCGTTTCCTCGGTGGGGCAGTCCATCTGGCCGATGCGCAGGCGCGCCAGCAACTGTCCGGGGCCGGCGCTGAGCGTGGCCGCGCCGGCGTCCGACACCGTGAACGGCTGGGCGGCGTGGTCGTGGCCGCAGCAGGCGGCCTCGGCCCGGGGCGCGGCGTGATCGTGCCCGGCATGGTCGTGGCCCTCGTGGCCATGGCCATGATCGTGGCCGTGGTCCGCATGATCGTGCTTCGCGTGATCGCGCGCCTTGTCTTCCTGTCCGCAGCAGGCGCCGCCATGTCCGGCGGGCGTATGTTGGGGTTGTTTGACCGGAGGTAAAGACATTGTCCTCTGCCTTGAAATATCCTAGTGACGCTATTGCACACCTTGGAGTTACTATAGGGTCAACCCCCCAATATCATTCGGATGCGATCCGGGAGGCAACGATGCGTATCGGCGAATTGGCCACAGCGACCGGCACCACGGTCGAAACCATCAGGTATTACGAGAAGGAAGGGCTGTTGCCCGCTCCGGAAAGAGGCCTGAACAACTACCGCAGCTACGGGCAACCGCAACTGGAGCGGCTGCGCCTGATCCGCAATTGCCGGGCGCTGGACATGACGCAGGACGAAATCCGCGCCATCCTGTCCCTGGCGGACAATCACCAGAGCGGTTGCGGCCCCATTAACGAGCTGTTCGACGAGCACATCGCGCACGTGGACGAGCGCATCGCCGAGCTCACGCAGCTGAAATCCCAGCTGACCGAGCTGCGCCAGCGCTGCCTGTCGGCCCAGCCCGACGCGGAGAACTGCGGCATCCTGCACGGCCTGAACGAGATGCAGGTGGAAGAGCGTCACGAACGGCATACCCACCTGGGCTGAGTCCGCGCGATGTCCTTGCTGCGCGCCGGGGGATCGGCCCCCCGGCCGCGGCCATCGCTTATCATGAGAATATGTTTCTTTCCCATTTGCGCAGGAATCTATGACCCTTACCCAGACCGCCACGCCGCTGCACGCCCTGATTTCCCGCCGTTCCTTCAAGTTCCTCCGCGCCCCGGCGCCCAAGCCCGATGAACTCGAACAGATCCTGCAGGCCGCCATGTCGGCCCCGGACCATGGGGCGCTGCGTCCGTGGCGGTTCGTGGTGATCCGCGGCGAGGCCATCGGCAAGCTGGCCGACCTGGCGCTGGACGCGGTCAAGCGTAGCGGCGACCCGCGCATGACGCCCGAGAAGGAAAAGTCCGTGCGCGAATGGATGGCGAGCGTGCCGCTGTTCGTCGCCGTGGCGCAGAAGATCGCGCACGACAACACCAAGATCCCCGAGCAGGAGCAACTGCTGGCCACCGGCGCGGCCACCATGAACCTGCTGAACGCGGTGCACATGCTGGGCTACGCCGCGTTCTGGAGCACCGGTATCGGCACCTACGTGGAAGACGTGCAGAATGCGCTCGGCCTGGACGCGCTGGATTACCGCTTCCTGGGCTTTCTCGCCATCGGCACGCCGGCTTGCGGCGTGCCCCCGGCCAAGCGCCCGGATTACCGCGAATTCGTCACGGAGTGGAACGGTCCGGTCTGAGCGGCCTGGCTCCCGTCGTTTCCCGCGAACCGGCCCTCAGGGCCGGTTTTTTATCGCCGGGCCGCCCCAAGATAAAAGCGCCCCCTCGGGGGGCAGCAAGCGCGCGTAGCGTGCGCGGCGTGGGGGCACTTTTTATCGACGGCAGCCAGCCTCAGGCGTCGGCCTCGGGCGCCCGGCCGAGTTCCGGCGCGTTGGTGACCAGCATGCGGTTGAGCAGCCGCGCCAGCAGCTCGCGCTCTTGCGGCGTGAACATGGCGAGCAGGTCCTGCTCGGCCTGGGCGTGCGCGGGCATGGCTTTGTCGGCCAGGTGCTTGCCCTTGGTCGTCAGCGTGACCAGGACGCCGCGGCGGTCGGCCTTGTCCACTTCGCGGCGCACCAGGCCCTGGCCTTCCAGCCGCTTGAGGATGTTGGACAGGCCGCCCGAGCTGCACAGCAGCCGCGCCTGCAGCTGGGAGGGCGCCAGGCAGTAGGGCGCGCCGTCCACCCGCAAGGTGGTCAGCACGGCGTACTCGATGTACTTCAGGCCGAAAGGCTCCTGCGACGCGTTGATGGCGCGCAGCACCACTTCTTCGAGCCGGATCAGGCGGCCCACGACTTCCTTGCCGGAACTGTCGATGTCGGGCCGTTCGCGCCGCCACTGCGCGATGCCCCGGCCGATGAGATCGTCGTCGGGATTCAGATGCGAATAGGGCGGGGCGGCGTCGGCCGCTGCCTGCGTCGGGTTGTCGCGATGCTTCATGGATGCGTCCGGGATCGCCGGGTGGGTCCTGTCTGGAGAAGCATTTAACGCATTCCCCGGCGCCTTTGCAAGCAGCGTGAAAACCCTCATTGATAATATCTTTTCAAAAAGATAAATTTCCGAAAAGCACCAGATACCGGGGGCTGCGCTTGGCGGTTTTGTCAAAGCGGCGGCTTTTCACCCATCTTCCCGCGAGGAGGTTTCATGGACGTCAGGATTTCCAAGGCGCTGGCATGCGCCGCTGTGGTCGGCATGTTCGGTTGGGGGAGCCAGGCGCTCGCGGCCGATCTGGTGGTGGGGCTGTTCGGCGGGTCGTTCCTGGACGCGTCGCGCGAATGCCAGATCAAGGCCTTCGAAGAAAAAACCGGCGCCCGGGTGCGCACCAAGCTGGGAAGCTCGGCCCAGTTCGCCGCCGCGGTGCGCGCCACGGGCGGCAAGTCCGACTTCGACGTGGTGTACCTCGACAATTCGCTGGCCACCCAGCTCAAGAACGAGAAGCTGCTCGAACCCATCGACCGCGCCCGCCTTGCCAACGCGAAGGAGGTGGCGCCGTCGGCCTTCGACGGCGACGCTCCGTACTACGTGAGCTTCATGACGGGCTCCACGGTCATCGTCTACGACACCACGCAGGTCAAGACTCCGCCCAGGTCCTGGAACGACCTCGCGGACCCGGCCTACGCCGGCAAGCTGGCGATCGGCGACATCAGCGGCACGGCGGGCTCGCAATTCCTGCTGGCCTTGAACCGCATGCGCGGCGGCACGCTGGACAACCTGGACCCGGGGTTCGCGGCCATCGCGCCGCTGGCCAAGGCCTCGGCGCTGCTGTACACCCAGGCCGACCAGATCGTGTCCCTGTTCGAGCGCAAGGAAATCGCCGTGGCGGTCTGGTATTCGGACCGCGCGGGTTCGGCCATCGACAGCGGCCTGCCATTGGCGGTGGTCTATCCCGAAGAGGGCGCGGTGGGCATCCTGCCGTCGGTGGCGATTCCCAAGGGCAGCAAGAATCCCGAACTGGCCACGCAGTACATCGACGCGCTGCTGTCCAAGGACGTGCAGACCTGCTTCGCCGAGAAAAAGTACGCGGGGCCGGTCAACACCGAGGTCCGGCTGTCGGAGAAGGCGTCGCGCATCGTGGCGGTGGGCAAGCATTTCGACGAGCTGTGGCTGCCCGATCCGGCGGCGGTGGCGCGCGGCATGCCCGTCTGGGTGGGCCGCTGGCAGCGCGAGGTCGCGCGCTGAGGCGCCGGAACACGGGACATCATCATGCCTGCATTGACACTGGAGCGCCTGGAAAAGCGCTATGAGGGGCACACGGCCGCCGCCGGCGTATCGCTGTCCGTGAAGGACGGGGAATTCGTGTCCTTGCTGGGGCCGTCGGGCTGCGGCAAGACCACGGTGCTGCGCATGGTGGCGGGGCTGATCTCGCCGACCAGCGGCCGCATCCTGGTCGACGACCGCGACATCACCCGCCTGCCGCCGAACCGGCGCCAGGTCGGGCTGGTGTTCCAGTCCTATGCGCTGTTTCCCCACATGACCGTCTTCGAGAACGTGGCGTTCGGACTGCGCCGCCAGGGCATGGACGGGGCGTCCTTGCGGACCCGCGTCGAGCAGGCCCTGGCCAGCGTGCGCCTGTCGGGCCTGGGCGAGCGCATGCCTAAGCAGCTATCCGGCGGCCAGCAGCAGCGCGTGGCGGTGGCGCGCTCGATCGCGCCGCGCCCGAGCATCCTGCTGTTCGACGAGCCGCTGTCCAACCTGGACGCCGTGCTGCGCGACGAGATGCAGATCGAGCTCAAGCGCCTGCAGCGCGAGGTCGGCATCACGACGCTGTTCGTCACGCACGACCAGACCGAAGCCATGAGCATGTCGGACCGGGTCTGCGTGCTGGCGGGAGGCGTGGTGCAGCAGTTCGACACGCCCGAGGCCATTTACCACCGCCCGGCCACCGGCTTCGTGGCCAGCTTCATCGGCCGGCCCAACCGGCTCCAGGGCCGCCTGGCGATGGACGCCGAGGGGCCGCGGGCCGAGCTGCCGGGCGGGCATCGCCTGCCGATGGAGCGCGCCGAGGGCCTGGCCGCGGGCGACGCGCTCGACGTGGTGCTGCGCCAGGAGGACCTGTCCATACAGCTCCTGAAGGACGCCGCCGGCGCGGGCCTGCCGGGAACGATCGCGCTGCGCTCGTTCGTGGGCGCGCGGGTCCAGTACGTGGTGGCGCTGCGCGGCGGCGGAGAGCTGATCGCCGATACGCCCACCAACGGCCCGCAGTCGGGCCTCGCGGCGGGCGACGAGGTCTGGCTGGGGGTGCGGCCGCAGCACGTGTACGCCACGCGCCGCGCGGGCGCGGAGGCCGCGGCATGAGCCGGCGCTCGGCGGGCGCGCTGCTCGCGTCGCCCTTGCTGCTGGTGCTGCTGCTGGCCTTCGTCGGGCCGGCGCTGTTCATGTTGCCGCTCAGCCTGCGGGAGTACGTGCCGGGTTCGGGCATGGGCCCGGGCTACACGCTGGGCAACTACACCCGGCTGGCCACCGATCCGTTCTACCGCGAAGTCATCCTGCGCAGCCTGGGGCTAGGCTTGAGCGTCACCGTGCTGTGCCTGCTGCTGGGCTACCCGCTGGCCTGGGTCATCGCGCATGCGCGGCCGCGCCTGAAGCTGGCGCTGACGCTGCTGGTCATCTTCCCCATGCTGCTGAACCTGGTGGTGCGCTCGTTCGGCTGGATCGCGTTGCTGTCGAACCGCGGCCTGCTGAACAACGCGCTGATGGACCTGGGGCTGATCGAGCGTCCGCTCAAGCTGATGTTCAACCTGACAGGGGTGCTGGTGGGCATGGCCCATATTTTCCTGCCCTTCATGGTGCTGATGCTGGTGCCCGTGATCCAGGCCGTGCCGCGCGACCTGCGCGACGCGGCCTACACCTTGCAGGCGGGCAGGCTGCGCACCTTTCTGTCCGTGACGCTGCCGCTGACGGCGCACGGCATCCTGGCGGGGTCCATCATGGTGTTCGTGCTGACGATCAGCGCGCTGGTCACGCCCCGGATGCTGGGCGGGCCGACCTACAAGGTCATGGCGACCATGATCTACGACGACTTTCTGCTGACGCTGGACTGGCCGTCGGGCGCGGCCATGGCGTTCACGCTGACGGCGTTGACGCTGGCCGTGATCGGCGTATCCAGCCGGATGCTGAAGCGCTGGGGAGGCGAACCATGAGCGAACGCCGCGCGAGCGGGCCGGTGCTGACCGGCATCGCCTTCCTGGTCGTGCTGTTCCTGCAGGTGCCGGTGCTGGTGGTGGTGCTGGCCGCCTTCAGCGATACGGCCTACCTGACCCTGCCGCCGAAGGGGCTGACCTTGAAATGGTTCGCCGCGGCCCTGAACGATCCGGATTACCTGGAGGCCGCCTGGACCAGCCTGTGGCTGGCGGCCGCGTCGACCGCGGCGTCGCTGGCGCTGGGGCTGGCGGGCGCCTGCGCCATCCAGCGCCGCATGGTGCCGGGCGCCGCGTGGCTGAACGCGTTGTTCATGGCCCCGCTGATCCTGCCTTCGGTGGTGCTGGGCGTGGCGCTGCTGCAGTACTACGCGGCGGTGGGCTTGCGCGGCAGCGGCGTGGGCTTGTGGCTGGCCCACGTGGTCATCACCGTGCCCTACGTGGTGCGCGCCAGCCTCGCCAGCCTGGCCTCGGCCGACGAGGCCCTGGAGGACGCGGCCTGCGTGCTCGGCGCCGGCCGCCTGGAAGCGTTCCGGCTGGTCACGCTGCCGCTGCTCAAGCCGGGCCTGGTGGCCGGCGGCCTGTTCGCGTTCATCACCTCGCTGGACAACGTGCCGGTATCGGTGTTCCTGCTGTCGGCCAGCCAGAACACGCTGCCGGTCAAGATTTTCACCTCGGTGGAGCAGGGCGTGGATCCGTCGGTGGCGGCGGTGTCGGCGCTGCTCATCCTGGTGACGGGCATCGTCCTGGTGCTCGCCGAGCGCTGGACGGGTTTTCACAAGCATGTGTAAGGAGCGGCCATGTCCGTGACGAGTAAGGGTTTCCCATTGTTCCTGACGTTCGACGTGGACGCCGAGACCATGTGGACGGCGCGCGACCCCGCCTACGCCAAGCGTCCCATCCTGATGTCCCAGGGGGCCTACGGCTGGAAGGTGGGCGTGCCGCGCGTGCTGGCGCTGCTGGCGCGCCACGAGGTCAAGGCCACGTTCTTCGTTCCCGGCGTGGTGGCGCTGGCGCATCCGGACATGGTCCGGGCCATCGTCGACCAGGGGCACGAGGTGGCGCATCACAGCCACACGCACCGCTGGATCGTCAACCTGACGCCGGAGGAAGAGCGGGAGGAAATGGAGCTGGGCTTGGACGCGCTGGCGCGCACCGCCGGCTATCGGCCGCGGGGCTGGCGCTCGCCGGCGGCCGAGTTCAGCGAGATCACGCTGGACCTGATCCGGGAATACGGCTTCGATTACTCGTCGAATTTCTTCGACGACGATTCGCCCTATCTGCTGGAGATCGGCGGCCGGGCCACGGATATCGTGGAGCTGCCCTTTCGCTGGGTGCTGGACGATGCCCCGTTCTTCCAGTATTCGATCGTGTTGCCGGGCCGCACCATGCAATCGCCTTCCGCCGTGCTGGAGGCCTGGAAGCGCGAGTTCGACGTGTTGTACGCCGAGGACCGCATGATGATGCTGGGCATGCACCCCGAGATCATCGGCCAGCCCTCGCGCCTATACGTGCTGGACGAGATGATCCGCTATGCCAAGGCGCACGAGCGGGTCTGGATCGACCGCTGCGACGTGATGACGGACGATATCCGGCCGCGGCTGCGGAGCGCGGCATGAGCGCCGCCCGGCGTTACCTGGTGGCGGGCGGCGCCAGCGGCATCGGACTGGCGTTCGCGCGCCTGGCGGCGAGCCAGGGCGCGGCGGTGGCGATCCTGGACCGCGACGCGGCCGCGCTGGGCGAGTCCGGCCGCGAACTGCGCCTGGCCGCCGCGCTGGCCTGCGACGTGACGGACAGCGCGGCCGTCGAGCAGGCCGTGCGCGAGGCGGCCGGCGCGCTGGGCGGTATCGACGGCGTGGTCAATTGCGCGGGCGTGGACCTTCGCGCGGACCTGGAGTCCACGCGCGACGAAGACTGGAACCGCGTGCTGGCCGTGAACCTGAGCGGGCCCATGCACGTGTGCCGCGCCGCCGTGCCGCACCTGAAGCAGGCGGGCGGCGGCAGCATCGTGAACGTATCCTCGGCGGCCGGCCTCAGCCCGCTGCCCCAGCGCAGCGCCTATTGCGCGGCCAAGGCGGGGGTCAATATGTTCGGCAAGGTGCTGGCGATGGAACTGGCCGCCTTCGGCATCCGCGTCGCCACCGTCTGCCCGGGCGCGGTGGATACGCCGCTGTTCCGTTCCAGCTACGAGGACGGCCCCGATCCGCAGGCCGGCCTGGCCGCCATCCGCGCGCGCTACGCGCTGGGGCGCATCGCCAGGCCCGAGGAACTGGCCGAGGCCATCCTGTTCCTCAGCGGGCCGGGCGCCAGCTACATCACCGGGGCGACCCTGGCGGTGGACGGCGGCCGGAGTTTCCATTGAGGCGGCGCCGCGGGGCCGCCGCCGCGTACCGAGAGAGGGCGGCGCGATGAACGCGCGTTTCGAAGGCAGGACCGTGGTGGTGACGGGCGGCGGGCAGGGCATAGGCGCGGCCGCGGTCCGGCGTTTCGCGGCCGAGGGCGCGCGGGTGGCGGTGCTGGACCTGGACGCGGCCGAGGCCCGTCGGGCCGGCCACGCGAGGCTGGCGGTCGATGGCGACTGCACGGCGGGCGCGGCGATGGAAGATTTCTTCGCTCGCGTGGAGGCCGAGCTCGGCCCGCCGGACGTGCTGTTCAACAACGTGGGCCAGAGCGCGCGCGAGCGGTCCGGCCCCTTCGTGGAATCGGAAGAAGCCACCTGGCGCTTCGTGCTGGAGGTGTCGCTGCTGACGGCGATGCGCGCGTCGCGGCTGGTCGCGCCGGGCATGCGGGCGCGCGGCTACGGCCGCATCGTGAACATGAGCAGCGACGCCGCCTTCGCGGGCGACGCGGGGTTGGCCGACTATGCGGCCGCCAAGATGGGAATCATCGGATTCACGCGCTCGCTGGCGCGCGAACTGGCGCCCGACGGGATCACGGTCAACGCCGTGTGCCCCGGCGCGGTCCGCACCCGGGCGCACGAGCGCCTGACGCCCGACATCCTGGCGCGCATCGTGGCGCAGACGCCGGCGGGCTTCGTGGGCGACCCGGACGACGTGGCGGCCGCCGTGGCCTTCCTGGCGTCCGAAGAGGCGCGGTTCATTACGGGGCAGACCTTATTGATCGATGGCGGCCGCTGGATGGTTTAGCGGCACACGTATGACGGAGACGGGAAGACGATGGACGATTTGACGGGCATGGATGCGGTGACGCTGGCGGCGGCGATCCGGCAAGGGCAGGTATCTCCGGTGGAGGCCGTGTCGGCGGCGCTGGACCGCATCGCGGCCCGGGCCGATTTGAACGCCTTCATCACCGTGACGGCGGAGTCGGCGCTGGCCGCCGCCCGCGAGGCCGAGGCGGCCGCGCGCCGGGGCGATGCGCTGGGGCCGCTGCACGGCGTGCCGATCTCGGTCAAGGACCTGACCCTGACCGCCGGCGTGCGAACGACGATGGGTTCCGCCCTGTACGAGGATTTCGTGCCGGGCGAAGACGCGGTGGCGGTGGCGCGGGCCAAGGCGGCGGGCGCGATCCTGATCGGCAAGACCACCACGCCGGAATTCGGGCACAAGCAAAGCACGGACGCGCCCCTGTTCGGGCGCACTCTCAATCCCATCGACCCGCGCTACACCTGCGGCGCTTCCAGCGGCGGCGCGGCGGTGGCCGTCGCGGCGGGCATGGGGCCGCTGGCGCTCGGGACCGACGGCGGCGGGTCCATCCGCATCCCCGCGTCGTGCTGCGGCATCGTGGGCATGAAGGCCACGCTGGGCGCCATCCCCAATCTGCAGCCGGCGGACCTGTTCGGCGCGAATTCCTACGTGGGGCCGATGGCGCGCAACGTCGCCGATACCGCCTTGCTGTACGAGGTGCTGCAAGGCGCCGACCGCCGCGATCCCTACGGCCAGCTCGACCTGCCGGCGCGCGCGCCGGCCCGGCCCTCGTTGGCGGGGCTGCGCGTGGCCTACCTGCCCAGCTGCGGCAATCCGGTAGACCCGGAGGTGCTCGACGCCACCGACGCCGCGGTCCGGCTCATGCAGGAAGACGGCGCCCGCGTCGAGCCGGTGACGCTGGATTTCGTGTCGCTGGAGCGGCATTTCCTGGTCATCCTGGAGGCGGTGACGGCCTCGCGCGTGGGCGCCAGGCTGGAAGCCTTCCGCGACCGCCTGGACCCGTCCCTGGTGGCCACGGTGGAGCGGGGCCGTCGGCACGGCGCGGCGGCGCTGCTGGACGCGGTGGCGGCGCGCACCCAGGCCTTCGGCGCCTTGCAGGCGGTGTTCGAGCGGCACGACGTGCTGGTGTCGCCCACGGTGTCCGCGCCGCCGCTGCCGGTGGAGCAGGACCCCAACGGCATCGTCGAGATCGCCGGCAAGCCGGCGGGCACGATCCGCGGCGCCTGGTATCCCTACACCTATCCCATGAATCTCACCGGCCATCCCGCGCTGTCCATGCCTTGCGGCCGTTCGGCGGGCGGATTGCCCATCGGCTTGCAGCTCTGCGGCCGCTGGCACGAGGACAGGCAACTGCTCGACGTGGCCGCGCGCGTGGAGCAGTTGCTGGCCGGCTGAGGGGGGCGCGTCAGTTCGGCTGCACCTTGGCGCGCTTCATGACGTCCAGCCATTTCTCGTTTTCCGAGGCCGCGAAGGCCGCGAACTCGTCGGCGTTCATTTTGCTGGGGATGATGCCGTCGGCGGCCAGCCGCCTGGCGACGGCCGGCATGGCCGAGGCCTCGCGCATGGCCTGGTTCAAGCGGTCCACCACGGCTCGCGGCGTCGCTTTGGGCACCCAGTAGCCGTACCAGGAGGTCACGTCGAAATCCGGAATGCCGGACTCGGCGATGGTGGGCACGTCGGGCAGCAGGTCGTTGCGCGCGGCCGAGGTGACGGCCAGCGCGCGCAGCTTGCCGCCCTTGATCTGGGGCAGCACGCTGGCGACCGACGCATACAGCACGTCGACGTGTCCGCCCAACACGTCGGTCAGGGCCTGGCCCGTGCCGTTGTAGGGGATGTGGCTGATCTGCACGTCCGAGCGCACGTTGACGAGTTCGCCAACCAGGTGAGGCAGCGAACCGAGGCCGCCGGAGGCGAAGGTGATGCTGCCGGGCTTGGCGCGGGCGGCGTCGATCAGCCCGCGGAAGCTCTGGATCGGAGACTGGGCCCGCACCACCGCCACCATGGGCGCGAAGCCGAACACGCCGACCGGAGTGAAGTCTTTCATGGGGTCGAAGTGCAGCGTCTTGAAGATGCCCGGGTACATGACCTGGATGGAGGCGTTCATCAATCCGGTGTAGCCGTCGGGCTTGCTCAGCGCCACGTCGCGCGCGCCGATGGTGCCGGCCGCGCCGGGACGCGATTCGATCACGATGGGCTGGCCCAGCAACGTGCTCATCTCGGGCGTGAGCATGCGGCCGAACGTTTCCGTGGTGGAGCCCGCCTGGTGCGGCACGACGATGCGGACCGGCTGTGTGGGAAAGGCGGGGGCAGCCGTGGCGTCCGGACCGGACACCAGGATGGCCGCAAGCAAAGGCAGGTGATGCAATTTCATGGTTGTCTCCCTGTTTGTCGTAGTGCCGGATGCCGCTGTGCCGCGGTTCGTATCCTGGACGGCGCGTGGCGCGCCGCCGGTAATCAACGGGGCGGGCCAAGCGCCCCGGCGTTGCGCAGCCGGTCGATGTCGGCCTCGCCGTAGCCGGCTTCGCGCAGTACGTCCTCGCTATGTTCCCCGGGCAGCGGCGGCAGCGTCCGCAGCGATGCCGGCGTGCGGCTCAGCTTGGCGGGAAAGCCGGGGCCGCGGTAGTCGCCCTGGGCGAGCGCCATGCGCCGGTGCGCGGCGTGCGGCGTCGCGATGGCCTCGGCCATGTCCAGGATGGGCGCGACCGGCACGCCGGCGGCGGCCAGGGATTCGGACAATTCGCGGCCATCCCGGCCGGCCAGCAGGCGCGCGAGCGCCGCGCGCAGTTCGGCGCGGTTGGCGATGCGATCGACGTTGCGCAGGAAGCGCGGGTCCTGCGCCAGCCCGGGGTCTCCCAGTTCCGCGCACAGCGTGGCGAACTGCCGCTCGTTGCCCACCGCGACGTAGACGGGAACCGTGGCGGTCTCGAAGGCGTCGTACGGCGCGATGTTGGGATGGCCGTTGCCGGAGCGCGCCGGCGTCTTGCCGGTCCACAGGTAGTTCGCCAGATGCGGGTGGGCCACGCTCAGCGCGCAATCGTGCAGCGCGAGGTCGCACAGTTGCCCGCGTCCGGAGCGGGCGCGCTCGGCCAGCGCCGCGAGGACGGCGATCGTCGCCTGCATGCCGGTGGCCAGGTCCACCATGGGGATGCCCAGGCGCAGCGGCGGGCCGTCCGCCTCGCCATTGACGCTCATCAGGCCGCAAGCCGCCTGCACCGCGGCGTCGTACCCGGGCCGCCCGCCCAGGGGGCCGTCGTCGCCGAAACCTGTGATGCGGCAATGGATCAGGCGCGGAAAGCGTTCGCACAGGGCCGCGGGGTCGGGCACGCCCCAGGACGCCAGCGTGCCGGGCTTGAAATTCTCGATCAGCACGTCGGCGGTTTCCAGCATGCGCCAGAAGACCTCGCGCGCGTCCTCGCGGTTCAGGTCCAGGATGACGCCGCGCTTGTTGCGGTTCAAGGCCTGGTAGTAGGCCGCGCCGCCGGCATTCACCGGCGGGCCGAAGGTGCGCGTTTCGTCGCCGGCGGGCGGTTCGACCTTGATGACGTCCGCGCCGTGGTCGCCCAGCATCTGGCCGCAGTACGGGCCGGCCAGCACGCGCGAGGCGTCGATCACGCGCAGGCCGGCGAGGCTGGAGGCGTTCATGTCCGCCCTCCGGGTATGGGGCCGACCAGCACGCCGCGCGGCGCGATCCGCCACTCGAATGCGCCGTCGCCCTGGTCCAGGCGGCGCGTGACCTTCAGGTCCAGCCGGCGATGGTGCGCCGACAAGGCGCCTTCCAGCAGGCAGTTCCAGGCGTCGAACGCGGCGCCGTGCAATTGCGTCAGGCCGGCCATCAACTTCCAGGTGGTCTGGCGCACGCCGGGCGCGCCGCCGTCCGCGATCAGTTCCGCCTCGTCGCCCTGGGCGCGGGCAAGCGCCACCATGAAGCGCGCATAGTCCTCCGCCGACCCCTGGTCGGGCAGGCCGAGAGCGGCGGCGGTATCGCTGTAGAACTGCATGCCGATCAGGCGGGCGGTGATGCCGCCGAGCCAGGCGGCTTCGTGCGGGCCGTGCAGGGCGATCAGCTCGGGCAAGGCGGTGCGCACATATTCCATCGCGTAGTTGCGCCGCGCTTTTTGCAGACGATCCTGAGGCCAGGCGGCGGTGGGCAGCGTGGGCGCGCGGGAAGGATCGAAGTCGGGGGCTTCCTCGCCGCGCGCAAAGCGCAGGCGCTCGTCTTCGGAGAGATCCCGGTCGTACTCGCAGTAGTAGCCTTCCAGGCCGGGCTGGCCGTCCATCGCCTGCTTGGTGCATACGAAGCCGAGCCGGCGCGTGCCCAGCGAGACGCCGTTGTGCCCGTGCCAGCCGCGCAGCACGGCGCGGGACACCTCGCCGGGGATCGCGCACAGCGCTGTGCCTTGCCAGGCCCAGCGCGGAGTCGGGTAGCGCACCCAGACCTTGCGGGAGGATTCTTCCATGTACTCCACCCGCACGCCGCCGATGGCGTTGGACAGATAGTGATAGCGCGCCGCGGCCACCGCGGGAGGCAGGCCGGCGATGCCCAGCTTCTCCAGGCCGGGCAGAAACCGCTCCAGATGCTGGCGGCGGAAGGTGTGGAAGACGAGGTCGGCCGCCTCGCGGCTGCCGCGCCGCGTGACCAGGGTCATCACCAGGCCGGTGAAATAGGCGTGGTACCACTCGGCCACGGCCGACCAGCGGGCCGCGTCGCTGCCCGGGGCGGCATGGATGGGAAGAGTCTGCATGGCGGTCGTCCGTATCAGAGTCGATGGGCGGCGTCGGCGGGGGCGTCCTCGGACGCGCCAGCCTCGGGCTGGTAGGCCTGGGTCAGGCCGGACAAGACGAAGCGGGCCAGGTGCGTGGCCAGGCGCTCCCGGTCCGCCGCGGTTTCGCCGGGGCGAGGCTGGTACCACATGGTGGTCCAGTTGATGGCGCCGAACAGGGGCTTCGCGGCCAGGCGCGGGTGCTGGCGGGGCAATTCGCCCGCTTCGATGGCCTGCGTCAGCACGTTCACGAACAGTTCTTCGTAGTGGTCGCGCAGGCTGATGACTTCGTCCAGGCGCGCGCGCTGTTCTTCGTTGATGCGGCCCATGAGGTGGGATTCCAGCCCCTGGACCGCCACGCGCTGGTAGGACAGGTGCTTCATGACTTGCATCGCGTGCGCGTAGGCCATCCGGTACAGCCGGTCGATGGCGCGCACGCCGGGCTGCCGGGCGATGGGTTCGACCGTGGCGATGTTCATCTCCAGGGCCCGCTGGTACACGGCGGTGAACAGGTGCGCCTTGCTCCGGTAGTGGTGATAGATGCTGCCTTTGGTGACGCCGAGCGCGTCGCCGATCTGGTCCAGGGTCGTGGCGTCGTAGGTTTGCTGCGTGAAGGCATCGGCGGCGGCGTCGAGGATTTCCGCGACGCGGTCGGGCTGGTCGCCGGGGCGGGGGATCGGAGCGTGAGACATGGCGGACGAGGTTCCGGAGGCGGTGGAAGACAGGGGAGGCCGGATCGCGCCGGCGAGCAGGACGGCATGGGCCTCCTGCGTGCCGGCCGTGGCCTGGTGGAGATGGCGGGCGCGCAGCAGGGCCTGCAAGGCGGCGGGGTCGGCCAGGGGGGAGGCGCCGGCGAGTTTCATGGCGGCCGCCAGCATCCGCTCGGCCGATTCGCCCGCCGACAGCAATGCCATGGCGCTCAGCAGCCGGATGTTGTCGCCCGCCAGGGCCGCGGCTCCGGCCTCGTGCAGCAGCGCCCGCGCCGCGGCCAGGGCGCTGGCGCAGGCTGCCAGGTCCTGGGCGCCGCGCGAGGGCGCCGCGTCCTCGGCGGGCAGGGCGTCCACGGCTTGCGCGTAGGCCGCGAGCGCGACGCCGTTGGCCTGCGCGGCCGCGGCCAGCCGGCGCAGGGCGTCGGTGCGCAGCATGGCATCGCGCGCCTGCCCGGCCGGGCCCAGCAGGTGTTCTGGGCCGACGCTGAGGTTCACCCGGGCCAGGCCGCCGGCCGGGCCGGCTCGGTCCGATTCCACGCCGGGGAGATCGGAGGGCAAGAGAAACGCGGACACCGCGCCGGCTTCGGCGTGATGGGCATACACCAGCAGCGGCGCGCCGGCCTCGGCGCCGATCCAGGGCCCGCCGCCCTGGACTCGCCAGGAACGGCCTTCCGGATGGGCCAGGAAGGCGGGCCGGCCGCCGGCGGGATCCAGCGCCTGCGCCAGATTGGCGGTGGCGGCCGATCGTTGCCGTTTGGCGCGGGCTGCGCCCAGCTCGCCGATCGCCGCCGCGGCGCACCAGGCGGCGGCCAGCGCGGTCGACAGCGCCGGCCTCGGCGCGGACAGGATTTCGATCACCGCCAGGACGGTGGCGGGCTGCTGCTGCGCGCCGCAGAGCGCATCCAGGCCGGACTGCGATACCGGGGCATGCGCGGCGGCGTCCTCGGGCAGGGCGGCGAGCCGGCGCGCATGCGCCAGCCAGCGGGCGGACACGCCAGGGGCAGGGGGCCAGGAGAGGGTCATCGAGCGAGGATCCTTATGCGTATCAAAGTCCATACTTGAAGGTATGTTAGGAGCCGGCAATCCTTATTTCAATAGAAAAAATGGATTGATTTATAAGGAAAACCCTTGGGTATCCACTCTCCCATACTCATTGGTATGCCGCTAGACTCGGGATTTCACGACGACGACACCAAGGACATTCATGAGCTCCGCTTTCCTTCCCCTGCACCAGCGCGAATCGATGGACCTGCCTTTCTTCGAGCCCGCCCACAAAGACTATCTGCGACGGGTGGAGGCCTTCGCCGACGGCCGCGACGATCCGCCCGCCACCGCCGCCAACGTCGACGCCAACTGCCGCGACCTGGTGCGGGCCATGGGCGCCGCCGGCCTGCTGCGCGCGGCCGTGCCGCAGGGCTATGGCGGAGACGCGCCCGCCATCGAATCGCGCCGGCTGGTGCTGGCGCGCGAAGCGCTGGCTTATCGCCACGGCCTGGCGGATTTCGCCTTCGCGATGCAGGGCCTGGGCAGCGGCGCCATCAGCCTGGCCGGCTCGGAGGCATTGAAGGCCGCCATCCTGCCCAAGGTCGCCAGCGGCGAGTGCATCCCGGCCTTCGCGCTGTCGGAGAAGGGCGCGGGCTCGGACGCCGCGGGCATGGCCTGCCGCGCCCGCCTCGAAGACGGCCATTACGTCATCGACGGCGAGAAGACCTGGATTTCCAACGGCGGCATCGCCGACGTCTACACGCTGTTCGCGCGCACGGAAGCAGCGGCCGGCACGCGCGGGATCTCGGCCTTCGTGGTCTATCCGGAAGATCCAGGCTTTTCCATCAGCGAACGGATCGACGTCATGGCGCCGCATCCCCTGGCGACGCTGCGCTTCGACGGGCTGCGGATTCCCGCCGACCGGCTGCTGGGCGCGCCCGGCGAAGGCTTCAAGCTGGCCATGCGCACGCTGGACATATTCCGCGTGTCGGTGGCGGGCGCGGCCTTGGGATTCGCGCGCCGCGCGTTCGACGAGGCGCTGGCCCACGCGCGCGACCGCCGATTGTTCGGCGGCACGCTGGCCGACCTGCAGCTGACGCAGGCGAAGCTGGGCGACATGGCGGTCGCGATCGACGCGGCGGCGCTGCTGACCTACCGCGCGGCATGGCGCCGCGATGCCCTGGGCCTGCCCACCACCTGCGAGGCCGCCATGGCCAAGCTGGCGGCGACCGAGAACGCGCAGTCGGTGGTGGACATGGCCCTGCAACTGTTCGGCGCGCGCGGCGTGCGCGTCGGTGAAACCCTGGAGAGCCTGTACCGGGAGATCCGCGCGCTGCGCATCTACGAAGGCGCCAGCGAAGTCCAGAAGGTCATCATCGCCCGCGATGCCTTGAAGGCCGCGGCCGCATGACCGCCGGCATTGGGTTGCGAGGCACGAATGGCCCGCAGCGCCAGTCTCCATGCGGGTCGCCCAATGGCAACGGCGGCTGTGCTATTGTTTTTAACCGGCCGGCCACGATCATCATTGCGTGGTCGAGCCGGCGATGATGCGGCCCGAGGCTACCTCCTTGCGCCGCGTCCTTGGCAAGAATAAACGCATGACACGATCAAGCGTGGAGACAATACATGAGCCAATATGGGCCGTTGAAGTTGCACGTCCCGGAACCCACCGGGCGTCCGGGTTGCAAGACCGACTTTTCCTACCTGCACCTGTCGCCGGCCGGCGACGTGCCCAAACCCCCCATTGATGTTGCCGCGGTCGATACCGGCGGACTGGCGTACAGCCTGGTCCGGGTGATCGACGACGAGGGCCGCGCCGTCGGCCCCTGGGCGCCGGACATCAGCGACGATCTGCTGCGCGCGGGCATGCGCAGCATGTTGAAGACGCGCATCTTCGACGGGCGCATGCTGACCGCGCAGCGCAAGAAGAAGATCTCGTTCTACATGCAGAGCCTGGGCGAGGAAGCCATCGGGTCGGCCCACGCGCTGGCGCTGGAGCAGGGCGATATGTGCTTCCCGACCTACCGGCAGCAGAGCATCCTGCTGGCGCGCGACGTTTCGCTGGTCACGATGATGTGCCAGCTGATGTCCAACGAGCGCGACCCGCTCAAGGGCCGCCAGCTGCCGGTGATGTATTCCGACCGGGAGCGGGGCTTCTTCAGCATTTCGGGCAACCTGGCCACGCAGTTCATCCAGGCGGTGGGCTGGGCCATGGCCTCGGCCATCAAGGGCGACACGCGCATCGCGTCGGGCTGGATCGGCGACGGCGCCACCGCCGAAGCGGATTTCCATACCGCGCTGACGTTCGCCCACGTGTACCGCGCGCCGGTGATCCTGAACGTGGTCAACAACCAGTGGGCCATTTCGACGTTCCAGGCGATCGCGGGCGGCGAAGGCGCCACCTTCGCGGGCCGCGGCGTGGGCTGCGGCATCGCTTCGCTGCGCGTGGACGGCAATGATTTCCTGGCCGTGTATTCGGCCTCGCGCTGGGCGGCCGAGCGCGCCCGCCGCAATCTGGGCCCGACCCTGATCGAATGGGTGACCTACCGCGCGGGCCCGCACTCCACCTCCGACGATCCCACCAAGTACCGCCCCGGCGACGACTGGAGCCACTTCCCGCTGGGCGATCCGATCGAGCGCTTCAAGAAACACCTGATCCAGCGCGGCATCTGGTCTGAGGCCGAGCACGACGCGGTGCGCGCCGAGCTCGATGCCGAGATCCTGGCCGCGCAGAAGGAAGCGGAAAGCTACGGCACGCTGGTGGACGGCCACGTCCCCAGCGCCGCCAGCATTTTCGAAGACGTGTACAAGGACATGCCGGAGCACCTGCGCCGGCAGCGCCAGCAGCTCGGAGTCTGATCATGGCAATCGATAACAACATCGGTCCGGCGTCCGCGTCGATGACCATGATCCAGGCTTTGCGCTCGGCCATGGATGTGATGCTGGAGCGCGACAACAACGTGGTGGTGTTCGGCCAGGACGTGGGCTATTTCGGCGGCGTGTTCCGCTGCACGGAAGGCCTGCAGGCCAAGTACGGCAGCTCGCGCGTGTTCGATACGCCGATCTCCGAAGGCGGCATCGTGGGCGTGGCGGTGGGCATGGGGGCCTACGGCCTGCGCCCCGTTTGCGAGATCCAGTTCGCCGACTATTTCTATCCGGCTTCCGACCAGATCGTGTCCGAGGCGGCGCGCCTGCGCTACCGCTCGGTCAATGAGTTCATCGCGCCGATGACCATCCGCATGCCTTGCGGCGGCGGCATCTACGGCGGGCAGACGCACAGCCAGAGCCCCGAGGCCATGTTCACGCAGGTCTGCGGGCTGCGCACCGTGATGCCGTCCAACCCCTACGACGCCAAGGGCCTGCTGATCGCGGCCATCGAGAACGACGATCCGGTGATCTTCCTGGAGCCCAAGCGCCTGTACAACGGCCCGTTCGACGGCCACCACGACCGTCCCGTGACGCCCTGGACCGGCCGGCCGGGCAGCGTGGTGCCCACGGGCTACTACACCGTGCCGCTGGATTCGGCCGCCATCGTGCGTCCGGGCAGCGAGCTGACGGTGCTGACCTACGGCACCACGGTGCACGTGTCGCTGACCGCGGCCGAGGAAACCGGCATCGACGCCGAAGTCATCGACCTGCGCAGCCTGTGGCCGCTGGACCTGGACGCCATCGTCAATTCGGTGAAGAAGACGGGCCGCTGCGTGGTGGTGCACGAAGCCACCCGCACCTGCGGCTTCGGCGCCGAGCTGATCGCGCTGGTGCAGGAGCATTGCTTCCATCACCTGGAGGCGCCCGTCGAGCGCGTGACCGGCTGGGACACGCCGTATCCGCACGCCCAGGAATGGGCGTACTTCCCCGGTCCGCGCCGGGTCGGCGAAGCGTTCAAGCGCGCGATGGAGGGTTGAGAGATGGGTATTCATATCATCAAGATGCCCGACATCGGCGAAGGCATCGCGGAAGTCGAGCTGGTGGGCTGGCACGTCAAGGTGGGCGATACCGTCGCCGAGGACCAGCCGCTGGCCGACGTGATGACCGACAAGGCCACGGTGGAGATTCCGTCTCCGGTGGTGGGCCGCGTGGTCGCGCTGGGCGGCGAGGTGGGCCAGGTAATGGCCGTGGGCGGCGAATTGATCCGCCTGGAAGTGGAAGGCGAGGGCAATGTGAAGCCGGGCGCGGAAGCGCCGCCGGCCAAGGCGGCCGCCGCCGCGGCCGCGGGCCAGCCCGCGCAGGCCGCCGCAACGCCGGCGCCCGACGCTCCGCCGGCGAAAGCGCCGCAAGCCGCCGCGCCCAAGGCGCCGGACACCCCCAAGCCCGCCAGCCGCCCGCCCGCGCGGGAGTCCGCTGACGCCGTCGCCCGTCAGCCCGGCGAGAAGCCGCTGGCTTCGCCCGCCGTGCGCAAGCGCGCCTGGGACCTGGGCATCGAGCTGCGCTACGTGCACGGCAGCGGCCCGGCCGGCCGCATCCTGCATGAAGACCTGGACGCCTATCTGCAAGGCCAGGGCGCGTCGGCCCAGGCCCGCGGCGGCGCGGCGTACGCCGAGCGCAACGACGAAGAGAACGTGCCCGTGATCGGCCTGCGCAGGAAGATCGCGCAGAAGATGGCGGAGTCCAAGCGCCGCATTCCGCATTTCAGCTACGTCGAGGAAATCGACGTGACCGAACTGGAGGAATTGCGCACCCAGCTCAACCTGAAGTGGGGCGAGTCCCGCGGCAAGCTGACCTTGCTGCCGCTGCTGGCGCGCGCCATGGTGGTGGCGTTGCGCGACTTCCCGCAGATCAATGCGCGCTATGACGACGAGGCGGGCGTGGTGACGCGCTACGGCGCCGTGCATATCGGCATCGCCACGCAGAGCGACGGCGGCCTGATGGTGCCGGTGTTGCGCCACGCCGAAGCCCGCGACCTGTGGTCGATGGCGGCGGAGATCGGCCGGCTGGCGCAGGCGGTGCGTTCCGGCAGCGCCGGGCGCGACGAACTGTCGGGCTCGACCATCACCATCACCAGCCTGGGGCCGCTGGGCGGCATCGTCACCACGCCGGTGATCAATCATCCCGAGGTCGGCATCGTGGGCGTGAACCGCATCGTCGAACGGCCCGCCATCCGCAACGGCGCGGTGGTGGCGCGCAAGCTGATGAACCTGTCGTCCTCCTTCGACCACCGCGTGGTCGACGGCATGGACGCGGCGCGTTTCATCCAGGCGGTGCGCGCGCTGCTCGAACAGCCCGCGCTGCTTTTCGTGGAGTAAGCATGAGCCAGACAACCAAGACGACAACCTTGCTGGTGATCGGGGGCGGACCTGGCGGCTACGTGGCCGCGATCCGCGCGGGCCAACTGGGCGTGCCCACCCTCCTCGTGGAAGGCGAGCGCCTGGGGGGCACCTGCCTGAACATCGGCTGCATCCCCTCCAAGGCCCTGATCCACGCGGCCGAGGAATTCGAGAAGGCAAGGCATTACGCCGACGGCTCGGCGCTGGGCATTTCCGTGTCCTCGCCGTCGATCGACATCGCCCGCACCGTGGCCTGGAAGGACGGCATCGTCGGCAAGCTGACCGGCGGCGTGGCGGCGCTGCTGAAGAAGAACGGCGTGGAAGTGGTGCAGGGCTGGGCCAGCCTGCTGGACGGCAAGACGGCGGAAGTCGAGACCGCGGCGGGCCGCGTGCGCATCCAGTGCGAACACCTGCTGCTGGCGGCCGGCTCCGAACCGACGCCGCTGCCGTCCATGCCCTTCGGCGGCATGGTGGTGTCTTCCACGGAGGCCCTGTCGCCCGCCGATATCCCGAAGAAACTCGTGGTGGTCGGCGGCGGCTACATCGGCCTGGAACTGGGCACCGTGTACCGCAAGCTGGGCGCGGAAGTGGCCGTGGTCGAAGCCCAGGACCGCATCCTGCCGACCTACGACGCCGAACTCACCAAGCCCGTGGCGGCCGCCTTGTCCAAGATGGGCGTCGAGCTGCACCTGGGCCGCAAGGTGCTGGGGCTGAACGGCAAGGGCAACGCGGTGCGGGTGCAGGACGCCGCCGGCGCGGAAACGCTGTTGCCGGCCGACCGCGTGCTGATCGCGGTGGGACGCCGGCCGCGCACGCAAGGCTGGGGGCTGGAAACCCTGCAGCTGGACCGCAAGGGCAATGCGCTGCGCATCGACGACCAGTGTCGCACTTCCATGCGCGACGTCTGGGCCATCGGCGATATCGCCGGCGAACCGATGCTGGCGCACCGGGCCATGGCGCAGGGCGAGATGGTGGCGGAGCTGGTGGCCGGCAAGCGCCGCCATTTCACGCCGGCCTCGATCCCGGCGGTGTGCTTCACCGATCCCGAGGTGGTGGTGTCGGGGCTGTCGCCGGCCGAGGCCGAGCGCGCCGGGCTGGATTGCCTGTCCGCCTCGTTCCCCTTCGCCGCCAACGGCCGGGCCATGACGCTGGAGTCCACCGACGGCTTCGTCCGGGTGGTGGCGCGGCGCGACAACCACCTGGTGGTGGGCTGGCAGGCGGTGGGGCGCGGCGTGTCCGAACTGGCGGCCGCGTTTTCGCAGTCGCTGGAAATGGGCGCCACGCTGGAAGACGTGGCGGGCACCATCCACGCGCATCCTACGCTGGGCGAGGCCGTCCAGGAGGCCGCGTTGAAAGCCTTGGGGCACGCGCTGCATATCTAGCGCCTGCGAGCGGCATCGCCCGGCAGCGATGCGCCCTCCGGGCGGCCCGTCTAACGGGGCGCCCGGAGCCCTAGCGCCGGTTGCCCGGCTGCGCCAGCGCCGCCCTGAATCCATCCACGGCCGGATTGGCCTGGTCGCGCAGCGCGGCCAGCACGATTTGCGCCTTTTCCCCTAGCAGGCCGCGCAGCGGCAGGAAGCGCAGCGAATCGGCGCGCATCCGGCTCAGGGACTGCGGCACGATGGCCGGCCCCGCGCCGGCCTCGATCAGCGTGAGCAGCGTGGGGATGACGCTTTCCTGCGCGATCTGCGGCTTGAGCTGCGCGCGCGCGAACAGTCCCTGGATCAGGTGGCGGAAGTAGGGCGAGATATCGTGCCGATACCCCACCAGCGGATAGGCCGACAGTTCCTCCAGCGAGACGTCGCGCTGATTGGCCAGCGCATGGTCGTGCCGCAGCGCCGCGCGCAGCGGCTCTTCATGGACGACCTCCATCCGGATGTCGGCGTCCAGCGCGTGCGGACGCATCAGCGCCACGTCCACCACCCGCGTGCGCAGCGCGGCTTCCATTTCCACCGTATTCATTTCGCGCAGATCGATGCGAACTTCCGGATGCGCGTCGCGGTAATGGCTGAGCGCCGACACCAGGGGCGATCCGGCGGCGCTGGGCGTGATGCCGATCACCAGCGCGCCCGTTTCGCCGCGCGCCGCGCGTCGCGCCTGCCGCAGCATGAGCTGGGTGTCGGCGGTGATCTTGCGCGCCCGCTCGTACATGACCTCGCCGGCGGGCGTCAGCTTCACCGAACGCGTGGTGCGCACGAACAAGGGCACGCCCACGATGGATTCCAGCCGCTTGATCTGTTGGGTGAGCGGCGGCTGCGTCATGAACAGCCGGGCGGCCGCCCGGCCGAAATGCAGTTCCTCGGCCACGGAGCAGAACATGATGAGCAGGCGGCCGTCGAGAAAGATTAATTCGGAAGTCGACATAATTACGCCGAAATTATAAATTGGACTTAGATTAGTCCAGTTCCTAAGATGCCGCATCGATTCAATCAGCAGGCACTTACGGATTCCTCATGTCCCACGCTTTTCTTCCTTCAGCCGTCGCCATTGCCCGGCGCGTCCGGCGCGGCGAGGCCGGGCCCCTGGCGGCGGCGCGCCAGAGCCTGGCCGCCATCGAACGGGGCGAGGCGGACCTGCGGGCATGGAGCCACGTCATGCCGGCCGAGGCGCTCGATGCCCTCGATCCGGCCGCGATTGCCGGCGGCGTGCTTGCCGGCGTGCCCGTCGGCATCAAGGATGTGATCGACGTGGCCGGCATGCCCACCGGCCATGGCGCGCCGGCGCTGGCCGCCGGGACCCAGGCCTTCGATGCCTGCGCCGTGGGGATGCTGCGCGCCGCCGGCGCCATTCCCATCGGCAAGACGGTGACCGCCGAATTCGCCTTCAGAACCCCCGGCCCCACGCGCAACCCGCATGCGCCGTCGCACACGCCGGGCGGCTCGTCCAGCGGGTCCGCCGCGGCGGTGGCGGCCGGCATGGTGCCGGTGGCGCTGGGCACGCAGACCGGCGGGTCGATGATCCGTCCGGCCGCGTTCTGCGGCGTGGTCGGCTTCAAGCCGAGCTTCGGCCGCGTGTTCCGCGACGGCATGAAGCTGACCTGCGAATCGCTGGACACCATAGGCTGGTACGCGAACGGCGTGGAAGACGCGCAGGCGGTCGCGCAGGCGCTGCTGGACGAGCCGGACGCGGATGACCGCGCCGACCGGACGCCCACGATCGCCGTTCAACTCGGCAATCCCCGCGCCGAGTTGAGCGCGGAAGGCCGGGCGGAGATTGCCCGGATCCAGGCCGTGCTGGGCGCGCACGGGGTGCGCTGCGTGAGCGTGGAGGCAGAGCGCGAAACGGCGCGGCTGCTGCGGGCGCACGACGTGATCATGCACTACGAATTCGCGCGCAGCCTGGCGCCCGTGGTGGAGCGCCGGGCGGATGCCGTGAGCGCCGCGCTGCGCCAGGCCGTCGTCGAGGGCCTGGCCATCGGCGCCGGGCAGTACCGCGAGATGCGGGCGCTGCAGGCGGAGCTTCGGCATGGCTGGCGCAGGCTGTACGACGGCGCCGACGCGGTGCTCACGCCCAGCACGCCGGGGCCCGCGCCGCGCGGCCTGGCGCATACCGGCGACGCCTCGTTCAACAAGATCTGGTCGGTGCTGGGGTGGCCATGCCTGCACCTGCCGACCGCTTTCAATCCCGCGGGACTGCCTCTGGGCATGCAATTGGTCGGCGATTGGGAGAGCGACCGCGCGTTGCTCGCCCTGGGCCGGAAACTACATCATCTGCTGATACAGCAAGGGGAATGACATGGATTTCAACAGACTGAAGCGAGGCGCGCTGGCGCTGTGCGCGGCCGCGGCGTTCGCGGGCGCGGGCGGGGCGCAGGCGGCCGGCTTTCCCGACCGGCCGGTCAACGTGTTCGTGCCCACCGCGGCCGGCGGCACGGTGGACATCGTGGCGCGCATCATGGCCGAGAAGCTGGCGCCGGAACTCGGCCAGCCCGTGGTGGTGATCAACAAGCCGGGCGCGGGCGGCGTCGTGGGCACGCAGGCTTTCCTGCGCGAGCCCCAGGACGGCTATACCGTGCTGTTCACGGCGAACAGCAACCAGCTGATCGTTCCCTGGGTGTACAAGGATGCGAAGTTCGATCCGCTCGAAGACTTCGCGCCGATCGCGGCGGTGGGCGAAGTGCCCAACGTGCTGTGCGTGAATCCCGAGTTCCCGGCGCGCGACCTGAACGAGTTCATGGCGCTGGTCAAGGCCAACCCCGACAAGTACCAGTACGCGTCGGCGGGCGCGGGGACGCTGAACCATCTGCTGGGCGTGATGCTGGACGAGCTGGGCGGCCTGCGCATGCAGCACATTCCCTACCGCGGGGTGTCGCCGGCCATGGCCGACGTGATGGGCAATCAGGTGCCCATGCTGTTCGCCAGCCTGCCTTCGGCGGTGGAGGGCATCAAGGCCGGCAAGCTGCGCGCGCTGGGCGTGAGCAGCGAAAAGCGCAACGCGCTGCTGGCGGACGTGCCCGCGATCAACGAAGCCATTCCGGGCTTCCGCGGCGACTTGTGGGTTGCCTTCTACGGCGCGAAGAACGCGCCGCCGGCTTCCGTCGAGGCCCTGAGCAAGGCGATCCGCAAGGTGATGGCCGATCCGGCGCTGCAACAGAAGTTCGCCCAGCTGGGCGTGACCATGATGCAGGACGGTCCGGCCGAGCTCGCGGCGCGCCAGCAGGCCGAGTTCGCGCAGTGGAAGCAGGTCGTGCAGGCGTCGGGCGCCACGCCGGACTGAGGCGCGGCGGGCGCTAGCGGCTGCCGTCCACGTACGGCCGCGCCTGCAGGACCAGGATATCGTCGCCCACGGCGGCCCATTCGATGTCCTGGTCCGCGCTGCCGCCCAGCGCCTGCTTGACCTTGCGGCCCACGGCCGCCAGCCGGGCCACCAGCGCGTCGTCCAGCACCTGGCGCCCGTCGCCGATGGGCACCTCGCGCACGCCGCCGGCGGCATCGGCGACCAGCTGGGTGTCTTCGGCCGAGCGGCTCAGCACCTGGACCGCCTTGGACCAGCTGGAATACATCACCTGTTCGGCCTGGCGCTTGCCTTCCACCACTTTGATCCCGAGCCCGCGCTTGGCGGAAATGTAGGTGACGAAGCGCCGGCCGGCATCGAACGGATCGCGGGTGATCATGACGCCGGAGCTGTCCGAGGGCACCGCTTGCTGCACCAGCACGGCCATCGCCACGGCGTCGTGGCCGATGCCCGCGGCGCGGCGCGCTTCATAGGCTTCGAAGTTGTAGACCGAGGCCCACACGGCCTGCACCGCCCGCGCCAGCGCGTCGGGCTGCGTGACGTTCGGCACGGTGGTGTAGAGGCCGGCGCCGCTGAAGCCGGGCAGGTCTTCGGAATTGGACGAGCTGCGCACGAAGACGCCGCGGCCTTGCAGGCGCTCTTGCCACAGTTCGCGCCAGGCGCGGGCAAGTGCCGCGTCGGGCGGGGCCTGTTCGATCTGCCGGCGCAGCGCGGCCAGTTCCGCGCGCCGCACGTTGGCGTCCGCGATGAAGTCGGCGCGCCGTTCCAGCGCCGCGACGCGTCCGGGAATGTCCAGCCCCGCGATGAAGCCGGCGTATTGGGCGAAGGGGATGCAGAAGCCGTCGGGCACGCTGGCCAGGGGCGGCAGGGCTTTTTTCAGGGCGCCGAGGTTGGCGGCCTTGACGCCGCAATGGCGGCTGTCCCGCGCCGCCAGCGCGTCCAGGGGCTTGAGCGCGCGCATGCTCAGGTCCGGCTTGGGCAGGGTGCGCGCCGCCGGCGGCCGTTCGGGGGCGGCGGACGGATCGGCGGGCGTGACGCGGTAGCCGTCGCTCGCCACCGTCAGCTCCACCCACTGGCCGTCGTGCCGGCGCAAGGCGGCCACCGCGTCGCGCACGTAGGCGTTGGGAATGCGCCAGCCCTTGGCCAGCAGGTTGACGTGCGAGAGCAGGGTGGACGGCCGTTGCGTGACCAGCCCGGCCACCGGCGGCAGCGCCGCCGGCACCTCGTCCAGCACCACGATGTCGGTGGGCGACAGGTCGGGCGTGTCGTCGACCGAGGCGACAATGCGCAGCCGTCCTTGCGCGCGGCCGGTGTTCAGGGGCAGGAAGGTCTGCTCGCGCAGCAAGGCTTCCTGCGTTACGTAGGCCAGGCCGGTTTGCCGGGCCGTTTCTTCGTGCAGCGTGGAGTTGGTCTTGAAGCGCAGCGCGTCGTAGAAGGCCGGACGCAGCGTTGCGTCGGCCAGGCGCAGCAGCTCCGGCGTGAGCCGGTCGCCTTCCCAGAACTCGTAGGTGTATCCCGGCAGGTCCTGTTGCCAGCTCAGGGTGCCGAACAGGAAGCGCCGCTTGGGCGCCTTGTATTGCGCGATCAGCGTGGCCTTGTCCATCCCCGGCATCAGGCCGCGCTGGCGCACGAAATTCTCGTGCAAGGCGTAGCGCGGGGTGTCGAGGAAGTAGAGGCGGTTGGCGCGCTCGCGGTCGATCACGAACAGCACGTGCGGCATTTCCAGCGGCGTGCCGGGGTTGTAGACGCGCGCCAGGCGGTCGAACTCGGCGCGGTTTTCGATCTTGCCGGCCGAGGGCGGGGCGGCCCGGGGCGCGTCCGGCGCGGACGCGGGCGCGTCGTCGCCGATCCGCAGCTGCTGCTGGTTCTCGTAGGGCGAGGGTTTGCGGGCCGTCTGGGCATGGGCGTCGGGGCCGGGCGCGGCGCACAGCAGGCTGAGCGCGGCCAGGAGGGCGGGCAGGGAAGACGAAGCAGGCCGGAACGATGCGCGTGGCGAACCCATGGATGGCGGCGGGAAATGGCGAAGCCGCGATGATATCGGAGGCGGCGCCCGCGCAGGGCGGTCAGGCCGCCGGCCGCGGCCGCAGCCGCGCGATCAAGGGAACAGCGAGCGCTGCCGGCAGGGCGACGGCCGCCGCCGCGTAGCCCACGCTGCCCAGGCCCCATTGCGAGATGGCAAGCCCGCCCAGCAACGCGCCCGCGCCGATGCCGGCGTTGGCCGCCGAGACGTTCAGCGTTCCCGCCATGGCCTGGGCTTGCGGCGCGGCCCGCATCACGCGCACCTGGCAGACCGGGTACAAGGCGGTGTTGGCGATGCTCCAGATGGCCAGGGCCGGCAGCATCGCCGCCGGCGACGAGGCCAGCGCGATGGCGGCCAGCGCGCCCAGGCCCAACAGCACGGTGAATACCAGGGTGGCCGCCAGCGGGCCGCGATCCACGGCGCGTCCGCCCAGCCAGTTGCCGGCCAGGCCCACGGCGCCGAAGCCCATCAGCCACCACCCCACCTGGGCGGGCGGCACGCCGGCGATGCGTTCGAGCACGTCCGCCAGGTAGGTGTAGGACGCGAACATGGCCGTGAACACCAAGACGGACAAGGCGATATGGGCCTGCAGGCGCGGATCGCGCAGGATGCGCGCCTGCGCGCGCATGCTGGTGCGCGGCGGCCGGGGCAGGGCCGGCATGAAGGCGAGCATCAGCCCGGCCAGCGCCAGGCAGAGCGCGGCCAGGCCCCAGAAGCTGCCGCGCCAGCCCAGGGAAGCGGCCGCCAGCGTGCCCAGCGGGATGCCGAAGAGCATGGCGCCCGAGATCCCCAGGTAGACGCGGGCCACGGCCCGGCCCGCGTGGCGCGGGCCGGCCAGTTGCGCCGCGGCTTCGCTGGCCGTGCCCCAGAACACGGGCAGCGCCAGGGCGGGAACGAGGCGCGCCAGCGCCAGCACCCAGATGTTCGGCGCCGCCGCGGCCAGCGCATTGGCGGCGGCGAAGACCAGCAATATGGCCACGAACAGTCGTTTGCGTTCGACGTGCGAGAGCGCCGCGGTCAGCAGCGGGCCGGACAGCATGACGGTGAAGGCGAACAGCGTCACCAGTTGGCCGGCGGCTGAAACCGGGATCGACAGGTCGCGGGCCAGCTCGGGCAACAGGCCCACGATCAGGAATTCGGTGGAGACGATGGCGAAGGCCGCGGCGGCGAGGATGCCGGTGGAGAGGGCGGCCGCGGGGGCGGCGGACTGGGGAGGCGCAATCATGGAGAGGCTCGGACAGGAAGACAGCCCTGAACGATATTAGCGATAGAATTTCTTATCTCAGGTATTTATTCCTGGGATTAAAGAAATAAATTCCTTAATAGCGCCGCCCATGATTCCTTCCGAACGCCTCAAGGGCATCGAGGCCTTTGTCTGCACCGCCGATGCCGGCAGCTTCACGGCCGCGGCCGAGCGGCTCAACCTCAGCGCCTCCGCCGTGGGCAAGAGCGTGGCGCGGCTGGAATCGCGCCTGAACGCCCGGCTGTTCGAGCGCAGCACCCGCCGCCTGGCACTTACCGACGCCGGCCGCGCGTTCTACGGAACCTGCGCGCGGGTGCTGGAGGAACTCCAGGATGCCGAGGCAATGCTGGCGGCCGAGCGGCGCGAGCCCGCGGGCCGCCTGCGGATCGACCTGCCCGCCACCTTCGGCCGCCTGAAGGCGCTGCCGCTGCTGCTGGATTTCTTCCGGCGGCATCCCCGGCTGCGGCCGCAGCTGTCGTTCACGGACCGTTTCGTGGACTTGATGGAGGAGGGGATCGACGTGGCCGTGCGCATCGGCGGCCCGGACCGCTGGGCGCCCGGCCTGGGCCGCCGCTACCTGGGATCCGAGCGCGTGGTGTTCTGCGCGTCGCCGGACTACCTGGCCCGCCGCGGCGCGCCGCTGACGGTGGACGCGCTGTCGCGCCACGACGCCGTGGCCTACGGACGCGCCGATGGCGAGGCGCCGGCGTGGCGGATCGCGCAGGAAGGCGGGCCGGCTCGCCTGCTCCCGGTGGAAGGCGCCGTGGTGCTGGACAGCGCCGAAGCCCAGGTGGAAGCGGTGGCGGCGGGTTGCGGCATCGCGCAGCTGGCGACCTGGCTGGCGGCCGATGCCCTGCGCGATGGGCGCGTGGTCGAGGTGCTGCCGCAGCTGGCCGCCGAGGGGCTGCCGCTGTTTCTGGCCTGGCCCTTGAAACGAGAGTCGTCGCCCAAGGTGGATGCGGTGCTGCGGGTGCTGGGCGAATCGCTGCGGATAGATTGAGCGGAAGCGACAAGGCCCCCATGACGGGGGCCTTGCGCGCGGCAAGCCAGCGGGCTTGCGGAATCAGCCGGCGGCCGTTTCCGCCAGGACCCGACGGGCTTCCTCGGCCACGCGCTCGGGGGCGGTGCCGCCCACGTGATTGCGGGCGGCGACGGAGCCTTCCAGGGTCAGCACGTCGTGCACGTCGTCGCCGATGCTGGCGTGGTAGGCCTTCAGCTCGGCCAGCGAGAGGTCGGCCAGGTCGCAGCCGCGCTGTTCGCAGTCGCGCACGGCGTGGGCCACCACTTCGTGGGCGTCGCGGAACGGCACGCCCCGCTTGACCAGGTAGTCGGCCAGGTCGGTGGCGGTGGCGAAGCCCTGCAGGGCGGCGGCGCGCATGTTGTCGGCCTTGACCTTGATGCCGCCGGCCATGTCCGCGAAGATGGTGAGCGTATCGCGCAGCGTGTCCGCCGTGTCGAACAGGCCTTCCTTGTCTTCCTGGTTGTCCTTGTTGTAGGCCAGGGGCTGGCCCTTCATCAGGGTCAGCAGGGCGACCAGGTGGCCGTTGACGCGGCCGGTCTTGCCGCGGGCCAGTTCGGGCACGTCGGGGTTCTTCTTCTGCGGCATGATCGAGCTGCCGGTGCAGAAGCGGTCGGCCAGGTCGATGAAGCCCACGCGCGGGCTCATCCAGAGCACCAGCTCTTCGGACAGGCGCGACACGTGCGTCATGATGAGCGCGCCGGCGGCGCAGAATTCGATGGCGAAGTCGCGGTCGGACACGGCGTCCAGCGAGTTGCGGCACACGCCGTCGAAGCCCAGCGTCTTGGCGACGCGTTCGCGGTCGATCGGGAAGGACGTGCCGGCCAGGGCGGCGGCGCCCAGCGGCAGGCGGTTCACGCGGCGGCGGCAATCGGCCAGGCGCTCGGCGTCGCGGCCGAACATTTCGGCGTAGGCCAGCAGGTGGTGGCCGAACGTGACGGGCTGGGCGACCTGCAGGTGCGTGAAGCCCGGCATGATGGTGCCGGCGTTCTCCAGCGCGACGGTGGCCAGCGCGTGGCGCAGCTGGCGCAGCAGGTCGACCAGGGTGTCGATCTCGGTGCGCAGCCACAGGCGGATGTCGGTGGCGACCTGGTCGTTGCGCGACCGGCCGGTGTGCAGGCGCTTGCCCGCGTCGCCCACCAGCTCGACCAGGCGCTTTTCGATGTTCAGGTGCACGTCTTCGAGGTCGAGCAGCCACTGGAAGCTGCCGGCGTCGATTTCGGACAGGATCTGCGTCATGCCGCGCTGGATGTCGGCCAGGTCCTGGGCGCCGATGATGCCCTGGGCGGCCAGCATGTCCGCGTGCGCGAGCGAACCCTGGATGTCGTAGCGCGCCAGGCGCTTGTCGAAATCCACGGACGCCGTGTAGCGTTTGACGAGTTCGGAAACCGGTTCCGAGAACCGGGCGGACCAGGCCTGCGCCTTGTTGGCGAACTGGTTTTGATCGGGGGAGGGAGTCTTTGCCATGATGGGCGGAATTATAGGGCCTCGCGCGGGGCGCGGGGCGGCGGCCGACGGGGTTTTACGGACCGGGAACCGCGCATTGCCGCGACTTGGCCGATAATCCCGGGTCAGATTCACGAACTTAGTGCGAGAAGAGAGCCTATGCCCCTGGAATGGGAAGAGCTGGTCACCCAATTGGATACCCATCTGCCGCGCGAGGCCTGGGCGCAGACGCTGATCGGGATCGGCGTGCTGATCCTGATCGCGCTTTTCATCCAGTGGGTCGTCGCGCGGGTCGTGCTGCTGCTGGCGCATCGAGCGCTGGTGCTGAGCGGGCGGGGCGACTGGGACAAGGCGCTGCAGCGCCGCCGCGCCTACCAGAACCTCTGGTACGCGGTGCCGTTCGCGGTGGTGTCGCTGGGCATCGGCCTGGTGCCGCACGTCGAGTGGGCGGTGACGGTGGTGGGGCGGCTGGCGCACGCCGGCGCCTGGATCTGCGTGTTCGTGGCGTTCTCGGGCGTGCTGAGCGCCTGGCAGGACACCTATTCGGCCACGACGCGGGCGCAGACCCGCTCGATCAAGGGCTATATCCAGATCAGCAAGCTGATCCTGATGGCGGTTTGCACCGTTTTGGTGCTTTCCATCCTGATCGACCGCTCGCCGCTCTGGATGATCTCCGGCCTGGGCGCGCTGTCGGCCGTGCTGCTGCTGGTGTTCAAGGACACCTTGCTGTCCCTGGTGGCCAGCACCCAGCTCACCAGCAACGATATGCTGCGCATCGGCGACTGGATCGAGATGCCGCAATCCAACGCCGACGGCTTCGTGAAGGACATCGCGCTGCATACCGTGAAGGTGCAGAATTGGGACAATACCGTCACCACGGTGCCCACCTACAAGCTGTTCTCGGAAAGCTACCGCAACTACCGGCACATGTTCGAGTCGGGCGGGCGGCGCATCAAGCGCACCATGCGCGTGGACGCGGCCAGCGTGCGGTTCCTGACCGAAGAGGAATCGCAGCGGCTGATGCGCTTTCGCCTGCTGCACGATTACCTCCAGGCGAAGACCCACGATATCGCGCAGACCAACCAGACGATGGGCGAGCTGGCCAGCGTGCCGGCCAACCGCCGGCGGCTGACCAACATCGGCACCCTGCGGGCCTACGCGCTCGCCTACCTGAAGCAGAATCCGGAAGTCCGCCAGGACATGGCGATGATGGTGCGCATGATGGAGCCCACCTCCGAAGGCATCCCGGTCGAGGTCTATTGCTTCACCGCCGTGACGGCCTGGGTCGAGTACGAGCGCATCCAGGGCGACATCTTCGACCATCTGCTGGCCATCCTCCCGGAGCTGGGCCTGCGCCTGTACCAGCAGCCCTCGGGCGCCGACATCGGCGCGATGGGCAGCTACCTGCGCGAGGGCGCGCTGCAATCGGCGCTGGCTTCCGCGTCCGATCGGGGGCTGACCGACGCCAAGATGCCGCGCTAGGGCGGCGCCGGGCGCGTGAGATAATCTGGCCTATTGCCGTCAACAGGCCTCAGCCGATGTCGAACCCGTTCTTCAACCTGTATTCCCACGGCTTTGCCCGGGTCGCGGTCGGCGTGCCCGAATGCCGGGTCGCCGATCCGGCATTCAACGCCGCGCAGACCATTTCGCTGGCCCAGCAGGCCGCCCAGGGCGGCGCGGTGCTGGCGGCGTTTCCCGAACTGGGCCTGTCCGCCTACACCTGCGACGATCTCTTCCACCAGAAGGCCCTGCTGGACGCCTGCGAGGCCGCGCTGGCCGAGGTGGTGGCGGCGACGGCCGAGCTGGACATCGCCATCATCGTCGGCGCGCCGCTGCGCGTGGCCCACCAGCTGTTCAATTGCGCCATCGTGGCCGCCGGCGGCCGGGTGCTGGGCGTGGTGCCCAAGAGCTACCTGCCCAACTACGGCGAGTTCTACGAGGCGCGCCAGTTCAGCGCCGCCGATTGCGCGGCCGCGGCCGAGATCACCCTGCTGGGTCAGACCGTGCCGTTCGGATCCGAGCTGGTGTTCCAGATGGAGCAACTGCCGCTGTTCCAGTTCCACGTCGAGATCTGCGAGGACGTCTGGGTGCCCATCCCGCCGTCCTCGTTCGCGGCGCTCGCGGGCGCCACCGTGCTGGTGAACCTGTCGGCCTCCAATATCGTGGTCGGCAAGTCGGAATACCGCCACCAGCTGGTGGCGCAGCAATCGGCGCGCTGCCTGTCCGCCTATATGTACACCTCGGCCGGGCGCGGCGAATCCTCCACCGACATGGCCTGGGACGGCCAGGCGCTGATCTACGAAAACGGCGAATTGCTGGGCGAATCCGAACGGTTCCTGGGCCATTCCCACCTGATTTTCTCGGACGTGGACCTCGAACGCCTGTCGCGCGAGCGCATGCGCCAGACGACCTTCGGCCAGTCCGTGCGGCGCCACCAGGACGAGGTGCGCAAGTTCCGCAGCGTGTCCGTGCCCGTGCGGCCGCCCCTGGAAGACGCCGAGCTGCCGCTCGAACGCCGGGTGGCGCGCTTCCCCTACGTGCCGGCCGACCCGCGGCGCCGCGACGCCCGCTGCAAAGAGGTCTACAGCATCCAGGTGCAGGCCCTGGCCCAGCGTCTGTCGGCCAGCGGCATGTCCAAGGTCGTCATCGGCATTTCCGGCGGGCTGGATTCCACCCACGCGCTGCTGGTCTGCGCCGAGGCCATGGACGCCCTGGGCCTGCCCCGCGCCAACATCCTGGCCGTCACCATGCCGGGCTTCGCCACCAGCACCCGCACCTTGCAGCAGGCGCGCCGCCTGATGGCGGTGGTGGGTTGCACCGCGTCCGAGATCGACATCCGGCCCAGCTGCCTGCAGATGCTGAAGGACCTCGGCCATCCCTACGCCGAGGGCCAGCCGGTCTACGACATTACCTTCGAGAACGTCCAGGCCGGCGAGCGCACCAACCACCTGTTCCGCCTGGCGAACTTCCGCAACGCCATCGTCATCGGCACGGGCGACCTGAGCGAGCTGGCGCTGGGCTGGTGCACCTACGGCGTGGGCGATCACATGTCCCACTACAGCGTCAACGCCAGCGTGCCCAAGACGCTGATCACGCACCTGGTGCGCTGGGTGGCCGAGTCCGGCCGCCTGGGCGACGAGGGGGCGGCGGTGCTGCTGGACGTGCTGGGCACCGACGTCAGCCCGGAACTGGTGCCGGGCGGCGCCGACGACAAGCCGGTCCAGAAAAGCGAAGACGCCATCGGCCCCTACGAACTTCAGGACTTCAACCTCTACTACACCCTGCGCTACGGTTTCGCGCCCACCAAGGTCGCCTTCCTGGCGCTGGCGGCGTGGCGCGACCGCGAGGCGGGCGCCTGGCCGGAAGGCGGGCACGTGGCCCGCAACCAGTACGACCTGGCCGCGATCAAGCGCAACCTGAAGATCTTCCTGGACCGCTTCTTCCGCCTCAGCCAGTTCAAGCGCACCTGCGTTCCGAACGCCCCGAAGGTGGGTTCGGGCGGCTCGCTGTCGCCGCGCGGCGACTGGCGCGCGCCCAGCGATTCCGAATCGGTGGTGTGGATGCGCGACGCCGACCGCATTCCGGACGAGGCGCCGTAACCGGGTTTTCCCGCGCTGCGCGAACCCGCCATGGCCCGGCGTGGCCGGTGGTATTCTCTTATCCATCGCGCCTTGCCGCCAGGCCGCGGCAGGGCGCCGCAACAGATCGAACATCCAGGACGACCAACGTGAAACAAGTCACCGCCATCATCAAACCCTTCAAGCTCGACGAAGTCCGCGAAGCGCTGGCCGAAGTCGGCGTCAGCGGCCTGACCGTGACCGAAGTGAAGGGTTTCGGCCGCCAGAAAGGCCATACCGAGCTCTACCGCGGCGCCGAATACGTGGTCGACTTCCTGCCCAAGATCCGCGTCGAAGTCGTGCTGCCGGACAACCAGGTCGAAGCCGCCATCGAAGCCATCGTCAAGGCCGCCCGCACCGGCAAGATCGGCGACGGCAAGATCTTCGTCACGCCGGTGGAACAGGCCATCCGCATCCGCACCGGCGAAAGCGACGAAGAGGCGCTGTAAGCCCCGGGGCCAGGGCGGCCTTCGCCACGAAGGCCGCCGCCGGACGCCCGGCGCCCCTACCGGATGAGCTGATTCATCTCCAGGATCGGCATCATCACGGCCAGCACGATCAGCAGCACGAATCCCCCCATCAGCAGGATCAGCGCCGGCTCCAGCAGGGCCGTCATCGCCATCGCGCGCCGTTCCAGGTCGCGCGAGAGGTTCTGCGCGCCGCGATCCAGCAGCTCGGGCAGGCGGCCCGTTTTTTCGCCGCTGGCGATCAGGTGCACGAGCAGGGAAGGAAAGACCTTCTGCGCGCCCAGCGACGCGGATAGCGGCGCGCCTTCGCGCACGCGCGCCGCCGCGTCGTCCACCGCCAGCCGCAGCACGTCGTTGCCCAGCGTGCGGCGCGCGGCTTCCAGCGCCGTCAGCAGCGCAACGCCGCTGCCCGACAGGATGGCGAGCGTGGAGGCGAAGCGCGCCGCGTTCACGCCCAGCACGAAACGCCCCGCCAGGGGCAGGCGCAGCACGCGCGCGTGCCACGCGCGCCGGGCCGCGGGCGCCCGAAGCGCATAGCGCCACAAGGCGATGGCGGCGGCCAGCGCGGCGCCGGTGGCGACGCCCCATTCGCGCACGTAGTCCGACAGTGCCAGCATCACCCGGGTCAGCAGCGGCAGTTCCTGCTTGGCCTGGCTGAACGCGGACACGACCTGGGGCACCACGTAGCCCAGCAGGAAGATCACGATGACCACCGACACGCAGGCCACGACCGCCGGATAGATGAAGGCCGTCATGACCTTGCTGCGCAGGGCGTTGCGTTCTTCGATGTAGTCGGCCAGCTTTTCCATCACTTGCGCCAGGTCGCCCGACTCCTCGCCGGCGGCGATCAGCGCCCGGTAGATCTCCGGAAAATCGCGCGGCCGCGCGGCCAGCGCCGTGGACAGCCGGTGGCCGGCGCGCACGTCGTCGCGCACGCCGCCCAGGCAGAGCGCGATGTGTTTCTTCTCGGCCTGTTCCAGCGTGGCGCTCAATGCCGCGTCCAGCGGCAGGCTCGCCGCCAGCAGGCTGGCGAGCTGGCGCGTGATCCAGGCCAGGTCGGCGTCCGACAGCCGCGCGCGCAGCGAGGCGCCCAGCCCCTCGGCGCGAGCCGCGGGCGCGGTGGACAGCGGCAGCAGGCCGCGGCCGCGCAACTGGTTGCGGGCGCCGCGCTCGGTGTCGGCGTCGATCGTGCCGCGCACGATTTTTCCGAGCGCGTCGGTCGCTTCGTAACGGAAGGATGGCATGGTGCGGAATGCGTTGGGCACGCGCGCGTCCGATCGCGCGAGAGGCCCGTATTTAAAGGGTTTCGAGGCCGTCACCTTGCCTTTGGAATGTGACCGTAGTGTTGCAGTGTCACCCCGTATACTCCGACGCGCTTTCACGTTTTTTCACACGATTTCACGTCTCAGGCACCTATCCCGTCATGCGTCACTTCGCGCAACTCAGCCTTGCGGTCTTGCTCGCGGCAAGCCAACTCGGACCCGCGGCCAGCACGGCTCACGCTCAACAGGCCGACAATCGCGTCAGCCTGAATTTCGTCGACACCGATATTCCCGCCGTGCTGCGGGCGCTGTCGCTATTCACGCAGCGCAACTTCCTGGTGGACCCGCGAGTCAAGGGCAAGCTCACGCTGGTGTCGGACCGGCCCGTGGACAGCGGGCAGGCGCTGGCCATGCTCACGGGCGCGCTGCGCCTGCAGGGCTTCGCCATCGTCGACGTCGACGGCGTGACCCGCGTGGTGCCCGAGGCGGACGCCAAGCTCCAGGGCAGCGCGGTGGTGGGCGATCCCCGGCCGGCTCCCGCCGGCGCCACGGGCGCCGGACGACCGCCCGCGCCGGTGCCGGTCGCGGCGTTCGCGAAGGGCCGGGGCGGCAGCAGCGGTGAAATGCTGACCCGCGTGTTCCCCCTGAAGTACGAGAACGCGGCCAACCTCGTGCCGGTGCTGCGCCCCATGGTGCCGCCGAACAACCCCATCAACGCCTACCCCGGCAACAATACGCTGGTGGTGACCGATTACGCCGACAACCTGGAGCGGATCGCCAGCGTGATCGCGCGCATCGACGTGCCCAGCTCCATCGATACCGACGTGGTGCCGGTGCGTTCGGGCATCGCCTCCGACATCGCGGTCCTGGCGTCGCAGTTGCTGGACACGCAAAGCAGCGATCCGACGCAGCGCATCGCGGTGGTGGCCGACCCGCGCAGCAACAGCGTGCTGGTGCGCGCCGGCAGCCCGGCCCGCACCCGGCTGGCGCGGGACCTGATCATGAAGCTCGACGCGCAGCAGACCCGCGCGGGCAACCTGCACGTGGTGTACATGCGCAACGCCCAGGCCACCCGAATCGCCGAAGTGCTGGGCGGCCTGCTGGCCGGCCAGGCCAATTCCGCGCCGGGCGCGAGCGGCGGCGCCGGCGGCGCGGGCGGCGCCCAGGCGGGCGCGCGCGCCCAGAACACCGCGGCCAACAATACGGCCCAGGCGGGCATGGGCATGTCCGGCGGATCGGGCTCGGGCAAGGGCGGGCTGTCGGGCGAGCAGGAGCGCATTGCGCGCGACGATCCCGGCACGCAGGCGGTGTCGTACTCGGCCGGCGGCGCCACCATCCAGGCGGACCCGGCGACGAACTCTCTGATCATCTCCGCGCCCGAACCGCTGTACCGCAGCCTGCGCGAAGTCATCGACCAGCTCGACCAGCGCCGCGCGCAGGTGCTGGTGGAAAGCCTGATCGTGGAAGTGAGCGAGGAGAAGGCCGCCGAATTCGGCATCCAGTGGATGTCGGGGGCGGGCAGCATCAGCGGCGGCGGCACCAGCTTCATCGGCGGCACCAACCTGGGCGGCAGCGGCATCACGGGCGGCGGCCCGACCTCCATCGACGCCCTGGCCAACGGCCTGAGCCTGGGCGTGGTCAAGGGCACGGTGGACGTGCTGGGCAACGAGATCATCAACCTCGGCGTGCTGGCCCGCGCCATGCAGAACACTGGCGAGGCCAACATCCTGTCCACGCCCAACCTGCTGACCCTGGACAACCAGTCGGCCAGCATCCTGGTCGGCAAGACCGTGCCTTTCGTGACGGGCCAGTACGTCACCTCGGGCAGCAACGGCAGCTCCAATCCGTTCCAGACCATCGAGCGAGAGGACGTGGGCCTGAAGCTCAACATCCGGCCGCAGATCTCGGAAGGCGGCGCGGTCAAGCTGGACATCTACCAGGAAGTCAGCAGCATCGACGAAACCCGCTCCTCGCCCACGACCGGCATCGTGACCAACAAGCGCGCCATCGATACCAGCGTGCTGATCGACGACGGCCAGATCATCGTGCTGGGCGGCCTGCTGGAAGACAGCGTGTCGCTCAGTTCGGACGCGGTGCCCGGCCTGGGCTCGATTCCGGTGCTGGGCGCGCTGTTCCGCTACGACACGCGCAAGCGCACCAAGACCAACCTGATGGTGTTCCTGCGGCCTTACGTGGTGCGCGACGCGCGCCGCAGCGCCAGCGTCACCATGGACCGCTACGACTACATGCGCCGCGCGCAGGCGGGCGCCCAGCCGGGCAAGCACTGGCTGCTGCCGGACCTGCAGGCGCCGATGCTGCCGCCGCCGGGCTCGGCGCCCTCGGTGTCGAACAACGCCTACGACATGCGGCCGGAACAGCTGGCCGACACCATGCGCCGCCCGCCGCCCGTCACGGTGGAATCCTTCGCGGTGCGCCAATACCCCGCGGCGGCGCAGCCCGCCGACCCGGCGCTGCCCATCCGGGTGAACCTGCCCCGCGGCGTGAGCGTGGCGGTGGACCCCGAATCGCTCTACGGCGAGGCGGACCGCAGCAGCGCCACCTTGCAGTTCGCCTCGGTCGAGGCGCGCGCCGACGCCGACAAGATCGCGCAGCGGGTTCGCGCCAGCGGCCTGCAGGCCTACGTGCAGCTCGGCCCCGGCGGCATGGGCTACGTGGTGCGAAGCCAGGTGGCCAAGGACCCGGGCACCATTTCCACCGCCACCGCGCTGCTGCGCGAACTGGGCTACAAGAGCGAAGTGGTGTCGCAGCTATGAGCGCGCCGGGCCGCCCCAAGCGCGAATACCGGAATGCGCAGCATGAAGGTCGTCCAATGAGCGCGCATCCCTTGCCCTATGCCTGGGCCCGCGCGCAACGCGCGGTGCTGTCGCTGCGGGGAGGGCGGGCGCAACTGACCGTCAGCCCGCGCACGCCCGAATGGGCGGTGCGCGAAATCCGGCGCTGCCACGGCGACATCGCCTTGGCCGAGGTGGAGGACGAGGCGCTGGAAACCCTGCTGACGGCGGCCTACAGCCACTCCGAGGACGCCGCTTCCGTCATGGGCGTGGCCGAGAACGAGATCGACCTGGACCGCTTGCTGCAGGACATGCCCGAGGTGGCGGACCTGCTCGAAGCGCAGGACGACGCGCCCGTGATCCGCATGATCAACGCGCTCTTCGCGCAGGCGGCGCGCGACGGAGCCAGCGACATCCACATCGAGCCCTTCGAGACCCATTCGGTGGTGCGTTACCGCGTGGACGGCACGCTGCGCGACGTGGTGTCGCCGCGCAAGGCCCTGCACGCGGCGCTGATCTCGCGCATCAAGATCATGGCGCACCTGGACATCGCCGAAAAGCGCCTGCCGCAGGACGGCCGCATCGCGCTGCGGGTGGGCGGCCGGCCGATAGACGTGCGCGTTTCGACGCTGCCCACCGGACACGGCGAGCGCGCGGTGTTGCGCCTGCTGGACAAGGAGGCCGGGCGCCTCCAGCTGGAGCGGCTGGGCATGGCGCCCGGCGTGCTGGCGCAGCTGGACCGCCTGATCCGGCAGCCGCACGGCATCGTGCTGGTCACCGGGCCCACCGGCAGCGGCAAGACCACCACGCTCTACGCGGCGCTGAGCCGGCTGGACGCGGCCACCAGCAACATCCTCACGGTGGAAGACCCGATCGAGTACGACCTGCCCGGCATCAGCCAGACCCAGGTGAACGCCAAGATCGACATGAGCTTCGCGTTGGCGCTGCGGGCCATCCTGCGGCAGGATCCCGACGTGATCATGATCGGCGAGATCCGCGACCTGGAAACCGCGCAGATCGCGGTGCAGGCGTCCCTGACGGGCCACCTGGTGCTGGCCACGCTGCACACGAACGATTCGGTTTCCGCCGTGACCCGGCTGACCGACATGGGCGTGGAGCCGTTCCTGCTGGCGTCGTCGCTGCTGGGCGTGCTGGCGCAGCGGCTGGTGCGCAAGCTGTGTCCGGCGTGCCGCCAGCCCGCCATGCAGGACGGCATGCGCGTGTACCACCCGGTGGGATGCGCGGCCTGCAATCACACCGGCTACAGCGGGCGTTCGGGCATCCACGAACTCTTCACGGTGGACGACGAGGCGCGCCGGCTGATCCATGAAGGCCGCGACGAACGCGAGCTGCGGCGCGCGGCCGCGGCCTCGGGCATGCGGACCATGCGCGAGGACGGCCAGCGCTGGGTGGAGGGCGGGCAGACCTCGCCCGAGGAAATCGTTCGCGTCACGCGCGACGCCTAGCGGCCGCGCCGCGCCCCTGGCTGCCGCATCGGCCGCCCAGGCGCCGCGCCGGCCGCCTAGGTGCCGAATTCCACCGTATCGCCAGAGCGGCGCCCCAGCATGGACATCAAGCCATCCAGCGCGGCGCGGTCCGCCTCGCCGGCGGAACGGGCATAGCTGGCCTGGCCCTGGAAGCGCAGGCCGCGGCTCGTGGCGCTGCCTTGCCCGGTCACGTCCAGCAAGCCGTTCTCGGTGCTCAAGGCCAGCGTGGCGCCGGCTTTTCCGCCTTGCACGCGCAGCACGTAGGTGCCCACGGACGCGACCGGCGCGAGCGCCGTGCCGGCATTGCGCCAGCGCAGCTCCGCTACCGGGCCCGAGGGCAGGGCGGCGCCCAGCCGCAAGGGCTGCCAGGCGATTTCCAGCATGCCTTGCGGCGCCATCGTGTTCCATGGCGCGCCGATTGCGGCCAGCACCGACGCGGGCGCGCGCAGGGACTGGGCGGACAGCGCCAATCCATTCCAGGCAGGGCTGGCGCGCAGCGGGCCTTGCAGCCACGGGTGCGTGACGTCCAGGGCCAGCGCGCTCCAGCGCCATTGCCATTGCACCGGCTGGGGCAGCATGCGGCGCGCGCCCGGCGGGCCCAGCGCGATCCATGCGCTGCCGCGCCATAGCGTGCCGCTGGCGTCCGCCAGCGCGACCGGGGCGTCGTCGGGCAGCACCGCGAACAGCCACCGCGCGGGCAGCACGGCGGCGCCCGCGGCGGCGGCGCAGGCCGCGCCGGCCAGCAGCAGCGCGGCGCCCTTGCGGGATATGCGAAATCCGGCCATGTCAGCTCCGTGCCGCCGGCGGCGACAGCGTCACCGTGCCGTTGACCAGGCCGGGCAGCGGACGTCCATGGACGTTGGCCGCGCGGGTCAGGTCGACCTGCCGGATCGCCAGCCCCCAATCGCGCGCCGCGCCATCCAGCCACCGCAGCAGCGAGGAGGACGGCGCCTGCGTCAGGGTCAGCAACAGCCCCGGGCCCGTCTCGGGTTCGCCCAGGGCCCATTGCGCGGCCGGCAGGCCCGCGCGTTCCAGCGAGGCCGCCAGCTCGGCGGACGAGGGCATGGCGTTCACGGCGGCGGATCGGCGCCGCAAGGCGGCCGCCTGCGCGCTCAGGTCGGCCACGGTGGTGGCCTGCACCCGCAGCCCGGGCAATTCCGCCTGGAGCTTCGCCATCGCCTTCAGCGGCGGCTCGATCAGGCCGACGAAGCCCAGCGCGGCCCCCAGCGCCAGCGCGGCGCCGGCCAGCAGCCGCCGTTCGCGCGGCGCCAGCGCCCGGTAGCGTTCGCGGGCGCGCGCCAGGGCGGGATCGAGGGGCTTGCGGACGGATTGCCAGGCGGCGTCCAGGCGTTGCGTAAACATAGTCATGGTTGAGCGCGCGTGACGCGCCAGGTGTGATCGGAGTCGGCCCGCTCCAGCTTCAGGCCCAGGGCGGCGGCCTGCTGGATCAACGCGGGGGTTTCGGCGACACGCTGCGACTGTTCGCCGGCGTCGGCCAGCTGGAGCGTGAGCGACTGGTCGGCGTAGGTCAGGCGGGCGACCTTGTCGGCCGCGAACGGCAGGGCCTGGGCCGCGGCCCGGGCCAGCGGCAGGAAGTCGCCCGCGCCGGCCGCGCCGCGGTTGGCCTGCAGCGCGTCCAGGCCCTGCTGCGCCTGGCGGGCCGGGTCCAGCACTACCGGCAGGTCGGGGAAGGCCGCCAGCACCTGGCGGCGCATGCCGTCGCGCAGCGCGTCGGCTTCGGCGCGCAGCTGCGAGGCGTAGCCATTCAATCCGGCGATCCAGACCACGGCGGCGGCCGCGCTCCAGCGCCAGACGGGACGCCAGCGGGAGGCGCGCGCCGGCGCCAGCCGGGGCATGGCCAGCGACCACGACGGGGAGGGCGCGAGCCAGCGCGGATCGGCCGGGTCGCGCAAGGGCGTGGATGCGTCGGGCGCCGGTGCGTCGGGCGCCGATGCGTCGGGCGCCGATGCGTCGGGCGCCGGTGCGTCGGGCGCCAGCGTTTGCGTCGCGATCAGCGCATAAGCGCGCAGGCCCTGCGCGTTCAGCAGGCTCCAGGCGCGGCGCACGGGTTCGCGCGCCGCCCAGGCCAGCGGCACGGCGCCGTCGGCGCCGCGCGGGCCGTGGCCGATCGCCAGGGCGTCCAGGTCGCTCAGCACCAGCGGTTCCAGCGCGCTGTGGACGGCGGCCGCAAAGCGGGCGCGGGCGACGTCGGGGATATGCACGGTGGTGGCGATCACGTCGGCGGGATGCAGCACCGCTTCGCAGGCGGCCTGCGGATAGGCGTGTCCCAGCGCGCGCAGCGTGAGTTCGCCTTGCCGCGCGCAGCGCCCGCGCCGGTCGAACCAGGCATAGGGCAGGGGAGAGTCCTCGCCGAAGTCGGCGAGGGCCGGCAGCGCGAGGCGCAGGATGTTCTTCAAGGGTTTTCTCTTGTCCATATCGTGTCGGGCACGGCCGGCGGCGTGCTGCGCATCAGGGCCTGCATGGAGATCCGCGCGCGTTCGTAGGCGACGGTGCCGGTGGCGAGGAACCAGGCGCTGCTGGTGGCGACGGCGGGCGCGGGCGTCTTGATGCCGGTGCCCGCGAGCCGGTTGGCGAAGTCGCCGGCGTTGTTGAACCAGTTGCCGCGGTCGCGTTCGCCGGCGAGGCTGCGGGCCTGGCTCAGCGACATGCCCGGCACCAGGGCCGCGAGGACCTCGGCGGGGGCGGTATTGACGTTGACCGGGGTGGCCAGCGGCAGCACCGTCATCGTGCGGCGCAGCTCGGCGCGCGCCTGCGGGTCCAGCGCCAGCAGGGCCGCGATCTCGTCCACGCCGCGTGGCAGCGGCGCGCGGGCCGCGGCAGCGCCGGCCTGGCCCGGCGTGCCGGCAGGCGGGTTGGCGGACGGACTGCCAGGCGAGTTGGCCGCGGGGGCCGGCGGCTGAGCCGCCGTGATCACGCCGATGAACTGGGCGGCCAGCGTGTCGGGCAGTTGCAGCGTGGAGAGCAGCCGGCGCAGGACCTGCTCCTGTTCCGGTTGCGGCACGCCGTTGGTGGCGAGGTTATAGAGGTTGTACTTGCCCTGTTCGTCCTGGATCCGGCCGGAGAACACGGCGACGCGCTCGTCGCCGGGCCGCTCGATGCGCGTGTCCAGGATGGGCGTGGCCCAGATCTGGTCGCCGCGGGTGACGGGCTCGCGCCGGCCGTGGTCGCGCAGGATCAGCCGGGCCCAATCGATGCCGCCGGCCAGCATGGCGCGCGCCTGCACGCGCGCCAGTTCGTTCTCCACGCGGCGGGTGCTGGCGGTCTGGCGCTGGAACAGGCTGGCGCTCAGCGCCGCGACGATGGCCACGATGATGAGGGCGCTGACGACGGCCGCCCCGCGCTCGCGCCGGTCCGGGGCGCTCATGGCAGCTCCAGGATGCGGCTGAAGCGCTGCGGCGCGGCGGGCTCGCCGCGTTCCAGCGTGATTTCCAGGCCGGCGGGCGGGGCCGCGAGGCTGGCGTTGGCGTCGACCCAGCCGGTGCCCGGCACCCAGGCGCGCATTCGCAGGGCGCGCACGCCGGGCAGGAGCAGCAGGCCGCCGTCCGCGGCGGGCAAGGGGGCTTGCGCGGCGGACGGGCCGGCGGCGCGCCAGAGGCCGTCCTTGCGCACCTGCCAGTGCACGCGTTGCCACAGGCCGTTGCCGTCCGGATCGGGGCGCAGCACTTCCAGTGCTTCGCCGCCGCCGGTGCGCCGCAGCAGGCGCAGGCCGCTGCCATAGGACAGCGCGTCCTGGCCGGCCGGCTCGAAGGCCGGCCCGGTGTAGGCGAGTTCCACGTCGCGGCCGATCTGGCCCAGCGCGCGCACGATGGCGTCGGTGTCCTCGGCCTGTTCCTCGATCCGGTCGCGGGCGCTGGACACGCTGGACAGGCCGCGCCAGGCCATGAGGCTGACCAGGGCCATGAGCGCCAGGGCCACCAGCACTTCCATCAGCGTGAAGCCGGCCTGCGAACGTGAAGGCGGGCGCATGGCTAGCGGACGCCGGACAAGAGGCCGTCGAGCTGCAGCAGGACGACCTCGGGCCGCGACGACGACGCGTCGCGCACGCGCACCGATACCTGGCGGAAACTGCGATTCACCGAGTTCGTGAATTCCAGGTCGCATTGCAGCGCGCGGCCGCCTTGGGCGCAGGGCTGGGTTCGCGAGCCCGCGCGCGGCAGGACCTGTTCCAGGCGCAGCTGGGCCAGCGCGTTCTGCGCGGCCAGCAGCGCGAGCGTCTTGTCCTGGAGGCTGCGGTTGTTGACCGCCATCACGCCGGTGGCGCGCAGCGCGGCCGCCATCGCCACGGCGATGATGGCCAGGGCCACCAGCACTTCGATGAGCGTGAAGCCGCGTTCGCGGGCGGGAGGGCGGGGCGGTTCAGCGGATGTCATAGCGTCCGGCGGCGTCGCGTTGCAGGATGACGCGGGCGTCCCCCGCGCGCAGCGTCAGCGTGATGGGCGCGGCGACCCATTCCGTGTTGAACACGAGCGGGCGGTCGGGCTCCAGGCGCAGGTCCACCGGACCCGTCGACCAGGCTTGCGGGCGCAGCACCTCGTCGCGTTCCATCGTGTCCGCGGGCACGGCGATGTCTTCCTCTGCGCTCATGCCGGGCGGGCGGCCCTGGCGTTCGAAAGACCAGCCCTGGCCGCTGGGCAGCCAGCGGATGGCGCGGCCGTCGCTGCGGGCTTCGCTCTGGGCCACGGCGAAGGCGTCGGCCAGGCGCTGGGCGTCGCCGCGCAGGCGATTCTCGCCCCGCCCCACGGACAGGCTCACCATGCTGGCCGCGATGGCGACGATCACCAGCACGACCAGGACTTCGACCAGCGTGAAGCCGCGTTCAGAGTTCCCAGGAGCCGATGTCGGCATCGCCATTCTCTCCGCCGGGCTTGTTGTCGGCGCCGAACGAGAACACGTCGATATCGCCTTTGACGCCGGGGCTGAGGTATTGGTAGGGATGGCCCCAGGGATCGTTGGGCAGCTTGTCCAGGTAACCGCGCCAGTTGGAGACGCCCTCGGGCTTCTCCGCGAGCGCCCGCAGGCCCTGGGCGGTGGTGGGGTAGCGGCCGTTGTCCAGGCGATAGAGCTTGAGCGCCTGCATGATGCCCGCGATGTCCTGGCGCGCGGCCACTTGCCGCGCCTGGTCGGGGCGGTCGAGCACGCGGGGGACGATCAGCGCCGCAAGAATCCCCATGATCACGATCACCACCATGATCTCGATGAGGGTGAAACCTTGCTGGCGGGCAAGCCCGCGCGGTAACTGACGCACTTTGCAACTCCGGTCTTCAGTAGAAGCCGAGGATTGTGGTCATGAAATATGACAGCAATATGGGCGCGCCGGTTTTCTTTCCGGGCTAGCCCGCGCGCGCGATGCCGGCGGGCGCGGGCTGGGCGGCGGGCGCCGGCAGCCGGCTGCCGCGTCCGGCCTGCTCCACGGTGACCGCGTCCGCGGTGACCTCGCGCAGCACGATGCCGGGCGCCACTTCATTGCCGACGCGCCAGGCCGCGGGCGGGCCGCCGTCGATGCTGAGGACGGCCGCGCCATCGGGCCCCGCGGCGATCACGCCCAGCACGCTGATCTGCGTGCGCATCGCTTCGTCCTTGCCGAACCAGAGGGCGACCGGCCCGTTGTCGGCGGCGCGCGGCGCGGCCGCGGCCGACACCGCGGGCGGCAGCGAGGCGGGCCGCGGCGCAAGCAGGATCGAGCCCCACGCGCCGAGGCCGGCCGCCAGGGCCAGGACGGCGAGAACTCGAAACGCCGCGGGCGCGGCGGGCAGGGCGGAACGCAAGGACAGGGGCATGGCGCAGGATACGGACGGGGATCGATCCGCCCGACTATAGCGGGCCTACATGACAGGACGGCGCGGCCGGCGCGAGGCCGATTCGCCGCGCCACACAAAAAGAATCCTGATCCGTCGATCAGCCTTTCTCTTTCTCGCTTCACGGGCCTTTCACTTTCGACGGCCACTATGTGCGCCAACGCAAAACCTGTTCATGAAGCGAGAAGAGAAGCATGCAAGCATTGGATTGGAGAAGATGGTGCGCCACCCTGTTGGCCACCAGCGCCCTGGCGGGCTGCGGCGGCGATGACGGCGACGACGAGGCCGCGCCGCCGACCGCGCCGCCGGTGACCGCGCCGGACCAGGCCCGCGCCGACAAGGTGCTGTTCATCGGCGTCGACGGCCTGACCTACGACGCCATGCGCCGCGGCGTGGCCGACAAATCCCTCGCCAATATCGGCCAGCTGACCGTCACGCGCGCCTGGACGGGCGGCGTCACGGGCGCCGTCACGCAGCAGCCCACGCTGTCCGCGCCGGGTTGGGCGACGTTGTTGACCGGCCAATGGGCCGACCAGCACGGCGTCCGTTTCTCGGTGCAGGGCGAGGCGGTGAAAACCCCCACGCTGTTCGAGCGCGTGAAGTCGGCGCTGCCGGCGGCGCGCACCGCCGCCGCGTTCAATTCCACGACGCTGGCGGGGCTGCTCGGCCCCGACCGCGACGCGGGCTACCTGCAGGCGCTGACCGACTGTGCCGGCGTCGACGACTGCGTGGCGACGCAGGCGCGCGACCGCATCACGGAAGGCTATGACGTGGTGGTGGCGCAATTCGGCGCGCCGGAGCGCGTGGCCGCGGAGTCCGGCTTCGGCGGCGCGTACGACGAGTCCATCCGCCGCGCGGATGCGGCCATCGGCGCCCTGACCCGGCAGATCGCCGAGCGCAAGGCGGACCATCCCGGCGAGAAATGGCTGGTGGTCGTGGCTTCCAGCCACGGCCTGGGCAAGACCGGCGCCACCGACGGCCGTCCGTTCTCGTCGAACAAGACCATCCTGCTGGCGGCGAACCAGCCGGCCTTGCTGGGCGGCAGCGCCGACGACGCTTCGTTCGACGGCCTGTGGGACAACAACTGGTACGCGCTGCCCAGCGCCGCCGACGTGACGCCGACCCTGCTCGGGTATCTGGGCGCGCTGCCGGCCGTGGCCGACTACGACATGGCGGGCACCTCGCTCGCGGGCGCGCTGGCCTTGCGCAATGCCTCGGCCCGGACCTCGATGGACAACAAGAGCGTGACGCTCAGCTGGGTGCGCGTGGGCGAGCCCGCCGGCGACGTCGTGATCAGCCGCGACGGCGCGGAGATCGCGCGCGTGCCGGGCACGGACGCCGGGTACGTGGACAAGGGCTTCGCCTTCGATACCGAGGGCGTGCACACGCTGAACTACAGCGTGTCCGTAGGCAGCGCGGTCAGCGCCGTGCGCGCCACCGTGACCTACACCAAGCCCTTGCCCCTGCTGGCTTCGCTGCGCAGCGGCCTGACGATGCTGTTCCCCTTCGAAGGCAACGTCACCGACGTGGCCGCGGGCGGCGGCGCCATCACGCCGTATGACGGCGTGCAGGCGCCGGCCTACGCCGACCCGGGCGTGTTCGGCAAGATGTTCAAGAACGACCGCAGCGCGGACCCCCTGGGCGCCTTCAAGCTGGATTACCCGGCCGGCATGCTGGACGCCGCGACGGCCTTCACCATCGGCTTCTGGTACCAGTCCGACGGCACCGCCAGCGACCGCTCCATCCTGGGCAACAAGGACTACAACTCCGGCGGCAACCCCGGTATCACCATCGCCCAATGGGCCGGCCCGGTGCTGTATTTCAACCTGGCGGGCGGCGGGACGCGGGTCGACATCAACAACGTGAAGTTCACCCCGAACAAGCCGGTCTATATCGCCATGACCGTCGACAAGACGGCCAAGACGCTGACCGCCGCGGTCTACGACAGCGAGCTGGGCTATTCGACCCGCACCATCAGCACCGCCGCGGTCGATCTCACCAAGGTTGCCGGCAGCTACGGCCCGCACCTTGGCCTGAACGAAGACGGCCGCGGCACCTACGGCATCTGCTGCGCCGGCACCAAGGGCCCCTACACCATGTATTTCGACGACCTGGCCTTCTGGTCGCGGGCGCTGACGGACGACGAAGTGAAGTCCCTGGCCCTGTCCGGCAAGTCCGTTTCCGAACTGTTTCCCTGATGTTCCAAGGATAGAGAACGATGAGCATGTCCATGATTTCGCGCGGTTTCCTGCGCCTGGGCGCGGTGCTGATGCTGAGCGCAGCCTTGGCCGCCTGCGGCGGCGACGACGGCGACGACAGCCCGCCGCCCGCCAACGGCGGCCAGCCGGAAACGCCGGCCCCCGTGCCGCCGGCGCCCGCCAAGCCCGAACTGCGCTGCGCGCCCTGAACCGCGCCTCTCCCCGAATCCATAGGAATAGAATCCGTGACGTCCGAAAAAGACCAGGTCCACGCCGGCAAGCGCCGGTTCCTGCGCAATGCCGCCGCCTCGACCGCCGGCCTGACCGCGCTGTCGATGTTCCCGCCGGCGATCCGCCGCGCGCTGGCCATCCCCGCCAACAACCGCACCGGCACCATCAACGACGTCGAGCACGTGGTCATCCTGATGCAGGAAAACCGCTCCTTCGACATGTACTTCGGCACGTTCAAGGGCGTGCGCGGCTTCGGCGACCGCATCACCATCCCGCTGCCCGACAACCGTTCGGTCTGGGAGCAGAGCAACGGCACGCGCGTGGTGATGCCCTATCACCTGGACAGCACCCAGGGCAACGCGCAGCGCGTGGCCGGCACGCCGCATGACTACGTGGACGCCCAGATGGCCTGGGACGGCGGCCGGATGGAGCAATGGCCGCGCTATAAGCAGAACCAGTCCATGGGCTATTACCGCCAGAAGGAGGTGGAGTTCCAGTTCGCGCTGGCCGAAGCCTTCACGCTGTGCGATGCCTACCATTGCTCCACGCATGGCGGCACCAACACCAACCGCCTGTTCCACTGGACCGGCACCAACGACCCGCTGGCCCAGGGCAACGGCCCGTCCACCCGCAACCAGTGGGACAGCCTGGGCGCCTCGTCCACGGGCTGGACCTGGAAGACCTATCCCGAGCGCCTGCAGGAAGCGGGCGTGAGCTGGAAGGTCTACCAGAACCTGCCCGAGAACTTCGGCGACAACCCGCTGGCCGGTTTCCGCCAGTACCGCCGCGCCAACGAGCTCGCCGGCAACGGCGCCAACGGCGCGCCGTACCCCGCCTGGACGCCCGCCATGGACGCGGCCAACCCGCTGTACAAGGGCACGGCCAACACCATGCCCGACGGCGGCTTCCTGCAGTCGCTGCGCGAGGACGTGCTCAATGGCACCTTGCCCCAGATCTCGTGGATCGTGGCGCCCGCCACCTATTCCGAGCACCCCGGCCCGTCCAGCCCCATCCAGGGCGCCTGGTACATCCAGGAGACGCTGGACGCCCTGACCGCCAATCCCGAGGTCTGGAGCAAGACGGTTCTGCTCATCAACTTCGACGAGAACGACGGCTACTTCGACCACGTGCCGCCGCCCGCCGCGCCTTCGCTCAACCCGGACGGCTCGATGGCCGGCGCATCCACGGTGAACACCGACCTGGAACGCCACACCCGCGCCTCCGCCCAGGACGCCGCCGACAACCGCGTCTACGGACCGGGCCCGCGCGTGCCGATGTACGTGGTGTCGCCGTGGAGCCGCGGCGGCTGGGTCAATTCCCAGGCCTTCGACCACACCTCGGTGCTGCGTTTCCTGGAAGCCCGCTTCGGCGTGGCCGAGGACAACATCAGCCCGTGGCGCAGGGCGGTGCTGGGCGACCTGACGTCCGCCTTCAACTTCGCCACGCCCAACGACGAGAAGCTGCCCGACCTGAACCTGCTGACCCGCGCGGGCGCCGACCAGGTGCGCGCCGACCAGCAGGCGCTGACCGCCGTGCCGTTGCCGGACCCGTCCACCCAGGCCCGCCCGGTGCAGGAGCGCGGCGTGCGCTATTCCCGCGCCTTGCCCTACGAGCTGCACACCAGCGGCCGCGCCCGGCCGGGTTCGGGCGAGATGCGCCTGATCTGCGCCAACACGGGCGCCGCGACGGCGGTGTTCCACGTCTATGACCGCCTGCACCTGGACCGCCTGCCGCGCCGCTATACCGTGCAGCCCGACAAGCAACTGGAAGGCAACTGGGACGCGGCGGCCGACGGCGGCAAGTACGACCTGTGGGTGCTGGGCCCCAACGGCTACCACCGGCATTTCGCGGGCGACCTGGCGCTGGCGCGCACGGCGGGGCTGGATGCCGAGATCCGCGTCTGCTACGACGTGGCCAACGGCGACGTCTACGTCAGCTTCATCAACGGCGGCCTGGCCCCGTGCACGTTCGTGGTGGCGCCCAACGCCTACTACGCGAACCACGAGCGCTGGAGCTTCACCGTGCAGGCGGGCGGGCAGGTCGAGCAGCACTGGGCCCTGGCGGGCAGCGGCAGCTGGTACGACTTCACCGCCACCTTGCAGGAAGACCCGGCCTACGTGCGCCGTTTCGCCGGCCGCGTCGAAACCGGCCGGCCGTCGGTGACGGACCCGGCGATGGCCTCGTCATGAGTCCGGGGCGGCAATCTGCGCGTCGCGCTCGCGGAAGGCCGCGGCGCAACCCGCGCAGATTGCCGCCGTAATGCCCTGGCGGGCGTGCTCGCGCCGCTCCAGCATGCCGATGGAGCGCGCCAGCGGCCCCAGGTCCGGCGGCAGCCGGAAGATCCGCAGCTCGGGGCTTTGCTGCCAGTTCGAGCCGTGGATCAGGGGCAGCAGCGTCACGCCCACCTCCTGCCGCACCAATTCCACCAGCGTCTCGATGGCGTTGAGCTCCAGGAATTCGTCCAGAGGCACCGCCAGCCGCCGCAGCAGCCGGTCGATCTGCAGGCCGGTGCGCTGGGTGCGGTCGAAACGCAGGAACGGATTGCCCGCCAGCACCTGGCGCGCGTCCGCGCCCGCCGCCGAGCGCGGCGCGATGACCACCAGTTCTTCTTCATATAGCGGGGTCCAGCGGGTGCTGGCCATCTTGCGGCCGGCTTCCACCAGGAAGGCCGCGTCCAGCTCGCCGTCCTCGACCTTGCCCGCCAGCTCGCTGGCCTTGGCCGACAGGATGCGCACGTCCAGCTTGGGATGGCGCTTCTTCATGCCCGACACCACCTTGGACAGGGTGCCCATGCAGGACACGATGCTGCCCACCGAGACCGAGCCGGCCAGTTCGCCCGGCACGGTCCGCGGCCGCCTCATGCGGTCGTAAAGATCCAGCAAGTGCTTGATTTCCGGTAGCAATTCCCGGCCGGCTGCGTTAAGAATGGCAAGGCGGCCGCTGCGGTCGAACAGTTCCCGTCCCAACTCCGCCTCCAGCGCCCGCATCTGGAAGCTGACGGCCGCCTGGGTCAGGGCCACCTGCTCGGCGGCTTCGGAAAATGAGCCATGGTGCGCGACCGCCAGGAAAGTGCGCAGGAAACGGATCGTACTCATAAAAAATTCTTTTATGACGGAACAAAAAATCAAATTGATTTAATTAGATCACAAGAGTACTTTCGGCTGCCTGGGCCGACCGCAGGCCTAACCGTTATGAGACTAGCGACATGAAATCCTTCGACTGGGGCAACCCCTATCCTTCCGTCCGCATTCCGCTGTTCGCCCGCAACGTGGTTTCCACGTCGCACCCGCTCGCGGCCCAGGCCGGATTGCGCATGCTGCTCAAGGGCGGCAACGCCGTGGACGCCGCCATCGCCGCGGCCGCCACGATCGTCCTGGTCGAACCCGTGTCCTGCGGCCTGGGCGGCGACTGTTTCGCCATCGTCTGGGACGGCAAGGAACTGCACGGGCTGAATTCGTCCGGCGTGGCGCCGGCCGCCTGGAACGTCGAGTATTTCAAGCGCAAGTACGGCGTGGGCGCCAACGGCCTGGCCATCCAGCCCAAGCGCGGCTGGGACGCGGTCACGGTGCCGGGCGTGGTGGCCGGCTGGGCCGCGCTGCACGAAAAGCTGGGCAAGCTGCCCTTCGAGCAGCTGTTCGAGCCCGCCATCGAGATCGCCGAGCGCGGCTATGCCGTGCCGCCGGTGGTGGCGCACAAGTGGGCCGCCGCCGCGGAGGAACTGAGCGCGCAGCCGGGTTACGCCCAGGCCTTCCTGCCCGAGGGCCGCGCGCCCAAGGTGGGCGAGCATTTCCGCTTCCCCGATGCCGCCAACACGCTGCGCCGCATCGCCGAATCGAAGGGCCGCGACTTCTATGAAGGCGAGCTGGCCGAGCGCATCGCCGCCTTCAGCAAGGAATGCGGCGGCGCCATGACCCTGGAAGACCTGCGCGGCTACCGCCCGGAATGGGTCAAGCCGATTTCCAAGTCCTACCGCGGCTACGAGCTGCACGAGATCCCGCCGAACGGGCAGGGCATCGCCGCGCTGATCGCGCTGGGCATCGTCGAGCGCTTCGACATGGCCGACATCCCGGTGGATTCGGTGCAATCGCAGCATATCCAGATCGAAGCCATGAAGCTGGCCTTCGCCGACCTCTATAAGTACGTGGCCGACCCGCGTTCCATGCAGGTCACGCCCGAGCAGATGCTGTCGGACGCCTACCTGGACAGCCGCGCCAAGCTGATCCGCCTGGACCAGGCCACCCATTTCGAAGCCGGTCGCCCGCATGCCGGCGGCACCATCTACCTGACCGCCGCCGACGAGAACGGCATGATGATCTCGTTCATCCAGTCCAACTACATGGGCTTCGGCTCGGGCGTGGTCGTGCCGGGCACCGGCATCAGCATGCAGAACCGCGGCGTGGGCTTCTCGATGGACCCGCAGTCGGCCAATGTGGTCGAAGGCGGCAAGCGTCCGTTCCACACCATCATCCCGGGTTTCCTGACCCGCGGCGGCAAGCCGGTCATGAGCTTCGGCGTGATGGGCGGCGACATGCAGCCCCAGGGCCACATGCAGACCGTGGTCCGCATGATCGACTACCACCAGAATCCCCAGGCGGCCTGCTGCGCGCCCCGCTGGAAGGTCAATCGCGACTTCACGCTCGATATCGAGACCAATATGAAGGCTTCCACCATTGCGGGCCTGAAAGACCTCGGGCATGCTTTGAAGTCCGTCGACGATCCCTACATGGATTTCGGGGCGGGGCAGTTCATCTGGCGCATGTCCGAAAGCGACAACGAGCTGGGCTACGTCGCCGCCAGCGACAGCCGGCGCGACGGGCAGGCGGTCGGCTTCTGATACGCAATAGCGCAGCCACAAGGGGAATTTAAATAATGAAACGCTTGACCTTGACCTTCGGCGCCAGCCTGCTGGCGCTGGCCGCCGGCGCGGCTTCCGCCCAGAACATCCGGATCGGCCTGCAGGAAGATCCGGACGTGCTGGATCCGCACCGGGCGCGCACCTACGTGGGCCGCATCGTGTTCACGTCGCTGTGCGACAAGCTGGTCGACATCGATCCCAAGCTCCATTTCGTGCCGCAGCTGGCCACGTCCTGGTCGTTCAGCCCCGACAACAAGGTGCTGACGTTCAAACTGCGCGAAGACGCGCTGTTCCATGACGGCTCGAAGTTCGACGCCGCCGCGGCCAAGGCCAACCTCGAACGCGCCATGACCCTGCCGGACAGCCTGCGCAAGGGCGAGCTGGCCTCGGTGGAGAAGGTCGAGGCGCCCGACGCCGCGACGCTGGTGCTGACGCTGAAGAAGCCGGACGCCACGCTGCTGGCCCAGCTGTCCGACCGCGCCGGCATGATGCTGTCGCCCAAGACCTTCACCGACGACGTGGCGGCCGTGGGGCGCAAGCCGGTCTGCTCGGGCCCGTACAAGTTCGTCGAGCGCATCCAGAACGACCGCATCGTGCTGGAGAAGTTCGACCAATACTACGGCGCCTCGGACTACGCCTTCAAGCGCGTGACCTTCCTGCCCATCCCGGACACCACCGTGCGCCTGTCCAACCTGCGCGCTGGCGACCTGGACCTGCTGGAACGCCTCAACCCCTCCGACGTGCCGCAGGTCAAGGGCGACGCCAGCCTGACCTTCGCGCCGATCGCCGGCCTGGGCTTCCAGCAGTTCATGTTCAACGTGGCCAACGGCAAGCGCGCCGAAGACAATCCGTTCAAGAACAAGCTGGTGCGCCAGGCCTTCCAGTACGCCATCGACCGCAACGCCATCAGCGAAGTGGCCGGCGGCGGCATCTTCGATCCGGCCCAGCAGCCGTTCCCGCCCGCCAGCCCCTATCACAGCGACAAGTTCCCGCCCACCAAGCGCGACGTGGCCAAGGCCCGCGCGCTGCTCAAGCAGGCGGGCTTCGAGCGCGTGAAGGCCGAGGTCATGTTCGGCAACAACACCACCACCTCGTCGATCGCCGAGATCGTCCAGGCCATGGCCTCCGAAGCCGGCTTCGACCTGTCGCTGCGCCCCACGGAGTACGCGGCGCTGCAGAAGGAATCGGCCGGCGGCAACTTCCAGGTCGTGATGCTGGGCTGGTCGGGCCGGGTCGATCCGGACGGCAACATCCACGCCTTCGTCACTTGCAAGGGTGCGCTGAACGACGGCCACTATTGCAACCCGGAGGTGGACAAGCTGCTGAACGAGGCGCGCACCGTGCCCGACGAAGCCAAGCGCAAAGCCATCTACGACCAGGCGCAGACCATCATCCAGGACGAACTGCCCGGGGTGTATAACTATTACCAACCCTGGCCCTTCGCGATGGCCAAGAAGGTCAAGGGCTTTACTCCCTATCCGGACGGCATGATCCGGCTGAAAGGCGTGACGTTCGCGCAGAAGTAATCGCGGCGCGGCAGTTACGCGCCGCGCCAGCCGGACGCGCCTTGCGCGTCCGGTTGTCGTTTGCGGCGGCGGGGCGCCGCGGTTTATCCTCCCGGCCCCGTCCGCCGTTCCTGTCTTACGGTTTCTCATATGCTTAAACTCATCTTGCGCCGCGTGATCGTCGCGATACCGACACTGATACTGGTGTCGATGATCGTCTTCATGCTGCAGAAAATCCTGCCCGGCGATCCGGTGCTCACCCTGGCCGGCGAAGAGCGCGACCCGGCGGTCCTGGACTACCTGCGCGAAAAATACCGCCTCAACGATCCGCTGCCCGTGCAGTACGCCGCCTGGGCCGGACAGGTCCTGCAGGGGGACCTGGGCAAGTCGCTGCGCACCGACGTTCCCGTCACCACGCTGATCGGCCAGAAGCTGCCGGTCACGCTGCAACTCGCCGCCATGGCCATGTTCTTCGCGCTGCTGGTCGGCATACCCATGGGCATCCTGGCCGCCGTGCGCAAGGGCAAGCCCATCGAAATGGGCGCCAACATCGCGGCGCTGTCCGGCATGTCCATCCCGAACTTCTGGCTGGGCATCATCCTGATCATGGTGGTGTCGGTGCAGTGGAAGCTGCTGCCGGCGTCGGGCTACGTGCCGCCGTCCGAGGATTTCTGGCTCTCGATCAAGACCATGCTGATGCCGTCCCTGGTGCTGTCCACGGCGATCGCGGCCTACCTGATGCGGCACACCCGCTCGGCCATGCTGGAGGCCCTGTCGGCCGACTACGTGCGCACCGCGCGCGCCAAGGGCGTGTCGCCGCGCCGGGTGGTGCTGCGGCATGCCTTGCGCAATGCGCTGATGCCCATCGTCACCCTGGTGACCCTGTTGTTCGGCGAGCTCCTGGCGGGCGCCGTGCTGACCGAGCAGGTCTTCACGATCCCGGGATTCGGCAAGCTGGTGGTCGACGCCGTCTTCACGCGCGACTACGCGGTGGTGCAGGGCGTGGTGCTCTGCGTCGCGGTGGGCTTCATCCTGATGAACCTGCTGGCCGACATCCTGTACATCCTGGTCAATCCCCGCCTGAGGCATTCATGAGCGCACTTCCCGCAACGGCCGCGGCCGTCACGCCGCCCCGCAGCCGCAATCGCGCCTGGGCCAAATTCAAACGCAACCGCATCGCCATGCTGGGCCTGGGGATCGTCCTGCTGTTCGTGATGCTGGCCGTGCTGGCGCCGCTGCTGGCCAGCCACGATCCGTTCCAGACCAGCTTCACCACCATCCGCAAGGCGCCGTCGGCGTCCTACTGGCTGGGCACCGACGAACTGGGCCGCGACATCTTCAGCCGCATGGTCTACGGCGCGCGCGCCTCGCTGATGGCGGGCCTGGTGTCCGTCCTGATCGCCCTGATCGTGGGCGTGCCCTTCGGGCTGGCCGCCGGCTATTTCGGCGGCTGGACCGACAGCATCATTTCGCGCGCCACCGAGGCGCTGCTGGCGATTCCCTTCCTGATCCTGGCCATCGCGCTGGCCGCGTTCCTGGGCCCCAGCCTGACCAACGCCATGATCGCCATCGGCGTGTCGGCCGCGCCCAAGTTCATCCGGTTGACGCGCGGCCAGGTGCTGGCCGTCAAGAACGAGGACTACGTGCAGAGCGCCCGCGCGCTGGGCGCCTCCGACCTGCGCATCATCGGCCGGCACGTGTTCCCCAACGTCATGCCGCCGCTCATCGTGCAGGCCACCATCACCATCGCGACGGCCATCATCGCCGAGGCCAGCCTGTCCTTCCTGGGCCTGGGGCTGCAGCCGCCCAACCCGTCCTGGGGCTCGATGCTGAACACCGCCAAAAACTTCATGACCCAGGCGCCCTGGATGTCCATCTTCCCCGGATCGGCCATTTTCCTCGTGGTGCTGGGCTTCAATCTGCTGGGCGACGGCCTGCGCGACGCGCTCGATCCGCGTCAGGACAAGTAAACGATATGGCAACCATGGATCCCAAACGCGTCGTCCAGGTCAACGACCTGACCGTGCGCTTCAAGACCCCCGAGCGCACCGTGGAAGCGGTGCGCAGCGTCTCCTTCCACGTCGACCGCGGCGAAACCCTGGCCATCGTGGGCGAATCCGGCTCGGGCAAGTCCGTGACCTCGCTGGCGCTGATGCGCCTGGTGGAGTACGGCGGCGGCCGCATCGTCAACGGCGGCATGCTGCTGCGCCGGCGCAACGGCGAGGTCATGGACCTGCTCAACGCCCCGGACTCCCTGCTGCAGCGCGTGCGCGGCGCGGACGTGGCGATGATCTTCCAGGAGCCGATGACCTCCCTGAACCCGAGCTTCACGGCCGGCAACCAGATCGCCGAAGCGCTGCAGCTGCACCAGGGCCTGGACGCGGCCGCGGCGCGCGCCGAGACGCTGCGCATGCTGGAACGGGTGCGCATCCCCGAGGCCGGCGCCATCCTGGATCGCTATCCGCACCAGTTGTCGGGCGGCATGCGCCAGCGCGTCATGATCGCCATGGCGCTGTCCTGCAAGCCGCAGCTCCTGATCGCCGACGAGCCCACCACGGCGCTGGACGTCACCATCCAGGCCCAGATCCTGCAACTGATCCGTCAGTTGCAGGAAGAAATGGACATGGGCGTGATCTTCATCACCCACGACATGGGCGTGGTGGCCGAGGTGGCCGACCGCGTGCTGGTCATGTACCGGGGCGACAAGGTGGAAGAGGGCGGTTCGGACGAGATCTTCGCGCGTCCGCGCCACGCCTACACCCGCGCCTTGCTGTCGGCCGTGCCGCGCCTGGGCGCGATGCAGGGCACCGACGAGCCCTCGCCGTTCCCGCTGCTGCGGGTGGACGGGGCCGCGCAGGCGGCGCCGCAGCCGGGCGCCGCGCCCGCCGCGCCGCCCGTGGCCGCATCCTCCACCGTGCGCCGGGAGAACGGCCCGGTATTGAAGGTGCGAGACCTGACCACCAGCTTCGACATCGCCGGCGGCATCCTGGGCCGGGTGCAGAAGCGCGTGCATGCGGTGGAGAAGGTCAGCTTCGACCTCTATCCCGGCGAAACCCTGTCGCTGGTGGGCGAATCGGGCTGCGGCAAGACCACCACCGGCCGCTCGCTGCTGCAGCTCGTCAAGAGCAAGGGCGGCACCATCGAATTCGACGGCAAGAACATCGGCGCCCTGCGCGGCAGCGCCATGCAGACGCTGCGCCGGCACATCCAGTTCATCTTCCAGGATCCGTTCGCCTCGCTCGACCCGCGCATGACGGTGGGTTATTCCATCATGGAACCCCTGCTGATCCACGGCGTGGCGCGCGGCAAGGCGGCGCAGGACCGGGTGCGCTGGCTGATGGACAAGTGCGGGCTGCTGCCCGAAATGATCGACCGCTACCCGCACGAATTCTCCGGCGGCCAGCGCCAGCGCATCTGCATCGCGCGCGCCCTGGCGCTGAACCCCAAGGTGGTGATCGCCGACGAATCCGTATCGGCCCTGGACGTCTCCATCCAGGCGCAGATCGTGAACCTGCTGCTGGACCTGCAGCGGGAGCTGGGCGTGTCGTTCCTGTTCATTTCGCACGACATGGCGGTGGTCGAGCGCGTGAGCCACCGGGTGGCGGTGATGTATTTGGGGCAGATCGTCGAGATCGGGCCGCGCCGGGCGATTTTCGAGAACCCGCAGCATCCCTATACCAAGAAGCTGATGGCGGCGGTGCCCATCGCCGACCCGCGGCGGCGCCACCGCGAGCGCTCGCTGCTGGTGGACGAAATCCCCAGTCCGGTGCGCAAGGTGGGCGACGATCCGCTGGTCGAGCCCCTGGTCGCCGTGGGCGACGGCCACTTCGTGGCGCGACACGCCATCGGAGTGTATTGAGCGCCGGCAGCGGCCCCCTCGTGGTTTTTCTCCATGCGAATGTCTGCGACAGACGCATGTGGCGGGCGCAACTGGACGCCCTCGGCGCGAACTGCCGGGCCGTCGCCTATGACCGGCGCGGCTTCGGGGAGTCGAGCCGGGCGACGGGGGATCACTCCGCCGTGGCGGATCTGGTCGGACGTTGCGCGTAAGGTTCTGGCGGGCCTTGCGGAGGCCGGCCGCAGCCGGCTCCGCCGGCTTCAGCGCTTTTCCTGCGCCAGCTTCAACCCGAATGCGATGAAGACCGCGCCCGTCATGCGGTCCAGGCCGTGCATGACGGCCGGCCGCGACAGCCAGCGCGCCAGCGGGCGCGTCGCGGCCACCAGCAGCGCGAACCACAGCACGCCCAGCAGGGCATGGATGGCGGCCAGCAGCAAGCTGAAGCGCAGCACGTCCGCGCCCGCGGGAATGAACTGGGGCAGGAAGGTGATGTAGAAAACGCCGACCTTGGGGTTGAGCGCGTTGGTCAGGCAGCCGCGAACGAACCAGCCGCCGGCGCCGGTGGTGGCCGGCGTGGGCGCCTGCGCGCCGAGCGCCGCGGACTCGCCGCCTTTCCGGCTGCCCCACAACAGCTTCAGGCCCAGGTAGAACAGGTACAGCGCCGCGCAGATGCGCAGCGCGTCGTAGGCGAGGGTGGATACCAGCAGCAGGGAACCCAGCCCGAACGCGGCGATGGCGCCCCAGACCAGGCAGCCCGCGCAGATGCCCAGCCCGGCCATGAAGGCGCGCCTGCCGCCCTCGACGGCGGCGGTGCGCAGCACCAGCGCGCTGTCCATGCCCGGCGTAACGGTCAGGATGGCGGCGGCCAGGGTGAAGGCGAGCAGGGCGGCGGTGGCGGTCATGGGGATGTCGGGCGGGAAGATCCGGGCAGGCGGCCAGTGTAGCGCCGGCGGCGGTCGCGGCCCACCGGCAGAATCCGGGCGGGGCAGGCGGTATCATGGCGGCCTTCAGCCATTTGCTTCATTCAACGGATTCTCGCCATGGCCCTGCGCGCCACCATCTACAAGGCCGAACTCAACGTCGCCGACACCGACCGCCACTACTACGGCAGCCACTCGCTGACGGTCGCCCGCCATCCCTCGGAAACCGACGAGCGCATGATGGTCAGGCTGGTCGCCTTCGCGCTGCATGCGCAGGAAGACCTGAGCTTCACCAAGGGCCTGAGCGATACCGACGAGCCGGACCTCTGGGCCAAGGACCTGACCGGCGCGGTCAAGCTGTGGATCGAGGTCGGCCAGCCCGAAGAGCGCCGCATCCTGCGCGCCTGCGGCCGGGCCGACGAAGTCATCGTCTATTGCTATGGCGGGTCGGCAAGCAAGATCTGGTGGGATGGCGTGAAGAACAAGCTTGAGCGCACCCGCAACCTGAAGGTGGTCAACCTGCCGGTGGAGCAGACCAAGGCGCTGGCCGGGCTGGCCGAGCGCACCATGCAGCTGAACGCCAATATCTCGGACGGGGTGGTGTATTTCTCGGCCGACAAGGGCGAAGTCAGCATCGAGCCGGAAGCCTGGCGTTAGATAGAACCTGTCCCGCTAAAAAACAGTTGCAGGCGCAGGGGGCGGGGCCGTAATATGATGATCATCATATTCAAGGTCCCGCGGCCATGACCCGTCCCGCCACCCGCAAGGAGTTGTCCCACGAACGCATCGTCGACGCGGCCGCGCGCGCGATCCGGCGCGAGGGCTATGCGGGTGTGGGCGTGGCGGAGGTAATGAAAGAGGCGGGCCTGACCCATGGCGGCTTCTACGCGCATTTCGCCTCGCGCGACGCGCTGCTCGCCGCTGCCATGGAGCGCGCCGGCCGCGATGGCGCGGAACGCCTGATGCAAGGCATGGCGCAGCGCCGCACCGAGGGCGCGAGCCCGCTGCGCGCCTGGGTGGACACCTACCTGAGCGAGGCCCACCTGGCCGGCTGCGAGCGCGGATGCCCGGTTTCGGCGCTGGCCTCGGAGATTCCGCGCCAGTCGGCCGACGTGCGCGAGGCGGCGGCCGACCGGGTATGGCGGCTGCTGGAAGGCGTGCGCAAGGTGTTGCCCGCCGCGGCGGACGAGCATGCGGCGGTGGCCGTGACCAGCACGCTGGTGGGCGCCCTGCAACTGGCCCGGGCCCTGGGCGACAACGACCGGGGGCGCGCCGTGCTGGCCTCGGCGCGCAAGGCCATCCTCGACCAGTACGAGCGCGAGGATCCGCCAGCTTCCTGACCCGATTTTTTCCGGGCCGCATTGCGCGGCCTTTTTACCCGCCATGAATATGATGATCATCATATTTTGATAGACCCGACCTTTTCCGGTCCGCCGCGGCACCGCCGCACAGAGGAAATCCATCATGGAACTCAAGAACGCCGTCGTTTTCATTACCGGGGCCAATCGCGGCCTGGGCCTGGCCTTCGCCCGCGAAGCCCTGGCCCGGGGCGCGCGCAAGGTCTACGCCGCCGCCCGCGATCCGTCGACGGTGCGGCTGGAGGGCGTGGAGCCCGTCAAGCTCGACGTCACCCGGCCGGACGAGGTGGCCGCCGTCGCGGCGCGCGCCCGCGACGTGACCGTGCTGATCAACAACGCGGGCATCGCCGCGACCGGGGGCTTCCTGGCGCCCGGCAGCGCGGACTCGGCCCGCCGCCACCTGGAGACCAACCTGATCGGCCCGCTGCTGATGGCGCAGGCCTTCGCGCCGGCGCTGGCGGCCAATGGCGGCGGGGCGCTGCTGAACGTGCTGTCCATCGCCAGCTGGATCAACCGCCCGCTGCTGGGCGTGTACGGCATGAGCAAGTCGGCCGCCTGGGCCCTGACCAACGGCCTGCGCCACGAGCTGCGGGAGCAGGGCACGCAGGTGCTCGGCCTGCACATGGGCTTCGTCGATACGGACCTGACCCGCGGCATCGACGCGCCCAAGTCCACGCCGCAGGCCATCGTGAGCGAGGCCTTCGATGCGCTGGAGGCCGGCGAGGAAGAAGTGCTGGCCGACGAGGCCACCCGCGCGGTCAAGCTGGGCCTGTCGGTCCGCCCGGCCGTCTACCTGCAAGCCTGAGGAGGCCGCGCCATGCATGCCACCGCCACTTCCGCCGCGCCGTCCGCGCCCGCGGCCTCTCCCTGGCCGGTGTTCTGGGTCGCCAGCATCGCCGTGTTCCTGGTGTCCCTGGACAGCACCATGCTGTACGCCGCCTTCGGGGCCTTGCGGGCGGGCTTCCCCGACGCGTCGGCCGCCGATATGTCGTGGGTGCTCAACGCCTATACGGTGGTGTTCGCCGCCATGCTGATCCCGTCGGGCGGCCTGGCCGACACCCATGGCCGCAAACGCATGTTCATGGGCGGCGTGGTGCTGTTCCTGGCGGCGTCGGCGGCCTGCGGCCTGGCCGGCAGCGAAGGCTGGCTGATCGCCGCGCGCGTGTTGCAGGCGGTGGGCGCCGCGCTGCTCACGCCAGCCTCGCTCTCCATCGTGCTGGCCGCCTTTCCCGCGTCGCAGCGCGCCGTGGCGGTCAGTCTGTGGGGCGCCGTGGGCGGCCTGGCCGCGGCCGTGGGCCCGAGCCTGGGCGCCTTCGTGGTGGACGTCGCGGGCTGGCCGTGGGCCTTCTACATCAACCTGCCGCTGGGCGCGCTGTCGCTGTGGTTCGGCGCCGGCCTGCTGAAGGAATCCGTCAAGCCGGATGCCCGGCGCCGGGTGGACGGCGTGGGCATGACGCTGCTGATCGTGGGGGTGGGCGCGCTGGCGCTGGCCATCGTGCAGTCGGAATCGCCGGCCTGGCAGCGCGGCGAATTGATCGTGGCGGCGGCGGTCGGGGTCGTGTCCCTCGTGGCGTTCGTGCTGTGGGCGCGGGCGACGCCGCATCCGCTGGTGGACTTGTCGCTGTTCCGCCACCGCACCTATCGCTACGTGAACCTGGCCACGCTCAGCTTCGGCATCGCGTTCGCAATGATGTTCTTTGCTTTCTTCTTCTACATGACGGGGGTGTGGCATTACAGCCTGCCGCGCGCCGGCCTGGCGGTGACGCCCGGCCCGCTGCTGGTCATGCCCACCGCCATCCTCACGGGAAGGCTGGCCGCGCGGATGGGCCACCGGCCTTTCCTGGTGGGCGGATCGCTGGTGTACGCGGCCAGCGGGCTGTGGTTCCTGCTGGTGCCGGGGGCGGAGCCGGCCTACCTGAGCCAGTGGCTGCCCGGGCTGCTGCTGAGCGGGATCGGGGTGGGCATGGTGCTGCCGTCCTTGTCGGGCGCCGCCGTGAACCGCCTGCCCGCCCAGCATTACGCCGTGGGCAGCGCGGTCAACCAGGCCACGCGGCAGATCGGCGGCGTTCTGGGCGTGGCGCTCACGGTGCTGCTGCTGGGGCAGGGCGTCGCGGGGCACGAGGACTTCTCGCCCATCTATGCCGGGCACGTGGGCCTGGCCCTGCTGACGGCCTTGCTGTGCCTGGCCGTGGATACGCGGCCGCGGGCGGCCTGACCCTTCAGCCGCAGGCGTCGGCGGCCAGGTTGGCCGGATCCGCGCAGGCCCGCCACCGGGCCTGCGGCATCGCCGGCACCAGCTGCACGCGGCTCATCGGATCCCGGTACCAGAAGATCCGGCCGGGCGCCTCATGCATCGCGTCCCAGACCCGCGCCTGCTCCTCGGCGGAGAGCGCCGCGCGGCCCTGCGGATCCACGACGCCCCGCGCCAGCACGAACTGCGCGGCGGGATTCCAGGAGGCGTCTTCCGGGTCGTCCAGCGCCACGTCCGCGGCGATGCGCACGATGCGCCAGTCCGCGTCCGGCACGCCGTCGGCCAGGTTCGCCAGGCGCTTGCGCTCCAGCACGTAGAGCGGGTCGGGCTGCGTGGCGGGCACGGCATGGGGATGGGCGCCGTCGCCTTCGGCGCCGGATCCGCGCGCGGCCTCCGGGCCCGCATAGCGCTGCGACGGCCGGCCCTGCGCGTCGTACGCCTGGACCGACACGGCCGCGCCCGTCGCGGTGCTGTCGATGACGCGCAGCAGCTTGCCCGAGGCATCGCGCACATAGCGCCGGGCCGCGGCGGTCTTGCCGGCGTCCCCGCAGCCGCCGCCGACGAATTCCGTCAGCGCGCCTCGGCCGTCGCGCTTCAGGCAGGCCTGGCGCACCGCCGTGTAGACGGGCGGCGCCCGGTACGCGGTCTGGTCGTACTCGACCGCGCGGGCGAGGGCGCCGGCGGCATCGTATTCCAGCGCGAAGCCGCCCGACAGCAGGGGCGGCGACGCGCGGCCCCGCTGCCCGGTGTCATAGCTTTCCACCCGGCACAGTCGGCCGGCGGCGTCGAAATAGAGCCGGGTGGGCGCGGGCGAGTCCGCGTGCGGCGGATAGGCGGCCCAGTCGACCCGGTCCATCCAGGTCTGGGGCATCGGGTCGCCGGCCTCGGCCAGCCAGACGGGCGCGTGGCGCGCCGGCACGCGCGCGCCGTCGCGGCCAAGCAGGACCCGGTCTTGCCCGAGCGCGACGGACACCGGCACCGCGGGCCAGGCCGGCGGCGCCGTGAAATCGACGTCGGCCGGCCCGCAGCCGGCCAGCGCCGCGCCGGCATGGAGGGCTGCGGCCAGCGCCAGGGCGAGCCGCCTACGCATAGGACAGGCCGTCCATGAACCTCACCAGCTCCCAGAATTCCCGGGAGACGCCGCCCAGCCGCAGATGGCCCTCGCGTGTTTCGAACAGCAGGAAAGGGTAGGCATCGCGCGCCAGGACGCCCGGCGCGGGCAGCCGATAGGGCTTGAAGATCTCCGGATCGTTGAAGTAGCGCTCCAGGCGGCCGCCGCCGTCCACGTGCATGTAGCGCACGCGCAGCGGTTGCGGCGGGCGCCGGGACCCCGTTTCCGTTTCCGGGTAGTCGCCGCCGTCGCCCGCCACCACCGCGTCGGACAGGGCGGCCAGGAAGGCGCGCTCGATCCCGCCGTCGCGGGCGCTGCCCGAAGAAGCGCCCGCGCTCGCCTGGGCCAGCTCGCCGACCAGGCGCGTGGCCCGGGATCCGGGCACCAGCGTCTCGGCGAACAGGCTGTCCAGGTCCGCCGCGCCCGGGTCGGCCAATCGCCGCAGCCGGGACAGGTCCTGCTTGAAGCCGGCCAGCCATTGCCGGTAGCGCAGGTTCTCCGCCTTGCGGTCGAACGGCAGGGCGCCGACGGCGGCGCCTTGCAGGGCGAAGAGGCAGGCGGGGGCCCATAGCCAGAGGCGTCGGGAGGGGTTCGGAAGCACGCGGGGCGGGGGGCTCATAGGCCGAGAATCATATCGTTCAAAACAATGCCATTTTGGTGCGGAACGTGACAAAATGTCATCCAAGGCCGGTACGCTGGCCGCAAGATGAACCCCGTGTGATCAGGGCTGAAATGCGCGCTACAGGTGATTTTCCTTCCGCACCTGCACCAGCACCCGTCGAGGGCGCGGGCGGAGCGCAGCCTGAGCCCGACGGCCCGCTGGACAGGCTGGCCCGGCTGGCCAGGCGCCAGTTCGGCGTGGACATGGCGCTGGTGGCCTGCAGCGACGCCGACGGCGTCTGGCAGGCCCGGGCCGGGTCGCCGCCGCCCGCGGGCGCCGCGCCCGGATCTCTCCCTTTTTCCGCCGAATGCCCGCTGGTCGCCAGCGACGGCCGGCAGCTCGGCACTTTCTGGCTGCTGCACGGCCAGCCGCGCGGCTTCAATGACGACGACCGGCGCGCGCTGGAGGACTTCGCCGGCCTGGCGGCCGCGGCCGTGGAAAAGCGCCGGGCGCTGGCCGCCGAGCGGGCGGCCGAGGACAGCTGGCGCGACGAGGCCCGCAACCTCTCGATGGCGATCGCCGGCAGCGGCACCGGGGTCTGGGACCGCAACGTCGTCACCGGCGAAATCACCTACTCGGCGGGCTGGAAGGCGCTGCTGGGCTACGGCGAGTCCGATATCTCCAACCGCATCGAAGACGCCTACAAGCGCCTGCATCCCGACGACGCCGACTACGTGCGCGACGCCATGCAGGCGCATTTCGACGGCAAGACCGAAAGCTACGAAGTCGAGCACCGCATCCTCTGCAAGGATGGCAGCTACAAATGGATATGCAGCCGCGGCAAGGTCGTCAGCCGCGATGCAGCGGGCAGGGCGCTGCGCATGATGGGCACCACCACCGACATCAGCGTCATGCGCGCGATGTCGGAGCGGCTGCAGCGCACGGCGGACCTGCTGGTCAACCTCACGGACGCGGTGCCCGGCATGGTTTTCCAATGCGGGCAGCGGCAGGACGGCGGCTCGCGGTTCCTCTACGTGAGCGCGGGGGTCTGGGACATGTTCGAACTGATGCCCGGCGACGTGCAGGACAATGCCGCCGCGATCGAGCAGCGCGTCCATCCCGACGACCTGGCCAGCTACAATGCCTCGCTGCAGGCGGCCGCCGCGGCCCAGACGCCGTGGCACCTGGAATTCCGGGTTTGCCTGCCCGGGCAGGGCCTGCGCTGGCGCCAGGGCGCCGCCAGCCCGCGCACGGGGCCCGATGGCTCGGTGGTCTGGCACGGCTTCGTGACCGACATCACCGACCGCAAGCGCGCCGATTTCGAGCTGCGCGAACTGGCCGCCACCGACGCCCTGACCACCTTGCCCAACCGCCGCCATTTCATGTCGCGCATCGCGGCGGAGCTGGCGCGCATCAAGCGGCACGGCAGCGATTGCGCCGCGGTGCTGATGTGCGACCTGGACCACTTCAAGCACATCAACGACACCTGGGGCCACGCCATCGGCGACGGCGTGCTCCAGCATTTCGCCAACACGCTGCGGACCCAGCTGCGCGCGGTCGACCTGGTGGGGCGCATCGGCGGAGAGGAGTTCGCCATCGTGCTGCCGGACACCGATCTGGAACGCGCGCGCGCGTTCGCGACGCGGGTGCAGCAGCGCATCGCCGACGCGCCGTTCTCGGCCGGCGGGCGCTGCATTCCGCTCACCGTCAGCATCGGGATTTCCACCATGCACACCCTGGATGCGGATGCCGAGCTGGCGCTGGGCCGCAGCGACCGCGCCCTCTACAACGCCAAGCAACTCGGGCGCAATCGCATCGAATCCGCGCCCTCAGTGTTTTCCCGATAGAACAACCCGCAAGGCCATTTGTTCCATTGACGGTACATTAGGACACCCCTAGAGTTCCCGCCATGGGAACCACACTACCGCTTCCGAAGTACCACCAGATCTACCTCGTCCTTCGCGAGCAACTGCAGGAGGGGCGTTTCGATCAGGATGGCGTCCCGGGAGAACACGCGCTGGCCGAGCAGTTCGACGTCGCCCGCATCACCATCCGCAAGGCGATGGAAATGCTGGTGGCCGACGGGCTGGTGTCGCGCCGGCCCGGCCTGGGGACCTGGCCCTTGCGCGCGCCCGCCGCGCCCGCCGGCCAGGCCGCGCCCAATCCGCAGCAGAAGGCGCACCTGACCGGCCTGCTGGAGAACATCGTCAACATGGGCCTGCGCACGTCCGTGCGCGTGCTGGACAGCGCGCTGGTATCGGCGCCGCCTTCGGTGGCCGAATCGCTGGACATCCCGGCGGGCGCGCCGGTGCACAAGAGCCTGCGGGTGCGCAGCACCGAGGTCGGCCCGCTGTCGCACATCACCACCTACGTGCCGCGGGCCGTCGCCGATTTCACCCGCGAGGACCTGGAGCGCGAACCCCTGCTGATGCTGCTGGAGGCGGCCGGCGTGGAGTTCGGCGGCGCCACGCAGACCATTTCGGCCCGGCTGGCCGACGCGCAGGTGGCGCGCCACCTCGACGTGGCCGTCGGCTCGGCGCTGCTGGCCGTGACGCGCCTGGTGCGCGACGTGAACGAGCGGCCCGTGCAGCTCCTGCAGGGCCTGTACCGGCCCGACCGCTATCAGTACCAGTTGCAGCTGTCACGCGTCGGCAGCATCGACGCCAAGGTCTGGGTCAGCGAAGAGCTCTCGGCCCAATTCCATTGAACCCTACCGGACCCCTACGGGAGCCCTTCGGAGATCGCCCATGAATTCGCGTCGCACTTTCCTCTATCAATCCGCCGCCGCGGCCGCTCTGGTGTCGGCGCCGTGGGTTGCCCGCGCCCAGGGCGCCAAGCCCGTGAAGGTCGGTATCCTGCATCCGGTGACGGGCGCGCTCGCGTATTCGGGCCAGCAGTGCCGCCTGGGCGCGCTGCTCGCCATCGAGGACATCAACAAGGCCGGCGGCATCAAGTCGCTGGGCGGCGCGCCGCTGGAAGCCGTGCTGGGCGACGCGCAGTCTCGGCCCGAGGCGGGTTCGGCGGAAGTCGAGAAAATGAACGAGGCGGGCGTGTCGGCCATCGTCGGCGCCTACGCCTCGGCGATCTGCCTGGCCACCACGCAGACCGCGGCCAAGTACAACCTGCCGCACGTGGTGGACGTGGGCGTGGCCGACCAGATCGTCGAGCGCGGCCTGAAGAACACCTTCCGTTTCGGACCGGGCTACCGCGCCTGTAGCGAACGCGCCATCACCGACCTCGCGGCGCTGAACGACGCGGCGGGCAAGCCGGCCAAGACGGTGATGATCGTGCACGAGGATTCCCTGTTCGGCACGGGCACGGCGGCGCTGCTGTCCAAGTCGCTGCCGCAGCACGGTTTCGAGATCAAGGACGTGGTGAAGCACCCGAACCCCACGCGCGATTTCAACAACATCGTGCTGCGCATGAAGTCCCTCAATCCGGACATCGTGATCCCGGCCAACTACTACAACGAATATGCCTTGCTGCTGCGCGCCATGAAGCAGCAGAAGGTGCAGCCCAAGGCGATCTACTCGGTGCTCGGGGGCGCGGCCTCCAGCTACAAGTTCCTGAAGGAATTTCCCGACATCGCCAACGGCATCATCGACTGCAACCACTGGTTCAATCCCAAGGACGCGCGCGTGGCCCCGCTGAAGGCGCGGGTCGAGGAGAAGGGCGCCTATTTCAGCTACGAAGTGTTCATGACGTACACCTCGGTGCTGCTGCTGGCGGACGCCCTGGAACGCGCCAAGTCCGCCGACCGCGCCGCCATCATCGAGGCGCTGGCGTCCAGCACCTTCTCGGACAACATCATGCCCTACGGGCCGACCAAGTTCGTGAACGGCCAGAACACCGGCGCGCAGCCCCTGCTCACGCAGGTGATCGGCGGCGACATCAAGGTGGTCATCCCCGCCGACTACCGGCAGGCCGACCCCATCTTCCCGCTGAAGGCCTGAGTCCGGGCATGCTCGATCCCGCCATCCTCTTTTCCTCGGTGCTCAACGGCCTGACGACCGGCGCGGTATACGCGCTGATCGCGCTGGGACTGACGCTGATCTACGGCGTGCTGCACATCATCAACTTCGCCCACGGGGCCGCCCTCATGGTGGCGCTGTACGCCGTGTACCTGTTGAAGGAGCGCCTGGGCATCGATCCCTACGCGGCCCTCCCGCTGGTGGTGGCGGGCATGTTCCTGCTGGGCTACGCCCTGCAGCGCTTCGTGATCAACCGCGCCAGCCACGGCAAGGACGAGAACATCCTGCTGGTGACGCTGGGGCTGGCCATCGTGCTGGAGAACCTGGCGCTGGTCTGGTTCAAGTCCGATACGCGCACCATCGACACCGCCTACACGCTGTCCACGGTGGAGATCGGGCCGGCCATGATCGCGCTGCCCAAGATCATCGCCTTCTGCGGCGCATTGGCGGTGGCGGCGGTGCTGTTCTGGATCATCCGCAGCACGGACCTGGGGCGCGCCATCCGCGCCGTGGCCAAGGAAAAGCAGGGCGCCAAGCTGATGGGCATCGACGTGGAGAAAGTCTACGCGCTGTCGTTCGGCATCGGCATGGCCTGCCTGGGCGCGGCGGCCTGCTTCCTGCTGCCGGCCTATTACGTGAATCCGCAGGTAGGCGGCGGCTTCGTGCTGGTGGCTTTCACCATCGTGGTGCTGGGCGGCATGGGCAGTTTCGTGGGCGCGCTGGCCGGCGGCCTGCTGATCGGCGTGGTGGAGTCCATCGGGGGCCTGTTCCTGGGCGACTCGCTGGGCCAGATGGGCATTTTCGCGATCTTCATCGCGGTGCTGCTGTTTCGCCCGCAGGGGCTGTTCGGGGCGAGGAGCTGAGCATGGGCAGGGATCTATTCGCAATCGCGCTGTTCGGCGTGGCGCTGGCGGCCGCAGCCGCGTTGACGCAATCGGGCGTGGCGCTCACTTTCGTCATGATGTCGCTGTACGCGGCGCTGCTGTCGCAGGCCTGGAACATCCTGGGCGGCTACGGCGGCCAGCTGTCGTTCGGCCACGCGCTGTTCTTCGGCGTGGGCGCCTACGCCCAGGCGCTGGGGCAGCTGAACCTGGGCCTCAATCCCTGGCTGGTCCTGCCCCTGGCCATCGCGCTGGGCGCGCTGGTCGGCCTGACGGTCGGCGGGCTGACGTTCCGCTACGGCCTGAAGGGCTCCTACTTCGCGCTGGTGACGCTGGCGTTCGCCGAGGTGTTCCGCATCCTGGCGCTGTCGGCCTCGTTCACCGGAGGCGGGGTCGGGCTCATGGTTCCGCTGCAGGAAGGCGCGGCCAACATGCAGTTCGGCTCGCGCCGCGGCTACATCTACCTGCTGCTGGGCTTCGTGCTGCTGGCGCTCGTCGTCACCGCCTGGCTGCGCCATTCCCGGTTCGGCGCCTATCTCCAGGCGGTGCGCGACAACGAGGACGCGGCGCGCGCCATCGGCGTGAATCCGCTGCGCGTGAAGCTGGGCGGCATCGCGCTGTCGGCCGCGTTCATGAGCGCGGCGGGGGCCTTCTACGTGCAGGTGTTCCAGTACATCGATCCGGGCATCGCCTTCGGGCCGGCCGTGTCGGTGGAGGCCCTGGTGGGCGCCATCGTGGGCGGGCTGGGCACCTTGTGGGGCCCGGTGCTGGGCGCGGTGGCCCTGCATGCCCTCAGCGATGTCACTCGCAACCTGTTCGGCGAGCTGCCGGGAATCAGCATGGTGATCTACGGCACGGTGCTGATCGTGATCGTGATGTTCCTGCCCCGAGGCATCACCGGTTGCGGCCAGTCGCTGGGCCGGCTGGTCGGCTTCAAGGAGCGCGCCCGTGCCTGAGATCCTGCTGCAAGCCCGCAACCTTTCCATCACCTTCGGCGGCCTGAAGGCGGTCCAGGACGTGAGCCTCGATGTGCCGCGGGGTTCGCTGACCGCCCTGGTCGGCCCCAACGGCGCGGGCAAGACCACGCTGTTCGGCCTGCTGTCGGGCTTCCTCAAGCCGGGAGCGGGTTCGGTGCGCTTCGCGGGCGAGGACATTACCGGCCGCCCGCCGCATGAATCGGCCCGGCTGGGCCTGACCCGCACGTTCCAGATCGTGCAGCCCTTCGGCGCGCAGACGGTGCGGCAGAACATCGCGGTGGGTGCGCACCTGCGGCTGGGCAACCGGCGCGAGGCGTTGGCCGAGGCCGAGGCCGTGGCGGCGCGCGTCAACCTGCAAGCCCTGCTGGACCGGCCGGCGGCCGACCTGACGGTGGCGGGGCGCAAGCGCCTCGAACTGGCGCGCGCGCTGGCCACGCAGCCGCGGCTGCTGTTGCTGGACGAAGTGCTCGCGGGGCTGAACCCCAGCGAGATCGACGAGATGATACCGGTGGTGAAGCAACTGGCCGACGACGGCGTGACCGTCCTGATGATCGAACACGTGATGCGCGCCGTGATGAGCCTGGCCGAGCATGTGTGGGTGCTGGCCCAGGGCCGGCTCATCGCATCCGGCTCGCCGGGCGAAGTGACGCGCGACCCCGCCGTGGTCGAGGCCTACCTGGGCCACGGCGCCGCTGCGAGGCTGGCCGCGCAGGGGGGGCGGGCATGAGCGCGGCGCTGCTGGAGGTCAAGGGCCTGCGGGCCGGCTACGGCCGCATGGAGGTGCTGCGCGGCGTGGACCTGCGCGTGGACGAAGGCGAGATCGTGGTCCTGCTGGGCAGCAACGGCGCCGGCAAGTCCACCCTGAACAACACGGTCTGCGGGCTGTGCCGGCCCTGGGGGGGCACGGTGCGCTTCGATGGGCGCGACCTCACCGGCCGCCACTATCGCGACGTGGTCAAGGCCGGGCTGATCCAGGTGCCGGAAGGCCGGCGGGTGTTCCCGAACCTGAGCGTGCGCGAGAACCTGGAGCTGGGCTCCTTCACCCGCGCCCGCGAGCGGCGGGCCGCCAACCTGGAAAAAGTGCTGTCCATCTTCCCGCGGTTGCGCGAGCGGCTGGCGCAATTGGCCGGCACCATGTCCGGGGGCGAGCAGCAAATGCTGGCGATCGGCCGCGGCCTGATGGCCGAGCCGCGCCTGCTGATCCTGGACGAACCCTCGCTGGGCCTGTCGCCGCTGATGGTCGAGGAGCTGTTCGGACTGATCCAGCGGCTGCACGGCGACGGCCTCGCGATCCTGCTGGTGGAGCAGAACGTGGGCCAGTCCCTGGAAACGGGGCAGCGCGCCTACGTGCTGGAAAACGGGGCGGTGCGCTACAGCGGCGCCTGCCCGGAACTGATGGCCAGCGACGACGTGCGCCGGGCCTATCTCGGGATGTAGCCATGGCCGAGCCTCAAACGCTGGCCCAGAAGCTGATCGCGGCGGCCTGTGGCCGCGACGCGGTGGCCGAGGGCGAAATCGTCACCTGCGCGGTGGACCTGGCGATGTTCCACGATTCCAGCGGCCCGCGCCGCCTGCAGCCCATGCTGCGGGAACTGGGCGCCACGCTGTGGGATCCCGCCAAGGTGGTGCTGGTCATCGACCACTATGTGCCGGAATCCGACGACGAATCCCGCCGCATCGTGCGCATCGCCCGGGACTGGGCGGCCGAGCAGCGGCTGCCCAACGTGTACGACTCGGTCGGCATCTGCCACGTGGTCGTGCCGCAGCACGGGCATATCCGGCCGGGCATGTTCTGCGTGGGCGGGGATTCGCATTCGCCCACGGGCGGCGCGTTCGGCGCGTACATGTTCGGGATCGGCAGCACCGAGATGCTGGGCGTGGCGGTCACGGGGAAAATCTGGGTGAAAGTGCCGCGCACGCTGATGATGCGCTGGAACGGCCGCCTGCCCGACGGCGTGACCGCCAAGGACATGATGCTGCGCATGATCGGGCGCTACGGCATGAACGGCGGCCGCTACCAGGCCGTGGAATTCTGCGGCGAGGCGGTGCGCGCGCTGTCCATGCAGGAGCGCATGACCCTGTCGAACATGAGCGCCGAGCTGGGGTCCCAGGTGGGGCTGATCGCGCCCGACGAGACCACGGCCGCCTACCTGCGCGAGGCCGGAGTGGAAGAGGCGCCCGACCTGGCGCGCTGGCGCAGCGACGAAGGCGCCGACGCCGACTGGCACGACTTCGACGCCGCTGCGCTCGCGCCCCAGGTGGCCGCGCCGCACAGCCCGGCCAATGCGCGCGACGTGAACGAATACCGCGGCGTGGCGGTGCAGGTCGCCTACATCGGCGCCTGCACCGGCGCCAAGCTGGAAGACCTGCGCGCCGCGGCCGGCGTGCTGCGCGGCCGGCGCCTGGCTTCGGGCATGCGCCTGATGGTGGCGCCCGCCAGCCGGCAGGACCAGCGGCAGGCGGAGCGGGAAGGGGTCATGCAGGCGTTGCGCGAGGCGGGCGCCGAGCTGCTGCCCACCACCTGCGGCGCCTGCGCCGGCTACGGCGGGTCGATCCCCGACGGCGCCAGCGTGATTTCGACCACCGCGCGGAATTTCAAGGGGCGCATGGGCTCGGAGACCGCCCAGGTCTACCTGGCCTCGCCCTACACGGTGGCGGCCTCGGCCGTCGCCGGCCGGATCGTCGATCCCCGGGAGTTCATGGCATGACCGATCAGGCTACGACGCATCGCGTCTGGCGAGTGGGCGCGGACATCGATACCGACGCGCTGGCGCCCGGCGCCTACATGAAGTTCGGCATCGACGAGATCGCCCGCCATTGCCTGCAGCGGGTGCGGCCCGAGTTCGCCGCCCAGGCGCGGCCCGGCGACGTGCTGGTGGCCGGCCCCAACTTCGGCATCGGCTCGTCGCGCGAGCAGGCCGCCGCCGCCCTGGTGCGCCTGGGCATCGCGGCGGTGATCGCGCCGTCCTTCAACGGCCTGTATTTCCGCAACGCCTTCAACGTCGGGCTGCTGTTGCTGACTTGCGGCCAGGCCGAGACCTTGGCCGAAGGCGAGCGCATTTCCCTGGACCCCGCCGCCGGCCGCATCGTCCGCGCCTCGACCGAAGGCGCGCCGCTCGAATGCGAGGCGGTGCCGGCCTTCCTGCTGGAAATGGTGCAGGCCGGCGGACTGCTGAACCTGCTGAAACAGCGCAAATCCCGAGGAACCACATCATGCTAGATCCAGTCACACTCGCTGTCCTGAAGGGCCGCCTGGAACAGATTGCCGACGAGATGGACGCCACGCTGTACCGCAGCGCGTTCAATCCCATCATCGCCGAAGCCCACGACGCCTGCCACGGCATGTACGACGCGGCCACCGGCGCGACGCTCGTGCAGGGCAAGTCGGGCCTGCCGGTGTTCGTGGGCGCGATGGCCTTCGCGGTCAAGGCCGCGGCCAAGGCGGCCGCCGAGCGCGGCGGCATGGTCGACGGCGACGTCTGGCTCTTCAACGATCCGTACGAAGGCGGCACGCACGCCAACGACTTCAAGCTGGTGCGCCCGGTGTTCCGGGGCGGCGCGCTGTTCTGCTTCCTGGCGTCGGCCGCGCATTGGCACGACGTGGGCGGCGCGGTGCCGGGCAACTACAACCCGGCTGCCACCGAATGCTGGCAGGAGGCGGTGCAGATTCCGCCGGTGCGCATCGTGCGCGCCGGGGTGCTGGACCCGGACGTGCTGGCCATCCTGAAGGCCAACACTCGGCTGCCCGACAGCCTGTGGGGCGACCTGAACGGCCAGTTGGCGGCGCTGGAACTGGGCGCCGGCCGGCTCGACGGCCTGCTGGACGAGTATGGCGACGCCACGGTGCTCGAATCCCTGGACACGCTGCGGGAACGGGCGCGGCGCCTGATGCGCGACCACATCGCGCGCCTGCCCGACGGCGACTATGCCTTCGAGGACATGCTGGACAACGACGGCGTGCGCGACGAGCCGCTGCGCATCGCGCTCAAGCTCAGCATCGACGGCGAGCGGCTGGTGCTGGACTTCAACGGCACCGCGCCGGCCTGCGCCGGCCCGGTGAACATCTCCCGCGCGACGGCCATCGCGGCCTGCTACGTGGCGCTCAAGCACCTGTTCCCGGACGTGCCCGCCAACGCCGGCGTGCTGGACGCGGTGGAGGTGGCGCTGCCCGACGGCCTGCTGATATCGGCGGATCGGCCGCGCCCCGTGGGCGGCTATACCGAAACCATCCTGCGCATGATCGACGTGATCTTCTGCGCCATGGCCCAGGCCGACCCGGCGCGCGCGATGGCGCAGGCCTACGGCACCATCAACGCGCTGTCCATCGCCGGCTACCGCAGCGATGCCGCCCGGCGCGGCCAGCGCTGGGTGATGTTCAGCTTCTTCGGCGGCGGCCATGGCGGCCATTCGGACGGCGACGGCCTCAGCCACGGCAACGCGCCCATCTCCACCGCCACGATCCCGCCGCTGGAAATCCTGGAGGCCGCGTATCCCGTGCGCTTCACGCAATGGGCCCTGCGCCCCGATTCGGCCGGCGACGGCGCGCATCGCGGCGGCCTGGGCGCCATCTACGAAATCGAATTGCTGGAAGACAGCGCCGAAGCCTTCATCTTCGGCGAGCGCGGCCGCAGCGCGCCCAAGGGCATCGCCGGCGGCGGCGAGGCGGCGCTGAACGTGTTCCGCTACCAGCGGGACGGCGAATGGCTGGCCCCGCCGATGCGCTCGAAGATGCTGGGCATTGCGCTTCGGCGCGGCGACCGGGTGCGGCTGGAGACGCCGGGCGGAGGCGGCTATGGCGAGCCGGCGGAGCGGCCGGCGGCGGCGCGCGAGCACGACGTCAGGATGGGGTATGTGAGCGGAATTCTGAAGGAGCAGGCGGCATGAGCGCGGCACAAGGGTTGGTGGTGGGCGTGGACGTGGGCGGCACGTTCACGGATATTTTCGTGCTGGACGAAGCGGCGGGCACCGCCAGCGTGGTGAAAGTGCCTTCCACGCGCGGCGAGGAAGCGCGCGGCTTCATGAACGGCATCGCCCGGGTGGCCGATGGCGCCGACGCCATCGCCACCATCGTCCACGGCACCACGGTCGGCACCAATGCGCTGCTGGAGCGCAAGGTGGCGCGCACCGGCATCATCACCACCGAGGGCTTTCGCGACGTGCTGGAAATGCGCCGGCGCGACCGTCCGCAGACCTGGGGCCTGCGCGGCAACTACGAGCCTATCGTGCCGCGCGACCTGCGCCTGGAAGTCCGCGAGCGGGTGCTGGCCGACGGCACCCTGCATACGCCGGTGGACCTGGACCAGGTGGAAGCGGCGGCGCGCGCGCTGCTGGAGCAGGGCTGCGACGCGGTCTGCCTGTTCTTCGTCAATGCCTACGCGAACCCCGCCAACGAGGCGCAGGCCGCGGCGCGGGTGCGGGCGGTCTGGCCCAACGGCAACGTCACCGCCGCCACCGAGGTGCTGCCGGAGATCCGCGAATTCGAGCGCTGCTCCACGGCGGCGCTCAACGCGGCGCTCCAGCCGGTGGTGGGCAGCTACCTGCGGCGGCTGGAATCGGACCTGAAGGCCAACGGCTTCGGCGGCGAACTGCTGGTGGTGCAAAGCAACGGCGGCGTGATGTCGCGGCAGACGGCATGCGACGTGCCGGTGCGCACGGCGCTGTCGGGCCCGGCGGCCGGCGTGATCGCCTGCGCCGCCATCGCGCGGGCGGCGGGCTTTCCGGACGTGGTCAGCGGCGACATGGGCGGCACTTCGTTCGACGTGTCGCTGGTGGCGGGCGGGGAAGCCGCGCTGTCGGCGCAGACCTCGATCGATTTCGGCATGGTGGTGCGCGCGCCCATGATCCAGATCGAAACCATAGGCGCGGGCGGCGGTTCGATTGCCAGCGTGGACGCCGGCGGCCTGCTGCAAGTGGGTCCCGAGTCCGCCGGCAGCGTGCCCGGACCCGCCTGCTACGGCCGGGGCAACACCCGGCCCACCGTCACCGACGCCAACGTGCTGCTGGGGCGCATCGCGGCCGAGCGCCCGCTGGGCGGCGGCCTGCTGGCCAAGATGGACGTGGAACTGGCGCGCGCCGCCATCGAGGAACACGTCGCCCGGCCCCTGGGCCTGGACGCGCACGCGGCGGCGGAAGCGATCCTGACCGTGGCCAACGCCAAGATGGCGGGCGCGATCCGCCTCGTGTCCATCGAGCGCGGCCACGATCCGCGCAAGTTCGCCTATATGCCGTTCGGCGGCGGCGGCGCGCTGCACGTCTGCGCCATGATGAACGAGGTGGACGCTGCCCGCGGCATCGTGCCGCGCTATCCCGGCGTTACCTCGGCCCTGGGCTGCGTGATGGCGGACATGCGCCACGACGGCGTGCAGACCCTGAACGTGGCGCTCGATGCCCTGGACGCCGGCGACCTGCTGGCCCGCATCGACGGCCTGGCGCAGGCCTGCCAGGAACGCCTGGATTCCGCCGGCGTGGCCTTCGAGGGCATCCGCGAGAGCATCGAACTGGACATGCTGTACGTGGGCCAGAGCCACACGGTGCGCGTCGAGGTCGGCCGCGGCGAACTGGACCGGGCGGGCATCGCCGCCGCGTTCGAGCGCGCCTACCGCGCCGCCTTCGGCCGCAGCCTCGCCGGCATTCCCATCCGGATCCTGAACCTGCGCTATGCGCGCATCGGCCAGCGGCCCAAGTTCGACCTGGCGCTGCTGGCGCCGACCTGCCGCGACATGCCGCAGACGCTGGGCACGCAGCGGGTCTTCCACGGAGGCCGCTGGCACGACGCCGTGCGCTATGCGCGCCTGGACCTGCCGGTGGGCGCCGAGGTGGCCGGCCCGGCCGTCCTGGAGCAGCCGGACACCACCATCTGGATCGAACCCGGCTTCACCGGCCGCGTCGATTCTCTGGGCAATCTGCTGATCGCCCGCCAGGCTTCCTAGGAGCAGATGATGCCTACCCTTGATCCCCGCAGCACCGCGCTGATCGTCGTCGATCTGCAGAACGATTTCCTGGCGCCGGGCGGCGCCTACGACCGCGGCGGCGCGGTTAGCCCCCAGGCGCGGGCCTTGCCGGCGCGCGTGGCGCCGGTGGCGCGCGCGCTCAAGGCGCGAGGCGGTTTCGTCGCGGCCAGCCAGTTCACGCTGTGGCCCGACGCGCACGGCGAGCCCATGATTTCGCCGCACCTGAGGCAGTTGCGCCCCTTCCTGCGCAAGGGCGATTTCGCGGCGGGCTCGGCGGGACAGGCCAACGTGGCCGAACTGGACGGGCTGGTGGACGTGTCCGTGTGGAAGGTCGCGTACTCCGCCTTTTTCAATACCCAACTCGATTGGGTCCTGCGCCGAGCGGGGATCGCCAACGTGGTGATCGCCGGCATCGTCACCAACGGCGGCGTGGCCAGCACGGCCCGCGACGCCCATATGCGCGACTACCACGTCTCGGTCCTGGCCGACGGCTGCGCGGCCCCCACGCCCGCCATGCACGACGCGGCCCTGGCCGACCTGCGCACCGTGGCCGACGTGCTGTCCTGCCAGGATTTCCTGGAGGCGCTCGGAGCGTGATGAGCGGACCTACCGTCCTGCGCGGCCCCGCGCCCGGCGCGGATGCGATGCACGTGCCGGTCGTCATCGTCGGCGCCGGCGCCTGCGGCCTGACCGCGGCGCTGCGCCTGGCCGACGCGGGCATCGAAACCGTGCTGATCGAACGCGACGCCGCGCCCAGCGGCTCCACGGCCCTGTCCTCCGGTTTCATCCCGGCGGCGGGATCGGCGGCGCAACGGGCAGCGGGCATCGAGGACGACGCCGAGCGCTTCGCCGCCGACATCCAGGCCAAGGCCCACGGCACGGCCGCGCCGCAACTGGTGGCCGCCTACGCGGGCGCGGCCGCGGCGGCCGTGGACAATCTGGCTCGCCACGGCCTGCGCTTCGACGTGCTGGACGGGTTCCTGTATCCCGGCCATACCGCGCGCCGCATGCATACCCTGCCCGAACGCACCGGCGCGGCGTTGGTGGCCGCGCTGGAGCGCGCCGCCACCGGCGCGGGCGCCTATCTGCTGACCCGCGCGCTGGCGCGGCGCATCTGGGCGGACGAGCAGGGCCGGGTGTCGGCCATCGGTTGCGAACGGCCGGACGGTTCGATGGACGTCATCGGCTGCGACGTGCTGATCCTGGCGTGCAACGGCTTCGGCGGCAACGCCGCCATGGTGGGCGAGCATCTGCCCGCCATGCGCGAGGCCGTCTACGGCGGCCACGTGGGCAACGACGGCAGCGCCATCGCATGGGGCCGGCAGCTGGGCGCGCGCCTGGCCGACCTGGGCGGCTACCAGGGCCACGGCTCCTGGGCCACGCCGCAGGGCGCGCTGATCTCCTGGGCCGTCATGATGGATGGCGGCGTGCAGATCAATCTTGAGGGGCGCCGCTTCCACGACGAGACCGCTGGCTATTCCGAGGCCGCGGTCCACGTGCTGGCGCAGCCAGGCGGCGTGGCCTGGAACGTCTTCGACGACCGCACCCTGGCGCTGGCGCGCAGCTTCCCCGACTTCGTCGACGCCGAGGCCGGCCAGGCGCTGAAGACCTGCGCCGATCTGCCGGCGCTGGCCGCGCTGATCGGCTGCGACGCGGACACGCTGGGCCGAACCCTGGCGGGCGTTTGCCCCGGGGCCGCGGATACCCACGGCCGGCGCTTCGAGCGCGCGCTGCAGGCGCCGTTCCATGCGGTCAAGGTGACGGGCGCGCTGTTCCACACCCAGGGCGGGCTGGACATCGACGCGGGCTGCCGCGTCCTCGACCAGGCCGGCCTGCCGCTGCCCAACCTGCTGGCCGCCGGCGGGGCGGCCCGCGGCGTATCGGGCAACGACGTGTCGGGCTATCTCTCCGGCAACGGACTGCTCAGCGCGGTGGCCGGCGGGCACATTGCCGCGGCGACCGCGGCGGCGCTGCTCGGGCGAGAACTCGGCCAGGGCCTGAGCGAGGCTCCTTTTACTGTCAATAGGCCCTAGCGCCCGGACTCAGGAAACCAACCATGCAGAACCAGAATCTCAACGCCCGGCTCGCCGCTGGCGCCGTGCTGGCCCCCGGCGTCTACGACGCCCTGTCGGCGCTGATCGCCGAGCAGGCCGGTTTCGACGCGCTGTACCTGTCCGGGGCGTCCATCGCCTATACGCGGCTGGGCCGCTCGGACATCGGCCTGACCACCTATACCGAGGTCGAGGACGCGCTGGCCCGCATCACCGAACGGGTGGCCACGCCCGTCATCGTGGACGCCGACACCGGCTTCGGCAACGCCCTCAACACGCAGCGCACGGTGCGCGGCTTCGAGCGCGCGGGCGCGGCCATGATCCAGCTGGAAGACCAGACCTTCCCCAAGCGCTGCGGCCACCTGGACGGCAAGACCGTGATCCCGGCGGCCGAGATGTGCGGCAAGCTGAAAGCGGCGGCGGACGCCCGGACGAACGAATCGACCCTGATCCTGGCGCGCACGGACGCGCTTGCCGTGGAAGGGCTGGAGGCCGCGCTGGACCGCGCCGAGGCCTATCTGGAAGCCGGCGCGGACGCGCTCTTCATCGAGGCGCTGCGCACCCCCGAACAGATGCGGGCGGCGTGCGAGCGCTACGCCGCGCGGGTGCCGCTCCTGGCCAATATGGTGGAAGGGGGCAAGACCCCGGTGCAAAGCGCCGAGGCCCTGACGGAACTGGGATTCCGCATCGTCATCTTCCCGGGCGGCACGGCGCGCGCCGTGGCGCGCACCTTGCAGGGCTACTACGCCAGCCTGCGCCGCCACGGCACCACCGCGCCCTGGCGCGACGGGATGCTGGATTTCGACGGCCTGAATGCCGTCATCGGCACGCCGGAGCTGCTGGCGCGCGGCAAGGCCTACGAGGGCTGAGCCGGCCGGCGGCCCCGCCCGCGGCCGTCAATGCAGTTCGGCCATGCCGGCGACTATCATCTCGGCCAGCCGGTCCAGCCCCGCTTCCGTGCCGATCCGCCGGCCTTGCGCGCCGCTGCCGTCGAGCAGGGCCGCCTGCTCGGTGTAGCGCATCAGCGTGCCCGTGCCGACGGGCGTGAATTCCACCGTTACCAGCGACGCCGAGACGCGCTGTCCGCCCATCCCCATTTCATAGGCATAGATGATGCGCTCGCCCGGCACGATGTCCAGGTAGGCCGCCCGGTAGGTCTGCTCGGCGCCTTCGGGCGTGCGCCAGCGCTTGGATTCGGTGCCCTCGGCCCGGAAGTCGAGGCGCTCTTCCAGCACCGTCCAGTCGGGATGGCAGCTGGTCCAGCGCTGCTTGAGGCGAGGCTCGGACCAGAAGCGGTAGGCATCGCGCGGGCTGGCGGGCAGCTCGCGTTCGATGACGAAAGTGGCGTGTTCGATGGCAGGGGCGGTCATGGAATGTCCTCCTCGGGGGGAATGTCGTGCATGGCCTGCACGAGGCGGTCGAAGGCCGCCTCCATGGCGGCCTCGCGTTGGCGCACCCAATCGTCGATCTGGCGGAAGGCGCCGGGCCGCATGCGGTAGGTCCGGGTGCGGCCGGCCTTTTCCGACATGACGATGCCCCCGTTTTCCAGCACCTGCAGGTGCTTGACCGCCGAAGGCAGTCCCATGCCGGCCGGTTCGGCCAGCTGCTTGACGGTGGCGGGGCCGCGGCTGAGCCGTTCCACCATGGCGCGCCGGTTGGGGTCGGCCAGGGCGGCGAACAGCTGATCGAGCGGACGGGGCTGGGGGTCCATTGCTAGCTCAAATAGTTTCCGTTGTCGGAAACTATACGCCCGTCAGGATGCGCGGGCAAGCGCGCGTTGCGCGACGCCGGCGCGGGCCTCGTCCGCCGCTAGCGGGCGCCGGGCGTGCGTTGGTGCGCTTGCAGGGGAGGGACGGCCTTGCCGGACGTCAGGGCCCAGAAACCGGGCAGGAAGCATTCGGCCACGAGCAGCGGCTGGCCCATGCGCCAGAACACCGAGCGGCGCGCCCAGACGCGGACCGCCTCGGGATCCTGGCGGGCGGCGTCCAGCGCCCGCAGGGCGGTCGCGTGGAACGGCACCGGCGATGCCAGCCTGCGGCAGGCGAAGGGCGAGCGGATGACCGTGCGGTCGTGATAGAGCATGTCCGCCAGCGGCCGCGTCGACAGGCGGCGCATGCCCTGCCAGGCGCCATGCGAGGCGGTGAGCGGCGTGAGGCTGCGGGCGGGCACGCTGTCCACGCCGTCGACCGACATCAAGACCTCGCGCACCCAGACCGGGCTGCCGGGCGCGATGCGCATGGCGCGCGCCTCGTCCGGCGGGGCGCCGTCGGCATATTCGGCGAGCACGCGCAGGCGCACGTGGCCGACCTGGCGCAGGCCGGCGGTGAGCGCGCCGGGACGAAACAGCCAATGCCGCATGGTTGGAGGCAGGAGTGGCGGGGCGGCCGCCAGCCAGCCGGGAGCGAGGGGAGGGGGAAGTGCTGCTTGGCTTGTCATGGCTGCGTATTATGCCAAGAGCGCCGCCAGGCAGCGGCCGCAGCCCTGCGGCGCAATGCCGCAGCCCCGGCCATGGCCATGTCCATCGCGATGGCAACAGCCTTGCGCTTGTCCGCAAGCCGGCCGGCCGCCGGGCCCGCGCGTCCGCCTACAATATCGCCCATGGAAAAAGTACGTATCTCCAAGCTCATGTCCGAGCGCGGGCTGTGTTCGCGCCGGGAGGCTGATGCTTATATCGAACGCGGCTGGGTCCGCGTGGACGGCGCCGTGGTGTCCGAACTGGGCGCCCGGGCCTTCCCCGACCAGGTCATCACCCTGGAACGCGCCGCGCAGGCGCGCCAGACGGCGCGCGTCACCATCCTGATCAACAAGCCGGTGGGCTATGTGTCGGGCCAGGCTGAAAAGGGCTATACGCCCGCGGTCGCGCTGATCGACGCCCGCTCGCGCTACGCGGGCGACCGGGAGCCCCGGCGTTTCGAGCGCGGGCACCTCGACGGCCTGGCGGTCGCCGGCCGGCTGGACATCGATTCGCAGGGCCTGCTGGTGCTGACGCAGGACGGCCGCATCGCCAAGCACCTGATCGGCGAGGACTCCAGCGTCGACAAGGAATACCTGGTGCGGGTGCAGGGCGGCCTGTCCGAAAACGGGCTGGCGTTGCTGAACCACGGCCTGTCGCTCGACGGCAAGGCGCTCAAGCCGGCCCAGGTGCGCTGGCAGAACAGCGACCAGCTGCGTTTCGTGCTGCGCGAGGGCAAAAAGCGCCAGATCCGCCGCATGTGCGAACTGGTCGGCCTGAAAGTGGTGGGCCTCAAGCGCGTGCGCATCGGGCGCGTATCCCTGGGCGACCTGCCCCTGGGCCAATGGCGCTACCTGCGCGAAGACGAGCGCTTCTGAGCGGCGGCCGCCGGCCGGATTGATCGTCCTGGCCGACATCTGTTGTCGGCGGGCGCCAGATTTTTCAGTCTGTTTCCAATTCGGCGCTATGTCATGAAAGCGGGAGTATCCTTCGCCTGCCCGCTGCTGCCCAGACGCTCCATCAGGAATTCGATGAAGATCCGGGTCTTGGCGGGGAGAAGCCGCGTCTCCGTGACCGCGTAGACCGGGAACGGCCCCAGCTGCCAGTCCGGCAGCACCCGCTGCAATTGGCCCGATTGCTGTTCGGCCAGTTGGCCGCCCACGAGCACCGCGATACCCGCGCCCAGCATGGCCAGGCGCCGGGCCATGGCGACGCCGTTGACGGAAAAGCGGTTCCCTGGCGTGAATTCGATGTGCTGGCTGCCGTTGGTCAGGGGCCAGCGCGTCACGCGTCCCGCGCCTTCGGCGCGGAACTCTATGCACTCGTGCCGGGTCAGGTCGCTGGGATGCCGGGGTTCGCCGTGCTTCTCCAGGTAGTCGCGCGAGGCATACAGGTGGGCGGGCAGCATGCCCAGCAGCCTCGCAATCTGTGTCGAATCGGGCAGTTCGCCGATCTCGATGGAAATATCGCAGGTCTGGAACACGCGCGAGGCGTGGTCCGGGTTGGCCAGATCCAGGAAAAACGTGACATCGGGGTAGCGGCGGGAAAATTCCATGAACGATTCAGCCAGGAAATCCGTGCCGAAATCCGCCGGCATGTTCACGCGCAGCGGCCCGGCGGGCGTGTCCACCAGCTTCTGCAGTTCCTCATGGGCGATCTGCGCCTCGGCCACGATGTGCTGGCAGCGCTCGAAGTACAGGCGGCCGGCGTCGGTCAGTTCGACCTTGCGCGTGGTGCGGCTGAGCAGGCGCAGGCCGACCGACCGTTCCAGTTCCGCAACCTGGCGGGACAGGGTCGATTTCGGGACGCCGAGCGTCGCCGCGGCGCGGCTGAAGCTGCGCGTTTTCGCGACTTCGACGAAAAGTTCCATGCCTTGCAAGCGTTTCATGGCGGAATTCTGTCATATCAAGGGTTTGGAAATTGTCCCATAAATGGAATGATGTTTTCTCTTCACGCCTCTTTGTTTCTGGGGCGGGATAACTCAGAATGCGGGTTCTGCAATGCAGCAATGCGACCAAGCCCAGCCTGCGTGTCCGAGGCAAATCCACCCGGCCTGTCCAAGCGGACCGTATCCGCACGGTCCGGGGTAGCGTTTTTGCCGCCGGGACGCTCCCAGGCAACAACGGCCCCCTCGGGAGGCCGCCAGCCCCGCGCAATAGGTGCGCGGCATGGGTACTTTTTTGGAAATCGGGAATGCAATCTATGAACAAGAAAAGCGCTATGTGGCGCGGCGCGGCGGTTGCCACGCTGACGGCATCGGCACTCACGCTGGCCGCCTGCGGCAAGAAGCAGGAGGCCCCCCAGGCGGGCAAGCCGCAGGTGACGGTCGTGACCCTCACCACGCAACCGGTTTCCCTGACCACCGAACTGCCGGGCCGCACCGCGCCGTTCCGCGTGGCCGAGGTCCGTCCCCAGGTCAACGGCATCGTCCAGAAGCGGCTTTTCACCGAAGGCGGCGAGGTCAAGGCGGGGCAGCAGCTCTACCAGATCGACCCGGCGCTCTACCAGGCCAGCCTCGATAGCCAGAAGGCCGCGCTGGCGCGCGCCCAGGCCCAGCAGAAGACGGCAGCGCTGCTGGCCGAGCGCTACAAGCCGCTCGTGGCCACCCGCGCGGTCAGCCAGCAGACCTACGACAACGCCGTCGCCTCGCGCGACCAGGCCGCCGCCGACGTGCTGTCGGCCAAGGCCGCGCTCGACACGGCGCGCATCAACCTCGTTTATACCAAGGTGCTCTCGCCCATCGACGGCATCATCGGCCGTTCCTCGGTGACCGAGGGCGCGCTGGTCACGGCCAACCAGACCTCCGCGCTGGCGGCGGTGCAGCAGATCGATCCGATCTACGTCGACGTCACCCAATCCAGCGTCCAGCTGCTGCGCCTGCAGAATGCGCTCGCCAGCGGCCAGCTGAAGAAGGCCGACGGCGAACAGGCCGCGCTCGTCACGCTGACGCTGGAAGACGGTTCGCAATACGCGCAGCAGGGCAAGCTCCAGTTCTCGGAAGTGACCGTGGACCAGGGCACGGGCTCGGTGACCCTGCGCGCGGTGTTCCCCAATCCCGACCGCCGCCTGCTGCCGGGCATGTTCGTGCGCGCCCGGCTGGCCGACGGCGTCGCCGCCGACGGCCTGCTGGTGCCGCAGCGCGGCGTGACGCGCAACCAGCGCGGCATGCCGACCGCCCTGGTGGTCAACGCCAAGAACCAGGTGGAACTGCGCGAACTGAAGACCGATCGCGCGATCGGCGACAAGTGGCTGGTCACCGACGGCTTGGCCGCCGGCGACAAGGTCATCGTGGAAGGCGTGCAGATGGTGCGCCCGGGGGTTGAAGTGGTCGCCACCGAAGCCAGCGCCAACGCGCCGCAAGCACAGCAACCGCAAGCGGCCGCGACGGCGAAGCAGCAGTAGTCAGGGAGCCTCGCATGGCAAAGTTTTTCATCGATAGGCCGGTTTTCGCCTGGGTGATCGCAATCGTGCTGATGATGGCCGGCGCGCTGTCCATCCTCAAGCTGCCGGTCTCCCAATATCCCAACATCGCGCCGCCGGCCATCGGCATCGCGGTGACCTACCCGGGCGCCTCCGCGCAGACCGTGCAGGACACCGTGGTACAGGTGATCGAACAGCAGATGAACGGCCTGGACGGCCTCCAGTACATCTCCTCGGAAAGCAACTCCGACGGCAGCATGTCCATCACGCTGACCTTCACGCAGGGCACCAACCCGGATACGGCGCAGGTGCAGGTGCAGAACAAGCTGTCCCTGGCGCAGCCGCTGCTGCCGCAGGAAGTGCAGCAGCAGGGCATCCGCGTCACCAAGGCCACCAAGAACTTCCTCATCGTGGCGGGCTTCGTCTCCACCGACGGCACGATGACCAAGGACGACCTGGCCGACTACGTCGCGTCCTACGTCCAGGATCCCATCAGCCGCACGCAGGGCGTGGGCGACTTCCAGTTGTTCGGCTCGCAGTACGCGATGCGCATCTGGCTGGATCCCGCCAAGCTGGTCAACTACGGCCTGACCACCGTCGACGTGGTGGCGGCCATCAAGGAGCAGAACGTCCAGGTATCGTCCGGGCAGCTGGGCGGCCTGCCGTCCGTGCGCGGCCAGCAGCTGAACGCCACCATCATCGGCCCGTCGCGCCTGGAGAAGGCGGAAGACTTCGGCCGCATCCTGCTCAAGGTCAACGCCGACGGCTCCCAGGTGCGCCTGGGCGACGTCTCGCGCATCGAACTGGGCGGCCAGACCTACGCCATCGACAGCTTCTACAATGGCAAGCCGGCCTCGGGCCTGGCCATCAAGCTGGCGCCGGGGGCCAACGCGCTGGATACGGCGCAGGCGGTGCGCGACACCATCAACAACCTGAAGCCGTACTTCCCGCCGGGCATGGACGTCGTCTATCCGTACGACACGACGCCGTTCGTCAGCCTGTCGATCCATGAAGTGTTCAAGACGCTGGTCGAGGCCATCATCCTGGTCTTCCTGGTGATGTACCTGTTCCTGCAGAACTTCCGCGCCACCATCATCCCCACGCTGGCCGTGCCGGTGGTGTTGCTGGGCACGTTCGCGGTGCTGGCGGCCTTCGGGTACTCCATCAACACCCTGACCATGTTCGGGATGGTGCTGGCCATCGGCCTGCTGGTGGACGACGCCATCGTGGTGGTCGAGAACGTGGAGCGCGTGATGGCCGAGGAGGGCCTGACCCCCAAGCAGGCCACCCGCAAGTCCATGTCGCAGATCACGGGCGCGCTGATCGGCATCGCCATGGTGCTGGCGGCCGTGTTCATCCCGATGGCGTTCTTCGGCGGCTCCACGGGCGTGATCTATCGCCAGTTCTCCATCACCATCGTGTCTTCCATGGTGCTGTCGGTGATCGTGGCCATCGTGTTCACGCCGGCCCTGTGCGCGACCCTGCTCAAGCCCATACCCAAGGGCCACCACGGCTCGAAGCGGGGCTTCTTCGGCTGGTTCAACCGCATGTTCGACCGCAGCAGCCACGGCTACGCCAACAGCGTGGCGCGCGGGCTGAACCGCACCAAGCGCCTGATGGTGATCTACCTGGCCCTGGTCATCGCCATGGGCTGGATGTTCACCCGCATCCCCACCGCGTTCCTGCCGGACGAGGACCAGGGCATCCTGTTCGCCCAGATCCAGACGCCGGCCGGCGCCACCGCGGAAAGCACCAAGGCCGTCATCGACGACGCCACCCAATACCTGCTGAACGAGGAAAAGGACGCCGTCACCTCCGTGTTCGCGGTCAACGGCTTCAACTTCGGCGGCCGCGGCCAGAACGCGTCCATCCTGTTCATCAAGCTGCGCGACTGGGAAGAGCGCGGCGACGCCCGCCTCAAGGCCGGCGCCGTGGCGCAGCGCGCCAACGCGCACTTCGCCAAGACCGAGCGCCGCGCCCAGCTGTTCGTGGTGCCGCCGCCCTCCGTGATGGAACTGGGCAACGTCACCGGCTTCGACTTCCAGCTGATGGACCGCGCCGGCGTGGGCCACGAGAAGCTGCTTGCCGCGCGCAACCAGTTGCTGGGCGAAGCCGCCAAGAGCCCGGTCCTGCGGGGCGTGCGCCCTAACGGCATCGAAGACGCGCCGCAGTACCAGCTCGATATCGACCGCGAAAAGGCGCGCGCGCTGGGCGTGGCGGTGTCGGACATCAACAGCACGCTGGCCACCGCCTGGGGTTCGTCGTACGTCAACGACTTCATCGACCGTGGCCGCGTGAAGAAGGTGTTCGCGCAGGGCGAGGCTTCCTCGCGCATGCTGCCGGAAGACCTGAACAAATGGTACGTGCGCAACAACGCGGGCGACATGGTGCCGTTCTCGGCCTTCGCCAAGGCCACCTGGAGCTTCGGCCCGCAGAAGCTGAACCGCTACAACGGCGTGCCGTCCTACAACATCCAGGGCCAGGCGGCGCCGGGCTACAGCTCGGGCGCGGCGATGGAGGAAATGGAACGGCTGGCCTCCCAGCTGCCGGTGGGCGTGGGCTTCGAATGGACCGGCCTGTCGTTCGAAGAGCGGCTGTCGGGCGCGCAGGCGCCGGCGCTGTACGCCATCTCGCTGATCGTGGTGTTCCTGTGCCTGGCGGCGTTGTATGAAAGCTGGACGATTCCGTCCGCGGTGATGCTGGTGGTGCCCCTGGGCATCATCGGGGCGCTGCTCGCCACCTTGATGCGGGGCCTGTCCAACGACGTGTACTTCCAGGTGGGCCTGCTCACGACCATCGGCCTGGCGGCCAAGAACGCCATCCTGATCGTGGAGTTCGCCAAGGAGCACTACGAGGCGGGCGCCAGCCTGACCGAATCGGCCATCCACGCCGCTCGCCAGCGCCTGCGTCCCATCCTGATGACCTCCCTGGCGTTCATCCTGGGCGTGACCCCGCTCGCGATCTCGTCGGGCGCCGGCTCGGGCAGCCAGAACGCCATCGGCACGGGCGTGATCGGCGGCATGCTGACCGGCACCTTCCTGGCCATCTTCTTCGTTCCGGCCTTCTTCGTGATCATGCTGCGCGTATTCAAGGTCAAGCGCATGAGCGAAAACGTGGACGTGCACGACGTGAGCGCCAATGGCTCGCAGAACGTGTCCGCGGAAGGACAATCGCAATGACATTCCCGATGAGAACCTTGCTGTCTGTTTCCCTGGCGGCGGCCCTGGCGGGCTGCTCGCTGGCCCCCACCTACGAACGGCCGGACGCGCCGATCGACACGGCCTACCCGCAGGGCGCCGCCTACAAGGCGGCCCAGCCCGCCGACCCGGGCGGCATGGCCACGGCCGATATCGGCTGGCGCGACTTCTTCGGCGATCCGCTGCTGCAACAGCTGATCGAGCAGTCGCTGGCCAACAACCGCGATCTGCGGGTCGCGGCGCTCAACGTCGAGGCGGCGCGCGCGCAGTACCGCATCCAGCGCGCCGACCTGATGCCCAGCGTGGGCATCGCCGGCCAGGAGACGGCCCAGCGTTCGCCGGCCGACCTGTCGGCCAGCGGGCGCGCCACCACCAGCCACAGCTACCAGGTCGGCGCCGCCATGTCGGCCTGGGAGCTGGACCTGTTCGGCCGCATCCGCAGCCTGAGCGACAAGGCGCTGGAATCCTACCTGGCGCTGGACGAAACGCGCACGGCGACGCAGCTCACGCTGATCGCGGAGGTGGCCAACGCCTACCTCACCATGCGCGCCGACCAGGAACTGCTGGCGCTCACGCGCGACACGCTCAAGAGCCAGGAGGACTCCTTCAAGCTCACGCAGCAAAGCTATGACCAGGGCCTGTCCACGGCGCTGGACCTGAGCCAGGCCGAAGTGTCGCTGCGCACCGCGCAACGCAACCTGTCGCAATACACGCGCCAGGCCGCGCAGGACCGCAACGCGCTCGTGCTGCTGGTGGGCCAGCCCCTGTCGCCCGAGATGACGGCGGCGCTGGATAGCGCGGTCAAGCTGGACGACGGCATGCTGCCGACCACGCTGCCGGCCGGGCTGCCCTCGGACCTGCTGGCGCGGCGGCCGGACATCCGCGCGGCCGAGCACCAGCTCAAGGGCGCCAACGCGAATATCGGCGCCGCGCGCGCCGCGTTCTTCCCGACCATCAGCCTGACCGGCTCGGCCGGCACGGCCAGCGCCAGCCTGGGCGGCCTGTTCGAAGGCGGTTCCGGCGCCTGGAGCTTCGTGCCCCAGATCACGGTGCCGATCTTCGCCGGCGGCTCGCTGCTGGCCGGCCTGGACCTGGCGAAGGTGCAGAAGAACATCCAGGTGGCGCAGTACGAGAAGGCCATCCAGTCGGGCTTCCGCGAAGTGGCCGACGCCCTGGCCGGGCGCGGCACGCTGGACGAGCAGATCCAGGCGCAGCAGCTGCTGGTGGCAGCGAACCAGCGCGCCTACGATGCGTCCGACCAGCGCTTCCGCCAGGGGATCGACGACTACCTGAGCGTGCTGGATTCCCAGCGCTCGCTCTACAGCTCGCAGCAGGCCCTGGTGGATACGCGCCTGGCCCGCCTGGCCAACCTGGTCACGCTGTACAAGGTGCTGGGCGGCGGCTGGACCGAGCGCACGGTGGCAGCCCGGTAGGATGGGTAAAGCGCGAAAAACCCTGGCCTGGCAGGCCGGCGTCCATCGCGCAACCCATCATCGCTCCCCCATCGCCGTTCCACGCAAAAAAAAACGGGCCGATCGTTTGATCGGCCCGTTTTCATTTCAAACCCGGCAAGACGTCAGGTGCGCTTCTTGGCGATCAGGCCCACCACGAACAGCACGATGATCGCGCCGACGACCGATCCGATCCAGCCCGCGGGTTCCCCGGGCGCGTACCAGCCCAGGGACTGGCCGAGGAAACCGGCGACGACGGCGCCGATGATCCCCAGGATGGTGGTCATGATGATCCCCATGTTCTGGTCTCCGGGCATGATGGCGCGGGCGATCAGGCCCACGATGAACCCGACGATGATCATGATGATGATGCTCATGCGCGTACTCCTTGGAGAGTAAAAGGGGGCAGTGTGCACAGATGATACCCATGCCCCGGGCATGCCGGCTGTAACAACTGGTATGCGGCGCGCCGCCTCAGGAGGTCAGGTCGATGAGCTGGCGCACGTCCTTGGTGAGCGCTTCGATGCTGTCGGTGTCGGAGGCCAGCAGGCGCGCCTTGCCGTCCTTGTCGAAAATGTACACGCCGCGGCTGTGCGTGACTTCGTACATGTCGGCGGCGTCGCCGGGGCGCGGTTTCTCGATCTGGTAGGCCACGCGGTAGCGGCGCGCCAGGTCCGCGATCTGCTTTTCGTCGCCCGTCACGCCGATGGCGCTGTTGTTGAAGGCATTGACGTAGGCCTGCAGGATGTCGGGCGTATCGCGGTGCGGGTCCACGCTCACGAACAGGATGCGAACGTCGCGGGCCTTGTCGCCCAGGTTCTGCAACACGGCCGTCAACTGCGCCATGGTTGTGGGGCAGATGTCGGGGCAGCTGGCGTAGCCGAAGAAGAGCAGCACCGTCTTGCCCTTCAGGTCGTCGCTGCTGACCGTCTTGCCGCCCGCGCCGGGCAGCGAGAATTTGAGGTCGGGCAGGTGCCCCTTCACGTTGTAGAGCGTCCAATCGACGTTCCTGTCGCCGCAGGCGGCAAGGAACACGCACAGAGCCAACAGCAGGCCGCGCCAGGCGCGGCCGGAAATGAGGTGTCGCATGAGTCCAAGGGCGGGTAAAGGGGTAAACCTTTCGATTCTACCCGCAAGCCGGGGACGTGGCCTCGGGGCGGCCGCCGGCGCGCGCGGCGATGTGGCCGCGGCTTGCTCTGGCGCAAGCGCGGCGCGGAAAGCGCGACGGCCCGCGCGAGGCGGGCCGTCGGAGAACGCGGGGGCGCCGGGCGATCAGGCGGGCGTCATGCCGCTGTGGCGCAGCAGGGCGTCGATGCGCGGGGCGCGGCCGCGGAAGGCGGCGAAGGAGTCGGCCGCCGGGCGCGAACCGCCCACCGCCAGCACCTCGCGGCGGAAGCGGGCGCCCGTCGCCGGGTCCAGCGTGCCCAGCGCATTGCCGGCTTGCCGGGCGGCGGCTTCCTCGAAGGCCTCGTAGGCGTCGGCCGACAGCACCTCCGCCCACTTGTAGCTGTAGTAGCCCGCGCCGTAGCCGCCCGCGAACAGGTGCGAGAACGCATGCGGCAGGCGGTGCCAGGCCGGCGGGAACAGCACGGCCACTTCCTTGCGCACTTCCTGCAGCAGCTCCAGCACCTCGCCGATGGAAGCGCCCTTGGCCCGGTCGTGCATCAGCATGTCGAATAGCGCGAACTCGATCTGGCGCACCGTCTGCATGCCGCTCTGGTAGTTGCGCGCGGCGACCAGGCGGTCGTAGAGCGCGCGCGGCAGCGGCTCGCCCGTGTCCACGTGGGCGGACAGCTTCTGCACCACGGCCCATTCCCAGCAGAAGTTCTCCATGAACTGCGAAGGCAGTT